>Ga0208623_100021_pt1 | contig 262157 bp, 261 predicted proteins | sample HotLakConsUCCL28_FD_184737 | JGI IMG/M metagenome (GOLD analysis project Ga0208623, IMG submission 184737) | Hypersaline microbial mat communities from Hot Lake, Washington, USA - Hot Lake Consortium UCC-L28 (SPAdes) (version 2) ...
CTTGTCCAGCACCACGTTGCGCCCCTTCGGGCCGAGCGTCACCTTGACCGCGTCGGCCAGGATGTCGACGCCGCGCAGCATCCGGTTGCGCGCGTCGACGTTGAACTTCACGTCCTTGGCAGCCATGGACTGTTGATTCCTCTGATGGGGGCGCCGCTGTCGGCCGCCCCGTCATTGACGAAGAAGGGACCTGGGAGATCGGGTGGCGAGGCGGGTCAGGCCGCGGCCTTCGCCTGCGCGCCTTCCTCGATGATCCCGAAGATGTCGGACTCCTTCATGATCAGCAGCTCTTCGCCGTCGATCTTGACCTCGGTGCCCGACCACTTGCCGAACAGCACCCGGTCGCCCGCCTTGACGTCCAGCGCAACCAGCTGGCCGTTCTCGTCCCGGCTGCCCGGGCCGACGGCGACGACCTCGCCCTGCATCGGCTTTTCCTTCGCCGTGTCGGGGATGATGATCCCGCCCGCGGTCTTCTCGTCCTGTTCGACCCGGCGAACCAGGACACGGTCATGCAACGGACGAAAACCCATCGCTTGCGACTCCTTAGAAGTGACGTCGTTTCCGACTGGTTGATCCCCTCGCCCGGATGCTCCACCCCGGTGCCGAAGCCTCTGGTCGATGCCGGGTGCCCACCGGTCCGGCAGACGGTCGGCCGACCCTTGTTAGCACTTCACCCCGGCGAGTGCCAGACGAGGTAGGCAAGGGTTATACCCGGTTCAAGCCGGGCCTCAAGCGAAAAAACACGGTTTTGGCAGCACTTTCGCGTGATGGCTGCTAGACAATTGTTTTTACGACATTTTTAGGCTTGAAGGGGAACCCTGATCCGGTTCAGGATTTCCATAACCAGGGGCGCGGGCGAGGCCCGGCCGCCGGGGACGATGTCCAGCGAACCACAGGGGAGATCCCGATGAGCAGCCTCGCGATGCAGCTTTCCGGCTACCGCCTGACCACCGCCGAGATTCTCTACCACCTGCCCGACCATCCGGGCCTGTTGCAGAGCTTCGTCTGGCAGAACCTGGATCTGGCGCCGAAATTCCCCAAGCTGCGCGCGTTCCTGGATTTCTGGGAGCAGGAGATTGACGGCCCCCTGCATTCGGTCACGGTCGGCCAGACCCGGCTGATCGGCCCCGGCGAACGGCGGTTCCTGGAAGCCCAGTTCGACCTGCACTGAGGCGTCAGGGCCGCCGTTCGGTGCCTCCTGCCCGGGGCTGCCGGGGCGCCCCGGCGTGGCTTGCTCTATCCCCGCATCCGCTTCCAGGCGTTGATCAGCCCGTTGGTCGAGGCGTCGTGATCGGTCACCTCGCCCTCGGCCTGCATCTTGGGCAGCAGGACCTTGGCCAGCTGCTTGCCCAGTTCCACGCCCCACTGGTCGAAGCTATAGATGTTCCAGAGGATCCCCTGGCAGAACACCTTGTGTTCGTAGAGCGCGATCAGCATCCCGAGCGTCCGCGGGTCGACCTGCTCCACCAGGATCGTGTTGGTCGGCCGGTTGCCGGTGAACACCTTGTGCGGCAGCAGCTCCGCCACCCGCTCCGCCGGCAGCCCCTGCGCCTCCAGCTCGGCCCGCGCCTCCTCCGCCCGCTTGCCCCTCATCAACGCCTCGGTCTGGGCGAAGACGTTGGACATCAGGATCGCGTGGTGGTCGCCGATCGGGTTCTGGCTCCTGGCGGGCGCGATGAAGTCGCAGGGGACCAGCTTGGTGCCCTGGTGGATCAGCTGGTAGAAGGCGTGCTGGCCGTTGGTCCCCGGCTCGCCGAACACGATCGGCCCGGTCTGGTGGTCGACCGGCCGGCCGTCGCGCCCGACCGACTTGCCGTTGCTCTCCATGTCCAGCTGCTGGAGATAGGCCGGGAAGCGGTGCAGGTACTGGTCGTAGGGCAGCACCGCATGGCTCTGCGCCCCGAAGAAGTTGTTGTACCAGATGCCCAGCAGCGCCAGCACGACCGGCATGTTCTCCGCCAGCGTCGCGGACCGGAAGTGCCGGTCCATCGCCTCGCCGCCGGCCAGGAAGTCCTCGAACGCGTCCATGCCGATCGCGATCGCCACGGGCAGGCCGATCGCCGACCAGACCGAATAGCGCCCGCCGACCCAGTCCCAGAACACGAACATGTTCTCAGGGTCGATGCCGAACTTCTCCACCTCCGCCGTGTTGGTCGACAGCGCCACGAAATGGCGGGCGATCGCGCTCTCCGGCGCGCCGGAATCGAGGAACCAACGCCGCGCGGTGTGGGCGTTGGTCAGCGTCTCCTGGGTGGTGAAGGTCTTCGAGGCGACGATGAACAGCGTCGTCTCCGGGTCGACCGCCTTCAGCGCCTCGGCGATATGGCTGCCGTCGACGTTGGAGACGAAGTGAAGCCGGATCTCCGGATCGTGCCAGGGCGTCAGCGCCTCGGAGACCATCACCGGGCCGAGGTCCGAGCCGCCGATGCCGATATTGACCACGTCGGTGATCCGCCGGCCGGTGTGGCCGGTCCACGCGCCGGAGCGCACGGCGTCGGAGAACCGGCGCATCTGGTCCAGCACGGCCCGCACGTCCGGCATCACGTCGCGCCCACCGACCCGGACCGGCCGGTTCGGGTCGCGGTTGCGCAGCGCCGTGTGCAGCACCGCCCGCCCCTCGGTGCGGTTGATCGGCTGGCCCTCGAACATCGCCTCGCGCCAGCCCTCGAGATCGGCGGCCCGCGCGCGGTCGACCAGCAGGGCCATCGTCTCCTGCGAGATGCGGTTCTTGGAATAGTCGAGCAGGAAGCCGCCCAGATCGATCGAGAACCGCCCGAACCGCCCCGGATCGGCCTCGAACATCTCGCGCATGTCGAGATCCTTGATCCGGGCGTGGTGATCGGCCAGCGGCCGCCAGTCGGAGGTTCCGGTGAGCGAGGTCATGGGTGTCCCTGAAGAGGTCCTGCGGTTCGGGAGGTCGGCATGATCGGACGACGACCGGTACGCTAGCAGAGGGGCGACCGCGGGACTACATCGGGGCCGCGCGCCGGGGCCGGAGTCCGAACCATCGTGCCGGGCGGCGCGCCGGCGCGATCGACGCCTTCCCGAAGGTCGACGCCTTCCCGAAGAATGACTGGGGACCGCGCGGCGTTCCCGCCCCGCCGCGCCCTGCCTACTCCGCCGCCTTGCGCGCGCGGGCCGTCGCGGCGGCCGGCCACCAGCCGGCGAGTTCGCGGTCGACCACCGCGCGGATCATGGCGTTGCCTTCGGTGCTGTCGTTGAGGCAGGGCACCGCGGTGAACCGTTGGCCGCCGTTCTCCTCGAAGGTCTCGCGCACGCCGATCGCGATCTCCTCCAGCGTCTCGACGCAGTCGGCGACGAAGCCGGGGGTGACTACCGCCAGGTGCTTGATCCCCTCCTCCTTTGCCAGTTGCGCCACCGTCTCGTCGGTATAGGGCCGCAGCCATTCCTGCGGGCCGAAGCGCGACTGGAAGGTGGCGCGGAACCGCTCCGGCGGCAGGCCCAGCCGCTCGCGGACCAGCCGGGCGGTCTTCAGGCAGTGGCAGTGATAGGGGTCGCCCTGGTCGAAATATTTCTTCGGCAGGCCGTGGAACGACGCCAGGATCACCTCCGGCTCCCAGTCCAGGCCGGCCAGATGATCCTCGATCGACCGGGCCACCGCCTCGACATAGGCCGGATCGTCATGGAACGGCGGCACCGTCCGGATCGCCGGCTGCCAGCGCATGCGGCGCATGGTGTCGGTCACCCGGTCGACCACGGTCGCCGTGGTCGTGGCGCTGTACTGCGGGTAGAGCGGGAACACCAGAATCCGCTCGCAGCCGGCGTCCTTCAGCTCGACCACCTTTTCGGCGATCGGCGGCAGGCCGTAGCGCATCGCCCAGTCGACCAGCACCCGTTCCCGCGCCGGGTCGACCGCCTGCTGCAGCGCCTCCGCCTGGCGGCGGGTGTAGCGGCGCAGCGGCGATTCGTTGCCGTCCTCGAGCCAGATCTTGGCATACGCCTCCGCCGTCTTTTTCGGACGGGTGTTGAGGATGACGCCCCGCAGGATCGGCTGCCAGACCAGCGGCGACAGCTCGATCACCCGGCGGTCGGAGAGGAATTCCTTCAGATAGCTGCGGATCGCCTTCGGATCGGTCGACTCCGGCGTGCCCAGGTTGATCAGGAGGACGCCGATCTTGCCGGCGGCGATCGGCGGATGGTCCTGCGGCAGACGGATCGGGGCACGGGAATCAGACATCGGACCCTTCCGGACGGACGGCTGGCGGCGGCGACAACCCCATCAACATAGGACGCACCGCGCCGATTGACAGGGCTCGGCCGCTGGCTCGGCCGCTCGCCCCGATCGGGCGCACGGCGACAGGGGGAGAGTATCGGCCGTCAACGGTCTGCCATCAAGGCGAGAGGATGTCTTCTCCTCCTCCCCCGTCGGCTCCTCCCCGTCGGCCGAAGCGACGACCGGCCGCCGTCCCGCGCATGGGCCGCCGAGTCCGGCCGCTTCAGCGGCCGCGCGCCGCCGGGGTGGCATGGCGGGCCAGCCGCTTGACCGCCTCCGCCAGGACCGTCTCGAACTGTGTCCGGTCCCGCGCCGGCGTCCGGTCGGAGACGAAGGAGATGCTGACCGCCGCGGCCGGGCGGCCCGAGCCGTCCATAACCGCCATGCCGAGGCCGCTGACCCCGGGCACGAGCATCCCCTCGTGCTCCGCCAGCCCGCGCATCCGGGCCCGCTCGGCCATCCGGCGGATCGCCTCCGCCGGGAACCGGTCGCTTGCCAGCCGGTCGGCGTTGAGGGCGATGATCTCCTCGGACTCCGCGGCCGGCAGGCCCGCCAGCAGCGCCATCGAGCCGGCCCCGACGCCGAGCGGCCGGCGTTCCCCGACATCGAGGCTGACCGCCCGCAGGGGCGACGTGCCGTCGCACCGGGCCACGCAGACGGCGTCGAGGCCGGACTTGACCGACAGGCAGGCGGTCTGGTTCGTCTTGGCGACGATCCAGGACAGCACCGGCTCGGCCCGGGCCGCCAGGCGGTGCCGGCGGGCCGCCAGGTCGCCGAGGGTGCTCAGCCCGACGCCGCAGTAGACCTTGCGCGTCACCGGGTCCCGTTCGACCAGCCCCTCGCGCTCCAGGCCCGCCAGCAGGCGCAGCACCGAGGACTTCGGCAGCCCGGAGGAGCGAACGAGCATCGCCACCCGCGCTCCCTCCGGCGTCCGTGCGACCAGGCGCAGAAGGCGCAGTCCCTTCTCCAGACTGGTGACGGCTTCGGGCAGGCGCGTTTCGGCGACCACCGGGGCGGGGATGTCGGGCGGCAGGTTCGTGTCCATGACCGGATAGTGGACCCCCGCGACCGCCGCTGTCGACATGCCCATGCCTGCCGGTGATTTGCCGGGACCGCTATCCGGACCGCTCTATGCATTTCGAGTCTCACGGTATATTATTGATTTACTTGTAATATTCTCGCTGCTCGCAGAGGACGGGAAAATTTCGTATGTTAAATCCGTATTATTCGGCCCCATCTAAACTGAAGCCGTACCCGCTCGGCAGGCCCGAGTCGGGCATTCGATATCGGCGAGGAAACGAACAGTTCATGGCGAAGACCCGCAAGAAGCAGAGCGGGGCAGACACGCGAAAGTCGAGAGTCCCGCGCAAGGCAAGAGGACGCCTGCGCACGCAATACGCGGCCCTGCCCGTGCGCCATGTCGACGGCCGGCCGGAGGTGATGCTGATCACGTCGCGCGACACCGGCCGCTGGATCGTGCCGAAGGGATGGCCTGAAAAGGGCATGCCCCCCTTCGAGGTAGCGCGGATGGAGGCTTTCGAAGAAGCCGGCATCAAGGGCTCCGTGGCCGAGGCACCGGTCACCCGCTACCGCTATCGCAAGACGCTGTCCAACGACCGGTCCGTCACCGTCGAGGTCGACGTGTTCCTGCTCGCCGTCGAGCGGGAGTTGGACCGCTGGCCCGAGATGGCCGAGCGCCGTCGGGCTTGGTATCCCGCCGCGCAGGCCGCCATGATGATTTCCGACAGTGGCATGAAAAGCGTCCTGCTGAGCCTCGGCGCCGGCGCTCTGCCGGAGGAACCGGCCGGCGTGCCGGAGTTGGCGTCGGCGGAAACCTGACGGTTCGCCGCGGGCCAGCCGCCGGCACCCCACGGGTTTCCATTCTCGCTGAACTGCCTATGGTTATGACCTCGACAAGAACGAGGTTGTCTCCATGCTTTTCGGCCGACTCGGCCCCCGTTTCGCCATCGCCGCTGTCCTTGTTCTGGCTGCGCTCGCTCCCGGACCCGCATTCGCCCAGACGGGAGCCGAAGCCGAAGCGGAACCCACCACGGTTCCCGCCGCCGGCACCGCCGAGGGGGCTCGGCAGCTCGCTGAAATCCTTCAGGACCCGCAGGCGCGCCAGGCGCTGATCGATCAACTGCTGACGGTCGCCGGGTCGCCGGACGCGGAGACGACGGGCGAAGCCGCCCCGCCTGAGGCCGCCGGCGCCGATGCCGCCCCGCAGCCGGCCGTCGGCGGCGAGACCGACGCATCGGTCGCCCGGCAGATCGCGCTCCATACGCAGGCCCTCGCGGAGGGGGCCTCCGGGTTCGCCCGGCGGCTGACCGGCTCGGTGCGCGACCTCGCCTCGCTGGTGACCGGCGAGCGCCGGATCGACTGGGACCGGCTCGGTCCGGCGCTGGGAGAGGTGGCGATCGTCGCGGCTGCCACGCTGATCGCCTTCTGGATCCTGAAATCGATCGCCGCGCGGGTGTTCCACGCGATGGCGCGCGGTGCCGACGGCCGGGGATGGATCCGGCGGACCGCGCTGCTGCTCGGATCCAACCTGGTCGACGCGCTGTCGATCGTGCTGGCCTGGGGCGGCGGCTACGCCGTCGCCCTGGCGCTCGGCGAAGGCGGACGGATGAGCGTGCAGCAGAGCCTGTTCCTCAACGCCTTCCTGCTGATCGAAATGGCCAAGGTCGTGCTGCGCGGCATCCTGGCGCCGCGGTTCGGCGCGCTGCGGCTGGTGCCCATGACCGACGAAACGGCGCGCTACTGGTATTTCTGGAGCGCCCGCCTGATCGGGTTCCTGGGCTACGGCCTCCTGCTCGTGGTGCCGATCGTCAACGCGAACATCAGCTTCGTCGTCGGCCGCAGCCTGCGCCTGCTGATCGTCTTCGCCGCCGCCGTCGCCGCCGTGATCCTGGTGCTGACGAACCGGCGCCCCGTCCGTGGCGCGCTGGAAAGCCGCCACGCCCGCCTGCCGGAAGACCTGATCGGCCGGCTGCTGGCGGCGCTGGCCAAGGTGTGGCACCTGCTGGCGGTGCTCTACATCGTCGTGCTGACGGTGCTCTGGACGTCACGGCCCCGCGACGCGCTGGGCTTCATGCTGGGCGCGACGCTCCAGTCCGCGGTGGCGATCGCGGCCGGGACGATCGTCATGGTGCTGATCTCCAAGGCGATCGCCGGCGGCATCCGGCTGCCCGACGACCTGAAGCAGCGGCTGCCGCTGCTCGAGCCCCGGCTCAACACCTTCGTGCCGACGATCCTGAAGGTGGTCCGGCTGATCGTGTTCGCCGCCGTCCTGGTGGCGATCGGCGAGGCATGGCAGCTGCTGGACCTGGTCGACTGGCTGGCGACCGAGGCCGGCCGGGAGCTGAGCGGCCGCGTCAGCTCCGCGCTGCTGGTCGTGGTCTTCTCGATCCTGGTCTGGCTCGCCGTGTCGTCCTGGATCGAGTACCGGCTGAACCCGAATGTCGGCCGCGCCCCGACGGCACGGGAGCGCACGCTGCTGGCCCTGTTCCGCAACGCCTTCCTGATCGCGGTGCTGGTGGTCGGCGCGATGCTGGTGCTGGCGGAGCTGGGCGTGAACATCGGCCCGCTGCTGGCCGGTGCCGGCGTGCTCGGCCTCGCGATCGGCTTCGGCGCCCAGAAGCTGGTCCAGGACATCATCACCGGGGCCTTCATCCAGGTCGAGAACGCCATGAACGAGGGCGACGTTGTGACCGTCGCCGGGATCTCCGGCGTCGTCGAGAAGCTGACGATCCGTTCGGTCGGCCTGCGCGACCTCTCCGGCGTCTACCACCTGATCCCGTTCAGCTCGGTCGATTCGGTCTCCAACTTCATGAAGGGCTTCGCCTTCCACGTGGCGGAGATCGGCGTCGCCTATCGGGAGAAGATCCCGGAAGTGAAGGCGCTGATGCAGGTCGCCTTCGACCGGCTGAAGGAGAGCGAACACGGCGCGTCGGTCATAGCCGATCTCGAGATGCACGGCGTCACGGCGCTGGCCGACTCCTCGGTCGTGGTCCGGGCCCGGATCAAGACGCTGCCGGGCAGCCAATGGGCGGTCGGCCGCGCCTACAACGAGATGGTCAAGGAGGTGTTCGACGAGAACGGCGTCGAGATCCCGTTCCCGCACCTCACCCTCTACATGGGCGAGGCCAAGGACGGCACGTCGCCGCCGCTCAACGTGCGTCAGCTGGGCGCACAGGGGGCGGAGTGATCCGGGGCCGCGCATCGCGCAGGACGCTGCGCGTTCTTGAGCGACCTGCGAGATCGTCGCCGTAGGGCGGTCAGACGCGCAGCGTTCGCCCGACGATCGCCGCCGGCGCCTACTCCATCCCCAGCACTGCGGCGCACTGCACCGGCAGGGGCGGCGGCGGCGGGCGGTCGGCCTGCGGCGCGGCCGGGGCCGGCGGCCGGTTCGGGTCCGGGAACCATGAGGCCAGCTCCGCACCGCAGCCGTCGCCGGGCGGCGGCGGGGCCTGGGGCGTACAGTCGGGGCTGCCGGCCGGGCAGCCGATCCTGACATGCATGTGGCCGATATGGCCGAACCACGGCCGGACGGTTTTCAGGAACGACCGGTCGTCCCAACGCCGCTCGCACATCGCCCGCTTGATCGCCGGATGGACGAAGATGCGCTCGACCCGCGGGTCCGAGGCGGCGAGCCGGATCACCGTCGCCGTCTCGTCGGTGAAGTGCCCGTTGACCCGCCAGGCGTCGGTGTCGACCACCGACACGCCCTCAAGGCCCTCCCGCGCTGCGAAGGACAGCCGCGGCAGGTCAAGCCGAAGCCACACGTCGGCATCGAGGCCGGTCTCGTGGCTGGCGTGGCCGCTGGGCATCGGGCCGCCGCGCGGCTGGGCCAGGTCGCCGATCGCCAGCACGCCGGTGCCGTCCGCGCCGATTCCCGCCGCCTCGACCTCCCGCCCGAAATCCTGGAGAAAGCGGATCAACTCCGGGTGCCCCCAGTAGCGGTTGCGGGACATCCGGATCACCTGATAGCCGGCCCCGTCGGCCGGCAGCGCCGCCGCGCCGGCGACGCAGCCATTGGTATAGGTGCCGACCACCCGCGGCTCCGCCGCCGCCGGATGGGGCACCGTATGCCACTCGTGGAATGCGGCGGCCGCGGCGCTGTCGGCGGTCTGGACCGGCGTCTCGTGCGCCGCCGCCGCGGCCCACGCCAGCATCAAAGACAGAGCGGCGGCGGCTGCCGGCATCAACCGCCGCAGGGTCGCTCCGGCATCGGTCTGGTCATGCATGTTCCGGTCCCCCGAGTCGCGCGATCCGCGAATCCGCGAATCCTAGGGTGAACCGGCGCGCAGAGGAAGGCCGCTGGCCAGTCGCGGTCGGGGTTGCCCGCAACTGGTGCAGACCCCCGACATGACGTGCGATCCGCCGGCGCGGGCATGGGGGCGGTGAGGTTTGCCCGCCGGTCGACCCGACCGGCGCGCCCCGCGCCGACCTCAGAACCGCGCCGTCAGCGAGAACAGGAACTGCGTCTCGTCGCCGTCGACCGCCTCGTCGGCGCTGTCGCCGGTGATCTGGTGGGCGATCTCCGGGTTGAAGGCGATGTTCTCGGTCAGGTTCAGCCGGACGCCGGCGCCGATCGAGGCGATTTCGCCCTCGTCCTCGACTCCCGACACCGACCCGCGGTCCCAGGTGTGGCCGTAGTCCACGAAGCCGTAGAGCTGGTAGCTGTCGAGCCAGGCGCGATCCTGGACCAGGTTGCCCCAGCGCAGCTCGGCCTTCGCCGCGACCCCGTGATCGCCGGTGATGCTGCCCGGTGCGAAGCCGCGGCCGTATTCGCGGCCGCCGACCGAGAACCGCTGCGCCGGCAGCAGCGGATCGAAGGCATATTGCCAGTCGACGCTGCCGAACAGCTGCCAGTTGCCGTCCAGCGGCTGCAGCCGCGAGGCCCGACCGCGCAGATAGGTGAAGGTGACGTCCGCCCCGGAGGCGCGGCGCGACACCTCGTTCGGCTCGCTGGCCCCGAACTCGTCGATCCCCTGGCCCAGCGCCAGGTCGAACAGGGTGATGCCCAGCAGCGAGTCGACGAAATCCCAGGTGCCGCGCAACTCCAGGACCCGCGTCCGGTCGTTCGTGGTCAGCGTCGGGAATTCGCGGATCTCGGTCTCCTCGTTGGTCGCGATGAACGAGATGCGGGCGGTCAGGTTCTCCTCGCGCGACCTGAGGATCGGGCGCATCCAGGTGGCGCGGTATTCCTCGCCGCGGCCCTCCTGGTCAAACGGGAAGACGCTGTCCGGGTAGTCGGGTTCGGTCACCACCTTCGACGCCGACAGGGTCAGCATCTGGCCAAGGTGATCGGGTCCGACCGGGAAGGTGACCCGCGCCTGGCCGAACCGCATCTCCTCCGGATCCTCCGGGTTGACCGCGCCGAAGATGTCGATCTGCTCGTAGAAACCGAGGGCGGAGTAGATCGACACGCCCATCGACAGGGTGTAGGGCCCGACGAATTCCGAGGCATAGTTGTCGAGGCTGACGAAGCCCTCGACGTCCAGATGGGACACCACGATGGTCAGGTCGGCAGCACCGAATTCGGTCGGCGACGGCTCCAGCACGCTCTGGACGTTGACGCCGGGCAGGTCGCCGATCAGCAGCAGGTTGCGCTCCAGCGCGGTGGCGGTCAGCGGGCGTTCCGCCTTGATCCGTTCGGCGAAGGCCTCGAGCTGCTCGCGCGGGCCCTGGACCTCGCCCTCGAGCCGGACCTCGTCGACATAGCCCTCGACCGCCCGCATGACGACCACGCCGCCCTCGATCTGCTGGGCCGGCACGACGACCTGGGACAGGAGATATCCGTCGGCCCGGTAGCGGGCGGTCAGCGCGTTGGCCAGCGCCACCACGTCGGCGAAGGCCACCTCCTGTCCGATCAGGTCCTGCCACAGCGGGGCGAGGTCGGCGCGGTCGTAGACCGTGACGCCCTCGATCTCCAACCCGTTCAGGACAAAGGTCACCTCCTCCGCCCCGGCGGGGACCTCCTGCTCGGGCACGCCTGGCTCCGCGGCCGGTGGCAGGGCCTGCGGTTCAGGACCGGTCTCGAACTGGCGCAGCAGTTCACCCGGGGCCGTCGACGCCGGAGGGGCCGGCGTCTGGGCCAGGGAGGCGGCAGGCAGGGCGATCGCAAGAACGGCGAGGGCGAGACTGCGTGTCATGATTTTCCCCGAACCGGGCACAGAGTTGCCGGCCGCCGCGAATCGGCGGCCGGCATTACCGTCGCATCATGACATTTTCGACTACTATTCCGTGGTCGAAATGTCCAGGCATTGCCAATAGTCGGCGAGGAACTCGCTCGCGCTGCAGAAAACGGCGTCGGCGGCGGCCGTCTGGGCCGGGGCGGCGCCCGTCCCTCCGCCGGCAGGGGCGATCGCCTCCAGCGCGAGGTTCGGGTCGGTCAGCCCGGCCAGGTTGACAGGACTGCCGCCGGCGACCGGGGTTTCGGGCCGAGTCGCGTGCTGGCCGGTCGTGTCGTTCAGGGGTCCACCGAACGGCAGCACGGGTTCGCCGTCGGGCCCCGCCGCGGGCGCGATCTCCGCCAGTTGCTCGGGCGCCGCCGGCCCGATCGCGGCAACGCCGAGGCCGTAGCTTCGACCACGCGGGTCGGGGATGAACGGGTTCTCGTACTGGGTCGTGCGGTAGACGGCGTCGCCGGGCGTGTCCGGATCGCGCCCCCGCTCCGGCGTGCGGATCAGGTTGGCGAACTGGAACGGGTTGGCGACGGGGCCGGCGGCCGGGGACTGCTCCGGCGGCTGCGGCGGCTCCGGCGGCGGTTCGGGCGGCGGCGGCGGCGGCGCATCGGTGACCGTCAGCACGCCGTCGACATAGATCGTCCGGAACCGCGCCGACGGCGTCAGGCCGCCCGGCGTGATCGAGTAGTCGCCGACCGGCGACAACAGATCGGCCTCGGTATCGAAGGTCAGATTGCCGCGGTCGACCCGCCAGTCCCGGCGCGCCGTGCCGTCCGGCTGGAAGGTGCCGTCCGGATCGATGGTGGCGGTGAAGTCCGGGTTGGGCGACCCGGCCGGCCGCGTCGCGTCGTTCGCCGTGACGGTAATCTCCGCAACCCGCGTGTCGGTATAGAGCTCCGCCGCACCCTGGGTCCCGTCGACGAGGGTGACCCGGGCGCGCTCGATCCCGCGATTGGCGCCGAGCGGCGTGTCCGGGCCGAAATGGTTGGTGAGGACGCCGTCGGCGCTCTGCACGGATTCGCCCAGGGTCACCAGCAGCGTCTCGCTGACCGGGCCGTCGGGGTCGAGGGTGTTGTACTGGAGCTGGCCGCGCGGCCCTTCGTTGAGGTCGCCGTCGATTCCCCACCGGCTGCCGTCTACGATCAGCGGACCGCCCTCCGCCGTCACCGTGACGCCCGGGGGCAGCGGCGCGCCCGGCACGATCGGCGTTCCGCCGAAGCTCAGCGGGCCGACGTAGAAGTCGGACGAATCGGCGGCGTCATAGTCCGCCGCGGTCCACGGCAGCCCCTCGAAGCTGTAGGTCAGTGCCGCGAATTCCAGCCGGTTGAACTGGTGATCGCCGACGAACGACCAGCGAACGCGGCCGTCCTCGTCGCCGACCACGATGATGTCCAGGCCGATGCCCGCCATCTCCTCGCCGGTCATCGGGCTGACGATCGGGTCGGAGAACGGCACGATTTCCGGCGCGTCGCCGGTGGCATTCGACTGATGGAAGCGGAAATCGGCGCGGCCCAGCGGGTCGTCGTCGACGTTGACGCCTTCCTGCGCCCGGCCGGCCAGCCTTTCGGCGTAGTTGTCGTAGCTGGTCAGGGCGACCTTGGCGCCACGGGCGGCCAGGTCGCGGGTCAGGATCGCCGAGCCGTCGGCCTGCGTCACATCCGCCGTGCTGTCGATCCAGACGGAGCCGTCGCCGGCCTCGACCAGCGACTGGCTGCCGAACACGATGTCGCCTTCGCCGACCATGGCGACCTGGCCGGCGCTAGCGGCCGCTCCGGCGGCGAGCACGACGCCGTCGAGGTTGATCGCCGTGTTGACGAGATCGGCCGCGGCATCGGCGGTCATCAGGACCGTGCCGCCCTGGGCGTCGATCGTCCCGGTCTCGGTGTGCCGGATCAGCTGGTCCGCCGCCTCCGACCCCCGGCTGACGCGGAACTGCACCAGACCGTCACCGTAGAAGTCGATGGTGGTGTCGGTGCGGTCGACGGTGTTGATGTCGATCGGGGTCCCGGTGGTCCCGACCAGAGCGCCACGCGACGCCGAGGCCAACTGGACCGAGCCCAGCCGCGCCCGAATCAGCCCGGAATTCTCCACCCGCGGCGCGACCAGCGCCGCCAGGCCGCGGTCGGCGACCGTGATCTGCCCGGCATTCGACACGACCGCCCCGGCGTTGTGCCCGGCGGGCGTGGTGCCGTCCAGCACGACGTGCCCCTGGGTCCGGAACGCATCGATGTCCGGCGGCAGCGAGGTCGCGATCAGCGAGCCGACATCGACCACCGCCGTATTGGAGAACGCGATGCCGTTGCCGTTATAGAGGATCACCGTGCCGCCGAGCTGGTCGGTCGCGCCGATCCGGCTCTCGATCCTGCCGCGAATCTCGCTCGGATTGCTGTCGTTGATCACGTTCAGCGTGGCGTCGGTGGTGTTCTCGTGCTGGTAGCGCACCGTCTCGCCGGCATCGACGTTGTAAGTCGACCAGTCGATCACGGCGCGCGGTGTGGTCTGGTCGACGACGGTCGTGCTGGCGTCCGGCACCGCGATCGTGGCGCTGCCGGAGCTGACCGACCCGCCGGTCGGCCCCGCTTGCGCCGGTGCGGCGGCCAGCGCAAGGCCCAGCGCGCTGCCGGCGAGCAGCGCGGCGCGCAGCGTCGGCGGCGTGCCGATCCGGCGGCGGCCCGGGGTTCTGATGGATCGAACTGTGTCGGCGTGCATCGCAACCTCCCAATGAGGACGCGATGCTGACCTGAGCCGAGTAATGAAGCAAAATTACTTTGGGAAGATCAGACACAATTTCCAAAGCGTAACATCAATAGAAATCCTCGCACGAGAACGACTTAATCCCAACTCGTCAGCGATACTGCCAAAGCGCGGATTCGTTGATCGCAAAGATCGGCTGGAACCCCCTACGGTCCTCCGCCCGCATCATTGGTTGACCAGGAATGTCCAGGACCCATCGCCCATCTGCCAGATCGACCGTCAGATAGGCATGATAGTCGCCCAAACCGGTATCGTAGCCGACCAGAATGCGCATCCGATCGGCCGGCACGCCCATCCGGCGCAGTTCGACATATTTGGCGATGGCGAAATCCTCGCAGTCGCCGCCACGGGCGTAGAAGCTCGCCGGATCGGCCCAAAAGTCCTCGACCCCCCAGATCTCCATGTCGCTGCCGTACCGTACGCGGTTGATCCGGGCGTCCAGCGCTGCGACCACGTCGCGGCTGGGCAGCGCCGCCGCCGGCCCCACGGAACCTGCCGCGGCGGCCGCCACCACCGGGCCCAGCGGGCGCCACTTCGACAGCAGGTCGGGACTGCCGATCTCGACCGCCCTCGGCGCGACAACGGCCGGCTCCGGGACATAGGCGACCAGGGTGTCCTGCGCCGCGGCGGCACCGCCGGCAAGCACCAGCGCCAGGGCCGAGGCGAGAGTCCGCAGTCCGCCGGCGCGGTTGCGAAGGTAGGCGGAAAAGTTCAAGCGGAACAGGGGCATGAATGCGGCTCCGTCGCGGGGACGGAGGCCAGAATTCGGCCCCGCTTCCTAACGGAACCTTAACGGCCGGGGCCGTTATCCCATGGGAGGTACGGGGGTCACAGCTTGATCACAGACCCGTCTCCCCACGGTCACGGCGCCCGCCGCCCCAAGGCTGCCGGGCGTTGCCGCCTCGCGGCGCGGGTGCACGGCTGCTAAGCTCCGCCGATCCGCCGATTCCCGTTTGGAGTACAGCCTTCGTGATCCGGCCCGGCCCGTTCAACGCGATCACCGACGTGGCTGGCATCGCCGTCGGCAACGCGGAGGACGCCGAGGCGCTGACCGGCGTGACCGTGGTGCTGCCGGCCGGCCGTGCCGTCGCCGCCGTCGACATCCGCGGCGGCGGCCCCGGCACGCGGGAGACGGCGCTGCTGGAGCCCGGGAATTTGGTCGAGGCGGTGGACGCCGTTGTGCTGGCAGGCGGATCGGTGTTCGGGCTCGACGCCGCCGGCATGGTGACCGAGCGGCTGGCGGCCGCGGGCCGCGGCTTTGCCGTCCGCAACGCGGTGGTGCCGATCGTGCCGGCGGCAATCCTGTTCGACCTCGCCAATGGCGGGGTCAAGCCGTGGCTCGCCGGCGGGCAGCCGCCCTATCGCGCCCTGGCGTCACAGGCGTTCGATGCCGCGCTCGCCGGCCGGCCTCTGGCGCTCGGCAATGCCGGCGCCGGCATGGGCGCGACGGCGGGACCGCTCAAGGGCGGGCTCGGCACCGCGTCGGCCGTCGATGCGGAGACCGGAATCACCGTCGGGGCGCTGGCCGCCGCCAACCCCTTCGGCTCCGCGGTGCAGCCGGGCAGCGACGCCCTGTGGGCCTGGCCGCTGGAGCGCGCCGGGGAACTGGGCGGCCAGCATCCGCCGTCCGCGGCACCTCGCGAAGACGACGACCCGCTCTCGGCAACCACGGCGGGCGAGGCGGCCGCGCCGGGCGGCAACACGACGCTGATGGTGGTCGCGCTCGATGCCGCGCTCGACCGGCCGCAGTTGAGGCGGATCGCCATGATGGCCCAGGACGGCCTGGCCCGCGCCGTTCGGCCGGCGCACACCCCGTTCGACGGCGACACCCTGTTCGCCTTGGCGACCGGCGCCCGCCCCCTGCCCGGCTTGGCGCCCCGCGGCATCGCGCGGCTGGGCGCGATCGCCGCCGACGTGGTCGCCCGCGCCGTCGCGCGCGGCGTGTTCGAGGCCGCGGCGGTGCCCGGCTTCCCGGACTACCGCAGCCGGCATCGGGGCGGATTCGGCCGCTGACGCGGCGGTCGGCTCGCCATGGGCGTCGGGGCTTGAACCGGCGGTGCCGTCGCGCGCATGATTCGCCGGTCGCGGCGCCGCCGCCGGCCAACGAGAGGGAGTTCCGAGACCCATGACCCGCTCCGCCCCGATCCGAGCCGTCCTGCTGGCCGGCGCCGCCGGCCTGGCGCTGGCCGCCGTTCCCGCCGCCGCCAAGGAGGACCTGGTGGTCGGCATGACGCTGGAACCGCCGCATCTCGACCCGACCGCCGGCGCCGCCGCCGCGATCGACGAGGTGACCTATGCCAACGTCTTCCTCGGCCTCACTCGGATCGACCGCAACGGCGCGGTGATCCCGGGGCTGGCGGAACGCTGGGAGGTCGCCGACGACGGGCTGACCTACACCTTCCACCTGCGCGAGGGCATGGCCTTCCACGACGGCACGGCCTTCGACGCGGAAGACGTTAAGTTCAGCCTCGACCGTGCCAGGGCAGAGGACAGCGTCAACGCCCAGAAGGGATACTTCGCCGCCATCGAGGAGGTGACGGTTGTCGATCCCCGAACGGTCGAGGTGACGCTGTCGCGGCCCGACGGGCTGTTCCTGTTCAACATGGGCCAGGGCGACGCGGCCATCGTGGCGCCGGAAAGCGCCGACACCAACACCACCGACCCGGTCGGCACCGGCCCCTACCGGGTCGCGCGGCGGGTCGAGGGCGACCGGATCGTGCTGGAGCGCTGGGACGACTACGCCGGTCCCGACGACGTGTTCTTCGAGACGGTCACCTTCCGCTTCGTCACCGATCCGGCGGCGCAGGTGGCGGCGGTGCTGGCCGGCGACATCGACGTCTACCCGAACATCGGCGCGCCGGAGGCGCTCGCCCGGTTCGAGGGCGACAGCCGCTTCGCCGTCATGGTCGGCACCACCGAGGGCGAGACGGTGATGTCGGCCAACTGGCGGCGCGAGCCGTTCAGCGATCCGCGGGTCCGCCAGGCGATCATGCACGCGATCGACCGGCAGGCCCTGATCGACGGCGCCATGTTCGGCTTCGGCACCCCGATCGGCAGCCATTTCGCGCCGCACAACCCGGCCTATGTCGACCTGACCGGCCTCTACCCCCACGACCCGGACCGGGCGCGGGAGCTGCTGGCCGAGGCGGGCTATCCGGATGGGTTCGAGGCGACCTTCATGCTGCCGCCGCCCTCCTATGCCCGGCGCGGGGGCGAGCTGATCCAGGCCCAGCTGGCCCAGGTCGGCATCGAGATCGAGCTGATCCCGGTCGAATGGGCACAGTGGCTGGAACAGGCGTTCAGCGCCTACGACTACGACTTCACCATCGTGTCGCACACCGAGCCGCTGGACATCGGCATCTATGCCCGCGGGCCGGACGACTACTATTTCGGCTACGAGAGCGCGCCGTTCTCCGAGGTGATGCAGGCGCTCGACGCCGAGACCGACCCGCAGCTGCGCAATGCCCTCTACGGCGACGCCCAGCGCATCCTGGGCGAGGACCTGGCGGCGATCTTCCTGTTCCAGCTGGCCAAGACCGGCGTCCGCTCGGCCAACCTCCAGGGCATGTGGGAGAACGCGCCCGTGCAGGCCAACGACGTGACCGGGGCGTACTGGGAGGAGTAGGTCACCCGAACCGCGCCAGCGGCTTGCGCGACGGGCAGCGCACCCGTCGCGCAGATCCTCTGGATTTGAGCGGCCTACTCCATCCCCTCGAACAGGGCCGTCGAGAGGTAGCGTTCGGCGATCGAGGGGACGATGATGACAATCATCTTGCCCTTGTTCTCCGGACGCAGGCCGACCTCGACGCCGGCGGCGATCGCCGCGCCGGAGGAGATGCCGGCGGGCAGGCCCTCGATCCGGGCGACCTTGCGGGCCATCTCGAAGGCCCGCTCGTTGGCGATCTGGACGACCTCGTCGATCAGGTCGGTGTTCAGGATGTCGGGCACGAAACCGGCGCCGATGCCCTGGATCTTGTGCGGCCCGGGCTGGCCGCCGGACAGGATCGGGCTGTCCTCCGGCTCGATCGCGATCGCCTTGAAGTCCGGCTTGCGCTGCTTGATCACCTCGGCGACGCCGGTGATCGTGCCGCCGGTGCCGACGCCCGAGATCAGGATGTCGCAGGCGCCGCCGGTGTCGCGCCAGATCTCCTCCGCCGTCGTCTTGCGGTGGACCTCGGGGTTCGCCCAGTTCTTGAACTGCTGCGGCATGACCGCCTCGGGCAGCTCGGCGATCAGTTCCTCGGCCCGGGCGATCGCGCCCTTCATGCCCTTGGCGGCCTCGGTCAGGTGCAGTTCGGCACCCAGGAGCTTCAGCATCTTGCGCCGCTCGATCGACATGCTCTCCGGCATGGTCAGGATCAGGCGGTAGCCCTTGGCCGCTGCCACGAAGGCAAGCGCGATGCCCGTGTTGCCCGAGGTCGGCTCGACCAGCACCGTCCGGCCCGGGTGAATCTTGCCCTCGGCCTCCAGGGCCTCGATCATGGCCTTGCCGATCCGGTCCTTCACGCTGGACAGCGGATTGAAGAACTCCAGCTTGGCGACCAGGTCGGCCTCGATGCCCAGCTCCGCGGTCAGCCGAGGCAGGCGGACCAGCGGCGTGGCGCCGATGGTATCCAGGATCGAGTCGTAGATCCGGCCCCGGAATTCGGGCGCCGGCTCGCTTCCGGTATCGATGGCGGCCGTCATACAACACCCCCGTTGATGTAATTTAAGCGATTTCACATCGCTGTGCTGACAATCTAGGGTCTGCCTTGCCGGAAGGGAAGGGCAAAGCCCCTTGGGCCCTGATGGCCGGCGCGGCCCGGAGCCGAGAAGCCCGGCACCGGCCTCGACCGTCAGATCGAGTAGTCGGCCACTTCGGCGCCGTCCCGGGCGATCCCTTCCTCCCGCGCCCGGCGGCAGAGATCGTCCACGGTCACGTCGTCCAGCCGGCGCATGCATTCTTCCTGCAGTTCCTGCCAGATCGGCCGCACGATCCGCTGGCCCAGATCCGACCCCGCCGCCTCCTCGGCCGGGTCGACCGCGCCTTCCATGCCGCGGACGATGCGCACGATCTCGCCGACGGTGACCAGCCGCCGCTCCCGCGCCAGGCGATAGCCGCCGCGGGGACCGCGCACGCCGGCCAGCACGCCCTCGCGCACCAGTTGCTGGAGCACCTGCTCCAGATACCGCCGGGGAATGCCCTGGCGCCGGGTGATCTCGGCGCTCTGCACCGGCTGGTCGACCGCATTGTAGGCGATGTCGACCACCGCCTCGATCGCGAACAGCAGCTTCTTGGACAGGCGGAACATCGGCTGGACCTCCTTCGCGGCCGGGTCAGGCCATGCCGGTGCCGGTCGATCCGAAGCCGCCGGCACCGCGCGCGCTCTCCGGCAGCCGGTCGACCTCGTCCCAGCGGCAGGCGCCGTGCGGCGCGACGACCATCTGAGCGATGCGCATCCCGCGGGTGATCCTCACCGGCCGGTCGCCGTGGTTGATCAGCACCACGCCGATCTCGCCGCGATAATCCGCATCGATCGTGCCCGGGCTGTTGAGGACGGTCAGCCCTTGCCGGAGCGCCAGGCCGGAGCGCGGCCGGACCTGCGCCTCCCAGCCCGGCGGGAGGGCGATCGCGATGCCGGTCGGCACCAGCAGCCGCTGGTTCGGCCGGATTTCCAGGTCCCGGTCGACCGCCGCGAGCAGGTCCATCCCCGCCGCGTGATCGGTCGCGTAGGAAGGCAGCGGCAGGTCGGCGCCATGGGCGAGCCGGGTTACGGCGACCGGAACGGCCCGGGGGCCGGGCGGGGACGGCTGGGTCATCGGGCCTCTCTCTCGATGGGCGGGCCGAGCCGCGCGGCGATCGCGACGGCCAGCCGGTCGCCGATCTCGCGCTTGGTCGCGCGAGGCCAGCTCTCCGGCTCCCCGTCGCCGGTGATCAGGTGAACCGTGTTCTCTGCGCCGCCGAAGGTGCCGGTGCCGGGCGCCACGTCGTTGGCGAGGATCCAGTCGCAGCCCTTGCGCAGGCGCTTGGCCCGCGCCTGCTCGACCACGTCCTCGGTCTCCGCGGCGAAACCGACCACCAGCGCGGGCCGCGATGGACCGGGCCGGGACAGGGTGGCCAGGATGTCCGGATTCTCGACCAGGGACAGGCGCGGCGGACCGCCGCCCTCGCCCTTCTTGATCTTCCGGGCGCCCTCGGCCTCGACGCGCCAGTCCGCGACGGCGGCGGCGCAGACCGCGATGTCGGCCGGCAGCGCGGCGTCGACGGCTGCCAGCATCTGGCGCGCCGTCTCGACATGCACCGCCCGGACGCCCGGCGGGTCGGGCTCCGCCGTCGGGCCGGTGACCAGCACGGTCTCGGCGCCCGCCGCCGCCAGGGACGCGGCGATCGCGTGGCCCTGCTTGCCGGACGACCGGTTGCCGAGGAACCGTACCGGGTCGATCGGCTCGTGCGTCGGGCCGCTGGTGACCACCGCCCGGCGTCCCGCCAGCGGACCGCCGGCAGTCAGCCGCGCCGTCACCGCGTCGACGATTTCCTCCGGCTCGGCAAGGCGCCCGGGGCCCCACTCCGCCTCCGCCATCGCGCCCTCGTTCGGACCGACCGCGGCGACGCCGCGCGTCGCCAGGGTCGCCATGTTGGCGACGGTGGCCGGGTGCTGCCACATCTTCACGTTCATCGCCGGGCACACCAGGATCGGCCGGTCGGTCGCCAGCAGCACGGTCGTGGCGAGATCGTCGCACAGCCCCAGCGCCATGCGCGCCAGCAGGTTGGCGGTCGCCGGCGCCACCAGCACCAGGTCGCAGTCGCGGGCAAGGCGGATATGGCCGATCTCGGCCTCCATCCCGGGGGCAAAGAGGTCGGTCTGGACGGTCTCCCCGGAGAGGGCGGAGACCGACAGCGGCGTCACGAACTCGGTAGCACTGCGGGTCATCACGCAGCGCACCGCCGCGCCCCGGTCGCGCAGTCGCCGGATCGCCTCCAGCACCTTGTAGGCGGCGATGCCGCCACCGATGACCGCCAGCACCCGGCGCCCGGCCAGCGGGCGGCCGGCGTCGGGCGGCGGCGCAGGGGGGATCGGGCGATCGGTCAAGGTGGGAATAACCGGGCAATCACATGGAAGGCATGTGGAACCTAGGCGGCCGGAGCCCGTAGGGCAAGTGTTTCCTCTCCGCCGGAGCCGACCGTCTGGCCTTCCCCCTGCTCGGCGTCACCCTAGCTCGAATGATGCTCGCAGGTGACGTTCGGATTGAACGGCACCAGCATGCCCGCCGGATTGTCCCGGAACAGCCAGACATGCTGGTCGAAGTGCGGCGTGAACCCGTGCGCCTCGTCCGCGTCGGTGTCGTGATGGTCGGCCATGCGGTCCCAGGGTCGGCCGTTCATCACCGGCGGGCCGTCGTTTCCGAGCGCCCTCCAGGCGGCTTCGAACACCAGGTTCTCGATCCCGACCAGCACCAGCGAGCCGTCCGCCTGCGGCTCGTAGAGCGGGATGGCGGGCGCGAGGAAATCCGTATGCGTGCCCTGCCCGTCGACCCGCGGGCGATCGGCCGTGATCTGGAGCAGCGCGGGGTTGAGGAAGTGGATCCCCATGCCGCCGAGTTCCGCCGGCAGTCCCTCCGCTTCGGCGGTGACGCAGACCCCCGACGGATCGGGAACGAACCCCTCCGCCAGTGCGACGTCGATGTCCTTGTACTTCTCCACGGCCGCGCGCAGGGCGTCGTAGTCGTACTCGTCGGCGATCGCCGGTGCGGCCGACGCCAGCGCGACCGCCGCCGCCATCGTGCACAGATGAAGACGTTTCATGGTGGCCCCTCCCTCGACGGGCCAGTGGCCGAAGGGCCACGTCCGGCCCGAGGCGAAGTCGATAGCATGCCGGAGGCACGAGGGAGGACGATCGCGGGCTTCATGAGGAAGCGGTGCGGTGCGGACAAACAAGAAAGGGGGCGCCGGTGGGCACCCCCTTCGCTGGCGGCACAAGCGCCGCGGGCCACCGGGTCGGTGGCAGGGACGGTCAGCCCTCGTCCCTCTCGTCGGCCTCCGCCTCGGTCGGCAGCAGGATCACCGGCACCGGGGTCCGGCCGGCATCCGCGCTCTCCACCGGCTCCGCGGGCACGGGCGTCGCCTTCTCGGCCATCGAGACGGACCCCCAGGAGCATTGCGCGGCGGCGGCGCCGGCGATGCCCATCACCAGCGCCGCAGCGGCGCCGGCCGTAACGAACTTGCGCATGAACCACCTCCAGGAACGGGAACGGTATGGGGAAGTATGGCGCGGGGCAGGAAACCGTCAATCGTTCCGGGGTCGAAAAGCAACAAGCTTTCGCCGATTGGCCGGCGGCCCGGCGGCGGCCGGGCGTCAGCTCGCGGCGTCGCCGATCGCCCGGCCCGTGTCCTTGATGTCCTGGCCGATGCCGCGGATCGTGTTGTCGCAGGCGGCGAGCGAGGTGGTCGAGACCACTGCGGCAACCAGCAGCGCCAGCCGGCGGACGGCGGGGCGGGCAAGACGAACGGACGGACGCATGGCGGATTCTCCGGCGCGGAAGCGATGCAACGGGCAGAATGGCGACTCGATCATATCGCACCGGCGCAAAAAAGTGAGTCGTCCTGGCCGAGACCTCGGGGTTCGGTCCCTCAGATCCGCCAGCCCTGGTGCACCGCCGCGATGCCGGCGGTGAGGTTGGTCCAGCGCGGCCGGGCGAAGCCCGCCTCGGCCATCCGGCGGGCCAGGGTCGGCTGATCCGGGAAGCGGCGGATGCTTTCCACCAGGTACTGGTAGCTCTCCCGGTCGCGGGCGACCCATTGCCCCAGCCGGGGGATCACCGCATGGGAATAGGCGTCGTAGGCGCGCGCCAGGGCGGGCAGGACGACGTGGCTGAACTCCAGGCAGAAGAACCGCCCGCCGGGGCGCAGCACGCGATGGGCCTCGGCCAGCGCCCGGTCGATGCGCGTCACGTTCCTGAGGCCGAAGGCGATGGCGTAGACGTCGACCGAGCGGTTCGCGATCGGCAGGTCCTCGGCATTGCCGACGATCAGGTCGAGGCCGTGGATACGGCCGCCGTCGATCGCCCGGTCGCGGCCGACCCGGACCATGCCCTCGGTCAGGTCGCAGACCGCTATTCGGGCCTCGCCCCCCGACACGTCCATCAGCCCGAAGGCGATGTCGCCGGTGCCGCCGGCCACGTCCAGCACCCGTTCGCCCGGGCGCGGCCGGACCATGGCGACGAAGCGCCGCTTCCACAGCCGGTGCACGCCACCGGACATCAGGTCGTTCATCAGGTCGTAGCGCGCGGCGACGTTGGAGAACACGCCATGGACCAGGCGCGTCTTCTCCTCCGGCGCCACGGCACGCTCGCCGAACCAGCGGCTCTCCGGGTCGATGGTCGACGGGTCGCTCGCGGGGCGGCGGGCGGGCGAAGTCGGGGTCGGGTCGGTCATGGCGCGGACCATAGCGCGGGCCGCCGCTTCCTGCTATAGCCGCCGCCATGCCCGAACTGCCCGAAGTCGAGACCGTTCGCCGCGGCCTCAAGCCGAAGATGGAAGGCCGCGTGCTGGCCCGCGTGGCGGTCAATCGCCCGGACCTGCGCTTCCCCCTGCCGGAAGATCTGGCCGACCGCCTGGCCGGCCGGCGGATCGCCGCGATCGACCGCCGGGCGAAGTACCTCCTGCTGCGGCTCGACGACGGCATGGTCCTGATGATCCATCTCGGCATGTCCGGCCGGATGACGATCGCCGCGGCGCCAGGGCCGCCGCCCGGACCGCACGACCATGTCGTGTTCGAGACCGACGACGGCTGGGTCGTCACCTTCAACGACCCGCGCCGGTTCGGCATGATGGACCTCGTGTCCTCCAATGCGCTGGGGGAGCATCCGGCGCTCGCCCGGCTGGGACCGGAACCGCTGTCCGACGCCTTCGACGCCGACTACCTGAACGCCCGCCTGGCCGGCCGGTTCACGCCGATCAAGGCGGCCCTCCTGGACCAGACCCTGGTGGCCGGGCTCGGCAACATCTATGTCTGCGAAGCGCTCTACCACGCCCGGATCTCGCCGCGCCGGCTGGCCGCGTCGGTCGCCGGCGCGCGGGCCGTACGGCTGGTGCCCGCGGTCAAGCAGGTGCTGGCGCGGGCGATCGAGGCCGGTGGCTCCAGCCTGCGCGACTATGTCCAGGCGTCGGGGGAACTCGGCTATTTCCAGCACGCCTGGGCGGTCTACGACCGGGAGGGCCGCGCCTGCCCGGACTGCACCTGCGCCCCCGCGCGGACCGGCGGCGTGCGCCGGATCGTCCAGTCCAACCGCTCGACCTTTTTCTGCCCGACCCGCCAGCGCTGACCGCTCCCGAGAACCGCGCGGCCACCTCGGAGGTTGAGGCGGAGGCCGTCTCGCGGTACATCCGGTCGGGCGCCCGCGCCGTCGGCGCCGCCACCAGGCGGCCCAGCGGTCCCCCGGGACGACGGCGGCGCACCCTTCACCCGGTCCCCGTTACGGCGGGCGACCGCCCCGATGCGACAGATCGGCTCCCGGAGTATCGTTGACATGGCCTATCAGACGATCATCGCCGAGACGCGCGGCAATGTCGGGCTGATCACCCTGAACCGGCCCAAGGCGCTGAACGCGCTGAACGACCAGTTGATCACCGAGCTCGCGCAGGCGCTGGACGCCATGGAGGCGGACGACGAGGTCGGCGCCATCGTCATCACCGGGTCGGAGAAGGCGTTCGCCGCCGGCGCCGACATCAAGGAGATGGCGGACAAGACGTTCATGGACGTCTATGCCGAGAATTTCATCGAGACGTGGCAGCGGTTGTCGGCCTGCCGCCGGCCGACCATCGCGGCGGTCAACGGCTACGCGCTGGGCGGCGGCTGCGAGATCGCGATGATGTGCGACATCGTCCTGGCCGGCGACGGCGCCAAGTTCGGCCAGCCGGAGATCACCATCGGGACCATCCCCGGCTCCGGCGGGACCCAGCGGCTGACCCGCGCGATCGGCAAGGCCAAGGCGATGGACATGTGCCTGACCGGACGCCAGATGGGCGCCGAGGAGGCCGAGCGGTCGGGGCTGGTCAGCCGGATCTTCCCGGCGGCGGAACTGGTCGACGAGGCGATCAAGGTCGGCGAGCGGATCGCCCACATGTCCCGCCCCGTGGTGATGATGGCCAAGGAGGCGGTGAACCGCGCCTACGAGACCACGCTGGCCGAAGGCATCCTGTTCGAACGCCGGCTGTTCCACGCGACCTTCGCCACCGAGGACCAGAAGGAGGGCATGGCCGCCTTCGTCGAGAAGCGCCAGCCCGACTTCAAGGACCGCTGATCGCGCCGCGGCGATCGATGCTTGACGCGCGGGAGCCTGCCGCCTATAAGGCGCGCTCTCGAATTTTGAGCTGGTGCGACGGCACCGAGGGAAGACATGGCCAACCACAAGTCGGCGAAGAAGCGCATCCTGCGCAACGCGAACCGTGCCGAGATCAATCACGCCCGCATCTCGCGGATCCGCACCTTCTGCAAGAAGGTGGAGCTGGCCATCCAGGCCGGGGACAAGGATGCCGCGGCGAGCGCCCTGCGCGACGCGCAGCCGGAGATCCATCGCGGCGTGACCAAGGGCGTGCTGCATCGCAATACGGCCTCGCGCAAGATCTCGCGCTACGCGCATCGGGTGGCGTCTCTCTAGAGACCTGTCCCGCGGGACGGCCCGCGGGACGGATGGCGACGGCCCCGGCAGGGCGGGCCGTCCGCGATCCCGCTCCCGGAAGACATGAGACAGGCTGCACGGCCGGGCCGTAGCGGCCTTTTTTCCGTGACCGCCTTCGCGGATCGGCTCTTGCTGCGATGCCTGGCGGCGAGACAGCGGCGGATGCGAGTCGCCGGGGCGGCGCACGGATTTTTCTTTTTTCCCCGGTCTTGTTTTGTTCGGTTGCCAGAAAGGGCACTCGCGGCTAATGTGACGCCTGGATGTCGCGAGTACTCGATCGTGGCGATGCAGTGTGTGGAGGCATAGATTTCGAGGAAATTCCAAGACTTTTACATGGAAGTCTAAAGAATTCTTCGAGAAGCTACTGCCAAGCCGTTCCGCGACGTCTCATAAATGAAAGTCAGTTGCTCGGAGACCCAAGACGGGAACGCCAATTCCCGCGACCAGGAGGCTATTGTTCGTGACTATCGGCACGAGAGCGCGAAGCGCCGACCCGACGTCGCCTCCCTCTGTGGCGGCGTGCGCCGACCCCCACCCTCAGACCGCAGGTTCCGCCTTCCCCGGGTCACCCGGCGGCAGAGCACCTTCCGACCGCGGGCCATTCTGATGCGGCGGCCCGAGGCGGAGAACCCGGTCGGTCCATCCGACCGGAACGGAACGGCATTGCAGGAGGGGGGGCTGGTCATGCCGAACGGCTTCGGACCCGAACAGCAGTGGGCCCGCGTACGGGGCCGGCTGCGTGACGAGGTGGGAGACGCCGCCTATCGCAGCTGGCTGAAGCCCCTGGTGCTCGATTGCATCGAGGACGGCGAGGTCCGGATCGCGGTGCCGACCCGCTTCATGCGCGACTGGGTCCTGACCCACTATGCGGAGCGAATACGCGACCTCTGGGCGCGCGAGAACAGCGAGATCCATTCGGTCGACATCGTCGTCGGCCGGCCGGCCGACGCGGTCGCCGGCGGGCGCCCGGACGGCGTGGCGCCGATCGACGGCCGCCGGATGCCCGAGGCGCCGCCGCCTGCCTCGGCTCCGCGCTCAAGCGGGCGCGCCGAGCCGCCCGTCCAGCCGAGCATGCCGGACGGCATCGAGAGCTTTGGCGCCCCGCTCGACCCGCGCTTCACCTTTGAGCGATTCGTCGTCGGCAAGCCGAACGAGCTCGCCTATGCCGCCGCGCGCCGGGTCGCCGAGGCGACGACGGTGACCTTCAATCCGCTCTTCCTCTATGGCGGGGTCGGACTCGGCAAGACCCATCTGATGCACGCGATCGCCTGGGAGATCGGGCGCCAGCATCCGGACCGGCGGGTCCTCTACCTCTCCGCCGAGAAGTTCATGTACCAGTTCATCCGTGCGTTGCGCTACCGCGACACGATGAGCTTCAAGGAGATGTTCCGGACCGTCGACGTTCTGATGATCGACGACGTCCAGTTCATCTCGGGCAAGGACTCCACGCAGGAGGAGTTCTTCCATACCTTCAACGCCCTGGTCGACCAGAACCGGCAGGTGATCGTGTCGGCGGACAAGAGTCCGTCGGACCTTGAGGGGATGGAGGAGCGGCTGAAGTCGCGTCTGGGTTGGGGGCTGGTCGCCGATCTGCACCCGACCAACTACGAGTTGCGCCTCGGGATCCTGCAGGCCAAGGCGGAGCAGTATCCGGCGGTGACCATTCCGCCGAAGGTGCTGGAGTATCTGGCGCACCGGATTTCGTCGAACGTCCGCGAGCTGGAGGGGGCGCTCAACCGCATCGTCGCCCATGCCGAGCTGGTCGGCCGGGCCGTGACGCTGGAAAGCGTCAACGACCTGCTGCAGGATTTGCTGCGCGCCTCCGACCGGCGGGTGACCATCGACGAGATCCAGAAGAAGGTCGCCGAGCACTACACGATCAAGATTTCCGACATGCACTCGGCCCGCCGCTCGCGCTCCGTCGCCCGGCCGCGCCAGGTGGCGATGTACCTCGCCAAGCAGCTGACCAGCCGCTCCCTGCCGGAGATCGGCCGCAAGTTCGGCGGCCGCGACCATACCACCGTGATGCACGCGGTGAAGAAGGTGGAGGAGCTGTGCACCACCGACAGTACCTTCGCCGAGGACGTGGAACTGCTGCGGCGGATGCTGGAGGGCTGACGCCCGTCGTGCCGGACGGCCTCGCTGGAGGAGCAGTCAGCCCATCACCAGCCGCCACAGGATCGGCAGCAGGATCGCCGTCGCCAGGGCGTTGAGGCCCATCGCAAGGCTGGCGAAGGCGCCGGCCACGTCGTTGACCGCGAAGGCCCGCGCGGTCCCGATGCCGTGCGCCGCGACGCCGGTCGCCACCCCCCGCGCGCGCCAGTCCCGGATTCGCAGCGCGTTCAGTGTCCAGGTCGCGGTCATCGCGCCGATGATACCGGTCAGGATCACCGCGACGGCGGTCAGCGACGGCAGCCCGCCCAGCCGCTCGGCGATGCCCATGGCGACCGGCGTGGTCACCGACTTGGGCGCCAGCGACACCAGCGTCTCCCGCGTCGCGCCCAGTGCCCAGGCGACCCCGACCGCCGTCGCCGCCGCCGTGACGGAACCGATCGTCACGGCCGCCACGATCGCCAGCGCCGACCGCCGCACGGCCTGGAAGTTCCGATAGAGGGGCACCGCCAGCGCCACCGTCGCCGGGCCCAGCAGGAAGTGGACGAACTGCGCGCCCTCGAAATAGACCCGGTAGTCGGTGCCGGTCGCCCACAGCAGCGCCGCCAGCAGCAGGACGGCGATCAGCACGGGGTTCGCCAGCGGGAACAGCCGCGCCCGGCGATAGACCCAGTCGCCGACCAGATAGGCGGCCAGCGTCACCGTCAGCCCGACCAGCGGCGTCTCGGCGAGATAGACCCACACCTGCCAGAGCGTGTCGGCGCCTTCGGTCGCCCCGCGTGCCGCCGGACCGGCCAAGGCGGCATCGGCCGGATCCGCCGGGACGCTCAACGCTCCGCCTCCCCCACCCCGGCGTCGCCTCCCGGGTCGCCGCCAGGGTCGCCGCCGGCGCCCTCCGCGCGCCCCGCCAGCCGGTCGAGCAGGCGCAGCGCGATCGCGGTCACCGCAATGGTCACCACCGTCGAGACGATGATGGCGGCCAGGATCGGCTGCCACTCCCGCTCGATCACGCCGAGCAGCGTGACCACGCCGACGCCGGCCGGAACGAACAGCAGCGACAGGTGGCGCAGCAGCCCGGTCGCCGCCTGCTCCACCGCCGCCGGCGGCTCGTCGGTCCGGCGGATCGCGCCCTGGATCACCAGCCCGGCGAACAGCAGCGCCATGCCCACCACCGGACCCGGCAGCGGCAGGCCGGCGGTCCGGACGATCACCTCCCCCGCCAGCTGCAGGCCGAGCAGCAGGGTCAGTGCCGGCAGCATGGCGCGGCCTTCCACGCGGGGCCGGTCATTCGAAGAACTCCCGCAGCGCCGCGGCGGTCCCCTCCGGCCGCTCCTCCGGCACGAAATGGCCGCAGTCGAGCGCGGCGCCGGACACCGGCCCGTCGGCATACCCGCCCCAGACCTCGATCACGTCGTAGCGGCGGCCGACCAGGCCCTTCGCGCCCCATAGAAGGTGCAGCGGACAGGCGATGCGGGTGCCGGCCTCCCGATCCTCCCGGTCGTGCTCCAGGTCGATCGACGCGGCGGCGCGGTAGTCCTCGCAGGCGGCATGGATCGCCTCGGGCCGGGCGAAGCTGCGCAGGTATTCGGTCACCGCCTCCGGGGCGAAGGCATCGGGATCGGCCGACCAGCGGCGCAGCAGGGCGGTCAGGTAGAATTCCGGGTCGAGGCCGATCAGATGCTCCGGCACCCCGTCCTCCGGCAGCAGGGAGAACCAGTGCTCGTAGGCGGTCGCCACGACCTGGTCGACGGTCTCGAACACGTGCAGCGTTGGTGCGATGTCGATCAGGCAAAGCCGCTCCACCGCCTCGGGATGGTCGAGCGCCATCCGGTGGCCGACCCGCGCGCCCCGGTCGTGCCCGGCATAGCCGAACCGCGCCCAGCCCAGCGCCGCCATCAGCCCGACCAGATCGGCGGCCATGGCGCGCTTGGCATAGCCGCCGTGGTCCGGTCCGGCTTCCGGCTTGTCGCTGTGGCCATAGCCGCGCAGGTCCGGGCAGACGACGCAGAACCGCTCCGCCAGCGCCGGGGCGACGGCATGCCAGATCACGTGGTTCTGCGGAAACCCGTGGACCAGCAGCAGCGGCGGCGCGTCCTCCGGCCCGCCGATAACGGCATGGATCCTGACGCCCTCGACCCGCACGAACTCCCGCCGGAAGCCTTCGAACATCAACGTCTCCCCTTGAGTCCCGGTGCGTCGCGGCGGCCGGGTCTTGCGCCGCCGGGCGCTTGCCCCTAAGCCTAGGCGCGCCCCGACCGGGGCGAAACCCCTCCCAGACCCGCGAGACCGACCGATGGCCGACAGCGCGATCGTCAAGCCCCAGCCGATCAGCGGCTTTCCGGAATGGCTGCCCGAGGAGAAGCTGGTCGAGGAGCGGCTGCTGCGGGTGATCCGCGAGGAGTTCGAGCGCTATGCCTTCACGCCGCTGGAGACCGCGGCGGTGGAGCGCAAGGAGGTGCTGCAGGCCAAGGGCGTGGTGGAGAAGGAGATCTATGCCCTGTCCCGCCTGGCGGCGGAGGCCGAGGGCGGCGACGCCGGCACCGAAATGGCGCTGCACTTCGACCTGACGGTGCCGCTGGCGCGCTACGTCGCGCAGAACTTCGCCCGGCTGGTCTTTCCGTTCCGGCGCTATCAGATCCAGAAGGTCTGGCGCGGCGAGCGCCCGCAGGCCGGGCGCTTCCGGGAATTCTACCAGTGCGACATCGACATCGTCGGCAACGGCGCGCTGGGGCTGCTGGCGGACGCCGAGATCCCGCTGGTGATCAACGCGATCTTCGAGCGGGTGGGCATCGGCCGGTTCCTGATCCGGATCAACAACCGCAAGATCCTGCAGGGCTTCCTGGAGCATGCGGGCGTGCCCGACCCGGCCTTCGCCCAGGCGCTTCGGATCGTCGACGCGCTGGAGAAGATCGGCGAGGCCAAGGTCCTGGTCCAGCTGGAGAACGAGCTGGGCCTGGATGCCGACGTGGCGAGCACGATCCTCGCCTTCGTCACCGAGGAGGCGGACATCGCCAAGCTGAAGGCGTTCGACGGCGGCCCCCGCTACCAGCAGGGCGTCGCCGAACTCGCCGAGGTGATCGAGGGGCTGGAGGCGCTCGGCATGCCGCCGGAGAATTGGACGGTCGACCTGTCGATCGCCCGCGGCCTCGACTACTACACCGGCACCGTCTACGAGACGCGCCTGGTCGACCATCCGGAGGTCGGCAGCATCTGCTCCGGCGGCCGCTACGACGACCTGGCGTCGAGCTTCACGAAGCAGAGGCTGCCCGGCGTCGGCATCTCGATCGGGCTGACCCGGATGCTGTCGCGGCTGTTCGACGCCGGCCTCCTGACGCCGGGCCCGAAGACGCCGGCCGCGGTGCTGGTGACCGTGATGGACCGGGCGCAGCTGGCCGACTGCCTGGCGATCGCGGCGGAACTGCGCGCCGCCGGCATCGCCACCGAGGTCTACAGCGAACCGAAGAAGCTCGGCCAGCAGCTGAAATACGCCGACCAGAAGGGGTTCCGGCTGGCGGTCATTCTGGGCGAGGAGGAGGCGAGAGCCGGCAGGTTCCTGCTGAAGAACCTGGCCACCGCCGAACAGACCGACCACCCGCGGGCGGAGCTGGTCGAGGCGGTGCGCGCCCAGGCCGCCCGGGCCGCCACCCCGTGACGGCGGGCCGGGAGCGGCCCGGTCTTCCGCACCCGCTTCAGCCGCCGAGCAGGACGTCCGCCTTCGCTTCGGGCGAGTCCGCGTCGGCCGGTTCGGCGCGGGCGGCGTGCCAGACCGTGCGCAGCGCCTCGATCATCTCGCGGCGTTCCTCCCCCAGGGAGCCGAAGAATCGGTCGTCGGCTTCCTTCACCCGCGGCATGGCCTGGTTCAGGCGGTCGGCGCCCTCCGGCGTCAGGGTCAGCCGGCGGGCCCGATTGTCGTCCGGGTCCACGGTGCGCCGGATCAGCGACTCCCGCTCCAGGGTTCGGAGAACCTGGCTCGTCATCATCGCGTCGGTGTGGCAGAAGCGCGCCAGCCGCGCCTGGTGGACCGGCCCCTCATGCTCCTCCAGCCAGGCAAGCCCGGCCAGCAGCACGAACTGGACATGGGTGATCCCGATCGGCACCAGGGCCGCCCGCTGCGCGCGCTGCCAATGGTTCGCCGCCTGCCACAGCAGGTATCCGGGGCTGTTCTCGGGCCGGAGGGTGCGGGCGAGAGCCGCACGGTCGACTTTCTGCGCGGAAGATCGGGACATGGTGATGTTCATTCCGATATTGCCCCCATGGTTGATTCGGGTGCCCCGACCCGCAACCGAAAGAGGTCGGGCGCGAGCCGGTGCGACGGGGAAGCCCCGGGGGAGGCATTGGACCGGTGGTGTGCCGGCCGGCGACGATTGGAGGCGTGCCTGATGGGGCAGGGCGTCGACATCCTGCTTCCGGTGTTCGGGATCGTGGCCCTGGGATTTGCCGCGACCCGGATCGGCTGGTTCGACGACGCGGCACGGCGGGGCCTGTCCCACTTCGTCTTCACCTTTGCAATTCCTGTCCTCTTATTCCGTACCCTGGCCGCAACGCAGCTGCCAGCCGTCCTGCCCTGGACATACCTCCTCTCCTACTACGGCGGGGTCGCGTCGGTATTCCTCATTTCGATGATGATCTCGCGGATTATCTTCCGCCAGCCGCTGGAAGGCCAGGCGGTGCACGGGCTTGGCGGCGCGTTCTCCAACACGGTCCTGCTCGGGACACCGCTGATCCTGACCGCCTTCGGCGAGGCGGCGACCCTGCCGCTGTTCCTGCTGATCGCGTTCCACGGGGTCCTGATCCTGCCGATCGGCACCGTGCTGATCGAAACCGGGCTTTCGGCGCAGTCCAGGCTCGACGGCGACCGGGTCCGGGTCGGCGAGATCGCGCGGCAGGCGGCGCTCGGCGTGGTGACCAACCCGATCATCCTCGGGCTTGCGGCCGGCCTGGCCGCCAATCTCGCCGGCTGGGCGCCGACCGGTGCGGTCGACCGGATGGCCGCCCTCCTGGGCCAGGCCGCGCTGCCGTGCGCCCTCTTCGCGATGGGGGCGTCGCTGGCGCGGTTCCGGCTGGCGGGCGCGGTGCCGCAGGCTTTGGCGATCGTGGCGGTCAAGCTGGTGGTGCACCCGGCGGTCGTGTGGCTGTTGGCGGTCCGGCTGTTCGGGCTGGACCCGCTCTGGGCGGGCGTTGCGGTCGTTCTCGCCGGCATGCCGACCGGCGTGAACATCTATCTCTACGCCCAGCGCTACGAGATCGAAATCGCGCCGATCGCCACCGCGATCCTGATCGGCACGGCCCTCTCGGTGTTGACCATCGGCGTGCTCACCGCCGTCATGGTCCCGGCCTGAGCACTCCGCGGGCAACGGCTCAGTCGCCGGTCGCCCTGGTCTTTTCCGGAACGTGCTCCAGATACTGCCTCAGAGCGACGGCGTGGCTGTGCTCGCGGTCGCGCGCGGCGGTCAGGAGGGTGATGCGCCCCTGGCCCGCCAGCTTCATCAACTCGGCGATAACTTGCGGGCGGCGGTCCAGCTCCTCCGCGAAGCGCCGCTTGAACTCCGGCCATTTCTCAGGATCATGACCGTACCATTTGCGCAAAGCCGCCGACGGCGCGGCATCCTTCATCCAGCGATCGAGCCGCGCCGCCCCCTTGGCGATGCCGCGGGGCCACAGCCCGTCGACCAGGATGCGCAGCCCGTCGTCCAGCTCGGCCCGGTCATGGATGCGTTTGGTTCGGATCTCCATGGCTTCCCCGTCAACGCATGTGAGCCCGCCTCGGTCGCATTCAAAGTCTCGGAGACGTCGCCCAAGCGATTGACCCGGCGAGGTCTGCTCGCCGCCGGCGGCGCGCTGGGGCTGGCGGGATGCTCCCGTGTGGCGCTCTACGACGCCGTGTCGGGGGAGAGCGCCCGGATCCGACGCGACCTGTCGTTCGGCGACCATCCGCGGCAGAAACTGGACCTGCACGCGCCGCCGGCGGCGACGATTCCCGCCGCCGGCGCGCCGCTGGTGGTGTTCTTCTATGGCGGCAGCTGGCAGTCGGGGTCCCGCGGCGACTACGGCTTCGCCGCCGCCGCCTTCACCCGGCTCGGCGCGGTTGCGGCGGTGCCGGACTACCGGTTATGGCCGGAGGTCGCGTTCCCGGCGTTCCTGGAGGACGCCGCCGCGGCGGTCGCCGAGGCGCGGCGGGCGGCGCCGGCGCTGGGCGCCGATCCCGACCGGGTTGTGCTGGCGGGGCATTCCGCCGGCGCCTACATCGCGGCGATGCTGGCGCTGGAGCGGCACTGGCTGGCGGCCGCCGGCGTGCCGGAGGGCATTGTCCTCGGCTTCGTCGGCCTGTCCGGGCCCTACGATTTCCTGCCCTTCCGGTCGCGCACCACACGCAATGTCTTTGGCGGCGTACCGGACCCGGCGGAGACCCAGCCGATCGCCCATGTCGATCCGAACGACCCGCCCGCGCTGCTGATCCACGGGGCCGCCGACGGCACAGTGGTGCCGGCGAACAGCCGGTCGCTGGCCCAGGCGCTTCAGGCGGCGGGCGTGGCGGCCGAACTGCACCTGCTGGAGGGCAAGGGTCACGCCGGGACGCTGCTGAGCTTCGCCGGCGCCTTCGCCGACGGCAGCGTGTCGCCGCGGGTCGGCCTGTTCCTGGCGCGCGTCGCGGGGCCCCTGGCCGACGTCTAGCCGTCTTGCGGGTCGTCCCGGCGGATGGCGCGGCCTCAACGGCAAAGGGTGTGTCGGGATCGCATCCGAAGCGAGACCGCATCGCGCCGACGAGGTCCTGGAGCGGCCCTGCGGGCCGTCCAGGATGACCTGTGAGGGGTTGCCGGTCGCACCTTCCGCCCGGGTGGTGCCCCGGCGCGGGGGCAGGCCCTCAGAACCGGACGAACGGGTTCAGGAAGCGGCCGATCGGGCCGGTCAGGCGCAGCGGCGCGTCGGTCACGGTGAGGCAGATGCAGTCCTCGCCCTCGTCCGCCACCGGCTGATGGTCGACCTCGCTGTCGGTCACCGCCATGTCGCCGCGCAGGAAGTGCCCACGGCCGTCGGAGAAGCCGCCCGTCAGCACCAGCGTCATCTCGGTGCCGGCATGGGTGTGCTGGGGCATCGAAGCGCCGCCCTTGATCCGCAGCAGCTTGGCCTTCGCCCCGGCCACGTCGATGTCGTATTCCTCCAGCCCGCGCATGACGGGCCGCCACGGCAGCCGGTCCAGCTCGTCCGGGAGATAGGCTGCCAGGGGCGCCGGCACCACCCGGCCGCCGCCCGCCGCCGGCTCGGCCTCGCCGGCACCGCCGCAGGCATCGTCGCAGCCGCAGACGCACCCGTCCTCGTCCGCCGAAGCCTCAGCGCCCCGGAACGCCGCCTCGTCCATGTCGAGCCGGTCGAGGACCTCGTCGAGCGCGTCGGCATCCATCTCCGCCGGCTCGAGCTCCTCCAAGAGCGCGCCGCCCACCTGCTCGAACGCGAGCAGGCGCCGCCGCGCCTCCGGGCTGAGGGTGAGATGCGACGCGATCGCGAGGGACACCGCTTCGGTGCAGGACCCGGCGGCGTAGTCCATCAGGAACTCGTCGCCGATCAGGTGCGTCGGCCGGGAGGTCGGTCGGTCGGACGGATGGCCGGGTCCGGTGGGAGGGGTGACGCTGGCCATGGCTTCAGGATTCCTTCAACACCTTGCGCATCCGCGTCACGGCGAGGCGGATGCGCGACTTCACGGTTCCGAGAGGCAGCCCCTGTTCCTCGGCGATGACACTGTGAGGCTTGTCCTCGAAATACGCCATCTGCAGCAACAGCCGCTGTTCCTCCGGCAGGGACGCCATCGCCGCCCGGACCCGGGCGACGTCCTGCGTCGATTCGACCACGGCATCCGCCGCAGCCGGGGCATCGGGCGCAAGCGCCGGATCGTTGGGATCGACCTCCGGCCGCCTCTGGCGGCGCAGCGCATCGATCCGTTTGTTCCGGGCGATGGCGAAGACCCAGGTCGAGGCGTTCGCCTGGGTCGGATCGAATGTCTCCGCCCGGCGCCACAGGGTCACCATCGCCTCTTGGGCGAGCTCCTCGGCGCTGCCCGCATCGCATCCCAGCCTGATCAGATATGCCTTGATGCGCGGCGCGAAATGCCCGAACAGCTTGGCGAACGCCGAACGGTCGCGCGCGGTGGCAACGGCAACGATCAGATCGTTGAGCGACGGCATGCCGACCGCCGTCTCAGGCTGGGAACTGGTCATGCGACCATTGAAAGGCATTCGACCGGCGCCGACAACCCGCGGTCGGGCCATCGTCGCGCAGCGGGGGTGTGCCGGATCTGGCCGCGCGAGGGACAGAGCCGCCGCCTCGTCGCCGCGACCGATCTCGGCCGACCGTTCGCTATGGCCGTCGAACGCTTCCATGGTGCGCTATTACGCGGCGGACCCGGCAGCGGATCACCCGCCGGCCAAAAAAACGACAAAAACCCGGACCATAGGCCCAGTCCGGCGATTGGCGTATCATTCTGCCCCGAGGCGATTCGCCCGGGCCGCCGGCCGCCGCTCCCCCCCGGGCGGACCGACGCCGGCCTCCGGTGCGGTCGTCGCCGCCCCGCCGCCCGCTCGTCCTGGACCATGAGGGCCCGTGACCGACATGTCAGCCAAGCACCTCCCCGCGACGCTCCTCGCCGCCGCGCTGGCCGCCGCCGCGCCGGCCGCCGTGACGGTGCTCGACGCCGCTCCCGCCGCGGCGCAGGAGATCCAGTATCTCGAGAGCAACACCGACTGGCATGCCTTCCGCTATACGGAGAACGGCAATCCGGTCTGCTACATGGTCTCCCGGCCGAAGTCGGACGAAGGCGACTACACCCAGCGGGGCGACATCTTCGCGATGATCACCCACCGCCCGGCCGAAGGGGAGACGAACGCGATGAGCATCATCGCCGGCTACCCCTACCGCGATGGGTCGACCGTCGAAGTCTCGATCGACGGGGACCAGCGGTTCACCCTCTACACCGGCGGGGAGAACGCGTGGTCCTACCCGGAGGATCAGGCGCAGCTGATCGCCGCGATGCGCGCCGGCATCGACATGGTGGTCAAGGGGACGTCCTCCCGCGGTACGCTGACCACCGACACCTACAGCCTGCGCGGCTTCACCGCGACCAAGCAGGCGATCGACGCCGCCTGCGGGCTCTGAGGTTTCCGCCCTTCCCCCGACCTCGCGCCGTTGCTATATCCTGCGGCGTGATGGGTATCGACAGCCACGCCTCGATCTTCGCTCCGCCGCCGCGCGCGGACGGCAAGCTGAACCTGGCCGGACTGGATCGCGCCGAGCTGGCGGCGGCGGTCGAGGGCATGGGCGAGAAGCCGTTCCGCGCCAGGCAGCTGTGGCGCTGGATCTACCGCGCCGGCGTGACCGATTTCGACGCCATGACCGACCTCGCCAAGCCGTTCCGCGCCCGGCTGAAGGAAGCGTGCGTCCTTGAGCGGCCGGCGGTCGAACGGGCGCAGGAGAGTCTCGACGGCACGCACAAGTGGCTGGTGAAGCTGGCCGACGGGCAGCTGGTCGAGAGCGTCCACATCCCGGAGGAGGATCGCGGCGCGCTGTGCGTCTCCTCGCAGGTCGGCTGCACCCTGGCCTGCACCTTCTGCCACACCGGCACGCAGAAGCTGGTGCGCAATCTGACCGCGGCGGAGATCGTCGGCCAGGTCATGCTCTGCCGCGACCATCTGGGCGAATGGGACAAGCCGGCGGAGGAGCGGCGGTTCACCAACATCGTCATGATGGGCATGGGCGAGCCGCTCTACAACTACGACAACGTGGCGCGCGCCCTGAAGACCGTGATGGACAATGAGGGCATCGGGATCTCCAGGCGGCGGATCACGCTCTCGACCTCCGGCGTGGTGCCGATGATGCACCGCTGCGGGGAGGAACTGGGCGTCAACCTGGCGGTCAGCCTGCACGCGGTGACCGACGACCTGCGCGACCGGATCGTGCCGCTGAACCGAAAGTACCCGATCGCCGACCTGCTCCAGGCCTGCCGCGACTACCCCGGCACGTCGAACGCGCGGCGAATCACCTTCGAATACGTCATGCTGAAGGACGTGAACGACGGCGTGGCCGACGCGAAGGAACTGGTGCGCCTGCTGCGCGGCATCCCGGCCAAGGTCAACCTGATCCCGTTCAACCCCTGGCCCGGCGCGCCGTTCGAGTGCTCGTCGAACGCCCGGATCGACCGGTTCGCCCAGGTGCTGATGGAGGCCGGCTACGCCAGCCCGATCCGCACCCCGCGCGGCCGGGACATCGCCGCCGCCTGCGGCCAGCTGAAGAGCGACAGCATCCGCCCGCGGCGCAAGGCGGCGGCGTAGCACCCCTGCGGATCATGTCTGGACATGGGGGGCATCGCCGCCGAAGGGCGATCCCGCCGCGACGGGCGTCGTCCATCGAGGGCCCCGCCTGCGCGGTGATGGCCTCGTCCGTTCGAGGCTCAACAAGGAAAGGCTCATGTGGGCGCCGGCGGGCATCTCCGCAGCCGGCGCGCTCCGCCGCGCCTTTCCGTCGCACCTGACCTGCCGATTGATCCACGTCAAACGGAGACAAACCGCCGTCAGCGATGCTCGGTGCCGTCCACTGGCGTTCGAGAGTTCCCGCCGATGCTCAGCCGTCCCATGCTCACCACGCACGAGGTCGCGGACCTTCTGAAGGTCCGGGAGGCGACCGTCCGCGCCTGGATCCGCGCCGGCGAGCTGCGGGCGATCCGCTGCGGCCGGGAATTCCGCGTGCCGGTCCGCGATCTCGAGGCCTTCTGCGACGCCCACGCCACCTGCCCGCCTGTGCCGCCGGCGGCGCCGGGCGCCCGCGACTTCAGCACCTGACCTTCCCCGCCACCCGGAGCCCGCCCCATGGACGGATCGCCTGCCCGCACTGCACCCGAGGTCGGCCAGCTGCCGGATGACGGGTCCGGTCCCTGGCATGCCCGCAGCATCGAGGAGGCGGCCGCGGCGCTCGGCACCGGGCCGGGCGGGCTGGCGCCGGAGACGGCCACCGCCCGCCTGGCCGAGACCGGGCCGAACCGGCTGCCCGCGCCGCCCCGGCTCCATCCGCTGCGCCGCTTCCTGGCGCAGTTCAACAATCTCCTGATCCTGGTCCTGCTGGCCGCCGCCGCGATCACCCTCGGCCTCGGCCACATTGCCGACGCCGCGGTGATCGCCGCGGTCGTGCTGGTCAACGCGGTGATCGGCTTCGTCCAGGAGGGCAAGGCGGAGCGCGCGCTGGAAAGCATCCGGCACATGCTGGCGCCGCACGCCGCGGTGATCCGGGGCGGTCGGCGGCTGACCCTGCCGGCGGAAAACCTGGTGCCCGGCGACCTGGTCCTGCTGGAAGCCGGCGACCGGGTGCCGGCGGACCTCCGGCTGACCGCGGTCGCCGGCCTGCAGGTCGACGAATCCGCCCTGACCGGCGAAAGCGTGCCGGTGGTGAAGGGCACGGCCCCGGTCGCCGCGGATGCCGCGCTCGGCGACCGCACGCCGCTGGCCTTCAGCGGCACCATGGTGACCTACGGCCATGGAAGGGGCATCGTCGCGGCGACCGGCCCGGCGACGGAGATCGGCCGGATCAGCGGCATGCTGGCCGGCGTCGGCCGGATCGAGACACCGCTCCTGCGCCAGATGGACGTGTTCGCCCGGCGGCTGACGGGCGTCGTCCTGGCGATCGCCGCACTGGTCTTCGCGGTCGGCGTCGGGCTGCGCGGCATGCCGGGGTCGGAGGCGTTCATGGCCGTCGTCGGCATCGCCGTCGCGGCGATCCCGGAGGGCCTGCCGGCGATCCTGACCGTGACGCTCGCGATCGGCGTCCAGGGCATGGCGCGCCGCCGGGCGATCGTCCGCCGGCTGCCCGCGATCGAGACCCTGGGCGCGGTTTCGGTGATCGGCTCCGACAAGACCGGCACCCTGACCCGCAACGAGATGACGGTCGCCTCGGTCGCCACGGCGCGGTCGCTTTTCGGCGTGACCGGCGGCGGCTATTCGGTCGAGGGCGGCTTCATGATCGACGGCGCGCCGGTCGCCGTCGACGACCACCCGCTGCTGCGCCGCATGGCCCGCGCCGCGGTGCTGGCCTCCGAAGCCGATCTGCGGGACGGGCCGGACGGCGTGACCGTCGAAGGCGATCCGATGGAAGGCGCGCTGCTGGTGCTCGCCCGCAAGGCCGGGCTGGTGCCCGACGACCTGCGCCGCGCGGAGCCGCGGACAGACGCGATCCCGTTCGATTCGGCGCACAAATTCATGGCCAGCCTGCACCATGACCATACGGGTCACGGGGAGATCCTGGTCAAGGGCGCGCCGGAGCGGGTGATCGCCATGTGCGCCCGGCAGCACGGCCGGGAGGGCGACGGCCCGGTCGATCCCGACTGGTGGCACCGCCAGGTCGACGCCATGGCGGCCCAGGGCCAGCGCGTGCTGGCGGTCGCCATGCGCGCCGTCGATCCGGAGCACACGGCGCTCGCCTTCGACGACGTGGAGGACGGCCTGACCCTCCTGGGCCTGTTCGGGCTGATCGATCCGCCGCGCGAGGAGGCGGTGGTGGCGGTCGCGGACTGCCGGTCGGCCGGCATCCGGGTCAAGATGATCACCGGCGATCACGCCGGCACCGCCGCGGCGATCGCGCGCCAGCTGGGGCTGGAACGGCCGGACGGCGTGCTGACCGGCGCCGACCTGGAGGCCATGGACGACGCCGCGCTCGCCGCCCGGATCGAGGAGGTCGACGTCTTCGCCCGGACCAGCCCCGCCCAGAAGCTGCGGCTGGTCGAGGCGCTGCAGGCGCGCGGTCGCGTCGTGGCGATGACCGGGGATGGGGTCAACGACGCCCCGGCGCTCAAGCGCGCGGATGTCGGCGTCGCCATGGGCGGCCGCGGCAGCGAGGCCGCCAAGGAGGCGGCGGAGATCGTCCTGACAGACGACGACTTCTCCACCCTGGCCGAGGCGGTCAGGGCCGGGCGGACGGTCTACGACAATCTGAAGAAGGCAGTGACGTTCCTGCTGCCGGTCAACGGCGGCGAGTCCCTGGCGCTGATCATCGCGATCCTGGCCGGGCTGACCCTGCCGGTGACGCCGATCCAGATCCTCTGGGTCAACATGGTCAGCTCGGTCGCGCTGGCCATGGCGCTCGCCTTCGAGCCGTCGGAACCCGGCGTGATGCGCCGGCCGCCCCGGGACCCGGCGGAACCGATCCTGTCGCGCTTCCTGGTCTGGCGGATCGGCTTTGTCTCGCTGCTGTTCCTCGCCGGACTGTTCGGGCAGTTCGCATTCGCGCTCGGCCGCGGGCTGCCGGTGGAGGAAGCACGCACCATCGCGGTCAACACGCTGGTGGTGATGGAGGTCTTCTACCTCTTCTCGGTGCGCTTCCTGACCACGCCGTCGATCACCCTGCGCGGGTTCGCCGGCACGCCGGCGGTCCTGATCGCCGTCGGCGCCGTGGCCGCGCTGCAGGGCCTGTTCACCTATGCGCCGTTCATGTGGCGGTTCTTCGACACTCGGCCGATCGGGCCGAGCGACGCCGCCCTGATCCTGGCGACCGGCATCGGCCTCCTGGTGGTTCTGGAGGCCGAGAAGCGCCTGATCGCCTGGTTCCGCCGGTGACCCACCCCGCCCGCCCGCCTCGAACCGACGGAGGCCGACCGTGACCGACCTGATCGCCCAATCGGTGTTCTACGAGGTGTCGGCCCTCCTGATCCTTGCCGCCGTGGGGGGGCTGATCGGTCTCGCCCTGCGCCAGCCGCTGGTGGTGGCGTTCATCGCCGTGGGCATCCTGGCCGGCCCGTCCGGGCTGGGGATCGCCAGGTCCGACGAGCCGATCGACCTGCTGGCCGCCTTGGGGATCGCGGTGCTGCTGTTCCTGGTCGGGCTGAAGCTGGACCTCAAGCTGGTGCGCACGCTGGGGCCGACCGCGCTGGTCACCGGGCTGGGACAGGTCGTCTTCACCTCGGTGATCGGCTTCGCGATCGCCCTGGCGCTCGGCATGGCGCCGGTGCCGGCGCTCTATGTCGCCATCGCGCTGACGTTTTCCAGCACGATCATCATCGTCAAGCTGCTGTCCGACAAGCGCGAGATCGACAGCCTGCACGGCCGGGTGGCGCTGGGCTTCCTGATCGTGCAGGACATCGTGGTCGTGCTGGCGATGATCGTCCTGTCGGCGCTCGGCGTCGGTGCGGCCGGAGGCGACGGTCAGGCCCTGACCGGCGTGCTCCGGGTGGTCGGCTGGGGGGTGGCGGCGCTGGTGGCGGTCGCCCTTTTCGTGCGCTACGTGGCCGAGCCGCTGACCCGCCGGCTGGCCCGGGCGCCGGAGCTGCTGGTCGCCTTCGCGATCGGCTGGGCAGCCCTCCTGGCCGCGCTGGGCGACTTCCTCGGCTTCGGCAAGGAGCTGGGCGGCCTGCTGGCGGGCGTGTCGCTCGCCTCGACGCCGGTCCGCGACGCGATCGCCGCCCGGATGGCCAGCCTGCGCGATTTCCTGCTGCTGTTCTTCTTCATCGCGCTGGGCGCCGGGCTCGACATCGGCCGGCTCGGCGACCAGGTCGTGCCGGCGCTGGTGCTGTCGCTCTTCGTCCTGATCGGCAATCCGCTGATCGTCGTCGCGCTGATGGGCTGGCTGGGCTACCGCCGGCGGACCGGGTTCCTGGCCGGGCTGACGGTCGCGCAGATCAGCGAGTTTTCGCTGATCTTCGTCGCCGTGGGCGTCTCGCTCGGCCATGTCGGGGACGAGGCGCTGGGTCTGGTGACGCTGGTCGGGCTGATCACGATCGCGCTCTCGACCTACATGATCACCTGGTCGCATCAACTCTACCGCTGGATGGAGCCGCTGCTCCGGCCGTTCGAGCGGCGCAACCCGACCGCCGAGGGCGCCGGCCCGACCGGGACCCCGGTCGACGTGCTGCTGTTCGGGCTCGGCCGCTACGGAACGGCGATCGGTCGGCGGCTGGCGGATCGCGGCCTGGCGGTGCTGGGTGTCGATTTCGATCCCGAGGCGGTGCGCGAGTGGCGACAGGCCGGTGGTCGCGGCGTGTTCGGTGATGCCGGCGATCCTGAGTTCGTCGCCCATCTGCCGATCCGCCAAGCGCGGCTGGCGGTGGCGGCGATGCCCGGCACGGCGCGTGCCCTGACCCATGACGACCCGCGCAGCACCCTGGCGGCGGCGCTGCGCGAGGCCGGCTACGACGGTCCCGTGGTGGCGGCGCGCTACGGTGCCGGTGCAGATCCGGCACCGGCGGCGGATCTGGTGCTGGAACCCTTCGCCGACGCGGCGGATCATGCGGTGATGCGGATCGAGGAGCTGCTCGGCCCGCCACGGGCAGCCGCGGCCTCGCCCGATACTGCCGCACCCTCAAGCCGGGAGACGTCGCCATGCTGAACCGAATCCTGGTCGGCTCCGACCTCAGCGGCCGGTCGCGGCTGGCGCTGGCCCGTGCCGCGGTGCTGGCGGAGACCTTCGACGCCCGGGTGACCGTCCTCCACGTCCTGGACGGCGATCTGCCCGAGCCCATACGAGAGCGCCATACGGCAGAGGCGCAGGCGATGCTCGCCGACGAGATCTCCGGCCTGGCGCTCCACGACCGCGCCACGGTGGAGATCGCGACCGGCGATCCCCATGCGATCCTGATCGATCGCGCGGCGGCGCTGAACGCGGACCTGACGGTGATGGGGCGCCACCGCTACCGGCCGGTGCACGATCTCTTCCTGGGGACCACCGTCGAGCGGGTGCTGCGCGCCGGCGAGACCCCGGTGCTGGTGGTCCGGGAGGCCGTCATCGGCCCCTACCGCCATGCCATGGTGGCGGTCGACTTCTCGGTCTATTCCCGGCGCGCGGCGGCGGTGGCGCTGGAGATCGTGCCGGACGGCGCGGTCACGGTGCTGCACGCCTGCGACCTGCCGGTGCCGGCCGGCGACGACGGCTGGCACCCGGCGCCGGGGGAACGGCTCGCCCGGTCGATCGACCTGGAGATGACGGCGTTCAGGGACGGCCTCGGCCCTGCCGCGGCGCGGCTGACGCCGGTGGTCAGGCTGGGCGGCGTGGTCGATACCATCACCCGCGCGGTCGAGCGGTTCGCGCCGGACCTGCTGGTGGTCGGGACCCACGGCCGGACCGGCGTCGCCCACGCCCTGCTGGGCAGCGTCGCCGGCACCCTGCTGGCCGACCCGCCGGTCGACGTCCTGGCCGTGCGGGCCTGGTAGGCGGGAGTGCCGCCGGCGCTCACTCGGCCGCGGAATCGACCTGTTGAGCGGGGGCGGGGGCGGCGACCGACCGTCGAAGGGCGCGGCCGGTCCAGCGGTTCATCCTGATCCTTTCGCCGGCGGCGCCGCGTCGGATGCTGCGGGCCTCCTGATCCGCGAACAGCCGCTCGGCAAGGTCGCGCACCATCCGCCCCGCACCGCCGTCCGGCGCGATGAAATCGATGAACCAGAGCCGGTCTCCGGCCCGCCAGTCGTCGGCCCGCAGCTTCCGCGTGCCGTCCAGGAAGCCCGCCTCGGCCTCTTCGGTCAGCCAGGCCCAGGTGACGAACCCCGCCGCCCGGCCGGCGTGGCGGTAGAGGCGGCACTGCCCCAGCCGGATCGGTGGCAGGATCAGCCGCTCGAGATCGGCGACCGAATAGGTGCGATGCAGCGGCGATTGCCGCATCAGCCCCAGCGCCGCGGCCAGCAGGGCGGAGCGATCGCCCACCGGCGTCGGTGCCCCGTCCGCGACCGCGGCAGCGGCCGGCACGGCGTCGGCCAGGATCGCCGGCGGCAGAAGGGGAGGACCGCGGCCGGCCAGCCGCTCCACCTCCGCCACCAGCATGTCCCGCAAGCTCGGCGCCGGATCGGCCGCCATGTCGGCGGCGAGGCGGCCCGCCGCCGCGACCAGGGCGGCGTCGGCGGCGATGCCGGCGATCGTCGCGGCCAAGGCTTCCGCGCCGCCGGTCGCATCGAGGACCCGGCCGCAGCTCAACCGTTCCAGCCGCTCCGCCGTCAGCCGCTGGTCGCCGTAGCGCGGCGCCAACAGCTGCGGTCGGCCGAGCCCCAGCGCCACCTGTGCCGCCCCCTGGCCGCCGTGGTGCAGCAGCACGGCCCGGCTCGCCAGCCGGTCGGCGAGCGGCGGTGGCCGGTCGTGGACCGTCACGCCGCGCCGCGCCAGTTCCCGCCGCTCGGCCGGGCCGGCACCCCGGACGAACGCCTCCGCCGGCACGCCGGACAGCGCCAGCGCATGAGCGAGACGCGGCGTCTCAGGCGCGTCGGCGGCGAGATAGGCATAGACCCCCTCGCCCGCCGCCGGCGCCGGGCCCGGCAGCGGCGCCAGCGGTCCCGAGCGCTCCTCCGTTCGATGGCCGGCGTAGACGTCGAGCACCGGCGGCGTCAGCACCCAGCGCGAGGCCGGGGCGAACAGGTCGCCGAGATCGGCCAGCGGCGACCGGCCGCGCCGGGCCTGGACGCGGTTCACCACCGCCAGCACGGCCTCCGTCTCCACCGATGCCGGCCGGTCGCGGAAGCGCGGAAAGGTCGGCAGCGCCGCCGGCGGGACGGTGAAGCCGGTGCCGACCAGCACATGCGGCAGCCGTCCCTGCGCCACCAGCGACAGCACGGGCGCGTATTCGCACACCGCCGCGTCCGGTCGCAGCGCGTCGAAAAGGCTGTCCCACGCCCGGCACAGTGCCAGCAGCGTGTCGGCATCGCCGAAGCCCCATTCGTGCAGGATCTCGGTCAGCGAGACGGCCGGCGCCCGGCGGCGCAGCGGGTCCGGCATCGGCGCCGGCGTCGGCGCCTGGAGCAGCCGGTGCCGCGCGCCGGCGACCAGCGGCGCGCCCTCCACCAGGTTGTTGCCGGCGATCAGCGTCTCATGCCCCCGCGCCGCCAGCGCGTCGGCGATCGTCAGGAGCGGAGCCGCGTGGAGGAAGCCCAGCCCCAGTTCCCAGGCCAGCAGGATCCGCGCCATGCCCCGTGCCGCCGCCCGTCCCGTTCCGACCTCAGACGGCCCCGCCGCCGTCCGGCCCGCCGTCGCCCCAGCCGTCGCCCCCGCCAGCGCTGGCCGCCCGACGCCGGTCGGCGAAGGGCTGCAGCCGCAGCTTCTGGCGATGCGACGCCGGCGTCCGGCTGCCGTCGGGCATCAGGCCCCGGTAGTAGGTCTTCTGCCACTTCTCGGCGACCGCCGGTTCTCCGCGGCGCAGGCCCTCGTTGAAGCGGTTGCGGCCGATGTGCCAGTCGCGGTGGGTGCGGGCGAGGCCCGGCACCTCGTCGATCGAGCGGATCTCCGGCGCCACCGCCTCGATGGCCGCGAGCGAGACCGGGAACAGGCTGCAGACCGGTTCCCCCGCCTCGAACCGGACCACGTGGTTCGGCCGGGTGAACAGCCAGTTCATGGTGAAGCCATAGGGCGACCACCCGGTCTCGACGATGCCGGAGAGCGCGCTCCGCATTCAGGATTTCCCAGCCGTGGCTGTTGGCCACGGTCAGCGGCAGGCAGCGATAGGCGAAGCTGTGCGGCGTCGCATCCATCCAGGCCCGCGCCGCCGGCGCGCACCGGAGCTGCGGCGCCGGCTCCCCCGTGACGTAGGCGACGAGGCGGGGGGCGGGATGCGCCCGAGTTTCCCAGCATCTGCACTCTCTTCGGTCGAATTGTTTATTCCTTTTTGTTGTCAGTGCGCGCCGACCGGTTCCTGCGCCGTGCCGGGTTCACCGTCACCGGCGCCAACTATGCCCTGCCGCTGAGCGACCGGCGGGAAGGAGCAACGGAGCCGCGGTAGCGCGGCGGCGCGGCGGCCAGCTGGATCGGCAAAGCGATGATGCGGTCACCCGGCGGCGCGGCACCGCGGGCGTGCTGGGGAGCCGACGCGTGTCGGAAGACCGGACCGGAACGATGGCCGCTGGCAGCCTGACAGCCTGACAGCCGCCTTTCGCACCGACGCCGAATGGCACGCTTTCCGCCTCTGGCAGGACCGCGACGGCGACGGCACCTCCGACACCGACGAACTCCTCTCCCTCACCGAGGCCGGGCTGACCGTCATCGATCTCTCCGGCACCCCCGTCACCGGCCAGGCCGACCTGGGCGGCCCCCGCCTGCTCGCCACCACCTCCGCCAGCTTCGCGGACGGGCGGACGGCCCTCGTCGGCGACGCCCTGCTGGGATTCGAGGCGCTGGGGGTTTCGTTCGCCGACGAGGACCCGGCAACCGGCGGCGGCCGCCGGATCGCGTTCGTGGTCGGCGGCCAATGGCTTGTCGCCGGCAGCGCGGCGTTCGACCGGGCCTTCGACGGGGCGGCGGGGCTGACCACGGTGACCGGCAGCGCCGGCGAAGACCGACTGATCGCCGGTACGGCGGAAGAGGTGTCGTTCGCCGGCGGCGGCATCGATCGGCTTCACGGCTGGCACGGCCGCGATGTTCTGGACGGCGGCGACGACTCGATGATCGACGACGGGCTGGGCGACGACGTCCTGTTCGGGGGTGCCGGCGACGATTTCCTTCAGGACAGGTACGGCCACAATATCATGGTCGGCGGCGCCGGGCGCGACGTGATGCGCGGCACGGGCATCGGGGATCCGTGGCAGCCCGAGGCGGGCACCCGCAGCACCGATTCGGAAGACCGTACGATCTTCGTCTTCGAGCCATGTAGTGGCCGAGACCAAATCCGCGACCTGGGCGCCGACGACCTGATCGACGTGCGGGCGCTGGGCATCACCGACCGGGGGCAGATCCTGGTCTCACCGACGCAGTCGTCCGGCAGCTTCCGGCTCGACTTCGCGGCCGGCAGCAGCGTGACCTTCCTGTGGAGCACGATCCCGGTCTCCACCCTTGCCTTCCTGTTCGCCGACCCGGCGCTGGCGGCGGCGGGGGAGCGGGTGTCGGGGACGGCGGGAGACGACGCGCTGACCGGCGGCGACGGGGCGGACTGGATCCGCGGCGGCCTGGGGGCCGACGTGCTGGCCGGCGGGTCGGGCGACGACGGGCTGGACGGCGGCGAGGGCGACGATACGATCGACGGCGGGATCGGCGACGACCGGCTGTTCGGCGGGGCCGGCGCCGACCTGCTGCTCGGCGGCGAGGGCGACGACCGCCTGGTCGGCGAGGCCGGCGACGACCGGCTGGAGGGCGCCGCCGGCAACGACCGCCTGGAAGGCGGCGACGGCGCCGACGACCTGCACGGGCACGAGGACGACGACCCGCTGGAGGGCGGCCGGGGCAATGACGCGCTCTACGCCCACGACGGCGCCGACGCGCTGCTCGGCGGCGACGGCGACGACACGCTCTACGCCCATGACGGCGCCGATACGCTGGACGGCGGCGCCGGGGCGGACCTGCTGTGGGGCGGCGCGGACGACGACCTGCTGAGCGGCGGCGCCGGGGCCGACGTCTTCGTGTTCGCCGATCCGGGCGACGGCGGCGGTAGCGGCCATGACTGGATCGTCGATTTCGATGCGCTCGACCTGCTGGACGTGTCGGCCCTCGGGATCGCAGGGTTGGACGAGGTCGAGGTCGCGGCGACCGACTACGGACTCTGGCTGGGGTTCGGGTCCGGCAGTTCCGTCCATCTGGAGGGCGCCGCGGCGGCACCCGGGGCGGCACAGTTCCGGTTCGCCGACTCGCCGGACGACGCGCTGGTCGCTTGAGGGTCGGCTCCGCGAGCGGAGAGCGGCCCGAGCCGAGGCCGGTTGAGAAGGGGCGGTCCGGGGGACGGCGCCGGCCCCTCAGGCGAAGCCGCGGGCGGGCATGTCAGGGGCGCGTTGCAGCCAGTTGTCCTCCGGATAGGTGGCCCGGGCGTCGATCGCGTGTACCGCATAGGCATGGCGCGAGCGGTCCGACCGGTTGGCCCCGCTGCGGTGCGGCAGCAGCCCGTGCAGCAGCACGAGGGTTCCCTGCGGCGCCTCCAGCGGGACATAGCCTTCTTCCGGCAACGGCCGTGGGTCCAGGGTTTCCATCGTCACGCCGCCCGCGCCGTCGCGCCGGAACCGCTGCTTCAGCCCCAGCCGGTGGCCGCCCGGCAGGGCCCAGAGACAGCCGTTGTCGACCGTCGCGTCCTCCAGCGCGAACCAGAAGCCGACCACCGAGACCGGATCCGTGTAGAGGAAGGTCGCGTCCTGGTGCGCCACCACCTCGCCGCCGATGCGCGGCTGCTTGAAGATGTACATCGACTGGATCAGCCGCGGATCGGCGAGGCCCAGATCGGCGGCGATGCCGGCCAGCCGCGGATCGCGGGAGAAGGCGTCGAACGCCGGGTCCAGGTCGTGCAGGGCATGGCCGATCTTGTTGATCGAGCGGTGCTTTATCACCGTCAGCCGACCATCGGCATCGAACGCCTCCTCCTCGAAGAAGAAGCCGATCCTGTCGCCCGAGGTCAGGAAGTAGTCGTCGGTCGTGCGCTGCTGGTCGGTGGTGGAGAAGACCGACCGGACGCTTGCCGGATCGAAGCCGTCGATCAGCCGGTTCGCCCGGTCGATCAGCCGGCGGCACGCCTCCGGCGCGGCGAACCCCTCCAGGGCCAGAAAGCCGTCACGCTCGAACGCGGCGCGCCGGTCGGCGGTGAGCGAGGCGGCACCGGCAGCAACGCGCGTCCTGGCGGCGGTCATACGGGGTTCCCCTTCCTCGAGGTCGTCGGTGGCGCCAGAGTCCGAGCGCCCGTCCACATCTCGTTAACGCGGCGGACCTAGGCTCGTCGAGAGGCAGCGTCGCTGCCCTCTCCTGCCCTGGGACCGACCGGCATGCTGCGCCGACTGACCATCGCCAATCAACCCGATCGCACCCGGCTGGGCGACCTGCTGGTCGCCCGCGGACGGCTCGCGCCCGCCGGTCTGGAGCGGGCGCTGGCCGAGGCGGCGCCGGGCGAGCGGCTGGGCGAGGCGCTGGTCCGGCTGGGCCTGGCGCGGCGGCGAACGATCCGGCGGATGCTGCTGGAACAGCGGGCGCGGCGGGCCGTCGCGGCGGCCGCCGCCGTCCTGCTAACCGCCTTCGTCCCAGCGGCGGCATCGGCGGCAGGACAGGGCAGCGTCGGCGCAACCTCGACCGGAACGGTCGGAATCACTCTCGTCAAGCCGCCGGCGGACGGCCGATCGGCGACCGGTGGCGATCCGTCCGACCCGGGCGGGGCCCCCGTCACGGCCATCGAAGCCGACGACGTGCGCGCCGAGGGCGTGCGCGACGCCTTGCGGCGGGACGCGGCGTGGGACGACGGGACCCGCTGGGGTCACGTCCAGCCCCTGTGCATGGCGGGGTCCGCCGGCCGCGCGTGGCGGATTCGGGCAACAGCGCCGCAAGGCCTCTCCGCCCGGCTGGACGGCGCCGACCTTGCCGGATCGCTCCCGCCTTCCCCGACCGGGGCAGCCGGGCCTGGGCCGGCGGCGACCGAGGCGGCGCCGCGCCTGATGGCCTGCGACGGCAGACGGCCCCCGGAGCTCCAGGTCTCCGCCGGGCCGGCGGCGCCGCGCCAGGCCGCCCTGACACTGACCGTCAGCCCGGAATAGCGCCCCCGGACAGCCGCCGGCTCACCTGCCGAGCGGGGTAGCGACCCGCCGGACCGGTCCCTGGAGCATCTGCGCCCCAGGGGGCTCAAACAGGATGATCCAGACTCTCAAGAGAGGGAGGTTTTCCCGGACTGATGCGTTCGTCAGTTCGGGAATTGCCCTAGTAGGGCGCCGCCGTCCTAGTCTGGCGCCACCGTCAGGGTCAGCACGTCCGTATAGGTTCCGGGCGGGGCGTTGTTGTACTGGCCGTCGTTCGGATCGATGAAGAACCGCGCGTTGACGCCGCCGCCGCAGTTCGGATCGGTCGTGCTTGCGTTCGCCTGGGCGGTCAGCGGCGTTCCCGGGGTCAGGGTATCGCCACTGGTGCCGGCGGCCGAGTCGTTCCACTGCACGACGTAGGTCACGAACTCGGTATTGCTGCCGTTCGCCAATCGGAAGTTGCTGCCGCTGACGTTCAGGCCGTCGGCGGTGATCTGATAGGGCCCCGCGGTGGAGTAGATGCAGACGTCCCGGAACTCCTTGCCGGGATTGCTGGTCACGCTGCCGTAGGAGACATCGGTGAGACCGCTGATCCGGACCTGGGCGCCCTTGCCGATCGAGATCGTCGAAGTGCCGGTCGAGGTGCCGCCGATCGTACCGTCGGTGGCGGCGAGGGCTCCTCCCGCCGCCAGGGCGACGGCGGCGGCGAGGCTTAGGGGGAAGGCTTTCATCCTGACTGCTCCTGACGCTGACGACGACCGATTGCTCCCGATCTCCGGCAGGGACGCGGGGGCCCCGTAATCGGATCCGACTGCGGGCCGGGCATCGGCTCATTGGCGACATTTGTTGCTTATCCAGTCGAACCTTAACGACTGGTTCACCAAAAACTAAAGTGAGCGCTTTTAATCCGCAAGAGGATTTTGCTCTCTTTTGAGTCGAATCCACCCAAAAGGGATCCGTGACCCGACTGCGCGGAGGGATTGCCCGATCGCGAGGGTTGCGGCAGAGTGCGGCGCCCTCGCGCGGTGTGTCGTGCCCCACTCCCACGGGGAAACGGTCGAGCGCGTCCCGCCCCTCGCGCCCGGAACCATCGTCGATGCCGAGCCCGTGCCGTCGCCCGCGCCCCCGCTTCGCCGCCGTCGCGCTCGCGGCGGTCCTCTTTGCGCTCGCTGCATCGGCGGCGCGCGCCGACATGGTGCTAAGCGAGGTGATCGTCGATTTCGGCAACGGCGATGCTCAGATCCAGGACGTGGAGGTCGGCAACGAAGGGACCGACACGCTCTATATCCGGACCACGCCCTACCGCGTGATCGATCCGGGCGCGCCGTCGGAGCGCCGAGAGCAGATCGTCGATCCGTCTAGCGCCGGGCTCGTGGTCTCGCCCGAGCGGTTCATCCTCCAGCCGGGCGAACGGCGCCTGATCCGCTTCGTCCTTGCACAGCCGCCCTCGGCGGAAGAGCGCGTCTATCGGGTCGACGTGCGCCCGCAGGTCGGCCGGGTGGAGGGCGAGGCCACCGGCGTCAAGATCCTGATCGCCTACGAAATGCTGGTGATCGTCCGTCCCGCGGACCCGCAGGTGGCGATCGATGTAAGCCGCCAGGGCGACCGCCTCGTCGCCAGCAATCGGGGCAACACGAGCGTGCTGCTGTCGCCGATCGAGCAATGCCGGACGGAAGGCGACTGCGACCGGCTGGCCGGCGTGCGGGTCTATCCGGGCCGGACCGAGCAGATCGCCCTGCCCCGTGCCGCGCCGGTCAGCGTCTACCACGCCGCCGGCGACCGGAACTGGCGCGAGACCTACTGACCCGCCTGCCCGAGGCTGGCCGCCGCGCCGGGCACACAGGTCAACTCTCCCGCCTGGAACAGTGGTCCGGCATCGGGCGGGACCGGCACCGCCACGGTGCAGCCGGCGCCGCCCGGCGGCCGCACCGCCAGGTCGGAGGCGCCCCGCAGCTCCGCCTGGAAAAAGCCGTCCGGCCCGGTGCCGGCAAGGCCGACCGCGCCGTCGATCTCCGCCTCCGCGACAGGGCCGCCCTGCGGGTCGACGATCCGGCCGACGACGACGGTGATCGGCGTCACGTCCCAGGTCAGCCGCGCGACCGTCGCCGGGAACAGCGTGACCGACCGCGGCGCGAGGTCGAGGTCGGTCAACGTCGCCTGCGCCGGTCGAAGGGCCACCTCATAGGTCTCGTAGGGCGGCAGCGGGACCACCAATGTGGCGCCCGCGGCCACCTCGCCATATCGCTGGTTGTCGACCAGCACGTCGAAGGCCGCATCGCGGGCCTGCCCCTCGACACGAACGACCACCGCGGCGCGGGCCGCCACCTCTCCGCCCAGCGCCACGCCGTCCGGATCGACCGCGAAATTGCTCGCCAGATTGCCGCCCACGGCCCACCGCGGATCGGCGCCGCCGCGACGGTCGAGATCGGCGAAGGCATCCGCGCGCGCCAGCGGATGGCGCAGGGTGCCGCGCGCGCCGGCGAAACCGTCGTCGCCGGCCGCCGACACCACGGCGTTGCCCTCCAGCCGGCCGCCCCAGAGGTCGGTCGACCGTGTGGCGCTGGCTTCGGCCAGGGGGACGGTCTCCAGGCCGCCGCCCCGTGCCGGCCGGCGCTCCACGCCCGCGCCGGCCGACCAGCGCCAGTCGGCGTCGGGCTGACGACGGAAGGTCAGACGGGCGAACAGGAGGGTTTCGTCGTCCTGTCGCGTCGCCTCGGCATCCAGGTACAGGCCGGTGCCGGCGCCGCGCAGGATCGGGATGCGGGCGAACGGGCCGAAGCTGGTGCGGTCGTCGCCGAACCCGTCGTCGACCCAGCTGCCGCGCAGGCCGACCAGGCCGAACGGCGCGCTCCATGTCAGCTGCCCCGTCGCCTGGGTGAAGCTGCGGTCGATAGGATCGAAAGCGAAACGGTCAGTCGGACGCGCGTCATCATCGGCGGCATTGACATGCAGCAGGGAGACCCGGCCGGTGACGTCGCCGACGAAGCCCGTGGCGTCGACCCGGAAGCCCGTGTCTCCCTCGGTCGACCAAAGCCCTTGGCCTTCGAGCAGCAACCCCGGGATCTGGAAGACCGCGCCCGGCGTCAGGTAGAGCTGGTCGTCGCCGGCCAGGGCGTCGACCGAGAGCCCCAGGACGTCGAACGGCCGGGCGGCGACGCCGGTCTGCAGGATCGCCGCGCCGTCGGCGCCCGGCAGGATCTCTTCCGGCCCCCGCGGAGCGAAGCGGCCGAGAGTGAGGTAGGCCTGCGGCGCCCCGCGGGGGGGGACCCGCGCGGTTTTGCTGAAGAACCGCGTTTCCTCGGCAACCCGGCCGCTGGTGCCGAGGATGCGCAGCCGGATCTGGTAGGCCCCGTCGGGCAGGGCCGACGTGTCCAGGATGTGGCTGCCGGCCGGCAGGGTCTGGACCGACAGCAGCACGCCGTCGCGGAAGACCTCGACCCGCGATCGCTCCGACAGGAACATGGGCAGGTCGGAGCCGTAGGCCACGTCGAGGTCGGCGCGCGTGTCGAGGGTCGTCCCGAGACTGAAGCCGTAGACGCGCTGGTCGCCGAACAGCCGGTTCGGCCGGGTGTCGAACAGTCCGGCACGCAGGCTGATCCCGCGCCGGTCCCATTGCGCCGCCAGCGTCTCCACCTGCGGCCCTTCGGCGCCCGACAGGCTGAGCGTGCTTTCCACGCGGGCCGGGCCGATCGCCGCGCCCGCGTTGGCGGCGAGGCTCCACGACGTGGAGTCGGCATCGGTCGAGAGGCTGCCGGCAAGGCCGGTCAGGAACGACGGCACCAGGGCCGGCGCCGGGAGGTAGCGCGGTCCGCCGCCGGGTGGGCCGAGCAGCGTCGGATCGAGGAAAAGATCGGCGCGGAACCGGGCAGGATCGAACAGGACGGCAGCGGTCTCCGGCTCCAGAACGCCGCACCCGGGTGGCTGGCCGGGCCGCACGCATCGCGCGGCGGCATTGGTGGAAAGGTCGCCGGTCAGGGCACCGGCGACCCTGTCGACCGCTTCCAGCCCGGGGATCGAGGCGGCGATCGCCGACGGATCGTCAAAGCTGATCGTCCGGGGTGTGAAGGTGGCGAGATAGCTGCCGATCGCCCGGCCGCCGACATAGACGTCGATCGGCGCGGTCTCGGGCTCCAGCAGGTCCTCGAAGCCCGGCGGCGGCTCGTCGGAGAGGCGCAGTCCGCTCTCCGCCGGCGTCGCGGCCTCCGGCCCGGGCGCCACCAGATCCTCGAACCCCGGCGGGGGCTCGTCGGCGATCCTCAGCTGAGCGGTCGCCGGGGCGCCGGCCGCCGCGAGCCCGGCGGCCAGGGCAAGGCCGAGCGGCAGCCTGCCCCGGCGGCATCGCCGCAGTCTCGGCCACGGCCTCCGCCGAATCCGCAGCGCGATGATGAATTGGGGCGAAGGGGGGGCGCACATCTGGGGGGATGGCTCGCAGAGTTGCGGCGGACGTTCAAGATGCGTCAGGAACCCCTTCGACCACAATCAAAAGAGGCAGCCGATCACTCCGGCGCGGGCCAGGCCGGATCGCGGAACTGCTGGATTTCGACTCCATAGCCGGCGGGATCCCGCAGGAAGCAGTGGCGGATGTTGAAGGCCGCGTTGTCCTGCGGCGGCTGGAGGATGTCGGCGCCGCGGGCGGCCAGCCGGGCGTGCCAGCCGTCGACGTCGTCGGTGACCAGCGTGACCATCGCGGCCTTCGGGTCGGCGGGCGGACCGCGGTGGCCGCAGATGCCGACAAAGGCGTTCGGCGCGGTCCGATAGATCCGGCAGGCACCCTGGTCGAGCACCATCTCCAGGCCCATCGCCCCGCCCCAGAAGCGGTGGCCGGCTTCGAGGTCATCGGTATAGAGAAACGTCACCTGCTGGTCGAACGGCATGCCGAGGCTCCGGTCTTATGGCATGATCGGGCGACCAGCATTTCATGGCGCTCGGGTCTGGAAAAGTGTGCCGGTTCGGCTATTGTGGCGCCGCCGGCAACGCGCGGGCGCCGGCGGTGCGTACCCTCGCCCCAATCGGAGTACCCGGTGCGATGAAGGTCCTGATCCTCGGCGGCGACGGCTTCTGCGGCTGGCCGACCACCCTGCATCTGTCGAATCGGGGCCATGAGGTGGCGATCGTCGACAACCTGTCGCGCCGGAACATCGACACCGAGCTGGAGATCGATTCGCTGACTCCGATCCAGCCGCTGGGCGAACGCCTCGCGGCCTGGAAGGCGGTCAGCGGCCACCCGATCGATTTCCACAACATCGACGTGGCGCGGGACTACGAGCTGCTGCTGGCGCTGCTGCGGAGCTTCGAGCCCGACGTGATCGTCCATTTCGCGGAGCAGCGTGCCGCGCCCTATTCGATGAAGACGTCGCGGCACAAGCGCTACACCGTCGACAACAATGTCAACGCGACGCACAACGTGCTGGCCGCGATCGTCGAGAGCCGGTGCAATGCCCATCTGGTCCATCTCGGGACCATGGGCGTCTACGGCTACGGCACAGCCGGGCGACGGATTCCCGAAGGCTATCTGCCGGTCCACATCGAGGCCGGCGACGGCCAGTGGATCGAGCGGGAGATCCTGCACCCGGGCAACCCAGGGTCCGTCTACCACATGACCAAGGTGCTGGATCAGCAGCTGTTCTATTTCTACAACAAGAACGACAAGATCCGGATCACCGACCTCCACCAGGGCATCGTCTGGGGCACCCAGATCGAGGAAACGCGGCGGGACGAGCGGCTGATCAACCGCTTCGACTACGACGGCGACTACGGCACGGTGCTGAACCGCTTCCTGATGCAGGCGGCAATCGGCTATCCGCTGACGGTCCACGGCACAGGTGGCCAGACCCGCGCCTTCATCAACATCCAGGACACGGTCCGCTGCATCGAACTGGCGATCGACAACCCGCCCCAGCGGGGGGAGCGCGTGCACATCCTCAACCAGATGACCGAGGTGCACCGGGTCCGCGACCTCGCCGGCATGATCAGCGACCTGACCGGCGTCCCGATCGACTATGTCGACAACCCGCGCAACGAGGATGCGGAGAACGAACTGTCGGTCGAGAACCAGCGCTTCCTCAACCTCGGCCTGGAGCCGATCACGCTTCAGGGCGGCCTGCTGGACGAGGTGATGGAGATCGCGCGGACCTGGCAGCACCGGTGCGACCAGTCGAAGATCCCGTGCCGCTCGCTCTGGCGCACCTGAAGCCGCTCCATGGCCGCGACCGCCGTCAGCCGGCGATCCAGTCGAACGCGATCGGCCGCTCCTCCGGGGTGAAGTAGCGCACGTCGCCGTCCAGCAGCGGTCGCACGGCCTGGGCGCCCATGGCATGCCAGGCGCTGTCGCCGATGACCGCCAGACGGGAAACGGCGCCGTGCAGCATCGCGTCGGCCCTGAGGTCCTCGAACAGCGCCGACAGGCTCTCCCAGCCGGACCAGTCGCGGACGTCCAGCAGCAGCCGGACCTCGCCGGCCGCATCGGTGGCCGCCCGGATCCGGCGGCGGAAGCGGTCGAGCTCGGTGGCGCTCAGGGTGTCGGCGCAGCGGGCGGCCACCACGTCGGGCCGTTCGACCGGAATTTCCTGGATCACGGGAAGGCGCCTTCTGCCGGAACGGTGACCGTGCCGGTCACTTGTGCGCGCCAGCGGTGGAATCAAACCGCCCGCCGCCCGCGTTTCCGGGTCAGGATTCCCGGACCGCCTGGACCAGATGCATCCGCTCGCCCGCGAGGACCAGGGCGCTCAGGATGCCGGTGAAGAAGGCGCCGGTATCCAGGCCGATCCGGTGCGGGTGGCTGAGATCCGGCAGGGCCTGCGGCGTGTGGCCGTGGATCACCCCGACATTCTGGTCGTAGGGCCCCGGATGCAGCAGAAACCGCTCGCGAATCCAGACGAGATCCTCCGGATCCTGCTCGTCCAGCGGCAGGTCGGGATCGATCCCGGCATGGACGAAGACCAACTGACCGACGCGGTAGAGCCTCGGCAGACCAGCCAGGAATTCGATCCTCTCCGCGCCCAGCGCCGCCGACAGCCGGCCTTCCAGACCGCGCCCGGGCGCGACCGACAGCTCTTCCAGCACGGCATCGCCGCCGTTGGCGAGCCACGCCATCTGGGGATACCGCCGTCCGCCGGTGGCGGCGTCGTGCAGGAACTCGTCATGGTTGCCGAGCAAGGTGACGGCCTCGACGCCCTCGATCGGCTGCCGCGCCAGGTCGAGGCAGGCGACTCCCCGGGTCCCGCGGTCGGCGAGGTCGCCGAGTTGCACCAGGATGCGCCGGCGGCAGCCGGTCTCGGCCAGATCCCGCACCAAGGCGTCGCGCAACGCCTGGAAGAGGTCGAGCTGGCCGTGCACGTCCCCCATCGCCGCGACGGCAGTGTCGGCCGGCGGGCGTCGAAGGGCGGGCCAGGGCCGGGATCGGGTGATGGCGATGGTCATGGGGAGCGAACGCTAGCATGACCCGCCGGGTGTCGGCAGGGGAACGAAACAGGCCCGGCAGCGCCGGGCGTCCGGGGACGGCCCGCGCGCGCTCCTCTTCTGGATCTGGCCACCTTCCCAAGGGGCTTCCCTTCACGGTCGCAAAGGATCGATGATCGGGGAACCGCCGGAGAGCCCGCCACGCCCGCCGATCTCAGCGCTGCAGGCGCTGCCGGCCACGCAGGTGCCGGTCCATGGCGCCGGCCGTTCAAGACGGCCAAGGAGGATCGGATCGGGCTCGGGCCCTTTCGTCGGCCGCTCGATCGTCGAGGCGTCCGGCGGCCGGCTCGGGGCGGAGGCACTCCTCCCTCGACGTCCTCACGACCGCCGCCGTTCCCCGCCCAAGGACCTCGGCGACGCAGCGGCATCGCGACGGCGCGCCGCTTGGCCGTCGTGGAGCACGGCCCAGCGATCCTGACGCGATTGGGGCGGTTTCGCCTCGACAGACGGCCGCCCCCGGTCAGGAACGCCGTTTCCGATCAGGGCGGCGGCATCAGGCGGCACCGGCGGACGGGCCGATGCCCTCCAGCCCACCGGGGATCAAGAGCACGCGCCCGCAGGGGCACGGGGGGGGGTAAGGGGGCGCCCCCGCGGGCGCGTCCCGAGACGGCCTCGATCAGGAGGCAGCCTCGAGGAAGTATTCCTCGGGATGGCCGACATGGCGCGCCATGGACGCCTTCAGCTTCATCATGGCGCGGTGCTCGAGCTGACGCACCCGCTCCTTCGAGACGCCGAGCACTCGGCCCAGCTCCTCAAGGGTGTCGCCATCCTCCTTCAGGCGGCGGCGCCGGATGATGGTCTGCTCACGCTCGCTCAGTTGCCCCAGCGCCTCGGCCAGCCAGCGCGACCGCGCCTCGCCGTCGCGCATGCCGATCACCACCTCCTCCGGGCTCGGGCGGTGGTCGGACAGGAAATCCTGCCAGTCGTCCTCGCTCGACTCGGTGATCGGGGCGTTGAGCGACTGGTCGGCCCCGGACATCCGCATCTCCATCGCCTCGACATCGGCGATGTCGACCCGCAGCTCCTCGGCGATCTTGCGCCGGCTCTCCGAGGTCATGTGCGACGCCGACGCCTCCTCGATCCGGGCGCGCAGGCGACGGAGGTTGAAGAACAGCGACTTCTGCGCCGCCGTGGTGCCGGTGCGGACGATCGACCAGTTGCGTAGGATGTAGTCCTGCATCGCCGAGCGGATCCACCACGCGGCATAGGTCGAGAACCGCACGTCCCGATCCGGCTCGAACCGCGCCGCCGCCTGCATCAGACCGACATTGCCCTCCTGCACCAGATCACCCATCGGCAGGCCGTAGTTGCGGAACCGGGAGGCCGTGGCGACGACCAACCGGGTGTAGGACCGCACCAGCTCATGCAGCGACTTCTCGCAGCCGTCCTCCCGCCACGCGCGGGCGAGGGTGAACTCCTTCTCCCGACTGAGTAACGGCTCCTTCATCGAGGCCTTTATGTAGGCCAGGTTGGCGCGCTGCGTCTGGGGGTCGTCGATATGCGCCATCGTTCCGTCTCCTGTCCTGCCCCGGCGTGGGATGCGGCCCTTGCCGGGCCGGCTGCCGAGCGGCGGTCCTGGCCCTCGATCCGGGGCGCGGCGACCGGGCGTCGTCTTCCGTTGCTGATGATACGGCGCGCGCGGACGACCGGATCACCTGCTTGGAGAGATCAACAGCGCAAGATCGGAAACAATCCATGGACGGCGAGGAAACGGCGCTTCGGCGATTACGCCTCGATCAGGTCCAGGAAGGCGCCATCGGGGCCGAAGCGGCCGGCGGCGAGGGTGCCGCCCCGGCCACAGCCACCGTCGAGCGTCACCGCAACCCAGTCGAGCGACAGTCCGCCGTTGCGCGGGTCGAAGCCGCGGATGACACGGACGAAGCCCTCCCAGGGCTCCCGGACTTGCTCGAAGCCGCGATAGTCCCACCAGAAGCTGTCCGTCTGGACATCGAGCGGCCGGCCGGGGTCGATCCCGGCGGAGACCATCAGCAACCCGCCGCCCTGCGATGCCGCCTCGCCCGGCGGTGGTGCCGGCGGCTCGGTCAGGGCGGCGCGGCGCAGCGCGGCATAGAAGCTGTCGTGCCCCGCCGCCGCGCGTTGGGCCTGGCGCAGGGCATTGGTCCAGCGGGTCAACCGCATCGCCCCGTCGCGCGCGGCGACCATGCCTTCCCGCGCGTCGCCGCCATAGGCCGCCAGCGTCGCGGCGACACCCTGCTGCAGCGTCCAGTTCAGGACCTCCGCCGGGTTCGGTGCGAACTGGAGCTGGAGCAGCTTCTGCCACATCTCCTCCTGCTGGCCGCGCAGGAAGACCACGTCTCCGACCAGCATGCCGGGCATCGAGAGGATACGGCGGCGGAAATCGAGCAGTTCGTCGACCGTTTCGCGCACGGCGGCGCCATGGCCGAGGACGTTGCCGAGATGGACGATGCGATCGCCGGGCCGGACCCTCGGGGCGATCTCGTCATGCAGCGTCGCCAGCTGATCCACTTCGCCATGCACGGCACCGACCGCCCAGACGTGCCGGGGCCGACCGAGGAACGCAAAGCGGTGCGGATCGGGGATCAAGGCGGGGACGGACCAGACGTTTCGGAGACGAACCGACCACGCGGGCGGCAACCTCGTCGGACGCTAGCAGGAAACCGCCGGGCTGTCGCGGGTTCCCCACGGCGTAAGCCGCTCGGGCGAACGCCGCCTCGGGAGCGCCCTTGCCCAGGAGGCCCCCCGCCGTCGCGGACCTGACCCGCGGGTTGTTGTTTCTATCCTCCACCAAGAATGGTCTTCCCCGCGAATGCGGGAATCTTGATGGACACCATGCATCGCTGCGGGAGGGCCCCCACCCCCGGACACGCGCACCCGCCCGGGCATGACCCGCGGCCATGTCGGATGCAATGGACGGCGCCCGCCGCCTCACGTCGGACCCGCCCGGAAACGCAAACCGCCCGGCAGGGCGGGCCGTGCCGGGCGGGGCGGGATCGGGGGCGGGACGGGATCCGGGGCGGACCGGTCAAGCGACCTTGGCCAGCACCTGCTCCAGTTTCTCGGTCGCCTTGACCTCGTCGATCTTCTCGACCACCGCCAGCTCTCGGGCCAGCCGCTCCAGCGCCGCCTGGTAGATCTGGCGCTCGGAATACGACTGCTCCGGCTGGTCGGAGGCGCGGTGCAGGTCGCGGACCACCTCGGCGATCGCGACCGGGTCGCCGGAATTGATCTTGGCCTCGTATTCCTGGGCCCGTCGGCTCCACATTGTCCGGCGGACGCGGCTTCTGCCGCGCAGGGTCTCCATCGCCGCCTTGATCCGGTCCTTGGACGACAGCTTCCGCAGGCCGGAATTCTTCGCCTTTGCGACGGGGACCTTGAGCGTCATCCGTTCCTTGTCGAAGGAAATGCAGTAGAGTTCGACCTCGAATCCGCTGACCTGCTGGGTCTCCAGGCTCTCGATGCGGCCGACGCCGTGGGCCGGGTACACGACGTAGTCGCCGACGCTGTAGTCGAGATCGCGTGCTGCTGCTGCTGCCTTTGCCATGTTCGCGTACGTTACCCGTGTCAGGGCCGGCGAGCACGGCGCAAGCGGACCGCAGCGGCAGGCGGCGGACCGATGGCGTGGCCGGCACAGTCAGTGGCCAAGCTCCTCGGGTTCTGGCCCACGCGCCGACGCTGCCCAACCTGACGCAGCCCCCAACCGGCATCGGCGACATCGGCGGGACGTAGAACCCGCGAACGATGAGGAGCCCGGCGCCCCCGGCGCAGTCGCGCCGTTCGGAGGCTTCCGGGCTCACACGAAAAATATAACCGAAATTGCGAGGGAATTAAAGATGCAGGACGGGATTGTTGCGGATTTTTTGCGCAGAGCCGTCCTGCATCCGACGCAGGACAACCGACACGGGCATCCTGTGCGGATCAGTCACCCTGACCCGGGTTCTCGCTGAAATACTGATCGAGCTTGCCCGAAACGTCCTTCCATTCGTCGGCGTCCGGAAGCGGGTCCTTCTTGCGCGTGATGTTCGGCCAAGCCTCCGAATACTTCCGGTTAAGCTCCAGCCATTTCTCCGCGGCATCGACTTCGGTATCCGGCTTGATCGCCTCGATCGGGCATTCGGGCTCGCAGACGCCGCAGTCGATACACTCGTCGGGGTGAATCACCAGCATGTTTTCACCCTCATAGAAGCAGTCGACCGGACACACTTCCACGCAGTCGGTGTATTTGCACTTGATGCAGACTTCGGTGACGACGTACGGCATGCGCCTCTCTCCATGCGGACCGGCATCGGGGTGTGCCGGCTTCGATCGGTCCGGACCCGCTGGTCCGGTCGTTGCGGGCCGGCGCTCGCGGCCCGGCCCCCCGGCATCCCACTGCCGCCGGGTCAGCCCTGCGGTGCGACTCCGTGCCGCGCCATGGCCCGCTTCCGGGCGGTGCCGCTGTCGCGGTCGCTGACATAGAGAAGGCCCGATATCCGGCGCATCAGGCTGGCTTCCAGGTCGTGAAGTTCCCCGTCGGAATAGGCGACGTCCCACAGCATCTCGACCAGTCGGATCCGCTCGGCCTCGTCGAACCGGGCGCGGATCACTTCCGCGAACCCGTGCCACTGCGCCGAGCGGGCGGTCTCGGCCAGGGCCTCCTCGATCAGGAGGTCGGCCTCCGCCTCCGCGAGCCCGAAGCGCCAGCGCAACAGATCGTGGATGCGCGCGCGTTCGTGCTCGTCGACGCGGTCGTCCATCCGCGCCGCTTCGACGAGCAGGGCCGCCGCGGCGAGGTGAAGTTCGTCGACCGAATGGCGTGCGCCGTCCTCCGGCGCACCGCCGCGGTCTCCGAACAGGGCCTTGATCCGGTTGATCATGGAGCGTCACCTACCACCAGCCTTCGCTCGCCCGCAACCCCGATGGTGCGGCGCAGGCCCGCGGCCGATCGCACAGCGTAGCGGGCTGCAGCCTCGCGCATGAGGCCCGTCCCGCTGACCGGCCGGGCCGCCCCGGCGCATCGAGAGAACGGAAGCGGGTCATTCGCCTCGCAGCCAGTCGATTCGGCGGCGATCGCGCTTGGTCGGCCGGCCGGCGCCCGGCGGCCGCGCGGCCGGGGCACCGTCGGTGGCGCGGCGGGATCCGGGCGCGCCGTCGTCCCGCGGAAGGGCGGTTTCCGGCGACGGCGGCTGAAGATCCTCGTAGCAGGCCTGCGCCTCGTCCGCCGGCCCCCGCCGTTCCGGCAGCGACACGACCCGGACGACCCGGACATGGCGGCCCTGGACGAAGGTCAGGACGTGCCCCGGCCGGACCGCGAAATGCGCCTTGCCGACGATCCTGCCGTCAACCCGGATCTTGCCTGCCGCCGCCATCCTGCCGGCCATCGAGCGCGTCTTGAAGAACCGCGCGTGGAACAGCCATTTGTCGATCCGCTGTCCTGGTCCGGCCCCGGGTCCGGCCCCGGGTCCGGCCCCGGGTTCGGCGACCTCCGGCACCGGCGCCCCGTCGTCGTCGCCGGTCACCGGCCGCCCCCGAGCGCCTGCAGCTTCGCGAAGGGCGACTCGGCGGCGGCATCCGCGCCCTTGCCGCGGTGCCGTCCCTCGCGACGCGAACGGTTGCGCGGCCGCCGCCAGGTAGTCTCGCCGTCCTCTCCCACCACCGCCCGGTAGCCGACGGCGCTGAGGACCGATGGCAGGTCGTCCATCGGGCAGCCGGCGAGCTGGGCCAGCTTGACCGGCGGCTTGAAGGGCCCGTCCCGGTGCAGCCGCTCGGCGAGGCGGATCAGCGCTTCCAGACGGTCGACGCGCACCAGCCGGTCGCCGGCGGGCACATAGCCGATCGCCGGCCCCCAGCCGGGCGGCAAGGCGCGGTCGCGCGGCACCGAGGGCGCGCCGGCGGCCGGCACCGGCGGCGGCAGCGCCATGCCCTGGTCGACCGCCGCCAGCCGCGCCCGCATGGCGACCGCCCGCGGCCTGGTCAGCGGCTCCAGCCAGATCCAGCGGGCGCCCAGGCGGACGCCGAGCTGGGCGAGGCGCCGCCGCTCCCCCTTGGTCAGTCCGTCGACCAGGGGCTTGACCGTGTCGCGCGGCAGCGTCCCCAGCTCCTCGATCAGCTGGAAGGCAAGGCCGCGCGCACCGCCGCCGAGCTCGGCGGCCTTCAGCCGGAACAGCGGCGCCAGCTCCCGCGCGACCTCGCGCTCCACGAAGGCGGTGAGCCGGCGGGCGACCCGGTCACGGCCCGACGGCTCCAGGAGGTCGCTGCGCAGCGGCTCGACCCGCGGCGCCAGGAGCGCCGCGCCGGCCGCCAGCCGGCCGACCGCCTCGCCGTGCCAGCGGACGGTGCCGTCGTCGTCGAGGGCGAAGGCGGCATCGTCGTCCTCCGCCTCCAGCCGCTTGACCCGGCCGGCGATCTCCGGCCGCAGGGCCCGGCGCGCCGCGCTCATCAGCTGGCGGGCGTCCTCGCCATGCGCCACGGCATCGGGCGCAAACCGGAAGCCTTCCAGCCGGCCGACGAAGGCGCCTTCGACCAGTACCTCGCCCGACCGCGACACTGCCGACAGCAGGTCCCTGCCGTCCGCCAGCGTCTTGGCCAGCATGGCCGAGCGCCGATCGACGAACCGCTGGGTCAAGCGGTCGTGCAGGGCGTCGGAGAGCCGGTCCTCGATCGCCCGGGCGCGCTGCTGCCAATGGCTCGGCTCGGCCAGCCACTGGGAGCGGTGCGAGATGAAGGTCCAGGTGCGGATATGGGAGATCCGCTGGACCAGCGTGTCGATGTCGCCGTCGCTGCGGTCCAGCCGGTCGACCTGGCGCGCGACCCAGTCCGGGTCGAGCCGCCCGTCCGGGCCGGTCAGCTGATCCCAGACCCGGCGCAGCAGTCGGGCATGGGCGTCCGTCAGCGTCTTCCGGAAATCCGGAATCTGGCAGATGTCCCAGAGCAGGCGGGTGGCCGCCCGGCTGCCGGCGGCGCGGCGCACCAGGTCCGGGTCGCGGGCCAGGAGCCGCAGCGACAAATGGTCGTCGGCCTCCGGCGCGCGCCGCAGGTCCGGCACCGGCGGCCGGCTCTCCAGGCTCGCGATCAGCGCCTTCGGGTCCCGGAAGTCGAGGTCGGAATTGCGCCACATCAGGTGGCGCACCGGCTCGAAGACGTGGTTCTCCACCGCCTCGACCACGTCCTCGTCGATGCCGCCGACGCCGTCGGTCGTGCCGAACGTGCCGTCGCTCATATGCCGGCCGGCGCGTCCGGCGATCTGGGCGATCTCGGTCGCCCGCAGATGGCGCGGCGTCTGGCCGTCAAACTTCACCAGGCGGGCGAAGGCGACATGGTCGACATCCATGTTCAGACCCATGCCGATGGCGTCGGTGGCGACCAGATAGTCGACCTCGCCGGCCTGGTACATCTCGACCTGGGCGTTGCGCGTGCGCGGGCTGAGCGCCCCCAGCACCACCGCCGTGCCGCCGCGCTGGCGGCGCAGCAGTTCGGCCGTGTGGTAGACGTCGGAGGCGGAGAAGGCGACCACCGCGCTGCGCCGGGGCATCCGGGTCAGCTTCTTCTCGCCGACATAGGAGAGCTCGGAGAACCGCGGCCGGGAGATGAACTCCGCCGCGGGGACCAGCCGGCGGATCATCCCGCGCATGGTGTCGGCACCCAGGAACATGGTCTCCGACAGCCCGCGCGCGCCCAGCAGGCGCTGGGTGAAGACGTGGCCGCGCTCCCGGTCGGCGCAAAGCTGGATCTCGTCGACCGCCAGGAACTCGACCGGTCGGTCGAGCGGCATGCTCTCGACGGTACAGACGAAGTACTGCGCGTTCGGCGGCAGGATCTTCTCTTCGCCGGTGATCAGCGCGACGCGCGTCCGGCCTTTGACACGAACAACCCGGTCGTAGTTCTCGCGGGCCAGGAGCCGCAGGGGAAAACCGATCATCCCCGTCGCGTGGCCGAGCATCCGCTCGATCGCGAGATGGGTCTTCCCGGTATTGGTCGGCCCCAGGACGGCAAAGACCCGGTTGCCGCCGGTCCGATCGGGCGCGGGCAACATGCGCTAAGAATTGAAGCTTCGATGGACGCATTGCAAGCTTCGGGGCACACTGCGGATGCATACCGCCGAGGGGTCGTGGCTGCGGCGGCGGAAACGCACGGTTCCGCCGCCCGGTGGCCGGCCGGGGCGGCGAATCGCCGCGCGGTCGAGGACGGCAGGCGCGGCTCCCATGGGACCTTGAAGACCCGCATGGGCGCCGGATCCCTGCCGCCCGGCCCTGGGACGACGCGCCGGAGACGCCGCGCCGGAACAGCCGCGCCAGAAGACCATAGGGCCGCCGGGGGCGCCGGCGGACCGCCCGAGGAAGAGGATCCCCATGACGCTCCAGCATCGTCCCCGCCGATTCGCCTCCGCCCGCGTGGCCGCCGCCGCCGCCGTCCTCCTGGCCGGTGCCGGTACCGCCGGACCGGCCGCCGCCCAGGCGACCGAAGAAGGCGCCGAGGCGCTGCGCCTCGACATCAAGCGCTTCCTGGCCAGCCAATTCCTCCAGCTGCCAGAGGTGACCGGCCGAATCGCCCTCGACGGCGGCATCGAGGTGGTGCCGGCAGGCAACCGCTACGATCTGACCATCCCGCCGGCGACCGTCATGATCGAGCCCAAGGGCGAGGATGCGATCATGGCGTCGATGGGCGCCATCGCCGGCACCGCCACGCCCCGGGACAATGGCTGGCTCGACCTGTCGCTCGACCTGCCGGGGCGGATCGAGGTCGCGCCGATGGAGTCCGGCATCGGCGAGGAGCCGCAGGTTTCGGGATCGGAACGGGTGATCGCCACACTGGGCGAACGCTCGGCCGAGCTGACCGTCGCGCCCGAGATGGGGGCCGTGATCGCCGCCGATCTGCAGATCGCCGACCTGCGCGTCGCGCCGGAGACCGAGGAAGGCAGCATCACGATCGGCATGATCCGCGGGCTCCAGACCGCGGACGAGCGGCCGGACGGCGCCCTGGACCTGGTCTATGACGCCGCGATCGAGAACGCCGCGTTCACCGAGGACGATACTGAGCTGGCGCGGTTCGGCCGACTGGGCTTCGCCGGATCGGCGGTCGGGATTCGGCTGGACGCGCTGATGGCGTTCTCCGAGGAGATGAACGCGCTGGCGGTCCGGCTGGAGGGCCAGGAGCCGACGGCGGAGGACTTCCAGGCCCTGTCCGCCGCGCTCGATCAGCTGCCGCTCCTGTTCGAAACGGTGGACGGCCGCTACGTCCTGGAGAACCTGCACGTCGACGCCGAGGGCATGGTGGTCGACATCGCCGAGGCAAGGCTGGGCGCGGGGATCGACGGACTTGCGGGAGAGGCGACCACCGTGCTGTTCGACATCGGCATGAGGAACCTGACCGTCGACCCGCCGCCGCCGATGACGGAAGGGTTCATGCCCCGCACGGTCGGCCTCTCAGTGCGCTTCGCCGACCTGCCGAACGAGGCGCTGATGCAGGCGATGGACCAGTTCCTCACCTCCGCCGTCCAGATGGGGCCGGAGATGGCGATGATGATGGGCCTCGGCGCCCTGCAGGGGGCGCTGACCAGCGGCAACGCCGCGATCATCGTCGACGAGCTGAGCTTCGACACGCCCCGCGCCGGCGTGACCGGCGACGCCCGGGTGGAGCCGTCGACCGAGAGCATGCTCGGGGTGGTGGCGACGGCCAACCTCGCGGTCGCCGGAATCGAGGCGATCATCGCCGCCACCCGCGACCTGCCGGACGGCAAGAGCATCGCCTCGGTCCTCACCCTGGTCCAGGCGATGGGCCGGGACGGCGAGCCGGATGGCGAGGGCCGGCCGGTCAAGACCTTCGAGATCGAGCTGACCCCGTCGGGGCAGGCGCTGATGAACGGCACCGACATGGGGCCGCTGATGGAAGGGCTGCAGTAAGCGCACCAATTCGGGGAGAGGTGCCGGCTCCCCGCTCGTGGGCAACTGACTCGCGCGTCAGCGCGAGACTCGAGACTGAGGGACAGGGTGGAGGCCTTGGGTCCATGTCCGTGCCCCTCCGCCCCACCCCCGCCCCCCGGCCCCGGCCGCCGCCTACGGCGGGCACCTTCCCAAGTCGCGTTGGGGAGGAGGCACCAATTTACAGACCGGTTTGAAGACCGGTGTCTGGACTGGGTCGTGCGGCATGTCGCCCTTGCGCGGTCCGGTGGCATTTCACATATCAGCCCGGCCTCGTCGGCGCCGCGCGCCGGCTGGGGCGTTTTTCGCGTTCGACTTTCCACTGGGATGGATCCTCGATGACCGACGCCGCCACCGACTCCGCCGGCATGTCCGAGACCCACGCCTTCCAGGCCGAGGTGGGCCGCCTGCTCGACATCGTCGCGCGCTCGCTTTATTCCAATCGAGAGGTGTTCCTGCGCGAGCTGATCTCCAACGCCTCCGACGCCTGCGACCGGCTGCGCTACGCCGCGCTGACCGAGCCGGAGCTGGCCGCCGACGACACCGAGTACCGCATCCGCCTGGTGCCCGACGCGGCGGCGCGAACCCTGACCGTCGCCGACAACGGCATCGGCATGACCCGCGACGAGCTGGTGGAGAACCTGGGCACGATCGCCAAGTCCGGCACCGGCGCCTTTCTCGACCAGCTGACCGGCGATTCGAAGAAGGACATGGCGCTGATCGGCCAGTTCGGCGTCGGCTTCTATTCCGCCTTCATGGTCGCCGACCGGATCGAGGTCGTCAGCCGGAAGGCCGGCGATCACCATGCCTGGCGGTGGGAAAGCGACGGCAAGGGCAGCTTCACCGTCGCCCCGGCCGGGGAGGGCGAGGTGCCGCGCGGCACGCGGGTGATCGTCCACCTGGCCGAGGACGCCAAGGAGTTCGCCGAGCCGGAGCGGTTGAAGCACATCGTGCGCACCCATTCCGACCACATCGCGATCCCGATCCGGCTGGCGGCGGCCGGCGAGGACGGCGACGACGAGACGATCAACCGGGCCTCCGCCCTCTGGACCCGGCCGAAGACCGAGATCACCGAGGAGGAGCACGCCGAGTTCTACCGCCATGTCGCCCACGCCTTCGACATCCCCTGGGCGACGGTGCACTACCGGGCGGAGGGCATGCTGTCCTATACCGGCCTGCTCTACGTGCCGACGATGCGGCCGTTCGACCTCTACGAGCCGGAGCGCAAGGGGCACGTGAAGCTCTACGTCCGCCGGGTGCTGGTCAGCGAGCGGGCGGACGGGGTCCTGCCGCCCTGGCTCCGGTTCCTGCGCGGCGTGGTCGACAGCGAGGACCTCCCGCTCAACGTCAGCCGCGAGATGCTGCAGTCGAACCCGATGGTGGCGAAGATCCGCCATGGGCTGACCCGCCGGGTGCTCGAGGCGCTGGCCGCCAAGGCGAAGGACGAGCCGGAGGCCTATGCCGCGTTCTGGGACCAGTTCGGCGCGGTCCTGAAGGAGGGCCTCTACGAGGACGCCGGTTGGCGCGAGCAGCTGACCGGGCTGCTGCGCTTCCGGTCCTCGACCGGGGACGGGCTGGCCGACGTGGAGGGCTATGTCGCGCGGATGAAGCCGGGGCAGGAGGCGATCTTCTACGTCACCGGCGACGATCCGGAGGCCGCGCTGCGCTCGCCCCATCTCGAGGGCTTCCGCGCCAAGGGCGTGGAAGTCGCCGTGCTGACCGACCCGGTCGACGAGTTCTGGGTCGGCGCGCTGGGCGAGCTGGCGGGCAAGCCGCTGAAGTCGGTCACCCGTGCCGGCGCCGACCTCGCGAAGATCGCCAAGGATGAGGGTGCCGACGGCAAGGCGGAGGACGAGAGCGCGCAGACCGCCGAGCCGGCCGCGCTCGACGGGCTGATCGCCGCGCTGAAGGCGGCGCTCGGCGACCAGGTGAAGGATGTCCGCCGCTCCGACCGGCTGACCGAAAGCGCCGTCTGCCTCGCCGCCGACGAGGGCGACCTGGACCTGCACCTGGAGCGCCTCTTGAAGCAGCACCGCCAGCTGCAGGGCGCCGGCGCGCCGCGGGTGCTGGAGATCAACCCGGACCACGCGCTGATCCGCCGCCTCGCCGACAAGGCCGCCGCGGGCGAGCCGGTCGACGAGATGGCCCATCTGCTGCTCGACCAGGCCCGCATCGTCGAAGGCGAGCCCCCCGCCGACCCCGCCGCCTTCGCCCGCCGCCTGGCCGACGCGGTGGTGCGGGGGTTGGGGTGAGGATCCTCGTGCAGGTCGGACCAGAGCGCAGCGGCGCGGCGGTCTGACGCGCGGGCGCCGCCACGGGGTGCGGCGGGGTCATCTCGGACCGGTGGTCCGACCTGCGCCCACCCCGTACACCGCAACCGGCTCGCGGACGCCGCGCAGGGCGTGGCGGCCGAGGGGGCGGAAGCGGGCGGGCGTCGCGGCGGTGACAACGAAGGCCTCGCTCGCGACCAGCGAGCAGCCGAGGTCGGCGCACAGTGCCTCCATCCGGCTCGCCTCGTTGACCGCGCGACCGATCACGGTGAAGTCGAGCCGGTCGAGCCCGCCGACATTCCCATAGGCGACCTCGCCCCGGTGTAGCGCCACGTCGAGCGGCATGACCGGCGCGCCGTCGGCCGCCCGATCGCGGTTAAGGGCCTCGACCCGGGCCAACGCATCCTCCGCCGCCGCCAGCGCCCGGGCGGCGACGCCGGCCGGATCGGCGCCGTCGAACGGGAAGATCGCCAGCAGCCCGTCGCCCAGGAACTTCAGCACCTCGCCGCCGGCCGCTTCGACCGCGGCGACGATCGGCTCCAGATAGGCGTCGAGCAGCACGGTCATCGCATCCGGCGCCGTCCGGTCGCTGAGCGCGGTGAACCCGCGCAGGTCGGCGACCAGGATCGTGGCGTCGATCGTGGTCGCCTCGCCCCGGCGGATCGAACCGTCGAGCACCCGCTTGCCCGCGTCCCGGCCCAGATAGGCGGACAGCACCGCCCGGGCGATCACCATGTCGGTGGCGATCCGGTGCGCGGCCGCCAGCGCCGGCTGGACCGCCAGCAGGCCTTCGATCTCGGCATTGAGGAAGCCGCCCGGCCGGTCGGTGGTCCAGCTGACCAGCACGCCCTCCGGGTCGGCGAAGGGGTCGAACCGGCCGTCGAAGCCGATTCCGGTCGCCGTCAGGAGATAGTCCGTCGCGCCGGCATCGGCGAATTCCGCCAGTATCGGGAACCGGTCGACCCCCTCCCCCGCCTCCAGCCGATAGCGCAGATGAAGCGGCGGCGCGGACTCCCATCGGACGCCGTCCTCCAGATGATCCGCCCACCGATCGCGCCAGGCCGGAATCGCCACGGTCAGCAGCTGGTGGATCGGACTGGCCAGGAACCGCTCCTCCTGTCTTGCGCCGAATTCGTGCGCCTCGCTTTCCATGGGGCGGCCGTCGCGCCACCAGGTCGCGCTCTGGCTCTCGAACCGAGGGTGCAGCATGGTGACGCTGGAATGCAGGCGCTGGATCGCAAAGCCCGCCGCCAGCGCCTCCTGCCCCAGGCCGGCGACCAGTCCGGTCTGGGGCGTCGCCAGCAGCGACTGGTTGATCAGCCAGTGGATCAGCCGGCCCGAATCGGGATGGGCGGCGGGCGGGGCGGCACGGTCGGACGCGGATGCGGCGTCTGTCATCGGCGGGCGCTCCTCGAGGCGGCGGCGGCCGGCCCGTCGACGGTCAGGCGGGGTCCCGGCTCAGCCCTCGCTCGGCCAGGGCGTCGAGGTAGCGCTGCCAGACCTCGTCCTGCCGCCGGCCCAGGTCGTAGAGATACTTCCAGCTGAAGATGCCGCTGGAGTGGCCGTCGTCGAAGATCAGCCGGATCGCGTAGCGGCCCACCGGCTCCGCCCCCTCCAGGCCGACATGGCGCTTGCCGGGGACGATCTGCTTTTGCCGCGGGTTATGGCCCTGGACCTCGGCCGACGGGCTTTCGACCCTCAGCAGCTCGGCCGGCAGCGAGAAGGTCTCGCCGGTCTCGAAGGTCACCTCGACGCACTTTTCGGCGCGCCTGACCTTGATGTCGGTCGGCCAGTGCTCGGTCTCGAAGCCGCCGCGGGCGGCCATCTCGCGCTTGTTCATCGACCGTCTCCCCAAGGGTGGCGCGCGAGGGCGCCGCGGCCGCCGTCGACCTTCGGATCCGTTCGACCTCAGACCCGCTGGGCGTCGGCGTCGAGCGGTCGGGCCTCGTCGACCAGCATGATCGGGATGCCGTCGCGGATCGGGTAGGCCAGACGCGCCTGGTCGGAGACCAGTTCCTGCGCCTCCGCGTCGTAGCGCAGCGGCCCCTTGGTCAACGGACAGACCAGGATTTCCAGGAGCTTCGGGTCGACCCGGGGGCCGGCGGAGGGACTGTCGGTCATCGCGATGCGTCCGATCGGAAAGGGTGCGGCGAAGTGGTCCGGCCTCAGTGGCGGGCGCCGTCCTCGCCGCCGCTGCCCTGCTGCAGGACCGCCATTTCCAGCAAGCTGATCATCATTTCTGCCCGCTGCGCAAGGTCCGGCGCCTCGAGGAGCGCCTGTTTCTCCGGCGGATCGAACGGGCAGATCATGGCGAGCGAGGTGACAAGCCGCTCGTCCGGCGTCTCGGCGATGGCGTCCCAGTTCGCCTTGATGCCCTGGAGCCGGAAATAGGGCTCCAGGGCCCGGCCCAGACGGTCGCGGTCGAGGCCGTGGTCGCCCGCGTCCTCGGCATCCTCGTCCGGTGCGCCCAGGTCGCCGCGGAACGGCGTCCAGTCGACCTGGCAGCGGCGGTAGCCGCGGGTTGTCGGCATCTCCGCCGTTACCCGGAACCGGCAGATCCCGGTCAGGGTGATCAGGTAGCGGCCGTCCTCGGTCTCCTCCAGCGCCGTGATCCGCCCGGCGCACCCGGTTTCATAGAGCGCCGGCACCTCGGCCCGGCTGTTCGGCTCCGCCGGCTGGATCATCCCGATCATCCGGTCGCTGGCCAGCGCGTCGTCGACCATGGCGAGATAGCGCGGCTCGAAGATGTTGAGCGGCAGATGCCCCCGCGGCAGCAACAGAACCCCCGCCAGCGGAAACACCGGAAGCGTCGGGCCGAGTTCCTCGAAGGTCGGGACGCGGGGGCCTGGAGTCATGCGGCAGGGGACCTCAACTGAACAGAAGGGCGGAAAGCCGACGCCGCGCCTTGACGGTGAGCGGATCGGTCGGGCCGAACGCCTCGAACAGCTTCAGCAGCTGCCTGCGGCCCGCCTGCTCGTTCCACTCCCGGTCGCGGCGGATCAGCTCCAGCAATTCGTCGACCGCGGCCTCGCGCTTGCCGGCACCGTAGAGCGCCATCGCGAGGTCGTAGCGGGTCTGGTGGTCGTCGGGATCCTGGGCCAGCCTTTCCATCAGCTCGGGGACCTGAGTGGCAGCCTCCGCCGTCTCCGCCGCCAGTTCCAGCTGGCTCTTCACCGACCGGACGGCGGCATCGTTCTGCACGGCGGCGGGCGCCTGCTCGATCACCTGGCGGGCGGCCTCGGCGTCGCCGAGACCGATCAGCGCCCGCGCCAACCCGGCGACCGCCCTGGCGCTCTCCGGATCGGCCTGCAGCACCTGGCCGTAGATCTGTCCCGCGGTCTGGAAGTCTCCGGCGGCCAGCAGGTCGTCCGCCTGTTCCAGCGCCTGGTCGATCGGCGAGCCGCCGGCCAGCCCGGCGATCTTGCCGACGAATTCCTTGACCTGGCTTTCCGGCAGCGCGCCCATGAAGCCGTCCACCGGCCGACCCTGGTGGAAGGCATAGACCGCCGGGATCGACTGGATGCGCATCTGCGCGGCCAGCTGCTGGTTCTCGTCGACGTTGATCTTGACCAGCCGGACCTTGCCGCCGGTCTGCTGGACCGCCCGCTCGATCACCGGGCCCAGCTGCTTGCACGGGCCGCACCAGGGGGCCCAGAAGTCGACGATGACCGGCACCTCCATCGAGGCGTCGATGACGTCGGTCTTGAAGCCGGCGGTGTCGGTGTCCTTGATGACGTCGGCCGGTGCCCCGTTGGGTCCGCCTGCGGCGCCGATGAGCGTTTCCATGATGCCTTCCTGATCGATCGGTCGAGATAATGGGGCGCGGCCCGCGATCGGCAACCGGCCGCGGGCGGGAAAACGGCCGGTCAGCCCTCCGCGTCCGGGGCCAGGGGGTCCAGATCCAGGATGTGGGGCGGATGGCCACAGGCTGCAACGAAGGCGAGCAGGTCGTCCCGCGCGATGGCGGTGGTGCGGTCGTTGACCAACGGATGGGCGTTGATCACGTCGAAGTCCATCAGGTGCCGGTCGAGCACGAAGGTCACCTCGCCCTCCGGATCGTTGATCACGGCGAACGGCGTGACCGATCCCGGTTCGACCCCCAGCGCGGCGCGCAGGCGCTCGGCCGAGCCGAACGAGAGCCGGCCGGCGTCGAGAGCCTTGGCCAGCTTCTTCAGGTCGACCGCCCGCTCCTCCTCGCAGGTGACCAGCCACTGCCGGCCCTTCTTGTTGCGAAGATAGAGGTTCTTGACGTGCCCGCCGGGCAGCAGGCCGCGCAGGTGGCGGCTTTCGGCGACGGTGAACACCGGCTCGTGCTCATGGGTGGTTACCGTGATGCCCAGCGCCTCGAACCGGGCGTAGAGGTCTTCCGGCGTCGCCATGCGGCGGGTCCCGCCGGCGTCGGTGTGGGGCGTGTCGGTGCTGTCCTTCATGGCGGCCTTATAGCCGAGCCGGCCGGTCGGGGCCAAGGCCGGCGCGCGTGGCCCGCGCGACCAGCTCAGGTCGCGGCCGCGACGGTGGCGACGCGCCCGGTTTCCAGCGGCGACCGGGTGGCGGCGACGCTGGCGCGCCCGACCATCCGGCCGATCCAGCCGGCCCACCCGGCCGCGGCCTCCGCCAGCACTGCCTCGCCGGTCGGGGCCTCGGCCAGGTAGGCGACCATCGGCCAGGCGTGCAGGTCGGCGAGCGACGGCGCCTAGCCGGCCAGGAACGGCTCGCCGCCGCGCAGGCGGTCGAGCGCCCTCAGCACCCGCGCCGCCGTGTCCCGGCCGCGCGCCACCACCGCCGAGTCGGGGCCGTCGCCCGCCGGCCCGGAGTCGCGCCGTTCCTCCACGAACAGGTCCCAGACCATCGCCCGGTAGCCATAGGCATCGAGGATTCCGATCGCCTGGGCCATCCGGGCCGCAGGCTGCGGCGCGGCCGGAACCAGGGCCGGTTCGGGCGCCAGCGCGTCGAGGTAGCGGGCGATCGCCGCCGTCTCGTAAAGCCGGAAACCGCCGTGATCCAGCACCGGGATCCGCCGGAACGGCTGCAGCGCCGGCCAGTCAACGGCATCCGCCGCACCGTCGGTGAACGGATCGAGCGGCACCAGCTCGATGGCCAGCCCCTTCTCTTCCGCGGTCAGGCGGGCGATGCGGGTGTAGACGGAGATGTCGAGTCCGTGAAGGCGGAGCATGCGCCTCCATAGCCGCGGCGCGGGCCGGCGGCAAGCGCCGTCCACCTGCGCTCCCGGCGCCTGGATGGCCTAGCCCGGACGGCCCGCCCCAGAAACGTCTCTCGAGGCGTCGGCGCCGCGCCCGGCGTCGCCGGTGCGCACCAGGGCGACGCGCGTCAGCACCGGGCCGAGGATCTCGAACAGCACCGTCGAACCGATCACGACCGCGATGATGTCCTGTTTCAAGTCCGGCAAGCGGTCGCCGGCGACGAGGGCCATGCCGAGCGCCACGCCGGCCTGGGGCAGGATCGCCGGACCCATCCAGACCCGGTGGCGCATCGGCGCGCCCGCCAGTGTCCCGCCCAGCCACGCGCCCGCGACCAGACCGGCGGCGCGGAGGACGACATAGACGCCGCCGACCAGCCCGAGACCGGCGATCCTCCCGAGATCCGCCTCCGCCCCGGCCAGAACGAAGAAGATCACGAGCACCGGCCATTCGACCTTCTCGACGGCGTCGAACGGCCGGTGCTCCTCGTGGCCGAGATTGATCACCGCGGCGCCCAGGACCATCGCCGCCAGGATGAACGATGCCCCCAGATAGAGGGCCGCACCACCGGCCAGCAACACCATCCCCAGCGCCTCGGCCTCCATCGGATCGCCGCCGCGGACCCGGCCGACCAGCCAGGCCGAGGGAACGCCGAGAGCGATGCCGACCAGCAGCGCCATCCCGAGTTCCCGCCCGCCATGCGTCAGGGCATCGGCCCAGCCGCCGCCGCCGGCCAGCGCCGCGGCCACGGCCAGCATGACCGAAAAGACGATCAGTCCCCAGGCATCGTCGACCGCGACGATGCCCAGCAGGCTGTCGGTGAAGTCGCCCTTCGCCCCCAGCTTGTCGACCACGCTGACCACCGCGGCCGGTGCCGAGGCCGGGGCGATTCCGGCCAGCACAAGCGCCATGGCGAGCGGCGCCCCGGCGATCCACAGGCCAAGGAATAACGCCACCGCAACGCCGAGGACCTCGAAGGCGGAGAACGACAGTACCCGTCGGCCGCTCTTCTCGAGATGGCGCCAGGCGAGCCTGCCGCCGAGCAGGAATCCGATGATCAGCAGCGCGACCTTGCTGACCAGCGGATACCATGCGGTCGCCGACGCCGGCAGCAGGTCGAGCCCCGCCGGTCCGATGGCGATTCCTGCCAGGATCAGCAGCGTGACCCGCGGCAGCTTCATCCGTCGGCCGACCAGGTCGGCCAACACGCCGAGCAGCAGGATGACGCCGAGCGTGACGAAGATCGCGGCCTGGTCCGACATGGCTCACCGTTCGAGGAAGGTCCGTCCCGTCGCGGTCGCCGGAGGCGGGCGGCAGCCTGTCATCTGAGACGGGGTCACGTCGGCCGTAAGGGGCCCTGCGGCGCCGATCCCCGGCCAAAGCCGTACAGGGCCTCAATTCGGCGCGATTGGAGTGATCTTTCATCAGTCACTGATCGATTGTGCTTGACGCGAAACAACCTAAGGATATTTCTCACAGGGTTTCTTGCACGGCTTCGTTCAGGACACCCGACACGATCGCGGCCTGCCGCGAGGAGGTTCCATGCTGCCCCTCCTGCTGCCGACGGCGGTCCTCCTCGCCGGCCCCGCCGCTTGCGACTCCTTCGCCAGGGACTCCGGCAATCGCCGCCGACCCCGCGCGATGCCGGGGACCCGCCCGGAGGACCGCCGATGATCCTGCCGATAGACCCCAGTCTCTGGTTCCTGTTCTTCGTCGCGTTCGCGTCTACGGGAATCGTGCCGGGGCCGAACGTCGCCTATTCGGTCGCCCAGTCGCTGCATTTCGGGTTCCGGCGGGCGATTCCGGTCGCGCTCGGCTTCGCGCTGGGCACCGGGGGGCACGCGATCCTCGTCTTCACCGGCGTCGGCCTTCTGGCCCAGGGTTTCGAGGAGATCCTGGTGGCCATCAAATGGCTCGGCATCGGCTTCCTGATCTACCTGGCGGCCAAGGCGTTCATGGCGACCGGCGAGCAGAAGCTGGTCGATGCCGAGGCGGTGACGGCGCGGCAGCTGGTCCTCGGCGCCATCCTCGTTTCGTTCACCAATCCCAAGGGGCTGATCGCCAGCATCCTGATCTATCCGGTCTTCGTGCGGGAGGATCTGCCGTTCGTGCCGCAGGCCGTGATCCTAGGACTGACGGGGATGGTCTGCTCGCTGGTGATCTATGCCGGCTACATCTTCATTGCCGCGCAGGCGCGGTTCCTGTTCAAGCGGCAGGTGACGATCAGCCGTCTGGCCGGGGTGATCTACCTGGCCGTCGCCGCCGCCCTGGCGCTGAGCTGAGCGGCACGACGAGGGCGATCGGGAGGGGCGGAGCATGGAGGTCGACTTTGCGATCGTCGGCGGCGGCAGCGCAGGCGCCGTGCTGGCCCGCCGCCTGGCGGAGGCGGGGATCGGCACGGTCGCCCTGATCGAGGCCGGCCAACCCGACGACTCCGATCCGACCCAGATGGACGTCCGGCGCCTGGGCGAGCAGCCGGCCGAGCTGGACTGGGGCTTTCGCGCCGCCCGGCTGGCGGGCGGGCGCGAGGATCTGAACTATGCCCGGGCGCGGACCCTGGGCGGGTGCGGCAACCACAACGACTGCGCCTGGCTGGTGCCGTCGGACCAGGATTTCGACCGGTGGCAGGCGCTGGGCGCCGCCGGCTGGGGAGCGGCCGACCTGCGGCCGGCCTTCGCCCGGGTGTCGGCCCGGGTGGGTGTCGCCGCGCGCCCGGCCGACCATCCGGTGACGGCGGCCCTGCTGGACGCGGCGGCGGCGCTGGGGTTGCCCCGGCGCGACTTCATCGGAGGCATCGCCGCCGGCGCCGGCATGATGCCGCTCAACGCCGACGGCCGGCAGCGAAACTCGCCCTCGGTCGCCTATCTGCACCCGCTCTCGGCGCTGCCGGGGACCCTCGCGCTGGTCACCGGCGCGCTGGTCACCGGCCTTCGGTTCGACGGACGGCGGGTGGTCGGCTGCGAGACCACCCGAGGCCCGGTGACCGTTCGCCGGGAGGTGATCCTGGCTGCCGGCAGCATCGGCTCGCCGCATCTGCTGATGGTCTCGGGGATCGGCGATCCGGAGGTGCTGCGGGCGGCCGGGGTGCCGGTGCGGGTGGCGCTGCCCGGCGTCGGCCGGAACCTGGCCGACCATGCCTCGGCCTCGGTCGTCTTCCGGTTGCGCGAGCCCGTGCCGGACCACGCGGTGACCCCCTACGAGTCGGTGATGCTGCTGGACAGCACCGGCCGCGGCGGCCCCCCCGACTGCCTGGTGCATTTCGGGCTGGTCGCCGGCAGCCCCTCCGGCCGGGACTGGAGCGGCGGCGGCGACGACGCCGCGGACGGCCGGCTGGTCGATCTGGCACCGAACGTGATGCGGCCGAAAAGCCGGGGCCGGGTCTCCCTGGTCGGTCCGGACCTGCGCGACCCGCCGCGGATCGCGCTCGACTACTTCTCCGATCCGGAGGGGGAGGATCTCCGGGTGCTCCGGGCCGCGCTCCGGTTCTGCCGGCGGATCGCCGGCACCGCGCCGATGGTCGGGCTGGGCGCCGTCGAGATGCGCCCGGCCGCCGAGGCCGACACGGACGACGGCCTGGATGCGTATATCCGCGAGACCTGCGAAACCGTCTACCACGCCTGCGGCACCTGCCGGATCGGCGCGGCCGGCGACCCCGCGGCCGTGGTCGCGCCCGACCTCGGCGTGCGCGGGGTCCAGGGGCTGCGGGTCTGCGACGCCTCGGTGTTTCCCGACATCGTCGGCGTGAACATCCACAGCACGGTCCTGGCCGTGGCGGAGCGTGGCGCCGCGATCGTCGCCGAAGCGACGCGGTCCGGGATCGCCTGCCCGGCCGTCGCGGCCGGCGCAGAAGCGGAGCGGCTGGCATGACCGGCGCACCCGCCGGCGTCGGCGTGATCGTCGACGCCTATTCGACCGGACGGCACCTGGCCGGCGCGTTCGCGCGCCACGGGATCGGGGTCCACCACGTCCAGTCGATGCCGGAGATCCTGGAGTTCGACCGCCCCTCCTTCCGGCCGGGGGACTTCGTTCGCAACCACGTCCACCGAGGCGCGGTCGCCGACCTCGTCGAGGCGCTGCGGCCGCTTGCCCCCCGCTTCGTCATCCCCGGCTGCGAAAGCGGCGTCCTCTTGGCCGACCGGCTGGCGGAGGCGCTCGACCTGCCCGGCAACGGCACGGCGCTGAGCGCCGCCCGCCGCGACAAGGCAACCATGGCCGAGGCGGTCGCCGCGGCGGGCCTGCGCACGATCCGTCACCTGGCGACCGACGATGCCGGCGCGGCGGTCGACTGGCGGCGGGCGCAGGGGCTGGCGGAGGTGGTGGTCAAGCCGACCAACAGCGCCGGGACCGAGGACCTCTATTTCTGCGCCGACGAGGCCGCGATCGGCCGGGCGATCGGGTCGATCCTGGGCAAGACCAACGCAATGGGCGAGATCAACCGGCAGGCCCTGGTGCAGGAGCGGATCCGCGGCCGGCAGTTGACCGCCAACACGGTGTCCTGCGGCGGACGGCACTATCTGGCGGAGCTCTGGACCTACCATACGGTGGAGGTGCCGGGCGCCGGATCGCTGTGCGAACACGAGCGACTGCTGGACGGCGCGGACCCGGCGGCCGACGCCATCCGCCCCTATCTGTTCGCCGTGCTCGATGCCCTGGGCATCGTCGAGGGGCCGGCGCATTGCGAACTGTTCGTCGACGGGGCCGGCCCGGTGCTGATCGAACTGGGCGCGCGGATGCAGGGCAGCATGTCGCGGACGGCGCGGCACAAGGCGCTCGGTCACGAGCATGTCGCCCTCACCGCCCGGCGCTATGCAGATCCCGACGGCTTCATGGCCTACGCCGCCGCCAACGACCCCTATCGGCGGCGCCGGCACGCCCTGATCGCCTCGATCCTGTCCGGGCGCAGCGGACGGGTCCGGGGCCATTCGGGGCTGGCCACGATCCGCGGCCTGCCGAGTTTCGCCGACGCCTTCGGCTTTCCCGAACCGGGCGAGCGGCTGGCGGAATCCCGCGACCTCGCCTCGACCGCCGGCATCGTCTACCTGGTGCACGAGGACCCGGCGGTCCTCGACCGCGACTGGCGGGTGCTGAAGTCGGCGCCGATCGACGCCCTGCTCGACCTCGCACCGGCCTGACGGAGCCCCCGCCATGGATCCCTATCCCGAGTTCTTCATCAAGGCCGCGGAGCTGCGCGGCGTCTACGACTCGACCGAGGAAGACGTGGCGGCGATCGCCGGCATCCTGCGCGACCGCGGCGCGCGGACGGTGCTGGACCTGCCCTGCGGCTTCGGCCGGGTCGCCGGGCCGCTGCACGGCCTGGGGTTCGACGTCACCGGCGTCGACGCCTCGGAGGACCAGCTGGCGGTCGCCCGGGCGCGCAATCCTGGGCCGGCGTATCTCCAGGGGGACATGCGCGACCCGCCGGCCGGGCCGTTCGACGCGATGCTGAACCTCTACACCTCGTTCGGCTACATGCCGACCGAGGCCGACGACGCGGCCTGCCTGGCGCGCTGGTGCGAGATCCTGCGGCCCGGCGGCCTGCTGGTCCTGGAGACGCTCGACACGGTGCGGGTGGCGGCGATCGACGAGACCGAACGGCACCTGCAGCGGCCGGACGGCGTGTTCGTCCGCCGGACCGGCCCGCTGACCGAGCACATCCATACCGACCCCGAAACGAACGTGATGTCGATCACCTACAGGATGGACGGGCTGGAATTCACCTCGCGCACCCGGCTCTACCACCGCGATCGGTTGGCGGCGCTGCTGCGGGAGAGCGGGTTTTCGGACGTGCGGGTGGCCGGCGGCTTCGACCTGTCGCCGGTCGAGCCGGATGGCCACACGGTCTTCCTGGCCGTTCGATAGGGAGAACGGCGATGCGGATCCGGGAGCCGGCGCTGCGGCTTCACAAATACCAGATCCTGGGAAACAGCTACCTGCTGCTGCCGCCCGACCGCAATCCGGAATTGGAGCGCTGGGCCGCCGGCTGGCCGTGGGACGGCGACGGCCAGCCGGGGCTGGCGCCGGGACTGGTGCGCCGACTGTGCGCCGCCGACCGCGGCATCGGGTCGGAGGGCCTGATCCTCGGCCCGCTGCTGCGGCCGGGGCGCCCGACGGCGCTGCACATCTACAACCAGGACGGCACGCGCTGCAATTTCAGCGGCAATGCGATCCGGATGGTGACCCGCTATCTGGCCGATGCGGGTGCGATCTCCGGCGCCCCCGGCACGGTCGCGCCGCTGAGCGTCATCGGCGCCCTGCCCGCCGGCGCCGGATCGTCGACCGTGGAAAGCGAGGCCGTCACCGAGATCATGGCGCCCGGAGGCACCGTGATCGCAGCCCGCCTGCCGGCGCCCCGGATCGGCCGCCGGCATGTGCCCGCCGCGCCGGAGGCGGTCGAGGACCGCGCACCGCCACCGGGCGCGCCGGCCATGCCGGAGGCGTGGTCCGCCGTGCCGGCGCTGGCCCAGCTGCCCGGTCCGGCGGCGATGACCGCCACCTGGGGCGACGCCTGCTTCGTGGAGGTCGGCAATCCGCACTGCGTCGCGTTTGTCGGCGATCCGGCCCACCTGCCCTCGATCGGTTTCGGCGAGGTCGATGCGGCGGCGCTGCGCGCGCTCAGCTATGCCGGACCGTCGGAGGTCCAGCCGTCCTTGGGCGCCGTCTTCCCGGACGGCTGCAATCTGCAGTTCGTACATGTGAGCCCGGCGGGCGATCGGCTGACGCTGCGCACGTTCGAGCGCGGCGGCGGCCCGACCGCGGCCTCGGGGTCCAGCTCCTCGGCCGCCGCCATCGCCGCCTATGCCCGCGGCCTGACCGGCCCGCGGGTGGCCGTGACGATGCCCGGCGGCACCATCACCATCGCGCTCGACGGGCCGCCGACGGCGATCGCCGGCGCCTCGCTGGAGAGCGCGGTGACCCCGGTGGCGGAAATCGCCGTGCCGGCGGAGGCGCTGGCCGATCTGGAGGGGTAGGGCGGCGGGCCGATCTGGAAGGATAGGGCGGCGGGCCGATCTGGAAGGATAGGGCCGCTGGCCGATCGCCGGGGGCGCGCCCCCGGCGGCCGCGCCGACGGTCGCGCCGACGGATCACCGGTTCGGCCTCCGCAGGAGCGGCGCCTCGCTGCGGGCAGCTTCGGGCAGCCCTGTGCGATCGCCATGGCAGGAGGACGCACCGCCACGCCGGTCAGGCGCGCGCAGCGCCCGTGCGCAGCCGGCGGTCGCCGAACGACTCCGTCGCTCAGCCCCGAGGGCAGGGCGGTCCGTGGTCTGGATCAGAAAAACTGGAGCGGGCGATGAGATTCGAACTCACGACCCCAACCTTGGCAAGGCAAAGAAACACAAAGTAAAACAATGAGTTATGCGCTCGGTCACGCTCAATGCCGCTCACGCCGCTCAAGAGCTTAACAGGTGGTGCGTTGCCAGTTGCGTGCCACCTCCTTCCGACGACTGCGGCAATTCGATGATGCAGGCTTTGTGTAAGGCGCCGCGATCTGGCCGGCTGCCGTGGGCAGAGCCGGCCCGATCGCGGCGCCATCAGCGCAGGAAGATCGCATCGCCTGAGCCGGCCTGCCCCTAAATCGATTTCGGAGACCGGCATGGCCATCACGCTTCACCCACCGCGCAGTCAGGACCTCGACCGCGCCCTCAAGGCAACCGACGAGGATCTCGAGGCGCTCCGGGACATCCCCGACGACGACCTCGATCTCCTCAGCCTCCTCGCCTCGTGGTCGCCGATCGCTCGACTGGCCGGCACGCCGGTCGGCTTTCTCGACCATGAATGGTACCAGCCGCTGGTCCTCTCATCGTTCGGCTCCCCGGACATCGCGCTGCGGGCCGCGAGAAACCGCGTCGGCGCCCGCCGCTGGCTCGGTCACAGCTAGGGCTGCACACGTTCCGACGTTGACCGTACTGGCTTGTCCGGCCCTCGCCCGCGTTATCGTTTATCGAACTCGCTGGCGGATCGCGCGGGCGCGGCTCTGGCGCTCGCGCTGGTGCCGCTACTCGCGCTCAGCGAGGTCGGCGGCGAGGCTGGCGGCGAGGGCTTCGTCGTCCGACGGTTTCGAGCGGCGGCTGCCGACGTGATCGGAGTGGGCCGCGGCCGAGGCTGGATCAGCAGCGCGGCCAGTCGGCGGCGCAGGCGAACCAGCAGGGCCTCTTCCTCGACCAGCGCGTTGCGCCGCCGGGCCTCCTCGGCCGCCGCGCGCCGCACCGGCGGCACCACTGGCTGCGGCTCCGGTGCCGACTCGTCCTCGGCTCGGACCCGCCACAGCCGGATCGGCTCGCCGGTGTCGGGGTCGGACAGCGGTTCGACCCGTCGGCGGGACGCCAGGCGTTTCGCGACGTCCAGTGGCTTCGCGACAGCCTTGCCATGCACCTGGGCGATCGCCGCGAGGTCGCTCTCGCCGTACACCGGGACCCATTCCCGCAGATACTCCACGAGTTCATCAGCTTGCCGCAGCGCCGCCATCGCCTCCACCTTCAGGACGGCGTTCTCCCGTCTGACCCAAGAGTCCTTCCGCCGGGCCGCCTTCTTGCCCAGGTGCAGCCCAGGGGACAGCGATACCGGGGCGACCCGAAGATCGAGGCCCTTCTCTTCGAAAAATTCGTTCTGAAACGCCGCCCATCGCTTCGGCCAGTCCGAGCCTTGGACGACGCGGCCGCTCGCGCCGAACCGGAGGCCGTCGGGGCGATCCTCGGGCCTGAGCTTCCGTTCTAGGCCATCCGGGCCGACCCTGCGCGTCGTTCGGAAAAGATGTGCGTGGACGTTGGGAAGATCGTCCCTCGTGGCCTCGGCGCCCTGCTCCCTTGCCGCCACCAGCGGGTCGTGGATGTCCGCCTGCACGGCGACGTCCGGGTAATGCGCCGCGCACCAGCGCCGGACAACTCGACCTGGTCGTTGAGAGTTGAAGACCAACCGTTTAGGGGCGAACACGCCGCGCTTCAAGCGGCGCTTGGCGAGCCGATGCCGGGCCAGCCAGGCGCGGATCTTCGGGTGCTTGTGGGCGGCGTAGTTGTCCAGGATCAGGTGGGCGATCTCGCCGGCCGGAACGTTGCGCTCGAGGAGGTTCAGGAAGTGGATCAACTCCTGATGGCGGCGGCGCTGCATGGTGCGGCCGTAGACGGTGCCGTCCAGTACGCTGAGCGCCGCGAACAGCGTGGTCGTGCAGTGGCGCATATAGTCGTGCGTCATCGTGCCGGCGCTACTCTTCTGCATCGGCAGCCTTGGCTGGGTACGGTCGAGGGCCTGGATCTGGCTCCTCCCGCCGACCGACGGGACCAGGGCGTGAGCCGGCGGTTCGATGCGGAAGCCGATCACGTCGCGCAGCTTGGCGGCACTGCCGGCGCATGGCAGTTATCCGCTGTGGGCGAGGCGTTGGATCAGCGCCCCTCTTGCTGCGTCGGCTGACCAATGGAGCACCTCTTCGGTGAGCCTTGGGAATTTCCGTTTCGTTTGCTCACCCCCAAGATCCCGGAAGAGATTCTGGTGTAGAGGGCGATTGACACTCTCCTAAAACTCGACTAGGGAAAAAAGAAGGCACGGGGTAAGGGTTAGTCGCGCCACCGCGCCCCTCAAGTTCGCGCAGCGGTAGAGATCGCGGCTGTCCGTTCCGGGAAAGGGTATTCGTGTATCAATGGCTCACGGTGGGCGGGCGTTGGAACAGCGGCTGGAGCGTCTGCTGTCGGCGGCGCCGCGGGGCTCTACCGTCGAGCGGCTGCGGACACAGGCCGGGCTTGCCGGCGCGCCGGTGCGCAAGGACGAGGTCGTCGCCACCCTTCGCCGGCTGAGCGAGGCGGGAATCGTCGAGATCGGTCGTGATCGGCGCTGGCGGCTTCGAGGAGGGGACGCCGCGGCTTCTCGCCCGGCAGGCCGGGCTGAGTCTGCCGGCGAGGTCATTCATGCCGTTCCCGCGACGGTGGTCGAAGCTCCTCCTGACACGACGGAGGCGGCGTTACCCCAGGGCACCCTGCCAACCGATCTCGATCTCTTGAAGCGGCTGCTTCCCTATTATCGCGCCGCCCTTAGCGCCGCCGACGGGGGCGCGCCGATCGAGAACCTCGGCCGTGCCGGCGAAGCCTTCGTCCTGGCCCGTCCGGATGGCGCGTGGTGGCCGCGGCCCGACCGCCCCTCCCGCCTGCGGATCCGGCGATCGGTCCTGCCCGGCGGGTGGCTCGAGGCGCTGGCGCGCAACGAGGCGCGGCGCCTGCATGTCGGATATCCGCTGCAGGTCGTCGCCCGGGACGACGCCGAGGGCGGTTCCTTCTTTCGACCCGTGGCAACGCTCGCCGCCCGGTTCGAGCTGAGCGAGGCGGCCCTCACCATCGACATCGGCGCGCGCCGACCGACCCTGAACCCCGACTGGATGAAGGCCCAGCAGCGCGACCGCCGCTGGACGGCGGAGCGCCTGCGCCGCTGGCTGCTGGTCGGCGACGAGGACGACCCGCTCGGCATCGAGGACGAGGCCGACGAAGCGGCGTTCCTCGACATGCCGACCCTCGCGCATCGGCTCGATGCCGCCATGCGGCGCGGCGTCCGGACGCCGCTCGACCCTCCGGCTCCGGATGCCAACCTGCCGCTCCGGGCCGAGACGGGCCTCTACAACGCCCTCAGCCTGACGCTTGATCCGGTCGGCCGCTACACCAGATCCGCGATCGCGGACTACGACAGGCTCGTCGGGCGGGACGTAGATCGGCTCGCCGACACGGCGCTGGCGCCGATCGTCAAGTCCCGCGCGCCGGGCGAGACATCGATCCCGGTGCTGCACCCTTTCGCCATGAGCGAGTCCCAGTTGTCCGCCGCGCGGGCGGCGCTGGCCGGCCCGCTCACGGTGATCACCGGCCCGCCCGGGACCGGCAAGTCCCAGGTCATTGCCGCGATCATGATCAGCGCCGCGGCGGCCGGGCGCTCCGTGCTGTTCGCCGCGCGCCAGCATCGTGCGCTCGACGCGGTTCAGGAACGCCTCGAAGCCGCGACCGGCGACCGCCCACTGCTGGTCCGGGCCAACGATGCCGGCCAGGCGGCCGGGTTCATCTTCGGCCAGGCGGTGCAGGCGCTGTTGACCCGGCCGGAGGCGCCCGACGCGCCGCAGCGTCTCGCCCGCGCGCTGCGGCGCGCGGAGGAGCTCGACCGGGAGCGCTGCGGGCTGATCGATCGATGGCAGGCGCTCGACGACCTGTCGCGGCGCGAAGCGGCGCTGCTCGACGAGCAGGATCGGCTGACCAGCGCGCGCGATCGCGAGGCGGCGGCGGCCCGCGCGAAGGGGCTCGATCGAGAGAACGGGCCGTCGGCCTCGGCCGGCTGGCTTCATCGACTTTTCGCCCGGCTTGCCGCCTTGGTCGGAATCGGTGCCGGCCCGCTGGTGGGCACGTTGCGCAGCCTGCGGGACCTGGACCGCCGCCTCGGAGCGGTGGCGAACGAGCTCTCGGCGATCGAAGCGCGGATCGATGCAGAGCGTCGGGATCTCGCCGGCAGCGAGGCGCGCCCCATCGAGCTGACCGGCACGCTCGCCGCGGAGAGCGAAAAGCTCGTGCCCGTGCTTCTCGACACGCTGGAGACAGTCGGCGCCGATACCCGCCGCCGACTTACCGAGGTCGCCGGCGAGAACGCGCTGCACGGTCGCGCACGCATGGATCTGCCGACCGAGGCGGCGCAGCTGGTGCTTCAGCACCTGCCGCTCTGGGGCGTCACGACCCTGGCTGCCGGGAGCCGGATACCGCTCAAGGCCGGCCTGTTCGACTACGTCATCTTCGACGAGGCGGCGCAGACCGACATCGCGTCGGCGATCCCCCTGCTCTACCGCGCACGCAATGCCGTGATCGTCGGCGACCCCCAGCAGCTCACCATGATCTCCAGCCTGGACCCGCGGGAGGAGCGCGACCTGCTGGCGCAGCACGACCTGCTGCGCCCCGGCATCGGCCGGTTCGCCCAGGGGCGCACGACGCTGTTCGATCTCGCCGCCAGCAGTCCGTCGGCGCGTCGCTTCATGCTCACTGAGCACTACCGCTGCCATCCGGAGATCGCCGGCTACATCAACGAAGCGTTCTACGGCCGCCGCCTTGCGGCGCTGACCGATCCGCGGCGGCTAAAGGTGCCGCGGGGGATGAAGGCAGGGCTACACTGGACGCCGGTGACCGGTCCGGTGCGGGCCCGGACCGGCGGCGCCAGCGGGTCGGCGGCCTCCGACGGCGAGGCCGACGCGGTCGTGGAAGCGCTGGCCCGACTGGTCGACGACGGCTTCGACGGGTCGATCGGCGTCGTCACCTTCTTCGACTATCAGGCCCAGCTGATCCAGCAGCGCCTGCACGGTCGCGTGCCGGCCGAGGCGCTCGATCGGCACAACATCAAGGTTTTCACCGCCAACAAGTTCCAGGGAGACGAGCGCGACGTCATCCTGATGTCGCTGTGCCTCGCCCCGGGCGGACCGCCGGGGGCGCGGTTCTTCATCGAGCGGGAAAAGCGGCTGCTGAACGTAGCCGTGAGCCGGGCACGGGCGGTCTGCCATGTGTTCGGCGACCTCGACTACGCCGCCGCATGCGTCATTCCGCATGTCGAGGCGCTGGCTCGCCGGTTCCGCCGCAGCCAGCACCGGCCCGAGGACCCCGCTCTCGACGACCGGTTCGACAGCCCGTGGGAGAAGCGGCTCCACGATGCCCTGGTAGCCCGGGGGCTGTCGCCGATCCCGCAATACGCGGTTGGAGGCCGGTTTCTCGACCTGGCGCTGATCGACGAATCGACGGAGCCGGCGCGGCGCATCGACATCGAGGTCGACGGCGTCGCCTATCACCAGGACGATACGGGCGAGCGCCTGCCCACCGACCTCTGGCGCGATCACCAGTTGCGGGGGCTGGGCTGGACCGTCCTGCGCTTCTGGGTCCACGAGCTGCGCGACGACATGGAGCGATGCGTTGATCGAATCCTCGCCGAATTCCGGCCCGACCAAGGCTGAACGCGACCAGATCCAGATGCGGACCCGAACGCGGACGGGCCGAAGCCTCGCGGCGCTGGCGATCCTGGCAGCCATCGGGGCCGGGTCGGTCCTGTGGCTAGCCTTCGCCGTGATGGGCAATGCCATCGAGATGGGGGTGAAGGAGCGCGAGCTGGGGCTCCTCGAGGCTCAGCTCGATGCACGGCAGACCCGGGTGGCCGAACTGGGCGTGGCCGTGACCGATCTTGAGGACGAGCGCCGGGCCCTGGAAGCAGACGTCGCGCGGCTTTCGACCGTCCGGGAGGGTCTACGGGAGGAGGTCGACGCGGCCCGCGATGTGCTCGCCGAGGCCGACGCCGCGGAGCGCGAGTTGGACAGCCTGCGGCAGCGGCTGAGCGACCGGCGCGAAGAGCTCGACGCGGTCAACGCCGGAATTGCCGACCTGCAACGACAACGGGAGGATCTGGAGCAGGAAATCGCCGGTCTCCAGACCCGACGGGACGAGCTTCGGGAAATCGTCGCCGACCTGGATGGGGACATCGCCTCCCGGCGGGAAGAGCTCGCCGGGCTCGAGGCCGACGCGGAGACCGTGCGGCAGGAGATTGCCGGCACCAGGGAGGAGGCGGCGCAGTTGGCCCAGCGAACGGAGAGTCTGCGCCAGGATGCCCAAGCCTTGGAACGCCGGCTCGCAGAGCTTCGCGAGGAAGAGCGCAACGCCGAGCGCGATGCCCGCGGGGCCAGGGACACGGCAGCCACGGCCGAACAGCAGGTTCGCGAGCTCTCCGAGCAGCGCGATCGTCTCGGCGGCGAGGTCGGCGCCCTGCAAGCCCGATTGGACGCACTGCAGAGTGCCGTCGCACGGGCGCAGAGCGACCGGGAGGCGCTCGAAGGCGTGCGGGCGGAACTCGACGAGGCCCGGGCCGCGCTGGCGTCGACGCGGGACGAGGCCGCGGCGGCCGCCTCGCGACGCGACGCCCTGGCGGCGGAAATCGCGACTCTCGAAGGCCGGCGCGACGCCCTGTCATCGACCGTCGCCGCTCTCGAAGGTCGTCAACGGGCGCTCCGCGATGTCGAGGAGGCACTGGCGACGGCGCAGGCCGATCTCGCCGCGGTCCGCCAGGAATTGAACGCCGCGCGCGAGGAACGGGAAGCCATCGGGCGCGAGCGGGCCGACCTCCGGGACGCCGTCGCCGCGCTGGAATCCCGGCGGGATCGCCTGGAGACGGCCGTCGCCACGCTGGAGGCGCGGCAGGAGAGCCTGGAGGCGGTGGAGACGGAGCTCGAAGAGGCCCGCCAGGCCTTGGCCGATACGCAAGAGCGTCGCGACGCCGCGCGGATGGCGCTGCAACGCCTCGAGGCGCAGCGCGACGAGGTCGTCGCCGACGCCGCGGGCGCCCGGTCGGCCGTCGCCCGATACGAGGAACGGCTCGCCGACCTGCAGAACCGGGTCGCGGCCGCGGACGCCAGGGCGACGGCTCTCGATGACCGGATCGCCGACCTTCGCAATACGGAGGAGACGTTGACGGCCGCGACCACGGCGGCCGAACGGCGCCGCCGCGACCTCGAGTCCGAGCTCGACCGCTTGCAGGGGGGCATCGCCGTCCTGCAGGGCCGACGCGACGGGCTGCTCCGCGAGATCGCCACACTGGAAGCGTCGGCTCGCGACCCGGCACCGGTCCCGGAGCGCCAGGGCGGCCCCGCCGACGCCGCCCCGTCCGTCGCCAACGCCGACCCGTCGGAAGCCGGCCCGGCCGATCCCGCGGTGGCGGCGCCGTTGGAGTCGCTGACGGCGCCGGCTGCCGATGCCGACCGGGCCCGGGCCGGCGGATCCTCGGCCACGACGCCGACAGCCGCGCCGCCGGCGGATGCCGGGGCCCCGCCGCTCGCCGCCGGCGCGGACGCGTCCGACGCCGATACCGAAACCGAGATTCCCGACCGTAGGTAATCGCGATGATCGAGCTTCTCGACCCGACTTCCCTGAGCGTCGCCGTCGCCGCCGTAGCCCTGGTCGGCGTGTTCGTCGCTGCCGCCAGCCTGGGGCTCATGTGGCGGCTCGGCATCCTCAATCAGCCGGCGGCCGTGCGCTGGTCGGAACTCGATGCCCTGATCGGCGCCCGCGAAACCAGCCTGCGGGACCTCGACGAGCAAATCGCGGAGCGCAGAAAGGCTTTGGCCGAGCGCGACCACGCCGAGGGCGAGGCCGAGTACTGGCGCGCCATGGTCGAGGAGCAGAAGGCCGAATACGAGAGCCTCGGCGGAATGAGGCGAGAGATCGAGGAAGTGCGCGAAGCCTATCGCCAGGCGGCAGAGAATCTCGGCGTCAAGGAGACCGAGCTGCGCCAACTGACGGCCGACCTCGACGCGGCGCGCCGAAACCTCGAGACCGTCGCCGAGCAGCGCGACGAGGCCGAGGCGCGCCTGGACGAGATCGCCGGGGAAGAAGAGGCGCTGAAGGCCCGCCAGGGGGAACTGCGCGACGCCGTGACGGCTCTCGAAGGGCAGGTCGGCGCGCTCGAGGAGCAGAAGGCGGCCGGGGCAAGCGAGATCGAGCGGCACGGGCAGCAGCTTTCCGGCCTGCGTGCGGAGGAGCAGCGGCTGGAGCGGGAGAACCGGGCGCTGGCCGACGAGCAGGCGCGCCTGAAGGAGGCCGCCGAGACCGCCCGCGCCGACATCGCCGCGATGGCCGACGATCAAGCTGCCGCCGAGGCGCTCAGGCAGGAACTCGATGCCCTGCGGGCTGAGCGCGAGCGGCTCTCCGAACGGGTCGGCGATCTCACGGCCCAGCAGCGGCGGGGGGAGGCGCGGCTGGCCCAGTTGCAGGCCGAGATAGAGGCGGCCGAGGCGGGGCGGTCCACCGGCGGAGGCGGCGGCGGGCCGCGACCGCAGGTCGACCCCGAAAAGGCCCTCGCCGACCTGCGCCGCCCGCCTGCCTGCCTTGCGACCGAAGGCCCCGACGCCTGGACCGACGAAACGGAGGCGGAGGACGAGCTGGCCGTCCTCAACCGCTTCCAGGCCGATCTCAGCGGGAGCGGCTTGGTCTTCCCGATGCGGACGATCAAGGCGTTCCACACCAGCCTCAAGACGTCGGACATCTCGCCGTTGACCGTGCTGGCCGGTATCAGCGGCACCGGCAAGAGCCAACTGCCCCGCCGCTACGCCGACGCCATGGGCCTGCATTTCCTGAAGATCCCGGTCCAGCCGCGCTGGGACAGCCCACAGGACCTGTTCGGCTTCTACAACTACATTGAGGAGCGGTACAAGGCGACGGAACTGGCCCGCGCCCTCATCCATCTCGACCCCCACAACTGGTCCGAGGAGGCGGCGCCGTACCAGGACCGCATGCTGCTGGTGCTCCTGGACGAAATGAACCTGGCGCGGGTCGAGTACTACTTCTCGGAGTTCCTCAGCCGCCTCGAAGGGCGCCCGCCGGAGGCCAGGGCGGCCGACGACGCGGAACGGCGTCCTGCCGAGATCGACATCGACATCCCGCGATCAGGCGACCGCGGCAATCGGGTCTATGTCGGGCAGAACGTGCTGTTCGTCGGCACCATGAACGAGGACGAATCGACGCTGGCCCTGTCGGACAAGGTGCTCGACCGCGCCGACGTCATGCGCTTCCCGCGGCCCGGCCAGCTGCGCGAGAAGATGCCGGACATCCAGGCGGGCTTCCGGGCCAAGGGGTACCTTCCGAAGTCGCGTTGGATCCAGCACTGGACCCGCAACGCCGACCACCTCGACCGGACCGTGCGGGACCGGACGATCGGCCTGATCAACGAAATCAACCAGAGCATGGAGCAGCTCGGACGGCCCTTCGGCCATCGGCTAGGTCAGGCGATGCTGCACTACGTCGCCAACTATCCCGCCCGCCCTCAGCAGGCGAACAATCTGGAGCGGGTGGAAAAGGGCCTGGCCGATCAGATCGAGCAGCGGATCCTGCCGAAGCTGCGCGGCGTCGACGTCGAGGAGCGGCGCCACGCCTCGGCGATCGAGGCGCTCGCCCAGGTGGCATCGGACAAGCTCCGCGACGAGGCGCTGGGCAAGGCCATCGACGAGGCGCTGCAGGCGTCGCGGTCGATGGGCTTTTTCACCTGGCGCGGCTTCACCCGCTCGGACGGGTAGGTCGGCATGGCCGGGGTCCTTCGGCTCCGATTTCCGTGGTCGCTGACGATCCCCTCGGAGCAGACGCGCATCGCGTCGGCCGACGCGGCGACATGGCCGCATGCCGCCGACGGGCTGAACCTGTTCGTCGACAGCGGCGACGGCCTCCAGGTTGACGGCGATCCCCACCGGACCGAACTGCGCGGCCGACTGAGGACAAGACAGGGCGAGGAACAGGCGCTTCTCTGCCTGCCATTTTCGCTCCAAGGCGACGCGACGGTCTCGCTGCGCCACCGGTCCTGGCCGAGCGCCGCGGAACTGACGCTCGCCGGCACCCTCGCCCGGCCGCGCCAGGACGCCGCCGAGGAAGAGGATGACGAACCCGGCGGTCCCTGGTTCCGGTTCCTGCTCGCGCTTGTCGGCCGCATGCGCGACTTCGAGGCGGCGCTGCAGCGATCCCACCTGCCCTGGACTGAGGTCCGCGACCGGTGGCTCCAGCCGGTCGACCAGCAGGATCCGACGATGGACGTCCTGGTTCGCCATGCCCGCGCCCACCGGACCCGCTGGGCGGACATCGTCGAGCGTCCCCGACGGATCCTGAACCGGCGACGCGAGCTGGTTCCGCTGTCCCGGGTCGAGGAACTGGACACCCACTGCATGGCTTGGCTGTCGCGTCAGCCCGGCACCACCCTGGCCGAGCGCGCCGGCGGCCGGCAGCGCATCCTTGCGCTGTCCCGCTTCGAGAATCCCGATACGCTGGAGAATCGCGTCTGCCGCGATCTGTTGGAGCGCAGCGTCGCTGCCTCCCGGGCCTATCTGAGGGTCAATGCCGGGCGCAGCCGGACGAGCCGCTATGCTCTGGTCGAGCGCTACGCCCGCGAGTGTCGGCGCCTGGCGCGCGACCTGGCCGATGCGGGCGTGCGCCGCGAGGCGGGTACGGTGCAGCCGAACTACGTCCTGCTCCAAGATCGCCGGTACGGCGCCGTCTGGACCGCCCGTCAGGAACTTCTCCAGCGCGAGCGGATCTACGACGAGCTCTGGCACTGGCAGCATCGCAGCTGGGACGAATTCTGCCGGGCGGCCTGCATCGTCGCCCTTCTCGCCTCGGACGAGCGGCAGCTGATCGCTGCCTCGCCGTTGTTCTTTCGGGAAGAGCATCGGCGCGGCGAATGGCTGTCGCACGACGATCCGCTCGCCGTGGTCGCCGATCCGGGACGCAACCGCGTCGTGGAGATCCTGCGGGGCGACAGTCCCTACGTCGCAAAGGGCCTGCCGGACCTCGGCGCGACGGGGTGGCTGCGGGTTGCCGACATGGCCGGCGGCGATCGCCGCTACGTCGCGGTCTGGGCGCTGCACGGCCCGGCCCCGGCGGAGCCCCTGGACGCCGCCATGGCGTCGGCGGCGGAGGCCGTGCGTCGCGCCCGCCCGGACTCGCGGCTCGCCGGAGGTCTGGTCATCAGGGCGCGCGTCGATCCCGAGGGAGATGTCGCCGTCTGTCGATCCGGGCCGGTGGCGGCCCTGGCGTTCGGTCCCGGCGGCAGCCAGCTGGTCTACGGGCTGCGCGCCCTCGCGGACTTGCTGGTGGAACGGATCGGGGAGGCGGGATGAGGCCGGCCGCCGGGCTCGATCTCAACGGTCTTTGGGACTTCGCCGCGGTCGTCGATCGGGAAGCGGACGAACCGGACCACCACATCCTGAAGGACGCCGGAATCGACGGCGCGGTCATCCGGCTGGTCAGCGACGATCGGCGCCTGATCGCCGGCCGGCAGGCGACCGTCGCACCGCACGGCCGGGGCCAGGGCTGGACGGCGCCGCTCGGCAATGCCGACCGCCGCCTGCGGGTCGCCGACTGCCTGGCGGCCATCCGCACCGATGCCGCGACGCCGCTCCACCGCGCCGCGCTTCAGGCCCTGGTCGACCAGCTGGCGCCGGAGGCGGGCCTGGCGGTTTTCGCGGTTTCCGACGTGCCCGACGCGGACGACGCCGACGAAGACGCGCGCGACCGGCTGCTGGCGGTGCTGCGCCGGGCGAGTCCGGCGCGGCCCACGCTCCTGTGGCGGCCGATCGCGGCCATTCTCGCCTGGCTCCACGGTGATCCGGCAACCTGCGGTACTCCACCCGGCGTGGAGGGCCTGCGCCCCGGCCTTCGGGTGGCGGTCGTCTCGATGATGCGGGAAGCGGTCGAGGTCGGCGATGCCAAGCTGGTGACGGCCGCAGGCGATCGTCGGGCCGGCCTAGTGCCGGAGCGGGCGCGCGGCGGTGTTCGGCTGGACCCGGCAACAGGCGCGACGGCGGTCGCCCGGGCCTTCGCGACGGCGGCCGCACTCGGGCTCGATCCCAGCCTGACCGCCGAAAAGCTCCTGACCGAGACCGCCGCCCCTTGGCGCCAGACGGTCGGCGAACCCGTGGGCGGCGAGATCGCGCGGTTGTTCACCGGCGGCTGGCAACGGATCGAGACGCCGTCGCCGACGCCGCTGCCCGCCCCGGCCCCGGTGCCCGAAGACCATCCGGTACGGCGCCGGCTGGCGGAGGCCGACGTGGTCCTGGTCGAGGGGCCGGCGGCCGGCCATGCGGCCTGGACGAATGCGATCCTGTCGTCGCTGGGACGCGACCCCGACGATGCCGCCGTGACGCGGCTCGGCCCCGACAGCGTGGCACGCGGTTGCCTGGAGGCGGCGCTGCGGATCGACCGCGGCGAGGCGGCCTATTACGATTTCCTGCCACAGCTCGAGATCAACGCCGAGAAGGAAGGCGAACCGGCGTTCGTGCCGCTGGTGCCGCGGCGCGCCCGGCTGCGGGGCGGCACCGTCTACCGCGACACGGCGCCGGAGGACTACCTCCTGACCACCGGCACGCGGAATCTGACCTTCTACCTAATCAAGGAATCGTCGCTCGGCGACGGCCGAGAGGAGCGCCCCCGGCGGGCCCGCGTGACCCTGCCCGAACCCGCCGATCGCGAACATCGCGTCGTCATCGAGGTCGAGCAGCAGCCGGGGCAGGGCCGAGCCCGGCTCCGCATCGGCTCCGACAGTTTCGCGCCCCTGCGCACGACACCGGTCGACCTCGACTGGTCGACGATGTCGATCGAGCAGCGGTCGCGGCAGGAAATCCTGGAGTCGCTGCGCGGCCTCGCCTACCCCGACGTGGCGGAGACGCCGGGGCACGCCGTCTTCTGGCACCCGGCCCACCCGGACGGCGACCTGGCCGGGCTTCTGGGCGCCTATGTCGCGCGGCCGCTGGTCATCGGTGGCAGGATCGACCGCACCACGCACGAAACGCTGGTCGCTCTGCGCGCGCGGTTCTCCCGAGCGGTCCAGCCGGTGAGGCTCGGCGCCACCTTGGGGCTCCAGGTCAACGACGTTCTCAGCCGGAGGCCGATCGGATCGGAAGGCAAGCTGCCCCGCGGCGAACCGGGCCTTGCCATGCCGGTGGATGCCGCCGAGCGTCTCGACCAGGCCCTTGCGAAGGCCTCCGACGACCTGGACGCGGTGCTGGCGGTTCCGTCCTTGGCGCAGGACGGCAGGTTGATCGGCGACGTGGTCGCCTTCGCCACCTGGTGCTTCCGCCGCTGCCCGGGACGGCTCACGGCCCGCCTGCTCGATACCTATGGGGCGAGGGGCGGAGGTGCCGAGGATTTGGGCGATGTCGCGCCGCCACGTCTCACGAAGGGACTCATTCCCGCGGCGGTCAACCCCATCCTGCTGGTTCACGCCATCGGCCGGACGGCGCGCCGGCCTGAGCACGTGCGGCGCTTCCTGCACCTGCTCGCTCACCGGTTGGACAACAGAGGCACGCTGACCAACGGCGACTATGAGGCCCTCGGAAGGCTTCTGGGCGGGGAAGAGGCCGCGGCGGACGCCCTGTCCGAGCCGGTCGCAGCCAACCTCGTCAAGGCCGCGACTTCGCACATCGAGGCCGAAAACCGCTCGGCGCGAGAGCGGAGGACCAGGGTCAACGCCTATAGGCGGAAGTTCCGCGCCGCTTTGTGGCTGATCGCCGTCGTCCTGCGCCGGCGCCGGGCCGATCCCCGCTTCCTCGACCCGCAGAGTGCGACGGCCAAGGCTCTCCTGCGATGCCTGGAGACCGCCCGGGACAACCTGGCCGACCCGAGCATCCACGCGGCCCTCAGAACCAACAGGGCACGAAAACTCGCCGACATCGTCGAGGAGCTCGCCCTGTACATCCACCGTCGCGGGCGCAATGCCGAACTCCTGAGGGTGATCGACGACCTTGATGCCGGCGACGGCGACGGCGACGAATAGGGGAAGGTCGGCGTGCCCCTGAAAACGACATCACCGAAGATGGCTTTCGTCTGCTGTCTCTGCCGGTCCGCTGAGACCCACGATGAAGCGCCGGCTCCTATTGTGGGCCCGTAGAGCGCGGCGCACCGCTACGACATCGCCAGCCCGCTGCCGGAGCCGGGGCGACGGTAGGGGGTGGGGCGGGCTGAAATCAAGGAGCTACTCTTGGTAACACCAGAGATTCTCGACGAGGCCGCCGTCAGAACTGCCGACGATCCGAAAATCGGCACCATGGCCTTGGACATCGGCGACGACATGGGGATGGGGATGATGCGGACTGCCCTCCGCCGGATCAGGACAGGCGGCATATGCGAGGAATGGTCGAAGGCCGGACATCACACGGCCACTATAGTTCTTGATCGAGCCGTGATGCGGAATCTGCAGACAGCCAACGGTGGGACGATGCCCTGATAGTGCTTGATAATATTGTCAGCGTCCCGACGGAATCTGAGCTCCGCATCTCCCGTTCCGAGCCAAAAGACCTTGGGCGCTCGAACTACCCACTCCCATTGACGGTGCGGGATGAACGGGGAAGGCCTATCCTCGAAGACTGGGTGGGACGCTACATGCCATTCATATAGTGAGCGCTCGCTATATTTCCTGTTCCGCCCGGAGTAAACGGACAAGCTTGTCCTATTGAGAGATTTTGTTGACAGACTTCTATAGGGGTCAATTAGACGTCTCCTTTTTTTAGGGTCCTCCCACAAGCAGCGACATGTCTCTGCGATTTCGAAAATTCTCTTGCTGTCAAGGTTGGAAGGATCGATACCGATGATATCTTCAACCACCTCCTGATATTCCTTGAACCTACTCGGATTCTGCTCCGCGCAGTAGAATATGAACGCCCAGAAATCATTAAGATGGATCGGCTTTTCGTCTGTGGTTTCGAAGACACTACCATCGCCTCCTCGCGCGGCATCCGACTTTCGCATGCTCACCGCCGAGATCGTCAATCGGCCGGGCCCTTCAGGCGCAGAGTCCGGCGCCTCCTCCGGTGGGAAATCCGGCCCCCCTTCACCCCGGCCGACGAACACCACGTTACTACCTCGGCCCAAGAAGTAACGGCCGGGATCGGCGATCATTTCCACCACCTCCCTGTCCGCCCCCGTGGCCACCGCCTCGGCCAGGATCAGCAAGCGCTCGATCATGGGTAAGAGCGGAAGGAAAACCCACTGCGGCTTCGTTTTCTTGATCAACCGGGGCACCCCGGAAACATGATCCTGGTGGAGGTGCGATAAGATCAGGGCGTCGAACTGTTCCTCATCTCTCGTGTCGGCATAGTAGTCAATCCAGTCGTACAGCGGATCGTTGCGCTTGGCCCCGCAGTCGTAAATGTATTCGAAGATGACGCGGTCCGACCCGTCGCCATTCACCATGGCGATCTCTGCCGCGTGGAAGCCGCCATGCCCCACTGGAAATTGCCGCCGCGTGTGTCGCCATGACATGGGCACCCTCCACTCCGATCATTGATGTAGGATAAGCGTAAATCGGATTTGGTGCGGGAGCATGAGGAATTTCCATCGCTGAAAGCCCTATAGTACCCTCGATGTCTTCACCTCTGTGGACGCGTCCCCGGCGCCGGCACCCGCTCTGGTGCAATCAAAAAGGGCCTCAGCGTAGGCATCCGCGGCCCTGCGAACCCAAACGGGCGTCAGGAAAATGCTGAAACCGGCAGCCAGCGCGCTGCCGGCCAGGAGCGGAACGGCACCGCCATGGCAGGTCGGCAGCGGCGGAACAATGCCCGAATGTACAGTCGCCCCAAAGGGGGGCGAGGCCGATACCCAAGAGAATGCCGATCGGCTTCAGGCCGAGGAGATTGCGCCGGAAGCCGTAGCTGACGTTCTCCTCGTGCACCCGCGGAAACTGATCATTGTCGGCCGTTTGGGCGCGCAGCCAAGTGACACCCGAGTCGTAGAGTTCATCGGCCGCAGCCGGGTCGTCGGCCTCCTCTTCGACGGTCGGCAAGCGGCCGTCCGGCACGACCGGGCCGAGCAGGCGATGCAGCCGTGATTTGGTCGCCGGATCGAGGCTGTCGTCGGCGTGACGAAGCCGTCGCGTGGTCGGCTTTGCGCCCCATTGTGCATAGAGCTTCGGCTCCAACCGCTTGCCGCGGTCGCGGTCGAACTGGGCAAGCAGCGTGTACCCCACCAGCCCGACCACACCCGTTCCGGCGTGGGCCTGCCAATCCGGATGAAAGACGAGATCGCAGAACAGTCCCCCCAGCACCGGTAATAGGATCAGCAACACCGGCGCGATCCGCGCGCGGCGGACATAAGCGTCGGCGAAAGCGGGCATGCTATTCCTCCACTTCCTGGTGGAACGGTTCCGGCTCCAGTGCACTCCACCCCTCCCGCGGCGACATGTTCGCCATGTATCGAATGCTCCGACCACGGGAGACGACCCCGTTCGAGCCTCGGCGCATGAAGGCGTTGGTCACGACCCTGCGCGGGTGGGTCGGGGATTTCGCGAAGGCCGAGGCTAACCCGGATATCTCACGAGCGTCCGATTTCCGTTGCGTGAAGTCGGTCGAGACCGTGGCGGAGTGAGCGCCGGAGGTCTGGGCAGGCGTGTGCGTTGCGTCTGATCGGCGCGTTCCGGGTCGGTGCGGGTCCAGCGTTGTTGACGGGCCGGCGGAGGAGCGTGGCTGGCGCGGATCAGCCGCACAATCGTGCGTGCGCCAGGCGCAGCGATCCGCAGGTCGCCTTTTCCAGTTGGGTATGCGCGAGCGTGATCCGGCGCAGGGCGGCGAGCAGGACATAGGCCATGGAGGCGAACCACAGGCGCAGCTGGTTGGCTTTCATGGTCGCCGCGCTGGTGCGGTCGGCGAACAGGTCGAGCTGGCACTCCTTGATCCGGTTCTCCATGTCGCCGCGTGCACAGTAGAGGCGCTCGTAGAGCGTCTTGGCGTGGACCTCCGTCGCGGCGAGCGAGGTGACGGCGAACCGCGGGTTGGCGCCGGCTTCGCCGCGGTCCGGCATCCACTCGGCCTTGGCCACGACGCGCCGGCGCTTGCTCGAGCTGTCGCGGGTGGCCCAGCGGAGGTCGGCGAACCGGCGGGCGGGTTTGCCGGTGCGCTCCGCCTCGTCCTCAGTGGTGATTCGATCTTCTTCCGATGTTTTCAAGCCCAACTGACTGGGGGAAGTCCATAGGCTGGCAAAAGAGATCCACCTTCTGCTCGGATTCTTCAACCAATTCTAATGTTGGAGGTTGAAGTAGAATCGTGCTAAAATTGTGTTTGGCTCTATCCCCCTTAGTAGATACCCCACTGTTCATGACGACTGCGACCCATCCGATCTTCGCTCACTCCGTCGATGGTCAGCCTGTGGAAGTGTGGGAACCACTGGACGCTCACCTTGAGGCAGTTGCAGAACGCGCCGCCGGGTTCGCCGCCCCCTTCGGCTGCCCCGGACTGGCCCGCACAGCAGGGTTGCTGCACGACCTGGGCAAGGCCGCGCCTGAGTTCCAGGCCTACATCCGTGGCCATCGGCCCAAGGGAGGCGATCACTCCGCCGCCGGGGCGGTGGTGGCGCGCCGGGCTTATCCCGACCGTATCGGGAGGCTGATCGCGACCGCGGTGGCCGCCCATCATGCCGGTCTGGCCGACGGCCCGGACCTCGATCGCCGGCTCGACGCGGCGGCGCCGCTGCCGGCGGGTCGGCGCCCTTCGATCGACCTGCCCCCATTGCCGGACCTGGCGCCGCGTCCGCCCCACCGTCTCGCCGGCCCCCAAGGCTTCGCCGCTGCCTTCCTGACCCGCATGGTGTTCTCGGCCCTGGTCGATGCCGACTTTCTGGAGACCGAGCGGTTCTATGCCTCGGCCCGGGGCGAAGCGGTCGAGCGCGGGGGCGTGCCGGGCATCCCGGCCCTGGCCAATCGCCTGGACGAATTCTTGATGCGGCTGCGCGCCGCGGCCGCCCCGGGTCCGGTCAATCGCCTGCGGGCCGCGGTCCTGGACCATGTCCTCGCGCGGGCGGAGGACGCCCCCGGCCCGTTCACGCTGACGGTGCCTACCGGGGGCGGAAAGACGCTAGCCTCGCTCGCCTTCGGCCTCGACCATGCCCGCCGGCACGGATTGCGGCGTCTCATCTACGTCATCCCCTACACGTCCATCGTCGAACAGACGGCCGCTGTGTTCCGGGACGCCCTGGGCGCCGCCGACGCGGTTCTGGAACACCATGCGGCAGTCGACTGGGAGGCCGCCGCCGCAGCCCGCACCGACGAGGAAGGGCGTGCCGGCCAGCACAAGCTGCGCCGAGCCGCGGAAAACTGGGACGCGCCGATCGTCGTGACCACCGCGGTGCAGTTCTTCGAGAGCCTGTTCGCCGATCGGCCGTCGCGCTGCCGCAAGCTCCACAACATTGCCGCCAGCGTCGTCGTGCTGGACGAGGCGCAGACGCTGCCGCTGCCGTTGCTGCGGCCATGCCTGGCGGCGATTGAGGAGTTGTGCCGGAACTATCGCACCAGCGTGATCCTGTGCACCGCAACGCCACCGGCAGTCCGCGTCGCGGATGGCTTCCCCGGCGGTCTGGACCTTGGGCCGGACCGGGAACTGTCACCCGATCCGCCGGGGCTGCACCACGCCCTGAAGCGCGTCACTGTCGAGCGCCTGGTGGACCCGATCGACGACGCCACGCTGGCCCGCCACCTCGCCGATCAGGATCAGATCCTCTGCATCGTCAACAGCCGTGCCCACGCACAGGCGCTGTTCGAGCGGATCGCCGACCGGCCCGGCGCGGTCCATTTGTCGACGCTGATGTGTCCGGCCCATCGGCGCAGCGTTCTGACGGGCATTCGCAGTGCCCTGCAAGAGCGCGCGCCGGCGCGGTTGGTCGCCACATCGCTGATCGAAGCCGGCGTCGACATCGATTTTCCCGAAGTTTGGCGCGCGGCGGCTGGTCTCGACTCGATCGCCCAGGCCGCCGGTCGCTGCAACCGTGAGGGCCGGCTGGACGGCCGCCTCGGTCGCGTCGTCGTGTTCGAGCCCACCAACGCGTCGCCGCCTCACGAGGTCGCTGTCCGCTGGCAGGCGGCAAGGGCGGCGCTGCGCCGGCATGACGATCCGCTCGGGCTCGATGCGGTGCGGGCGTATTTCAGCGAACTGTTCTGGCAGAAGGGTCCGGACGCGTTCGATGCCGTCGAGGTCGACGGCGGGCGCGGCATCCTCGGATCCCTGAGCAGGCGGGCCGACGACGGACGGTTCGCCTTCGCCTCGATCGCCGCGGCGTTCCGCATCATCGATGATGCCGGAGCGCCGGTCGTGGTGCCTTGGCGGGCCGATCCGGAAGACCGCACGGTGGACGCGCTGCTCGACGGGATCGCCGCCGTCGGGCGCCCTCTCCGGGGGCAGATGCGGCGGCTGCAGCCGTTTCTGGTCCAGATCCCGAAGCGGGTTCACGCGCAATGGCTGGCCGACGGCCGGCTGATTCCGCTTGTCCCGGACGGGTCAAGCGACATTGCGGTCCTCGCCGATGCGAGTTTGTACAACGATCGGATCGGAATCACGCTCGACAGAGAAACGGAACGTACAGAAGAAGAGAATATCATTTCCTAGACGTTTATATGCTCAAATTTCTTCGGCGCCATGGGATATCCGGTGGCGAATCGTTGAAAAACTCTTTAGCTCTACCCTAAGGAGTCGATGGGGGTGGCGGCATGGCGTATGGTGTACGGTTGCGGGTCTGGGGGGATCGGGCGTGCTTCACGCGCCCAGAGATGAAGGTCGAGCGCGTCTCCTACGACGTGATGACGCCATCGGCGGCCCGAGGCATCCTCGAGGCAATCCACTGGAAGCCGGCGATTCGCTGGGTGGTCGACCGCATCCACGTGCTCAAGCCGATCCGGTTCCAGTCGTTCCGCCGCAACGAGGTCAGCGAGAAGGCCAGCGCGACGCTGGCGCGGTCGGCCATGAAACGCGGCGATGCTCGGGGGCTCGGGGTGCAGGTCGAGCACATCCGCCAGCAGCGCGCCACCAACCTGCTGGTCGATGTCGACTACGTCATCGAGGCACGGTTCGAACTGACCGACAAGGCCAAGCCTGACGACACAGAAGCCAAGCACCTCAGCATGTTCAACCGGCGGGCGGCCAGAGGCCAGTGCTTCCACCGGCCATGCCTCGGCACCCGCGAATTTCCGGCCGACTTCGCGCCGATCGCCGAGGGGGAGCCGCTGCCGGAAAGCGCGCTGCCGCCCGGCGACCGCGACCGGGATCTGGGCTGGATGCTCTACGACCTGGACTTCGCCAACGACGCCCGGTCGGTGTTCTTCCGCGCGCGGATTGAGGACGGTGCGATCGACCTGCGCCGCGCCCGCGAGGAGGGGCTTGTGCGATGACGATCCTGCAGGCCCTGGTCGGCTACTACGACCGCCTCGCCACCCGCGGTCCCGACCTGCTGACGGGCGAGCCCGCCATCGAGCCGATGGGGTATTCGCGCGAGAAGATCGGCTTCGCGATCACGGTCAACTGCGACGGCAACCCGGTCGAGGTGCGAGATTTGCGACAAGCCGATCTCAAGGGTAGGCCCCACCCGAGGCCGCTGATTGTCCCCGCTGCCATCAAGCGTGCCTCGGGCATCGCCCCCAACCTGCTGTGGGACAAGACGGCGTACACCCTCGGCCGCACGGCGGGGGCCGGCAGGCGGGTGGCCGACGAGCACGCGGCGTTCCGCCAGCGCCATCTCGACTTGTTGGCCGACGCAGATGATCCGGGGCTCGTGGCGCTGCGCCGGTTTCTGGAGTCCTGGCAGCCCGAGCGGTTCGACGCCCCGCCGTTCTTCGACGAGATGCTGGACGCCAATATCGTGTTCCGGCTCGACGGCCATTCCGGCCTGATCCACGAGCGCGACGCGGCGAAGGCCCTGGTCGCGGCGGCCGATCCCGCCGCGGGGACCGACGGCCTGTGCCTGGTGACCGGACGCCCGGCCCCGGCCCAGCGTCTCCACCCGACTATCCGGGGCGTCAACGGCGCACAGTCCTCCGGCGCTTCGCTGGTCTCCTTCAACGTCGCGGCGTCGGAATCCTACGGCAAGGAGCAGGGCGACAACGCGCCGACCTCGGCCGAGGCGGCGTTCAAGTACGGCGCCGCGCTGAACCGCCTTCTCGACCGCGGCGACCCGCGGCACCGGTTGGGCGTCGGCGACGCCACGGTGGTGTTCTGGGCCGACGCGGACGGTCCGCAGGGCGAGGCGGCCGCCACGGCGGCAGAGGATCTGTTTTCCGCCCTGGTGGCGCCGGACGCGCTGACCGACGACCAGGAGACCGCGAAGCTGCACGACGCCCTCGGCCTGTTGCGCCAGGGGCGGCCGGTCGGCGCCCTCGAGCTCGGCGTTGCCGATGGGACGCGGTTCCACGTTCTGGGCTTGGCACCGAACGCGGCGCGACTGTCGGTGCGGTTCTGGCTGGTCGACACGATCGACGCCTTCGCCCGCCGTCTGGCCGAGCACCACGCCGATCTGGAGCTGACGCCCGCGCCATGGCGCCGCCCGCCCAGCGTCGCCTATCTGCTGCGCCGTGCAACGGCGTTGCAGGACAAGACGGAGAACGTGCCACCGCTGCTGGCCGGCGAGGTGATGCGCGCGATCCTGGCCGGCACCCGCTACCCCCAGCCGCTCCTGACCACGGCGATCCTGCGCATGCGCGCCGGCGACGACCCGGCGGAGGGCTGGCACGTGGCGGTGTGCCGGGCGGTCCTGGCGCGCGATGCGCGGCTCCGGCTGCCGCCCGGCCGACGGGACGAGTTCGATCCAACGAAGGAGGGCGTACCGGTGAGCCTCGACAGGGACAACCCCCATCCCGCCTATCAACTGGGCCGCCTGTTCGCGGCGCTGGAGATCGCGCAGCGCATGGCGCTGGGACACGTTAACGCGACTATCCGCGATCGCTACTTCGGTGCCGCCTCGGCGGCGCCGGCGGGCGTATTCCCGCTGCTGCTGCGCGGCGCCCAGGCGCACCTGGGCAAGCTGCGCAAGGCGGGCAAGGGGCGCTGGCTCGAGCGCGAGATCGAACAGATCACCGGCTGCCTGCCCGCCGCTCTGCCGCGGTCGCTGAAGCTGGAGGCGCAGGGCCGCTTCGCACTCGGCTACTACCACCAGCGCGCCGAACAGTTCGCCGACCATAAGCGCAAGGCGGAGATCGAAGCCGCCGAAGCCGATGCCGCCGCCGAAGGAGACGAGGCCGATGCCTGAGACCGCCGCGCTCGACCGCCGCCACGAGTTCGTCCTTTTTTTCGACGTCGCCAACGGCAATCCGAACGGGGATCCGGACGCCGGCAACCTCCCCCGGCTGGATCCCGAGACCAACCAGGGCTTGGTGTCGGACGTGGCGCTGAAGCGCAAGATCCGCAACTACGTCGCCCTGGCGCGGCCGGAGGAGCCGGGTCACGAGATCTACATGCGCGACGGGGCGACGCTCAACGTCGAGCACGCCCGGGCCTGGGACGCCGTCCTGCCCGAGGAGACCGGCAAGGAGGCGCGCAAGAAGCTGCCGCGGGACGCGACGAAGGCCCATGACCTGACCGCCTGGATGTGCGCCAACTTCTGGGACATCCGGGCCTTCGGCGCGGTGATGACGACCGGCGTCAACTGCGGCCAGGTGCGCGGACCGGTCCAGTTGGCCTTCGCCCGCTCGGTCGAGCCGGTGCTGCCGCTGGAAATCTCGATCACCCGCTTGGCCTCGACGACGGAGGAGGACACCGACGCCAAGGGCGGCCGGACCATGGGCCGCAAGCACATCGTGCCCTACGGCCTCTACCGGGTGCATGGCTTCGTCTCGGCGCCGCTGGCGTCGCACCCGACCAAGGGGACCGGCTTTTCGACCGGCGACCTCGACCTGCTGTTCGAGGCCCTGAAGACGATGTTCGAGCACGACCGCTCCGCCGCGCGGGGCGAGATGGCCAGCCGGCGGCTGACCGTCTTTCGCCACGGCTCGGCCCTGGGCAACGCCCCGGCGCACCAGCTGTTCGACCGCATCCGGACCTGGCGCGTGGTCGACGGCGAGCGCTATCCGGCCGGCGATCCGCGCCTGGACAACGCCCCGCCGACGCGGTCCTTCGACGACTACGAGATCACCATCGACCGCGACGGCCTGCCTGCGGAGGTCGAGATCCTGGAGCTGCTGTGAGGGTGGCGCAGAGTGTCCGACCCGAGCGATGACGACGACGCCCCGATTCCACTCTCGGCGTTGCAGCATTTCTTGTTCTGCCCGCGCCAATGCGCGCTGATCCATGTCGAGCGGCTGTGGGCGGAAGATGCGGCCACGGCCCAGGGGCGATTGCTCCACGACCGCGCGGATGCCGGCACGGCGGAGGGCCGCCCCGGCGTGCGGATCGAGCGGGGCATCCTGCTGCGCTCGGTCGCGCTGGGCGTCCAGGGCAAGGCCGATGTGGTGGAGTTCCGCGAAGGGCCCGACGCCGGCGCGCCGCCGATCGCCTTTCCGGTCGAATACAAGCGCGGCCAGCCCAAGGACCACCGGGCCGACGAGGTCCAACTCTGTGCCCAGGCGCTGTGCCTGGAAGAGATGCTGGGCACTGCCGTCCCGGAAGGCGCGCTGTTCTACGGCCGGCCGAAACGGCGGACGCGCGTCGTGTTCGACACGGACCTGCGGTCCCTGACCCGCGACACCGCGGCACGGGCGCGCGAGATGATCCACGCGGGGCGGACGCCGCCGCCGGTCGAGATGCCGGCCTGCCGTCGCTGCTCGATGCGGGATCTGTGCCGGCCGGGACCGATCGGCCGCCGCGGCGCCGTCGCCACTTGGCTTGCCCGCCAATTCGCGGATTGAGGCCGGCCCCGACCATGCGCAAGTTGCTCAACACCCTCTACGTCACCGCGCCGGAATCGTGGCTGCACAAGGAGGGCGCCAATCTCGTCGTCAAGATCGACACCGACGAACGGGGCCGGGTGCCGCTGCATCGCCTCGAGGGGGTGGTCACGATGGGCCGCGTCGGTGCCTCGCCGGCGCTGTTGCACGCCTGTGCGGAGGCCGGCATCGCGGTCTCCTTTCTCGATCCCAACGGCCGATTCCTGGCCCGGGTTGAGGGGCCGCGCTCGGGCAACGTGCTGCTGCGCCGACGGCAGTATCGGGTGGCCGACGACGACGCGACGCGCCGGCCGGTCGTCGGCGCGATCGTTGCCGCCAAGGCGGCCAACCAGCGCACGGTGGTCCGCCGGGCCCTGCGCGATCATGGCCCGTCGCTCGACGCGGGACCCCGCTCCGCCCTGGAGGCGGCGGAGCAGCGGCTGGGGCGGATCGCCCGACGCGCCCTGGCCGCCGATCCGGTCGACGCGATCCGCGGGCTGGAGGGCGAGGCCGGCGCCGCCTACTTCGGCGTATTCGGCGCCCTGGTGCGCCACGACGATCCGGCCTTCGCCTTCGGCGGACGGTCGCGCCGGCCGCCGCAGGATCGGGTCAATGCCCTACTGTCGTTCCTCTACGCGATGCTGGGCCACGATTGCCGTTCGGCGCTGGAGGCGCACGGCCTGGACCCGCAGGTCGGCTTTCTGCACGCCGACCGGCCCGGCCGCGCCGGCCTCGCCCTCGACCTGATGGAGGAGCTACGGCCGGTTCTGGCCGACCGGGTCGCGCTCAGCCTTGTCAACCGGCGCCAGCTCGCACCCGACGATTTCGTGGTGGAGACGGCCGGCGGCGTGCGCTTGACCGATGACGGCAGGAAGACCGTCCTGGTTGCCTGGCAGAACCGCAAGCGTGAGGAGGCCACCCATCCGTTCCTGGGGGAGAAGGCGCCGCTCGGCCTGTTCGCCAGCTTCCAGGCCCAAATGCTGGCGCGTCACCTGCGCGGTGACCTGGACGGCTACCCCGCCTTCATCTGGAAGTGAGGCGACATGCTGATGCTGGTCACCTACGACGTTGCCACCACCGACCCGGCCGGCCGCCGGCGCCTGCGCCGGGTCGCCAAGGCGTGTCTGGACGTAGGACAGCGGGTGCAGAACTCCGTCTTCGAATGCGAGGTCGATCCGGCCCAGTGGACGGCGCTGCGCGCCCGCCTGCTCGGCCTGATCGACCCGGAGCAGGACAGTCTGCGCTTCTACCGCCTGGGTACCGACGGCAAGCGCCGGGTGGAGCATGTCGGCGCCAAACCGACCCTGGACCTCGACGGTCCGCTGCTGTTCTGACCGGCCGCCGCGAACCCCTAGCGCCCATGCCTGACCGGGTCGGTTCGCGCGGCTGCGATTGTCAGGCAAATCAATAATGTATCCGACGGTCGGCCGAACCCCGGGACCGCAGGTTGGGGACCGCGGTGCGGTTCGCGCGGGCAGGACATGTTTGCTTTGCGGATCAGCCTGTTACACTGCCGGAGTCGCCCCCATCACGGGGGCGCGGATCGAAACCAGCATGCGCACGGTGCTCGCGATCTGAGCCGGCGGTCGCCCCCATCACGGGGGCGCGGATCGAAACCCCGAAGGGGAAAAAGGGGAGTTTTGGGCGAGGCGTCGCCCCCATCACGGGGGCGCGGATCGAAACCGAAGGCGGCAGGTCGCGTCGCCAAGATGTCCGACCGTCGCCCCCATCACGGGGGCGCGGATCGAAACGCCGTCGTGCTCAAGGGCAAGCTCGCGCCCGTCCAGGTCGCCCCCATCACGGGGGCGCGGATCGAAACGACAAGCTGGTCCTCGATCCCGAGAAGAAGGCGAGTCGCCCCCATCACGGGGGCGCGGATCGAAACCTCCGGCGAGAAATGCGGGAAGCGGCGGCGCCACGTCGCCCCCATCACGGGGGCGCGGATCGAAACTCCGCCGCCACGAAGTCCGGCCGCCGCGTCCAGCGTCGCCCCCATCACGGGGGCGCGGATCGAAACGTCTTAGCACCTGAGGCCGAAGCACAAGCGCCGTGTCGCCCCCATCACGGGGGCGCGGATCGAAACCTTCTCGGCGATCCGGACGGCGCCACGGCCCGCGGGTCGCCCCCATCACGGGGGCGCGGATCGAAACTTGACCTGCGGAACGGTCGTCGCCGTCTGGTCGCGTCGCCCCCATCACGGGGGCGCGGATCGAAACGTCCTGACCTTCGACAACGGCTGGGAATGCCCGGGTCGCCCCCATCACGGGGGCGCGGATCGAAACCCGCATCATGTGGTGGTCCCGCAGCCCGATGACGGGTCGCCCCCATCACGGGGGCGCGGATCGAAACCATGCTCTATGGAGGCGGTCATGGGCATCTCAAGACGTCGCCCCCATCACGGGGGCGCGGATCGAAACACGAGGTTGACACCGACGGACACCACAGCCGCGATGTCGCCCCCATCACGGGGGCGCGGATCGAAACAACGCCGCCGGTGGCGACCGGGTGGTGCGCCAGAGTCGCCCCCATCACGGGGGCGCGGATCGAAACCGGCAGGTGGCGAGGTAGATCTGCGCCATGTCCCGGTCGCCCCCATCACGGGGGCGCGGATCGAAACCTCCACGTATTTGAGGAGGAGATCCCGGGCGACGTGTCGCCCCCATCACGGGGGCGCGGATCGAAACGCGCCCATCCATCGTTGGCAGGGTCGCCCGAATAGGCGGTCGCCCCCATCACGGGGGCGCGGATCGAAACCGAGCCCCGCCGCGAAATGCACGAAGCCGGGCTTGTCGCCCCCATCACGGGGGCGCGGATCGAAACGCTGATGTCCTGCAGCCGCTGCGCCCGCACGTCGGGTCGCCCCCATCACGGGGGCGCGGATCGAAACATGGCCTCGTCGGTGAAAATCTCCTGCAAAGCTGGTCGCCCCCATCACGGGGGCGCGGATCGAAACCTCGATCACCCCGCCGCAATCGCGGCAGGTGAAGGTCGCCCCCATCACGGGGGCGCGGATCGAAACAGGCGCGAGTGGCCGTGCCACGCATGCCGCCAGGGTCGCCCCCATCACGGGGGCGCGGATCGAAACACGATGCAGAACCTCGCGCGGGAAGGCGAAAGCCGTCGCCCCCATCACGGGGGCGCGGATCGAAACGCCGAGGCGCTCCCGCGGCACGGTCAGCGGGCCGGTCGCCCCCATCACGGGGGCGCGGATCGAAACGACTTGACGCCGAAGTTGTTCCAATCGTCCCAAGTCGCCCCCATCACGGGGGCGCGGATCGAAACTCGGTGAAGACTGCGACCAGCAACAGCGTATTGGGTCGCCCCCATCACGGGGGCGCGGATCGAAACACGAAGCGCTCGACGAGCTGCTCAAAGCCGCGCTGGTCGCCCCCATCACGGGGGCGCGGATCGAAACCGGTCCGTGTGGTCAACCCGGCCGCCGCCAGCCGGTCGCCCCCATCACGGGGGCGCGGATCGAAACCGTCTCGGCAGCCAGTTCGTCACCGTCCAGTCGGGTCGCCCCCATCACGGGGGCGCGGATCGAAACGCTCGCGCAATTTGCGAATGGTCTCCTTGATCCGGTCGCCCCCATCACGGGGTCGGTATGCTGACGGCACGATCAAGCGGATGCTCAACAGCGACGCGAAGGCGGCGCTCAATCGGGCTTGGCGGCACGAGATCATCGACCGGAAGATCCCGATTGTTTCGGTGCCGGAGGGAGACCCGGACGATCGGGTGCTGACGATCGATGAGTTGGCAACTCTGCGGAATGCTGCAGAGCAACCGCACCTGCAGGCCTTTATCATCACGATGATGGCCACGGTCGCCCGGCCCGGCACAGTCTTGGACTTGACCCGGGTTCAATGCGACCTGGAGCACGGCCTGATCGATCTCAATCCGCCAGGACGTGAACGGACCAAGAAGCGTCGACCCGTTGTGCGGTTGGTCCCGTCGCTCCGCCCCTGGGTCCAGGCGGCGGAAGGACCTCTGGTCTCCTGGCGAGGTGATCCCGTCAAGAAAGTGGCGAAGTCCTGGCGCGCGCTTCGCAAGGCCGCCGGCCTGTCCGACGATGTGGTGCCGTACACGATCCGGCACACGATGGCCACCGAGATGGCCGAGCGAAACGTGCCGGAACTGCAGATCAACCTGATGCTGGGCCACAGGATGCCGAACAGCAGGACCACGGATCGGTACTGGACGCGACGCCCCGGCTTCCTCATCGAAGCCGCCGAAGCGGTTGAAGCGGTTATACAGGAAATGGCCCAGGCGGCCCAGCGGCCAATCCAACCCAGCAACCCGGTGCGTGGCGGTTGCGTGTCAGCGCCTAGGTTACCCGTGCCTGGAAACGTCTGGAAAACTGGAGCGGGCGATGAGATTCGAACTCACGACCCCAACCTTGGCAAGGCCGTGGCCGCCTCGGATTTCTGCATAATCTTCAACTGGTTGCGGCGTCGGCCGCCGCAGCCGTGTCAGGATCTTGCCAATGACGCAGTGCATCACGATCCGCATCGCCGTCAAGAATGATGCCTTACACGAGGATCTGCACGGGGAGGTCTGGTCGATCCTCCACCGTCTGCCGATCGACCGGGTCCTCGACCAGCTCGCAGACGACGACCGCAGCGAGTTTCCGCTCCGAGACAGCAACGGCAACCGCTGCGGCCATGTCGTGCTCGAGTACCGGGAGGGTATCTGATGGACACCTTCTGCCCGGCGACCATGTGCCCGCTGATCGCCCCGAACGGCTCTCCCTGGACCGGTGAGAAGAACGCCCCCTGCCCGGGACACGAGCCGCGCCAGGCCGGCGACGATGGCTGCCCCTGGTGGGGCCTGTGCGGCGATGGCTGCGGGGCTGCGGCGGCTGCGATGGAGCAGGTCAATGAGGCTGACGCCGGGTTTCGCGTGCTACAGCTCGGACCGGTGCAAAAGAAGCGCGAGCGCGCCGCGCCGCGAGCGTACGACTGCCCACGCGCCGGCGACTGCCAGTGGCAGCGGGAGGCCGGTGATCATCTCTGCCCACCGCGACAGGCGCTGGCTCTCGGCCTCGACCCTCGCGTCACCACGTTCTAAGCAGATACCTATGGCTGCCCGTCTCTGCCATGCCACCTGCATCGCCGAGGCTGCCGAGACGGCAATGAAAGCCCCCGATATCGAGCGGCGAGAGCTGGGGGAGCTGGCCTTCGGCCTGCCAACCGATCGGATCCGCCGCATCAAGCAACTTGCCGAAGCCCCGGGCGCCGACGTGATCTGGATCACCGCCGACGCGTTGGACAACCTTCTGACCTGGTCCCGACGCTGGGACGCGATGCACGCCGGCTAGGGCATCCAGTCGCACGCCGCGGCGCCGGCCTCGTTGTGCTCGAGGAGCTGCTCGACCAGCCGATCCGAGATGACGTCAAGGTCGGCCGCGGCCGGACGGATCGGCTTGAAGATCCCGCAAGGGTCAATCGGACCACTTGCGCAGCCGCTCGCGGCGAGCATCAGGAGCGAGACGCTCCACGTCGTCACGCGCTTCATCGGCCCTCGCCTCCTTTTCCCGCTGCCGCGCCGCCTGCCGTGCCCGCTCGTTGGCGGCGCCTTCCCGGCGGGCACTGATCCTCACCCCGAAGAAGCCGGCCACCACGGCGGCCGCCAGCGCGATCCAGGGCCATATCTTGGAGATCAGCGCGCCGATCATTCGGCCTTCTCCTCGCGCCTGCGCTTCCAGAAGCGCACGATGAGCGCGAAGGCGATCAGCCCTCCCAGGGCCCCGGCGAGCCACGGCACGGCAGCCAGCAGCGGCGCCAAGGCCGGCGAAGTGGCCTGCTCGACAACCTGGTCGGCGTTTTCCGCCGCCACTGCGATGAGGGAGGCGGCGCCGGCGGCCACTCCTGCGACGGTGCCCGGGCGGTCGGCCTTCTTCTCACGTTCCGGCGCGTCGAACGGCTCTCCGGCCCAGCGCCGGCCCCATTCCCGGGCCGGGCCGATGTCGATGTGGATAAAGTGCTGCTTGGGGTAGAACCCGAAGCCGGTAAACCCGGCCCGGCGCGCGGCACTCTCGAAGATGATCGGATCGTGGTTCGCCATCGAGCAGTCGAAGGCGCTGCCGGTGAGGTGCTGGCTCGCCTTGGCACCGCCGACCGCTCGGTTGTGCTTCTCCGACCGGCCGGCCGACACGACCATGATCGGCTTGCCGAGCGCGTCGCGCAGCGCCTGGAGGCAGTCGAGCGCGTCGGTGTCGATGATCAGCTGGCCGCTGCCCTTGCAGCGCAGTTCCTGGGGCGAGAAGTCCGGCCAGCGCCACTCGATCGGCAGCGGGTCGGTGTAATGCGCCAGGCGGTAGATGGTCATCCCTTGTCCCCCTCGTTCATCTCGCGCGGCCGGATCGCTCCGGAGATCATCAGGCCGAACATGTCCTTGCGGAGCTCGGCCAGGTTGAGCACGACCTGGCCCATGTCCTGCCGCAGATCGGTGGTGGTCTGTTTCAGCGTCATGACGTCGTCGCGCACCGACATGAAAGCGCGGCGGCCGGCAATGTCGTTGCCGACCTGCTTTTCGAGGGTCTCGACCCGCTGGTTGAGCTTGGACGCCCACCAGATGAACAAGCCGATCTGACCGAGGATCGCGAGCGTCAGCCCGGCGATCGCCGTCCATTCGGAGATGCCCATCAGCCGATCCATGCGATTGCCAGGACGGCGCCCATCAAGGCGCCCGTGAGGATCTCACCGCTCTCGATCCAGTCGAACCGCCGGGGCCGGGAGACCCGGCCGGCGATCCAATAGCCGGCAAGATGCGCGGCGGCGAAGCCGACCGACAGCGGCACGACCCCGGAGAGACCCCAGGGCAGGCCGAGCAGCGCGCCGCGCAGGGCCCCGGTCCAGAGCAGCCCGATCGCGTCAATGCGGACATCCGACCAGCCCTTCCACGGCAGCAGGGCAAAGATCAGGGCGTGGCTCTCATGGCGCTTGCCGTCGATCGGTTCGCCCCGGTCGATCCCGGCCGCGATGTAGGAGCGGTGGCCGAGCACGGCCCCGGCATAGCCGCCGACGGCGGCGACGACCGTCTGCCAGCCCCAGGCCTCGAGCGCCCAGGAGGCGGCCAGGGCGGCATAGGCGCCCCAGCCGAGCCGCTGCCAGAAGTTCGAGCCGAAGGGCCCCGGCCAACGGTGGCCGCGCGCCCGCCACATCAGAGCGGTGAGGACGACCAGGCAGAGAATGTACAGCGCGTCGATCATGGCGAGGGGAGGATCGCCGCCGGCGCTTCCTCCCTCAATGCATCGGGTCAGATCGTTCTGACCAGAGCCCCGGAAAAAAAGGTCCCATCGCGACTCTGCTTTATCGCAACACCAGAGTTCCAGCGCATGTATTCGATATAGTCGCCAGCCTCGAAAGAGACGACGCCAGATACCTGAGCCGTAATTCGCGGCAGCGTGCCTTCATTGGTATTGATCAGAATGAAGTCGCTGCCGTTTTTCCGAATGCCAAGAGAAAACCGAGTTCCACCGGTCGCGTCAGCTTCCATTGAGGCGCTGATGTGATAGATGCCGGTGGTCAGGATCTCGATCCGAGCCGAACCGGTGTTGACGGTGACGCCATAGGCGAAGGTATGCGGGCTGTCGGAGTTGGACATGGTCATAGGTGACCACTCTGCGACCGTTCCCTCGGTCCCTCCGATATGGGCGCGGTTGGTCATCCAGCAGGGCACGGCCGCGACGCTGTCGACGTACTGCTTGGGGGCGGCCTTCAGGGCGGCGTCCGGGTCGGCCGGCAGGATGATGTCGCCGGTCATCGTGCCGCCGGACTTAGGTAGGTAGTTCGCGTCCTCGGCCTGCGCCTCAGCCAAGGTGATCGCGCCAATATCGGTGCGGACCTGGGCCGGCGTCCGGGCCTCGTAGGCGGTGTTGGCCTCGTTGCGCCGGAGGTAGGTGTCGGCGACCGCCGGGTCGGGCAGCGACAGAGCGGCCGCGCTCGCCGCCGCGTCGTCGGCGCTGGCCTGGGCGTTGGTGGCGCTGGCCGCGGCATTGCTGGCGCTGCCTGCGGCGTTGGTCTCGGCCGTCTCGGCCGCCGCCTGCGCCGCTTCGGCCGCCGTCTGCGCCGCCTGGGCATCGGCCACCGCGGCGTCGATCTCGGGCGTGCTCTCCGAGACGGTCAGGTTACCGTTGATGTCGAAGGTCAGGAAGCCGGACGGCAGCGCCAGGGGCAGCTCCAGATCCTTCGGCTCGACGTAGTCCGCCAGCCGCACCATGCGGTCCATCCGCATCTCGAGCTGGAGCATCCAGGCGGCGACGCGCTCGAGGAAGTCGTTGAGCCCGGCCATGTCGAACGGGCCGGTGTCGATGAAGGCGGTGGTCCGCTCGATCGGGATGTCGCCCATGATGGCGACGTGCTCGCCGCCGGCGAGCGGCGTCGTGAAGGTGACCGTGCCGCCGGTATCGCTCCCCGCCCCGCTGACCGTGTAGTCCGAGTTGGCGATCTGCTCGACGTTGTCGACCCACACCTTGAGGTCGGTGTCGGCAAAGAAGTTCCATGTGACCGAAAAGACGGTCTGGCCGGCTCCGGCGGTATAGTCCGCACGAGGGGGGCTGTCGTAGATGACCGGCATCGCTCACTCCACCCGATGATGGGGGAGGATCGGCGCCGGCACCCCTCCCCTCAATGCATCAGGGGCGATCCTCGCCGGCGACCTGCCGGCTGATCGCCTGGAACCACGGGATCTGTGCCCCAGGCAGCCAGGTCTTGGCGACGTACTCGTCGCGGCCCGACATCTCGCCCTGCAGGAAGTTGGCCGCCATCCGGGCGGTTCCCTCGACCCGGCCCGCGGTCGGCCCGCCAAGATCGCCCAGGGCCTCCAGCTTGCCGCCCAGCGTCGGCTCGCGGAACAGGTCGAGCGCCGCCTCCGAGGCCGCCGTGACGTCGGTCAGCGCGCCGAACACGCCCGACTGAAGTACGCCGCGCTGCAGCCTGGTCTTGAACGACAGCTCGCGATCGTCGCCACGCAGCCGGCGCTTCAACTCGTCGGACACCATGCCCATGCCGACCATCATCGCCGCGCCCAGGTAGAAGTTCATCGACCGCTCCTGTAGCCCGGAAATCAGAACCTTGTGCATCGAGCTCATGCCGAAGCGCAGGAACTGGGTGATCAGGGAGCCCCATTCGGTCGACGTCCAAAGCGGGCCCTCCCCCTCGCTGGGGGTGACGATCGCGCGCTGCACGTCCTTGTTCAGCGCCGCCCGGTAGACCTCCACCGCGACCGGGTTGTCCCATTCGGCGGTGTTGGCGATGATCATCCCGTCCTTCGGCGCGTCCGGGTCGTCGAGGCGCCACATCTGGCCGTCCTTGCGGATCCGGCCGTGGATCTGGACCTGCTCGGCGATCTGCTCGGCGTGAAACTTGCCGATGCCCGAGCGCGCCAGCTTGATCTGCTCCATCTGGCTGATCGTGCCGCGGGTCCAGTTGAGGCTTTCCTCGGCAATCCGGCTGCCGACGATCGCGCCGGTGACCGACTTCACCGCGCCGTTCCAGACGTTCAGGCCGTTGACGAAGGTCGCGAAGAAGACTGAGGCGCCCCACAGGTTGCGCTCGACCTTGGTGCGCTTGTACATCGCATCCGAGGCGTCGACCATCTGCATGGCCGTCAGCCCGAGCTCGAAGTCGAGCGCCTCGCCGGCGAGCCGGGTCTCCTTGGCGCCCAGCTGGATCGCCTCGAAGTCGCGGACCAGGGTGCGCAGCGGCCGTCCCAGGCCGCGGTCCAGCCCCTCGGTCATGGTGCCGCGGGCCAGGTCCGTGAAGGCCGAGATGGCGCCGGTGATCAGCGTCAGGAAGTTCCACACTTTCGCCATGCGGATCGCCCGGCTGGTCAGCCGGTAGGGGTCTTTCGGCAGCCCGTAATTGCCGCGGACCAGATCGCGCATGGCGCGGATGTCGTCGAGGATCTCCTTGGCCTTCCCGCCGGTGATGCCGCGCTTGGCAAGATCCTGCTCGATCTTCTCCAGGGTCATCCGCAGATCGACCTCGCCGAACTCGCGCATGAGCTCGATGTCGGTGCCCAGCGACCGGACATGGCTCGACAGCACCACGTCGACGTCGTCGACCAGAAACTCCTCGATCAGGCTGTCAGGGATGTCGAGACTGCGGCCGCGGGCCGCGCCGGCGACCCCGGTCTGGTCGGCGTCGAACGGGATGAACGGCCGGTCCTGGAGGATGTCGTCGACGATATCCTTGGCCGTCGTGGCCGCCTCGTCCGCCCTGGCGCCGCCGCGCACCAGCCAGTCGGCGATGATCCCCTCGAAGCGCGGCCGATCGTCCATGATCCGGTCGTGGCGGTAGACCCGCGGGAAGTAGCTCTTGGCGGTGGTGGTGTCGAGCTTGCCGGCGAGGATCGCCTCGTAGCGGCTCTCGGCCTTGACATAGGTGTCGTCGAGCCGCGCCTTCTTGCGCTGCATCTCGGCGATCTCGTCGGCACTCGCCCCGCCGCGCTTGGCCGCGGTGAGGGCCTTTTCCATCCTGGCGATCTGCTTTTCGAGACGGACGATCTCGTCCTCTGCGACCTTCTGGAACAGGCCGGTGTTGAGCGCCTCGTCGCGCAGCGGGTTGAGCACGTCGGCCCGGACCTTCTGCGCCGCCCGGGTGACGAACTCGTTGCCGTACGCGTCGACGTCGCCGCGCCGGAGCGCCTGGCCGACGCGGGCGCGGAACTCAGACAGGCCCATCACCGTCTGGTCGTTGCGCCTCTGGATCGACAGCCGCCAGGCGGTCCAGTTGGGCACCGCGCCGGCCCGGGCGCCGAGCATCTCGACATAGGCCTCGTCGACGCCGCGGCGGGTCTGCGCATAGCTGGCAAGCCAGCGCGACCGCCAGCGGCTGGTCACCGACTGCGGCGTCGAGAGGCCCAGGTAGTTCTTGTTTTGGATCATGCCGCCGAGATCGGCGAGCCGCGGCACCAGGTTGCGGACCTCGCCGCTGTCGACCGCCATCAGCCGCAGGATCGGGTTCCAGCGCCCGCGCTCGAGCCCGGTGCCGGTCGTGACCAGATCTTCCTCGCGGGCAAACAGGTCCGGTCCCTCGTCGTCGACGATGCGGGAGGACGCCGCCGGCGCCCCCTCCCCCAGCTCTTCGAGCCGGACGCTCGCCGGCCGGTCCGGCATTTCGTCGCCGAAGATCGAGGTGCGCTCGCCGGCAGCGCCAGCCTCGTCGTCGGCCTGCGCCTCGTCCCTCGACGCCGCTCCGGCGGCCGACGGCGGCTCGTCAAGGGGCATGCCGGTCTCCGGGTCGACCCGGGTCACCCCGTCGTCGCCGACCACCGTAGCCCGCCCGCTGACGCCTTCCTCGACGCCGCGATAAAGATCCTCGACCGCCCGGGCCCGGTCGGCCGTGCCGCGCATGGCGAACGGCGCCGCCAGCACGCCGGTCGCGGCGATCGCCGTGCCGCTCTCGGCCAGCGTGCGGGTATGGTCGGCCTGATGGAGCACCACCTCCTGCGCGCCGGCCCCGCCGACTACCGCCGCCAGGCCACGGACACCGCGGATCGACGCCATCGGCAGGCCGACCGGGTCCAGGATCAGCGCGAGGCCGGTGCCGCCGAGGCCGGCCAGCGGGTTGCCGTTGAGCACCGCCTGGCGCTCGCGCTCGCGATAGAGCTCCTGCAGGCGCCAGGTCGTCTCGGCGCGGCTGCGCGAGCCGGAGAGCAGCTCGAGGAGTCCGGTGTTGGAGCCGACGCGCTCGTCCTCGAGCAGGGAATAGCTCGGGTCCGGCGGGAAGCTGTCGTGCCGGCTGGCCGCGATATAGGCGTCGACAGCCATCTCGGCGATCGCCGCCGTCGCGCTCTCGCGCAGGATCGCAGCCTCGAACACCCGGCCGAGCGAGGCGTCGACATGGGTCGCGATCTCCCGCTGGAGCGATCGGGGTTGAGACGACGGCGCCGGCGCCTCCTGGGGCTGCCGGCGGATCTGGTCGGCGTAGGTGTAGGTCGTGCCGGTCATTCGATGCCCTCGCGCTCGAGCCATTCACGCCAGCCGGGATGGGCCTCGACCTTCGGGAACCACCCCTCGTAGCCGTCTGTGGTCAGCGGCACCAGATGGGGAAGGCCGCGATCGTCGACCATCCACACCTCGTAGAGCGGCCGGCCGCCGGGGCCGGTCTGGGCGGTGCCGGTCGCCTTCTCGACATAGATCCGGCCCTCGCCGAGCATCTGATCCCAGCTCTCACCGCCGATGCCGCCAAGCTGCTGGAGATCGGAGAGAAGGACCTCGCTGATCCAGTTCGGATCCATGTTGTCACCTTCGCCGTAGACCCGTTCGATCGGATCCGGCACCAGGCGCAGCCGGCCCCCGTCCGACGGACCCTGGAGCGACGACAGACCGTGGCCCGGCCGGCTGTTCGAGCCCCGCACGATCTCGGCCAGGGCGATGCGCTGGAGCGCCTCGGGCGTGGCGTTTGGGTGGTCGATGACGGCCCGGCCGAGGGCGCGCTGGTAGGCCTGCTCGCTCTGCCGCGAGATCGATACGCCGGGCGCGTCGGTGACCCCGATCATCGACCAGAAGCCGCCGGCCGCGCGCAGGTCGTTGCGCAGCGCCACCGTGGCCGGGTCGTACTGGCCGGGCCGGTAGCCGATCTCGCCGGTGATGTTGTTCCAGAGGCCGAACGACTTTTCGACCTCCTCCTCGACCAGCCGGCTCAGCGCCGGTCGCGCCACGGTCGAGCCGATCGCCTCGGGCGGCGTCGTCGCCGGGTCCTGGCCGAGCCAGTCGATCACCTCGTTGCTGTAGAGCCGCTCGCTGGCGCTGCGCGGGCCGCTGCCGGCCGCGTTCTGCGCCCGGGTCAGGATCGCCTGGTGGTCGAACAGCAGCCGCTCCGGGTCCTGGTAGCGTCGGGCCTCCTCCCAATAGGCCCGGGCGACCGGGTCCATCTCGCTCCAGAGGTCGTTCCACAGGGCGTAGTGATCGCCGTCATCGAGGGCGCGGATCAGGTTGAGGGCGCCCTGCTGGGCCGCCTCGTCGCCGCGGGCGCCGGTATTGGCAAGATCGATCAGGCGGCTGTGCACATAACCGGTCTCGCTGGCGCGGCCGATCTGGTAGGAGACCGCCGCCGGGTCCGTCAGGTCCCAAGGATCGACATTGGAGAGCGGTCCCCGCTCGGTCAGGACGTTGACCGAGCCGCCGTTGATCTGGATGTGCCGGTCGGTCTCCTCGTCGGCGTCATCGCGGCTCGGGGCAGTGCCGAGGGCGCCGCTAGCCCGGCCGACGATGCGCCGATCGATCGCTTCGATCTCGACCATCCGGTCGACCACGCCGCCGGCGAGCTGACCGGCGACGCGGTTCACGGTCGACGCCGGAAGTCCCTTGTTGATCTGGTCCTGGCGCCACTGTTCGATCGCCGCGCCGTCCATGAACGCCGCCGGGTCGGCCTTGATCTGCTGCTCGATCGCGGTCGCCGCCTGGGTCAGATCGTACATCTCGCCCGGGGTCAGCCGGCGGTTGCCGGAGCCGCTGGCGTTGCGCGCCGCTTGGAGCCGGCCGATCTGGGCAAGCACGCCGGAAGCGGCCTGGTTGCGCTGGTCGGGGTCGCGGATCGGATTGGCCGGGTCGTTCGCCCATCTGTTGATCAGGGAGTAGGCGGCGCCGGCGCCTCCCCTCTGGAATGCGGCGATAGCCTCCCGCTCCAGCGACGCGCCCTGTTCGACGATGACCAGGCCGTCGCGCACCGCCTCGAGGCGTTCCGGTGTCATCAGGTCCGGGTAGGCCGCCGCCATGTTCTCGGCCTCGGCCACGATCCGGGCGCGGATCGCGCCGATCTCGGGGTCGTTCGGGTCGTGCCGGATCCGATGATGCAGGTCGCCCATCAGGTTCTCGACCAGAACACCCTGCTCGCGGAAGCCGTTTTCACGGTCGAGCTGGAACTTCGCGTCGGCGATGCCGAGCCCGGTGCGCTGCGCCAGGTCGCGGGCCATCGCCTCGATCGTGCCCCGAAGCTCCGGGGTGGCGTCGGCCGCCGCGGTCGGCACATAGGCCGACGCCCAGGCCTCGAAGCCGTCCGGGTCGAAGGCGTGCTGCTGCGCCGCCTCGGCCATCGCGCCACGCACGTCGTTCTCGACAGCGGCGAGGTAGGAGCGCGTCGCCGCTTCGTTGAAAGCGCGGTTGAACAGCGTCGAGGGGGTGCGCAGCTCGATCGGCCGGACGGTGCCGTCCGGGTTGAACTTCACCGCCTGGAAGCCCGCCTCCTTGCCCTTGGCCTCGCTGATCTCGTAGAGCGTCCGGGTGACGCGCTCGTTGACGTCACCGAGCGCGCCGATCGCGGCGTCGTAGCTGCCGGAGTAGTCCTCGCCGCGGACCACACCGATCTGCTCGATCGGCACGCTGAGCTGGTAGCGGGGGCGCTCAACCATCAAAGAGGTTCCCGTACTTGTCCATGTTGGAGAACTCGCCGAACAGGGTGCCAGCCGCGCGGGTCAGTCCCGAGCGCCGGGCGACCGAGGCGGAGAGCCGGCGCTGGCCCGAGGCGCGGGAGAGCTGGCGCAGCTGGTTCGATCGGTTGATGTCGATGTAGCGGGTGTCGCGCCGCGCCTTGGAAAGATCGGCGAGAAGCAGCGATCCGGCCGAGCCGGCGAAGACGTCGATGCCGGAGCCCGCCGAGATCGCCTTGTTGGCGCCCATGATCGAGCGCAACTCGCGCTGGCGCTCGTTGATCTGCTGCTCGGCCTGCAGCCGGGCCAGCTTCTTCTGCTCGTCGATCTGCCGGGCCTCGAACTCCAGCGCGGCGGCCTGGGCCCGGCCCTGCTGGATCTGCATGCCGGCCGAGGCGATCGCCGAGATGGCGGAGAGACCGATCTTCCAGGCGGCCATCAGAGGGTCACCTCCAGGGTCATTCCGAGGATCGAGAGCGGCAGCGGCAGCGGCGCGAGAACCTCGACCTGGCCGAAGTCATCCCAGCCAAGCAGGTAGACCCGGTAGAAGCCGCTGCGGGCTTGCGGCGCGGCCTCGACCGGATCGGCCACCCGCCGCGCCGTGATCCGCCGGCCCTGGACCGAGAACGTCACGCTGTCGAGGATCCACATCATCGCCTGGTTGACCCGCATCTTGACGCCCTGGGTCGGCCCGGTGCCGACGTCGAGCGCCAGCGGCAGGGTCTTGATCCGAGGCACCACCGGCAGACCGACATCGGCGCCGGCGATCGCCGCGGTCGTCGTGTTCGGGATCGTGACCGCGCCGGAGGCATCGACCAGATAGCCGGTCTCGTCGCTGCCCGCCCAGACCGAGAGGCCGTCAACCAGCATGATCTTCTTGCCGGCATAGTGGGTGAGCCCGGTCAGGTCGACGTCGTTGCCGTTCTGCGTCGCGGTGTAGCCGGAGAGCGGACGGGCATAGTCGAGGTAGAGGTCGTTGGTGAAGCGCTCGATGAACCAGCGGTCGGTGCCGTCGATGGTCCGCTTGATCAGAGCGTAGAGCCGGGTGTCGAGCACCCGCACCGCCTCGACAACGCCGTCGAAGGTCCAGCGCACCCAGCCGGCGATGCTCTCCTTCCGCAGCGACAGGAACTGCGCCAGGGTGCCATCGGCCATCGCCACGTAGGCGTACTGCTCCTCGGTCTCGAGGCCGGCGTAGCTGGCGTCCATGTCGACGACGGTCTTCAGCAGGTGCTCGGCCTGGAGCGTCAGGCTGTCGGCGACATAGGCGCTTTCCGTGTCGGTGTAGAGGAACTCGCGGATCGCGGTCGAGTTGCGGTCGGCGAACAGCACCGCGCCGTCGAACACGATCGGCCGTACGGTCGAGCAGCCATAAGGCGTTTGGAGCCGGATCGACACGCTCAGCGGTGTGATCGCCCGGCTCTCCAGCTGCGGCATGTAGAACTCGCCAGCGTCGGCCAGGATGATCAGGTGGCGGTTCGAGACGACGTAGCGGATCTGGCTGATCTGGTCGCTGTCGAGCTGCACCGCAATCGCGTCGTCGTCGGCCACGTCATCGACCTGCTGGGTGTTGAACAGCGGCATGCCGAAGTTGAAGAACTCGCCGAGGCGCGAGGCCCAGACATGCGTGGTTAGGGTCTTGTGCCCGGACAGCCAGAGCCGCTGGTCGTGGAATGCCGCGGTCGACGGGTAACCCCAGCGATCCGAGAACACCTGGTCGTCCCACAGCGCGACCGAGAAGGGGCCGACGATCGTGGTGCCGGTGACCGTCGTCTCGGCGCCGTCGTTCGAAATCACCTTCTCGTTCTCGAAGCCTCGGCTCGAACCGATCATCATCACGTCAAGCCGGGAGATGCTGGGAACTGCGGCGACGTAGCCGACCGCCTTCGAGTTCTGCCCGACGATGATGTCGCCTTCCTTGAAGCCGTAGGTGCCGTTGACGCTGAGCTCCATGCCGTCGGGCAGCCGCTCGCGCACCGTGCCGGTCGCGGAGGTGCCGCTGGCGACCGCGGTGATCTCGATCTCGCGGTCGAGGTATCGCACGATCGAGCCGACATGGTCGGCCGTGAAGTAGCCGGCCGAAGTCGGCCCGGAGAGTGTCACGGTGATCGAGCCGGTATTGCCCGAGACCGACATCTTATCGTCGGGCCCGGCGAACTTGTAGTAGGGCTGCCGGATCGGCCACCCCGAATTGAAGCGGTCGAAGGCGAACAAGCTGATGTCGAAGTTGCTGCCGTCCCAGCGCACCACCCGCGGCTTGAAGGTCTTGTGCAGGACGATCATCGTGTCGCCCGACTGCAGCACGCCGAGCTCCTTGACCTCGCCGTCGGTCCAGGGCTGGCCCGTGAAGGTGACCATCGTCCCGAGCAGGCCGTCGCCGTCGACCGGCCAGATCCTGAGCTCGCCGGCGACGAACAGCATCAGGAAGGAGGCCCCGGTGCTGTCCTTGAACCGCTCGAGCCGGCCCTTGGTGGCGCCGGCGCCGGTCATGATCGACGTCACCTCGAGCTCGGCGACGGTGCCGGGCCGGCGGGTGACGCCGCCCTGCATCATCAGCTGGAAGTCGTCGACGACCTCGGCGCCGCCCGCATAGACTTGGGTGTCGGTGCGGCTGAGCAGCTTCGGCGAGAGAGCTCCGCGCTGGAAGCTGGTGTGCTGGTAGGTGACGTTGAGGGTCTGGTCCGGGGTCGCCATCGGCTCACCTCACCGCCAGGACGCCGCCCTTGCGGATGCGCCGGGTGGTCTGCTGGGTCGCGTCGAGGTTCTTGGCAATGCGGAACATCGCGTTGGCCTCTTCCTCGCGGCGGGCCGACGCCTGTTCCTTGTTGGTCAGCGCCTTCATGAAAACCGCCTCTAGACGGTCGATCACCGCATCGACGAAGTAGGGCGGCCACTGGCCCTCGGGCACGCGCCAGATGTATTCGAGGATCAGCGCGGTCGAAGCGTTGTCGACCTCGGTGTAGATCTCATCCTCGTACCGATCGAAGTCGATCTGCACGCCGCTCTGCTTGATCGACTGGACCAGCAGGCAGTCTGCCGGGACCTGGTAGCGGTACTTCCACGGCGCCTGCGCATCCTCGCCCAGCTTCGACAGCTCGACCCGCTTCGCGGCGAACCGCCACGGGTAGCGCGTCAGCAGCGAGACGACCTCGATCTCGTAGTTCTGGTTGGCGATCAGCGCCTCGGTGGTGTCCTCAGCGAGCGAGGAGATGTTGTTGGCGCCGATCCGGGTGAGCGCGGCCGAGCAGATGTTCGGGGCGTTGATGACGTAGGTCGACATGGCGGCCTCTCGCAGACGCGGACGGCGTCACCATCCAGCGATCCGCTCCGGCCGCCAATGCATTGCCGCCCGGACACGAAGAAGGGGAGAAGGCGGCGCCGCCTCCTCCCCTTTCGTCATCGCCCGGGGGAAGGGATCAGACGACGACGGTGAGGTTCGTCAGGGTGATCACCCCGCCAGTGTTGATCACGCCGTAGACATGCATCCCGGGCGTGCCGTCGGTCTCGACCACCGCCAGGATGACGTCGCTGGTGTTCATGAAGTCGGCCATCTCGTCGAAATAGCCCGAGGTGTCGACGTCGGCATGGGTGTCGACGGTCTTGTAGAGCCAGAGCGTCTGACCGTTGCCGCCGCCGATGCGGTGCAGGTTGGTGCGATCGAAAGCCATCGGTCCCTCCTTACGGGGTCACGTCGACGACGACTTCGTAGGCGCCGGCGGCGTCGATGATGCAGGAGCCGAGCGACATCGACGTGGCGATGAACCAGGCCTGCTCCTGGCCCTGCCAGGTGACGTCCGTCTGGATTTCCTGCTGGACGCCGGCACCGACCGCGGAGCGGTGATAGGCCATCGTGCGCTCGTCGCCGGTGCCGTCGGTCTTGACGCCCGAGTGGGTGAACCAGAAGAAGCCGAGCCACCGCTTGGCGGTCATCCCGCCCTTGTAGGGCAGCGCCTCATAGCCGATGTAGTCCGTCTTCACGAACTGATCGACCTGCATCAGCAGGTTCCAGGTCTTCGGGCCGACGCACCAGTAGCGGTTGCCGTCGTCCGGGATGTCCCCGGCGTTGAAGGTCTCCTGGATGTTCAGCGGCAGGGTCGCCTGGCCGCCGGACGAGAACGCCTGGGCGTTGCTCGAGGCGTACTTGGTCGACCCGCCCGAGCCGGTCGCCTGGTAGTACGCCGTCATGATCACCTCGTCGGTGTTCCGGCCGTGGGCATATGCCTCGGCGTTCGCCACCGCCTGGCGCTCGTCGATGTTGGTCTTGAGCAGGTCCAGCTTGTCGACGAACTCGCCCGCGTAGTAGTCCTCCATCGCGCAGTCTACGTAGGAGTGCGGCAGGTTCATCGGCGGGATCTTGCCGTGCCGATCCTTCTTGGTGGCCACGCCCTTGCCCACCTTCTGGAACCGGGTCTTCTCGCCGGGCTGGAAGGAGCGGTTGCGCACGGTGTTGCGCAGCTTCGAGCCCATGCGCTGATAGGCCTCGTGAACGTCCGCACCGAAGTGCTGGACGAAGGCCTGGTCGATCGTCGGGGCCGGCATCTTCGCCTCCGTCAGGGATCACGGATCTGGTCTGAGACGGTTGTCCGTCCCTGGCCTGATCCGGTTGTCCCTTCCGGGGCCGGTGGCGTCGGGATCGCGGGCCGTAGCATTCGCGGCGATCGTTGCCGCATTCGCCCGCAACGTTCAATGCATCGACATGAGAAAGCCCCCGCTGTCGGAACAGCGAGGGCTTTCGGAACAGTCGCGGGCAACCCCGTCTGCAAGTGGACGTCCAGGATAGCTCAGCCGTAGAGCTTGCGCCAACCCTGCTCGATCTGCCTGATGAAGTTCTCGTCGCGCCGGTTTGGATCCCAATAGCGCGGATCCTGCATCATCGACCGGAGCTCATGCTCGGTCACCGCGGCCTGGGCGGACGGCCCGCTCGGGCTCGCCAGGCCGTTCTGCGTCGGCTCGCCGGTCTGCGCCTGGATCCACTCGACAAACTCGACCGCCTCGGCGGTGTCGGCGATGCCGATGAACCAGTCGGCGATCCCCTTGGGCATGTTCGCCTTGATCCAGTTGCCGGCGGCCTCGAGACGGGCCTCGCCGTTCTCGCCCAGCTTGGCGACCTCCTGGCCGTGGTCGGGCAGCAGGGACGCCATCGAGCCGACATAGGCGTTGACCAGCTTGGTCATCTGCTCCTGGGTGAGGCCGGCCTCCTTCGCCACCTCGACCGCGGTCTGGAACAGCGGGTCGCTCTCGTCCGGGGTGAACTCGAAGCCTTCCGGCAGCTCGCTCGGCGTCAGCTCGTAGGCCTCCGGCACGCCGGCGCGCATCTCGTTGATGATCTCGGTGCGCAGATGGTCGTTGCGCGTCGACATCTTGCGTTCGAGCTCGCCGTAGCTCTCGAACACCTTGGAGAGATCGACCTGGCCGTCCTTGGCGAACTTCTCCGGCACCCAGTCGGGGCGGGGGTCGCCGAACTTCCAGAGGTGGAGGTCCTGGCCCTCGGCGGCCGGGGCCGAGCCGGCCGGCAGGCGGCCCGCCTCGCTCGGCATCGCGCCCGCATCGGACGACGCGGGAGCAGCGCCGGCGCCGTCCCCCTCCGGCGCGCGCAGCGGCAGCAGGTAGCGGTAGATGATCATCCCTTCTGGTTCCTCTTCGCATGGCGCTCGGCACGATCCTCAAGCACGCGCACCACCCATCGGATCCCTTCCTGGTAGGCGTACTCGGTCGCCGAGGCGCCCGGTGGGACGAGACGCTTCCAGGCGAGCGTCTCGAGGTAACGCCGGAGCTCCTGGCCGGCGCCGGTCTGCAAGGCGTGGAACACCGCGTCGTCGATCGCGTCGTCCTGGCGAGCCGTCAGCGGCAGGCCGTCGATCGCCGTGCGCTGGCTGCTCATCGCTGATCTCCGGTCTCGCCGCGGTGGCGTTCCTGGTGCGCCTGGCGGTCCTGCGCGCGCTGCATATAGACCTCGTAGTGGCTGAGCGGCCGCGTCGGCGCCGGCTGGCCGCCGGGCACCAGCTTGAGCCCTTCGTGAAGCCGACGCAGCAACTCCTCGCCTCGTGATAGGGTCGGCATCAGCCGCCTCCGCTCATTCGCGGCGGCGCCCCGGCCTGCTGGGCGGTCTGCGCCGCCTGGGCGAGGATCTGCGCCGCCTCTTCGGGGCTGCGCACCAGCTTCTGCGGCACCCCCAGCTTCTCGGCGTTGTAGCGGGCGATCTCCTCCGGCCGGCTGACCATAGCGGCCATCTCCGGCCCGTAGGTGCCGACCAGGTCGGAGACCCACATCTGGACGTTCCGGACGTCCTCGTAGTTCTGCGCCTTCGACAGCGGTGAGGTGGTGTTGACCGTGACCTCGCGGCCGTCGACCTGCGGCAGCTCGATCCGGCCGGCGTCCTTGAGGAGGCGCACCACTCGCTTGATCGTCGGGTAGACCGCCTCGTTGATGATCCGGGCGTAAGGGCTGCCGATCCGCCGCGCCAGGTCGGCCATCCGCTCGGTGACCTCGGTCGCCGACATCGGCGTGCCCGACGGAGCGCCCAGGGTCTCGTCGTAGAGCGCCCGCTTGATCTCGAACTTGAGGTTCTCGAGGATCAGGTTCGAGACGTCGAACCGGCTGCCGGGGGTCAGCGGCTCCATGCCGGTGGTGCCCGGCGCCCGGGGGATCAGCGCGCCCGGCTCGATGACGATGTTGTCGGGGTTGACCACGCCGGCGTCGTCGACCTGCCACATGCCGGAGATCGCCATCTCGGCGTTCTCCAGGGTGAGCCGGGTCAGGTAGTTGACCGTCTTGATGGTCGGCAGGGCCATCATCAGCGGCCCGCGGCCATAGACCTCACCGGCCGATCGCGACCAGCGGAACACGATCCAAGGGTTCGCGCCGCGGCCGCGATAGACGCCGCCGTCCAGCTTGTCGCCGGTGCTCTCGACGAAGGCGCAGTAGGTCCAGGTCTCGTCGATCTTCGACCAGTCGCGAACCGTCGCCTGGATCACCGTCACCTCGCCGTTCGGCTGCGCCTGGATACGCTGCCGGGCGTCGGCAGAGAGATTGGCGTTGGGGAAGGCGACCTCGATCTGCTGCCAGCGCATCCGACGGTGCCGGAAATATGCGTCGACCGCGTTGAACGGCCCCATGCCGAGGACATAGTCGGTGAGCGGAACAGCGGTGAAGGTGACCGGGGTCGCCCAGTTGCGCCGGTCGGGCTCGACCATCCAGGCGCCGGTGCCGACCGCCAGGTCCAGGAAGCTCTCATGGGCGACGGTGTCGAAGTTCGACCGACGGATCACCGAGAAGACCTCCTCGGTCACCTCGTCGAGCCGGGTCTCGAGCTCGGCGCGCTGGTTCTCGTTGACCTGGGTGCCCGGCTTCAGGTCGGCCCAGCGGGCGAATGACGGCATGGTGCCCGCCAGCAGCCGCGAGGCGAACTCCTGGGTGCCAATCGCCGCGGTCAGGTCGTAGATGTCCTGGTTGCGCCGCTGGCCGCCGTTGACCGTGCCCTGGCCGTAGAACGGCGTCTTGTTCGGCAGGGCATAGTCGTAGCACTCCTGCCAGACCGCGACCCACTGGTCCCATCGCTGCTTTTCATAGGCGTAGCGGGTCTTCGCCGCCGCGACCTCCGGCAGCAGCCCGCTCGTATCCTGGGCCTGGATCGGAAGCCCTGTCATCACATGCCCCGGCGGGCCAGCAGGGTTCGCCGGCTGAGCGCGCCGTGGCCACCGAAGGCGTGCCTACGCCGGCCCATCGTCGGGGAGGAGCCGCCGCCGCTGGCACTCCCACCCTCCTGCTGGTCGTTCGACCGGCCGGCCACGGTGCGCTCGCCGCCGGTGCTGGTGGAGTTGTCGGCCTCCTTCGAGCGACGGCCGTGCATCTGAATGCTGCGCTGCTCGGCCGCCCGTGCCTTCTCCTGGTCGATCACTTTGTACGACTTCCGGACCTCGGCGTCGGTCGCCGGCCGCGAGCCGGTGCGGCTGATCTCTAGCCCGCGGTTGTTCCAGTCGCGGTAGCCCGACGGCGTGTTGAGGATCTCGTCGGTCAGACGGCGGCCAGGGTCGACCACCTGGCGCCGGTTGATCGAGAAGCTCATCCGCCGCGCCATCTGGTCGGCGCGATCGCTGTCGTCGTTGCCTCGCCCGCCCATCAGCTGCCTCCTCCGAGCCCGTAGTAGCGCCGCACCAGGGTCTTGCGGCCGATCATGCCGCGCTTGGCCTGGGCCACCTCGGCGACGCTGTCAGCCTGCATTTCCGCGTTCTCCTTGCGGAGCCGCGCGGTCTCCTCGCGCTGCCGGGCCATCTCCGCCTTCTCCTCGGCGGACGGCCCGGGCGGCTTCGGCGTCTTGAACAGTCCACCCATCTAGACCTCCTTCGGCTTCAGCAGGCCCACCGCCTCATGGGCCCGGAGCAGGTGCCGGTAGAGCTGGAACGGCGTCTTGACCCACCAGGCCGAGACGCCGAGGACCATCTTCACCAGGTCGACGCAGTACAGCGGCGGCAGGGTCCAGATGACCTTGGCCGGCCGCCGGGTCGTCACCTGGAGCATCACCGCGCCCTGCCGCTCGAAGCCGTCGATCACCGCGTCGATCGTGGTGTCATCCGCGATCTGCAGGAAAGTGCCGTTGAACAGCGGGTCGTAGACCACCCACACCCGCCATTCCGGCGAGTAGCCGATCAGCAGGACGTGCCGGAAGCCGCGCCGGGTCAGCCAGCGCCACGGGCCGGTCGCCTTGTCGTCCTTGAAGACGACGATCCAGTTCTGCACCGTGTCGAGGGTCGAGATCCTCACCGCGCCGCCATCCTCTGCATCGGGCTCCGGCCCCGCTTGGCGACCGCGACCTTCATCGGCTGATGTGGGCGTTGCAATGCATGACCCTCGCCGCCACCCATCAGCAGGTATTGCAGCGCCTCGGCGACGTGGCTGTAGCGGTTCTTCTCCGGCTGATCGGCATAGCGCGTGCCACCGCCCTGGACCTGCACACGCTTGTAGCGGTAGCGCCCGGCACAGGCGGGCCTGAGGACCCTGCAGGAGGGGTCGATCACCAGCGCCGGCTTGCCGTCGATCAGTCGGCTCAGGCAGTCCTCGACCGCGCCGACGCGCAGAGTGAAGTCGTTGGTCGGCGCCGGGAGCACGGGGATGTCGTTGGCCGCCAGGATCGAGAACACGGTCATCTCGCTGTCGGCCTGCCCCCGATGCGAGCCGGCCGGATCGCCATGCGCGATGATCGGGCTGCCGGGGTAGACCGTGTTGAGCATCCGCTTCACCGGACCGGCGAGCTGCTTGGCCCCCATGTTCTGCGTCACGATCTCGCGCTGGATCATCCACTGCCCGGTCAGCGTCTGCTGGGCGAACAGAACCGCCGGCGTCAGACCGAAATCGAAGCCGAGCCGGACCGGCATGCCCGGCAGGATCGGCAGCGGCGTTGACGATGCATGCAGCTCGTCGCGGTAGCTCGGGTAGATCGGCAGGCCGTCCTGGGTCGAGCCGTAGCGGTTGAGGACGTAGACGTTGATCCAGCGCCGGGCCTTGCCCTGGATCATCTGCGGATAGTAGGCCCCGTGCAGGTTGTTGCGGTTCTCCCGCTCGGGGTTGAGGTCGTAGCCGACCAGCTGGCGGTTCTCGATCCGCTCGATCATCGCCGGCGGCTGGGTGAAGAACTCCCAGTTGTCGGGCTTGAGGTAGGTCAGCAGGTCGTCTTCCGTCAGGTCCTCCGGCGGCGGGACGTCGCCACACATGATCGGCCACCAGTGGTCGTCCTCCGGCGAGTTGGTGTCCATGATGAGGCCGGACCAGGTCGGCCCGCCGCGGTTCATCGACGGATACCGGTAGACGCGGCCGGTGGCGCCGTCGATGACGCCCTTCGGCACCTCTCTCGCCTCGTTGACCCACACGCCGGTCAGCTCGAGCGAGAGCAGCTTCTTCACGTCCTCCTCCTGATCCAGCGCCAGGAAGATGACCTCGCAGTCGAGCCCGAAGCGGCGAATATGGTGGGTGAACGGGGGCGACCAGTTGAACTTGCCGAAGACGACCTCGGGATACCAGTCGAGCCAGGTCTTGATCGTCGTGGTCTTGAGCTCGGGCTGGGTGTTCCGGATCACCGCCCAGCGGGTGTAGCGGATGCCGTCGTCCGGGTCCGGCGCCTGGGCCGCCGCGCGGCGCATGATCTCAACCGCGCAGGCGACCGACTTGCCGGATCCGACCGGCCCGCGGATCGCCCTGACGAACGCCTCGGAGCGCAGGAACGCCTTGAGCGTCTCGCCGTCCGGAGTGTAGCTGAACTCGTAGGAGCCGTCGGGCAGCATGGGCATGGCCGAGCCTTGGCCCGGCCAGCGCGCCCCCGCAATGCATCAGGGGAGGAGCGCCGGCGGCGCCTACTCCCCCTTCTGGATCGCCGGGTCGTCCGGCTTCTGCTCCGCCTCACCGCAAGTGTAGCCGCCCATCACCAAGCCCTTCGGCTGGCCCGGATGCAGGCAGTTGCCGACCGGCAGCGAGCCGCCGCTGACGATCATCTGGTGCATCACGCCGAAGTGGCGGCAGTCCTGGCACAGCACGGCGGTCGCCGCCGGCGCGTCTTTTGTGGCCTTCGCGTTCATCGTCTCAACCCCTTCTGGACCGCCTCGGCGATCATCTTCTCCGCGACCTGGGGACCGAACGCCTCGATCACCCGGTCAGCCTCGTAGTCCTTGATGTGTTCGGTCGGGTAGTGCGCCAGGTGGACCTTCTTCACCACCTTCCGAAGGATCTGCAGGTCCTGGAACCGCAGCTCCGCGATCCAGGACCCCCCGACCACTCCCAGCGGACGCCGCTCGGCCATCAGGCCACCTGCTGATCGTCGGCTCCCGCGAACGCGATGAGTGCGGAGCCGAGCCGCGCCGCCTGACCCGGAGGGAGCACCATCTCGAAGCTGTCGTCCTCGACGACGACGCAGCCCAGCGGCAGGTCGCCCTCGATCGTCTCGGCGTCAGTCGCTCGCCGAACACGAACCATCTTGTCGAAGCCGTCGACCATCAGAACACCGCCGCGCCGATCACGAAGCCGACCGCCCCGGAAACCAGCGCGATCAGCATGAGGGCGATGACGACGGCACCCGACGCCGCGTCGCCCATCTGTCGGTAGCGCAAGCCCTCCATCACCCGGCCCCCTGCGTCGTCTGCGGCACCTCGCACCAGTCTTCGGCCAGCAGGTCAGACTGCGAAGCCACCCACGGCACCTCGTAGCCCTGTACCGTCATCATGTCGATGGGGCCGTGGTAATCCACCGGCCTATCCTCCGGCAGAATGCCCAGCAGCGGCGGACGGTTGACCCGGAACCGGCTGCCCGGCACGAGGAAGAGGAATAGCCCCTTGCCGTTCCAGCCTGCCCTGGCGACCCTGGCGCCGGCCTTCACCCGCGCCAGAGCCTCCGAGAACGTCAGGAACGCACTCACTCCGCCGCCTCCGGAGCACCGCGCTGGATGACGTCGAACAGCGGGCCCATCCCCATCTGCACCCGATACTGCTCGACCACGTCCCGGAACTCCTTGGCCTCCGCCTCAGACAGCTTGCGCTCTCGGATGATCTGCTTGATCGCCTTGACGTTCAGGTTCGCGTCCCGAGCCTTCTCGTAGACATCCCGGATCGACGCCTTCAACTGGTCGATCTCACCCTGGAGCTCCTCAACCGAGGTGACGATCTCTTTGACGGTAGTGTTGCTCATCTCACCTTCTCCATCGCTGGTTGATGTGCCTTCTGGCGGAAAAATGCGTGTGGGGTTCCCCCCTCTCCCCGGCCCCGCGGTTTCCAACCCACCCCGGGGCCTCGAAGGGGGGTAGGGGGCCTTCGAGCAGGACCCGCTGTCTCGTCTCAGCCCAGGTTGATGTTGATCACCAGCTTCGCCTCGCCCTGACCCCCCGGGTCCTCTCTCAGCCCCGCCCGGTTGGCGAGGTCTTGCGCCGCTTGTAGCTGCACGTACTCACTGCGCGCATGGGTGGAAAGATGGGCCAGTTGGTGGGACGCGGTGACCGCGGCGACCGTCATCCTCTTCATCGCCATCGCCCGCAGCTCCCCGAGAACGTGAGGTTTATCAAGGGCGTAGCGCAATCCTGTGTCGGTCATGCCGGCTTTTTCGGCGGCCAGCGCGATGCTTCGTTCTCCCTCAACGAGGAGCTTGAGAGCGTAGCGGAGTTTCTTATTGATCCGCCTGTTGTGGCTCTTGCGCGCTTTCTCCAGGTCGTTGTGCTTTTCGGCCTTGGCGATGCGTGCTTCCACGGCCTTGTTCAGCCCGTATCGAATGGGAGGGGAGGAGTCGGCGGCGGCGTTCCTTCCCTTTGTTTCGGCAGGCAGGATCTCTGGATCGGTCACGGCTGTCGTGTCTCCGCGTTCAGCCCGTATCGAATGGGAGGGGAGGCGGCGGCGGCGCTTCTTCCCTTTGTTTCGGCAGGCAAGATTTCTGGATCGGTCATGGCTGGCGTGTCTTGGATGGAGGGTTAAACGCGCGCGCGAAGCCTAACTACCCTGCATTGGTGCTGTCAATGCACGAGACTTATGCCTTTGATCCTGCATGGAAACAGGATGCTCGCGGTTCGCGAAAGGGCCATGACCGGAGGTCAAATCGCATCCGTGGTCGGAAGTATGGGCGTCTCCCCTGACGGGGCCGGGCTCTATTCCGCTAGGCTCGCTGGCGCTCGCCAAGCTCCACCGAGCCGCTGACGCGTCTCGGCCCTTCGGGTGACGATCCCTGACTGGTGATCTGGTCACCGCCGACGCGCTGCACTGCCAGAACGAGGCCGACGCGACCATCCTCGCCGACCTGCCGAGCCATGAGACGACCGACGCCGACCACGACCGACTGGAAGTCCGTCGCGCCTGGGTCAGCCACGACCTCGGCTGGCTCAAGGGGGCCGAAGCGCACCACCGAAGACCCGGTGCTGCTGCCCGGCCTCGCCTGCCTCGCCATGATCGAGGCCACCGTCACCCGCGACGGCAAGACCACCACGCGGCGCCACTACCATCTCTCCTCCCGAGCCCTGGACGCCGCCGCCTACCTCGCCGCCGCACGCGCTCGACGAGGGCCATCGAGAACGGCCTGCATTGGGTCCTCGACATCACCTTCGACGAAGACCGCGCCCGCGAGCCGCAAGGACCATGCCCCGGAAAACCTCGCCACCGTTCCGACGCATTCGCCCGCTCCATCCGACGCTTAACCGATCCAGGACTAGGCCGGCCCGCCGGCCATCCTGGATCGGTTGCTGTCGCGTAATGAAGGCCCGCGATTTAGCCACATCATCTCGCCCAGGGCGGCCCCTCTCGATGTTCGGCCGTCGGGGTGGCTTCGAGGTCGGGCGACGCCCGGGCGGCAGGGTCGCGTCCGTCGCATGGCTCGCCGGCGGGTGCTCGATGGCGTCGAAGGTCATCGACTGAGCCATGCGCCGTCCGCAACCGGGCCGCCCGGGTTCGACTTCCCGATAGGGCCGCCCGGGGCTCACGTCCGCGCTTCGCTCCTTGGCCTGTGATGGTTGCCCGCGAGTCGTCCCCCTGTGACCACTGCACTCTCTCTTGGGCGTTTCGACACCGAAATATGCGGGTGACCTGTCGCCGGCTGCTGCGGTAGGCGCGCGGGCGCATCGAGACATCGGCTAGGGTCCGGAGCGCCCGCGCGCCAACCTCCGCGACGCCGCCGAACGGGCCGTTCAAGGGGCACCCGACCGGCAGGGCCGCGGCCGTCGCATGGCTCGCCTGCGGGTGTTCAATGCCGTCGAAGGTCGTCGACCGAGCCATGCGCCGTCCGCAACCCGGCCGGTCAGGACCCGCCCCTTGAGCGCCCCTCAGGCCCTTTTTCGCGTCTGTATCGAAACGCCCAAGAGAGGGTACGGAAGATGCGAGAAGGAGAAGGCAAGATGGTCCGCACGCAGATGGAACTGTTCGAGGATGATGTGATGGACATCGTCTACCAGGGAGGCCTGGACGACTTGGATGAGCCGGAGACGCTGCCGCTGAGGATAGTCGAGCTCATCAATCGAATGGACGCGACGGAAGATCCGGACGAGCGGGAGCGCTTGCGCGTCGAGATCGCATTCCTGCTGTGAGGAGGAGGGCATGAAGATTCTGAACATCCGGGCCGCTAGCGAACAGGAGCTGGCGGCCGCGGTGCGGATAGATCGGAAGACTCGGTGGGGCAATCCGTTCGTCATCGGTCGCGATGGCGATCGTGACGAGGTGATCGAGAAGTATAGGCCCTGGCTGTGGCAGGAGATCAAGGCTCGGCGGATCGGGCTGATCCCGCTGTCGGAGCTTGCGGGGCGCGATCTGGCATGCTGGTGCGCGCCGAACCGATGTCACGGCGAGGTGCTGGCGCAGGCCGCGAGCTGGGCGGTCGCCGAGCTCAGGAAATGAAGTCGCAATCGGAGGGGCGCTGCGGCGGCGGCGCTCCTCCCCACCGATGGAGAACACGGATGGTCGTCTCGTTTCATCTCGCCCTGCTGCTGGCTCTCGCGCTGGCGATCGGCTTCATCACCCTTCTGGTCAAGCTCGGCACGCTGCGCAAGGTGCTGGGCTACGATGCCTTTGTCGACGTGATCGGCACCCTGGCCTTCGCCTGGATGATGTCCGGGACGCTGGGTGGCCTGGTGGTGGCGATTATGGCCGGCACCTTCCTGAGCATCATCCTGCTGATCCTCAAGCGCGCCATCGGCTATGAGCGTTGGTTTCCGCGGCGAGGCTGGGTCCGCTTCCCGGGCCGCCTGAGCACTGCCTTCGACGCCTGGGCTCGGAGGCAGAAGGACCCGGAAGCCTTCTTCGCTCATCACCACCGGAGGACATGATGAAGGCCTATACCCTGATGCCGCTGTGGGCACGCATGGTGTTCGCGCGCGCCGGCAAGATCGACCGTGCGCTGCTGATGATCGCGATGGTTTTTACGATTGCGGTCATCGGCCCGTACCTGGGGGGCGTCCCCTCTTCGGGACCGCCGTCGCCGATGCGGTGGCGCTGGTCCTTCCCCTGGTGGCGACGCTTCTGATTGCCACCGTCTGACGGAAGCGAGGGGCGGCGCCTGGTTGCACACCCGATACCGCCCCTCACCCGTCCAGCGATGGAGCACGCTGACGATGCATGTCTACACTCAGTCCCAGCTTCGCCGCAAGACGAAGGCTGAACTGGCGGCGATCGCCGGTCTTAAGGCCTGTTTCGACGACATGAAGAAGGCCGAGCTGATCGAACTGATCGAGATGCGCCAGCGGGAGGAGGCCGATCTCTATGACGAGCCCGAGCACGCCGCATCGGGGACGGCGCAGGCGATCGAGCTGATGCAGACGGAGAGCGCCAAGTCCCCTGCGCATCGGATCCTCTCGCGCACCCGGGGCACCGACCGGCTGTTCGACATCGTCTACTCGGTCCGATCCGCCAGCACTTGGGGCCCGACCGAGGAGGACATGGAGACGATGTCCGAGGTCGACGTGTTCGAGTTCCGCACGGCCGAGGGCAGCCGCTATCTGACCGAGGCTCAGGTGATGGCCGAATGGCGCGAGCGCATCGGTGGCTTGGCGCTGTCGATGCCTGACCATGAGGGCTGGGGTTTCTTGCAGGAGCAGCTTCTCGACAGCATGCTGCATGGGGTGCATCGCCGTCTCGAGCAGATCCGCGGCAGGATCAACGACCAGAAGGCGGCCTTGAAGTCGCACATGCAGCAGAACGACGGGACCGAGATCTGGGACGACGAGCATTCCCGGATCATTGACCGGATGACCGACCTGATCGACCAGGAGCGCTTTCTGGAGGCGGCGCTCTCCGGGGCGCAGGTCGCTTTCCGGGATGCGACGGGCAAGTCCGGTTGGTCGCCGCGGGCCGGGGCGTCGGACGTCCGCCATCATCGACTCACTGCGAATGTCCTGGCGTCCGACGAGCTACTCAGGCAGCGCCAAGACGAGGAGAGGACCAGGATGGATATCGAGCGTGGGTTTGCTTTGGTTGTGACCGGCGGCCGCGAGTTCACCGACAGCAAGTTCATCTGGCGGCGGCTCGACGACGCGCTGGCGAGGCACCGGCAGCGGAAGCCCGAGATGCCGTTCGTGCTGCTGCATGGCAACGCGCGAGGCCTGGACAAGATCGCCGGGGCCTGGGCGAAGGAGAAGGGCATCGACGTGATTACGTTCGAGCCGTACTGGCAGCGTTTCGGCAAGCGGGCCGGCTATCTGCGCAACGAGCGGATGCTGAAGTTCGCGATGGAGCGGGCGAAGTCCTGTGGCTTGCTGGCGTTCCCGGGTGGGAAGGGCACCGGGCACTGTGTTGAGAGCGCGAAGCGGCTCGGCATGCTGGTGGTCGACGCCACGATGACGGCGCGGGCGTGAGGATCGGGGAGAGGGCGGCGGCGCCGTCTTCTCCCCCTTCTCCTGGCTGGCCGCCGACCAGCGTTCAGCCCTCCGTTGCGCCCTGAGTCCTGCACACTTGCAGGATAGCACCTGGGTGTGTTTTGATGATCCTGCAATGCTGACTGGAAGGACGAAGCGATGTTCAACCGTGTTGATCTGATCGGCAATCTCGGGCGGCACCCCGAGGTTCGCACGTTCCAGAACGGCGACAAGGTCGCCAACCTCTCGCTCGCCACCTCCGAGCGGTGGAAGGACAGCCAGACCGGCGAGCGCCGAGAGCGCACCGAGTGGCACCGCGTGGCGGTGTTCGGTCCCCTGGCCGACGTCTGCGACCGCTATCTCCGGAAGGGCTCGAAGATCCACGTCGTCGGCAAGCTGGAGACGCGGAAGTGGCAGGACAAGTCCGGCCAGGACCGCTTCACCACCGAGGTCGTCGTGCGCGGGTTCGGCGGCGTGCTGAACATGCTCGACACGCGGGACACCGAGAGCAGCGCCCGCGGCGAGGACGACAGCCCTGCGCCGCCGCACTACACCAACCGCAACCGGAACGGCGCCTCCTACCCGCCCGGCGGCGATCATCTGGACGACGAAATCCCGTTCTGATGCGCGGCAACGACGAGTACGTCGCGCTGAAGAACGCGCGCCTTGACGAGCTGCTGCCAAGCAGCGCGCCGCGATCGACGCCCGCATCGCCGAGATCGAGATGCAGATCATTCGGCGATGCGGGGGTCATCCCGATCACCCTGCCATGAAGGAGGGCAAGCCATGAGCGAGCGCTTGACGGGCACCATTGGCTTTTTGCTGGGCTTCTGGGCCCTTGGGTCGATGGTCGTCCACATCGTCGCCTGCGTCTCCGCCAACTGGGCGGCGATGCTGATCATCGGCCTGGTGGTGCCGCCGGTCGGAATGGTCCACGGCACCGGCATTCTGCTCGGGTGGTGGGGATGAGCCGGTACGAGATCGCCGGCCGTGACCCGACGCAGAGCGTCGCGTTCGGCTGGGACCGCCCGTTGGGCAAGTTCTTCGTCTCGGTGCTGGCGCTACCCCAGGATCCGAGCGGCGAAGAGATGGAGGTGATCGAGGTCTGGATGGAGCCCACCACCTTCAACGCCTGGGAGCTCACCGTTCTCGCCCATCGCTATGGCGACATGGGCGAGGCCAATCCTCTCAACACCTTTGACCGGCTGTGCAGCGATGCGGGCATCTCCAATCGCTATACGCCCAAGGCCCATGAATACGCCCGGGTCCGGGCGAAGCGCGAAGGAGTCCTGCAATGAGCCTCGATCCTTCTGTCCGCGCGGTGCTCAGCCGCATGTTCTATCTGATGGTCGAAGCCGAGCTCGGCCTGACCGGCTATCGTGGCGTCCAGCGGTTCGATATGGACCACTGGGGCTATCGTCCGACCGAAGACAGCGACTGCGGCACCGCGTGCTGCGCCGCGGGCTACGCGCTGATTGCCGGGGCGCTGCCGTTCCATCAGCCCCTTTGGGTTAAGGGCTTCGGAGACGACGAACTGCGCCTTGTCATGCAGCGCATCGGAAGCAAGGAGGTGAGCGATCTGCACAGTCTTGGTGACGCGTATGGGATCGACGCCGGCCACTGGGATCACATCGTGGATCCCTGGGCCTACAAGGACGAGGACGGCTTCGCCGTCGGCGAGGTCACGCCGGCGATGGTGCGCCAGCACATCCTCGATGTGCTGCATTGGCGCAGCGAAACGCTCATGACCCTCGACGAATGCTGGCCCAAAGAGCCGGTGCGCGGTATCGTGAAGCGTCCGGATGGCTTCTCTCGTGCGATCCCGCAGGAGATGGAGGCCGAGATCGAGCAGGCCCTGGCGCGGGAGACGATCAATGCGTAGCGCGGTGATCATCATGCTCATGCTGATGCTCGCTGGGTGTGCGGCGTCGCCCGGGCCGGCCCGGAGCACCGAGGCGTTTCTCGACAGCCCGCCGGCGCCCGCCTGGGTGCCGCCGGACTGGAAGATCGAGATCGTCCGCATTTCGTCGACCCCGGCGGATCGGGTGGGCGCGATGCCCGCCCGGTTCCGGTGAGCCGGCATAGTCCGTCCAGGAAGCAGTACAAGCGTCGCCAGACGTTGGAGAGGCGTTTGCGGAAGTTCGGGGTGACCAGGCAGCAGTGGGTCAGCTGCACCCGCAAGGTGGCCTGGTTCGACCCGATCGCGGCAGCGACGCATCGTGCGATGCTTCCGGGCGGCGAGACCACCAACCTCTATCTCTGCCAGTTCTGCGGCAGCATCCACATTGGTCGCAAGCCGGAACGACTGCCCGGCGATCCGCCCAATTGGAGCGCGCGCGCCGCGGATCGGCTGCTGCGCCGTGCCCTGGGCCTTCTGAAGAAGGACCCGGTGTTTCGGGGCAATCTGCAACCGAACCGGTGGGTGCTCGATGCCGTCGAAGCTCATCGACTATGCCACGCTGACGCCGAGCGAGAGCCGGCTGATGCGTAAAGCCCTCCGCGCCGAGCTCGAGGTGCAGATGGGCCACTGGGAAGACACCGAACCCCTGCTATTGGACGACGGGGAGGCGCCGGCGGCGACTTCTCCCCAGCCCTCTGAGAAGGAGACAACTGGATGTGGCTGGTTCGAGCGCGCCCGCTGGCCGGACGGCCCCGCCTGCTCTCCTACGCCTTCTTGACGGGCAAGGAGGAGAGACCCGCTTGATGCCCCGGAAGAAGCCCGAGCACCCGCCTGTCATGCGGACAGACCTGCTGCCGGGCAAGGAGGAGAGACCCGCCTGATGCCGCGGAAGAATCCCGAGCACCCACCTGTCATGCGGACAGACCTGCTGCCGAGCAACCTCACCACCTCGAAGGCGGCGAAGGTGCTCGACCTGCTGGCCGCCTACCGCCGAGGCGCCGTCCTGCTCGGGCGCGAGCAATGGCGGCTGTTCTTCGAGACGGGCCGGTTCGACAAGAACCACGACGAGGACAAGACCACCTTCGCCGCCGTCATCGGCGCCGCGAACCGGGTGCAGATGGCGCGCTATCAGGTCGTGGGCCAGTTGCAGGGCTGGATCAGCAACCGGGCCAACGACTTCCGCGACGTCGTCCAGGGCTCCGCCCTCGACCCCGACACCAAGCACATGCTCCATGTCGTCAACCGCCTCGGCGCTTGGTTCCGGCGCGACGACGTGGTGATGCGCGACACGGGCGAGGTGGTGCCCGACCACGTCCGTCGCCTCGCCCGCTCCATCATGCGGCGCGTCATGTCCCGCCATCGGCGACCCGACCTGTCCCGCATCTCCATGCGCCTCGACCGCCGCGCCGCCGCCCTCGCGGTGCCCTCGAAGGCCACGCAGGGCGGGCGCGTGGACTGGTGGGTGAACCTGTCCACCATGACCCCCGGCAGGAAGATCGCCGTGCCCCTGCTCGGCTACGAGTACCACCGCGCGCGCTTCCGGCGCGGCGGGCGGGTGACGAACGGCGTGCAGGTCAACCGCGACCGGGACGGACGCCTGTCCTTCGGCGTGGTGGTGGACGAGGGCGCGGCCTGCGCGGCGTCCCGCGCCGCCTACGAGCCCGCGACCGAGTGCGTCGCCCTGGACTTCGGCCTGTCCACCCTGTTCGCAACGGATCAGGGCCAGTTGCTCGGGCAGAACTGGCTGCCCCGCCTGCGGCGCTACGACCGCGAGATCAGCGACCTCGCGCGGGGCATGCAGCGGCGGGGGTTGAAGCCGCGGGACAACCCGCGCTACCGCGCCGCCGTGACGGCGCTCCGGGGCTTCCTGCGGACGGAGGTGGGGCGGGTGCTGAACCGGCTCGTCGCCACGGGCAGGCCCGCCTCGCTGGCCTTGGAGCGGCTGGATTTCCGCAACCCGGCCCTGTCCCGGCGTCTGAACGCCATCCTGCGGAACTGCGGGCGCTCCGTGATCGAGGCCAAGCTGCGGGACATGGAGGAGCGGCACGGGATCACGTCCGAGGAGGTGAACCCGGCCTACACGTCGCAGACGTGTTCGTGCTGCGGCTACGTGGACAAGAGGAACCGCCGCTCCCAGAGCGCCTTCGGGTGCCTGTGGTGCGGCCAAGTCATGCACGCCGACCTCAACGCGGCGCGGAACATCGGGGCGCGCCGTGCGTCGCCCATCGGTTCCGTGCGGCAGGGGAAGGCGGCGGTCCTCGCCGAACTCGTGCGCGGGTTCGGGGAGCGACGGGTTCGGGCATTGCGCCTGGGCCGAACCGGGAGCAGGGGTGCCCCCGCCGACCCGCGAGAGACCAACCCCCACTTCGGTGGGGTGCGGCCTGTCGCGCCTCGGAAGTCAGGACGCCGAGCGGCACAAGATGTTGTGCTCGCTACCGCAGCTTGATAGTGCCCTCTCTCGAAGATGCCGAAGAGCTTGTTGCTGAAGATCGCCGCCGAGTGCGAAACCGGCGAGACGGCCAAGCGCCAGTTGCTCGCCATGCAGTCGATGACGAAGGGCGAGCTGGTCGAGCGGATGTCCGAGGCTTTCGCTGCCGGCCGGGACGGCTATGCCGGCTGGCAGCCGCCGGCGTGGCGGCCGGCCGAGCCGGCGAAGGAGAAGAAGCCCCGCAAGCGGTCTACGGCGCGGCGGGCGAAGGCTGATCCCGCTCCCGCATGAAGCGGACAACGACGCCTTCGATCACGCCGAGCACCCGGACGTCGTCGACCCGAATGGGCGCCTGCGTCCGGGTGATGCTCTGCGGCATGAGGAAGGGCGGCTGCAGGAGGCCGCCGGTGATCCGCTTCGAGCCGTCAAGAAACAAGACCCGGTCGCCATGTTTCGGCTGGCGCTGACGTACCAGGCAAGTCGAGCCTTCTGGAATGCCCTCTAGCACCAGCGCGTCGGTTTCGATCTCGATCGCGACACAGTCGGAGAACTCGGCGGAAACTGGAAGTGTGCCGCGCGACACTATTTCCCCCGTGCTTTTAATTTCGTGGCGGTCGGCAATCGGTATGAGTATGCCGGCATCCTGCGTCTGTGCAAGGAAATTCGGGTTTTCCCCGCATGTCACTGCCAGTTTCGCGAGGGTCGCTCCGGACGGGACGAAGCGCGGTTCGTCGTTGTTCAGGAAGCGGGTGATGTTGGTTGGAGAAGTCCCGGCCTGGCGCGCCCATTGCTCCGCGGACCAGCGCCGCTGATCCATGACACGGCGCATCCAGGCTCGCAGCTCTTCGATGGTGGTGCGTTGGGTCATCGGGTTCTCTCCGCACGTCCAACTGTGGGGACTTGGCGTTAACCCTACGTGCATCCTGCATCTTTGCAAGGGCGATCTGATCCCAAAGATCGTTTATTCACATATCTTTCGGATTAGGAGTTCACTTTTGCAGCCATGTTCCGATAATTTTCTCTGACCTCCTTCATAAATGCAGCATGCTTCCGCCCATGCAGACGCTCTTCAATCAGCTCGACGCCGCCGCCCGCGCCAAGGGCTTCGACCTGCTGAAGGTCTACCTGGCCTGCGGGCTGCCGGACAGCACCTACTACCGGCACCGCAACGGCGACTTCATCCCGTCCGGCCGGACCTTCATGCGCATCATGACCTTCATCGAGGGGGCGTCGCCCAATGACCCTCACCTTGGTGTCGTCGCGGCCGAATAGGGTCGAGGACCCGTTGTGGGATCGGTTGCGCGAGCAGCTGATCGAACGGAGGAAGGAGCTGGGCCTGAGCCAGCTTGAAGTCGATCACCGGATCGGCTGCACCGAATGCCTCACGGCGAAGTGGGAGGCCCGAATGCATGCTCCGAGCCTGCTGTTCCTGATGTATTGGGCGCACGCCCTCGACCTGGATCTGGCCCTGGTCGAGCGGCGGTGAGATGGGTGTCATCCACCGCACCAAGGCGAAGGCCGTCCGTGTCGACGGGCACCGCTTCGCCAGCCAGAAGGAGGTGCGGCGCTACGCCGAGCTGAAGAGGCTCGAGAAGGCCGGCGACATCAGCCATCTCGAGATCCACCCGAAGTTCAAGATCGTGATCGACGGCCGGACGGTGCGCTACCCGCGCACACCGACCGGCAAGCTCGGCCGCGAGATCGTGGCCGAGATGGACTTCGCCTATTTCGACCGCCTGGCGAACCGCCGGGTGATCGAGGACACCAAGGGCATCGACGAGACGGTCAGCCGGCTCAAGCGGGCCCTGGTCGAGCACATCTATGGCGTGGAGGTGAGGGTGCTATGAGCGCGCTCTGGTATTTCGCCTATGCGCGGCTGCCGAGCGGCCGCGTCGAGACGCTGGTCACCGACGTCGACAAGGACGCGACGGCGTTCCGCACCTATGCGGAGATGCTGGGCGTGGTGGCCTTCATCGAAACCCATCCCCGCAAGGAGGTCGCCGAAGGTGCCAAGCGCCGACTGCTCGCTGCCGACGAAGGTGCTCACCGACCTAAGGCTCGAGCCGACTGATGCGCTGGTCCTGGCCTACCTTTCCAGTCTGCGCGACGCCGACGGCTGGGCCTGGCCGTCGAACGAGCGCATCGCCCGGGACCTGCGGCTGACCTACGGGTCGGTCGCGGACGGTCTGGCCCGGCTGATCGCCGCCGGGTGGCTTGCCACGCGGGCGGCCGAGGGTCGGATCCAGTACCGGATCTGCTGGTACGCCGAGGGGGGAGAGGCCGCCGGCGTCGTTCCTCCCCCTTCTTCCGAGACGGGCACGCTGCTGCCGGAGGACTTCCCCTCGGCGGTCGACCGGCACGCCGCGGCCGACATGTGGCCAGAGGTCGACATCGAGAGCGCGGCCCGGCGCTTCCGGGCCTATCACGGCCGGCTGGGCTCGCGTCGCGCGAATTGGGTGCAGGCGTGGCTCAGCTGGGTCAGGAGGAGCAGAACCGATGACCAGCGAGACCCCGTGGATGCCGGAGCGTCCGGCTTCGGTGCGGCAGTTGCTGAACTCTCCGGCGCTGTACGAGAGCCAGGCGACCGATGAGAACGTCACCGCCTGCGCGCGCTACCTCGATGCGCTCGACGACGCGCTGAAGCCGGCGACGGCCGAGCAGATCGGCAATGTCTGCCGGTCGATCTTCGCCGCCCTGAGCCAGAAGGAGCCGACGCCGGAGGCGGCGAAGACCTGGATCGTCGTCCTGGGCGACATCCCCGAGCCGATCCTGAGGCGGGCGATGGTCGAGCTGCTGCGCGAGAGCAGCTACACGCCGAAGCCGGCCGACCTCTACAGGCGGTCACAGCCGCTGATGGCGATGATCCGTGCCGAGATCAGCGCGGTGAAGGCCGTCCAGCGCCGTCTCATGCAGGCGATCGAGGATCGTCGCGAGCGTTCCGAGATCCAGGCCGATCCAGTTCGTCCCGAGGATTGGGAGGAGCTGAAGCGTTCTCTCGGCCGCGCGCTCCAGCGCGATCCTGCGAGTTAGCAGGACCCGAATATTTTATTTGACCATATTCCTGCATTGGTGCAGCATAGTCATCCATCATCCGGGGGAAACGATGACGGACCTCACGATCGACCATCACGGCGGTGTCAAGGGCATCGCCGGTATCGGCGGCTATGACATACGCCGCATCGCGGCCGGCGACGCCTGGCAGGTGTGGGCGGAGAAGACCGGCAAGGTGCAGCCGGAGGACCTGTCGAAGGTGCTTCACGTCCAGCTCGGGCTCTATCTCGAGCCGTTCATCATGGACTGGTTCAATCTGACCTGGGGCGCCGAGAACGGCGTCCTGGCGGAGACTTTCGAGGACGCAGCGCCGTATCTCGCCGCGACCGACCGCTTCGCGCCGTTCTGGCGCACCCACCGCACCCAGCGCGGCCACCTGATCACGCTCTCCAACGAGATCCCGTGGGCGCTCTACAACCCCGACGGCATGACCTTCGGGAGTAAGCGCGGCTACGAGGATCCGATCCTCTACGAAGCCAAGGCGCTCAACCAGTACAGCAAGCTGGACGAGGCGATCGCCAAGTACCTGCCGCAGGTCACTTGGGGCATGGGCCTGTTGAAGCTCGAGGTCTGCCACTTCGCGGTGCTGATCGGCACGCTCGGCTTCGAGGTGGTCGAGATCGAGTTCGACCCGGCCTACTTCGCCCAGCTGTTCGACGCCGCCGACGAGCTCTGGGCCCACATCGCCGCCGGCACCGAGCCGCCCGGCCGCCCGGCGCCGGCCGCGCCCAAGGCGAAGATCGTCGGTCACGTCAGCTACCAGGCGCAGACCCAGCCCTGGGCCAACCGATGGTTCGACCTGGAGGCGGACTACCTCGACAACGAGGCCGCCGCCAAGACCTTCGAGGCCGCGAAGAAGGACCTGAAAGCACTTGTGCCGGACGACGCCAAGGAGGTGGTCGGTCGCGGCATTCGGATCGTGCGGGCGAAGAACGGCTCGCTCAGCTTTAAGAAGGAGACCCGAGATGCCTGACGGTCAGGCCAGCGTCAGCGTGGCCGAGAACCTGCGGATCTGGAACCGGCTGAAGTACGTCCCGCCGGAGCGCACCAAGGCGTTCGGGCGCGCCGGCTTTAAGGGCACGGACATCAACCCTCAGTGGCGCATCCAGGCGATGACGGAGGCTTTCGGGCCGTGCGGGATCGGCTGGGGCGTCGACGAGCCCCAGTTCAACGTCATCCCGCTGCCCGAGCAGAATGAGGTGATGGTCTACTGCTGGGTCCGTGTGTGGATCGACGTCGCCGGCGAGAAGCGCGGCGCCTGGGGCGTCGGCGGCGACAAGGTGGTCGTCCACCGGGCCACGAAGAACCGCACCGACACCGACGACGAGGCCTTCAAGAAGGCGTTCACCGACGCCTTCGGCAACGCCATGCGGTTCTTCGGCGTCGCGGCCGACGTCTATCTCGGCAAGTGGGACGACAGCAAGTACCAGGCCGAGCTGCACGCCGCCCTCGAGCAGCGCGCCGCCGAGGAGGACCCGGTGTTGATGCGTGCTCGTGAGCTGATCGAGCGGTTCGACAGCGCCGAGAGCCCCGACGACTTCTCCGCCGCCGCCGAGCAGGTCACCCAGGAGTGGTGGAAGGAGCTGCAGGCCAAGTCGAAGGGAACCGCGCTCCAGCTCAAGTCCAGCAAGGACGCCGCCGAGGCCCGGCTGATGCCGCAGGCCGACGCGAACCCGTGACAGGTTCTGTCACCCCATCGCAGAAGGAGAACGCGCGATGTTCGTCCAGGAGACCGATCTCGCCGACGCCCTGGCCGAGGCGACCGAGCAGGTCCGCAGCCTGCTCGACGGTATCCCGTCGCTCAACGGCCGAGGGTTCATTGTCGAGGCCGAGCTGACCGGCCAGACCAACAAGCCCGGCGAGTTCGAGCTCAAGTGGTCGATCCGGCGGACCGGCTACTACGAGAGCAGGGTCAGCGGCAACCGGCTCACCAGCGTTGCGCAGGAGTTCGCGCGGCGGCACGGCTGGCAGGAGAGGTACGAGCAGCCGCGGCTGGTCGGCCCGGGCCGGAAGGCCGTCGAGGCGGCCGCGGATACCGCCGACGAGGCCGTCGACGAGGCGATCCCGGTCTGATCCGTTCCTCCCGTCGGCCGGCCCCTCAGCAGGGCAACCTCACCGGCCGACCCCTTGGGGGAGGAGGCGGCGGCGCTTCCTCCCCTTTTTTTCCAGTGGAGGAGATCCAGCGATGAAGCTGGTCAACGCTCCCAAGGTCGCCGAGCTGAAGACGCTTGGCGTCACCGAAACCTGAGAGGAGACCACGCCATGCCGTTCGATGGCGCCACCGTGCTGCGAAAGCACGGCTTCATGCCGGCGAACCACCAGTCGCCAATGTTCTTTCCCGTCGATCTGGCCAACCTGACGGTCGATGGCGCGACTCTGCCGGGTTGGAAGGCCGTGCGCCGCACCGACACCGGCGACATCCTCCATGTCCACTCGGACAGCTACAAGCTGGTGCCGAACGAGGAGATCTACGGCGCATTCAACGAAGCGATCGAGAAGGCTTCGGCGATCGACACGTCCGGCATGCTCGTCCACGACGACATGAGCCACGGCGGCGCCCGAGCCTTCCGGGAGTACGTCTTCCCGGCGGTCACCGCGAAGGTCGGCACTGACGACGCGCTGGCGCTGCGCATGGTCGTCTTCAACTCCTACGACGGCACCACGGCGTTCCGTGCCTGTGCCGGCCACTACCGCTTCGTCTGCGCCAACACCGCGGTGATCGGCAAGCACCTGGCCGACTTCCGCCGCCGGCACACCGCCGGGTTCGAGATCGGCGACGTCGCCAAGATCATGGCGCAGGCGGCCGAGACGTTCATCGAGGAGAGCCGGCGCTACGAGGCCTGGGCCGAGCGGCAGATCAGCATGGGCGAGGCGATCGACGTCATCCGCGCGATGCCGTCGATGTCCGACCAGCTGTTCGGTCACCTGCTGCAGCGCATCCCGACCGACGACGATCTCAACCTGTGGGGCCTCTACAACACCCTGACCGCCTGGGCGACGCATGTCGACGGCGACAAGCTGAACGCCCGGGCGGTGCGCGACCAGCGCGAGCGGCGGGTGGCGAAGGTGATCGACTGCCCGGCCTGGAAGCAGCTCGAGGCGGCGTGAGGAACCTGATGCATGGGGGACTGGACCAGTATCGGCTCCGGTCCCCCGACGTGATCGCCCGGTTCGGCAGCGCGGGCGACGCGACATGCGGAGCCTTTCTGCTGCCGCGGCGCCGGGCCCTTGGGAACCTTTTGGTCATCGCGTCGGCCGATGCCGGCTGGGACCACGTGTCGGTCAGCCGGCAGGCGGCGATGCCGACCTATGACGACCTGACGCAAGTGGTTCAGCTGTTCTTCGAGCCGAACGAGACGGTGATGCACCTGTGGGTGCCGCGCTCGGAGCACCGCAACATCCACCCTTTCTGCCTCCACCTGTGGCGGCCGCAAGGCGCCGAGATCCCGAGGCCGCCCAACTGGATGGTGTGAACCGATGAGCAAGACGCGATCCCCTGGCCGCGCCGGTCGCGGCATCTCGAAGCGGCTGTACCGCGAGGGCAGGATGAGCCCGGTCAAGCTGGAGGCGGAGTACCGCCGGCGCTACTCCCCTGACGGCGACTGCATGCGCTGCGGCGAACGATCGAGGCTCGATCCGAAGACCAACCTGTGCGGCCATTGCACCGCCGATGCTGCGATCGCGGAGGAGCTTAGGTGAACCGCCTGCTGACATTGGCCGAGGTCGCCGAGCGGCTTCGCATGGAGGACCATAAGGACCCCATCCGTGCCGTCTGGCGGCTGATGCGACGGCACGACATCATTCCGATCCGGCGGGGCAAGGAGGCCCTGCTGACCGAGGCCGACCTGGCCCAGCTGATCGAGAGGATGAAGGGATGCCGCTTAAGATCGTCCGCCGCCCCGACACGGGCACGTTCCAGATCACGGGCACCATCCGCGTCGGCAAGGCAAGCGTCCGCGTACGAGAGAGCGCGGGCACTGCTGACCGCGCCGTCGCAGAAGAGCTAGCGCGCCGGCGCCAACGGGAGATCGAAGATGACCTTCTTACCGGAGGACAAGCTTCGGTTCCTTCATTCGCATCTGCTGTCGAGCGTTACGCATCTTCACGACATCTACACCGAAACGACCGTACTCGCCTTCTCAAGCTGCTCGATCATTTCGGGGAGGACCCGGCAGATCACGTCGATCGTGGAAGTTGGGACACCTTTCGAGCCCAGCACCTTGCAGGACGCACCCCCGCTACACTTGCCCGATGGCGGACAACTCTGGTTTCGGTACTCCACCATGCCGGTCTGGCACCCGATATCCCTGTCCCCCGGGGCGCCGTTGGCAAGTCCAAGCGCGAAGCCCTCCGGGTCCGATATTTGACCGAGCCGGACGAGGCCGAGCGGCTGACCCAGGCCTATGTCGCCCATGTCCGGCCGGTCGTGCTGGTGTTGCGCTTCCAGGGCGCCCGGATCGGTGAGGCGCTGCGCCTCGACTGGGCCGATGTGCGGCTCGCCGACGACTGGCTGGTTCTGCGCGAGATCAACGGCGCCGCGCGCGGGCTGCCGATGCACCCGCGAGTCAAGGCGGCCCTGGCCGATCTCTGGACGCAGCGGCCGAACCATCCTCGCGTCTTCCTCAACCGCTTCGGAGAGCCCTATCGAGATCATTCGGATACCGGCGGCCCAGGCATCACCAAGGCCCATCGGACCGCCTGCACACGAGCCGGGATCGCCGACTTCCGCATCCACGACTGGCGCCACCATTGGGCGAGCTGGATGACCATGAAGGGCTGCGACCCGAGGACCCTCATGGAGCTGGGCGGGTGGTCGTCGATGAAGATGGTCGAACGATACGCCCACCTGGCGAAGCCGCATCTCAAGGAGGCGATTGCACGGCTATGAGCAGACCGAACGACGAGGTGGTGGGCGTCCAGGCCCAGGGACGATGGATGGACGAAGACCTGATGGCGCTGTTTGGGTCGGCGACCCTGGAAGGCTCGGCGCGGACGGCGGGGCAGTTCAGCTACGTCTGCCGCCAGGCACCGCCGGATGTGACCGAGTTGGAGCTCATTTCGGGGCTTCAGAGCGCGATCGCGTCGATCGTGTTCAACCGGCTGATCGAGCTCAACCGGCCGAAGTCGGACGCGGAACGCGTCTGCGAGGCGCTTCACCGAATGATGCTGTCGACCATCGAGCAGTACGACAACATCAAGCTCCACGCGCTGAAGAGCGGAGGCAAGGCATGACGATCCACAGAAAGACCGACGACGGTCGGATGATCGAGATCACTGAGGAGGAGGCCGCGGCGTTTGCCGAGAACATGGGCGAAGAGATGGCCAAGGCGAAAGTGATGGTCGAGGGATGCTGCTATGCTGCCGAGACCATGATACCGAGTCTGCCGTTCCTCGTGGCCGTCAAGGTCCACTCCGGCGAGGTGCACGACTGGATCTTCACGGCGGTGAACGTGCCGATGGAGACGCTTCCGGCCGAGCTGGAGCACCTGCGCTGCACGGTGATCGAGATGATGCCGGAGAAGGGAGAGGCGTGATGGGCTTCGAGACCGAGGACCAAGCCGCTGAGTTTGCCGCTCGGATGGCCGACAAGTCCGTCGAGGGCACGGAGCAGCGGCGGGAGGTCGGCGGCAACGCGGCGCTGGCCGCGGCCCGACGGGAGGGCGCCGAAGAGATGCGGGAGGCGGCGGCGCGCATCGCTGATGAACGCGCGGGTGGTCAGGCATGGAAGCGCGGCGCTGCCGTCAGGATTGCCGAGACCATCCGCGCCCTGCCCCTGCCCGATGACGCCCCCCCCCGCGCCGGCCGTGCCGGACGAGGTGCGGGATGCTGTGTAAGCGGTCCGCCGCCCTCGCCCACCTGGACGCCGCGGCCGGCGGGTAGGCGCGCGATGCCTGAGCAGGACGATCGGATCCGATCGTGTCAGAATCGTGCCAATCCTTGAGCCAGTTCATGACATGTTCTGGCACGACGAGGGGAGGAGCGGCGCCGCCGCCATCCTCCCAATCCGTTGATTTCCGGGGATTTGTTGGAGCGGGCGAAGGGATTCGAACCCTCGACCCCAACCTTGGCAAGGTTGTGCTCTACCCCTGAGCTACGCCCGCGTCCATGGGGTAAGCCGGGAGCGCTGGGGCTCCGTCGGCTTCGGTGGCGGGAATATACGCATCCGCGTCGGCGATGCAACAGCGATTTCGCCCCCGCGTGACCGATTCTTTTCGGCCAGCCGGTGCCCCCCTCGCGACCGGTTCCGCGTGCCCCTGGGCGGCGCGGCGCGGCGATCCAGGGGGGTGCAGAGCGCGCCGCGGTGTCGGCGGCGGTGTCGGCGGCGCCGACGCGCCGGTGGCGGCGGCATCCGACGCGCCGGCGAGCGCGACGGCCAGCGCGGCGAGGCCGAGCCACCACAGGACCAGGACGGCGACGATCGCCGGCAGGCGGAGATAGTCGAGCAGGGCCGCGTCGGCGCGGCTGCCGGGTAGGTTCCGGCGCGCCAGCAGCACGACGATGCCGGGCAGCAGGCCGGCGGCGATCAGGAGGGAGAGGGTGAGGAACCCCGCGCCGGTCATCGCCTCGCGCCCTGGTCGGCCGGCCGACAGGAGGTCCGGCGCGCCGGCCACGCCGGCATGGCAAGCAAACCTTGGCGAGCGGGGACCCGACGTTCAGCAGGCCGAGCGCTCAACGGACCCGGTTCGTCGCCGCCCGCAGCGCGGCCCTTTCCGCCCGGCGCGCGGAGCCGGCTGGCCGAGTTGAGGGACCGACCAGGCTACTTGTGCCGGTAGACGATCCGGCCCTTGGTCAGGTCATACGGCGTCATCTCGACATCGACCTTGTCGCCGTTCATCACGCGGATGCGGTGCTTGCGCATCTTGCCGGCGGTGTGGGCGATGATCTCGTGACCATTGTCGAGCGCGACGCGAAACATCGCATTGGGCAGGATTTCGGTGACGCGGCCACCGAGTTCGAGCATGTCTTCCTTTGCCATGGGACCTCCGGGACGGTTTCAAGGTTGTGCGCTAGATGGCGGGGCACCGCCACGAATCAAGGGCGGCGTGCCCCGGATCGGCGGGCGGGGCCGATCAGTCGGCCGGCGGCTCGAGGGGATAGCCTGCCAGTTCCTGGTAGATCGGGCCATTGTCCGTCAGGTCGCTACGGTAGAGCGAAAACCCGTCGACGTGAAAGGTTTCCGTGCGGAACAGCCCGTGATCGGCGAGCCAGCGGCCGAGTCGTTCGCGCGGAGCCTGCTTCAGCCGCGCCAGGGTGACGTGCGGCTTGAACTTCCGGGCGTCCGGCTCGAAACCGGCCGCCACCGCCGCCCGGTCGACCTTGTCGCGCAGATGGGCCAGCGCCGGCGGCCCGTCGACGCCGGCCCAGAGGGTGGTCGGCCTGCGCTCCGTTCCGAAGAAGTCGACCCCGGCCAGCGCCAGGTCGAAGGCCGGCGCCCGGATCCGCGTCAGCTCGGCGTCGAGGTCGCGGGCGCGGTGGTCGTCGACCTCGCCGACGAAGCGCAGGGTCAGATGCAGGTTCTCCGGCTCGACCCAGCGTGCGCCGGGCACCCCGCCCTGGAGCGCGGCCAAACGGTCGCGGATCGGCTCCGGCGGCGGGATGGCGACGAACAGGCGCAGCATGGGGCTCCTTCAGGGGCAGGGGTTCGGGTGGTCGACATGCACCGCCTCGATCTCGGCCATCACCTCGTCGGAGAGCTGCAGGTCCTCCGCATCGATGGCGTTGGCCAGCTGCTCCAGCGACGTGGCGCCGACCAGGGCCGAGGTCACGAAGGGCTGGCGCAGAACGAAGGCGATCGCCATCCGCCCCGGATCGAGGCCGTGACGCCGCGCGATCTCGACATAGCGGGCCGTCGCCTCGTCGGCATGCGGCTTGGCGTAGCGTGAGCCGCGGCCGTCGATCGACCGGCGCGACCCCGGCGGCACCTGCCCGTTCAGGTACTTGCCGGAGAGCGTGCCCGCCGCCATCGGCGCATAGGCGAGCAGGCCGACATCCTCGCGCAGGGCGACCTCGGCCAGCCCAACCTCGAAGGCGCGGTTGAGCAGGCTGTAGGGATTTTGGATCGCCTGCAGCCGCGGCCGGGCGGGATCCTCGGCATGGGCGGCGAGGTGGCGCATGACGCCCCACGGCGTCTCGTTCGACACGCCGACATGCAGGATCTTGCCCGCCTTCACCTGCTCGGCCAGGGCGTCGAGCGTCACGGCCGGGTCCAGGAAGTCCTCGTCCGGCGTGTGCGGGAAGCCGAGCCGGCCGAAGCTGTTGACCACCCGGTGCGGCCAGTGGGTCTGGTAGAGGTCGATCCGGTCGGTCTGCAGCCGTTTCAGGCTGGCGTCGACGGCCTCCCGGACATTCCTGCGGTCGAGCCGGAGCTTGCCGCCGCGCACCCAGGTGAACCGCTCCGACGGGCCCAGGATCTTGGTCGCCAGGACGACCTGGTCGCGCTTGCCCGAGGCCTTGAACCAGGTGCCGATGATCTCCTCGGTCCGGCCGTAGGTCTCGGCGCGCGGCGGGATCGGGTACATCTCCGCCGCGTCGAACAGGTTGACGCCGCGCTCGACGGCCGCATCCATCTGCGCGTGGCCTTCGGCCTCGGTGTTCTGCTGGCCCCAGGTCATGGTGCCGAGCCCGATCCGCGACACGCGCAGGTCGGTCCGGCCGAGACGGGCATACTGCATCAGGCGACTCCGGTCGGCGGGGGAGAGGAGCGGCCGGTATAGCCGGGGAGGCGGCGGCGTGCAAAGGGGGCGGTGGGGTCGACCACCGGGACAACTGGGCGCTTTGGAACACGAAGAGGCCAGGGAACACGAAGAGGCCAGGGAACACGAAGAGGCCGGCGCGGGACGGCCGACGGTGCGCCAGGCTCCCGGCAGGCAACGAGCCCGCGCCTCGTGCCCGCACCGCGGCCAAGGCCTACGCCCCTGCCGCGACCCCGCTCGCCTCGATCAGGTCGACGACGTAGGGCGCGATGCGCTCGACGATGACGTCGACGCCCTCGGCGTTCGGATGGATGCCGTCGTCCTGGTTAAGGGCAGGATCGGTGGCGACGCCCTCCAGGAAGAAGGGGTAGAGGGGCACCCCGTACGTCTGGGCCAGGTCCGGATAGATGGCGTCGAACGCCTCCCCGTACTCTCTCCCAAGATTCGGCGGTGCGTACATCCCGGTCAGCAGGGTCGGCACGCCCCGGGCGACCAGTTGCTCCAAGATCCCCGCGAGGTTCTCCCGCGTCGCCGCCGGATCGATCCCGCGCAGGCCGTCATTGGCGCCCAGTTCGACCAGCGCGAGGTCGGGGTCGTCGGCCAGGGCCCAGTCCAGCCGCGCCAGGCCGCCCGCCGTGGTATCGCCCGAGACGCCGGCATTGAGCACCGTGACGTCGTAGCCCCGTTCCGCCAGCGCCTGCTGCAATCGGGCCGGAAAGGCCTCCGCGTCGGCGAGGCCGTAGCCGGCGGTCAGGCTGTCGCCCAGCGCCATCAGCCGGATCGGGTCGCCGTCCGCGGACGCCACCAGCCCCTCCTGCGCGGCCGCCGGCAGCGCGACCAGCAGCACGGCACCCAGGGCCAGCGCCGCGGCGGTCACCCGCTGGGCGCCGTTGAAAAGCCGGCTTCCTGCGCCATCTTCGCAGGGCGTACCGGCAGCGGTCGGGCGAACGGCTAACGAAAGAGCGGTCATGCGGGACATCCAGGGGCAGCAGGCGGATCACGGGCGGCACGGGGATCCGGCCATCCGGCTCGACAAGGTGCATCTGGAATTGGCGAGCGCCGCGGGCCCCGTCAACATCCTGAAGGGCATCGACCTGACGGTGCGCCGCGGCGAGGTGGTCTCGGTGGTCGGCCCGTCGGGCTCCGGCAAGTCGAGCATGATGATGCTGGTCGGCGGCCTGGAGCGGCCGACCGCGGGGCGGATCGAGGTTGCCGGGCACGCGCTGAACGAGATGGACGAGGACGACCTGGCCCTGTTCCGCCGCGACCATGTCGGCATCGTGTTCCAGAACTTCCACCTCGTGCCGACCATGACGGCGCTGGAGAACGTGGCCATTCCCCTGGAGTTCGCCGGCCGGGACGACGCGTTCGACCGTGCCCGCGACGGGCTGGAGGCGGTCGGCCTGGGTCACCGCCTGACCCATTATCCGGGGCAGCTCTCCGGCGGCGAGCAGCAGCGCACCGCCCTGGCCCGCGCCTTCGCTGCCGGCCCGGACCTGATCCTGGCCGACGAGCCGACCGGCAACCTGGACGGCGAGACCGGCCGGCATGTGATCGACCTGATGTTTCGCCTGTCACGCGACACCGGGGCGACCCTGATGCTGATCACGCACGACCCGGCCCTGGCGGAGCGTTGCGACCGCGTGGTCCGGCTGGTCGACGGCCTGATCGTCTCCGGTGCGGACCAGGCGCCGGCCGGCGCCGCCCCGCGCGCCGCCGCGGCTGGCTGACATGGCGCGCCAGGGAACGGCCCCCGGGGCGGCCCCCGGAACGGCCAGACACGCGGGCAGCGGCCTCCGCGTCGCCGCACGCCTGGCCCGGCGGGAACTGCGCGGCGGGCTGAAGGGCTTCCGCATCTTCCTCGCCTGCCTCGCCCTCGGGGTCGCCGCGATCGCCACGGTCAACTCCGTGGCGGACGGCGTGCTGGCCGGCCTGCGCGAGGACGGCCGCGCGATCCTGGGCGGCGACGTGGCGATGCGCATCCTCTACCAGCCGGCGAGCGACGATCAGCGGGCCTGGCTGGCGGAGCGCGGCACCCTGTCGCAGTCGGCGGAGATGCGCGCCATGGCGCGGGTCCCGGACGGCGACGCGTCGGCGCTGGTCGAGTTGAAGGCGGTCGACGGCGCCTATCCGCTCTACGGCACGGTCGAGCTCGACGGGGCGTCCGACCTCGCCACCGCCCTGGCGCCGATCGACGGGCGCTGGGGCGCGGCGGTCGATCCGATCGTCCTGGACCGGCTGGGCCTGGCGCTCGGCGACACGGTCCGCATCGGCGAGGCGACGCTGGAGCTGCGCGCGACGATCCGTCGGGAACCGGACCGCGCCGGCGGCGGCACGTTCACGCTCGGCCCCCGGGTGATGATCGCCGAGCCGGCGCTGGCCGCAACCGACCTGACCCAGCCCGGATCGATGATCTACTGGCACTACCGGCTCGCCCTGCCGCCCGAGACGACGACGCAGGCGTTCCGCGCCGATCTGGCCGAGGCGTGGCCGAGCGCCGGCTGGCGGGTGCGCGACTTCACCGATGCCGCGCCCCAGCTGCAGCGGATGATCGAGCGGCTGGCCCTGTTCCTGACCCTGGTCGGTCTGACCGCCCTCCTGGTCGGCGGCGTCGGCGTCGGCAACGCGGTGAAGTCCTACCTGGACGGCCGGCTGGCCACCATCGCGACGCTCAAATGCCTCGGCGCGCCGTCGCGGCTGGTGTTCCAGGTCTATCTGATCCAGATCCTCGCGCTGGCGGCGGCCGGCACGGCGATCGGCCTCGCCGTCGGCATCGCCGCGCCCTTCGCCGTGGCCTGGCTGATCGCCGACCTGTTGCCGATCGAGGCGCGGTTCGGGATCTATCCGGGCGCGCTGGCGCTGGCCGCGGGGTTCGGCCTCCTGACCGCGCTGACCTTCTCCCTGCTGCCGCTGGCGCGGGCGCGGCTGCTGCCGGCCGGGGCGCTGTTCCGGGATCTGGTCGCGCCGACCCGGGGCCGGCGCGACCACGGCATGCTGATCGCGTTGGCGGCGTCGAGCGCGGCGCTGGGCGGCCTCGCCATCGTCACGGCGGCGGACACGCTGTTCGCCGCCGTGTTCGTGCTCGGTGCCGTCGCGACGCTGCTGGCGTTCCGCGCCGCCGCCTGGCTGGCGATGGCCGGGGCCCGCCGCGCTGGCCGGCCGAAGCGGCCGGGCCTGAGGCTGGCGCTCGCCAACCTGCACCGCCCGGGGGCGCCGACGCCGGGGGTGGTCCTGTCGCTCGGCCTCGGCCTCACCGTCCTGGTCGCGATCGCCCTGATCGAGGGCAACATGGCCCGCCAGGTCGAGGAGGAACTGCCAGACGACGCCCCCGCCTTCTTCTTCGTCGACATCCAGCCCGACCAGATCGCGCCGTTCCGGGAGCTGATCGCCAGCATCGACGGCACCTCCGACCTGCAGGAGGTACCGAGCCTGCGCGGCCGGATCGTGGCGGTCAACGGCGTTCCCGCGGAACAGGCGCTGGTCGACAGCGAGTCCTCCTGGCTGCTGCGCGGAGACCGGGGCGTCACCTACCGCGCCCGGCCACGCCCGTCGGACACGGTGGTCGACGGCCAGTGGTGGCCGGAGGACTATGCCGGCCCGCCGCTGCTCTCGATCTACCAGGACATCGCCACGGCATTCGGCATCGGCATCGGCGACGAGATGACGGTGAACGTCCTGGGCCGCGACATCACCGCGGACATCGCCAACATCCGCGAGATCGACTGGTCGACGCTGTCGATCAACTTCACGATCGTGTTCAGCCCCGCGCCGTTGAACGCCGCGCCGCACACCCTGATCGGGACGGTGCAGGCGACCGAGGCGGCGGAGGGAACGGTCCAGCGGCGGGTCACGGAGGCCTTCGCCAATGTCACGGCGGTGCGGGTGCGCGACGCGCTGGATGCGGTCAACGCCATTCTGGGCAGGATCGCGACGGCCGTCCGCGGCACGGCCGGGATCACGCTGATCGCGGGCACGCTCGTGCTGGCGGGGGCGATCGCGGCCGGGCACCGGCGCCGGGTCTACGATTCCGTGGTCCTCAAGGTGCTGGGCGCGACCCGCGGCGACGTGCTGCGGGCGTTCTCGATCGAGTACGGGCTGCTGGGATTGCTGACCGCCGCGATCGCGGCCGCCGTCGGCACCCTGACCGCCTGGGCCGTGCTGACGTTCGTGATGGAGATCGACTGGGTGTTCCTGCCCGGCGCGGTGGCGGCGACGGCCTTGCTGTGCACCGCGATCACGCTCGCGTTCGGCTTCGTCGGCACCTGGCGGGCCCTGGGGCAGAAGGCGGCGCCATTGCTGCGCAACGAATAGTCGGCGGCCGCCTGCCGGGATTAACCGGAATTCCAATGGGGAGATAAACATTTAGAACGCCTGCGACGTTCGCTTTGCCGCACCGAATTCAGTTGAATCGCGGCAACGCCTCCCCAATATTGAGGATGCTTCTCCGTTTCCATGGGTGAGGACTCCGATGGCGATCGACCCCCGTCCCAATACCTACGCTGCCCACGCGCAGGGCCGCGCCGTTCCCTCCGCCGAGATGGACGAGGGCCTGCGCGCCTATATGCTGCGGGTCTACAACTACATGGCCACCGGCCTGGCGATCTCGGGCCTCGTCGCCTGGATCGTCGCCAACGTGCCGGCGGCGACCCAGATCTTCTACACGGTCCAGCAGGGCCAGGTCGTCGGCCTGAACGGCCTCGGCATGATCGCGATGTGGGCGCCGCTGGTGATGCTGCTGTTCGCGGCGTTCGCGATGCGCAGCGTGACCGCGTCCAAGGCGCAGATCTTCTACTGGGCCTTCGTCACCATCAACGGTGTCGGCCTGTCGATCCTGCTGATGGTCTATACCGGCGAAAGCGTGGTCCGCACCTTCTTCATCACCGCCGCCGCGTTCGGTGCGCTCAGCCTCTACGGCTACACCACGAAGAAGGACCTGACCGGATTCGGCAGCTTCCTGATCATGGGCCTGTTCGGCCTGCTGCTGGCGATGGTGGTGAACATCTTCTTCCCGTCCGACATGATGACCTTCATCATCTCGGTCGCGGGCGTGCTGATCTTCGCCGGCCTGATCGCGTACTACACGCAGTCGATCAAGCTGCAGTACTCCGAGAACATGGGCCAGGAGGCCGAGACGATCACCGCCGTGTTCGGCGCGCTCAGCCTCTACATTGCGTTCATCAACCTGTTCCAGTTCCTGCTGATGTTCCTGGGCCAGCGCGAGTAGCCGCGCCCCCCGGACCCCTCCGGAACGAGGACGCTCGGCCCCCGACAGGGGCCGAGCGTTTTCTTTTGCCCCCCCGCCCCGCGGGGAGGGGCCGGCCGAAGGCCTGGCGGAGGGGCGGGCGCGCAGCGTCCGACGGCGCCGATGGTGGAGATGCCCTTTCGGCGGGCTGCCGCCCGCCGCCCCCCAGTCCGGCGACGCCGGACAGCCCCCCGTGACTGGGGGCGAGGAACGGGGGCGACGGACTTTAACCGGTTTCTTAGAATCGCCCCTGATTCGTTCGCCCGTACCATGCCGTTGGCGCGAATCGGGATTCTTTGGCGAACGAATCGCTGACTTGCCGGTGCGGCGTCAGACGCAGCGCCCGCCGTCGACCTCGAGCGCCACGCCGGTGAGGAACGCCCCCTCGTCGGAGGCCAGGAACAGGGCGGCGTTGGCGATGTCCTGCGGCGTCGAGAACCGGCCGAGCGGGATGGTCGCGGCGAACTGGGCGCGCCGCTCCGGCGTGTCCTCGCCGAGGAATGTCGCCGTCAGGCCGGTCTCCCCGATCACCGGGCACAGCGCGTTGACCCGTATGCCCTTGGGCGCGAGTTCCACCGCCATCGACTTGGTGGCGGTCACCAGCGCGCCTTTCGACGCGTTGTACCAGGTCAGCCCCGGTCGCGGCCGGAGCGCGGCGGTCGACGCGGTGTTGAGGATCGAGCCGCCGCCGCGGGCCGCGATCAGCGGCACGGCGATCCGACAGGCCAGGAAAACGGCCTTCACATTGACCGCGAAGATCCGGTCGAATTCCTCGTCGGTCACCTCGAGCATCGACTTGTTGCGGTGCGCGACGCCAGCATTGTTGACCAGGATGTCCAGCCCTTCGAACCGGTCGACCGCGGCGTCGATCATCGCCGCCGCGTCCGCCTTGTCGGTCACGTCGGCGCGCACCGCCACCGCCGCGTCGCCGAGCCCGGTGGCGACCCGTTCGGCCGCGGCGCCGTCGATGTCGGCGACCACGACCCGCGCCCCCTCCCGCACATAGGTCCGGGCGATCCCCTCGCCGAACCCCGATCCTGCTCCGGTCACGACCGCGACCTTGCCGGCCAGACGCTGCGGCATCGGGCCCGTCCTCCCTCTCGTCCTGGTGTCGTTGCCGTCGGCCGGCGGACAGTCGTCCGGCTCAGCCATGGTGGATCGCTACCGTCTTCAGCACGCTGAAGTGGTCGAGGGCGGCCATGCCCTTCTCCCGCCCGAAGCCCGAGCGCTTCATGCCGCCGAACGGCAGTTCCACGCCGCCGCCGGCGCCGTAGGTGTTGACGAACACCTGCCCCGCCCGGACCGCCCGCGCCAGGCGCATCTGCCGCCCGCCGTCGCAGGTCCAGATGCCGGCGACAAGTCCGAAATCCGTCGCATTGGCCAGCCGGATCGCCTCCGCCTCGTCGGTGAAGCGCTGCACCGCGAGGACGGGGCCGAACACCTCCTCCCGCGCGATCGGGTGGTCGGAGGGAACGCCGGCGCCGCCGAGGCCGCCGACCAGGGTCGGAACGGCGTAGAATCCGCCGGCGGGCGCGTTGGCCGCCAGCCGCCCCTCCGCCAGCAGTTCGAGTCCGTCGGTCTCCGCGCGCCGCAGGTAACCGCGCACCCGGTCGAGCTGCCGGGCGGAGATCAGCGGCCCACAGTCGAGGTCCCGATCGGCGGGTCCGGTCTCGAGCGCACGAAACCGCTCGGCAACACGCTCGACGAAGGCGTCGGCGATGGTCTCCTGGACCAGGAGGCGGCTGCCGGCCGAGCAGGTCTGGCCGGCGTTCTGCACGATCGCGTTGGTGATGAACGGCAGCGCCGCATCAAGATCGGCGTCCTCGAACACGATCTGCGGCGACTTGCCACCCAGTTCCATGGTCACCGGGCGGTTGAACCGGGCAGCGGCGGCCTGAACCGCCGCCCCGGTCTCGGGCGACCCGGTGAAGCTGACGTGGTCGATGCCGGGATGCCCCGCCAGAACCGCCCCGGCCTCCGGCCCCAGCCCGGTGACCAAATTGAGCACCCCATCCGGCAACCCGGCCTCCATGGCCAGATCGGCGAGCGCGATCGGCGTCTGGCACGCCTCCTCCGCCGGCTTCAGGACGCTGGCGTTGCCGGCCGCCAGCGCGGCCCCGATCGTGCGTCCGAAGATCTGCGACGGATAATTCCATGGAATGATGTGCCCGGTTACCCCGTATGCTTCTTTGAGGGTAATCACAGTGTAACCCGGCTGGTAGGGGAGCGTCTCCCCGTGGTGCTTGTCGCAGGCGCCGGCGTAGAACTCGAAATACCGGGCACAGGCCGCGATGTCGGCGCGCGCCTGCCGGAAAGGCTTGCCCGTGTCGCGCGCCTCCAGCACGGCCAGCCGGTCGTGATCGCGGTCGATCAGCCGCGCGATCTCGCCCAGAAGTCTTCCCCGCTCGGCCGGCGCCAGACGGCCCCAGCCTCCGTCGAAGGCCTCACGCGCGGCGGCGACGGCGGCATCGACGTCCGCCGCGCCGCCCCGCGCGATGGCTGCGAAGGCAGCGCCGGTGGACGGATCCAGGACGTCGACTGCCTCACCGGTTTCGGCGGGGCGCCAGCGTCCGCCTACCAGAATCGTTTCGGCACGGGCCATGGCGACGCGCTTCCCCCTCTTTCGTATTATCCCCGCATCACTCGGAATCGCCTTGAATTCCCGACACTGCCGGGGTGTGTTTTTCATTCCGGGACGACTCGCCCGGAGGGTTCTTTGCAAACTGCGAAATCGCAAACGATCGTTAACCTTCCTGCCCTAGGATCACCTGCGTTTCCCGCCCCCGGGATTCGCCCCAGCCGCTCGGAAGGTCCATGACCGGGAGTGTAGACGCGCCGATCCTGCTGGTCGAGGACACGCCCTCGCTGGCGCGGATCTACGTCGAATACCTCAAGAAGGCCGGCTTCGCCGTCGAGACGGCCGAAACCGGGGCGGCGGCGCTGACTCTGATCGAGACGCGCCAGCCGAGGGTCGTCCTGCTCGACCTGCAGCTGCCGGACATGAACGGCATGGATATCCTGCGCCGCGTCCGCGAGCAGGACCTGCCGGTGGCGGTGGTGGTGATCACCGCCCACGGTTCCGTCAACATCGCGGTCGAGGCGATGCGCAGCGGCGCCTACGATTTCCTGGTCAAGCCGTTCACGGCGGAGCGGCTGGTGGTCACCGTGCGTAACACGCTGGAGCGCACGCGGCTGGAGCAGATCGTCGAGACCTACCGCGACGACCTGGCGCGCGACCGGTTCCACGGCTTCATCGGCGCCTCGCTGGGGATGCAGGCGGTCTACCGCATCATCGACAGCGCCGCCTCGTCGAAGGCGACGGTGTTCATTACCGGCGAGAGCGGCACCGGCAAGGAGGTCTGTGCCGAGGCGATCCACCGCTCCAGCCCTCGGTTCGACGGTCCCTTCGTGGCGCTGAACTGCGGCGCGATCCCCGGCGAGCTGATGGAATCAGAGATGTTCGGCCACGTGAAGGGCGCCTTCACCGGCGCCGTGGCCGACCGCGAGGGTGCGGCCAGCCGGGCCGACGGCGGCACCCTGTTCCTGGACGAGATCTGCGAGCTGCCGCTCGACCTCCAGACCAAGCTGCTGCGGTTCATCCAGACCGGCACCGTGCAGAAGGTCGGCGGCACCACGCCGCAGCGGGTGGACATCCGCATCGTCTGCGCCACCAACCGCGACCCGCTCAGGGAGGTGGAGGCCGGGCGCTTCCGGGAAGACCTCTACTACCGTCTTCACGTGATCCCGGTGCATCTGCCTCCCCTGCGCGAGCGGGGGTCGGACGTGCTGCGCATCGCCGAGCATTTCCTGACCGAGTACGCCCGGGAGGAAGGGCGCCATTTCGAGCGCTACTCCCCCGACGCGGCGGATCGGATGGCGACCTATCACTGGCCCGGCAATGTCCGGCAGCTTCAGAACGTCGTGCGCAACATCGTGGTGCTGCATGACGGGGAGGAGGTGACGCCGGAGATGCTGCCGCCGCCGCTGGCGGGCGGCAGCGGACCGGGCACCCGTCCGCCGCAGGTCGCCGCGGTCGAAGCGCCGGCGGCCGCCGGCCACGACGGCGACGGGGGCGGCGCCCCACTCAACGGGACCCCGGCGGCCCCTCCGGCCCCGCCGAGCCCCAGCCAGGTCCGCCCCCTCTGGCAGGTCGAGAAGGAGGCAATCGAGCACGCGATCCGTGCCTGCGGCGACAACATCCCGCGCGCGGCCGCCCTGCTCGGCATCAGCCCGTCGACGATCTACCGCAAGAAACAGGCCTGGGAACAGGGCGGCGACCAGCAGCGGGCCTGAGCGCCGGCACGGCATGGGACGACAAGCGGCGGCCCGGCTCCCATATGATGGGGTTGGCGGCGGTCCCCGGACCGGCGCCGGCCCGAAGATTTCCCGTTCCCCCTTGTTTCGGACGCCCGTCCATGACCCCATCGACCGCGCGCTTTCGCATCGGCGACATCGTTCGCCACCGGATCTTCGACTTTCGGGGCGTCGTCTTCGACGTGGACCCGGAATTCGCCAACACCGAAGAGTGGTGGCTGGCGATCCCGGAAGAGGTCCGCCCGCGCAAGGACCAGCCGTTCTATCACCTGCTCGCCATCGGTCCGTCCGGGCCCTATGTCGCCTATGTCTCGCAGCAGAACCTGCTGCCTGACGCCGACAACGGCCCGGTCGCCCATCCGGAGGTCGACGCCTTCTTCTCCGGCCTCGCCGAGGGCCGCTACCAGCCGCGCGCCGGGCGGATGAACTGAGACTGCCGGCGTAGGTCGGACCAGGGCGAAGCGGCGGTCCGACGGTTTCCGCGCCGGAGCACTGCCGAAAACCGTCAAGGTTCGCCTGTCGGACCGGTGGTCCGACCTACGACGCCCGGTTCGTGCCCCTCGGCCTAGCCCCGCCACCGACGGCGTCTCCGCCGGGCGGTGAACGAGGCGCGCCTGTCGGACCGGTGGTCCGCCCTACGGCTCTGCCCGGTTCGTCCCCTTCGGCCCCAGCCCCACGGCCGCCACCAGGCCGGCTGCGGCGCTAATGCCGGCGGCGGCCAGGACGGCGGTGCGGAAGGCGGCCAGGGCCGCCTGGTCGATCGCGTCGGCCAGCGCCGCACGGTCGGCCGGAGGCAGGCTCTCCCGCGGCACGGCGGCACCCAGCTTCAGCACCTCCGCCCCGAGCGCCGCTGCGGCCTCCGGCGGCAGGGCGGCGCGGAACACCGCCGTCGCCAGCACGCCGAGCAGGGCGATCGCCAGCAGGAAGGCGACGCGGCTGAGCGCGTTGTTGATCCCCGACGCGATCCCTGCCTTCGACCGCGGCGCGGCGTTCATCACCGCGGTGGTCAGCGGTGCGACGGTGATGCCCATGCCGACCCCCATCACCGCGACCGCCGGCAGCCAGCCCGCCGCCCAGCCGGCCCAGCCGGTCGCCTCCAGCCCCGGCCGGGCCAGCAGGGCGAGGCCGGCGCCGGTCACCAGCGGCCCGATCGTCAGCGGCAGCCGGGCGCCCCAGCGGTCGACCACCGCTCCGGTGCGCCGGCTCATCAGCGCGATCAGCACCGCCAGCGGCAGCAGCGCGGCGCCCGCCGCCAGCGCCGAGAAGCCGAGCACCGTCATCAGGTGCAGCGGCACCAGGAACAGCGCGCCGCCGAACCCGGCATAGAGCAGCAGCGTGGCGGCGTTGACCGTGGCGAAGGCGCGGTCGGCGAACAGGCCGAGCGGCATCATCGGCCGCGCACTCTTCGCCTGGACGGCGAGGAAGGCGGCCAGGCCGGCGCTGCCCGCCACCAGGGCCGCCAGCACCGGCGCGCTGGCGAAACCGAGCCTCGGCCCCTCGACCAGCCCGAACACCAGCGCGCCGAGGCCGAGCGCCGCGAGCACCGTGCCGGGCAGGTCGATCGGGCCGGCGCCGTCCTCGTCGCGGCTCTCCGGCACCCGGGCGCGGGCGACGGCGACCACGGCGGCGGCCAACGGCAGATTGATCCAGAACACCGCGCGCCAGCCGACCGTGTCGATCAGCCACCCTCCGGCCAGCGGCGCCAGCGACACGGTCAGCGCGCTGGCCGCCGACCAGGTTCCGATCGCCCGGCCCCGCCCCGCTTCGGCATAGACCGAGGCGATCAGCGCCAGGCTGCCGGGCACCAGCAACGCGCCGCCGGCGCCTTGCGCGGCCCGCGCTGCGATCAGCGCCTCGACCGTCGGCGCCAGCGCGCAGGCCAGCGAGGCGGCGGCGAATAGCACCGTGCCGGCGAGGAAGACCCGGCGCCGGCCGAGCCGATCGCCCAGCGCGCCGCCGGTCAGCATCAGCGCGACCAGGGTCAGGAAATAGGCCTCGACCACCCATTGCAGGCCGGCGAGGTCGGCCCCGAAATCCGCCTGGAGCGCCGGCAGGGCGACGTTCACCACGCTGGAGTCGACGAACACCATGCTCGACGCCAGCACCGTGGCGACCAGCGTCGCGCGGCCGCCCGCCGGCGCGGCCGGGCGTTGTCCGGCAGTCGCTGCGGAGCCGCTCACGGTCGCGTCCGGAGGCTGGCGCGGCGCGCCGGGCTTGGGTATGGTCGCCCGGCCGGCGCGCCCCCGCGCCGGCGCTCCGCGACAGCCGCACCGCTCCCCCGCCCCGGGCCCGATCCTCCGGCGCCCGCCCCCGAGCCCGAACCGCCGATGCCGCCGATGCAGATCCTGCCGAAATACCCGAACCTGTTCATCGTCGATCACCCGCTGATCCTGCACAAGCTGACGCATATGCGGCAGAAGGAGCGCTCGACCCAGGGCTTCCGCGCACTCCTCAAGGAGATTTCGCTGCTGATGGGCTTCGAGATCACCCGCGACCTGCCGATGACGACCGAGCGGATCGAAACCCCGCTGGAGACCATGGACGCGCCGGTGCTGGCCGGCAAGAAGGTGGCGCTGGTGTCGATCCTGCGCGCCGGGCTGGGCATGGTCGAGGGGCTGCACGAGCTGATCCCCTCGGCGCGCGAGGGGCATATCGGCCTCTACCGGGATCCGGAGACCAAGATGCCGGTGGAATACCTGGTGAAGCTGCCGGCGGCGGAGGACCGGATCTTCATCATGGTCGATCCGATGCTGGCGACCGGCAATTCCGCGGTCCACGCGGTCGACGTGCTGAACCGCCACGGGGTACCCGACGACCGCATCCGCTTCATGGCGCTGGTCGCCGCGCCGGAGGGCGTGGCGGTGTTCCACAAGGCGCACCCGGAGGTGAAGGTCTACACTGCCGCCCTGGACCGGGAGCTGAACAACCACGCCTATATCCTGCCCGGCCTGGGCGACGCCGGCGACCGGATGTTCGGGACGAAGTAGGGCGCGGAGTTGCCGGCGTGTCGGGGTTTCGAATGTCGCGACGTCGCTGCCCCGCCGATCCCGATGCTGCCCGCCGCGCGCGCAAGACGCAGCGGAAGAGCCTCAGCCCTTCCCCGCCAGCGCCGCCAGGGCGGTGCCGCAGACTTCGGGGCGGCCGCGGCAACAGTCTTCGGTCAGGAAGCCGAGCAGCCGGCGGGTGCCCTCCAGGTCGGCGGCGTAGAGCACGTGGCGGGCGCGGCGGGTGGAGGTGACGAGGCCCGCCCGCTCCAACTGGCTGAGGTGGAACGACAGGGTCGACTGGGGCACGCCCAGCCGCTCCGCGATCTCGCCGGCGGGCAGGCCGGTCGGCCCCTCCGCCATCAGGAGCCGGAAGGCGGCGAGCCGGGTTTCCTGCGACAGCGCGGCGAAGGCACCGAGGGCTTGCTGGGTTTCCATGATACACACCTAGGAATATCGAAACAAAAAGTCAACGCGCCGGCCGGCCGCCGCCTTGTGCGGGACCAGCGGGCGGACCCGGGCCGGACAGGCCGGCCGGCGCGTTGCAGGATCGGCATCCGCCGAGGCAGCCGAGGGCGGAGGCCGGAAACGGCGATCCGGCCGGACCGGCCGGGGGGCGTTCCCCCAGGACGGTACCGGCCGGTCGGCGCGGAGAGGGGGCGGGCGCCCGATCGATCGCGCGCGCCCCGCAGGCAGGTCTCTCCCGCCGCTACATCCCCAGTACCAGCTGATAACCGTAGCCGGCGAGGACGGCCCCCGAGAAGCCGAGCGCCAGGTACCACGCGAAGACCGGGCGCCGCACCAGGGCGAACACCGCCATCGCCGCCGGGATCGAGCTGACGCCGCCGGCGATCATGAAGGTCAGGCCGGCCTGGAGCGACATGCCCATCTCCAGCAGGCCGTTGACCATCGGGATCGCGGCATAGCCGTTGAGGTAGGTCGGCACGCCGACCAGAGCGGCCGCCGGCACGATCCACCACTCGCTGCCGCCCAGCGTCTGCGCCACGACGTCGGCCGGGATGTAGGTGATCATCAGGCTTTCGATCATGAAGGCGAGCGTCAGCCAGCGGAACAGGAACCAGCCGGCGCTGCGGAATTCCCCGCCGAAGGTGGCGCGGCGGTCGTCATGCTTCCAGAACGCCCAGGTCACCTCGGCATTGCGCAGCACGGGCTTCGAGCCGCAGCCGCAGCCGGTGGCCTTCAGCCCCGGCACCAGGGGGTCGGCGAAGGTCGGCCGCGCCATCAGGAGCTGGGTCGCGAAGCCGGCGCCGAGGCCGAGCGCGATGGCGGCGACGGTCCGGGCGAGCGCGAAGTCGACGCCCATCACCGCGGAGGTCAGCACGAACATTTCCGGGTCCATCAGCGGCGAGGCGATCCAGAACGCCATCACCGGCGCCAGCGGCACGCCGGCCTTGAGCAGCCCGGCGATCAGCGGGATCACCCCGCAGGAGCAGAACGGCGACAGCGCGCCGAACCCGGCCGCGAGGATCACCGCGGTGGTCGGGTTGCCGGAGAAGACCCGGGCGATCTGCTCGTCCAGACCGGTCGCCTTGGCATAGGCGGCGACGCCGATGGAGATCAGGAAGAACGGCGCGATCGACCACAGCGACAGGCCCGTGAAGGCGAGGCTGTCGACCGCCTGGCCGGGCACGAACAGTGCCAGACCGGCGACGATCACGAAAAAGGCGAGGACGACCTTGTCGATCTGGCCCACCCGCGCGAACAGGCGCTTCGGCGCGGGATTCAGGCTTGCCATGGACATTGGAAAGGCTCTCCGATTCCGGTGTTGCCCTTCAATACCACTACTATTCTAGAATAGTCCAACATTAAGTGTCGAGGCCGGCCACGGCGATCGGATCGCCGATGCCGCGGCCGAAAGGCCGATCAGCCCGCGGCCGGCGAGCGCGACAGGGCAGCCGACACGGCTGCCGTTTCGCCGACGCAGCATTCCCGCGTCAGGAAATCCAGCAGGGCGTCCATCGTCTCGAACCGGGCGCGGCAGCGCTGGGTCCGCCCCTCCCGCCGCTGGGTGATCAGGTCGGCGCCGACCAGATGGGCGATGTGGTGCGACAGCGTCGAGGCGGGCATGTCCAGCGCCCGCTGGATTTCGCCCACGGTCAGACCCTCGTCGCCGGCGCGCACCAGCAGGCGGTAGGCCATCAGCCGGGCGGGGTTGCCCAACTCGGCAAGGCACTTGGCGGCGGTTTCCACATCCATTCCCGAACAATGCCGCGACGCCCTACGACCGGTCAACGAAAAGCCGGCTGCCTCACAGGCTCGCCGCGGCCACGGCCTCCTCCAGAAGCGTCAGTCGGGTCGTCACGGGGGCGATGGTGGCGGCGCCGTCCGCGCCGATCCAGTGCGGCTGGGCGAAATGGCTGATCTCCACCTCGATGCCACCGACGGCGTAGCGCAGGCCCCGCCCCCAGGTCATCGCGGCACGAACGCCGCCGGCCGGGTTCAGCCCCGGCGCGACGGGGCGGACGCCGGTCTGAAGGCAATGGGCCACGTCCCAGTGCCGCTCGCCGCCCATCGCGGTCCGCGTGGTGATCCAGCAATGCATGCCGTCGCTGGACTCGCCGGTCTCGCGCGCCTCGAACCAGTAGCCGGCCTGGTAGGTCGCCGGGATGCCGGCGGCGTAGAGCGCCGACAGCAGCACCGTGTTGATGTCGACGCAGTTGCCGGTGGCGATGTCGCAGACCAGCATCGGCGTCTCGAACTGCATGTTGCGGGGGCCGTAGTCGAACCGAGCGGCGACATGGTCGACGACCCGGCGGACGATGACCTCGTCGTCCGCCTCGCCGGCGACCAGCGCATCGATCGCCGCCTGAAGGTCCCTGGGCGGGCGGGTGAAGCGGTTGTCCAGCAGGTCGAACACTGGTGCCGGGGTCGGCGCCGCGCCCGGCCCGAAGGTCATGGAGAAGCGCGGCTCGGCCGGCAGGTCGCGGACCAGCCAGGCCCGTTGCGGACTGTTGGCGCACGCCAACGCTTCGGTCTTCCAGCCGTCGAGGCCGTCCACCGCGAGCAGCCTCTGCGCCGACGTGTCCGGCGGACGGGGGATCAAGAGTCCGATCGCGCGGTCCGGCCGGCCCTCAGGGTCGACCGCGACGGAGATCGTCAGCCGCTCGATCGGTCCGACCCGGCGGGGGATGCCTTCGATCATGGTGACCTCGCGTCTTTCACCGGCGGTCGCAGCGCTGCTATTGCGCGGCGATCGCCCAATCGGCCGGCACCAGGATCGGCGCGGCCATGTCGACCGGCGGGGCGATGCCGAGGATCGCCAGCAGGGACGGCGCCACCTCCGCCAGAGTCCCCCGGCCGGCGCGCCAGGTCAATGCGATTCCGGGCGCCGGAATCGCGGTGAACGGGACGTCGGCAGCGGTGTGCGACCCGAACGGCCGGCCGTCGGAATCGACGACGCAGTCGGCATTGCCGTGGTCGGCGGTCAGGAGAACCGTCCAGCCGTGGCGATGCGCCGCCGCCGCGATCCGGGCGAGGGCGGACTCGACCGCGGCGGCGGCCCGCTCGATCAGGTCGACGCGGCCCAGATGGCCGACCTGGTCCAGATTGGCGATGTTGGCGACGACGACCCGCTCCTCGGGATCGGCGAGGGCGGCGCAGATCGCATCGGTCACCGCCTCGGCCGCCATCTCCGGCCGCTCCTCCAGCGAGTCCTTCGGCGAGGGGATCTCGACCCGTCGCTCGCCCATCTCGCCGTTGAACCCGTTGAGGAAGAAGGTGACGTGCGGGAACTTGCAGCTTTCCGCGATGCGCGTCGAGGCGATGCCGTGATCGCGCAGCACGAAGGCGAGGCCGGCGTCGTGCGGTCGGGTGGGGAAGTAGGTTTGCGCCGCCGGCACCGCATCGCCCAGCGTCACCAGGGCATGGACGGGGCCGCGCTCGCCCAGGACGCGGGCCGCCTGGACCGCCCGGTCGGCGCGATGACTGGCGTGGATCACCGGCTCGCCGGCCGCGATCGTCGTGCCGCCCTCCACCAGATGGGCGGGAAAGTCCGCCTCCGACGCATGGGTCGCCAGATGCGCCTCCAGCGCCGCGTCGGAGAAGCCGGGCAGTACCGACGGGTCGCCGCTGACGGCGTCGGCGAACACCCGGGTCACCGACAGGTCGCCGCTGCGGTCGCAGAACCACTTGCGGCCCATCACCACGCCGAGGCGAACGCCGCCGATGGCCGCCAGGTCGCCGCGCAGCCTCGCGAGAAGCCCCGGCGCGCTGCCCGCGACGCTGTCGGTGCCGTCGAGAAGGGCATGCACCACGACCTCCGGCACGCCGGCGCCCCGGGCCACCGCCGCGGCCTGGACGATCGACCGCAGATGGCCGTGGACGCCGGCATCGGAGACCAGCCCGACGACGTGCAGGGTCCCGGCCTCCGCGATCGCCGGCCACAGCGGGCTGGCCGCCCAGCTGCCGTCGCAGAAGGCGGCGTCGACCCGGGCGAGCGCCGACGGTGCGGTGCGGCCCAGGCCGATGGTCAGGTGCCCGACCTCGGAATTGCCGACCTGGCCTTCCTCGATGCCGACCGCCGGACCGCTGGCCGCCAGCGCGGCGTGGCCCGTTCGCTCCATGGCGCGGAACAGCGTCGGCAGCGTGTCGGGCCGGACGCCGTTCCCGGGGCCGGCGGGCGCCAGGCCGGCGCCGTCGATCACGATCAGGGCGACCCTCGGTCGATCGGCACCGTTCATGACGCGGGCTTGCGGGCGGTGTGGATCAGGAATTCCGCCGTCGCCGGATCGTAGTCCAGCCTGTAGTCGCCGCGCGTCACCACGTCGACGAACCCGGCGGCGGCGATCGCCTCGGCCATGGTCCGGGCGCGCCAGGGATGGGTCTCGATGGTATTCGATCGATCGCCGCCGACCGTGTAGGTGATCCGGACCAGATCGGGGCCGGCCAGCTGCAGGTCGACCGACGCCCCGCCGCCGCAGCAGCAGTAGGAGCTCCGGTGGTTCTTCAGCGTGCCGTCGAGCACGGCATCGTAGTTGCGCTGGTCGATCACCATCAGGCCCCCCGGCGCCAGCGCGGCGTGGAACTGCGCCAGGCTGGCGGCGAGGTCGGCCGGGTCGAACAGGTGGCCGAACGAATTGCCGAGGCAGACGATCGCGTCGAACGGCCCCGACACGGCCTCGTCGAGCCGGCGCCAGTCCGCCGTCTCGCACGGCACGTCCAGGCCACGGGCGGCGAGGTTCTGACGCGCCTTGGCGGTCATGGTCGGCGCGCCGTCGACCGCCACCACGTCGAACCCCGCCTCGGCCAGGGCGACGGCGTGGAACCCGGTGCCGGTCGCCGCGTCGAGGACGCGGCGCGCGCCATGCTCCCGCAGGAGATCGATGAAGAAGGTTCCCTCGCTCTTGGCTCGGGCGTCCCAGCCGACCAGCCGGTCCCACAGGTCGACGAAGTCCTCGGGATATTCGGCGTGGTATTTCTCGACGGCGTCAGGCGGTGCGTTCACGGCGTCCCCCCTCGGTCTCGTGGTGAAGCTTGAAGCGGGCGTATTCCTCCCAGAAGCGCGGGAACGACTTGCCCACGCAGGCCGGGTCCTCGATCTCGATCCCCGGCGTGACCAGTCCGATCAGGGCGAAGGACATCGCGACCCGGTGGTCGTCGTAGGTGTGGATGCGTCCGGCGTCGATGGTGCCGGTCGGCCGGATCTCCAGCCAATCCTCGCCCTGCTCGGCGGGCACGTCCAGGCGGCCCAGCTCGGTCGCCGCGGCGTGGATGCGGTCGCATTCCTTGACCCGCAGATTGGCGATGTTGATGATCCGGGTCGGCCCCTCGGCGAAGGCCGCGACGGCGGCCAGCGTCAGGACCACGTCGGGCATCAGTTCCATGTCGACGTCGACGCCCTTCAGCCGGCCGCCGGTCAGGGTGATCGCGTCGTCGCCGACATCGACGGTGCAGCCCATCTCGGCCAGCACCTCGGCCAGGCCGACATCGCCCTGCTTCGACCCTCGGCCGATTCCGGGGATCGTCACGGTCGAGCCGGTGATGGCCGCGGCGGCGAGGAAGTAGGACATGCCGGAGGCGTCGGGCTCGATCTCGATGGTCGCCGCGGTCGGCACAGCCGGTGTGACCCGCCAGGCCTTGTCGCCCACCGGCTCCACCGGCACGCCGGCCCGGTTCATGATCTGAACGGTCATCTCGACATAGGGCCGCGAGACCAGGTGGCCCGGGACGCGCACCGTCACCGGCGGCGACCCCGGCGGCCGCCGCCCGGCATGGAGCAGCAGGGACGACACGAATTGCGAGCTGACCGAGCCGTCGACCCACCAGTCGGCGCCGGTGCTTTCGCCTCCGGTGATCCGTGCCGGCAGGCAGCCCGGCAGAGTCAGGCTTTCGGTCGCGATGCCGAGCCGGCCCAGCGCCTCCAGGATGTGACCCATCGGCCGTTCGCACAGGCGCGGGATGCCGGTGATCTCGGTGGTTCCGTCGGCATCGGCGGCGAAGGCGATCAGGAACCGCGCCGGGGTGCCGGCGCCGCCGATGAAGATCGGCGCGGCCGGCGCGCCGAGGCGCCCGTCGAGCCGCGACACGCGGAATCCGTCCGCAGTCTTTTCCGCCGACAGGCCCTCGAAGCCGTCCAGGCAGGATGCCAGCAGCTCGGTGTCCTGGGCGTGCAGGGCATTGGTGACTCGGGTCTCTCCCGGTCGCTGCGCGGCCAGCAGCAGGCCCCGGTTGGAGAAGGATTTCGAGCCCGGGATCGCCGCGACGAACGGGGCGTCGCCGACCGCCCGGAGCGGAATCAGCGTCTCGATGTCTGCGGCCATATGGGGGACGCCTCCTGACCGCGGGCGACTGACTTAAGAACGCGCCCGCATGGGTTCGATAGTTGCGGTATTATCGTCTTAACCATTGACGTGTCAACTAATGCGTGTTCATTTTGCTACCAACGCCCCTAAAAGTTCGAGTGTATGCAAGCCGATCCACGCTGGAGAGATGCGTCGCTCGAAGAGCGGCTCCCTGGTCGGCGCCGGATGGCGCTGCCAGACGGGGCGCCTTTCCAAAGGTACGGCCCCCACCTAGCCGGCGATGGACCGCCATCGTCTCGGGAAAGGATGGGAGCGGATTGATTGTAATAATGATACTCAGTAGCACCATCGTTGACACATATTATTATATCAATTGTCTTCGAAATGATGTATCGTCACTTCGCCTCCGAATAGCCCGCGCGTGAACGGGTCTTGGGGGAGCGAGGCCAGGGGAACGAGGCCAGGGGAACGAAGAGGTCCAAACCATGTCGACGACGAGGCCGAAATCCTGCGACCGGCTGGTCGAGATCGGGCGGCGCGGTTTCCTCAAGGGAGGCGGCGCGGCGATGGCGGGGGTCGCCGCGGCCGGGGCCGCCGGCCGCAGCGGCGAGGCGCAGGCCCAGAGCCGCACCCTGGCGCGCGTCGCGTATCCGGGCAAGCGGCTGGCAAACCTGGCGGACCTGACGGTGGGCGAACCGCTGGCCATTGCCTATCCCGACGACGACAGCCCCGGGGTTCTGATCAAGCTGGGTGTCCCGGCGCAAGGCGGCGTCGGCCCGGACGGCGACGTGGTCGCGTTCTCCACGCTCTGCCCTCACCAGGGCTTTCCGCTGGACTACGCGGCCGCCGACCGGACGCTGAACTGCCCCGGCCACTATTCCCGCTTCGATGCGGAGAAGGCGGGCCAGCAGATCTGGGGCCAGGCGACCCAGAACCTCGCGCAGTTCCACCTGACCGTGGACGACGCCGGCGAGATCCACGCCGATGCCGTGGACGAGCTGATCTACGGCCGGCTCGACAACATGCTCTTCGCCGGCTGACGGGGGCCAGATCCATGACCTACAAGCGCAATATCGACCGTCTGGCGATCCCGCCGGCCGATGCCGAGATCCGCAACGTCGTCTGCCACTACTGCATCGTCGGCTGCGGCTACAAGGCCTATACGTGGCCGGTCGGGACCCAGGGCGGACCGGAGCCGTCGCAGAACGCCCTGGGTGCCGACCTGACCGCCCAGCAGTTCGCGCAGACGCAGAACTGGTACGCTCCGTCGATGACCAACATCGTGCGCCAGAACGGCCGCGACGTGCACATCGTCATCAAACCGGACCACGGCTGCTCGGTGAACTCCGGGCTCGGCTCGGTGCGCGGCGCGCGACTGGGCGAGCTCAGCTATTCCGAGACCACCGGAACGCAGCTCCAGCGGCTGACCGATCCGCTGGTCTGGCGCTACGGCGGCATGCATCCCACCAGCTGGGACGACGCGTTGGGGCTGGTCGCCGTTGTCACCCGCCGGGTGATCGAGGAGCAGGGCGAGGACGGCCTGATCGTCAGCGCCTACGACCACGGGGGCGCCGGCGGCGGGTACGAGAACAACTGGGGGATCGGCAAGCTCTATTTCGATGCGATGAAGGTGCGCAACATCCGCATCCACAATCGCCCGGCCTATAACTCCGAGGTCCACGCCAGCCGCGACATGGGCGTCGGCGAGCTGAACAACTGCTACGAGGACGCCCAGCTGGCCGATACGATCTTCGCCGTCGGCACCAACGCGCTGGAGACCCAGACCAACTATTTCCTGAACCACTGGGTACCGAACCTGCGCGGCACCTCGATGCAGCTCAAGAACGCCGAGTTGCCGGGCGAGCCGCATGCGCCGGCGCGCATCGTGATCGTCGACCCGCGCCGCACCGTGACCGTCAACGCCTGCGAGGTCGAGGCGGGCCGCGACAACGTCCTGCACCTGGCGATCGAGAGCGGCACCGACCTGGTGCTGTTCAACGCGCTCTTGACCCATGTCGCCGACCAGGGCTGGCTCGACGATGCCTTTATCGAAGCCTCCACCGAGGGCTTCGCCGACACGCTGGCGGCGAACCGCACCAGCCTCGAGGAGGCCGCGGCGATCACCGGCCTGACGCCGGAGCAGATCCGCACCGCCGCCCGCTGGATCGCCGAGCCCAAGGACGGCGGCGCCCGGCGGCGGACGATGTTCGCCTACGAGAAGGGGCTGATCTGGGGCAACGACAACTACCGGACCAACGGCGCGCTGGTGAATTTGGCGCTGGCCACCGGCAATGTCGGCCGCCCGGGCGGCGGCTGCGTGCGCATGGGCGGTCACCAGGAGGGCTATGTCCGGCCGCCCGCGGACCATGTCGGCCGGCCCGCCGCCTATGTCGACCGGCTCCTGATCGAGGGCGGCGGCGGCGTCCACCACATCTGGGGCTGCGATCACTTCAAGACGACGCTGAACGCGCACGAGTTCCGCCGCGTCTACAAGCGTCGCACGGACCTGGTGAAGGACGCGATGAATTCGGTGCCGGCCGGCGACCGCGCCGCGATGGTCGAGGCGATCCTGGGCGCGATCCGCGAGGGCGGGCTGTTCGCCGTGGATGTCGACATCGTGCCGACCCGGATCGGCGAGGCGTGCCACGTGGTGCTGCCGGCCGCCACGTCGGGTGAGATGAACCTGACCTCGATGAACGGCGAGCGTCGGATGCGGCTGACCGAGCGCTACATGGACCCGCCGGGCCAGGCTCGGCCGGATTGCCTGATCGCCGCCGGGCTGGCGCAGGCGCTGGGCCGATCGTTCTCGGCGGCGGGCGATGCCGAGCGGGCGGCGGCGTTCGACGGCTTCGACTGGCGGACCGAGGAAGACGCCTTCATGGACGGCTACCACGCCCATGCCGGCGGCGGCGAGTTCGTCACCTACGACCGGCTGCGCGCCATGGGCACCAACGGCTTCCAGGAGCCGGCGACCGGCCTCGACGGCGAGACCATCGTCGGGACCAAGCGGCTCTACACCGACGGGGCGTTCTCGACCGACAACGGCCGGGCGCGGTTCATGGCGACGCAGTGGCGCGGCCTGCAGGCTCCCGGCAAGGACGAGGAGAAGGCGGCGCACCGCTTCCTGATCAACAACGGCCGGGCGAACCTGGTGTGGCAGTCGGCCTATCTCGACCAGCAGAGCCCGTTCGTGATGGAGCGGTGGCCCTACCCCTTCATCGAGATGCACCCGGACGACTTGGCGGAGCTGGGCGTCGGCGAGGGCGACCTGGTCGAGGTCTTCAACGTCAACGGCTCGACCCAGGCGATGGCCTACCCGACGCCGACCGCGCGCCGGAACGAGACCTTCATGCTGTTCGGCTATCCGACCGGCGTGCAGGGCAACGTCGTCGGCCCGGGGGTGAACGAGTTGGTGATCCCGAACTACAAGCAGACCTGGGCCGACATCCGCAAGCTGGCCGACCGGCCGGCCGCGGTCGCCGGCATCAGCTTCAAGTCGAAGGAGTACCCGGTCGGCTGAGGCCGGGCTCCGGGCGGCGCCGCGTGCGACGCCCGGCCCCTTCGGAAGGCCCGCCGGGCCTCAGCCGCCGAATGTCGCCTTCGCCTCGCGCCGGCGGGCGTGGAGGACGGGTTCGGTATAGCCGCTGGGCTGGACCCGGCCCTTGAGCACCAGGTCGCAGGCCGCCTGGAAGGCGACCGACCCCTCGAAATCCGGCGCCATCGGGCGGTAGGCGGGGTCGCCCTGGTTCTGCCGGTCGACCACGGCGGCCATCCGGCGCATCGTCTCCATCACCTGCGCCTCCGACACCACGCCGTGGTGCAGCCAGTTGGCGATGTGCTGGCTGGAGATGCGCAGGGTGGCCCGGTCCTCCATCAGCCCCACGTCGTGGATGTCCGGCACCTTCGAGCAGCCGACCCCCTGGTCGACCCAGCGCACGACATAGCCGAGGATGCCCTGGGCGTTGTTGTCGAGCTCCGCCTTGATTTCCTCCTCCGACCAGTTCGGGCGGTCGGCCAGCGGGATCGTCAGGATGTCCTCCAGCGGCGCGATCGGCCGGTCCTCGATCGCCTTCTGCCGCGAGTGCACGTCGACCTGGTGGTAATGGATCGCGTGCAGCGTCGCCGCGGTCGGCGAGGGCACCCAGGCGGTGTTGGCGCCGGCCTTCGGGTGTCCGATCTTCTGCTCCATCATCGCCGCCATGCGGTCGGGCATCGCCCACATGCCCTTGCCGATCTGCGCCCGGCCGCGCAGACCACAGGCGAGGCCCACGTCGACGTTGCGGTCCTCGTAGGCCTGGATCCAGGTCGCGCCCTTCATCTCGCCCTTGCGGATCATCGGCCCGGCTTCCATCGAGGTGTGGATCTCGTCGCCGGTGCGGTCCAGGAAGCCGGTGTTGATGAACACCACCCGGTCCTTCGCCGCCGCGATGCAGGCCGCCAGGTTGACCGTGGTCCGCCGCTCCTCGTCCATGATGCCCATCTTGAGGGTGAACCGCGGCAGGTCGAGCGCGTCCTCGATCCGGCCGAACAGCTGGTCGGCGAAGGCGACCTCGTCCGGCCCGTGCATCTTCGGCTTGACGATGTAGACCGAACCCTGGCGGCTGTTGCGCAGGGTGCCCAGCCCCTTGATGTCGTGGATTGCGATCGCCGAGGTGATCATGCCGTCGAGCATGCCCTCCGGGATCTCCTCCCCCGTCTCGTCGAGCACCGCGTCGATCGTCATCAGATGCCCGACATTGCGTACCAGCATCAGGCTGCGGCCGGGCATCGAGAGGGTCGAGCCGTCCGGTGCGGTATACTCCCGGTCCGGGTTCAACCGGCGCTCCAGCGACCTGCCGCCCTTCTCGAAGGTCGCGGTCAGGTCGCCCCTCATAAGGCCCAGCCAGTTGCGGTAGACGCCGACCTTGTCCTCGGCATCGACCGCCGCGACCGAATCCTCGCAGTCCTGGATCGTCGTGACTGCCGACTCCATCACCACGTCCGCGACGTTGGCGGGATCGTCCTTGCCGATCGGGTGGGCCGGGTCGATCACGATCTCCGCATGCAGGCCGTGGTGGCGCAGCAGCACGGCCGAGGGCCGGGCCGCCTCACCGCGCCAGCCGGCCAGCTGGGCCGGATCCATCAAGAGCGCCGCCGCCCCGCCCGGCAGCATGACCATCAGCCTGCCGTCCTCGACGACGTAGGCCTGCGCATCCGCATGGCTGTTGCCGTCGGCGAGCGGCGCGATCTCGTCCAGCACCCGGCGGGCATAGGCGATCACTTTCTCGCCGCGGACGGGATTGTACGACGTGCCTTTTTCAGCCCCGCCGTCCTCCGGGATCACGTCGGTGCCGTAGAGCGCGTCATAGAGGCTGCCCCAGCGCGCATTGGCCGCGTTCAGGGCATAGCGGGCGTTCGACACCGGCACCACCAGCTGCGGCCCGGCGATCGTCGCGATCTCCGGATCGACGTTCTCCGTCGTCGCGCGAACCTCCGCCGGCTCGGGCCGCAGATAGCCGATCTCCCTCAGGAAGCCGATATACCCGGCCTGGTCCCAGGGCTGCCCCCGGCGCTCCCGGTGCCAGTCGTCGATCTTCGCCTGGAGCGCCTCGCGCTCGGCCAGGAGCGCCTTGTTGCGCGGCCCCAGGTCGCGGACGATCGCCGCCAGCCCTTCCCAGAAGCGCTCCGGTTCGATGCCGGTGCCGGGCAGTGCCTCCTCGGCCATGAAGTCGTGCAGCACCCGGGCGATCTTCAGCCCGGCGATCTCGATCCGGTCGGTCATGGCGATCCCCTCTCCCTGGCACCAGCGAGGCCGTTCGGCGCCCACGTCGTCGAACACACATGTGGAAGCCACAGCGCGGCAGGGCGAGTCAAACGGCTTTTTCAACATATGGCATAACTTTCCGTCATGCGGAAATACCGCGGGTGCCAATGGCCCGCCCGGCCACGGCCTCCCGCAACACCCGGTCGAGCGCCGCCGCCACCGGCTCCGGGGCCAGCGCCGGATCGCTCGCCCGCCGGCGCGCCGCCGCGGCCAGCGTTCGGCGCCGCGCCGGCTCGTTCAGCGCCGCCAGCGCCACCGCCACATCCTCGGGGGACGGGTCCGGCGGCAGCAGGAGGGCCGCGCCCCGCCAGATTTCCGCCGTGGCGCCACGGCCCGGCACGACCTGCGCCGCCCCGGCGGCGGCATGCTCCACGGCGACCAGGCCCAGCCTTCGCCTTCCGCCGTATTGATGCCGATCCCGGCGGTCGCGTAGAGCAGGGCGAGGTCCGGATCCGGCCAGTCCGGATGGGTTTCCCCCTCCCCGGTCACGACGACCTGCCGGGCCACCCCTCCCTCGGCAGCGATCTCCGGCAGGTCGCCGCACGGTCCCCTCGGCGCGGCGTGCAGCACCAGGACCGGAGGCGGACCGGCGACCGACCGCGCGAAACGGGCGAACCCTCGGACCGAAAGGTCCAGGCGCTTGCGCGCGCGATGCCGGTTGGCGTTGAGGACAAGAAGGGGCGCCGCCGCCGTCTCGACCGGCAGCCGGCCCCGTCGGACCAGCGCGGCGCGCGCGGCGGCCGGGTCGAGCCGCGGCGGCGCGACCCGGCCGTCGGCCGGATGGGGCACCGGCGGGGCCAGGCGCCCGCAGGCCGGCCCGAGGACGCCGGCCAGGACCCGGGCGCCGTAGCGCGTCATCGGCACGATGCGGTCGAGCGCTTCCAGGCTCTCCGCCCCCACCCCCAGCCGGTCGAACTCCACCGGGCAATAGAGCACCCGGGCCGCCGCCGGGGCCTCGGCATCCAGCGCCTCGGAGTGCAGGTTCGGCAGCCACGGATCGTGGCACCACAGCACCGCGTCCGGCCGCACCGCCCGCAACAGGCCGGGCAGCGCATCGACGGCGACGATATCGCCGCGCCGGGGGTTGCCATGGCAGCGGATGCCGGCGGCGGCGGCCGGATCGTCCGCCGCGTCGCCGGCCCGGCGGCCATGGCGGTCGTGCTGCAGCCAGTCGACGCGCCAGCCGAGCGCCGCCAGCCGGGGCAGCAGGCAGCCCAGCACCCGGCCGAAGCCGGTGTTGGGCCGCCCCCAGCCGATGGCCAGCAGGCGCCCCGGCGGCGCGCCCGCCGGCTGCCCCGGAGCCGTCAGGCCGGCCCCAGGGTGTAGTGGCCGCCGAAGCTCTGGCGATAGAAGTAGAGATCCAATTCGGCCGAGGCTTCCGAGGGGTCGTTCTTGAAGATCTCCAGCCCGGTATCCGGCCCGTCGCCGAAGATGCCGACCTGGATGTAGCAGACCGCCCCGACGGTCCAGAACTGGGAGCTGCCGCCGACGCTGCCCGGGTCCGCCTTGTCCAGCCAATCCTCCAGCGCCGGGCCGGCGCCGGCCAGGTCCATCAGCGAGACCAGGCGGTGGGTCGGCGTCATGTTGTAGGTGTAGCCGAAGCTCGCCATCACCAGGATGTTGCCGGCCTTCGACATCAGCGGGTTCGAGAGATCGTCGGCGATCGCCTCGCACATGGCCCGCCAGCCCGGCCGCCAGTCCTCTCCGTTCGGACTGACCGCATAGAACTTGTCGAGCAGCGCCGTCTGGTTGTCCGGCACCTGGGTACCGTCGAACACGATGACTTGCCAGCCGCAGGGCGACGCCGGCGCCTCGACGGGCTGGATCAGCGCGGCAGAGGTGATAATCGGCGGCTTCGGCTCCACCGTCACCGGGTAGCGGATGTTCTGGCTCGAGGTCTTGATCGTCAGCCGGGGGTGCATCGTCCGGCCGTAGATCTCCCACGCCTGCTGCAGCACCTCGCGCTTGTCGCCGGCCAACTGCCAGATGCCCTCCAGCGCAAAGTCGACCACCGCGGGATCCTCGGCCGCGCTGGCGACCCAGGCCTGGAAGCGGTCGACGGTCTCCGGGCTGGGGTCCAGCGGGTCGATGCTGACCAGCTCCGCCACCAGCGCCGGGTCGCCGCCCTGCGCCCGGATCGTCGTGTTGGACGACGCGGCGTAGCTCTTCCATTCCACGGATGCCGCGATCGAGGCGTCCAGCCTGCCGGAGTAGAAGAGGGCGTCGTACTGCGCCTGCATCATCGCATCGATCTGCACGTTCAGCAGGTTCGAGCTCTTTGCGACGGCGGCTGAACTGCATCGATGCGCCGAGGGTAACCCGGCGGGTCAGATAGGCGCCGAAATCATTGAATAAGCTGTTGAAATCGGGAAGCGTCTTGGGCGTCACCACGTCCGGCAGGTCGGCCAGCCGCTGCTGGAAGTCGCCTGAGCGATAGGCCAGGCCGTCGCCCAGGGTCAGCGTCGCCAGCTGGCTGTAGAAGTCGCGATACGTATAGGCGTATTCGGAGTTTCACTGGAACTCCGAACTGAAGCTCGCCTGCATCTCGCCGGAGAAGGCGTCGTAGCCGATCTCGACGCCGGCATGGGCGGCGATCTGGTTCTGGAAGCCTTCGCGGCTCTCGAACGTGCCGGTCTGGAAGTAGGTGGAGGTGCTTTCGACCGGCACGATGAAGTCGGGAACCAGATACTCCTTGCCCAGGAAGGTGAAGACCTGCGTGCCCGCCTGGCTGTAGGCGAACAGCGGCCGGATCAGGCTGTCGAGCGACAGCTGCCCGAACACGTCGTAGCCCTGCCCCACGGCATAGGACTGGGACAGGATCGGCGTCGTGGCCAGATTCAGGGTGGTGGACATCGGGAGGGACTCCGCACGGAATGGTATATTGACTCTCTATTTTCACCTTTTAAGCACGAAATCTTTATCAATTAAATCTATTGATGGTCGGGACGCGTAGCCGTTGGCTGGTGGCCGCCCGGCCCCTGCGGGCGCCCTCTCGGACCGGGCCGAACCCCGGCTGCCGACCGGTCCGAACCGCTTGCGCCGGCTCCGGCCCGGGCTTAGGGTCGGCGGCGTGACCGGTCTGCCGACCGGTCGCTTTCCCTGCCGTTGGTCGTGCCGCCCGCCCGGGGCCTTTTCCGGAGATCCGAAACCGATGCCGTTCCTGTCCGAATCCCTCGCCCGCGTGAAGCCGTCGCCGACCATCGCCGTCACCACCAAGGCGCGCGAGCTCAAGGCCGCCGGCAAGGACGTGATCGGCCTGGGCGCAGGGGAGCCGGATTTCGACACGCCGGACAACGTCAAGGAAGCGGCGATCCGCGCGATCCGGGAAGGACAGACCAAGTACACGGCCGTCGACGGCACCCCGGAGCTGAAGGCCGCGATCGCGGCGAAGTTCAAGCGCGAGAACGGCCTCGACTACGCCGCCGACCAGATCACCGTCGGCACCGGTGGCAAGCAGGTGCTGTTCAACGCCTTCATGGCGACCCTGAATCCGGGCGACGAAGTGGTGATCCCCGCCCCCTACTGGGTCAGCTACCCCGACATGGTCCTGCTCTGCGGCGGCGAGCCGAAGGTCGTGGAGTGCCACGAGAACAACCGCTTCAAGCTGCTGCCGGAGGACCTGGAGGCGGCGATCGGCCCGAACACCAAGTGGCTGATCCTGAATTCCCCCTCCAATCCGACCGGCGCCGGCTACACCCGCGCGGAGCTGGAGGCGCTGGCCGCGGTGCTGCGCCGTCATCCGGACGTGTGGGTGATGACCGACGACATGTACGAGCACCTGGTCTATGACGGGTTCGAGTTCACGACGCCGGCCCAGGTCGCCCCGGACCTCCACGACCGCACGCTGACGGTCAACGGGGTCTCCAAGGCCTATGCCATGACCGGCTGGCGGATCGGCTATGCCGGCGGGCCCAGGGACCTGATCAGGGCGATGGCCAAGGTCCAGAGCCAGAGCACCTCGAACCCCTCGTCGATCAGTCAGGCCGCCGCGGTCGAGGCGCTCAATGGCACCCAGGACTACATCGGGGAGCGCAACGCCGTGTTCCGGGAGCGCCGCGACCTGGTGGTCCGCATGCTCAACGACGCCGACGGGATCACCTGCCAGACGCCGGAGGGCGCGTTCTACGTCTTCCCGAGCTGCGCCGGCACGATCGGCAAGTCGACGCCTGACGGCAAGACCATCGAGTCCGACGAGGACTTCGTCACCTACCTCCTGGAATCGGTCGGCGTCGCGGTGGTGCAGGGCTCCGCCTTCGGGCTGGCGCCCTATTTCCGCATCTCCTACGCCACCTCGACCGAGGCACTGGCCGAGGCCTGCACGCGCATCCAGACCGCCTGCGCCGCGCTGAAATGAGCTGGAGCGCCAAGGGGAGGGGGCCATGCGCATCGCGGTGATGGGCGCCGGCGGGGTCGGCGGGTATTTCGGCGCGCGCCTCGCCGCGGCCGGGGAGGATGTGGCGATCGTCGCCCGCGGCCGCCATCTGGATGCGATCCGGGCGGAGGGCCTGAAGGTCGCCAGCTCCGCCGGCGACCTGACCGTGCGCCCCGAGGTGGCTTCGGACCCCACGGAGATCGGCCCGGTCGACGCGGTGCTGTTCGCGGTCAAGCTGTGGGACACCGAAAGCGCCGGTGCGATGCTCGGGCCGCTGCTGGGTCCGACGACGGCCGTCTTCACCTTCCAGAACGGCGTCGACAGCGTGCCGGTGCTCTCCCGCCTGCTCGGGCCGGAGCGGGTGGTCGGCGGCGTCGCCTACATCTCCGCCTTTATCGAGCGGCCGGGGCTGATCCGCCATGTCGGTACCGGCGCGAAGCTGGCCTTCGGCGAGGCGGACGGCGGGCGGTCCGGCCGCGTCGTGGCGCTGTCGGACGCCCTGGCGCGCGCCGGGGTCGACCATGAGGTGACCGACGCGATCGACCGGGCGATCTGGGCGAAATTCGTGCTGCTGGCGGCGTTCAGCGGGCTGACCGCCCTGACCCGCCGACCAGCGGCGGACGTCCGGGACAACCCCGAGACGCGGGCGCTGTTCGAGGACGCGGCCGCCGAGGTGGCCGCGATCGCCGCAGCCGAGGGTGTCGCCCTGCCCGCCGACGTGGTCGCCCGGACCGTCGCCACACTCGACCGCCTGCCGCCGGAGATGAAGGCGTCGATGTGCCACGACCTGGAACGTGGCGGCCGGCTCGAACTGCCGTGGCTCAGTGGCGCGCTGGTTCGCCTGGGCCGCCAGCACGGGATCCCGACCCCGGTCCATCGCGCCATCAACGCCGCGCTGGTGCTGTGGCAGGACGGCGGCGACCAGAGTTGATCTGTCCACCGGCCTGCATCACACTGTGTCCATCACCTCGCTTCAAGGCGGCACCGCGAAGCAGGTCAGAGATGGCAAACAAACTTGCAGGCCAGAGGGCCAAGTTCAGCCGCGCGAAATCGAGCTTCTTTACGAGTTCGGACGAAGACGCCCGCCAGCGTGCCATCGCATTGATGGCCGAGGTGCTGGTCGACGCCCCCGGCAATGGCTTCACGGAAGACGAGGTGACGCAGGCCGAGGACGTGCCGGACCTCGTGCGGGAGCATCTCGTTCGCCTTCGCTTCCGCGCCGCAGGACCCCACGAGGCGGAAGACGACGACGCCCTTGTCAACGACCTGCATCAGGCCGTGGACACGCGTGACGTCACCGAACTCGGGCTTGGTGCACAGTCGGTCTACGCCTATGGCTATTCTTGCGCTCCCGATCGATTGAAGATCGGTTCATGTGCCGGCGACGTGGAAGCGCGGGTCGCGGCGCAGATCGGCACGAGCAGCCCGGATCGCCCATGCCTGAAGCTGGTCATTCGCACCCATGACTGCAGAGCGCTGGAGCGGGCGTTGCACGGCGTTTCTCGGCTTCGAGGCAGGCAGGTTGACGGCGGCGGAGCCGAGTGGTTCCGGACCTCTCGCGAAGAGGTCGTCCGACTGTACGAGGCGATCAACGGCGGCTGACGGGGATGGGATCGCTGCGCTCGAGCCCTCCCAATATGAGGAAAATCGTAACCTATACCGTTGCACCCTACCGCCATCCTTTCGGCAAGGCCGCAGGCCGTGTGACTGCCTTATAATGGCAGGGCTTTGGCTGAAGGGCGCGCATGCGGTGTCGTTCCGCCGGCCGGAGAAGGAAGGGGCCCCAAGACAGCCATCGCAAGCAAGAAAGCCGCCATCCATGCTTCGACGCCTGTTGCACGCCGTTCTGCTCGCCACCCTTGCGGCAAAAGGTACAGCCGCCGCCGAGAGTCTGCCGGCCGTCGACGGGCCGCCGATCCTCTCCGTGACGGGGGAGATCGGGAAGACCAACGACGGCGAGGCCATGGTCTTCGACCGCCCGCTGTTCGACAGCCTGCCGCAGACCGAAATCGTCACCCACACCTCCTGGACCGACGGCGCCACCCGCTTTTCCGGCGTGACCCTGGCCGACCTGCTCGACTGGCTGGAGGCCGAGGGGGAACTGCTGCGGGTGACGGCGCTCAACGACTACGCCGCCGACATCCCGGTCGAAGAGGTGCGGCAGTACCCGGTCCTGCTGGCCAGCCGGCTCGACGGCGAGGTCATGTCGGTGCGCGAGAAGGGCCCGCTCTGGGTGATCTATCCGATCGACGACTTTCCGGAGCTCGCGGTGGGCGAGAGCGACGCCAAGATGGTCTGGCAGGTCGAACGGATCGACGTCCGCCAAGGCCAATGAGCGTCTTGAAGCGCCACGCCGTCGACCTGCTCGGGGGCCTCGTTCTGCTGGTCTTCGTGGCCGCCACGGTGCTCAGCGGATACGAGTTGTGGGTCCAGCGCACGCTGCTCGGCAAGGTCGACCGTGGCGCCACCTTTTCCGCGGTCCAGCTCGAGCGGGAATACGTCAAGCTGGGCGCAGCGGTCGCCCGCTACTGGGCCGAACCGACCGCGGCGCACCAGGAGCGCCTGCGGCTTCGGTTCGACATCTTCTGGAGCCGGTTCCCGATCCTGCTGGACGGCCCGGAGGGTGAGGCGGTGCGCCGGTTCCCCGGCAATCTCGACCGGCTGACGTGGGGTCAGGAAACCCTGCCGGAGCTCGAGGCGGCGATCCTGGCACTCGACCCGGCCGATCCGGCCAGCCTCGCCCCGGTTCGCGACCTGCTCGACGCGTATCACGAGCCGGTCACGGCGATCGCCCGCAACGCGCTGCAGATCGACAACTACGAGAGCACGCTCGAGCAGTTGCTGAAGGCCCATCTCAAGAGCCTCTACCTCTATATCATCGTCATGGTGGCGGGTGTCCTGCTGCTGCTCCTGCTGAGGCGGCAGGTCTGGCGGGCGCGCGCATTCGCCGCGCAGGCCGGCGAGGCGGAGTTGGCGTTGCGTCGGAGGGTCGCGGCGATCGAGGCCTCGGACGACGGCATCGCCCTGCTCGACCCCGAGTGCCGGTTCACCTATGTGAATGCCGCCTACGCCCGGATCTACGGCCATGCCGATCCGGTCGCCCTGGTCGGCCGGAGCTGGACCGAGAACTACGAGCCGGACGAGGCGGAGCGGATGAACGCGGAGGTCTACGCCGCGCTGTCGACCCATGGCCGATATCGAGGGGAGGCCGAGGGCCGCCGGACGGATGGCAGCGTGTTTCCGATGGAGCTGTCGATCAATCAGCTCGACGACAGCAACACCGTAGCGGTGGTGCGCGACCTGACCGAACTCAAGGCGGCGGAGGCCGAACGCGCCATCCTGCGCGAGCAGCGGTTCCGGTCGCAGAAGCTGGAGGCGATCGGCCGGTTGGCCGGGGGCATCGCGCACGACTTCAACAACATCCTGGCAGCGATCATCGGCTATGCCGACTTCCTCATGGAGGACCTGCCCCGAGGCTCGGAAAGCCGAACATTCGCGGGCAACATCCACACCGCCGGGCACCGCGCCAAGCGGCTGGTCACCCAGATCCTGACCTTCAGCCGCCAGCACGACTGCCGGCCGGTCCGGACGGATCTCGGCGACGTGCTCGAGGAAACCGCGACGATGCTGCGCGCGACGCTGCCGTCGACGGCCCTCCTGGATCTGGACCTCCCGGAGGAGCCGGTCTTCGCCCAGGTCGATGCGGGCCAGATCGGCCAGGTGGTCATGAACCTCTGCGTCAACGCACGCGACGCCCTCGGCGAGCGGCAGGGCCAAATCGCCGTGCGGCTGGAACCGGTGACTGCGGCGGATGCCGGGGCCGCCGAGGGGCCGCCCAACCTGACCGGATCCTGGAACGCGGTCCAGGTCGACCCCATCCGGGAACTGGGCGCGGTGCGGATCGAGGCGACCGACCGAGGGGGCGCCGTGCTGCGCGTCGGCCAGGTCGCCCCCGGCACGCCGGTCGCCCGGATCACCGTGACCGATACCGGCTGCGGCATCGAGCGCGCCACGCTGGAGCGGCTATTCGACCCGTTCTTCACGACCAAGCCGGTCGGCCAGGGCACCGGCCTCGGCCTTGCCACGGTCTATGGCATCGTCGCCGCCCATGGCGGCGCGCTGGAGGTGGAGAGCCGTCCCGGCGACGGCGCCTGCTTCACGGTCGTCCTCCCCGCGCTGGCCGTCGGCGATCGGGCGGAAGTCGCGGCGGAAGCGCCGGAAGACCAAGACCTTGCTCGTCTTCCTGCCGCCAAGCCGCCTCGGGTCCTGGTGGTCGACGACGAGCCGATGGTCCGCGCGCTGATCGCCCGTCAGCTCAGCCAGCACGGATTCGTCGCGGAGACTGCCCCGGATGGTGCCGCCGCCCTCGCCCGGCTCGCCGATCCCGGCGACGCGACCGTCGATCTCCTGGTAACCGACTACGCGATGCCCGTCATGACCGGGCTGGAACTGGCTGAGCGGCTCGCCGCCGAGCCCCTGGCCGCCGAGGCCCCGGCGAAGGCCCCGGCGAAGGGCGGTCGGCGCCTGCCGGTGATCCTGTGTTCCGGCAATCCCGACGCGATCGGCGCCGACGCCCCCTGCCTTGATGCCGTGTTGCAGAAGCCGGTCGAGCCCGGCGTCCTGGTGCGCACCGCGCGCCAGTTGCTGGACCGCGCCGCGCCGCTGCGTCGAAGCGCCTGAGCCGGCGGGACTCGGGCCAAGCCCTGCGGGCTGGCATCGAGGGCCGGAATGGCTTACATCCGAAGCGGTCGGTGGCCCCGGCCGCCCGGATGATCGCCAGAGCAGGACCGCCCTCCCCCATGAATGCCGCGAACGACGCCGCCGCCAACGACGCCGCCGCGACCCGCGCCGGCGACGCGCCGGCTCTCGCCTTCGGCCTCTCCTTCCGCGAGCTTTATGACCGCGACGGCCTGATCCGCGTCGACCGGGCGTTCTGCGCGCGGCTGGCCGACGCCGACCCGGGCCTGCACGGCCGGCTGATGGCGGCCCGGGCAGAACCGGCGGCGCTGGAGAAGAAGGACGAGAGCGATCTCCTGATCGAGCTGGCGCCGCACCTGGAGGACTTCCTCGGCGACCTGTTCGGCATCGGCGACGCGCTCGATCGGCTGCGCGCCGACCACCACGCCCTGGCGCCGCTCTATGCCTGCAAGCGGCTGTTCGTCCAGCGCCAGGCCAAGAAGGTGAGGACCGAGGAGGCCGAGGCCGCGGACGCCGACGCCCTGCGCGCGGCGCTGGAGGCGGCGATCGGGGCGCCCTTCACCGAGCTCGGCTTCGCGGCCGCGGTGATGCGCTGGCGGGAGGACGAGGCGGCCCATGCGGCGATCCTGGACAAGGCGCTGCTCTATACCGGCTGGGCGCTCGCGACCGAGGCAGGCCGGGCGCGCCACGGCGGCGGTCTGCTGTTCCAGGTGCCGGAACGGCTGGAGCCCGAGCGGCTGATCGAGGTGGAAACCGAGGAGGTCGCCGGGATCACCATGATGCGCGGGCCGGCCGACGACGCCCGGAGACGCGACGGCTTCGCCCTGACCGACCCGGGCACCGACCTCGCCGGCGCGCTGGACGAGGCGAACTACTGCATCCACTGCCACAACCAGGGCAAGGACAGCTGCTCGCATGGCCTGAAGGACCGCAAGACCGGGGCGTTCCAGAAAAGCCCGTTCGGCGTCACCCTCGCCGGCTGTCCTCTGGACGAGAAGATCAGCGAATTCCACGTCCTCAAGACCCGCGGCGTGCCGGTCGGCGCGCTGGCGATGATCGCGGTCGACAACCCGCTCTGCGCCGCCACCGGGCACCGGATCTGCAACGACTGCATGAAGTCGTGCATCTATCAGAAGCAGGATCCGGTCGACATCCCGCAGGCGGAGACCCGGACGCTGAAGGACGTGCTGGACCTGCCGTTCGGGTTCGAGATCTACGGCCTGTTGACCCGCTGGAACCCGCTGAACCTGGAGCGGCCGCTGCCGCGTCCGGCGACCGGCCGCAAGGTGCTGGTGGTCGGGCTGGGCCCCGCCGGATTCAACCTGGCCCACCACCTCCTGAACGACGGGCACGAGGTGGTGGCGATCGACGGCCTGAAGATCGAGCCCCTGGACCCGGCCCTCAGCGGCGTCGCGCCGGACGGCGGCCGGGTGCCGTTCCACCCGGTGCGGGACCGGGCCGAGCTGGTCGAGCCGCTGGATGCGCGGCCGATGGCCGGCTTCGGCGGCGTCGCGGAATACGGCATCACCGTGCGCTGGGACAAGAACTTCCTGAAGGTGGTCCGCCTGCTCTTGGAGCGGCGGGACGCCTTCACCATGGTCGGCGGCGTGCGCTTCGGCGGGACGCTGACGATCGAGAGCGCGTTCGCCGCCGGCTTCGACCACATCGCGCTCTGCGCCGGCGCCGGGCGGCCGACCTTCGTGCCGATGCCGGGGGCGCTGGCGCGCGGCGTGCGGATGGCGTCGGACTTCCTGATGGGGCTGCAGCTGACCGGCGCGGCCAAGCCGGACTCGGTCGCCAATCTGGAGGTCCGGCTGCCGATCGTGGTGATCGGCGGCGGCCTGACCGCGATCGACACGGCGACCGAGAGCCTGGCCTACTATCCGGTGCAGGTGGAGAAGTTCCTGGCCCGCTACGAGGCGCTGGCGGCCGATCGCGGCGAGGCTGCCGTGCGCGCCCGCTGGACCGAGGAGGAGGCGGAGGTCGCGGCGATCTTCCTGTCGCATGCCCGCGCCATCCGGGAGGAGCGCACCGCGGCGGCGGCGGAGGGCCGCGAACCGGATATCCGCGCCCTGCTCGACTCCTGGGGCGGCGCGACCGTGGTCTATCGCCGCCGGCTGATCGATGCGCCCAGCTACATGCTCAACCACGAGGAGGTCGCCAAGGCGCTGGAGGAAGGCATCCGCTTCGCCGAGATGCTGGCGCCGTCGGCGGTCGACACCGACCGGTTCGGCCATGCCGAAGCGATCCGCCTCGCCGAGCAGGAGTTCGGCGACGACGACCGGCCGAGGCCCAACGGCAAGGTCAAGCGGCTGGCGGCGCGGACCGTCCTGATCGCCGCCGGCACCCAGCCGAACACGGTCCTGGCGCGCGAAGAGCCGCACCTGCTGGAACTCGAAGGCAAGTATTTCCGGGCGATCGACGAGTCCGGCAACCCGGTGTCGCCGGAATGGATCGCCAAGCCGGCCGAGCCGATGGTGCTGATGGCGCGGCTGGCGGAGCAGCGGACCGCGACGGCCGCGGACGGCGGCGACGTTCGCTACGTCAGCTTCTGGGGCGATCTGCATCCCAGCTTCCACGGCAACGTGGTCAAGGCGATGGGCGGGGCCAAGCAGGGCTATCCGGTGGTCAGCCGGGTGCTGGCGGCGCGCCGCCCGGCGGCGGTGCCGGGGGACCGGACGATCGGCGCCTGGGCGAATGCGGCGCTGCGCGCCCGGGTCCACAGGGTCGAGCGGCTGACCCCGACCATCGTCGAGGTGGTGGTCGAGGCGCCCGCCGCCGCGCGCGCCTTCCATCCGGGCCAGTTCTACCGCCTGCAGAACTTCGAGGCCTTCGCCCCGCATCTGCCGGACACCCGCCTCGCCATGGAGGGGCTGGCGATGACCGGCGCGTGGGTCGACAAGGACCGCGGGCTGGTCTCGGTGATCGCGCTGGAGATGGGCGGCTCCTCGGATCTCTGCGCGCTGCTCAAGCCCGGCGAGCCGGTGATCCTGATGGGGCCGACCGGAACGCCGACCGAAACGCCCGCCGGGGAGACCGTGGTGCTGGTCGGCGGCGGGCTGGGCAACGCGGTGCTGTTCTCGATCGGCCAGGCGCTGCGGGCGGCCGGCAGCCGGGTGCTCTACTTCGCCGGCTACAAGAAGCTCGAGGACCGCTACAAAGTCGACCAGATCGAGGCCGCCGCCGACCAGGTGGTGTGGGCCTGCGACGAGGCGCCGGGGTTCGAGCCCGGCCGGCCGCAGGACCGCAGCGTCGCGGCCAACATCGTCGAGGCGATGCGCCGCTACGCCGCCGGCGAGTTGGGGCCGGTCGACGTTCCGTTCGACCGGGTCGACCGGATCGTCGCGATCGGCAGCGACCGGATGATGGCCGCCGTCCAGGCCGCCCGCACCGGCGTGCTGGCGCCCTACCTGAAGGAGGGCCATGTCGCCATCGGCTCGATCAACAGCCCGATGCAGTGCATGATGAAGGAGATCTGCGCCCAGTGCCTGCAGCGCCACCTCGACCCGGAGACCGGGGAGGAGAAGGTGGTGTTCTCCTGCTTCAACCAGGACCAGCGGCTGGAGATGGTGGATTTTGACTGCCTGCACGACCGGCTGGGCCAGAACGGCCTGCAGGAGAAGCTGACCGCGCTGTGGATCGACCGGTCGCTGAAGCAGTTGCACCTGCGCCAGGCGGCGGAGTAGGCGGCGCCCCGCGTGACGCGGAAATGCCACGATCGGAGGCCGGGGCGGCCTACCCTTTCCGCGAGACGGGCTGGAACACCGAGTAGAGATCCGTCGTACTGGTTTTCCGGCCCAACCCGACGACCTCATTCTCGATCTCGGTCAAGTGGTTCTTCATCGACTCGCACGCCCCGTCGATGTCCCCGCCCTCGATCAGGGAAAGTATCTCTTCGTGATGGTGGTCCCTGCATATTTCGAGTCCAGGCGACCCATAAACGGATATGATCAGCGACGTCTTATAAATCATCTCCTGCAGTATCCCGATCATGATCGGATTGCCACTCAATCGCGCAAGTTCGATATGAAAATCTCCGGATAGCTTGATGCTCTTGCCTCTGCTCTTGGTTTCCCGCGCGTTCTTTTCCTGCTCCAGGCACTTCTGAAGCCTGTTGCGTTCCTTTGCGGTGAAGGCTTCGAAGGCGAAGCGAAGCAGGGCGTCTTCCAGGATCCGGCGCGCCTCGAAGACGTGCCGGGATTCCTCGATCGTCGGCTTGAAGACGAACGCCCCACGGTTCGGCTTGATGATGACCAACCCCTCGGCTGAAAGGCGCTGCAGGGCGGCGCGGACCGTCGTCCGGCTCACCGAGAAGAGGTCGGCCAGGGCCTCCTCGGCGAGTTTGGTGCCCGGCGCCAGCCTCTGGTCGACGATCGCATCGGTGATCTCGCGGACGATGCGATCAGCCATGGATTCTGTTGCGGACATGGGCCGACTCGTTCCCTTCGACAATCCCGCCTCCACCTGCCTCCATTCTGGCGTGTCTGTCAATTGTCTGTCTTACTGTGCACAATTTTCAGCCAATTTGATGGACAATCAGTAAGCGCCCCGTATGCCCCGGATTGAGAAATTCAATGAAATCAAAGCTCAGTTTCTGGCACGAATCCTGCCTTGCCTCTCCCACGTCGTGGCGATCGGAACAGACGAGGAGAAGCGTGATGAGGCGGAGCCTGACAGGAATTGCAGCGGCGGCGGTCCTTTCGGTGGTGCCCTTGGCGGCGAACGCCCAGGAAGGCACGCTCGCGGAAGTCAAGGAGGCCGGCGTCCTTCGTGCCTGCTTCGCGCAAGTGTCTCCCGAGGCCTTCAAGGACCCGGATACCGGGGAATGGCAGGGCATCTTCGTCGATCTGACCCGCGAGCTGGCCGACTGGATGGGGGTCGAACTCGAGATCGTCGAGGTCCAGTGGAACACGGCCGTTCTCGCCATCAAGCGAGGCGACTGCGAGATGTTCGGCGGGTCGATGGTCTACAATGCGCCCCGGGCCGCGGAAATCGCCTATGTGACGCCGGCCTGGGCCAAGGGAGTGAACGGCCTCGTCGCCAGCGAGAACGCCGGGATGTTCGAGAGCCCGGAAGACCTCAATGATCCGGACGTCACGATCGCCGTGGTCTCGGGATCCAGCGAGAACGAGGTGGCGACCCGGCAATTTCCGGATGCCGAGGTCCTTGCCCTCCAGGTCAACTCGAACATCCAGATCCTCGAGTCGGTTCGGCGGGGAGACGCGGACATCGCTTTCCTGCCCACCATCACGCTGACCTGGTGGCTGGCCGTTCCCGAGAACGGCGAGTGGGGGCAGATGGCCTTTCCGGGCATGGAGTTCGCCAGCGCCCCGAACGGTTGGACGGCCCGGTACGGCGACGACGACTGGGTCCGCTTTCTCGATGCCTATGTCGAGTGGTCCCGGGCCAGCGGTCTCGTGGAAGGCCTCTACGACGAGTACATCGAGCTGACCAATCCGTTCGTCGAGACCAACTGACCGGTCGGGGCCAGGATGAAGCTGGATCGGCTCCTCGAGCTTGCCTGGGAATACCGGGAAGCCTTCATCGCCGGCGCATGGATCAGCCTGACGCTCACGGTCCTGGCGATGGTCATCGCGGCCATTGCCGGGCTGGCCCTGACAATCGGGATCATGTCGCAACGCCGGATCGTCCGGTATCCGGCCATCACGATCCTGGAGTTCTTTAGGAACACCCCGATCCTGGTTCTCGTCGTGTGGGTCCACTTCGCCCTGCCCGACCTGATCGGCGTCAAGCTGGTCGCCTATGCGAGTTCCGTCCTCGCGCTGGCCCTCCAGTCGACCGGGTACCTGGCGGAAGACTACCGAGCGGGGATCGAATCGATCGACAAGGGCCAGTTCGAAGCGGCCAGGTCGCTGGGAATGACGTTCCCGTACTTGATGCGCCGGATCATTCTGCCTCAGGCGTTCGCCCGGATCGTGCCGAGCGTCCTGAACCAGTTCGTCCTGTGTTTCAAGTCGACAAGCGTCGTTTCGATAATTGCGGTCCCCGATATCATGTACGTCGCGAATGTCATCGTGAACAATACATTTCTCCCGATGTACATATACACGATTGCGGCCGTCATGTACTTCGGCTTGGTGTTCGTGATCTCGGCAAGTGTCAGGTATCTGACGGAAAAGATCTATGAAGGCCAGAGGGTCTCGGCGTCCTTCAGGACGGCGGCATGATGTTGGCGGCCCGCTTCAGGAGCGTCTCCAAGCGGTTCGGGGACACCGTCGTCCTCAACGATCTGGATCTGGAGATCCCGGACCGGGCCGTCGTCGCCATCCTGGGGGCGAGCGGCGCGGGCAAGAGCACGCTGGTGCGCTGCCTGAATTTCCTGGAGCCGATCAACGCCGGAAGCATCACCGTCGGCGACGTCTCGATTCTGCCGGGGCGCCTGACGCGGGACGGGCGGTCCCTGTCGCGGAAGGAGGTCGCCGCCTTCCGGTCGCGGATCGGCATGGTGTTCCAGGGATTCTACCTGTTCCCCCACATGACCATTCTCCAGAACCTGATCGAGGCGCCGGTCGGTGTCCTCAAATCGCCGCGGGACGAGGCGGTCGAAAAGGCGCGGACCCTGCTGTCGCGGATCGGTTTGGCCGACAAGGAGGCCGCCTATCCGATCACCTTGTCGGGCGGACAATGCCAGCGCGTCGCCATCGCGAGGTCGCTCATGATGGATCCGTCCATCATGCTCTTCGACGAGCCGACCTCGGCCCTCGACCCGGTGCTGACGAAAGAGGTCCAGGCGGTCATCCGGGACCTCGCGATCGGGGGCAGAACGTCGCTCCTGGTCACCCACGAGATCGAGTTCGCCAGGGCGATCGCGACGCATGTCCTGTTCATGGACGGAGGGCGCGCCCACGAGTTCACCCAGGCCGAGACGTTCTTCAACAGGCCGAGAACCCTGGAGGCACGATCCTTCCTGGGCCGGATCGAGTAACGGAGGACCAGCATGGCTCAAGAATTCGAAGTCTCGCCGCTCAAGGGCAGCACGTTCGCGGCCCGCATGGACGGGCTCGACCTGTCCCTCGACTTGGATGGCCGGGACGTCGCAAGGATTGTCGAGAGCTTCTACAAGTACCAGGTCCTGTTCGTGCCGGGGCAGGGGCACATCAGGCCCGCCGACCAGATCAAGTTCACTCGCATCTTCGGACACCTCGAGACGCATGTTCAGACGGATTTTCTTCTCGACGGGCACCCAGAGATCTTCGTGCTGTCGAACATCGTCGAGAATGGCAGGCCGATCGGGGCGGTCGACTGTGCGCTGACCTGGCACTCCGACAGCTCGTACATCGCGGTCCCCTCGATGGCGTCCGTCCTGCATGGCGTCGAGAACCCGCCGGAGGGGGCCACCACATCCTTTGCCTCGATGTACCAGCCCTACGAGGCTCTCAGTGGAGATCTGAGAAGGGCGATCGAGGGGAAGCGGGCCATTCACGACTACCTCCGCCTCCAGCAGTTCCAGTTCCCGGACCGTCCCCTGACCGAAGAGCAGAAGCGCAAGACACCGCCGGTGGCCCATCCGATCGCCCCACGGCATCCGGTGACCGGACGCCGATCGCTGTTCCTGGGCGGTGCGGTCATCGCCGGGGTCGAGGGGATGCCGGAGCACGAGGGCCTGGCGCTCATGGACGACCTGCGGGCGTTCGCGACGCAGCCGCAGTTCGTCTACGAGCACCGCTGGAGCGACGGCGACATCGTCATGTGGGACAACAGATGCACGCTGCACCGCGGCAGTCGATACGACGTGGAGAGGTTCAGGCGTCGGATGCATCGCACCACGGTCGCCGGGCAAGCGGCACCCGAGTTCTGATCGGTGAACATCCTCTTTCTCAACCCCAATCGCAACGACATGATGACCCGCATGGTCCTCGACGAAGCGCGCCGCGTCGTCCGGCCGGGGACGACGCTCCGTGGGCTGACCGCGGCGGCCGGGCCCTCCTATATCGGATCCGAAACGACGCTCCTCGAGGGAGGGATGGCGGCGCTCGAGGCTCTCGGCACCGTCGAGGAGCAGCCCGATGCCATCGTCCTGGCATGCTTCGGCGATCCCGGGCTCGAAGCGCTTCGGGAGAGGGCCGGCTGCCCTGTCGTGTGCATGGTCGATGCGTCGATAAACTATGCGCGGTCGCTTGGCTATCGGCCCGGGATCGTGACCGGAGGGGCGTCCTGGCAGCGGCTGCTCCCGCCGATGCTTCGGCGGCTGGGCATTGATGGCCAGGTCCCGATCTCCTGCCTCGAGGCCAATGGCGACGACATTTCGAGATCGGGACGGGCGCCTCTTGAGGAGATCGAGGCGTCGATCCTGGGCATGCACCGGGAGCACGGCGTCACCTGTGCGATCATCGGTGGCGCCGCCCTGGCGGGTGTCCACAGGAGGCTCGAACCCTCCGCGCGCATACCCGTCCTGGATGCTTCGGCGGTTGCCGCGGCCCATGCCGAGGCCCTTTCCAGCGTCATGTCCTGATACGCCGTCGCCGGCGTCGGACGTCGCCCGCCTCGGCCCTGCCCCGCAGGCACGTCAGTCCGCCGACGCCTCCCCGGTGGTCTCCTCCGACGGCGTCATGAAGGCGACCATGGCCCCGGTCGGGTCGGTGGCCCAGAACATGCGGCCGACATTCGACACGTCGGTGACCGGGGTCAGCGTCGTGCCGCCGGCCTCCGCCGCGACGGCGTGGGCCGCGTCGACGTCGTCGACGTGAAAGTACGGCACCCACTGGCTCGCCATCTCCGGCATCGGCAGCTTCATGATGCCGCCGGTCATGGCATCGCCGGCCTTCGCGACGACATAGTCGCCCTCGGGCATCGGCATGATGTCGTACTGCCAGCCGAGCAACCGCGCGTAGAACGCCTTCGCGGCCTCCACGTCGCTGGTGCTGAGCTCGTTCCAAAGCGGCGTCCCATGTCCGGACATCGCGAGGTCCTCCCCTTGCCAGGGCGGCAACGGCACCGCCCCCGGGGACCATAATCGCACCGAACATTCGACTGGAAAAACATTGACGCACGCGGTCACACGGCTGTGATCGCGCCGGCGCCCGCGTCGGCCGGCGGGGACCGGCCGGGAATTGATCTGCCGCACTGCAAGGCGGCGGCGGCGGCCCTATGTGCTGGAGGGCCGGCGCGGACGGCGCCGCCCCCGCCCGACCTCGACCCTCCTCCCTCGACGGAGCCTTCCGCAATGACCGTGCGCAACCTCGATCGGCTGTTCCAGCCGCGCTCGATCGCCGTGATCGGTGCCTCCAAGCGCCCGCAGTCGATCGGCAAGGTGGTCTCGCGCAACCTGTTCTCGGCCGGGTTCGACGGCCCGGTGATGGCGGTCAACCCGCACGAGACCTCGATCGAGTCGACCCTGGCCTACCGCTCGGTCGCCGACCTGCCGCTGGCGCCCGACCTGGCGGTGATCTGCACGCCGCCGCAGACCGTGCCGGAGATCGTCGACCAGCTGGGCCGCCGCGGCACCCGCGCCGCGGTCGTCATCACCGCCGGCTTCGGCGAGGGCGGCGACGCCGAGGGCGAGGCGCTGATGCAGCGGACGCTGGACGCGGCGCGGCCCCATCTGCTGCGCATCGTGGGGCCGAACTGCGTGGGGATCATGGCGCCGCATGCGCGGGTCAACGCCAGCTTCGTCCACGTCCCGCCCAAGCCCGGCGACATCGCCTTCGTCAGCCAGTCAGGCGCGATCGCGACCTCGATCGTCGACTGGGCGACCTATCGCGGCATTGGCTTCAGCCACATCGTCTCGCTGGGCGACATGGCCGACGTGGATTTCGGCGACATGCTCGACTACCTGGCCGGGGACCCGCATACCAGGGCGATCCTGCTCTATGTCGAAAGCATCACCAACGCGCGGAAGTTCATGTCGGCCGGCCGGGCCGCAGCGCGGTCGAAGCCGGTGCTGGTGATCAAGTCCGGGCGCAGCGAGGCGGCGGCCAAGGCGGCGGCGAGCCACACCGGCGCGCTGGCCGGGTCGGACGCGGTCTACGACGCGGCCTTCCGGCGCGCCGGCATGCTGCGCGTCGACGACCTGGCGGAGCTGTTCGACGCCACCGAGACGCTGGCCTCCGGCCTCAAGATCAAGGGCGACCGGCTGGCGATCGTGACCAATGGGGGCGGCATCGGCGTGCTGGCGACCGACAGCCTGATCGCCCGCGGCGGACGGCTGGCGGAGCTGTCGGAGGAGACGCTGGCGGCCCTGAACGAGGTGCTGCCGCCGACCTGGTCCAAGGGCAATCCGGTCGACATCATCGGCGACGCGCCCGGCGAACGGTACGCCGCCGCGCTGGAGGCGGTGCTGGCCGACCGCGGCAAGGATGCGGTGCTGGTGCTGAACTGCCCAACCGCGGTCTCGGACCCGATGGAGGCGGCGCGCGCCGTGGTGGCGCAGCTGGAAAATCGGCGGCGCCAGCCGGTCCTGACCAGCTGGCTGGGCGAAGGCGCGGCGGTCGAGGCCCGGCGGCTGTTCGCCGAGCACCGGCTGCCGAGCTACGAGACGCCGAGCCAGGCGACCCGGGCGTTCATGCACCTGGTCGACTACAAGCACAACCAGGACCTGCTGATGCAGACGCCGCCTTCGGTCGCGGAGGAGATCGCCCCCGACATCGAGGCCGCGCGGGCCTGCATCGAGGAGGCGCTGGAGGCCGGCCGGTCGATCCTGACCGAGCCGGAGGCCAAGGCGGTGCTCCGCGCCTACGGCATTCCGGTGGTCGAGACCCTCAGCGTCGCCGACCCGGAGGAGGCCGCGGAGGCGGCGGCTCGTCTGGGCGGCCGGGTGGCGCTCAAGATCCTCTCGCCGGACATCACCCACAAGTCGGACATGGGCGGCGTCCGGCTGGGGCTGGAGGGCGCCGAGGAGGTGCGCGAGGCGGCGCGGCAGATGCGCGACGCCATCGCCCGCGCCGCGCCGGACGCCCGGCTGACCGGCTTCACCGTCCAGCAGATGGCCGACATGCCGGGCGCGGAGGAGCTGATCGTCGGGGTATCGGAAGACCGGCTGTTCGGCCCGACCATCCTGTTCGGCCAGGGCGGCACGCGGGTCGAGGTGGTCGAGGACACGGCGATCGCCCTGCCGCCACTCGATCCGGTGCTGGCGCGCGACACCATGGCGCGCACCCGGGTCTGGAAGCTGCTGCAGGGCTATCGCGACCGGCCGGCCGCCGACCTCGACGGCCTGGCGCTGACGCTGGTCAAGATCAGCCAGCTGGTCACCGACCTGTCCGAGGTGCAGGAACTCGACATCAACCCGCTGCTGGCCGGGCCGGAGGGGGTGCTGGCGCTCGACGCCCGGATCGGCGTGCGCCGGGCGGAGGACGCCCCGGTGCCGCGCCTCGCCATCCGCCCCTACCCCAGGCAGCTCGAGGAGCGGGTGACGATCCGCGACGGCCGGGAGTTCGAGCTGCGGCCGATCCGCCCGGCGGACGAGCCGCTGCTGCAGGACATGATCGCCCGATCCTCCCCCGAGGACATCCGCCTGCGCTTCTTCACGCCGATGCGCCAGCTGACTCACTCGGCGGCGGCGCGGTTGACCCAGATCGACTACGACCGGGAGATGGCGCTGGTCGCGGTCGCGCCGAACGACGACCCGGAGACGGACGGGCAGCCGGCGATCTACGGCGTGGTGCGCATCTCCGCCGACCCGAACAACGAGAAGGCGGAGTACGGCGTCATGGTGCGCAGCGACCTGAAGGGCCACGGCCTGGGCTATGTCCTGATGGCCCGCATCCTGGACTACGCCCGCGACCGCGGCGTCGGCACGGTCTACGGCGAGGTGCTGCGCGAGAACACGGGCATGCTGGCGATGTGCCAGGATCTGGGCTTCGACCGCCGCGCCAACCTGGACGATCACCAGCTGATCGAGGTGTCGATCGACCTGTCGAAGGTGCCGCAGGGGGTGGCGGCGGACTGACGCCGCTCGGGCTCGGCGGGGGAGCGCGCTTGCCCGGGAGGTGCCCGCCGTCGCGGGCATGAGCCGTGTCTTTCCCGGAACGGCTACTCGCCCGCCGGCGCCGGCCTGCGGGCCAGCGCGCCGAACAGATACGGGATCGCGAAGAGGACCGCCGGATAGATCAGGGTCCAGCCCCAGACGCCGGCGAACACCAGGCAGACCGCGATGGCGACGGCGCCGAACAGGCGTCGCGACGCGCGCTTCTCGATCTTCACGTAGGCGACGACGCTGGCGACGTAGAGCAGAAAGAAGTTCTGGCCGGCGATGCCCAGCAGGTCGTCGAGGTCGAGCCAGCCCTGTCCCCAGGCGAGCGAGACGGCGATCAGCACCAGGGCGACGGCCGCGATCGCGCCGCGCGGTGCCGCACTGGCGCCGTGTACCCGGGCAAGGCCCAGGCCGCGCGGCAGCTGGCCGTCGCGCGCGGTGTCGAACACCAGCCGCGAGGCGGCCCAGATCGCCGCGTTCAGGTTGGCCAGGATGATCCCCCCGACCGCCAGCGCCAGCACCCACACCGCCAGGCCGGCGCCGAAGATCGCCTTGATCACCGCGAGGAACGGGGCGGTCGCGAGCCGCGGGTCGTCGAGCGGCACCAGGGCCTGCACCGCCAGGGCGGCGCCGGCATAGAGCGCGACCACCAGCACCAGGCTGATTGCCACGGCGAGCGGGAAGTCGCGCTTGGGGTTCTTCATCTCCTCGGCCGTGAAGGCCAGCAGTTCCCAGCCGGTATAGGCGAAGAACGCCAGCGCCATGCCGGACCAGATCGCGGCGGGGCCGGTGTCGCCGGCGGTGAAGTCGATCCCCTGCCACGCCGGCACCGACGCCGCGATGACCAGGGCCAGGAACACCACCAGCACCGTCACCACGGCGTTCTGGACCGCCCCGGCCGCTCGGGCCCCGGCCCAGGCGAGACCGCCGACCAGCAGCAGGGAGGCGCAGGCGACCGCCGCGATCGGCCCGCGCGCGCCCTCCGGCGCCAGTCCGAAGCCATTGGCGATGTAGCTGGCGCCCGTGACCGCGATCCCGGACAGGCCAAGCGAGAACGTGCCCATCAGCACGAAGGCCACGCCGGGCTTGAGCGCGGGGAAGGCCTGACCGACAAAGCCTGCCACCCCGCCCGCCGACGGGAACTTCCGGCCGAGCGCGGCGAAGATCACAAGGAGCGGCAGCACCAGCACCGCGTCGGCCAGCCAGGCCAGGACCGCCAGTCCGCCGGTTTCCCGATACACCAGACCCGGCAGCGCCAGCATGCCCGCCCCGACGACGATGCCGAGCGCGAGGGCGACCGCGCCGAACAGGCCGATGGATCGCGTGAGTTCGCCGGTGGCTGGGGAGGACGGCATGGCGGATTCCGTCGGTTGTCGCCTCACGGCTGTCGCGGACGCCGCCGGCGGTCGGCCCGGCCGCCCCGTTGGGGGCCGGGGCCTCCACGGCTGACGCCTTGCGGACCGGGATCGAGAACGCGCGGCACGAGACCTGACCGTCGCTAATTAGGATATTTCTTTCGCGTCCTGCAACTCAATTTTGAGGCCCCCCGGACCCGCGGCATGCCGGCTGGCGCGGACGGCCCCTCGCTTCCGCGGCGCTTACCCCCTACATTGCGGTCATGCTCGAGCGCCTCAGACCCGCCGCCGCACCGGCGGAAATCCCCCTCGCCCTGCCTTCCGGCATCGTCCGGCCGGAGGCGATCGTCGATCCGGCCGGCCTCGACGCCGACCTGGCAGCCGCGTTGGACGACCGGCCAGCCGGCGATTCGCCGGAGGCGCTGGCGGCGATCCGCACCGTCCTGAAGCGCCATCTGGAGAGCGGCCGGGCGGAAATCCGTCGCCGGTTCCTGGAAGACCTGCAGACCGGCGACACCTGCGTTGCGGAGCAGTCGTACCTGATGGACGTCGTGGTCCGCGGTCTGGCGGCGGTGGTGCAGGGCCGGCTCTACCCGGCGCCGAACCCAACAATGGGCGAGCGCTTCGCGATCGTCGCCGTCGGCGGCTACGGCCGCGGCGAACTGGCGCCGCTGAGCGACGTCGACCTGCTGTTCCTGCTGCCCTACAAGCGCACGCCGCGGGTCGAGCAGGTGGTCGAAGCGATGCTCTACCAGCTCTGGGACCTGGGGCTGAAGGTCGGACACGCCGTGCGCTCGGTCGACGAATGCCTGCGCGCCGCGCGGTCCGACGTGACGATCCGCACCGGCCTCCTGGAGTCCCGCCCCCTGTGGGGCGAGGCCCGGCTGGCCGAGGACCTGAAGCGCCGGTTCCGGCGCGAGGTGGCGGTCGGCAGCGGCGCCGACTTCGTCGAGGCGAAGCTGGCCGAACGGGACGAGCGCCACCGCAAGCTGGGCGACAGCCGGTACGTCCTGGAGCCGAACATCAAGGAGGGCAAGGGCGGCCTGCGCGACCTGCAGACGCTGTTCTGGATCGGCAAGTACCTCTACCAGGTCGACACGGTGGACGGCCTGGTCGAGGCCGGCGTGCTGCTGCGCGACGAGGCGGAGGGCTTCCTGAAGGACCAGAGCTTCCTTCTGACCCTGCGCTGCCACCTGCACTACCTGACCGGCCGCGCGGAGGAGCGGCTGACCTTCGACGTCCAGGCGGAGATCGGCCGGCGCATGGGCTATACCGACCACGCCGGCACCTCCGGCGTCGAGCGGTTCATGAAGCACTATTTCCTGATCGCCAAGGACGTGGGCAGCCTGACGCGCATCTTCTGCGCCACGCTGGAGGCCGAGAGCCGGCGCAAGCCGGCGGTCCAGGCCCTGCGCGGCCTGCCCTTCATCGGCCGCGCGCGCCAGCCGCTGGACGGGTTCGAGGTCGAGGCCGGGCGCATCGACGTGGCGAGCGACCGCCAGTTCCGGCGGGACCCGATCGACATGATCCGGCTGTTCCACCTCGCGCGCGGCCACGGGCTGGACATCCACCCGAACGCGCTGAAGCTGCTGACCCGCTCGCTGCGGCTGATCGGCCCGAAGCTGCGCAAGGATCCGGAGGCCAACCGGCTGTTCCTGGAGATCCTGACCGCCAGGACCGGCGCCGAGGCGACCTTGCGCAAGATGAACGAAGCCGGCGTCCTGGGCCGCTTCATCCCCGATTTCGGCCGCGTCGTCGCGCAGATGCAGTACGACATGTACCATGTCTACACGGTCGACGAGCACACGCTGTTCGCGGTCGGGATCCTGCATCGCATCGATGCCGGGGAACTTGATGACGCCTACCCGCTGGCGACCCGCGTGCTGCGCAAGGTCGACAGCCGGCGGGCGCTCTACGTCGCCATGTTCTGCCACGACATCGCCAAGGGCCGCGGCGGCGACCACTCGGTGCTGGGCGCAAAGGTGGTCCGCCAGCTGGGCCCGCGCCTGGGCCTCGACGCCGAGGAGGTGGAGACGGCCGAATGGCTCGTGCGGTGGCACCTGTTGATGAGCAATACGGCGCTCAAGCGCGACGTCGAGGATCCGAAGACGGTCCAGGACTTCGTCGAGCGCGTCGAGAGCCCGGAGCGGCTTCGACTGCTGCTGGCCCTGACGACGGCCGACATTTCCGCGGTCGGGCCGGGACGGTGGAACGCCTGGAAAGGCACGCTGCTGGGCCAACTCTTCCAGCGCGCCAAGGACCTGATGGTCGGCGGGCTGGAGACCGAGGGCCGCGAGCAGCGGCTTGAGGCGGCGAAGGAGGCGGTGCGAGCGGAACTCTCCGATTTCTCGGAAGAGGAACGGGAAACGTTCCTCGGCAAGGGCTATCCGCCCTACTGGCTGTCCTTCGACCCGGCGACCCAGGCGCGGCATGCCCGGCTGATGCGCGCCGCCGACCGGGAGGGCCGTTCGCTGACGATCGACACCCGGATCGACCCGGGGCGGGCGATAACCGAGGTGACGATCTACACCCACGACCACCCGGGGCTGTTCTCGCGCCTCGCGGGTGCCCTGGCGGTGGCGGGCGCCAACATCGTCGATGCCAAGATCTTCACCCAGACCGACGGCATGGCGCTCGACCTCTTCACCGTCCAGGATGCCGGGACCGGCGGCGCCTTCGACGCGGCGGACAAGCTGGCCCGGCTGTCGGTGGCGGTCGACAAGGCGGTCGCCGGCCGGCTCGACCCGGAGCGGGAACTGGCGCGCCAGCGGCCCGCTTGGCCGACCCGGACCCGCGTCTTCACGGTCCAGCCGCGGGTGCTGATCGACAACGAGGCGAGCCGGACCCATACGGTGATCGAGATCAACGGCCGCGACCGGCCGGGCCTGCTCTACGACGTGACGCGGGCGCTCACCAATCTGGGCCTGCAGATCTCCTCCGCCCGGATCTCCACCTATGGCGAACGGGCGGTGGACGTCTTCTACGTCAAGGACGTCTTCGGCCTGAAGATCGCGCGGGAGAGCAAGCTCAACCAGATCCGCGAACGGCTGCTCGCCGGGTTCGCCGACCGGGACTGCGCTCCTGCCCGGACCCCGGCCACCCCGCTCCGCCGCCGCGGCCCCTCGCGCCGCCACCCGGGCCGGCCGCGGCTGACGGGGTAGGCGCGCCCGGTCGCTACCGGGTGATGACCATGCTGGCGTCGGCGCTGAGGGTCAGGTTGCCGCCGAAGGCCAGGAAGGTGACGGGGCTGTAGACATGGCTCAGGGCGACCGAGACGGTCGACCCCGGCGTCCGGTCGGGCGACCACGCCGCGGTCGCGGTGGTGACGGCCGGGTCGAGTCCGGTGGCGTCCCGGGCCCACTGCTCCAGCGTCGCCGTATCGACCTCCCGTCCGCTGGCGGCGCCGCGCACGGCCGCAAAGCGCACGGTCTCCTTCGCCGCATGCGCCAGGGTCGCCTGGCGGTGGACCGCGAGGCCGACATCGAACATGCCGGCGATCAAGACGGCGAAGACCGGGAGGATGAGGGCGAATTCGGCCGCCACGGCCCCGCGCCGGTCGCTCCGGAAGAGATCCAGAGCCTGCCGGAGCGCGCGGGCAAGGCCGGGACGCTTCCCGCTCGGCGGACAGATCGCCGGCCGGGCGCGACGGATGGCCTCGGCCGGGTGCTGCTGCGGGCCGGAACCGGGCATGCTCATCGCACCCTCACGACCGAGTCGCGGGCCAGTTGCAGCGTCCGGCCGCTGACGAAGGGCCAGTCGATGGTGAAGGTGACGTCGTCGGTCACCGTCACCTCGACATACTGCACGGGCGTCTCTCCTCCGGCACAGGTCGATGTGCACAGCACCTCCGTGCCGTCCGCGCAGCCGCAGAACGCGCGGCTCTGCGCCGTCACGGAGAGCGCCGAGCGGTCGGCGCTGGTGACCGCCGTGCCGGTGTATTCGGACAGCGCCGTCAGCTCCATCAGCGTCGCGTCCTGCCACGCGCGGGGATCGTAGAGGGCCTGCTGGGTGCCGGCCCGCGCGGCCGCCGACAGGCGCAGGCTTTCGACGAAGGCCATGCCGAAGTCGAAGGCGCCGACCAGCAGCATGACCAGGACCGGCAGGACAAGCGCCGCCTCCACGGCGATCGCACCGCGGGCCTGGTCGCGGAACCGGCGAAGGAGGCCGGCGGGAGACCGAAGAACCATGGCCGTCACTCCACCAGCCGCGCGACATAGCTGTTCGGCAGCAGGTTCTTGGCGTAGTTCGAGTCGAGATGCGCCGCGCCGCTGAACGACACCGTCGACGCGGCCAGCAGGATCCGGGACCGGTCCGCCGCGCTGCCGCCGGCGAAATCCACCGACTGCGTGGGAAAGTAGAGGACTCCCTGCAGGTCCATCGTCGATCCGCCGGTGAACTTGTTGTTCACGTTGGACGGAGCATTGGGGTCCTGGACGAACAGCATGTGCGCGTTGTCGCCGCTGGTCGGCGCGCTCAGCGTCACCTCCGAGCCCGAGGCGATGTCGATCTGGGCGTATTTGTTGCCGCTGCCGGTCAGCAGGAAGCTCACGTCGGACCCGGAGACGATGGCATTGCCGCTGACCTTGATGCCGTTGCCGTCGAGGATGTACTCGCCCGGCTCGAACACCACCTCGCCGCCGGAGATGTCGATGCCGCCGCAATAGCGCCCGGGGCTGAGGAAGAGGGTGCCGCCGGTGTGGCGGATCTTGGCGGTCTCGTCGCATGGGCCGGACGGCGGCGCCGGCATGTCGCTGAACGGATCGCCGAAATCGGCGGCGAGTTGCTCCGGCTCGGGATCGACGCAGGATCCGGCCCACCCGCCGGCCAGCGCGATCGACGTCGACTGCAGGCAGGAATTGCCGCTCTGGTCGAGCGCCGCCTCGTCATGGGTCGAATTGACGACCACGCCGCAGCCGAGCGTGACATTGGCCGAGCCGGACACGGACAGCGCGGCGCGCTGGCTCGGATGAAGGGCCCAGACGCAGGCGTCGGCGACGATCGCCATGCCCACCGCCCGCGCCGAGACGGTCGGCACCTCGTCCATGAACAGGCTGGCGAAGAAGACCGAGGCCGGCTGCCGGACGACCACCTCCACCGTCCGGTCGTTGCCGGAGAACGCGCCATCGACCGGCGGGAAGTTCACCGTCATCGTCCCGGCGAAACCGTTGCGGTCCGCGGCGTCGCGTGCCGCCGCGTCGATCGGGGCATAGGTCGCGGACCCGTCCAGCCCCTGGCGCGCCAGGTCGAGCGCGCCGGCGAACGCCGCGGCGTCGGCGGCCGACTGGATCGTCCGCTTGGCGTGGTACCAGGTGCCGACGTCGACGGCGAGCCCGGTGGCTCCGATCATCACCGGCATGCTGAGCGCGGCAAGCGTGGCGATACCGCCACCGCTGTCACGTCGAAACCGACGGACCAGTCCCCGCAGCCAAGCCAGTCCGGCGTCGGCGCCGGAGGGAGGATGTTCGTGATCGGACATGTCGACGATTCCCAAACCTGAAATGAAATCGCGTTCATTTCAGCTTCAGACTCGTAAATCTTCTATGAATCAAAAGTCGATGGTCTTCAGTAAGTGGGATTATGAAATAGGATGCAAAGAAATATCCTCGCGATTACTTAGACGAAAGGAACTCCATGCTCTACTACGGGCAAGTGGCCGGTCCTATTCCACGAAAATCGGCGGGCCTGCCATGGTGGGGCGCAGGGCGCCGTCCGCGCCCGGCGACCACGCGGGACGGCGACGCGCCCGAGCGGCCGGCGTTCGGGCCTCCTCCGGGCGCCGCGAGGAGCGGGTGAGCGCGCCGGCGGTCAGTTGAACAGGCTGGAGACCGAGCGCTCTTCGCTGATCCGGCTGATCGCCTCGGCCATCAGCGGGGCGATGGTGAGTTGCCGGGTGTTGTGGCTGACCCGCACAGCCTCGGTCGCCAGGATCGAGTCGGTGGTGACCAGCTCGCTCATCGGCGAGGCGGTGACGCGGGCGACCGCGCCGCCCGAGAGGACGCCATGGGTGACGTAGGCGCTGACTTCCTCGGCTCCCTGTTCGGTCAGGGCAACCGCGGCGTTGCACAGCGTCCCGGCAGAATCGACGATGTCGTCGACCAGGATGCAGCGCCGGCCGTCGACCTGGCCGATGATGTTCATCACCTCGGAGACGCCCGCGCGCTCGCGCCGCTTGTCGATGATGGCCAGATCCGCGTCCAGCCGCTTGGCGATCGACCGGGCCCGGACCACGCCGCCCACGTCGGGGCTGACCACCACGATGTCCGAGGTCTTGCCGCCCGCCTTCTCCGTCCGCTCCTTGATGTCCTTCACGAACACCGGGGCGCCGACCAGGTTGTCCAGCGGTACGTCGAAGAAACCCTGGATCTGCCCGGCGTGCAGGTCCAGGGTCAGCACCCGGTCCGCACCGGCGCGGGTGATCAGGTTGGCCACCAGCTTGGCCGAGATCGGCGTGCGCGGCCCGGTCTTGCGGTCCTGGCGGGCATAGCCGAAATAGGGCAGCACCGCGGTGATCCGCCGGGCCGATCCACGCCTGAGGGCGTCGATCGTGACCAGCAGCTCCATCAGATTGTCGTTCGCCGGGTAGCTCGTCGACTGGATCACGAACACGTCCTCGCCACGGACGTTCTCCAGGATCTCGACGAACACCTCCATGTCGGAAAAGCGGCGGATGGAGGCCTTGGTCAGGGGAGTCTGCAACACGGCGGAAATCGCCTCCGCGAGGGGACGATTCGAATTGCCGGCAATGATTTTCATGTCCCGAAGCGTCCTTCGGTGGCCAGGCGGGCGCGGGGGCGCCGTCGCGCACGCAAGGCGCGGGGCGGCCCGGACGGTCGCATCGGGGCCGAGGGCTCGTGCCGCGCCGCCGCGGGCGGGGCCGGGTATATCAGCGCCCCCCGAGCCTGTAAATCGCCTATCGCCGCGGCGGTCACCGAACCGTCATGAAATTCGCCCGGCCCGCCGCGCCCCGGCAGGCCCCGGTTTCGCGAACGGGACGGTTCAGCCACATCGGATTGCCCGGGTGCGCCGCCACTACGCCGCCCGATAGGCTTCGCGCTGCGAGGCCAGCATCGCGTCCAGCAACTCCAGCCGGTCCTGGCCCCAGAACACCTCGCCGTCGACCACCCAGCTCGGCGCGCCGAACACGCCCGCCGCGATCGCGTCGTCCCGGTTTCGGGCATAGGCGGCCGCCGCCTCGGGCTCCCCAGCGGCCGCCAGCACGGCCGGGGCATCGTAGCCGGCCTCGGCCAGCAGGGCGCCGACCGTCGCCGGGTCGGCCAGGTTCTCCTCCCGCGCCCAGACGCCGGCGTGGGCGCAAGCGAGCCAAGCCGCCGGATCGCCGCCGGACCGGACGATGGCGATGGCCGCCCGGTCGGCGAGCGACGGGTCGAACGGGAAATGCGGCGGCTGCAGCACCAGCGGCACGCCCCGCGCCTCGCGCCAGCGCTGCAGCTCCAGGAGCCGGTAGCGCTGGCGCGCCGGATGCCGCCTGGCAAGCGGCAGGCCGCCGGTCTGGTCGAACACCTCGCCGAGCAGCACGGGCTTCCAGCGGATCTCGACACCGTGGCGGCGCGCCAGTTCCATGAACGGCGCATGGCCCAGATAGGTCCAGGGCGATGCGACGGAGAGGTAGTAGTCGACAGGGCGGGGCATGAGGGCTCCGGGCAGGGGCTGAACCGATCCGGCGGCACCTTATCCGGCCGGTCCGCGGAACGGCCAGAGTCTTTCGCACCAACGGCGTGTGCCAAGGGACCAATTCCCGGTCATGGACCAGACGCGGGACGAGCGGCGTCTTGGTACCCGCTCGCCGGATCGCCGCGATGGGGCGTCAAGCTTTGCCAGTTTCGATCTTGCGCCGACTCGGTTCGCTGACTCATCCTGGCGAGTATTCGGAACGTTTCGGAAACGTCTGGCGCCGTCTTGGCCTATCTGGAAAGCCTCAACCCCGAGCAGCGGGCCGCCGTCGAGCACGGCGTGAGCCCGCCTGTCCGGGCGCAGCCGGGCCCGCCGCTGCTGGTGATCGCCGGCGCCGGCAGCGGCAAGACCAAGACGCTTGCCAGCCGGGTGGCGCATCTGATCCTGAACGGCGCCGATGCCCGGCGGATCCTGGTGATGACCTTCACCCGCCGCGCCGCGGCCGAGATGACACGCCGGATCGAGGCGCTGTGCCGGGAGGCGGCGGGCGGCGCCACGCTGCCCGCAGCGCGGGTCGACTGGGCCGGAACGTTCCACGCGATGGGTGCCCGGCTGCTCAGGCTGCAGGCTGACCGGATCGGCCTGACGCCGGATTTCACGGTGCTCGACCGGGGCGATGCGGAAGACCTGCTGAACCTCGTGCGCGACGATCTGGGCCTGGGCTCGACCCGCAGCCGCTTCCCGCGCAAGGGCACCTGCCTCGCGATCTACAGCTACGCCGTCAATGCCGGGCTGACCGGCGACCTGGAGGCGGTGCTGGACCGCCAGTTCCCCTGGTGTGCCGAATGGGCCGACGACCTGCGCCGGCTGTTCACCGGCTATGTCGCCGCCAAGCAGGCGCAGGGCGTCCTCGACTACGACGACATCCTGCTCTACTGGGCCCAGGCGCTGAAGGTCGAGGCGGTGGCGGACGGACTGCGCGACCGGTTCGACCATGTGCTGGTCGACGAATACCAGGACACCAACGCCCTGCAGGCCGACATCCTGGCGGGGCTGAAGCCGGACGGGCGCGGTGTCACGGTGGTCGGCGACGACGCGCAGGCGATCTACGGCTTTCGCGCGGCGACCGTGCGCAACATCCTGGACTGGCCGGACCGCTTCGACCCGCCGGCGGAGGTGGTGACGCTGGCGCGCAACTACCGCTCCACCGCGCCGATCCTGGATGCGGCCAACGCCGTCATCGGCCTGGCGGCGGAGCGGTTCACCAAGGACCTGGCCGCCACCCGTCCCGGCGGCGACCGCCCCGTGCTGGCGACGGTGGAGGACGAGCGCGCCCAGGTCGACTACGTCGTGACGCGCATCCTGGAGAACTACGAAAACGGGATCCAGCTCAAGGACCAGGCGGTGCTGGCCCGCGCGGCGCACCATACCGGCGAGTTGGAAGTGGAACTGACCCGCCGGAACATCCCGTACGTCAAGTTCGGCGGGCTGAAGTTCCTGGAGGCGGCGCATGTCAAGGATGCGATCGCCCTCCTGCGCTGGGCCGAGAACCCGCGCGACCGGGTGGCGGCGTTCCGTGTGCTCCAGTTGCTGCCGGGCGTCGGCGCGGCGACGGCGAGGAAGGCGATCGCCCGGATGGAGGCGGCGGGCTGGGCGTTTTCCGCCCTGATGGACCTGCGCCCGCCCCCGGCCGCGCGCGAGCAGTGGCCGGATCTCGCCTCGACCCTGACCACCCTGGCCGGCGCCCTGTGGCCGGCGCAGTTGGGCCTGGTCCGCCGATGGTACGAGCCGCTGATGGACGCGCGCTACGACAACCCTCAGGTCCGCCGGGGCGACCTGGAGCAGCTTGAGCGGATTTCCGCCTCCTATGGCAGCCGCACCCGCTTCCTGACCGAGGTGGCGCTGGACCCGCCGGAGACGACCGGCGACGAGGCCGGCGCGCCGCTCCTGGACGAGGACTGGCTGACCCTCTCCACCATCCATTCCGCCAAGGGGCAGGAGTGGAAGGCGGTATTCGTGCTGAACTGCGTCGATGGCTGCATCCCGTCGGACCTCTCGACCGGCCGGCCGGAGGATGTCGAGGAGGAACGGCGGCTGCTCTATGTCGCGATGACCCGGGCGCGCGACGACCTGCACCTCCTGCATCCGCTGCGCTTCTTCGTCCGCAGCCAGCACCGCCATGGCGACGCCCATGTCATGGCGCCGCGCAGCCGCTTCCTGCCGGAACGGGTGCTGGGGCGGTTCCGGCTGGAGGGCGCGGTCCGGCGCCTCGCCGACGACGGCCCGGCCGCCGCCCCCGGCAGTGCGGCGACGGTCGACCTCAAGCAGGCGATGCGCGGCCTGTTCGGCTGAGCAAGGGGCGGCGGCGCGGCCCGGTCACCCGCCGCGGGTCGGGCACATGACCGTGGCCTCGCCCTCGATCACCACCGTCTCGCCGACGCTGACCCGGGTGGTCAGGACGGCGCGGCGCTTCTCCGGCAGGACTTCCGCCACCGTCACCCGCGCGGTGACCGTGTCGCCGGCGCGGATCGGCGCCTTGAACTTCAGGTTCTGGCCGATATAGACCGCGCCCGGCCCGGGCAACCGGGTGCCCAGCACGGTGGAGATGTAGGCGGCGCCCAGCATGCCGTGGGCGATGCGCCCCTTGAAGAAGGTGCGCTTGGCGTATTCCTCGTTGATGTGCACCGGGTTGGTGTCGCCGGAGACGCCCGCGAACATGACGATGTCAGCCTCTGTCACCGTGCGGGAGAAGCTGGCCGAGAGCCCGACGGTCAGGTCCTCGATAAAATAGCCGACGATGTCGTCGTCGTAGCGCACGTCGTCCATGCCGGACCCGGCCTCCCCGTTCGCCGCCTTGCCGCGGACCCGACGCCGCCTCCCCGCGGCGCGACCGGACCCGATTGTGCAGTGCGGCGACTATAGGCAGGGGGCCGGATCGGGGCAAGCGGGGCGGAGGGGCGGCCGCGAGACGCCCGGCGACACTGCCACCGGAGACGGCGCCATCGGCGGGCTGCCGCCCGCCGCCCCCCGTCCGCCCTCCGGCCGGACAGCCCCCCAGGACTGGGGGGCGAGAGGCGTCCCCGTCCGGCCTGCGGCCGGACAGCCTCCCAGGGCTGGGGGCGAGAATTCTCCCGCCCCGCCTACGGAAGGCGGGCGCCGTCGCCCAGGGATGCCAGCGGCGAATCCACCTTCTGCACCAGGAAGAACTCCGGATCCGGCGTGTTGTCGGAGACGATGAAGCGCAGCCGCACCCGTTCCCCCGGCGCAACGGTGCCGTCGCCGAAGGTCAGGGCGTCGCGCGGCTCATCGGTCAGGGCGATTCGGGCGAACCGGTCGGACCGAAATCGTCGGTCTCCGTGAGGGTCCTGCGCAAAGCTCAGGCCGTCGTGGTAGGTGCTGTGCCGGCCGCGCTCCTCCTCCAGTTCGACCCGGTAGCCGGTCCAGGACCGTCCGGTGGCGTTGATCACCACCTTCTCCAGCACGAAGCCGGTGAAATGGTTGGTCCGCGCCCGGTTGCCGATCTCCGGCGAGAGCCCCCGGACGACGAGGACGACCGGACCGTCGTCCGTGACCCGCTCGACCACCACGATCGGGTCCTCCGGCGTGCCAGTCCCGCCGGCCGACAGGATCTCGAACCCGCCCAGCTCGTCGGAAAAGACGAGGTCGCCGACGTGCCATGCCTCCGCCGCGGCGCGCCCGGGCCCGGCCGCCGCAAGCGCCAGCGCCAAGCCCGCGGCCACCCGGATTGCGCAGTCCATGCAGTCCAGTGTGCCCGCATTCGGGCCCACCGGCAATCCGCCACCGAAGGGTCGCGGCACGCTTCCCCCCAGGCGGCCGGGACGCTATCTCTTGGGACATGATCACGCTCGGAATCCTCAACGACGTGGCCGGCCTGCGCCACGGCTTCTTCACCCGTCAGGGCGGAGTCAGCGGCGGCCTCTATGCGTCGAAGAACTGCGGCTTCGGCTCCGGCGACGACCCGGCCAACGTGGCGGCCAACCGCGCCCGGTGCCTGGAGCAGCTGGACGCCGGGGCGGAGGCCCTGCTGACGGTCCACCAGACCCACTCCGCCGACGTGGCGGTGGCGGCGCATCCGTGGCTGCCCGGCGAGGCGCCGTGCGCCGACGCGGCAGTGACCGACCGGCCCGGGCTGGCGCTTGGCATCCTGACCGCCGACTGTGCCCCAATCCTGTTCTGCGACCCCGCGGCGGGGGTGATCGGGGCCGCCCATGCCGGCTGGAAGGGCGCGCTGGGCGGCGTGCTGGAGGCGACGGTCGAGGCGATGGTCCGGCTGGGCGCCCGGCGCGAGCGGGTGCTGTCGGCGATCGGGCCGCGCATCGCCCTGCGCAGCTATGAAGTTGGGGCGGAATTCCGCGACCGCTTCCTGGCCGACGGCCCGGCCAACGACGGCTACTTCCGCGAGGCGCCGGTGCCGGGCAAGTTCTTCTTCGACCTGGGCGCCTATGTTGCGATGCGGCTCGACCGCTGCGGCCTCGCCCGGGTCGAGCCGGCGCCGCAGGACACGGTGGCGGAGGAGGACCGCTTCTTCAGCTATCGCCGGTCCTGCCACCGCGGCGAACCGGACTACGGCCGCAACCTCTCCGCCATCGCCATGGAACGGGGTTGAACCATGCCGCACCTCCTGACCCTGCTGGGCTTCTGCCTGCTCGGGCTGATGGTGTCCTGCGTGATGCTGTAGCCGTCCGCCGCGGCGGGCCGGTCCGGCCGGCCCTCCGGTCCTCCGGGGACCGTCACCCGGCCAGGAAGCGCTGCACCCGCGCGAGGAACTCCTTGGGCTTCTCCGCATGAGCCCAGTGACCGGCGCCGGGGACGGCGTCGAACGCCGCCTGCGGGAACAACCGGCGGATCTCCGCCTCGCCCTCGGCGGTGACGTAGCCGGACGTCTCGCCCTTCAGGAACAGCGCCGGCCCCTCGAACGACGCGCCCTGCGGCGGCTCGGGCCAGCCGGTCAGGTCGGCCATGGCGTCGGAGATGGCGTCGAGGTTGATCCACCAGGCAAGGCGTCCGTTCTCGCTGACCAGGTTCTGCAGCAGGAAGGCGCGCAGCGGCGCCTCGGGCACCGTGTCGGCGAGGTAGGGATCCGCCTCCGCCCGGCGCGACAGGGTCTCCAGCGGCACCGCCCGCATCGCCCGGACATAATCCGAATGCCGGTCGTCATAGGCCACCGGCGCGATGTCCAGCACGATCAGCCGCGACAGCGCCTCGGGACGGTCGAGCGCCAGGCGCATCGCGGTCTTGCCGCCCATGGAATGGCCCAGGACGTCCGGCCGGTCCAGCCCCCGCCGCTCGATCAGCGCCGCCACGTCGGCGGCCATGGCGGGATAGTCCATCGCCGCCGCCCAGGGCGAGCCGCCGTGGTTGCGCAGGTCGGCGCAGATCACCGGCCGCTCCTCCGCCAACGTCCGCGCCAGCGTCGCCCAGTTGCGCGCCGAGCCGAACAGGCCGTGCAGGACGACGAGCGCCCGGCCGGGCCGGTCGGTGCCATAGTCGAGGGTCGCGAGGTCGAGGGTCATGGCGCGGACCATAGCGGCGGGGCGGTTCCGCCGCCACCCCCCGGCGCCCCGCTTCGGCAGGCCGACTCAGCCGGCGAAGCGCCGGCGCAGCATCTCGAACACCGCGCGCAGGCCCATCGCCTCTCCGCCCTTGGGCCGGCCCGGCTGGTCGGCCGTGTTCCAGGCCATCAGGTCGAGATGCATCCAGGGCGTCTTCTCCGGCACGAAATGCTCCAGGAACAGGGCCGCGGTGATCGCCCCGGCGAATCCGCCGCTGCCGACGTTGGAGAGCTCGGCCGCCTCGCTCTTCAGCAGCTTGCGATAGGGCTGGTGCAGCGGCAGCCGCCAGACCGGGTCGTCCACCTTGCCGGCCGCGTCGAGGGTGTCCGCCGCGAGGCTGTCGTCATTGGCGAACAGGGCGGGCAGTTCGGTCCCCAGCGCGACCCGCGCCGCGCCGGTCAGCGTGGCGAAATCGACCATCAGCACGGGCTGGTCCTCGCCGGCGCGGGTGATCGCGTCGGCGAGGACCAGCCGACCTTCCGCATCCGTGTTGCCGATCTCGACCGTCGTGCCCTTGCGGCTGGTGAGGATGTCCATTGGCCGGAAGGCGTTGCCGGAGACCGCGTTCTCCACCGCCGGGATCAGGAGGTGCAGGCGCACCGGCAGCCCCGCCGCCATGATCAGCCGGGCAAGCCCGAGGGCATGGGCGGCGCCGCCCATGTCCTTCTTCATCAGCAGCATGCCGTTCGAGGGCTTGAGATCGAGCCCGCCGGTGTCGAACACGACGCCCTTGCCAATCACCGCCACCCGCGGGTGGCGGGCCTCGCCCCATTCCATCTCGATCAACCGCGGCGCGCGGGACGACGCCCGGCCGACCGCGTGGATCATCGGGAAGTTCCCCTCCAGGAGGGCGTCGCCTTCGGTGATCCGCACGGTTGCGCCGAATTCCGCGGCGACGGTGTTGGTCGACTCCGCCAGTTCCACCGGACCCATGTCGGCGGCGGGCGTGTTGATCAGGTCGCGCACCAGCCCGATCGACGCGGCCAGGTTCTCCACCGCCGCGCGGTCGCAGCCTTCGGGCCAGACCAGGACGGCCTTGCCGGCCTCCGCCTTGCGGTAGCGGTCGAATCGATAGCCGCCGAGCGCCCAACCGAGCGCCAGGCGCGTCGGGTCGACCTCCACCCCGGGCGGCGGCGCCAGGGCGTAGCTGCCCTCGGGCAGCTTCGACGGCAGGCCGGCCAGCGACCACAGCCCGGCCCCCTCCCCGGTGCCGGCGAGCGCGCGGGCGAGACCGCCCCCGGGACCGGGAACCAGCGCCAGCTCGCCCGCGCCGGCCCTGAACCCGGTGGCGCGCAGCCAGGCGGCCTCGGCCGGGTCGGCGGCCCCCAGCCAGTCCTCAAGCCCGGCCTTGGCGATCGGCACCAGCGGGATGGCGGCATCGGCGGTCTCGGCAAAACGGCCGGTCAACGGCATCGGGCGGCTCCTGAGGGGCAACGGGCGGGACGGACAGGCGGCCGCGGCAACTTGATCGCCGGGCCGCGTCCGGCCATTAATGCCGCGATTCCGGCCCGCTTGCCAATCCCGGCCGGCTCCCCCACCGTCCCATCCTGGAGGCCCGCGCCATGCCCACGCTGATCATCGGCAACAAGGCCTATTCGACCTGGTCGCTGCGCGCCTGGCTGGTCTGCCGCGCCGCCGGCCTGGAATGCGAGGAGGAGATGATCGCGCTTCGCCGGCCCGACACGGCGCAGAACATCCGCGCCCGCGTGCCGTCCGCCCGGATCCCCGCGCTGGTCGATGGCGGCCTGATGGTCTGGGACTCCCTTGCGATCGCGGAATACGTGGCGGAGCGGGCACCCGAGGCCGGGCTGTGGCCGGCGGACCCGGCGGCGCGCGCGGTCGCCCGGGCGGTGACGGCGGAGATGCACAGCGGCTTCGCCAGCCTGCGCCGGACCATGCCGATGGACCTCAAGGCCGATCATCCGGGCCAGGGCATGACGCCGGAGACGGTGGCCGACATCGACCGCATCGCCGCGCTGTGGGCCGACTGCCGGACCCGGTTCGGAGCCGGCGGTCCGTACCTGTTCGGCGCCCGCTTCGGGATCGCCGACGCCTTCTACGCTCCGGTGGCGACCCGGTTCGCCACCTATGCCGTCGATCTCCCGGCGGAGGCCGCCGCGGTCCGCGACGCGCTGCTGGCCTACCCGCCGATGCTGGAGTGGCGGGCGGAGGCGCAGCAGGAGGAGGCGGCGAAGACGCGGGACGGCTGAGCGCGCGCCGCCCCTACTCCGTCAGCGGCTGCGGCGCGGTCGCTTCGGTCGGGCCGACCGCCTCGCCCTCGGCCGGCCTCTCGTCGGCCAGGCGGCGCAGCATGCCGACGTCGCGGTAGTAGCGCGTCGCCCCCTCGTGAAGGGGGATCGCGAGGCCGCGCAGGGCGTTGTCCAGCCGGATCTCCCGGCCGCGCGGATGCCCATGGGTCAGGAGCGTCTGGGTGGTCGGGTGCCAGAGCGCCTTGGTGATGCCGAACACCAGGTCCGCATCGACCTCCGACGACACGACGAAGAGGGCGCCGACCGCCAGGGTGTTCACCCCTTCGACGCCCGGATAGGCCCCGGCCGGCAGCCGGCCGGCGGTGAAGAACGGCAGGTCGGCCAGGAGGTCGCGCGCCGTGGCGTCGGCCAGCGGCAGGAGACGGATCGGCATGCGCCGCGCCAGGTCCTCGACCGCCAGCAGCGGCGCGCCGCCGATGATGAAGAAGGCATCCAGCTCGTCCGCCAGGACCAGATCGGCGGCGGCCTCCGGTCCGGCGAACACCGGCTGGTAGTCCGCGTCTTCCTCCAGCCCGTAGGCCTCCAGGATCAGCCGGGCGTCGATCAGCGTGCCGGAGCCGAGATCGCCCAGTGCGACCCGCTTTCCAGCCAGGTCGGCGATCGCCTCGATGCCGCTGTCGTCCGGCACGACGACATGCACCAGCTCGGCATAGAGACGGCCGATGGCGCGCAGTCGGTCGAGCGGTCCCTCGTCCAGGTAGAGGCCGGTGCCGTTATAGGCCCAGAACGCGATGTCGGCCTGGCTGAGGCCGGATTCGATCTCGCCCGCCTGGATCTTCTCCACGTTCTCGACCGAGCCGGACGAGGCCTGGGCGACGGCGATCAGGCCGGGGACGCCGCAGCTGCCGCCGATCTCGCAGGGCGGGCCGCCCGGGGGGTTGGAGATCGCACCGGCAATGATCCCGCCGATCGGGAAATAGGTCCCGCCGGTGGTGCCGGTACCGATCCGGAAGAAGGTGAGGTCCTGTGCCGCGGCATCTCGGGAGAACCCGGCCGCGGTCGCAGGCCCGGCGACCGCGGCGGCCGCCAGGGCGCCGCGCAGCAGCGTGCGGCGCGCCAGCCCGGCGACCGGATCGGAAGGCTCTGCTGCTGCCTGGTCCTGCCGCCCCATCGCGTGCCGCCCCCATCCTTCCCGCCACCGGTGTCGCGCGCCCGGCCGGCGCCCCCGCCGCCGAAACCCGCCGTCGCCATTGAACCATGACGAACGGCAATGGGCAAACCGAGGCGACGGCCAAGCCGAGGCGACGGCCCAACCGAGGGGATGGTCCGGCGGGCCGGGCGGTCCCACCGCGAGCGCCGCTGTCAGAACCGGCCGATCGCCAGCAGGACGCCATAGACCGCCGCCGCCGCGCCCAGGACGCGAACCGCCGTCGGCGTCAGGCCGCGCCCGAGCATCGCGCCGACCCCAATGCCGGCCGCGAGCGCGACCAGGGCGGCGATGCCCGTGGTGGCGATCCTCTCCACATCCTCCAGTGCGATCACCAGGAACCGGCGGCCGTGGATCGCACCGGCGATCCCGGCGACGAGGACGCACAGCCCCGCCGGTTCGCGCACCGCCAGCGCGACCAGGATGCCGACCGCGGCCACGGCCCCAGGGACCAGCCAGGCCAGGGCCGGGATGCCGATCTGGAGGTTGGCCAGCAGAACGCCGACGCCCAACCCGACCAGCGTCGCCACCGGCATCCGCCACAGCGCCGCTCCGCCCAGCTGCTCCGCCCACAGGCCGAGCGCGAGCAGCAGGACCAGCAGCGGCGGCACGCCCAGGACCGGCAGCGAGGCGGTCACGCGGGTCTCGGACGGCGTTCGGTGAGACGGTCGGCAGCGGGCATGATCGTCTTTCGATGTTGCGCAGGATCGGCAAGCGGCCTATTCCGCCGCGCCGCGCTGCGTCCCTTCGGCGGGGGCGTCGAAGTCGAATGACAGTTGCAGGTCCTCCGGCTCCGACCGGGGATCCAGAGTGACGGCCTCGGCGGTGGTCTGCGGCACGGCGACGAAGCTGCCCTGTTCCGCATTCGGCAGCGGAGCGCGGCGGCGCATGCGCCATGCGACGAACACGGAGAGTATGCCACCGACGGCGGCGAAGAAGAAGAACAGCCCGCCATTGCCCGCGATCCGCATCGCCTGCGCCGCGATCACCGGCCCGGCGGCCGAGCCGACGCCGAAATAGAACAGCAGGCCGGCCGAGGCGGCGATCAGCCGGTGCGGCTCCACGTAGTCGTTCGCTTGGGTCAGGCTGATCGGGTACAGCGTATAGGAGATGCCGCCGAACAGGGCCAGCAGGGGGATCAGGATGACCAGGCCCAGGCTGGCGAACACGCCCATCAGCAGGCCGATGATCGTCAGTGCCAGGGTCAGCCCGAGGATCACCGTGCGCCGGTCGTAGCGGTCGCTCAGATGCCCCATCGGGAACTGCAGGACGAAGCCGCTGATCACTGCGATCGCCATGAACTGGGCGATCCAGGTGGTGGTGTCCTCCACGCCGCGGGCATAGAGCGGGCCGAGCGCGTTGAACGCGCCGTTGACGAGCCCCGCGGCGAAGCACCCGGCGACGCCCAGCGGCGAGATCGCCACCAGTTCGCGCAGGCCCATCCGCTCCGACACGATCTCCGGCGGCGCCTCCACCCGCGCCAGGGCCAGCGGGACCAGCGAGACGGTGACCAGGATCGCGACCAGGCTGAACAGCTGGAACCCCGACGGGTCCATCAGCGGCAGCAGGAGTTGCGCGCCGCCATAGGCCAGGAAGTTGACCGCCATGTAGGCCGACATCACGGTGCCGCGCACCTGGTTGGTCGACTTGGCGTTCAGCCAGCTCTCGATGATCGTGTAGAGGCAGGCGAGCGAGAAACCGGTGAGGACGCGCAACACCGCCCACAGGATCTCGCTGACGTGGAGCGCGTGGACCAGCGCCGTCACCGCCGCCACGGCGGCGAAGGCGGTGAATGCGCGGATATGGCCGACCCGCGCCACCAGCACCGGGCTCGCGCGGGTGCCGGCGACGAAGCCGATCGAATAGCAGGCGAGGATCAGGCCGATCCGGTCGACCGCGAACGCCTCCAGGTCCATCCGCACCGCCAGCACCGTGCCGAACAGGCCGTTGCCGACGATCATGATCGCCGCGCTGACCAGGAGCGGCACGACGGTGAGGAGGATGCGGCGCGACTCGGACACCGGGGAGCCTTCGGGCGGATCGGTGGGACGGGCGGGACGGAGCAGAGGGGCGGTGCACGCGGTGGTCGGCTGGCGCGCGAGCCGGCCCGGACGGCAGCGCCCGCCACCGCGCCTCCCGCGAGGCTGCCCCCCGGAATCGGCGGTTTCGGCGTCTAAATGATCGGTGCGACGCGCGCGGGCAAGGCTTATCGCACTCCGCCCCGCCCTGCGGCAGGCGCAGCCACCGTCGCGGGCGGCCCCCTGGACGGGCGGTCCCGACAAGCGTATGCGGAGGGGGATGGCCGATGACCGCTACCATTCCTCCGACCCGACCGGCGATGCGGTCCCGAGTCCCGCAGACGCCGCCGGCCCCGCCGCCGGCGACACCGGGCGGAGCCGGGACGGTCGGGCGTCCCGGGCGGGCCGGTCGGTCCGGCACGTCCTGCCAGGGCTGGCGGTCGCGGCGCTGATCGCCATGGCGGCGACCTTCCTGAGCGAGCATTACGGCGGGCCGCCGATGCTGTTCGCCCTGCTGTTGGGGATCGCGTTCCATTTCCTCAGCCAGGAAGGCCGCTGCGTCGACGGGATCGAGGTCGCCGGCAAGCAGGTCCTGCGAATCGGCGTCGGCCTGCTCGGCGCGCGGATCACGGTGGAGGAGATCCTGGCCCTGGGACCGGCGCCGCTGCTGACCGTCGCGGCGGCGGTGACGCTGACCATCGGGTTCGGGCTGGTGGCGGCGCGGCTGGCCGGGCTCGACCGACGGTTCGGCGTCCTGACCGGGGGCGCGGTGGCGATCTGCGGGGCGTCGGCGGCGCTGGCCCTGGCGGCGGTGCTGCCACGCGGCCGGGACCACGAGCGCGACACCCTGTTCACGGTGATCGGCGTGACCACGCTCTCGACCGTGGCGATGATCGTCTACCCCCTGGTGGTGGCGGCCTTCGGCCTGGACGCGGTCGAGGGCGGCATTTTCCTGGGCGGCACGATCCACGACGTGGCGCAGGTCGTCGGCGCCGGGTACTCGGTCTCCGAAACCACCGGCGACGTGGCGACCTTCACCAAGCTGCTGCGCGTCGCCATGCTGCTGCCGGCGGTGATGCTGGTCAGCCTGGTGTTCCGCCGCGGTGCCGGCGTCGCCGGGGCCGAGGCCCGGCCACCGCTGCTGCCGGGCTTCCTGGTCGCCTTCGCCCTCCTGGTGATCGCCAACAGCCTGGGCCTGGTGCCCGACGCCCTGCGCCACGGCCTGGAGGAGGCGAGCCGCTGGTGCCTGGTGACGGCGATCGCCGCGCTGGGGATGAAGACCTCCCTGAAGGCCATGGCGTCGATGGGCGCCCTGCCGATCGCCGTGATCGTCGGCGAGACCCTGTTCCTGGCGGTGCTGGTGATGGCAGTGATGCTGGTGGTGTGAACGCGGCAGGACGGGTGGACGGGTGGAAAGGGCCGACGGTCGGACGGCCGGACGGGCTACCGGCCCATCAGCCGGCCGCGGCGCCCCTTTCGCCGGACCAGCAGCAGGAGCGCCAGCCCCGGCACGCCGAAGATCACGGCCGCCGGCCAGCGCAGCACCGTCACCACGCCCGGGTCCCAGAGCGGCGGCCACAGGAAGCGCTGGGTCAGCGCCTGCATCAGGTTGAGGCTGGAGCGGTCGAGGCCGTACCACAGCTCCCCGGCGCTGATCGCCCGGAAGCCCGCGCCGCCCTGCCCCCAGACCCACAGGTCCCGCGCCAGCACCAGCACCGCCAGCACCACAAGCGCCCAGCCGATCGCCCGCACCAGGGTCCGCATCGGGTTCGCCTCCCGGAAACGGCATCTACACCCCGCCTGCCGCCGCGGCGGCCGGGCGAGGCCGACGACGCCGACTAAGGCACGCTCGCGCGGCCATGTCAAAGCCCGGCCCGAACCCCGTGCCGCGCCACGCCCCCGCCCGCGAACCCCGTGCCGCGCCACGCCCCCGCCCGCTACGCCCCGCCCACCCGGCCGGCCGACCCATGGCCTCCCCCCGCCAGGCGGCCCGCCAGGCCATCCGCCGCACCGCCGCCGGCCGGGAGCGCGGCGCGGACGGCCCCAGCCATTGAGATCGCGCGCGACGGCGCCTCTTGCGGCCCGGTGCCGGCGTCGCTAAGTTCCCCCCGCCTTCGGACGGAGGGATGGCCGAGCGGTCGAAGGCGCACGCCTGGAAAGCGTGTATACCCTTCACGGGGTATCGAGGGTTCGAATCCCTCTCCCTCCGCCACTGACCCGAGAGCGACGGGGATTGAAACTTGACGTGGTCCAAACGGGACCGGAAGCGACGTCTATCCTTGGCGAGCGTGGCCCGGCTAACCAGGATGCCGAGCTCGATGACCTGCCCACCGCGAACGAGACTGCGCGGCGCGCGGCGTCCGGAGCCCGAGCGCCGCGCGGCCGGGCAACTCAGTGCTCTGCTTCGGGGGGTGCGAAGAGAATCAGCTCGACGCGTTCCGCCCCATCGACATGGGCATGGTGCCGGGGCGGGATATCGAAGAAGTCGCCGGCGCGGATGTGCGTCTCGCGGCCCGACTCGATCATCTGTACTGCCAGTGTTCCCCTGACGCAGTACCCGATGTGGCGCATGGGGCAAGCATCCGGATTTCCGAGAAGCGGCTTTTCGTCGGCCTCCCACGTCCAGCCAGGCTCGAATATCGCGCGCATCCCGCTGGTTCCGTCGGCCAGTTTGACGATAGAAATGTCGCCGTGCTGCTTCATGTCGAGTCGCTCGTCGGGCGATTCGAAACGTTTGGTCTCGATCTCTTCGTTCATGCCGTGCCTCCTGGTTGGTTCAGTCGACCGCAACGGTCGCTGCCGCCCTTGGATTTCCAAGGTACCATCCCAATCTGGGAACGCATGTCATACCGGGAAGGAACCACTGGCAATCCGGGCACGTGCTGTCCGCCGCACGATTTCGCGGCACGCCAGATCGCCGACATCCTGCCGGGACGATCCGTGGAGATTCTCGGGTGGCATTCTCAGGCGCACGCATGGCAGGCGCGTGTCGGGCCGACCGCAGTCATGGAGGCGCAGATTCCGCCAGCCCGCATCGTCCAGGAAAAACTCGGGTCGGACACACTTCCTCCGGGCTTCCTGCTGATCGTCCATCTGACGGGATCGGGGCAATACATATCGCGCCGTGGCTCGGCGGCTGTGGGCGGGGGCTCCGTCGTTCTTGTCGACACGTCGGAAGCTTGCGAGGCTGTGCACCCTGAGGGGGCGCACGTGATCGTGTGGGAACTCCCGCGGTTGGAAATGGCGGCGCTGTTGCCGCGGAGTCGACGGGGCCCGATCTTCCTGGTTCGGGGAGCGTCGGAAGTTGTCGCAGCTCACGCCGTGGCGCTGGCGCGGACCGTTCCAGAGGTAACCGAGCGGCAAGCGCGCGGACTCGCCGGGAACTTGGTGAACCTGGTCGGCTTCGCATTGTCCGAAGACAGCAGGAACGCCCACCAAGCCGAGTGCAGTCACAGGGCGCTCATGCGACAGCGGATTATAGCTCTGATTGAGGCGCGGTTCGCAGAACCCGCACTGTCCCCTCACTCCGCAGCGTGCGATCTCGGCATCTCCCGGCGATGGCTCAGCGCGCTACTGGCAGGGGGGCCGGGGTTCTCCGAGCGTGTTGCCGCGCGACGTATCGAAGAATGCATCCGCATCTTGCGCGACCCGGCGGCGCGGGATCTCACGGTGACCCAGATCGCCTTCGCCTGCGGTTTTCGGGATCTGTCTACCTTCCATCGACGGTTTCGCCGTCTCGTCGGCACGTCCCCGGGGGCTTATCGCTGAACGCGAACAAGCCAGAGAACGTTCGACCCCGGCTCCGCGTCCTCCGCCATTATCCTGTAGCGAACTCGAGATAAGGCTCCCGTTGGGGACCTTATTCTTTTTGTTTTAAAGACATTTAGCCGAGGCGACCGAACCTCGGAGAATGGCGTCGGGCCGAATTTCCGTCTCTGAACGGCCCTCCGTCTCTAACCGAGCGAACCTCGTCCGGACCGGTTCGGCTTCGCGAAGGCCAGCGTTTCCAACGGTTTCGCAGGTCGCTCTACAATGCATTCAGCGGGCGTTCTTCCGGTCGGCGTGGCCACCGGGAAAACACGCGGTAGGCATATTCCGGGAAAGCCGCGCGCAGCCCGTCGTTATGCTGGGGATCAAGGACCCGATGGTTCTTTGACTTTCGATGACGAATGGCCGCGACGTCAGTAGCCTGGCCTAATGTCAAGCGAGCCTTGGACCGATGAGGAGAACGATCTGATCGTCGCGAATTATTTCGCGATGCTGGCCGACGACGTCTTCGGACGCCCGTACAACAAGGCGGAGCATCGCCGTACGCTCCTGCCGGTGCTGAACGGCCGCTCGGAGGGATCGATCGAGTTCAAGCACCAGAACATCAGCGCGGTTCTGAAGGGGCTCGGCGAGGACTGAATCCCCGGCTACAAGCCTGCGTTCAATTTCCAAATGTCGCTGGTCGACGCGGTGGCACGGTGGCTGGCAATAAACCCCGTGTGGCTCGGCCGTTTGCCAGACTCGCGCCCGACGACGGGTCTTCAGGAACCCGCACCGATCTGGATCGGACCACCCCCGACGCTGTCGAACCAGCCGCCTCCGCAGGAGCTGGAGCAGATGCTGCACATCGCTCGCAAGTTCGACGTGGCAGGCCGGGACGAGCGCAACCGCGCCCTCGGCCGCGCCGGGGAGGAGCGCGTTCTGGCGCATGAGTGGGCATCGCTCCGGTCGGCGGGGCGTGATGACCTGGCGCGAAAGGTTCGTTGGGTGTCCGAGGAGGACGGGGATGGCGCGGGCTATGACATCGCGAGTTTCGCGCCAGATGGTCAGGCACGCTTGATCGAGGTGAAGACGACGAACGGGTGGGAACGGACGCCCTTCCACATCACCCGCAATGAGCTTGCGGTGGCGGACGAGCGCCGATCCGAATGGTGCTTGTTCCGGCTTTGGAACTTCTCGCGTGAGCCGAGGGCCTTCCAACTGTATCCGCCCCTCGATGCCCACGTCACACTCACGGCCACAGCATTCGTGGCAGGCTTCCATTGATACCAGGGCGCCGGCGCGCTCAGGAGAACACCATGTCGATCCGCTCCGCCCACGGCAGGCCGGCGACCGCAACGACGTCGTTCAGCGACAGGGCCGGCGGCGCGCGCCGGATGACGAAGGGATCGATCCCTTCCGGCGACAGGCAGAACGAGAGCCGCATCAGGCGTGGATCGCGCGTCGGCGCCCCCGAACCCGGGGCGCGTGCAGGCGCGCGGCGCGGGAGAAGCCGAACCCGGCCCCGTTCATCCATGACCCGGCCAAAAAAGGATCGCTGACCCGCTCTGCGCCTCCGGCCTGGACGCAGCGGGGCTCAACCCCCTCCCGTGGGGCGGTCGTCCTTCACGATCCGTCCGTCCTCGAGGGTCACGATCCTGTCGGCGAGCCCGAAGATGCGATTGTCGTGCGTGACAATGACGGTTGTCGTGCCGCGCTCCCGGCCGAGCGCCTTGAGCATCTCGACCACCGTGCGGCCGCTCTGCCTGTCGAGCGCCGCGGTGGGTTCGTCGGCGAAGACGATCTCGGGATTGCCGACCAGCGCCCGGGCCACGGCGACCCGCTGCTTCTGGCCGCCCGACAGGCTTGCAGGAAGATAGTCGAGCCGGTCCCCAAGACCGACAAGGTCGAGGATGTGATCGGCCGCGCGACGGTACTCTTCCGCATCGCCGCGCCCGTGTACCTCGAGCCCCATCAGCACGTTCTGGCGCGCGGTGAGGCTGGCGTGCAGGTTGTGGGCCTGGAAGATGAAGCCCAGCCGCCGCCGGAGGGCGATCTGTGACGCCGGGCTTGCCCCGTTCAGCTCCTCGCCGAGAAGGAGGACCGATCCGTCCTGCACGTCCCGGAGGCACCCCATGAGGGTCAGCGCCGTCGTCTTCCCGGATCCCGAGGGGCCCATGAGAATCGTCAGGCTGCCGCGTTCCACCTCGAGCGTCACGTCGAAGATCGCCTGCTTTCGCGCTTCCCCGCTGCCGAACCAGTGGTTCAGACCCGTGACGCGTATCGGAGCCCCCGTGTGCATGGGATCAGAAGAGGTCGGCCGGATCGGCGGCGGCGAGGCGGCGGGTCGCGAGCATTCCCGACAGCGCGCAGGCGGCCATCGTGCCGAGGAGCACCGCGATCGCCGTCTCGGGCGTCATGACGAGCGGCAGCCCGGTCGCGGCATGGAGCGCAAGGTAGAGGCCGCTCGCGATGAGAACCCCGGGAACGAAGCCGAGCGAGGCGAGGATCAGCGCCTCCTCGAGGATCACCCCGATGAAGTAGCCGTGCGGGTAGCCCACCGCCTTGAAGGTCGCGTATTCGCGCAGGTGGTCGGCCACGTCCGTCGAGAGAACCTGGTAGACGATGACGAGGCCGACGAGGACGCCGATCACCACGCCGAAGCCGAAGATGATGCCGGTGGGCCGTTGCGTCCCCTGATAGCGCTGGTCGGCCTCGATGGCGGCCTGCATTGCGCGGACGCGCAGGTCGCCTCCGAGCCGCTCCTGCAGGCGCTGCGCGACGTGTGCCGGATCGGCACCCGGGGCGGCGTGCAGGAGCAGGTGGTTGGGGGCGCCGGACTCGCGCCGCGGAAAGAGCGCAAGGAAGGTCTGGTCGGAGACCAGCATGTAGCCGTCCGCGGTGAAGCCCACGCCGCCCGTGAAGGCGCTCGTGACCGAGAGGGTGCGCCCTTCGGTCTCGAAGCGGAGCGGCGCCTCCTCGGACAGGTCGACCACGAGGTCCGGTTCCAGCCGGCGCGTCGTGCGGTCGATCGCGGCGCGGTCGGCCACGGCGAGCGAGGAGACGATCGGCGCGAGCTCCGGCGTGACGAACCCGGTCGCGACGGGGTCGATCCCGAAGGTCTGGAGTTGCGTGTCGCCGCTCTCGCGCGACCAGGTGACGGTGCCGAAGTAGAGCGAGGTCCCGTCCGCGACCTGGGGATCGGCCATCGCGCGCCACAGATGCGCCCGCGCGACGTTGCTGCCGTCGGTCATCGTGTTGCCGTCGCCGGCGGAGATCATGATGTCCGCGTCGAAGAAGGCGTAGTCCTGCACGATCGTGCCGTTCAGGGCGCCCGCGAGTCCGATCTGCACGAGGACGAGCACGTTGGCGAAGGCGACGCCGGCGATGGCCGCAGCGAGCCGCCCGCGGGAATGGGTGAGTTGCAGCCAGCCCACGGGCAGCCTGCCGAGAAGGCGCCGGAGAAGCCGGGTCATTCCGGGCTCCCTCCGGCACCGCCAACGTCGATCCGCGCCACGGCCTCGAGATTCGAGAGGCTGGCGGCGCGGGCGGAACTCTCCGGGTCGAGCCGCACGGCAACCTCCACCACCCGGGCGTCCGTGTTGGCGGCAGTGTCGTCCGAGACGAGGTTCTGACGTCCGACGACGAGACCGATGCGCTCCACCCTTCCGGTGAGCGGTTCCGCCAGCGGCGCCGCGGCAAGGCGCACCTCCTGTCCGGCCCGGACACGACCGATCTCGGTCTGGAAGATCTCGACGAGGGCCATCATCCTGTCGGTCCGGCCGAGCGTCATAAGCCCCTCAGATCCCGGACGCTCGCCGAGGCGGGCCTCGATATCGAGGACGAGGCCCGCAATGGGCGCGCGCACCTCGGCCTTCGCGAGGTCGCGGACGGCACGTTCGAGATCGATGCGCGCCGCGTCGAGCGCGGCCTGCGCCACGTCCACGTCGGGCTGGCTATCGATGGAACCGGTGTCCCAGCGGGCGAGCGTGGCCTCGGCCCGTGCCAGCGCCTGCGCTGCCTGGACCGACGCCGCTTCCAGGTCGTCGAGGGTGGCCATCGTCGTGACGCCGCGCTCGGCGAGAACCCGCGCCCGCTCGAGCCGGGATCGGGCGATGTCGGCCACGGCCTGCGCTTCGCCGAGCGAGGCCCGCGCCTCGACCAAGGCGATCCTGACGGAGGCCCGCGCCTGGGCCAGCGCCGCCTCGCGCTGCGCGACGACAGCCCCTGCGGCGAGCCGTGCGCCCTCGAGCGCGGCCGCGTTGTCGAGCGTGGCGAGCAGATCGCCCTCGGTCACGCGGTCGCCCTCCGACACCAGGATTTCCGCGATCCTTGCGTCGCCCGCACCAAACGGGGGCGACACCTGGATGAGGTCGCCCTCCGGCATCAGCCGCGCGAGGCCGAGAACCGTCTGCACTGGCGCGGCTGCACGCGCTTCGGAAGCGTGCCCGGTGGCGGCGCCCGCAGACCCCGACAGCAGTTCTGCCACAACGGACGGGATCGACGGAGCCTGGATCATGGCGAAGACCGTCCCTGCGGCGAGGGCCGCGCCGAGGAGCGACACCGCCATCAGGACGGCACGCCCGGACCGCTTGCGGCGGGCCAGGACTCCGGGTCGGCGGACATCGAGTGGAAGCGCCGATCCGCCGTCGGCCGCCGCGCCGCCTCCCTGAGGGTCTGGTGTCGAGGTCATGGTCCTCTCCGGTCTTTGGCACAAAAATGGCCGAAGGGTCATCTTTGTCAAGATAAAACTGTCCTAAGGGTCATTTTTATGGTAGATCGCGGCCGACGGTTCATGGAGGACGCAGTTGGCAGAGGCGAAGGCCCGGCGGGGGCGCGGTCCGAGCCCGCAGAAGACGGCCGAGACGCAGGCGAGGATCGTCGATGCGGCGCTCGCGCGATTCCTCTCCGAAGGCTTCGAGCGGACGCGGATGCTGGACGTCGCGCGCGATGCAGGGCTCGCGAAGGGGACGCTCTACCTCTACTTTCCGACCAAGGAGGCGCTCTTCGAGGGGGTGCTCTCCCTGATGCTGGGCGGCGCGGTCCGACGGCTCGAGGTCGAGCCGCCAAGTCCGGACGAACCGACGCACGACTTCGTCAGGCGCGCCCTCATGCCGCTCGTCACGGACGAGCAGGCCGAGCTCCGGCAGGCACTCTTCCGGCTGATCCTGACCGAGGGCCAGCGCTTTCCGGAGGTGCTGGCCGCCTACCGCAAGGTCGCGCTCGACCCCGTCCTTGCTGCCGCGCGCCGGATCGGCGCACGGGCTCGGGCGCGGGGCGAGATCGACAGCGACGCGCTCGAGCGCCTTCCGATGCTGCTGCTCGCCCCGGGCGTCCTCGTCTCGATCTGGAACCACATGTTCCCGGAGGAGGGGCTCGACCCGCCGGACGTCTTCGCGAGCTACCTCGACCTGCTGTTCGGCGCGCCGGGCGCACAGCGAAAACCGGGCTTGGCCGACACCACGTCCACATAGACCGTGCCGACCGCTCGGCGTGCCAGCGCTGGCCGCCGATGACACGCCCCGAGCGGCCGTCGTGGCGGCCGGTCAGGCCCGCTCTGTCGCTGCGGGATCCCTGCGCGGTCGCTCGAACTGGTTGGCCCGACGGTTCTCCGCGGCGAGCCTCGCGGTCTCCTCGATCCGCTTCGCGCGGGTCTCCGGTCGCCGCGCCTGCTTGATCCATTCAAGGATGCCCCGCCGGACCGAGCGGGGGAAGCGGTCGAAGTGCCCTGCCGCCCCGGGACGGGCGGCCAGCGCCGCCGCCAGGTCCGCCGGCACGTCCAGCCGCTGGACATCGTCCAGGAAGGTCCAGCTGCCGTCGGACTGCTCGGCCCGCACCGCCGCGAGGCCGGCGCGGTGCAGGAGCCCGGCCGCCGCAAGCCGCTCGATCCGCGCCTTGTTCGCCGCGGACCAGGCGCTGCCGGGCCTGCGCGGCGACAGCAGGAGCATGCTGCGCTCGGCGTCCAGCCTGCGCGGCAGGCTGTCCACCCACCCGAAGCAGAGCGCCTCCTCCACGATGGCGTCGTAGGGCACATGCCGGTCGAGGTGCGCCTTCTTCCACGTGACCAGCCAGACGCTGCGGGAAGTCGCATGATGGGCCTTGAGCCAGCTGCGCAGCGGCGCCCGGCTCGGGACCTCGATCTGCGGCAGGGGGTTTGCGGGACCCTTCACTCCAGCCTCCCGAGCAGTTCGGCGAGATCGACGCAGATCCTATCCGGCTCCCACCGTCCGAGGGAATGAGCCCCGTCCGGTCCCGGACCCGCATGTCGCGCCGGAGTTCGGCCAATCTCCGGCACGGGGGCCGGGGACCCTGTCGCGCGGCGTCGTCGGCTTGGCGGCAGACATCTCGACAGGGGACCGTCGGCCGGGATCGCCTCCCGATTCAGGAGCCTGGTCGACGGGGCGCCGAGGTCGCCGCAGTCGGTAATCACCCTTAGCTTTCCCGATCCGCCGTTCCACCCTATCCTGCGCAGCGCAAGGTTTCGACCCTGGCGGTGCGGATCGACGGTGGCCGGCGCCGGCACGCCGACGCGTCCGCCGGCAGCGCAACGCCCTCGGGGCTCGTTCCCGCCCCAAAACCCCATGCCCGCATATCGACATGAACGCGGACCCGGGAGCGTCCGGGGCCGGAGACGGAGACGACAATCGATGACCATGACCCCGCGCGCCCTCATGCCCGATTATCTGCGGCTCTTCGCGCTCTTCGGCATCGTCGTCGTTAACGTCCAGTTCATCGCGTTTCCGACGCCGCAGAGCTTTGCCGGGCCGCCGGGGAACCAGGGGGTCGATGCGCTCGCGTCCTGGCTGGTGAACGGGCTGGCCCTCTTCAAGACCTATGGCCTGTTCTCCTTCATGTTCGGCGTCGGGCTGGGCTTCCTGATGCGCTCCGCCGAGCGGCGGGGGCTGCCGTTCGGAAGGCTCTATCGGAATCGCATGATCGGGCTGCTGCTGCTCGGCCTGGCCCATGGCCTCCTGTTCTTCCCGGGCGACATCCTGGTGATCTACTCGATCACGGGCGCGATCCTGTATTTCCTCCGCGATCGGCCGGTGCGGCGGCTCGTCTGGATCGGCGCCGTGCTGCTCGGCGCCCAGGTCGTGGTGGCCTCGGCCCTGATGCTCGCGGCACCGGAGACGCCGGGCGACATCGCGGTGATCGAGCACGAGATCATGACCGGCGCAGGCGTGCTGAACACGATCGTCTATCGCAGCATCGGGTTCGCCTTCACCCTGCCCTTCCTCTTGGGCGTTCAGGGCCTTTCGGCGCTCGGGTGGTTCTGCCTGGGCCTTGCCGCGGTGAAGTCCGGCATGATCGACGCTTCCGACCATCCGCTCTGGCGGCGCGCGCGGCGCATCTGCCTGGTTCCGGGGGTGGCGGCCAGCCTGGCCGCCGCCGCGGTCTGGGAATGGGGCAACCCCGCGCTCGGAGCCGTGCTGACGGTCGCCGCGGCGCCGGTCGCGACCGTCGGATATCTGGGGCTGATCGCTGCCGTCGCGCGCCCGCCGGGCCCGATCATGGCGCGCGTTCTCGTCGCCGGCGGCTCGAGCCTGAGCGTCTATCTCGGGCAGTCGATCGTCCTCTCCTCCGTGTTCTCGGCCTACGGTCTCGGCCTCTGGGACGCCGTCGACCGACCGACCGCCGTCGCCATCGCGGTCGGCGTGACCGCCGTTCTGATCCTGGCCCTGTCGGTCTGGCGCCGGTGGTTTCCGCTCGGGCCGTTCGAATGGGTGCTTCGGAGGATCACCTATTTCCAATTGCGCCCGCGCGCGGCGGCGACCTGATCGGGACCGGTCGCGTTCCGGCGTCAGGGCGAGGGCTGCGCGTCCTGGAAGAACAGCGAGACGACCCCGTCGATCTCGGCGTCCGACACCTCCAGGCGGTTCGGGTGCGGCGACATCAGCCGCCCGATCGCGGCCCAATACAGCAGCCGCGCCCGCATTCCCACCGCGGACGTCGGCACGCCGAGCGCCGTGAGGAGGTCCGCGGCGAACGCGATCCGCCGCCCGTCCACCTCGGCCACCAGGTCGGCCACATGCGGGTCGACCGTCGCCCAGGAGCGAACCGCGCGCTCCAGCCTGGCCGTGGAGCGCAGCGCCTGTCGCATCAGCCGGCGTAGCTGGTCGGCCGATGACCCTTCGCGCCGGACATCCTCGATCAGGGCGTCCGTCGTGCGTTCCGACCAATGGTCGATCAGGGCCTTGGTGAAATCCTCGACGCTCCCGAAATGCCAGTAGAAGCTGCCGCGGGTGACGCCGAGCCGCCGCGTCATCCGGTTCGCCTTGAGCGCGTCGTAGCCGTCTTCCGCGAGGGTGGTCAGCGCGAAGTCGAGCCAATCGGTTCTGGACAACCGGGTCACGGGGCCAGGCTTCGCCCGCACGGCACCCGACTCCGATTAGGTGGGGCTGCTGACGTCGACGGCCGTTCCGTCGGGGTCGCGCAGCAGCATGCGCGTCTGGCCATAGGGCATGAGGGTCGGCTCCTGGACGATCTCGGCCCCGATCTCGCGCGCGCGGGCGGCGACAGGGTGAAGGTCTCCGACGACGAAGGTCAGGACGACGCCGGCCGGCGCCACCCGGCAGGAGTCCGGCACCGTTTCGTGGTGGCGGTCCAGAATGCCGAATTCGAACCCCGGCCGGTCGGGGTCCGTGAGAAGCACGAACCAGTCCGAATCGTAGTGCCGTTTCATGCCGAGCACCGTCTCGTAGAACCGGGCCGTCCCGTCGACGTCGGTGCTCAGGACGTTGGTGAAGGCCCTCTCCATCGGTCTGCCGCCTCTCTCTCTCGACCAAGTCGACCAAGTCGACCAAGTCGACCAAGTCGACCAAGTCGACCAAGTCGACCAAACATATCTGTATGGATTTTTCAGTCAATAGATATGTGCATATTCCTTGCGCCGTCCGGTTGCCGCCGGGCACGACGTCCCGCGCCCTGCAGGGCCGTCAACGCACTCCGAGCAGGATCCGCCGAATGTCGCCGTCGTGTTTCCGGTCCAGGATCAACAGGTACCCGGCGAGGAAGACCATGCCGCCGACCACGGCGACGACGCCGAGCGCGTTGCCCCCGGCCGTGAACCCGTTGCGCCAGGCCGTCCACAGGCCCGAGAGCAGAAGAAGGGTCAGGAAGTCGAGATTGAACTGGCCCTGCCAGCTGAACACCATTATCTCGCCGAAGAAGGCCGGCAGCAGGTTCGGCCCGTGCCGGGCCACCGTCACCGCGGTATAGGCCAGTATGGCGCCGAGAACCGCATGGAGAAAAAAGGCGGAAAGGGGTCATCGTGCCCTCCTTGCCGACCTGTCCTCGCGCGCGGGCAGCCAGAGCGGACCCACCGCGATCAGCAGGACGAGGATGTTGAAGAGCGCGTTGGACGGATTGCCCGACGCGACGGAGCCCGCGCTGACAGAACGAACCACGCCAGAACCCCCGATAGCACGCACCTGCGCACGGCCTCGGGCGCCGCGTCGCAGACCAGGGCGGCGAGGCCCCGGACCAGGACTTCCCAGCCGACCCGGAACCCGCCGGCCAGCGCCGACAGAAGACGCGTGTCCGGATGCTCCCATGTGGTCGCCCCGTCCGGGGGCCAGCTCAGCAGATCCAGGGACCACCGCGCGGACTCGAGCGTGGGTTCCATCGTTCCGAAGAAGCAGACTGGACCGAACGCGCCGAACACCACCGCGGCGGTGCGCAGCCATAGGCGGTGGAGGTCGTGGGTCATGGGGCGCTCGGCCGCTCCCTGTAGCGGTCGCTACATTGCGCTCGCGTGTAGCGGTCGCTACAAGAGGGCATGCGTGAGGAGCGTCCGATCCGCGAGCGTCTGCTCGCCGCCATGGCCGCGCATGTCCTGCGCCACGGCCTGAGTGGTGCCAGCCTGCGCCCGCTGGCCCGCGCCGCGGGCACCAGCGACCGGATGCTGATCTACCATTTCGGCAGCAAGGACCGGCTGATCGCCGATCTCCTGGTGCACCTCGCCGGGGACTTCGAGCGGCTTCTGACCGCCCTCCTGCCGGAGCACGCGTTTGCCTCGGAGGATGAGGCCGTGGCGCGGATCGTCGCCGTGCAGATGCGTCCCGAGGTCGCCGACTATGTCCGCCTATGGATGGAAATCGTCGCAGCCGCCGCGCGCGGCTCGACGGCGCACCGCGAAACCGGGGCGGCAATCCTGAACGGCCTCCAGGGCTGGCTCGCGGCGAGGCTGCCGTCTGCCGAGCCCGACCCGCACGCCGCCGCCCGTGCAGCCATTGCCCGGGTCGAGGGCGAGATGGTGCTGTGGTCGCTCGGGCTCGCAGGGCCGGGGGCGAGGTAGCGGTCTGCCGCTTGGAAGCGGCCGCCGCGCCGTCCATTGCCGACCTTGCCGACGGCGGTCCGCTTCAATCCGACCGCCGCACGCTGACCTCGACCTGCATGCCGCGAAACGCTCCGTCGCCGCTGAAGACGCCGCTGACGGGAAGCGCCTGCGTTTGCGTGCGCGTCGCCGCCACGCGCAGGAGGTTCCGGCCGGCGACGATCCGGTTCGTCGGGTCGAACTCGATCCAGCCGACGCCCGGAATGAACACGTCGGCCCAGGCATGGGTCGAGCCTCCTCCGCTCAACGCTTCGTCCCCGCAGCCGTCGACGCCGGGGTCGTAGAGATAGCCCGTGACGAACCGCGCCGCGAAGCCGAGGAAGCGCGCCGCCTCCATGAACAGCACGGCAAAGTCGCGGCAGGTGCCCCGGCCGAGATGGATCGTCGCCGCCGGCGACTGCACGCCCCGCTCCTCCCGCCGGCCATAGGCGAAATCGGCATGGATGGCGGCGGCCAGGTGGTCGAGGAGGCCGGTGCTCTCCGTCGGCAGCTCCGGCAGGGCCGACGCGAGCCAGCCCTTGATCGTCGGACGGTCATCGGGAAACTGGCTGGCCATGAACGGGGCCAGGTCGAAGGCTTCGTCGGCATCGTATCGGACAGGATAGGGTCCCGCGTGCCGCGCGATTCGCGGCAGGGGCTCGTCCAGGCCATAGCGGCGCACCGTCAGTTCGCTTTCGATGACGAGTTCATCGGCGGCGCCGTCGAACGTCAGCAGCGCGACGGAATTGCCGAAGGTGTCGAAGGCCCACCGCACCTCGGCCGCCGGGCTCAGGATCAGGCTCGACTCCAGGATGCGCATGTCGTGGCCGTCCCGGGGCCGGAGCATCAGGCGATGGGGCCCGAACGTCACCGGCCGGTCATAGCTGTAGCGCGTACGGTGCCGAATCCGGAACGTCGTCATGGGCGTGTGCCGTGGTGCACGCGAATTCCATTGCGCAAAGAAAGGCACGTCGCGAGGTCGCGCCGTACACGAGTGAACGACCGGTGCTGGATAGTGGGGCTCGTCGTCACGATATACTGAATCCGCCGGAACAAGAAAGGCAGCGATGTTCATTCGTTTCGGCTTCGAGATCGCAATCGAGAGTCCCGCACCGACACCGTTGATCCTGGCGCTTTCGCCTCATCCGACGGTCCCTGGCCGCATTGTCGGATCGGCGATCCGGGTCGAGCCGGACGTGACCCTGATGGAGTTCATCGACCCGTTCGGGAACCTGCGGACACGGCTCGTCGCGCCGCCCGGCCCGCTGCGGATCTGGTCCGACCGCATCATCGAGGACGACGGAAAGCCCGATGTCTTCGACTGGAACGCGCGCCAGCACGAGATCGCCGACCTCCCGCCCGACACCCTGCCGTTCCTGACGGCGAGCCGCTATTGCGACTCCGACGCGCTGATCGACCGCGCCTGGGCGCTCTTCGGCGGGACGCCGCCGGGCTGGGCCCGCGTCCAGGCGATCTGCAACTTCGTGCACAACCACTTGACCTTCGGCTACAAGTTCGGACGTCCGACCAAGACCGCCGGCGAGGCGCTGCGGGAGGGCACGGGTGTCTGCCGCGATTTCGCCCATCTCGCCATTGCGCTCTGCCGGGCGATGAACATCCCCGCCCGCTATGCGAGCGGGTATCTCGGCGACATCGGCGTTCCCCCCTCCGGTCCCGGCGACTTCTGCGCCTGGTTCGAAGCCTATCTCGAGGGACGCTGGTACACCTTCGACGCGCGCTACAACACGCCGCGCATCGGTCGCATCCTGATGGTGCGCGGCCGCGATGCCGCCGACGGCGCCATGATGACGTCGTTCGGACGATACGACCTGAAGCTCTTCCGCGTCTGGACGAACGAGGTCACGGGCCAGACTTCCGGCGACGACCTGCAGGATCTCCTGCGAGAGATACCCGACGCGCCCGCCCTGACGCTCGCCTCGGCCGGAACGGCCTAGGGCCAGGGCTAGGGCAATTCCCGAACTGGTGGAATCATTAGTTCGGGAAAATTGCCCGATCTTCGAAGATCCTCAGAGTTCCGCCTTCAGGAAGTCGACCAGGGCCCGCACGCGTCTGATGTTCTGACGATTCGGCAGGATCAGGGCGGTGAGAGGTTTCGGATCGTCGTCGTGCTGACCCTGGAGGATCTCCACCAGGTCGCCTCGTGCCATCGCCTCGGCCCCGAGAAAATCACCGAGGCGGACGATGCCTATCCCTTCCATCGCCATGTGGAGCAGCACGTCCGCGCTGTCCGAAGCGACGGGGCCTGCGACGCGCACGGCCTTCAGCACGCCGTCCACCAGCATCGGCCACACCGCCTGTTGGGAGAACCCCGACAGCAGAAGGCATGCGTGCTGCGACAGGTCGCCCGGTCTCGACGGCGTGCCGTTGGCGGCAAGGTATTTCGGGCTCGCGGCGATTACCCGGCGGACCGTCCCCAGGCGCACGGCGATCAGGTCGCTGTCCCGCAGATCCCCGACCCGGATCGTCACATCCACCTGCTCCTTCACGGGATCGATCCGTTGGTCGCAGACCGAGAGGTCGACGGTGATCCTCGGGTAGGTCTCGAGAAACCTGGGGAGCAGCGGCGTCAGCCTGTGACGCGCGAACGCCGTCCCGCAATTGACCCGCAGATGGCCGCGCGGTTCACCGGGTCCCGATGACAGCTCCGCCTCGACGGCCTCCTCAAGGGCGAGGAAGTGGCGGGCCTGCTTGAGGAACAGCTCCCCCTCCGGGGTCAGGGACAGCCTGCGGGTCGTCCGGTGCAGCAGCCTGGTGCCGAGCCTGTCCTCGATCCTCGCGATCATGCGCGAGATGCCGGACGGCGTATACCCGCTCGCCTCCGCCGCCGCCGAAAAGGAGCCCAGCTCCACGACCCGGACGAACATGGCGATGTCGGGAATCAGGGACGGCCGCATTCGTGAGAAATAATCAAAACAGAACCTCGATCAATGCATTTTTTGGTGTGTCTCTCTTGATGTACTCCCTTATCGCGACCATCGAGGGTCGCGGCCCCGCTCGGAACCTTGGCGGCGGTTCCCGCCGGTAAGGCCGCGCATCGCCGGGCAGGCGGAGTCCCGGTCCGTCCCGCCGCGGAGGGCCTGGTCATTCGGAGGCGATGACGGCATGTCACAGAAATCCGGCGCTCCGCCGACCGGGCGCACCCTGGCATTCCTGCTCGCCGTGTTCGCCACCGGGTACCTGCTGTCCTCCCTGCTGCGCGGCGTCATGGCCGCGCTCGCGCCGGTCTTCACGCTGGAATTCGCCACCTCGCCGGCACAGCTGGGTCTGCTGGCGGGGGCCTATTTCGCCTCGTTCGCCTTGCTGCAACTCCCCATGGGCATGGTCCTCGACAGGTACGGCGTTCGAGCCGTCCTCGTCGGAACGCTGGCGATCGCATCCCTGTCCTGCCTCGGCTTTGCGGCGGCGACATCGTTTCCCGGACTGTTCTGGGCGCGGCTCCTGAGCGGAATCGGCGTCAGCGCCTGCCTGATCGCTCCGCTGACGGCCGCCCGGCTGTGGACCGCACCCGCGGTGCAGCAGAGGATCAACGCGTGGATGCTGATGGCGGGGGCGCTCGGCCTGGTTCTGGGCACGCTGCCGTCCGAGAGCATCGCGACGGTCTTCGGCTGGCGACCGCTCTTCGTCGGCATGGGTCTGCTCTTCGCGGCGGTGGCCGGCCTCATCGCCCTCCATGCGCCGGGACACGTGCGGAGCGGGGCCGCCGGCACCGGCGCCCTCGACAGCTATGCGCGGGTCGTCCGCGCGCCCGATACCTGGCTGATCGGCGCCCTCGGACTGTTCAACTACGCCGTCCTGATCGCCGTCCAGACGCTGTGGATCGGGCCCTGGCTGACCGAGGTCTCCGGCGAGACCACGCGGGGAGCGTCGATCGGCCTGCTCTCGATCAATCTGATCATGCTGTTCGTGTTTCTGGTGATGGGGTACCTGACTCCCCACTTCATCAAGACGGCCGACGATGCGGACGCCCTGCTTCGCCGGTTCACGCCGGTCAGCCTGGTGAGTCTGATCGGGATCGTCCTTCTGGGGTCGGATGCGACCTGGCTTCATTTCGCCTTGTTCTGCGTCGCTGCATGGCCGCTTTCGGTGACGCATCCGCTGGTCGGCCAGCGGTTCGACCCGAACGAGGCGGGTCGCGCCATCGCGTTCTTCAACTTCCTGCTCTTCGTCGGCGTCTTCCTGTGGCAGTGGGGTTTCGGAGTGGTCGCCTCCGCCCTGCTGGCGCATGGCTCCGACACCGAGACGGCCTACCGGATCGCCCTCGCGCCCCTGGCCCTGCTGTCCGCGATCGGGTACCTGGTCTTCGTGGGGGTCCGCAGGCCGGCGGGGCGGGCCCCGATCCCGGTCCCGGAAGCCGCGACGAAATGACCCGCGGCGCCCGGTCGATGGGAGCGTGCCGCACGACTGGTCACGGCCCGCCGTCCGGCCACCGGAACTCCCGGACATGCGGCGGCATCTCCACGCCCGGGAGGTTCCTCGGGTCGGGCTCCGGCGCGCCGGCGACCGTCTTCAGCGGAATCACCCCGGCCCAGACCGGCAGGGCATAGTCCTCCGGCTCGTCGATCGGGGGACCGGTGCGGATCTTGATGCCGCCTTCGTCGATCGGCATGGCGAGGATCGTCGTCGCCTTCAGCTCGGCCGGCGTGTCCGGGCGCAGATCGGCCTTCCGGCCGGGGCAGATCCGCTCGATGAACCGCGCCAGCTCCCGCGCCTTTTCCTCCTCCGGCACCGGCTCGGCCGTGCCGAACAGGGTGACCGACCGGGAGTTGACCGAGTGGTTGAAGCCCGAGCGCGCCATCACCAGCCCATCCAGGATCGAGACGGTCAGGCAGACCTCCGCCCCCTTGCCCGCGCGCAGCGCCTTGCTGGCCGAGGAGCCGTGCCACAGCACCCGGTCGCCGCTGCGCCACTGCAGGGTCGGGGTGACATAGGGCCGGCCGTCGACGACGTAGCCGACGGCGCAATGCGGCTGGGCGTCGAGGATCGCATAGGCGGCCTGCCGGTCGTAGCGGGCGTTGCGGTGACCGCGGCGGACGCGGCTGCGGTCGGTCTTGCTCAGGGTCTGGGACATTGGCGGCTCCGGGGGCGGCTCCGGTCGCCGGCCTGCCTCTTCCCGGCGGCCGGTCCTTGGCGGGCCAATTGGGCGATCGGCGAAAGGGATCTACCCGCTTTCATTGAGGGTAGACAATACCGGCCTCGGCGGGCGGACCGCGAGGTCGAACCGGGCGCCGACATACTGCCGGTCGACGAAGCGCGGGTCCTGCGCCAGGCTTCGGGCGACGCCGCGGCCGGAGGCGAGCGCGTCGCGCAGCACCGCCAGGGCGATCGCGGCGCAGGCGGCATAGTCCGGGACCGGCACCGGCAGGATCACCGTCGCGTCGGTGCCCGCGACAAGCTCGGCGAACTCGGCGATCGCGCAGTCGTCGGGGACGAAACAGGTCTGGCCGGTGCCGCGGCGGCGGCGGATCTCCTCCGCCACCGCCGGGTGCGCCCCCAGCAGGACGTGGGGGGGCGCCGGATCGTGAGGCGCGACCGCGATGCCCGCCGCCTCGATCAGGCCGGCGAGGCGCGCGGCATAGGCACTGCCGTCCTGCCACAGGCCGGCGATGCCGGTGCGGCGGGCCGACAGCCAGTCGGCGAACCGGGCGATCTGCAGGTCGTCCGGCGCGCAGATCCGGTAGCCCGCCGTCGTCGGCAGCAGGTCGGGCGCCGTCGCGGCGGGCATCAGAAAGGCGATCCCGGCCTCGCGGTAGACCGCGCCCGCCACCCGGGCGCAGTCGCTGTTGAAATGCCCGATGACGGCGACGACGCCGTCCGCGACGAAGGCGCGGGCGACCGCCTGGGCCTGCTGCGGGTCCGCGCGATCGTCGCGGAACACCGGCTCCGCCTCGACGGACGCCGCCTCGACCGCCCGGCGCAGCAGGTCGCCATAGGCGGCGCGAGGGCCGCTGAACGGCCCGGTGATGCCGATGCGCGGCGTCATTCCGCCGCCCGCCGGCCGCCGCCGGCCTCCGGCGCCAGACGCTTGGCCAGGCCGTCGCCCACCTGCGGCAGGTCGGGCAACGGCTCCTCAGGCAGCGCGTGGCCGCCGGGCAGGAACGCGACCGGTGCCGCGTCCTGCAGGCCCAGCAGCGCGGTCAGCGCCGCCGAAAGGTCGGGCATCACCGCCGCGCAGGCTCGTGCCAGGGCCCTGAGGGCCAGGGCTTCCAACGCCAGCGCCGTGCGGGCATGGTTGCCGACGCCGCGCTGCCCGGCCGCCAGCAGCGGGGCCTGCCCGGCGGAGAAGCGCTCGCCCTCCAGCACGAGGTCGCGGATGATCCGCGCCATCGCGCGGGGCGAGAAGGTGTCGAGGGCGCTGGCCCGGTCCAGCGCCACCATCTGCCCGGTCAGCCAGGCGTGGAACTGGCGCTGGTCGGCCAGCCAGGCACCCGGGTCCGGCACGATGTTGCCCCGGGCGCGCAGGCGCCGGGCGAACCGCGCCAGCCATCGGCCCAGCGCGCCGGCGAAGACGGCGTTCAGATCCTCGCGCACCGCCTCCGGGACGAAGTTCTCGCGCACCGCCTCCGGCCGGCGGAGCATCAGCGCGAAGCGCGCGTAGTCGCGCGGCACCGCCGCCGCGAAGTCCCGGCCCCAGATCAGGTGGCGCCGGCTGGTCGAGAACTTGCGCCCGTCCAGGTCCAGCAGTTCGTTGACGACATGGCTCCGCGGCGGCACGAGCCCCAGCGCCAGGTAGACGGCCGGGAACAGGAGGGCGTGGTAGAACGCGTTGTCGAAGCCGTAGCAATGGACGATCTCGGTACGGCCGTCATAGACCCGCCGCGCCGCCTCCAGGATCTCCCCGGGCGAGCCGCCGGGCCGCTCCGCGGCGCCCCAGAGATAACCGAACGCCATTTCGAACCAGACATAGATGCGGTGGTCGGTGAAGCCCTCCTCGGCGTGGCGGAGGCCCCACGGGCCGGGGTGGCCGATGCAGACGTCCGGCAGGCCGTCGGCGATCAGGTCGAGCGCGAGTGCGGAGACGTGCGCCGGCATGGCGGCGGTCTTGACATAGGTCTCCAGCTCAGCGGCCAGGGCCGAGAGGCGGAAATGCAGCCGCTCGACCGGGGCGACGGCGATCGGCTCCCCCGAGACGGTCGCCACGGCATCGGCGAGGTCGACGCAGGCATTGGGCCGGCCGCAGGCCTCGCAGGCATTGCCGTCGCTGCCCTCCCCGCAATGGGGACAGCGGCCGGTGACCAGGGCCTCGTGCAGGTAGCAGCCCGCCCCGTCGTGCGCGGCGGGGTCCGTCCGCGCGACGACCAGCCCGCGCTGGCGCAGCAGGGCGATGCCGTGGCGAACGAAGTCGGCGTAGGCCGGGGTCGCCGTCGGATCGACATAGCCGTCCAGGGCGATGCCGAACCGGGCCCAGGTGTCGCGCAGCAGCCGGTCGTAGTGGTCGGCGGTCTCCTGGGCGGAGCGCCCTTCCCTCAGGCCGCAGGTCCAGACATAGGTCTGGTGGTCGTCGCGGCCGGTGACGTGGCGGGCGGGGCATCCCGCCGCGCGCAGCACGCGGGTCAGCACGTCGGCGGCCAGATAGGGACCTGAGAGGTGCCCCAGATGCAGGTCGCCGTTCGGCGTCGGCGGCGTGGAGAAGACCAGGGCAGCCGGCGCGGCCGGGGCCGGCGTGGTCGCCTCTGCCTCGCCGGGCCAATAGACCGAGTGGAACAGCAGCGGCGCGGTCGGGCTGGTGTTGACGATGACGTGGTTCTGGAACCGCTCGAACAGCACCGCGTCGCCGGCCGCGACGGTCACGCTTTCGCCGTTCTGCTCCACCCGGCCTTCGCCTGCGGCAAAGATGAAGATCTCGTGCTCGACATGATTGTGCGCCTCCGACGACTCGCCCGGGGCGAGCCGGCAGCCCATCAGCCTGGCCGCGGTCCCGGGCAGATCGACCGGCGTGCAGGCGAGGTTGTAGATCCGGGTCTCGCCGGAGAACATCTCGATCTTCTTCATCGGTTCCGATCCCATTCGCGCGCGGCGTCACGCGACGAGGCGCAGCGTCTGTTCTGCGACGTAGGGCGCCAGCTTGAATCCGCCCCCGCTGAAGCCCGTGGCCAGGCAGAGGCCGTCGGGGCCGTCCTCCGGCGGGCCGATCACGCCCAGGCCGGCGGTGCTGTAGCAGTCGGCGTGGCACAGGGCGCCGCGGGGCCGAGCCGAGGCGAGGCCGGCGAACCGGACCGCGGCGGCATCCCGGGTGCGGCGGGCGTGCTCCAGGTCGGCTTCGCGGCTCGCACGGTCGGGCGCCATCCGCCGGCCGGTCGGCAGGCCCAGGTAGTAGCTGCCCTCGGCCCGCCCGGGCAGGCCGTTCAGCCCGAGCGAATCGTCGACGAAGCCAGGCCATTCGTGAGCCCGCCCGCCGACCTCGAACAGCGACACCTGGACCTTCTGCGACCAGAGGGCCGGCTGGGGCATTCCATGTTCGGCCAGGATCGCCGGCGTTTCCGGGCCGGTGGCGAGGACCACGCGCCGCGACGCGATCGCCCCGATGCCGGTGTCGACGCCCCGGACACGGCCGTCCTCTGCGAGGATCCGGCGGCAGGCGACGGCCTCGGCCAGCGCACCCCTGTGGCGCAAGGCCTGGTGGACCTGATGCCGCGCAAAGGCCACCGAATCCGCCGCGCCCGCCTCTGGTTCGAAGAGGGCGGCCTCGGCCGAGACCGCCATGCCGGGGAACCGCGCCGCGATCTGCCCGGGATCGAGGATCTCGGCCGCAGCGCTCGCCTCGCGCACCGTCGGCAGCATCCGCTCCAACTCCTTGCGCGGCCCCAGGTAAAGGTGTCCGCAGGGCCTGAGCGCGATCCGGCCGCCGGATTCCTCGGCGAATCGCCGATAGGCGCGAAGCCCGAGGCCGGCGGCGCGCACCGCCGCGGGGTCGGGGTGGGCCAGGCGCACCATGGCGCCCGAATAGCCCGTCGCCCCGAACCCGAGCCGGCGCCCCTCGACCAGCAGGCATCGCAGTCCCGCCTCGCAGAGCCGGCGCAGGATGCTGGCCCCGATGATCCCGCCGCCGACCACGATCGCGTCATAGTCAGTCATCGGCAGGCTCCAGGTGCATCCGCCGCGCCTTCATGCGGCGGATTCGGGCCTCGATGCTGTCGAGAATCTCGCCGGAGCGGACCGCCATGTTGGAGATCAGCGTCGCGGACAGCCCGTGCTGCCGCGTCGTCATGTGCGGGGCGAAGATCGCGAGATCCTCTTCGCCCCTCATCCTGAGGGAATAGTCGCGGGCGAAGACCGGCTCGCCGGTGTCGTCGAGAGCCACCTGCTCGCGCAGATCCTCGGTCATGATGCCGAGCGGCGACCGCGCCCGGAACCCGGTGGCGCAGATTACGTAGTCGGCGTCGAGCTGCCGCTCGATCCCCGTCATGGCGTCCTGGAAGCGAAGCCTCGCGCCGTCGGGCCGGTCCTCGACCCCGGTCACCCGCGACATGCGCAGGAAGTCGAGGCGGGCGGTGCCGGCGACGCGGTCGTGGTACCAGTCCTTGTAGAGTTCCGACAGCAGGTCGAGATCGACGCCCGAATAGTTGGTCGAGGCATGCAGGCTGAGGATATGGCTGCGCGTCTCGCTCGGCGCGTTGAAGAAGGTGTCGACCTGGTCGGGGTCGAAGACTTCGTTGACGAAGGGGCTGTCGTCCGTCGGCATGTAGCCGAAGCGGGAGACGACGGCGGTGACCTTGGCGCCGCGCTGAAACAGGAACTTGACGATCTCGGCCGCGCTCTGGCCGGCCCCGACGACGGCGTAGTGACCGCCCGGCGGGTGGGAGTCCGCGTCCCTGAGGATGGTGTGGGCATGGAGCACCCGGTCCGCGGCCGACACCGGGAAGGGAATGTGCGGCTCCAGCCCGCACGAGTAGACGATCGAGCGGGCGTGGACGACGGCAGTCCCGTCCGGTCCATGGATCGTCACCCGGAACAGGTCCTCTCCGTCGCGCGTCTCCTTCGCGATCTCGGTTGCCCAGGTGTCATAGGCGACGCGGTCGTCGAAGTGCCGCGCGCACCACTCCAGATACTGGTGGAACTCCACCCGGCGGGGGAACATGGTCTTCATGTTCGTGAAGCTCGCCAGACGGCCATGCTCGTGGAGGAAATTCGGGAAGGTGAAGCGGCTCCTGGGATCCCGCAGGCTGGCGAGATCCTTCATGAAGTTCACCTGCATCGTGGCGGTCGCGAACAGCATGCCGTCGTGCCAGCCGAACGCCGGGCGGCGCTCCAGGAAGAGCGCGCTCATCTCCGGCGCCATTTCCAGCTGCGCGACCGCGATCGCGAGGTTGGACGGGCCGAACCCCATGCCGAGGAGATCGAGGACGTCGCCGGTGCGCCGCACGCGGTCGACAGCAGTGCCTTGCGTCATAGTGGCCTCCACAGCTGCTTTAACAATCGATGAGATTTATAGCGGATCCTTTAGCCCGCAGAACGCGAATTTGCGCTGCAACGGATCCACCATTAAGTGCCAACTCATGCGGGATGAGGGGGCCACTTCACCGGCAGGCACGGTCGAAGGTGGCGGCGGCTTCCTTCAGCCACGCTCCCGGCCAGCCCGCGTAGCCCATGACCATGCCGTTGAGGCGGCGTGTGCGGTCGCCGAAATAGTGCACCGACAGGGGTTTCGCCCCGTAGCCGGCGGCGCGCATGCGGGCCGCGACCAAGGTGTCGACATGGGCGTCCCCGAGTTCGGTACACAGGTGCAGGCCGCCACCGGCCGGCCCCACGCTGATCCGGTCCGCCATCAGGCTTTCCAGCGCATGCTGGAGAATGTTCCGGCGTTCGAGGTACAGCGTCCGCATCTCGCGGAGGTGGCTGTTGTAGGCGCCGGTGGCGATGAATTCGGAGAGGCACAGCTGCCCCGGTGCCCCCACCTGCGGATCCAGGAGCGCCTTCAGCCGCATCAGGGAATCGATCAGGTGCCTCGGCATCACCATGTAGGAGATGCGCAACGACGGGAACATGGTCTTGCTGAAGGAATTCAGATAGATCACCCGCTCGTTTGCGGCCTGCGAATAGAGCGAGGGCACCGGCTCGCTCTTGATCCAGAATTCGCCTTCGTAGTCGTCCTCGACGATATAGCCGTTCTCGGCCTCGGCCCAATCCAGCAGCGCGTGGCGGCGCTCGGGAATCATGACGGTGCCGAGCGGGTACTGGTGACCGGGGGTGACGATCGCCAACCGGGCCTTGCGCGCCGCCGACGGTACCGCCGTGATGTCGGCGCCGGCGTCCGCGGCGGGCATCGGCACGACGCGGACCTTCTGGGCGCGCACCGTGGCGAGGGCCTCGGGCAGGCAGGGATCCTCCAGCAGGATCGGCTCGCCCTCGTCGGTCAGGAACTCGAGGATCACCCGCAGCGCCTGGCGTATTCCGGACAGGACGACGATCTGGTCGGGCGAACAGGCGACGCCGCGGCTCGGACCGATATGGGCGGCGATCATCTGCCGCAGGCGTTCCCATCCCCGGGCGTCCTCGACCATCAGCGCCGACCGTCCGGCCCGCGCGATGCCCGCGGACCAGCAGCGCTGCCACCGTTCCAGCGGGAACCGGTCCAGCGCGGGGACTCCCGGCGAGAGCACCCAGCCGGCACCCGACGGCGGGGCCGTGTCGGCCATGGCCAGCAGGGCCGCGGCCCGGCTGGAGACGCCGGTTTCCGGCGGATCAGCCGGGGCCGCCGGCGGCCGGTCGCGCGGCGCGACGAAGGTGCCCGCCCCTCGCCGCGCCTCCAGGAAGCCCTCGGCGATCATCGCTTCGTAGACATCCGTCACGGTATTGCGGCTGACTCCCAGCGTCCTCGCCAGGTCACGGCTCGAGGGCATGCGGGAACCGGCATGGAGTCGCCCTTCCAGCATGGCAAGGCGCAACGCGCTGCCCAACTGTTCCGCAAGGGAGATCGGGCTTTTTCGGTCCAGCCGAAGGTTATCAAGAAATATTGTGGTCATAAGGCAAATATAGCCTAGACCAGGACTAATATACTCTCCTCGGACCGCTTCTCCGACGCCCGTCCGCAAGCATCGACGGCAGGCTATCCATACGCGATCGCGGCGAATGCCAGTAGATTGGGCAATCGACCGCCGGCGGCGGTCCGGCATCGGGACGCGGTCGCCGGGAGAGCCGGCGCCCGGCGACACACGGCCCGGGAAGCGGCGATCGGCCGCGACCGTCCGCGCGTCGCCGGGTCAGGGACCACCAGACCTTGACCGTCGACCCGGCGCCCGCGTCCTCCCCCTGCCAGCCGCCGGACATGGTCGACACCGGGAACGGGAAGTCCGGCGCCTCGGCGGGTTGACCGACGGGAAACCTGACCCGTCGCCGACAGCCGCCGCCTTCGAGGGCCGGGTTTTCGCTGCGCTTCAACCCGACCTACGGGTCCGGGGCCTCGGGCACCGCGGCGCTGCCGGCGAGCAGGCCGCCGTCGATGTGGAGCAGGCTGCCGGTCATGTAGGCGGCCTCGTCGCTCGCCAGCATCACGGCGACGGCCGCCACCTCCTCCGGCCGGCCGAAGCGGCGCAGCGGCGTGTCGGCGACGAAGGCGGCCATCCGGGCCTCCCGCTCCGGGCCGTCGCCGAGCAGCGGCTCCCACATCGGCGTCAGCACCGCCGCCGGCAGGATCGCGTTGCAGCGGATGCCGAGCCGCTGTTCGGCGCACCAGAGCGCGACCGTTCGAGTGTGGTTGACCACCGCGCCCTTCGAGGCGGCATAGGCCGCCGCACCGGGGATGCCCACGACGCCGGAGCGCGAGGCGATGTTGACGATCGATCCGGCGCCCGCAGGCCGCATCGCCCGGATCGCCGTCCGGCAGCCGAGGAACACGCCGTCGAGATTGGTCTCGTGCACCGCCCGCCAGTCGTCGAGGCTGGCATGCTCCGGATCGTGCGGGCGGGGGGCGGTTTCGAAGCCCGTGATCCCGGCATTGTTGACCAGCACGTCGAGCTGGCCGTCGCGTGCCAGCACCGCGCCGGCCGCGCGATCCCAGGCGTCCTCTCGCCGGACGTCCAGGACGGCCGCCCGCGCGGAGGCGCCGATCCCCGCGGCCACCGCCTCGGCCCCGGCGGCGTCGATGTCGGTGATCCAGACGGTCGCGCCCTCCGCGGCATAGGCCCGCGCGATCGCCGCGCCAATCCCCCGCGCGGCCCCGGTGACGAGGGCGGTCTTGTGAGCGAGGCGCATGACGGGGGCTCCAGTCGTCAAGTTTCGTCGACGTCGAGGTCGGTCGGGGCCGTTGATGGGCTTTCCTTCGGTCGGCCCGACCGACGAATCCGCCTCATGATTCCGCCCGCCGCTTCGCCCGGGCGCGGCGGCCGAGCATGTTGAGGGCCTCGACCAGCGCGGAGAAGCCCATCGCGGCGTAGACGTAGCCGCGCGGGACATGGACGCCGAAGCCGTCGGCGATCAGGGTCGTGCCGATCAAGAGCAGGAATCCCAGCGCCAGCATCACAATCGTCGGGTTGCGGCCGATGAATTCGCCGAGCGGGTCGGCCGCCAGCAGCATCACCCCGACGGCCACCACCACCGCGATCACCATCACCGGCACATGCGGCGTCATGCCGACGGCGGTGATGATGCTGTCGATCGAGAACACGAGGTCGAGCAGCAGGATCTGCGTGATCGCCGCCGTGAACCCGATCGTCGCCGCGCCGGTGAACATGTCGTCGCCCGGGTCCGGGTCGACGTTGTGGTGGATTTCCTTGGTCGCCTTCCAGACCAGGAACAGCCCGCCCGCGATCAGGATCAGGTCGCGCCAGGAGAAGCCGTGGCCGAACAGGGTGAAAAGCGGCGTCGTCAGCTGGACGATGATCGCCACCGTCCCCAGGACCACCAGGCGCAGCACCAGCGCCAGGCCGATGCCGATGCGCCGCGCCCGGGCGCGCTGATGCTCGGGCAGCTTGTTGGTCAGGATCGAAATGAAGATCAGGTTGTCGATGCCGAGCACGACCTCCATCACGATCTGGGTCGCAAGCGCCACCCAGGCTTCCGGCGTGGCGGCGAGCGTGACGAGCGTATCCATGAGGGGGTTCCGATGGAGCGGGCGGGAGCGGTGGGTCGAGCTTCCATGTCGGCCCTCGCCGCCACCGGCGTCAACCCGAGGCGCCTCGCATTCCGGACGGATCGCCCGACCTGCTCGACCGATTACACACGTATTACAGGAACACTTAACAAATTTTCTATCGACATCTTAGCGCTCCAGGGAATATTCTACCTTTGCGCGATGATGCGCACCGACTCATCAAGCAGGAGCAACACGATGACTGCGGTTCAGGTCGATTTCGACAAGGTCAAGCAGGCGGCGACTCTCATGAGGGCGTCGGCGCCGACCGAAGAGCAGGTCAAGAGCGACCCGAAGGCGTTCCTGGCGCAGTACGGCGTCGACATCTCCGACGACCTCAACGCCATGATCAAGGAGCGGCTGAGCGGGGCCGGTGCGACCGCCCAGGCGTCGGCGGTGCATATCGACGTCTGACGATCACGGTCTCCCGCACCCGGCCGGGCCGGGTGCGGGGTCCGCCGCGGCGGTGCCGCCGGCGGAAAGGCGGAAGAGGGAATCGGAGACCGGAAAGCCATGGACGGCACGCCCGCGGAACGGCCCCGCGCCGAAGGCCCCCGCGCCGACTGCATCACGCCGCGCGAGCTGGTCTTCAACATCACCCTGCAATGCCCGTTGAAATGCGCGCATTGCTGTTTCTCTTCGGACATGTTCCAGCAGGGTCACCTGTCGCTCGACGACGTCGAGCGGGCGATCGAGCAGGGCGCGCGGATCGGGACGCTGGAGATCGTGCAGTTCGTCGGGGGCGATCCCTTCCTGCACGCCGACATCATGGCAGAAGCCATCGCCCGGGCGCGGCGCCATGGCCTGGCGGCCGGCGCCACCACCAGCGCCTACTGGGCAAAGACGCCGGAGCGGGCGCGCAAGGTGCTGGCGCCGCTGGCAGACGCGGGGATGACCGAGATCACGCTCTCCTACGACGACGCGCATGCCGCCTTCGTCAAGCTGGACAGCATCCGCAACGCCCTGGAGGCGGCGCTGTCCTTCGGACTCGCCACCCGCATCGCCGTCGTGCTGGAGCCGGGGGCGACGCTGACCGCCGACGTGCTGCGCCATCGCCTGGATCTTCAGGACCGGCCGGAGGTGACGGTCTACGAGACCACGGTGAATTCCACCGGCCGCGCGGCGGAGACCGACGACGAGACCGCGGCCGCCAGGGCGGCGCTGGACGGCGTCTACCGCGGTCCGTGCCTGTCGGTCTTCCGCAACATCACGGTCAACCATGACGGCGCGATCCTGCCCTGCTGCGGGGTGCTGCCGCACTATCCGGAACTGCATGTCGGCCACCTGGACCGGGAGGGCGTGGACGGCGCGGTCCGCCGGGCGTTCGACGACCCGCTGCTGAAGTGGATCGCGTTCGAGGGACCGGTGGCGATCCTGGCCGACGTGACCACCGACGACCCGGAGCCGCTGCGGCCGGAGGCCTTCGACGGCATCTGCACCGCCTGCGAGCGGATCTTCGGGGATCCGGCGATGCTGGGTCGCGTCCGCGCGCGGGCCGCCGAGCGCGCCGACCGGATCGCGGCGTTCGAGCTGGCCTACCGGGCCGGCGGCCTGTTCCTGCCGCCGCCGGCCCTGCAGCCCGTCTCCGAGCGGGAGGACGACGATGCCTGAGGTGGTGCTGTGCAGCGCCCCCGTGATGTCGGCGGTCCGGCCGTCGGCGGCGCTGGGGCTGCTGCAGGCGGCGGTCGCGGCACGCGGGCTGAGCGTCGACTCGCTCTACCTAAATCTCCTGTTCGCCGACCGGATCGGTCTCGACCTCAACGAGCTGCTGGCGGAGCGGGCGCCCGCCCATCTGCTGATCGGCGACTGGATCTTCGCTCCCTGCCTGGGCCCGGCACCCGACCGGCCGGAGGTCGAGGAGCACCGCGCGGCGGTGGCGGCGCTGCTCGACCGGCGCGGCATGGCGCAGGTGGCGGCGCTGCGCGACGGGCCGGCGGCGGCCTTCGTCGAGGCGGCGGCCGAGGAGATCCTGCGCCGCCGGCCGCGCATGGTCGGCTTCAGCACGATGTTCCAGCAGACCGTAGCGTCGCTGGCGATCGCCGCCGCGGTCAAGCGGGCGGACCCCTCGGTCGCCGTGGTGTTCGGCGGCGCCAACTGCCACGGGCCGATGGGCGCGATCCTGCTGCGCCACTACCCGCAGATCGACCATGTCTTCACCGGCGAGGCCGACGGCGGCTTTCCGGCCTTCGTCGACGCCTTCCTGGCCGGGGATCCGTCGGCGTCCGGCGGGGACGGCCATCTGTCCCGGGCGGGATCCGGCGGTGGCGCGGCAACGCCGGTCCACGCGATGGACGCCCTGCCGGTACCCGACTACGGCGGCTACTTCGACGCCCTGGCGGATCTCGCCGAGGCGGACCGCATCCGCCCCTCGGTGCCGTTCGAATCCTCGCGCGGCTGCTGGTGGGGGCAGAAGAACCACTGCACCTTCTGCGGCCTGAACGCCGAGGGCATGGTGTTCCGGGCAAAATCGCCGGACCGCGTGGTCGACGAGCTGGCGGTCCTGGCCGAACGTCACAGCGTCCGCCGCTTCGCCGCAACCGACAACATCCTCAGCCTGGCCCATGTCGACACGGTGATGCCGGCCCTGGCGGCAAGTCGGGCCGAGGCGCCGGACCGCCTTCTGTTCTACGAGATCAAGTCGAACATGGGCGAGGACCAGATCGCCGCCCTGGCCGACGCCGGCGTCAGCCAGGTCCAGCCGGGAATCGAGAGCCTGGACGACGCGGTCCTCAAGATCATGCGCAAGGGCGTCGACGCGCTGGCCAACCTCCGGGTCATGCGCAACTGCCGCGAGGCCGGCATGGGCGTGATCTGGTCGATCCTCTACGGCTTCCCGGGGGAGCCGCCGGAGGCCTACCGCGCGATGGCGGAGCTGGTGCCGGCGATCGAGCACCTGCCGCCGCCCAACGGCGTGGTGCGCATCCGGCTCGACCGGTTCAGCCCGAATTTCGAACGGGCGGCGGAGCTGGGCTTTCGCGACCTGCGCCCGATGCCGGCCTATGCGGCGCTCTACGACGTGCCGGAGGACGAGCTGGCGGACCTCGCCTATTTCTTCGAGGGCCACGCTCCGGACTCGGCGCGCGACGCCGACGTGGCCGGGCTGGCCGACGCGGTTGCCCGGTGGCGGCGCGCCTGGTACGAGCGCCCGGCGCCGCCGCACCTGACCGCGGTGCGGGTAGGGCCCGGCCTGCTGGTCAAGGACACCCGGTCGATCGCTCGGGAACCGCTGACCTGGCTGGAGGCGCCGGCCGCCGCCCTGCTCGACCGGCTTCGCGACCCGGCCCCGCCGGCGCGCGCGATCGAGGTGCTTGCGGCGGATCACCCGCGCGAGGCGCTGGAGGCGGCCGCGCGGCTCCTGATCGCGCGGGCCTTCGTGGTCGACCGCAAGGGCCGCTGGCTGTCCCTGGCCGTCGAGGGCGGGCACGACCGGTTCGGCGACGCGCTGCGGGCCGACCTGCCGATCGGCTGGCTGGCCCCGGCCGCTCCCGAAGCGGCGTCCGGCGCCGGCGCCGCAGTGCCGGTCCACCTGCCGGCCGGCGAGTGAGGCATGGGGCCGATGGGCGATCCTACGCTGATCCCGTTCGGCGACCCCGGCCGGCTGGCGCGGCGGGTCGAGCCGCGGCTGGCCGCGCTGCTGGACGAGGCGCGCGGCGACGGCCGGCCCCTGCTGCTGCACGACTTGGCCAAGCTGCGCTGGACGGTGGGCCTGCTGCGCGGCTACCTGGGCGAGGACGTTCCGCTGCACTATTCGATGAAGGCGAACGGCGATCCGAGGCTGCTGGCCGTCCTGGCCGCCGAAGGCTGCGGCTTCCAGGCCGCCGCGCCGGGGGACGTGGAGCAGCTCATGGAGCTGGGCGTCGCGCCGGAGCGGATCGTCTGGGGCAACCCCTGCCTGTCGCCGTCCTATGCCGATCGGCTCTATCTCCACGGCGTGCGCGACTTCGCGGTCGAGACCCTGGAGATGATCGACCTGCTGACAAGCCGCGCCCCGGAGGCGCGGCTCTACCTGCGGGTGAACCTGGCCGAGGCGGCCGAGGTGCATGTCGACTACGGCGCGACGCTGGCCTATGTCCGCCAAGCCATCGCACCGGTGGAGCAGCGCGAGCGGCGGCTCCACGGCCTTGCCTTCCACGGGGTCCACCCGCTCGGCCTGGCGATCTGCGGCCATCTGATCGAGACCACCTTTCCTTGGATCGAGGCGGTCAACCTGGGCGGCTCGTTCCTCTATCCGGAGCTGATCCCCGAGCTGTGCGGCGAGCGGCTGACGGGCGGGTTCGCGGCCGGCGCCGAGCGGCTGCGCGGCTTCGCCCGGGACTATGGCGTCCGGCTCCTGGCTGAGCCGGGGCGGGCGCTGGTGGCGAGCGCCGCCCACGCCGTCGCCCATGTGGTCTACCGCAGCACGGCCTGCCACGGCGGCGCGGCCCTGCACCTCGACGTCGGACCGACCACCGGGCTGCGCATCGCGGTCGAAGGGCTCTATGCGTCGGGCCGCCCGACCGTGGTGGCGCCGGCCGGCATGCTGGCGGATTTCAGCAGTTCGAAGCGGATCCTGGGACGGCTGAAGCCGCTGCCGCTGTTCGATCCGGGCGAGCCGGTGGCGATCGCCAATGTCGGCGGATATTGCGCGGTCTACGCCACCCACCAGACCCCGGCGCTGATGCCGGAGCCGATCTACTGGGACGACGCCGGGCACGGCCCCGGCGCGGGATCGGGACGGCCCGCGCTCCGTGGCGCCGCGACCGCCGGGGAGGGACGGCCATGACCGTCGAAGTCCGGCCGCTCGGCGACAAGTGCAACATCCAGTGCAGCTACTGCTATCAGGAGGGGATCCGCACCGCCGGCAACCTGCCCTCGCGCTACGACGTCGATGCGATCCTCGCCACGCTGGACCGGATCGGCGAGCGATTCAGCCTGTTCGGCGGCGAGATCATGATGGTTCGCGACGCCGATCTGGAGCGGCTGCTGGCCCATGGCCTGGAACGGCACGGCGGCACCGGCATGCAGACCAATGGCACGCTGGTCGAGGAACGGCACCTCGCGCTGTTCCGCGACCACGCGGTCCGGGTTGGCGTCTCGATCGACGGGCCGGGGCCGCTGAACGACGCCCGCGATGCCGGCAACGAGGCCGCCACCCGCCGCGCCACCGCCCGGACCGAGGCGCTGGTCGAGACGCTGGCGCGCGCCGGCATGCCGCCGACCGTGATCGTCACGCTGCACCGGCTGAACGCCGGGCCGGGGCGGATTGAGCTGCTGGCGGATTGGCTGCGCTTCCTCGACGGGCTGGGCATCCCGCGAGCGCGCCTGCACGTCCTGGAGGCGGATACCGAGGCGGCGCGCGATGCGCTCGGCTTCACGGTGGAGGAGGGGTTGGCGGTGATGCGCCGGCTGCGCGCCCTGGAGCCGGAGTTCCGGCAGCTCCGCTTCGACGTGTTCGCGGAGATGGCGGCGATGCTGCGCGGCGACGACGTCGAAGCGAGCTGTGTCTTCCACGCCTGCGACAGCCTGGCGACCCAGGCGGTGACCGGGGTCGAGGGCGACGGCCGGCTGACCAATTGCGGGCGGACCAACAAGGACGGCATCGGCTATCTGAAGGCGGAGGGCCGGGGCTACGAGCGCCAGCAGGCGCTCTACCGCACCGACTGGGCTGACGGTGGCTGCCGGGGCTGCCGGTTCTTCCTGATGTGCAAGGGCAACTGCCCAGGCACCGCGATCGACGGCGACTGGCGCCTGCGCACCGCCGACTGCCGGCTGTGGTACGGACTGTTCGAGGACCTGGAGGCGGAGATGGCGGCGGCGGGCGAGACGCCGCTCAGCCTCTCGCCCCACCGCCCGGCGATCGAGCGGGCGATGCTGGAGGCCTGGGCCGAGGGACTGAACCCGGCGCTCGCCGCCCTGCGCGACCGGATCGCCGCGGAGGCGGAGGCGGAGGCGGAGGCGGCGGCGCCCGATGGTGCGGAACGGCCGGCGCTCGCCGACGCGGGGACCGGCCGGTGACCGGCCTGCCGGCCTGGCCGCGGCCGCCGCACTCGCGCCCGGCGCCGGAGCCCCATGTCAGCCATGCGGCCCGCCGCCGGCTGACCTGGGCCGGTCCGGCGGCTCGGGCGGTCTGGCAGCCCCGGCTGGCGCGGCTGGCCGCGGCCGCGGTCGCGATCGAGCTGGCCCTGGTCCGAGACGGCGAGACCGAGGCGACGCTGCTGACCGTCGGGCACGACGTCTTGCCCGGGGCCTTGGCGGCGGCGGCAAGGCACGGGCTGGCGGCGGTGCCCCTGGGCGGCCGGGCGACGGTCTGGGAGCCGACCTCGCCGACCGCCGAGCCCGATGCGGGTGCGCTGTGCGACCTTCTGGTGGCTCGGCCGGACCGCCTGCCGGCGGTCGTCGACCTGCTGTCCGGCGGCGACACGGTCGCGACGGCCGCCGCCTTCGGCCATCCCGACTGCTGCGCGCTGGCCCGGGCCGAGCACCTGGCCGCTGGATGGACCGACCCGGTGGCGGCGCTGCTGGCCGGCCCGGCGGGGGCCGCGGCCGGACGGCCGGCGCCGTCCCTGCCCTCGGCCCACCTGCTGCTGGCGGCGCTGGGCCTCGGGCCGCTGCGCCATGCGCCCTGCGCCACCGACTGTCCGGCCACGGCCAACGCGGCGGCGGCGTTCCTGGCGGCCGGGCGGCGGGCGGGCTTAGAGGAGGAGATGGCGTGGCTCGCCGAAACGGGGGACTGGCGCGTCAGCTGGTCGACCCGCGGTGGGGTCGCCGAGATCAAGACCGCCCTGTTCCGCACCGCCCATCCCTCGGACCCGGTGCCGGCCGTGCGCCTGGATCATGCCGGCGGAACCGTGCCCGAGGCCGCGGCGCGCGGCACCGGCTTTCCCTTCGAGCCGCCGCGCATGGTGCCGGGCGGCCGTCCGGCCGAGGCCAGCGAGCCGGCGCCGACTGCGGCTCCCGTCCCGCCGCCGCTGACGGCCGACGCGATTGCCGCCGGCTGGCAGGCCGCCGGCTACGCCAGTGCCTTCGCCCTGCGCTCGCGCCTGTGCACCGCGGTGTGGGAGCTCGGCGCCGACCTCAAGGGCGGGCGCGGAAGCGTGGTGCATCTCGGCTGCGGCGACGGCCTGCTATTGGCCCTCGCCGCGGAGGTCAACGCCCGGCTGACGCTCTACGGCATCGACGCCGATACCGGTCTGGTGGCGCGCGCCCGGTCCCGGCTGCCGGCGCATGCCGACCGGCTGTCGGTCGGCGACTGGCGCGGGGCGGAGGGGCTGGCGCTGATCGACCGGGCGACCGGCGACGGGCGGATGGCCGTGATCGACCCCGAGGGCCTGGCCGGCCTGCCGGCCGAGCGGCGGGCGGCGCTGCTGGAGGCCCTGATGGCCCGGTTCCGGCAGGTGGCGATCGTCGCCTCCGACCGGGCGCTGGGCCGGTTCGGGGACATCGCGGGCGTCGCCGCCGCGGCGGGGCTGCGCCTCGCGCCCGGCCGGCCGGAGCGGGTGACGGGACGCGTGGTCGGCGCCGCGGCGCCGGTCGCTCGCCCCGGACAGAAGGAGCGGCGCACCGCATGATCGACTGGTCGCGCATCGCCGAGCCGACCGCCGACGGCTCCGACACCGAGGCCGTGCTGGCCCTCCTCGAGCGGGAGCCGATGCCCTGGCACCCGCCGCCGCCGCACCGCACCGCGGCGCCCGCGGCGGCGCCCCGGCTGCCGGAGGGGCCGGCGGTCTGGATCGACACGCCGATCCTGCCCGGTCCGCGCTTCGCCCCGCTGACCGGGCTTCCGGAGGGGCTGGTCGAGGCGGTCGCGCTGGTCCGCCGCTGGCCGGCCATGGCGGCGCAGTGGCCGCGGATCGTCCATACCGTGCAGTGCTTTACCGACACGGTGGCGACGGCCGGCGGCGCGACGCCGGCCGGATCGTCCAGCCACAATCTCGCGGCGCGGTTCGGCGTGATCGCGCTGACCGTGGATTCACCGCCGGGCGCGGCGCAGGCGATCGTGCACGAGGCGGCGCACCACAAGCTGCGGGCGCTGGGCGTCGACAACGAACGGGCCGTCCGGCTGATCGTCAACCCGCCGGACGCCCTCTACGCGAGCCCGATCGTCGTCGACCGTCCCCGGCCGATGACCGCCGTCCTGCACGCCCAGTATTCGTTCATCCACGTGACCGAGCTGGACCTCTGGATGCTGGTGGCCGAGGAGGCCCCCCTCCGGGCCTCGATGATCCGGACGCTCCTGTCCCGCAACGTGCCGCGGATGGAGGCCGGCGCCGATGTGATCCGCCGCCACGCCCGCACCGACGACGCGGGCGCCGCCTTCCTGGACGGCTTCCTGGCCTGGACCGACCGGGTGCTGGAAGCCGGCCGCGCCGCGCTGGCGGAACCGGTCGGATAGCGCCGCCCAGGCCATCCGGCGACCCGAAGGGCTCGGACCCGCTGCTCTCGGCTATCGCCGATCGGGCGGCGGGTCGAGCGCGTCGCCGGTCCGCGGGTCGAACAGGTGCAGCTCGTCCAGGTCGAGCAGGAAATCGAGCTCGACCCCGTCGGCGATCACGGTGCGCGGGCGGAACACCTTGGCGATCGCCTCCGCCTCCCCCAGCCGGAAGAACAGCAGCGCCTCGGATCCCAGGGGCTCGGTGATCGTCACCGGCGCGACGAAACGGTGCGGCACCGCCGCCTCCAGCGCCTGCTCGACCGGCGCCACCGCCTCCGGCCGGAAGCCGACGACCACCCGCTGGCCGTCGTTGACCTTCTGGCGGAACCGCGGCGGCAGCGGCAGGGAGAGCGGACCGACCCGCGCCGTCGGGCCGTCCGGACCGGCTTCGATCGTGCCGTCCAGCAGGTTCATGGGCGGGCTGCCCAGGAAGCCCGCGACGAAAGTGTTGACCGGGTGATGGAAGATGTCGAGCGGTGATCCCACCTGCTCGACCCAGCCGTCGCGCATCACCACGATCCGGTCGGCCAGCGTCATCGCCTCGACCTGGTCGTGGGTGACGTAGACGATGGTGGTCTCGACCTTCTGGTGCAGGCGCTTGATCTCGGTGCGCATCTGGGTGCGCAGCTTGGCGTCGAGGTTGGACAGCGGCTCGTCGAACAGGAACGCGTCCGGGTCCCGCACGATCGCCCTTCCCATGGCGACGCGCTGGCGCTGCCCGCCGGAGAGATGGGCCGGCCGCCGGTCCAGCATCCCTTCGAGGCCCAGCGTGCGCGCCGCGGCCATCACCCGTTCGGCGATCTCCGGTTTCGGCCGGCCGGCGATCTTCAGCCCGAAGCCCTGGTTCTCCTCCACGGTCATGTGCGGGTAGAGCGCGTAGTTCTGGAACACCATCGAGATGTTGCGGTCGCGCGGGGCCAGGTGGTTGACCACCCGGCCGCCGATCCGGATCACGCCGCCGGAGATCGGCTCCAGCCCGGCGATCATGCGCAGCGTCGTCGACTTGCCGCAGCCCGACGGACCGACCAGCACGACGAATTCGTTGTGCGCGATCGCGAGGTCGAGGCTGTGCACCGCCTCGAACGACCCGTAGCGCTTGACCACGCCTTCCAGATGGACCTCGGCCATGGGGTTCTCGTCCTCCGGATTCCGGTCAGGCCTTCACCGCGCCGGCCGTCAGTCCGCGCACCAGGTAGCGCTGGATGAAGGAGAAGAAGATCGCCGGCGGGATCAGCGCCAGCACCGCGGCGGCCATCATCTGGCCCCAGTCGACGCCCGACTTGCCGATGAAGGTGATCAGGCCGACCGCGAAGGTCTTCTGCCCGTCGCTGTTGATCAGCATGAGCGCGAAGAGGAGTTCGCTCCACGCCGCGGTGAAGACGAATCCCAGGGTCGCGCCGATGCCCGGCAGGGTCAGCGGCAGGATGATCCGGCGCAGCGCCTGCAGCCGCGTGCAGCCGTCGATCATCGCCGCCTGCTCCAGTTCGACCGGCACGCCGTCGAAGAAGGAGTTCATCAGGAACGCCGCGAACGGCAGGTTGAAGGCGGTATAGACTGCGATCAGCCCGGTCAGGCTGTCGACCAGTCCGAGCGGCGCCAGCAGGCGGTAGAGCGGCGTGATCACCATGACCAGAGGGAACAGCTGGGTGATCACCAGGAGGATCATCACCGCCCGCTTGCCCGCGAAGCGGAAGCGCGAGAAGGCATAGCCGATCGCCGACGCCAGCACCGTCACGATGATCGAAGTGCCGACCGAGACGATCACCGAGTTCTTGAAATAGACGGGGAACGGGCTGTTCTCGATGACGAAGCGGTAGTTTTCCCACGTGGTGCGCGACGGCCAGAGCGTCGTGCCTTCTCTGTAAAGCAGGTCGTCGGGCGTGACCGAGATCTTGACCAGCCAGAACAGCGGGAACATGGCCAGCGCCAGGTAGAAGGCCAGCGCCAGCAGCCTCAGCGTGACGGCGATCGGGTGCGCGGTCATCCGATCAGCCTCCGCCGCAGCGTCAGGACCCCGATCGCATAGACCACCAGCAGCAGCATCAGCACCATCGCCAGCGTCGAGGCGTAGCCGAAGTTCAGGCTGCGATAGGCGGTGGTGAAGATGTAGCTGGGCAGGATCTGCGTCGCGTTCGCCGGACCGCCCCCGGTCATCACGAAGATCAGGTCCGGGAAGTTGGCGACCCAGACGGTCCGGAGCATCACCGTGATCGCGACGGTCGGCAGCAGGAACGGCACGGTGATGTGGCGGAACTGCTGGACCTTGCTGGCGCCGTCGATCGACGCCGCCTCGTAAAGGTCGCCGGGGATCGAGCGCAGCGCGGCGAGCAGCGTGATCGCGAAGAACGGGATGCCCCACCAGACCATCGCCACGATCGGTCCGTAGAGCGCCAGGCTGGGGTCGGAGAGGATGTTGCGCGGGCTATCCAGCAGGCCGACCGCCGCCATCCAATGCGGCAGCGGGCCGATGATCGGGTTGAACAGCCACTCCCAGTTCAGCCCCGACAGGAAGGTCGGCACCGCCCAGGGCAGGAACACGAGGGACTGGTAGATCCGCCGGCCGGGAAACGGCTGGTTGAGCAGGAGCGCCAGGCCCAGCCCCAGGAAGAACTGCAGGCCGACGGACCAGACCGTCCAGCGGAAGGTGTTGACCAGAGAGCGCCAGAACGCCGGATCGCCCAGCATCTCGCGGTAGTTCTCGAAGCCGATCCAGCCGCGCTTGAACGGTTCGAACACCACATAGTGCTGGAAGCTGTAGGAGACGCCGACCGCCAGCGGCACCAGCATCACCAGGATCACGACGGCCAGCCCCGGCGACAGGTAGAGCCAGGGCTCCACCGCGTCGCGGACGCGGGCGCGCCGTTCGCCAGGGAGGGGCCCCGGGCGGATGCCCGGGACCCCGGCTTCGGTGCTCACGATCCGGTCCCTTCCGGCCGGAGGGCGACGCGGCGGCCGATCACTGCTCGGCCATCCAGTTCTGCTGCGCCTCGGTCAGGAACTCGTCCCAGGTCTCCGCCAACTCCTCGGCCGTCATTTCGCCGAGCAGGGCGGCCTGGCCGGTCTCGACCGAGAGCACGTCGAAGAACTGGCCCAGCTCCGGCAGGTGGGCCGGCCACGGGCGGAGCTGCCAGCGGTCGTCGTTCAGCTCGGTGAAGAAGCCGGCATAGTTGTCGCCGCTGTAGAAGGGATCGTCCTCGGCGCCCTTCACCGCCGGGATAACGCCGATGAACTTGGCCCACTCGATGTTGTTCTCCGGCTGCGACAGGTGCGCGACCAGATCCCACGCCAGGTCGGGCTCCGACGAGGAGGTGCCGACCGACCAGCCGATGATGCCGACCGGCGGCGCGATCGTGCCCTCCGGCCCGAGCGGCACCGGCGCGACCGCGAATTCGTCGTCCCCCATCCGCTCGGCGATCTGGATCAGGGCGTCGGGATCCTGGTCCAGGAAGGCGCAGGTGCGCGAATAGAAGCCCGCCACCTGCTCGTTGAACGCCCAGTTGACCGAATCCGGCGGGGCGTAGCCGTCCTGGTAGAGGTCGATCAGCATCTTCAGGCCTTCGGTCCCTTCGGGCGTGTCGAAGATGCTGTTGCCCTCCTCGTCCCACCAGGTGGTCGAGCCGGTCATGCCGGAGACGAACAGCCACCAGCCGACGAAGCCGCCGCGGGCGCCGCGCAGGCAATAGCCGAACTTGCCGTCGAGTTCCTCCGTGACCTGCCTGGACTGGTCGACGAATTCCTGCAGGGTTTCCGGCGGGGCGTCGATCCCCGCCTCAGCCAGCAGGGCCTTGTTGTAGTAGAGCGCCCGGACGAAATAGCCGTACGGCATGAAGTACGGCGTGTCGTCGAAGATCCGGGTGTAGCCCAGGGTCGCCTCGGTCATCTGGTCGGCGCCGTCCCAGTCCTCGATATAGGGACCGAGATCAACCAGCGAATCGGTGGCGTCGAGGGTCGAGATCCAGCGTTCCGGCATCTCCAGGACGTCGATCTCCTGACCCGACTGGGTCATGGTCAGGACCTTCTCGAAGGCCGTGTCCCAGGGCACCGAGATCAGCTCGATCTCCACGTCCGGATGCTGCTCCTGGAAGCTGTCGAGCATCTGCTGCAGGAGTTCGGTGCGCGGCGGCGAGGTCAGCACCTCGACCACCGTCAGGGTCTCGGCCGCCGCCGGGGCGGCAAAGGCGCCGGCCGCCAGGGCCGCGGCGCCGGTCGTCGCGAGCAGTCTCCGCATGATTCGTTTCTCCTCCATCTGTCGTCCGTTTCGGGCCGGCCTCCTTCGCGGTGGGCCGGCTCATCCCCTCTCGAGCGCAGCCTCAAGGTCGCGCCAAAGGTCCTCGATCCCCTCCAGGCCGACATGCAGCCGGACCAGGTCGTCCGGCACGCCGAAGGCTTCGAAGGAGTTGGTCAGGCCCGGCTGCACCAGCCCCAGCTGGGCCGGGAAGGCCAGGCTCTCGTGGCCGCCCCAGCTGACGCCGAGGCGGAACAGCGTCAGGCGGTCGCAGACCCGCCGGGCCATGCCGGCGCCGCCGTCGACGCGGAAGCTGATCAGGCCGCTGCCGCCACCGAGCTGGGTGGCCGCGAGGTTGGAATCGGGCGCCCCTTCCAGCAGCGGGTGGAAAACCTGCGTCACCCGCGGATGCGCGGCGAGCCGGCGGGCGATCTCCAGCCCGGCCTCGTGATGCCGGCGCATGCGCAGGGCCAGCGTGCGCAGCCCGCGGATCAGCAGCCAGGCGTCGAACGGGGACAGCTTGCCGCCCAGGCTCGGATAGGCCACCGTGTTGATCCGGTCGATCAGGTCCCGCCGCCCCGCGACCACGCCCGCCACCGTGTCGGAATGGCCGCTGACATATTTCGACGCGGAGTGGACGACCAGGTCGACGCCGTGTTCGACCGGCCGCTGGAACACCGGCGTGGCCCAGGAATTGTCGATCACCGAGACCGCGCCGGCCTCGCGCGCCGCGGCGGCCAGGACGCCGATGTCCTGGACCTCGAAGACGATGCTTGTCGGGCTTTCCAGGTAGAGCAGCCTGGCCCCCTCGAGCGCGGTTCGCACCGCCTCCGGGTCGCGACCGTCGACGAACGTGACCTCGATCCCCAGCCGCTTCATCAGCCCGGTCATCAGCCGGTAGGCATCGGGGTAGACGTGCCGCACGCAGACCATGCGGTCGCCGGTCTGCAGCAGGCCCAGCAGGGTCGAGGAGATCGCCGCCATCCCGCTGGCGAAGCCGCGCGCCGCCTCTGCCCGCTCCAGCGCCGCCATCTTCCGCTCGAACGAACGGACGGTCGGGTTGAGGCCGCGGGTATAGATCGGCCGGCCGGTCGGATCGCGGAACGCGGCCTCCATCTCGTCGACGCTGTCGAAGGTGAAGAGGGAGCTCTGGTAGATCGGCGGCACGGCGGCGCCGCCCCAGGCGTCCTCCGCCATCAGCAGGGTCTCGATGTCGTCCGGCACCGCCGGTTCAACCCCGCGCATCGCGGATCTCCTGTTCGACGTAGTCGAGGATCGCGGTCACCGTGGCGACCGCGCCGTCCGAATCGCCCGCCTGGATCGCCAGCGCCAGCCGCCGGTGGTCGGGCATCGAGCCGTCGGTGAACGGCTTGACCACGAACGGATTGGCATCGGTGGCGTTGAACGCATCGTTGAACCGCGTCACGACCTGCCGGAAGATCTGCAGGAACAGGGGATTGTGGCTGGCGGCGTAGATCGCCTCGTGGAACGCCCGATCCTCCTGCACAGCGACGCCCCATTTCGCATAGGCCGTCTCCAGCGCCTCCAGCGCCGTCATGATGCGGGCGCGGTCGGCCTCGGTGGCGCGCAGCGCGGCGAGCCGGGCGCTTTCCACCTCGATCGTCCGCCGCAGTTCCAGGATGTAGAGCACGGCCTGCCGCTCGACCCGCAGCGTCACCGGGGCGTGGATCGCGTCGGCCCCCACCGCCATGGCGAGGTAGGTGCCGCTGCCCTTGCGCATGGCGACCACGCCCAGCGCCTCCCACCGCTTCAGCGCCTCGCGGACCGTCGACCGGCCGACGCCCAGCCGCTCCGCCAGCTCCCGCTCCGGCGGCAGGCGGTCGCCCTCGCCCAGTCCGGCGCGCGCGACGAAGTCTGACAGCGCCTTCAGCACCGCCTGATCCGCTCCGACCGGCCGCGCCAGGGGCAGCCAGGTGGTGCGGGCACGGTCGGCGGGGAGTTCCCCTTTTACGCCTTCTATATCCGAACTCATACTCGCCAAGAATGATATTGGTCCGACAGCATGTCCAAAGCATAGGGACCGAAGGAGGTCGAGGTCAATACGATCGTCCCCTGTTCGTCCGACGGTCCTCACGGGGCGCGCGCAGCGCGTGGCGCCCCATGAGGACCGCCGCCGTGGCGGGGCGATGTCCGGGAACTGAGGAGTCTTCGGTTATACCAACGGCCTGAGTTTCTGACTCGGAGGGGATTCCCGAATCAGGCTTTGGCATGATTCAAGGCTGGTGAAGGAGAATCGCCATGCCTTGGACCATCC
>Ga0208623_100022_pt1 | contig 257419 bp, 237 predicted proteins | sample HotLakConsUCCL28_FD_184737 | JGI IMG/M metagenome (GOLD analysis project Ga0208623, IMG submission 184737) | Hypersaline microbial mat communities from Hot Lake, Washington, USA - Hot Lake Consortium UCC-L28 (SPAdes) (version 2) ...
GGGGGGGGGGGGGGGGAGCCTCAGAAGGGGAGGAGCACGTCCAGAACCTGCTGGCCGTAGCGGGGCTGCTGCACGTCCGTCAGCTGGCCGCGGCCGCCGTAGGCGATGCGGGCCTGGGCGATCTTGGTCGAATCGATGGTGTTGTCGTTCTCGATGTCCTCCGGGCGTACGATGCCCGCGACGATCAGTTCGCGGACCTCGAAGTTGACGCGGATTTCCTGCTTGCCCTCGATGACGAGGTTGCCGTTCGGAAGCCTCTGGGTGACGACCGCGGCGACGTTCGTCGTCAGGTTCTCCGAGCGCCGGACCGAGCCCGCGCCCTGGCTGGAGCTGTCGGAATTCGCGGCGACCAGCGCATCGGCCTGGACGTCGTCGCCGAAGACCTGGCCGTACTGGGTTTCCAGCCCGAACAGGCCGCCGACGCCGAGGTTCTCGCCGTTCTGGCGCGAGCGGCGGGTCTGGTTGTCGAACTGCGCCCGGTCGGTGACGCGCACCCGCACGGTGACGAGATCCCCCACCTGGGCCGCGCGCTGGTCCTTGAAGAAGCCCCGCGCGCCCTGGCGCCAGAGCGAGTTCGAGGCGAAGGCGACGACCTCGGGCTCGGGCATCGGCATGCGCACGGGCACGTAACCGGGCTGGGCGGTGGGGTCCTCGATCGCGGTCAGCGCCGGCGCGCGGCCGACATTGGCGAGCCGGTCGACGGCGCCGCAGGCGCCGAGCGTCAACGCGAGGGCGCCGATGGCCAGTGCGCGCATTCCGGAACGGAGGAGAGAGGGGGCGGGCATCTGTGCGCTCCGTCAGCGGGCGAGGGCGGCCATGCGGCCGGCGGAGAGGGCGGGTCCGACGCGCACCCGGCCCGGGCCGATCACCTCGGCCTGGACGACGCGCTCGGAGACGGGGTTCTCGACGTCGACGAGATCGCCCAGCGAGCCGGCCTGGCGGGCGCGGCCGCGCAGGGTGAGCGTCAGCGCGCCCTGCTCGTAGATCATCAGCACCGCGTCGTTGCGGCCCACCAGCACGGGGCGCTCGAGGTCTCCCGGGCGCAGCGCGGTTCCGGCCGCGAGGGCGCGGCGGGCGACGCGCTCGTCGAGGCCGAGCGCCTCGAGGCGCACGTCGGCGGGGACGAGCTCGGCGGCGCGGCGCTCGATCCGGTAGTCGCCGTCGCGGATCGCCTCGCCGCGCTCGACCGCCCGGGTGAGGACGGCGATCTCGACCACCCGGCGCGCCGTCCCGCTAACCGCCGCCTGGACGCGGCGCTCGGCGGCGCTCGGGCCGACGAAGACGGTCGCGGTGAAGCGGCGGCTCACGGCGTCGTAGGCGAGATCGGTGATCGCGACGGGCTCGAGCACGTCCGGGCTCGTCAGCAGCGCCGGCGGGGCGCCGTCGAAGACGATCTCGATCTCGCCCGGCGGCAGCGCCTGCGACCGCGCGATGTCCTGCGCCAGGGCGGCGGCGACGGCGTCCTGGTCGATGCGGCGCACGGCGCGCGTCACCGTGATCTGATCGCGCCCGGCCGTCTCGACGCCCGCGACGCCCAGCGCGTGGGCGGTCATCAGGATGCGCGCGACCTGGATGGTGCCCACCGCGCCCAGCGCGGGAGCGTGGAAGACCGGCGTCGCGGCGGCCTCGGCCGGCGCGCCGGCGACGAGGTCGCCGAAGCGGATCGCGTCCCCGGAGACCACGACGTCGCCGCGCAGGGTCGGCGCGGATGCCTCCGCGAAGCCGGGCCGGGCGACCGCGACGAGCACCGCGATCCCGAGCGCGAGGATCGCGACGACGCGCACGAGGGCGCCGAGGGGCAGGCGGCCGGCGCCGGCGCGGATGGGGCGGGAGAGGCGGTGGCTGGTCATGATCCTCACCCTCGGAACATCTGGCTGGCGGCCTGCAGCATCTGGTCGGCGGCCGAGATCACCCGCGAGTTCATCTCGTAGGCGCGCTGGGCCGCGATCAGGGAGGAGATCTCCGTCACCGCGTTGACGTTGCCCTCCTCGAGGTAGCCCTGCTGGAGGGAGCCGTAGCCCTCCTCGTTCGGGTTGCCCTGAACCGGATCGCCCGAGGCCGCGGTCTGGAGGAAGAGGTTGTCGCCGATCGACTCCAGGCCGCTCTTGTTGACGAAGCGCGTGAGCTGGATGCGCCCCACCTCCTGCGGCTGGGCGTTGTCGGCGGTGGTGATCTCGACGACGCCCGAGGCGCTGATCGAGACGTTCTGCACGTTCTGCGGGATCTCGATGCCGGGCTCGACCTGGTAGCCGTCCTTGGTGACGAGCCGGCCCTGGGCGTCGAGGTCGAAGCCGCCGTCGCGGGAGAAGGCCGCGCGCCCGTCGGGCAGGCGGATCTGGAAGAAGCCCTCGCCGCGGATGGCGACGTCGAAGTCGCGCTCGGTCGGGGTCAGGTTGCCCTGCGTCATCGCGCGGGCGGTCGACACGGCCTTGACGCCCGAGCCGATCTCGATCGCCGAGGGCGTCTGGGTGCCCTGCGCCGAGGTGGTCGCCCCGGCCCGGCGCATGGTCTGGTAGAGCAGATCCTGGAAATGGGCCTGCTGGCGCTTGTAGCCGGTGGTCCGCATGTTGGCGATGTTGTTGGAGATGACCTGGACGTTCAGCTCCTGGGCCATCATGCCGGTGGCGGCGGAATAGAGGGCGCGCATGTCGGCGTCTCCTTGCTCGTCAGACCGCTTCGCCGAGCGTCTGGATTGCGGTGCGCTGCAGGTCGGACAGGCTCGACAGCGTCGAGGCGATGCGGGTGTAGGCCCGGCTCACTTCCATGAGGCGGGTCATCTCGTGGACCGCCTGCACGTTCGAGCGCTCGACGAAACCCTGCTCCACCCGCGCCGCCGTACCGGCGGGGATCGCCTCCTGGGCGGGCTCGAGCGGCGCGAACAGGTTCGCACCCAGGTTCGAGAGCGAGCCGGGCTGCTCGAAGCGCACGAGCGCGATCCGCCCGCGCTCGCCGGCATTGGTCGAGACCGTGCCGTCGGGGCCGATCACGACGTCGGAATCGCCGGGCTCGAGCTGGATCGGGCCGCCATCGCCGAGGACGGGGAAGCCGTCGGAGGTGACGAGGCGCCCCTGCGCGTCCATCTGGAACGCGCCGTTGCGGGTGTAGCGCTCGCCCGCGGGCGTCTGCACGGCGAAGAAGGCGTCGCCGCGGATCGCGACGTCGAGGGGGTTGCCCGTGGGCTCGGTCGCGCCGTCGGTCAGATCGATCGGGGTCCCCCCGTCGATGACGTAGGACAGGGTGCGGTCGGGCCACGGGAACGTCTCGATCGAGGCGTCCGGCTCGAGAAATTCCTCGAAGCGCGAAGATCGCGCCTTGAAGCCGTTGGTGTTGACGTTCGCCATGTTGTTGGCGATCACGTCCAGCTCACGGGCCAGCGCCACCTGGCGCGAGAGGCCGATGAGAAGCGTGTTCTCCATGAGAGCCGCTCCCTTGTTCCCGAGTGTCCCCGCCGGCTCCGAAGCGCTCCCCAGCGCGGACCCGGCGCTCTTGCCGGTGCGAGGCGCGTGCCAAGCGTCCTCCGAGCGCTGAAACCCCGGCGCAGCAAGGCTTTCCGGAAAGGGTTCGTTCACCACGACACGGGGTCGATCGCGTGCGTCGGCAAGAAACGCCCGGCAGGTTTTGCCGGTTTAACGCGGCGTTAACCACGACCGAACGAAGGTTCGATCCGGGACTGGTCCGTGCCGACGAGACAGGCGCGCGAGGGGCTGATGGCGAAGAAACCGGGCAAGGGCGAGGAAGCGGAGGTCGAGGGCGAGGGCGGCGACGCTCCGCCCTCGAAGAAGAAGAAGCTCGTCCTCATCGGGGCTGTCGCCGGCGTGTTGCTGCTCGCGGGCGGCGGCGGAGCCTTCTTCTTCCTCTCGGGCGGGGAGGAGCCGGTCGAGGACGAGGCGGCGCAGGCCGAGGCAGCCGCCGCGGCGCGCCCGGCCGCCTTCATCGCGGTGCCGCAAATGACGATCAACCTCGCGCCCGAGCCCAACGAGGAGCGGCCGCGCTTCCTGCGCTTCACCGCCCGGCTCGAGGTCTCGGAGGCGCAGGCCGTCGTCGACATCGAGCCGCTGATGCCTCGGATCGAGGATACGTTCCAGACCTACGTGCGCGAATTGCGGCCGAGCGACCTGCACGGCTCGGCCGGGGTCTACCGCCTGCGCGAGGAGCTGCTTCGCCGCGTGAACATCGCGGTCCACCCGGCGAAGGTGGACGCGGTGCTCTTCGGCGAGGTGGTGGTCCAGTAGGAGGTCCGGCATGGCAGACGAGCCCGAGGAGGTCGACGACGACTGGGCCGCCGCCCTGATGGAGCAGAAGGCGGGCGAGGAGGCCGACGCCAATCTCGCGGACGAGTGGGGCCAGGCGCTCGCGGAGCAGGGCACCGCGGCGGCCGCCTCCGACATGGCGGCCGAATGGGCGACCATGATCGACGAGGCGGAGGACGATTCGTCCCCCGAGTTCGCCGGCGCCGACCGCATCCTCATCCAGGAGGAGATCGACCAGCTCCTCGGCTTCTCGCTGCACGAGATGTCGGCCTCGGGCGCGGGGGGCATCCGGGCCATCGTCGATTCGGGCGTCGTCTCGTACGAACGCCTGCCCATGCTCGAGATCATCTTCGACAGGATGGTGCGCCTCCTGTCGACGAGCCTGCGCAACTTCTTCAACGACAACGTCGAGGTCCAGCTCGACAACATCTCTTCGGTGAGGTTCGGGGACTACCTGAACTCGATCCCGCTGCCGGTCCAGCTCGCCGTGTTCCACGCCGAGGGCTGGGACGGCTCGGGGCTGGTGACGATCGAATCGAACCTCGCCTACGCCACGCTCGACCTGCTTCTGGGCGGCAAGCGCGGCAACCAGGGCACCCGCCTCGACGGCCGGCCCTTCACCACGATCGAGATGCAACTCGTCAAGCGCATGGTCGAGATCGTGCTCGCCGACGCCGAGACCTGCTTCGGCGTGCTCTCGAAGGTCGACTTCTCCGTCGACCGGATCGAGACGAACCCGCGCTTCGCCACGATCACGCGCCCGGCGAACGCCGCCATCCTGATCGAGCTCAAGCTCGACATGGAAGGGCGCGGCGGCACGTTCCAGATCCTCCTGCCCTACGCCACGATCGAGCCGATCCGCGACCTGCTGCTGCAGAGCTTCATGGGCGAGAAGCTCGGGCGCGATTCGGTGTGGGAAGGCCACCTCGCCACCGAGATCTGGCAGGCCGACTTCGAGATCGAGGCGGTGCTGCACGAGATGCGGCTGCCGCTCAAGAAGGTGATGGCGCTCGAGGTGGGCGACACGCTGATGCTGGACGCCAAGCCCTCCGACCTCGTCACCCTGCGCTCCGGCGACTGGCGGCTGACGCAGGGGCGCGTGGGGCGCGTCGACGACAAGATCGCGATACAGGTCGCGCGGCCGCTGCGGCGCTCGCGCACCACGCTCGCGGCCTTCGAGGCCGCGATGAAGGGCCACAAGGAGCCATGAGCCCATGACGTCGGTCCTGATGCTGTTCGCGGAGATCCTGGTCGGCGTGCTGCTGGTGGCCTGCATGGTCGTCTGCTCGCGGCTGGGCAAGCGCATCGCCCGCCTCCAGGCGGACGAGACCTCCATGCGCCGCACCATCGGCGAGCTGGTGCAGGCCACCGAGAATGCCGAGCGCGCCATCGCGGGCCTGCGCACCACGCTCGGCGAATGCGACCGCACGCTCGCCGAGCGCCTGCGCACGGCGGAGCGCTACGCCGCCGACCTCGCGAGCCAGGTCGAGGCGGGCGAGAGCATGATGGGGCGGATCATGCAGATCGCGGAGAACTCGCGCCGGGCGCAGGCCGCGCCGGCCCGGATCGCGCCCGAGCCCGAGCGTCGCGCCGTCGCGCCGACGCGGACGCAAGAGCCCCGTGCCGAGCCTCGTGCCGAGCCTCGTGCCGAGCCCCGTGCCGAGCCGATCCGCCGTCCCGAGCCGATCGTCGTCGCGGCGCCGCCGGCCCCCGAGCCCGCGCGTCGCCCCGCGTCCCCAGGGACCAGCGACCGGATCAGCGCCGCCGCCGAGCTTCTGGCCGAGCGCGTCGCCCGCAGGGTGGGGCGCGCATGAGTGAAGGCGTGAGGCCCGACGCATGAAGATCTCCGAGGCCATCCGCCGCATCGGCGGCGCCAAGTTGAGGCTGACGGACGCGGTGGTGATCGCCGCGGCCGCGCTTCTGCTCATGAAGGGCGTCGACCATGTCCTGCGCGAGCCCGAGCCGGCCGCGGCGGTCGAGATCGTCGGGACCGGCCCAAGCGTCGTGCCCGGCGAGCCCGAGCTGCCGGCCTTCGCCCGCGTGCTCGCCTTCGCGCGCACCGGCCAGTCCCGGCCGGAGGTGATCACGACGGGATCGAATCCCGAGGACGGCGACGGCGAGGCGGGGGAAGGTGCGGAGGACGGGGCGGGCGAGCCCGCTGTCCCGCCCGCGGCTCCGGGCCTCGAATCCGACCTCTTGCCGAACCTGTCGAGCCCTGCGTCCCCGAGCGGCCAGGCGCTGCTCGAGCGCCTGGCCGAGCAGCGGGCCGAGCTCGACCGGCGGCTGCGGGATCTCGCCATGCGCGAGGAGCTGCTCGACGCCGCCGAGCGACGCATCGAGGAGCGTATCGTCGGGCAGCAGCCGGGCGCGGCCGCCGATGCGGCGGGAGCGGGGGCCGGGGCCGCCGCCGCGGCTCCCCAGGAGGAGGATACCGAGGCGCTGGCGCGCCTCGTCTCGATGTACGAGGCCATGCGCCCCAAGGACGCCGCGCGCGTCTTCGACCGACTCGCCCTCGAGGTGCTGGTTCCCCTGGTCGAGAAGATGAATCCGCGCACCATGGCGGAGGTGATGGCGATGATGTCGCCCGAGGCGGCGGAGCGCCTGACCATCGCGCTCGCGATGCGCGCACGCGGAGCGCGGCTCCAGGGCGAGGCGCCCACGCGCACCCAGTCGCTGCCGCCCACCGAGCTGCCGGCGATCGCGCTGCCGCCGCGCGAGTGAGCCCCCGCGGGCTGGCGTGCGCCCCGCCCGCGGCCTATGCTCTCCGCGTCGCCTGTGGAAGAAGAAGTGAGCCGAGAGCATGACGAAGCACGCCGAGGCGCAGGAGACGGCGGGTGCCCGGAACGTCTCGGAGCCCGCCGACGATCCCGCCTTCCGGCTCGATACCCAGGTCGGGCATCTCCTGCGGCGGGCCCATCAGCGCAACACCGAGATCTTCAACGCCGTGATGGGCGCGTTCTCGGTGACGCCGACGCAGTTCGCGGCGCTCGTCACCCTGCTCGACCGCGGCGCCACCCCCCAGAACCAGCTCGGCCGGCTGACCGCGATGGACCCGGCGACCATCTTCGGCGTGGTCGGCCGCCTGATGAAGCGCGGCTACGTGCGCCAGGACCCGGTCGACACCGACGCGCGCCTCGTCGCCGTCAGCCTCACCGAGGAGGGCGAGCGGGCGGCGCGCGCGATGCGCGCCGTCGCCGAGGAGGTCTCGACGCGCACCCTCGCGCCGCTCACGCCGCAAGAGGCGAAGACGCTGGTGGAGCTGCTGGCGAAGCTGGCCTGACGGGGTTATCGCATACGGCCGTACCCGGCCTGTACACCGCCGCGCCTGTTCATTACCCTGAGGGTAAAGCCCTCCTGCGCGCCAACGCCGACGCGCGGGTTCGCGCCGAACCTTCTCCTTCCCTGTAGGGGAAGGTGGCGCCGCGCGTAGCGCGGTGACGGATGGGGCACGCCGAAGGCGTGTTCCGCGCAGCGGAAGTCGGGTTTCACTGCGCCGTCCAGCCCTGCACGATTTCGGCTTCGCCGAACGCGCGTCCCGCGCGCCCCATCCGTCTCGGCTTCGCCGATCCACCTTCCCCTACAGGGAAGGAGAAGGGCTCGGCCCCCTCGTGCGGACCTTCCGACGACGCGGAAAGACGTGGGCATCGGCTAGCCGCAAGGGGGAGGGGAGACCGGCAGCGGCCTTCACGGGTGGGCGGGCCTCGACGATATGGCGCATCCCCGCCCTAGGCGATCACTCCGGACCTGACGGGGCTCACGACCCCGCCTTCTTCTCCAGCCGGCGGGCGTGCAGCACCGGCTCGGTGTAGCCCGACGGCTGCTCGCGGCCCGCGAGCACGAGGTCGCAGGCGGCCAGGAAGGCCGGCCCGTCGAAGGACGGGGCCATCGGCTGGTAGAGCGGGTCGCCCGCGTTCTGGCGGTCGACCACCTCGGCCATGCGCTTCATCGTGTCCATCACCTGGTCGCGCGTCACGACGCCGTGGTGCAGCCAGTTCGCCAGGTGCTGGGAGGAGATCCGGCAGGTGGCGCGGTCCTCCATCAGGCCCACGTCGTGGATGTCCGGCACCTTGGAGCAGCCCACCCCCTGATCGACCCAGCGCACCACGTAGCCGAGAATCCCCTGCGCGTTGTTCTCGATCTCCGAGCGGACCTCGTCCTCCGACCAGTTCGGACGGTCGGCGAGCGGGATCGTCAGGATGTCGGCGAGGGGCGCGAGACCGCGCTTCGAAAGCTCGTCCTGGCGAGCCTTGACGTCCACCTTATGATAGTGCGTCGCGTGCAGCGTCGCAGCGGTGGGGGAGGGGACCCAGGCGCAGGTGGCGCCGGCCATCGGATGGCCGACCTTCTGCTCGAGCATGGCCTGCATGCGGTCGGGCATGGCCCACATGCCCTTGCCGATCTGCGCCTTGCCGGGCAGGCCGCAGGCGAGGCCGACGTCGACGTTGCGGTTCTCGTAGGCCTGGATCCAGGCCGTGCCCTTCATGTCGTTCTTAGCGACCATCGGCCCGGCTTCCATCGAGGTGTGGATCTCGTCGCCGGTGCGATCGAGGAAGCCCGTGTTGATGAACACCACGCGCTCCTTGGCGGCGCGGATGCACTCCCTGAGGTTCACGGTGGTGCGCCGCTCCTCGTCCATGATGCCGACCTTGAGGGTGTGACGCGCGAGCCCGAGCGCGTCCTCGACGCGGCCGAAGATCTCGTTCGTGAAGGCGACCTCCTCGGGGCCGTGCATCTTCGGCTTGACGATGTAGACAGAGCCGGCGCGGGAATTGCCCGGGCCGTGCCCCTTCAGGTCGTGGATCGCGATCAGCGAGGTGATCATCGCGTCGAGCAGGCCCTCGAAGGCCTCGTTCCCGTCGCGGTCGAGCACGGCGGGGTTGGTCATCAGGTGGCCGACGTTGCGGATCAGCATCAGCGAGCGGCCGTGGAGCGTGAGCTCGCGGCCCTCGCCGTCGGTGTAGACGCGGTCGGGGTCGAGACGGCGGGTGAAGCTCTTCCCCCCCTTCGAGACCTCGCAGGAGAGGTTGCCCTTCATCAGGCCGAGCCAGTTGCGGTACGCGATCACCTTGTCGGACGCGTCGACGCAGGCGACGGAATCCTCGCAGTCCATGATCGTCGAGACCGCGGATTCCAGGACCACGTCGGCGACGCCCGCCTTGTCGGTCTTGCCGATCGGATGCGCGCGGTCGATCACGATCTCGACGTGGAGCGCGTTGTGGCGCAGGAGCACCCCGTCCGGCGCGTCGGCGCCGCCGCGATAGCCGGCGAAGCGGGACGGGTCGAGGATCCGCGTCTGCGCGCCGCCTTCCAGCGTGACCACGAGCGCGCCGTTCTCGACCCGGTATCCCGTCGCGCCGGCGTGCGAGCCGTTGCCGAGCGGCGCGACGGTGTCGAGGAAGCCCTTGGCCCAGGCGATCACCCGCGCGCCGCGCTCCGGGTCGTAGCCGCCGCCGGCCGGCGCGTCGCCCAGCGCATCGGTGCCGTAGAGGGCGTCGTAGAGCGAGCCGAAGCGGGCGTTGGCGGCGTTGAGCGCATAGCGCGCGTTGGTGATCGGCACGACGAGCTGCGGGCCGGCGATGTCGGCGATCTCCGGGTCGACGTTCTCGGTGGCGATCGTGAAGGCGGGCCCCTCGGGCGCGAGGTAGCCGATCTCGCGCAGGAAGGCCTCGTAGGCGGCGGCGTCGTGCGGCTTGCCGCGGCGCTCGCGGTGCCACGCGTCGATCGTTTGCTGGAGCGCGTCGCGACGGGCGAGCAGCGCCCGGTTCCTCGGGGAGAGGTCGTGGATCAGGCCGGACAGTCCCTGCCAGAAGGCTTCGGCGGGCACGCCCGTTCCCGGCAGCGCCTCCGTCTCGATGAAGGCGTGGAGCTCCTCGGCGACCTGCAGGCCGAAGGCGTCGATGCGCTGCGTCATGATGTGTTCCTTACACGCCGTTCGCGTCGTCCGTGGACGTCTCGCGGGGAGCTTCTCGAGCCGGTCGCGGGCCGCCCTGCGGGTCGCCGCACCCCAGGAGCTATCAGCGCGGCGGGCTTCCTTCAATCGGCGGCATTGACTTTCATCTTTTCTGAAAGGGAAACAATCGACCCCGGCTTTTTCTCCGATTTCCCGGCATCGCCCGTGGGGTTTCGCGCCCCGCGCCATGGGGGGCCCTCGCCGAGGGTGCGTGCCGCGCGGTGATTCGCGGCCGCCTGCACCACCGGACTCGGGTCGTCCACGTTATTTTCGCGACCCGACGGCACATGGAGGCAAGATGCGCTGTTTTGCCGCATGCCCTTTTGGAGCGCGCGTGAATCAGTGAAAACCCGTAGTGCCTCGCGGAGGGCAGCGCGCCTACGGATTCGGCGCGCCTCTGCTGATGTCGCAGGCGAGCAGTACGTTTCTTTTAAGTTTAAAAACCTGCGGCGACGATTCTACACTTTGTTAGCTTCGAAAATAGTCTATTGTATTCGTACGCTTCCCATAGGCCATCGCTGTCGATCTAAATCGATTACACTCTGCAGCTGCGTAATTTCCGGACCGTCGATCTCATGCATCGGCTACGTAGTTAACCAGAGAGCACCGGCAGCGATAGTGAAGCATCCGGAAAACGCGTCGCGACGACCACTTGCGACCGAAGTCGCGAGCGATGAAAATCGGACGCGTTGGCGGGACTGCGGGCCGAAACGACGTCGCGCTACGACTGGCGACCCGGGCGGAATTCAGATCCGGGTCGCTGAACACGGAGAACGTCATGGTGACGATCAGGAGCGACCGGGACCAGATGCAGGACGGCGCCCTCGAAAGCGAGCTGCATCCCGACCATCCCGAGCTGGAGCGGGCCGAACCCGTATGGCCGGGCTTCCGAGCCGCTCGCCTGATCACGCTCATGAAGATGCGCGGCGACGCCCGCGTGGCGGCCGTCCTGGCCCTGCTGCTCATCGTGGCCACCGCCGCCGTCCTCGGCGCGCCGCATGCCGAGGATCTGACGCGCGAGTTCGGCGCCGCCCTCGGGATCGGCCTTCGCGCGAGCGAATTCGCGAACTGAGCGTCGCCGCCCCGCCTGGACGATCGCCGCATCGGTGCTAGCTTCCCCGTCGAGATGGATCACCTCGACGAGGCCTCGACATGAGTTTCAGCCCCACGCGCCGGCTCGCCGTCCTCCTGGCCTGCCTTTCGCTCGCCGCGCCGCAGACGGCCCTGGCGCAGCGCGAGGCGCTGGAAACGAGCGCCGGGCAACTGGCGCTGGAGCCGTTCGCCCGCGGGCTGGTCCACCCCTGGGGCATCGCGGCGCTGCCCGACGGCGGTTTTCTCGTCACCGAACGGCCCGGGCGCCTGCGCCACGTGCGCGCCGACGGCGCCGTCTCGCCGCCGCTCGCTGGCGTTCCGACGGTCTTCGACGGAGGGCAGGGTGGCCTCCTCGACGTGACCCTCGCCCCGGACTTCGCCACGAGCCGGCGCCTCTACCTCACCTTCGCCGAGCAGCGCCGCGGCGGCGCCGCCACCTCGCTCGCCCGTGCGCGCCTGAACGAGGGCATGACCGCGCTGGGGGAGGTCGAGGTGCTGTTTCGCGCCGAGCCGGCCCTCTCCGGCACCCGCCACTTCGGCTCGCGCGTGGTGGTCGCGCCCGACGGCGAGAGCCTCTTCGTCACGATCGGGGATCGCGGCGAGGCCGAGAGCGCGCAGGACCTGCGCCAGCATCACGGCAAGGTGCTGCGGCTCACGCTCGACGGCGCGCCGGCGCCGGGCAACCCGTTCCTCGATCGCGCCGACGCGCTGCCCGAGATCTGGTCCTACGGCCATCGCAACCCGCAGGGCGCGGCGCTCGAGCCCGGCAGCGGGCGGCTGCTGACCGCCGAGATGGGGCCGCGCGGCGGTGACGAGATCAACGCGCCGGAGCCCGGCGTGAACTTCGGCTGGCCGCGCGTCTCCGACGGCCGGCAGTACAGCGGCGTCCCTATTCCCGACCATAGGACGAACACGAGCCTGGAGCCCCCGCTCTGGGGCTGGTCGCCGTCCTTCTCGCCGTCGGGCATCGCCTTCTACGACGGCGCGGCGATCCCCGCCTGGCGCGGCGACCTGATCGTGGGCGCGCTCTCCGGGCAGGCGCTGGCGCGGCTCGACGTCGAGGACGGACGCATCCTGTCGGAGGAGATCATCCCGCTGGGCCGGCGCATCCGCGCCGTGGCGCAGGGCGTCGACGGGGCGCTCTATCTCCTCGTCGACGACGATCGGGGCGGCATCCTGCGCCTCGCGCCGGAGGGTGCGGGCTGAGCGGCGAGATCGCCGGGGCTTGCGCGGCCGCTCCCGGGAGCTATTTGCGATCCGTATCCCCCGTCGCTCGATTTTCGGAAACCCCATGGACCCCGTCTCCCAGATCGCGCTCGGCGCCGCCGTCGGGCACGCCGTCGCCGGACGCCGCCTCGGAGGCCTTGCCGCCGCGGGCGGGGCGCTCGGCGGGCTCATCCCCGACCTCGACGTGATCTGGTCGGGCTGGGGACGAGATACGATCGCCTATTGGGAGCTGCACCGCGGCGTCACGCATTCGCTGTTCTTCGGCCCCGTCGTGGGGGCCGCGCTCGGCTGGGCGACGGCCGAGGTGCACGCGCGCCGCCGCGCGCTGAAGGGCAAGCCCGTCTCCGGCCTGACCTCGGCTTGGATCGCGGTATGGGTCGGCGCGCTCGTCACCCATCCGCTGCTCGACACCGCGACGATCTACGGCACGCAGCTGCTGGCGCCGTTCTCCGACCTGCGCTTCGCCCTTCCCGCCCTGCCGATCATCGATCCGGTCTACACGCTGCCGCTCCTCGTCGCGCTCGCGGTGGCGGGCTGGCTGGGCTGGCGCACGACGGGGGCGAAGCGCGCGACCGTTGCGGCGCTCGTCCTCACCACCCTCTACGCCGGGATCGGGCTGTGGCAGAACGAGCGGGCGGAGGCGATCGCGCTGCGGGATCCGGGGCTCTCGGCGCGCGCCCCCATCGAGACGCGCGTGACGACGACCTTCCTCTCGCCCTGGCTGCGCCGCGTCGCGACCGTCGAGGAGGACGCGCGGCACGTGGGCTTCGTCTCGACGCTCGCCCCCGACAGGCCGATCCGCTGGTACGCGCTGCCCAAGGACCCCCGCGCCGAGGCGCTGGCCGACGCGGCGCTCGCGACCGAGCAGGGCGTCCGCTACCGCCGCTTCGCCACGGGCACGATCCACCCCCACATCGTGACCCGCGACGATCGGGAGTATCTGCGCATCGGCGACGCCCGTTACGGCTTCCCCAACGGCACGCTCGGCGGCATGTGGGGCGTGGAATGGCCGATCCGCGACGGCGCGATCGTGCCGGGCGCCGCCGAGCGCTACATGCAGCCCCGACAGGCGACGGGGGATTCCCTCGCGGCGCTCGTGCGCGCTACCTTCGGCCTCGAGACGGAGCTGTTCTGAGGCCGCGGGCCGAGCGCGGGGCCCGTCGCGGCTCACACCTTCGCCATTCGCTCCAGGGTCCGCGTGAAGTTCTCCCGCACCTGCGCGCGGGTCTCGTCGAGCTGGGCGGCGAGCCGCTTGGCGTCGGGCAGGCCGGCTTCGGCGGCCAGCCGGCGCAGGATGGCGGCGGGCGCGGTCTTGGGGTCGAAGCGGCCCTCGACGGTGAGCCGCTGCCAGTGGAACACGCGCGAGAGCAGCGCCTGAGCGCCCACCAGCAGCTCCGCCTCCGCCTCGCCGAAGAACCCGTCGTCGCCGGCCTGCGCCAGCGCCTGGCCCGGCGAGAGGCCCACCAGCCCCGGCGTCTCGTGGGCGCGGGCGAGGACGTAGGTCTGGGCCAGGAAATCGAGGTCGGTGAGTCCGCCGGCGGCGAGCTTCATGTCCCACGGGTCGCCCTCGCCCTTCTCCTGCGCGATGAGGCGGCGCATGGCGAGCACCTCGCGGGCGACGAAGGCGGGGTCGCGCGCGAGCCCCACCACCTCCGCGATCGCGCGCGTCGCGTCGTCGGCGAGCGCGCCGTCGCCGGCGACGACGCGGGCGCGGGTGAGCGCCATGTGCTCCCACAGCTCGGCGTCCTCGCGCTGATAGGCGAGGAAGCCGCGGAACTGCGTCGCGACCGGTCCCGAGCGCCCCGAGGGGCGCAGCCGCAGGTCGACCTCGTAGAGCGCGCCGCGCCGGGTGGGCGCGGTCAGCGCCGAGACGAGGCGCTGGGTCAGGCGGGTGTAGTAGACCGTGGCGTCGACGGCCCTCGCGCCGTCGCTGTCGCGGTTCTCGTGGTCGAAGTCGTAGAGCACCACGAGATCGAGGTCGGACGTCGCCGTCATCTCGCGGGTGCCGAGGCGCCCGAGCCCGAGGATCGCGATCCGCCCTCCGGGCACGCGGCCGTAATCGGCGACGAATTCCCGCTCCACCGCCTCGAAGGACGTCTGGACGATCGCCTGCGCCACAGCCGAATAGGCCTGGCCCGCGCGCTCCGCCGAGAACACGCCCGACAGCATCCGCGCGCCGGTGAGGAAGGTCGACTGGCGGGCCACGTCGCGGGTTCGGTCGAGGAAGTCCTCGTAGGATGCGGGCCGGCCGAGCGCGTCGCGGACCTGGACCAGCATCGCGCCCTCGTCCACCACGGGATCGCCGAAGGCGGGGTCGATCACGGCGTCGAGCACGTGCGGGCTCTTCGCCACCGTGTCGGCGAGGCGCGGCGCCGTGCCCAGCAGGTCGGCGAAGAGGGTGAGGAGGCGGTCGTGGTTGAGCAGGATCGTCATCAGCTCGACGGCGGCCTTCATCCGGCCGAAGACGGCATCGAGCCGCTCGAGCGCCCCATCGGGGTCCGCCGTGCCGCCGAGCGCGGCGAGCAGCGCCGGGGTGAGCTCGGTCAGGACCTCGCGGGCGCGGGCGCTGACGATCGCGGGGCGACGCCCGAAATGCCAGCCGCGCACGGTCTCGGCCACCGTCCCGGGCTCGCGAAAGCCCATCTTGCGCAGGGTGCCCAGCGTCTCGGGGTCGATCTCGGCGCCGGTGAAGACGAGGCTGCCGGCCTCGGAGGCGAGCTCCGGCCCCTCCTCGAACAGGAGCGCGTAGTGCTTCTGCACGGTGTGCGCGACGTCGGTCAGCGCCGTGCCGAAGGCCTTGGCGCTCTTGTAGCCGCAGAAGCGGGCGAAGCTCTTGAGCGCCGCCTCGTCCGCCGGCAGGCGCTGCGTCTGCTCGTCGGCGACCATCTGAATGCGGTGCTCGAGTCCGCGCAGGAAGCGGTAGGCGTCCGAGAGCTCGTCGCGCGCCTCCGCCGTGATCCAGGCCTCCGCCTCGAGCTCGGCGAGCATCTCCAGCGTGCGCCGGCCGCGCAGGCTCGGGCGGCGCCCGCCGAAGACGAGCTGCTGGGTCTGCACGAAGAACTCGATCTCGCGGATGCCGCCGCGCCCGAGCTTGATGTCGTGCCCCGCGACCGCGATCTCCGCGTGCCCGCGCACGGCGTGGATCTGGCGCTTCATGGCGTGCACGTCCGCGATCGCGGCGAAGTCGAAATACTTGCGCCAGATGAACGGCGCGAGGTCCTGGAGGAAGGCCGCGCCCAGCGCGATGTCGCCGGCGACCGGGCGCGCCTTGATCATCGCCGCGCGCTCCCAGTTCTGGCCCACCGTCTCGTAGTAGGAATAGGCCGAGGGCAGCGCGACCGCGACGGGGGTGGAGCCCGGGTCCGGCCGCAGGCGATAGTCGACGCGGTGGACGTAGCCCTCGCCGGTGCGCTCCTGCAGGAGCTTCGCCAGGTTCTGGGCGAAGCGCGCATAGAACGGCGGCGCCTCCAGCGGTTCGGCGAAGGCCGGGCAGGCGGGGTCGAAGAAGACGACGAGGTCGATGTCGCTCGAATAGTTCAGCTCCGCCCCGCCATGCTTGCCCAGCGCCAGGATCACCGCGCCCGTGCCCGCGCCGGGGTCGTCGGCGTTCGGGATCGTGAGCTTGCCCGCCTGCGCCGCCTCGACGAGGAGCGTGTTCGCCGCGCCCTCGACCGACGCGTCGGCGAACTCCGAGAGCGCCGCCACCACCTCGTCCACGCTCCAGACCCCGCCGATGTCGGCGAGCGCGACCAGCAGCGCATGCTCCGCCCGCGCCCGGCGCAAGGCCCGCGCCACGTCCGCCCGCGTCGCTTCGGCGGCGGCGACGGCGCGGAAGCGGTTCCTCTGCTCGGCGACGATGCGCGCGTGACTCTCCTCCGGCGCGGAGAGCACGAGCCGCGCCAGCCGCTCGGGCCGCGTCGCGAGCCGGGTGAGGAAGGGCGAGTGCTCGAACAGCAGGCCGACGAGGTTGCGAAGCCTGCCGGATTCGAGATGCGGCGCCAGCGCGGCGGCGTCTTCGCGCTCCCGCGCGGCCGCGATCAGCTCGGCGAGCCGCGTCTTGGCGATCTTGGCCGAGCAGGTGGGGCAGGCGTCGGAGAGGCGGTCGAGGAGGGAGGTGTGAGTCATGGCCGCGACCTTACAGCCGGACGCCCGCGGGTGCGAGAGCGTCACTCAGAACGCGTCGTGCATGCTCTTGGGGGCCCAATCGTTGACGATGCGGCGGCGCCGCGCCTGGCGGCGGAGCACGGTCTTGAGCTTCGACTTCAGGAGCGCGATGTCGAACGGCTTGAGCAGGAACGCGTCCACCCCCGCCGCATGCGCGGCGGTGACCTGCTCGAAGGTGATCGACGTCTCGGTGAGGATGAAGGCGATCTTGAACATCTCCTCGTCGCTCTTGACCGTGCGCAGCACCTGCAGCCCGTCGACGGGCTCGAGGTCGAGGTCGCAGACGATGAGGCCGTAATTGCCGTTGCGGATCATCTCGATGCCCTCGACCCCCGAGCGCGTGACGTCCACGTCGGCGAAGCCCAGCCGCGAGAAGATCTCCGCCACCAGCCGGCCGATCTTGGCGTTGTCGTCGATGATCAGGACTGCGGGAAACGGATCGTCCGACATTCAGATCGCTCCCGTTCGCTGGCGTGTGTCGATGCGCGCGCTCATGTCAGGGCCTCGATGCCGCGCTTGGCGAGGAGGTTCTGCTGGAGCGCCAGGATGCAGGCGTGGACCGCGCTGGGCTTGGGCGTGCCGCGGGTGAAGGCCTCGTCGAGGAGGTACTTGTCGAGGATGTCCTGGGTGATCAGGTTGCGGTCGAGCAGCTCCAGCGAGGGCAGAAGCTCGCGCCGTGGGATCTCGCGCCACTCGACGATGCGCACCTCCTTGTGGCGGTTGTCGGACGCGATGCGGCGGAAGGTGCCGTTCAGCGCGTCGCGGTCGCCCTCGAGCATGTGGCAGAACCAGCCCCGCTCCATCACGAGGATCGAGGTGACCAGCGCGAACTCGTTCTGCCGCCGGCTGGCGCGCACCAGCTTGTCGAGCTGGTCGTCGCGCACGAGCTGGTCCCGGTCGAGATTGCACCGGCTGAAGTAGATGATTCGGCTGAGGCTGGAACGATTGAGCATGGGCCTGTCGCGTCGCGTTCGGGCCCAAGCTGTCACCGCAGCGATAAAATTCCGTAAAGCGCATCGCGCCTATCGGTCCAGGTCACGGCGACGTCACGGCGACGTCGGGGCGACATGGACCGCCGGATCACGGATCAGCGGCATTGCACCCACACCGTTCTGCCGCGGGAGTCGCGGGCTCGGCAATTGCGCGGGGTCGTCTCGGCGCCGATGATGGCGCCGGCCGCGCCGCCGAGCACGCCGCCGACGATCGCGCCGCCCGCCGAGCGGGTCGCGGCCCCGCCGATCACGGCCCCCGTGCCCGCGCCGATCGCGCCGCCGGCGAGCGCGCGGTCGGTGCGCGAGTTGGGGCTGCAGGCGCCGAGCACGAGGGCCAGCGCGGCGCAGGCGAGGAGGGTCTTCTTCATGGCGAGCGTCTCCGATACCAGCGTTCTGCCGAGGTCGTCATGGCTACGCTTTCAGACGAGACGCTACGGAACAAGGCGGAGTTTTCCGGATGCCGCCTGTGTCTTATGAATTTGCCCTGCGCATCATAAACGAGACTACATCCGAAACACGCCGAAACGCGTCTGCGGGATCGGCGCGTTCAGCGTCGCCGCGAGCGCGAGCCCCAGCACCCGGCGCGTCTCGGAGGGCAGGATCACCCCGTCGTCCCACAGCCGCGCCGTGGCGTGGTAGGGTGAGCCCTCGGCCTCGTACTTGTCGCGGATCGGCGCCTTGAACGCTTCCTCCTCCTCCGCCGTCCAGGCCTTGCCCTCGGCCTCGATGTTGTCGCGCCGCACGGTGGCGAGCACGGAGGCCGCCTGCTCGCCGCCCATCACCGAGATGCGCGCGTTCGGCCACATGAACAGGAAGCGCGGGGAATAGGCGCGCCCGCACATGCCGTAATTGCCCGCGCCGAAGGAGCCGCCGACGATGAGGGTGAGCTTGGGCACCTGCGCGCAGGCGACGGCGGTCACGAGCTTCGCCCCGTCCTTGGCGATGCCCCCGGCCTCGTACTCGCGCCCCACCATGAAGCCGGTGATGTTCTGGAGGAACAGGAGCGGGATGCCCCGCTGGCAGCACAGCTCGACGAAATGCGCGCCCTTCTGCGCACTCTGCGAGAACAGGATGCCGTTGTTGCCGATGATCCCCACAGGCATGCCGTGGATCCGCGCGAAGCCGGTGATCAACGTCGTGCCGTAGAGGCGCTTGAACTCGTCGAACTCCGAGCCGTCGACGAGGCGCGCGATCACCTCGCGGATGTCGTACTGCTGCTTCAGGTCGGTCGGCACCACCGCCTCGAGCTCGGCCTCGTCGTAAACGGGCGCGACCGGGTCGGCGAGGGCGAGGTCGACGCGCTTGACGCTGTTGAGGTTCGCCACGATGCGCCGGACGATGGCGAGCGCGTGGGCGTCGTCCACCGCGTAGTGGTCGGCGACGCCGGAGAGGCGGGCGTGCACGTCCGCCCCGCCGAGGTCCTCCGCGGTCACCACCTCGCCGGTCGCGGCCTTCACCAGGGGCGGGCCGCCGAGGAAGATCGTGCCCTGGCGGCGCACGATCACGGTCTCGTCCGACATCGCCGGCACGTAGGCGCCGCCGGCGGTGCACGAGCCCATGACGCAGGCGATCTGCGGGATGCCCATCGAAGACATCTGCGCCTGGTTGTAGAAGATGCGCCCGAAGTGCTCGCGGTCGGGGAAGACGTCCGTCTGGTGCGGCAGGTTCGCGCCGCCGGAATCGACGAGGTAGATGCAGGGCAGCCGGTTCTCCCGGGCGATCTCCTGGGCGCGCAGGTGCTTCTTCACCGTCATCGGGTAGTAGGTGCCGCCCTTGATGGTCGAGTCATTGCACACGATCATGCATTCGCGGCCCGACACCCGCCCGATGCCCGTGATCACGCCCGCCGCGTGGATCGCGTCGTCGTACATGCCCCACGCGGCGAGCGCGCCGACCTCGAGGAAGGGCGCGCCGGGGTCGAGGAGGCGCATCACCCGCTCGCGGGGCAGGAGCTTGCCGCGCGCGAGATGCCGCTCGCGCGCCTTCGCCGGCCCGCCCTGCGCCACCTCCGCGCGCCGCGCCTTCAGCTCGGCTTCGAGCGCGCCCCACGCGGCGCGGTTCTCCTGCGCCTGCGGCGCGGCGAGGTCGATCTGCGAGGCGATGACGGGCACGGGAGGGCCTCCGAGAGCGCATGGCGTGTTTTCGCGCTTATGCGGCAGGTCCGCGCGGATCACAAGCGGGGGAGGGGGCCGTGAGGCGCTTGCGCGGGGGCGCGCCGCGCGGCAGCGTCCGGGCATGATCCGTTTCGCTTCGCTCCTCGCCATTCTCCTCGCCGCCCCCGCCCTCGCGCAGGTCCCCGGCCCGGAGGCGCGCATCCCGCAGTCCACGGTCGCGACCGGCAGTCGCGACATCGCCCGCGCCTGGCTCGCCGAGCCGACGGCGCGCTACGCCCACGGCGTGCTCGGCGACGCGATCGAGGCCGGCGCGCTGGTCGTCGAGACGCGGGGCGGGGAGCGTCTCGTCCACCGCCTGCCGGAGCGCCGGGTCTTCGAGGACCTCGTCCCGCGCCTCGCCGATCTCGACGGCGACGGGCGCGACGAGGTGATCGTCGTGCGCGCCGACGCCCGGCTCGGGGCGGCGCTGGCGGTCTACGGGATCGAAGGCGGCGCGCTCGTCGAGAAGGCGGCCACCGATCCGATCGGCCGGGCCAACCGCTGGCTGAACCCCGTCGGCGCCGCGGATCTCGACGGGGACGGGGCGATGGAGGTGGCCTTCGTCGAGACGCCGCATATCGGCGGCATCCTGCGGGTGTTCACCTGGCGCGAGGGTGGGCTCGTGTTCCGCGATGCGCTCGCGGGCGTGTCGAACCACGCGCTGGGCTCCACCGCGCTGGGGCTGCACGCGCTGGCGGACCGGGACGGCGACGGGACGCCCGAGATCGTGGTGCCCACCCAGGCGCGCGACGCGCTGGTGGTCGTGGATTTCCGCGACGGCCGGCTCGGCGAGGCGGCGCGGATCGCGCTGCCGGGGCCGGTGACGGGGGACATCGCGGTCGAGGGTGACGCGTTGCGGGTGCCGACGCGCGCGGGGGTGGTGCGCGTCTTCTGAGAAACGCCGAGCTTTCTCCTTCCCTGTAGGGGAAGGTGGCTCGGCGAAGCCGAGACGGATGGGGCGCGCCGAAGGCGCGTTCGGGCGAAGCCGAACCCGGGCAGGGCTCGCCGGTGCAAGGCTGGCTGGCGCGAAGGAGCCCGATTTCCGCTTCGCGGAACACGCCTGCGGCGTGCCCCATCCGTCCCGCCGCTTCGCGTCGGGCCACCTTCCCCTACAGGGAAGGAGAATCCGAGCCTCGTGAGGCCTCCGCGTTCTCACCCCACCACGCCCGCGAGATGCAGCACCACCCCCGCGCCGGCCGCCCCCACGAGCACCGTCAGCATGCCCGCGTTCAGCTTGAACACCGCGACGAGCGCCGCGACCGCGAGCGCCGTCGCCCACGGGTCGATGCTGGCCAGCATCGGCGCGTCGAAATCCAGTCCGCCGGCGGTGACGGGCACCGTCTCGCGGAAGAGCACGTGGATCGAGAACCACAGCGCGAGGTTCAGGATCACCCCCACCACCGCCGCCGTGATGGCCGAGAGGGCGCCCGCCAGCGGGGCATTCTCGCGCAACCGCTCGATGAAGGGCGCGCCGAGGAAGATCCACAGGAAGCACGGCGCGAAGGTCACCCAGGTGGCGAGCAGCCCGCCGAGCGCGCCCGCCAGCACCGGGTCGAGGCTGCCGGGATCGCGGAAGGCGGCGAGGAAGCCGACATATTGCAGGACCATGATCAGCGGCCCGGGCGTGGTCTCGGCCATGCCGAGCCCGTCGAGCATCTCGCCGGGCGCGAGCCAGCCGTAGCTCTCCACCGCCTGCTGGGCGACGTAGGCCAGCACCGCGTAGGCCCCGCCGAAGGTGACCATGGCCATCTGCGAGAAGAACAGCGCAATCTGGGTGTAGGTGTCCGCCGGGCCGAGGGTGAGGAGCAGCGCGGCGACGGGCACGAGCCAGATCGCGAGGCACACGCCCGCGGTGCGCAGCGTCGCGCTCCAGGCGGGGCGGGCGTGCGGCGGCAGGCGGTCGCCGATCAGGTAGTCGCCGCGCGGGTCGTCGACGGCCCCGTCGCCCTTCTTCGCCGGCAGGAACGCGGCGACGCCCCCGCGGGCGGCGAGGAAGCCGAGAAGGCCCGCGCCGATCACGATGATTGGGAAGGGCACGGCGAAGAAGAAGATGCCGACGAAGGCGGCGGCGGCCAGCGCCCACATCGCGCCGTTGCGCAAGGCCCGGCTCGAGAGCCGCATGAGCGCCTGCAGCACGATGGCGAGCACGGCGGCCTTCAGCCCGAAGAACAGAGCCGCGACGAACCCCACGTTCCCGTAGAGTGCGTAGACGATCGACAGCGCCATGATCGAGACGGCGCCGGGCAGGATGAACAGCAGCCCCGCCATCACGCCGCCCGCCGTGCGGTGGACGAGCCAGCCGAGATAGGTGGCGAGCTGCTGCGCCTCCGGGCCGGGCAGCAGCATGCAGTAGTTGAGCGCGTGCAGGAACCGGGCCTCGGAGACCCAGCGCTTCTCCTCCACCACGATGCGGTGCATCACCGCGATCTGCCCCGCCGGCCCGCCGAAGGAGAGCGCCGCGACGCGCGCCCAGACGCGAAACGCCTCCGCGAGGGTGGGATGCGCGCGCGCGGGCGCGGCGATGGTCTCGGCGGCCGTGTTCGACATCGCGGCCCTCCGAGCCGTGTTCAGGTGCGTGGGAGGACCCTAGCGCAGCGGGGCCGGCGCGGCGACCGCGCCGGGCGCGCGCCGGCGGGCGGATTTCGCCGCCTTGGGCGCCTTGGGCACCTTGGCCGCGATCCCGTAGAGCCGCTCGCGCCGCTCCATCTCCTCCCAGACCCGCCGCGGCTCGATGCCGACGCCGGCCCACAGGACGGCCAGATGGTAGATCAGGTCGGCGCTCTCCGCCACGATCCGCGACGCGTCCCCCGTCTGCGCGTCGAGCGCGGTCTCCACCGCCTCCTCGGCGAGCTTCTTGCCCATCTTGGGCAGCCCCGCGGCGAGCAGCCGCGCGGTCTTCGACGTGGTCGGGTCCTCGTCGCGCGCGGTGAGAATGGCGTCGTACAAACGGTCGATGGCGTCGCTCATGGGGGAGGGATGGGTGATTCGGGTGACGGGAGGATGACGGGGGAGGGGATGGATCACTTTATGGCTGATTTCCATCACCTGGCATGGGTCCAGGGATGGCTAGGCATGCAAAGATCGTTCCTTCGTGCGGCGCGATTGTGCCGTGAGCTACGGGGTTGCATGATCTTGATCTGCATGATCTACTCGCCAAAATTGTCGATTGGAGGTGTCAATGTCCGTTAGTCGTCGCGAGTTCCTCGCTCTTGGTGGAGCGCTGGCCCTCATGCCTGCAACGAGCGCTGTGGCTTCCGATCTCAATTTTATCCCAAGTCTAATTTTAGAAAATTTTGAGAAAAGTCTTTGGTTGTCGTCAAATCGATCGGCGGATCGCGCCGTTTACGTTATTGCTGCTCCCTGGTGTCCTTTCTGTAAGCAACTATACCACGCGCAATCAGAGGTAGATCATGATATAGATTTTCGATATGTGTTTCAGCAATTTAGGCGATTCGGCCCTGCCGTTTTGAACGCTTTTTTCTTGGAGGAAAATGATCAGCTTGGAATTTTCTATAACGATCCATTCGCGCCCACTGCGGTTAGTGATCGTTCGGTGAAATTCTTCGATGAGATCAATGTCGTCACTACAAACAAGATGGCGTCTGCAATTGGATCACTCTTGTCGGGAGTTGGAGGATCGGGCTCATCTGGTGCATATGTGTATCCGACCGTGGTCTATCGTAAGGACGATGACGGTATCGTTGCTCTTGCCGGCGCGTGGGATGAACTTAAGTCAATCGATAGATTCTCTGCAACACCAGCCGCAAACGCGCCTACACCTTCACGGTTTAAGGAAATGATTACCGCTCCTCCGGTCGGTCGTGGCATTCGAAGAAATTTCTTCGCAGAGCGAGATGGAGTGTTAATCTATAGCGCGCCGACGACAAGCGCTCCTCAAATTGACGTTTTTTCCGAGGGAAGCGGATTTGAGTTCGATTTGATCTCTCAAGTGAATGGAGAGGAATGGCTTGGGGTACGCCTCTTCTCTGGCTTCGATGGCGTTGCCTGGGGTAGACGAGCGGACTTTTTTACGCAGTGAAGGCGCTGCTCTCTTTCAATGCAAAACTGCCGCATGTTCGACTAATTGTTCCTCGCAACGGTGAGATCATAGTACAAACCTGCGCCAACCGAGCCAATGTACCCGAAAAGTGGTGGAAGCAGCTGATCCAGGAGCCTGAGGGGTGTAAAATGGCCTAACGCTCTCCCGGTGTTGTTGGCGAGGTGAACCAAAAGCTGTTTTTCTGTAATACCATAAAGTTCTTTGTAAAAGTTTGCGTCGTCGAACGCGGCGCTAATTCCAGCACGAAAAATCTCGGTCGCGATTTCGTTAGGGATGGAATTCGGGAAAAAATTTGCCAAGAGGGAGGGTGGTCGCTCGTCCGAAGAGATTGGCGCTACCGCCTGGCCAAGCGGACCGTCTTCGTTCAACAATTCATGGCTCTCATTCCGCGACGGCGAGCGCAGTTCCATTTCGCCGCCGAAGGCCGACCATGAAGGGCGATCGCTTTCGAACGCAGACGTCGCGCGACATTCTCCGAAGCCATTACTCTCGCAGGCGGTGCCGCCAGAGCTGTTAAGGCACTGCTCGAGGAATGCCTCCATTTCCCGGAACGCGTCGAAGTAGCGCTCCAGATGAATTCCGCGAAGCCGCTTGAGATCGAGAAGAACCGGGCGATCGAAGTCGTCTTGTGCAATTAAAGATTTGTATATCGCCGATTCGCCGTCGGACGCGAGACCGAGGTTGGCGGGCTCTCCTTTCTCCATCTGCGTCAGGAGACGGGCGATCGCCACAATGTGGTCTTCGGATGCCGCCTGGTGGCATTCTCGCCGTCGACCGTCTTCCGCGACCTCTTCTGGAGGAAAAGACTCAGCGATGCGTTCGGCGATTTCGGCTCGTGTGGGAACGGGGCTTGCACAGAAGTCCCGGTTTTGTGACGCGTACTGTCCGCATTTGATGCCGTGTTGAAGCTGAAGGCGGCTATGTTCGGACGCGACCGCGCGCTGCCACGGCGTTTCAGGCATGGCGAAATTCGGGGGCTCACACCCGACTCCCCAGCGCCCCTGGCTCGCGGAGTAGCACGCCAATGCATCCGAGCTAAACGTCGACACGAATGTCAACGCCGCAACTGAAGACGCGATAGATGCCCTCGCACCAGCGATGAAACTATGTCCCGACATTCAAGTAATCTACCATTGCTCAGAGTCTCTTAGCAACGATTCATTCGAGCTCGGTCTCGCATCGTCGCCGCTCGCCTCCCGCTTTCGCGCTCCGCAACCGTCAAAATGGCGCTGAACCCAACCCCTTGACCCCCACCCCGCAATCCCCCAAAACACTCCGCAAGCCAAACATCCGCCCCGGCCTCGCGCCGGGGCTTTTCGTTCGCGGCCCGGAAAGCGTGGCCGCGGACGCGCCAGGGACCCCCACAGAGGGGAGCGATACAGATGTCGAACGTGGTCGTCGTGGGCGCCCAGTGGGGCGACGAGGGCAAGGGCAAGATCGTCGACTGGCTGTCGAGCCAGGCGGACGTGGTGGTGCGGTTCCAGGGCGGGCACAATGCCGGGCACACGCTCGTCGTCGGCGAGACGGTCTACAAGCTCTCGCTCCTGCCGTCCGGCGTGGTGCGCGAGGGCACGCTGTCGGTGATCGGCAACGGCGTGGTGATCGATCCGCACGCGCTCGCCTCCGAGATCGAGCGGCTGCAGGGCCAGGGCGTCGCCATCTCGCGCGAGAACCTGCGCATCGCCGACAACGCGACGCTGATCCTCTCCATCCACCGCGAGCTCGACGCGCTGCGCGAATCCGGCGGGCACGGCACCAAGATCGGCACGACCAAGCGCGGCATCGGCCCCGCCTACGAGGACAAGGCCGGGCGGCGCGCCATCCGCGTCAACGACCTCGCCGATCTCGACGCGCTCAAGCCCAAGATCGAGCGGCTGCTCACGCATCACAACGCGCTGCGCCGCGGCTTCGGGCTCGCGGAATACGCGCAGGACGCGATCTACGAGGAACTCGCCAGCGTCGCCCCGAAGGTGCTGCCCTACATCGACGCCACCTGGCGGCTGCTCGACGAGCAGCGCCGGGCGGGCAAGCGCATCCTGTTCGAGGGCGCGCAGGGCGCGCTGCTCGACGTCGACCACGGCACCTACCCGTTCGTGACGTCCTCGAACACGGTCGCCGGCCAGGCGGCGACGGGCTCGGGCCTCGGGCCGAGCGCGGTGGGCTACGTTCTCGGCATCGCCAAGGCCTACACGACCCGGGTGGGGGAGGGGCCGTTCCCGACCGAGCTCGTCGACGAGGTCGGCGAGCGAATCGGCGAGCGCGGGCGCGAGTTCGGCACGGTGACGGGGCGCAAGCGCCGCTGCGGCTGGTTCGACGCCATGCTGGTGCGCCAGACCGTGCGGACGTCGGGCATCGACGGCATCGCGCTGACCAAGCTCGACGTGCTCGACGGGTTCGAGACCTTGAAGGTCTGCGTCGGCTACCGCCTTGATGGCGACACGATCGACCACTTTCCTGCGGCGCAGGATGCGCAGGCGCGAATCGAGCCGGTCTACAAGGAATTCGAAGGCTGGTCGGGCTCCACGGCCGGCGCGCGTTCCTGGGCGGATCTTCCCGCCCAGGCGGTGAAATACGTGCGCTTCATCGAGGAGCTGATCGGCGCGCCGGTCGCGCTCCTCTCGACGAGCCCCGAGCGAGACGACACCATCCTGGTGACGAATCCGTTCGAGGCTTGACGGCGCGCTCCGCTTCAGGACAGTCATTCTCTCGATGGCCGATTACTACCCACTGATCGCCCGCGCCGTGCAGGGCCTCTCGGATCCGTCGCCCGCCATGCGGGGCGCGGTGTACGATCGCGCGCGCGCGGCCCTGATGGATCAGCTGCGCTCGCTCGATCCGCCCCTGTCGGACGAGGACATCGACCGCGAGGGCGCCGCGCTCGACGACGCCATCATGCGGGTGGAGGCGGACTACGCTCCGCCCGCTGCTGCGCCCCTGCCCGCGGCCCATGCCGCTCCGGAACCGTATCCGGAAGAGGAGCCCTTCGACAACGAGGAGCCCTACGCGGACGAGGAGCGCTTCGCCGGGCCCGAGCGCTATCCCGAGGCGGAGCCCCAGCCCGCCCCGCAGCCCCGTTTCGAGCCCTATCCAGAGGCGGAGGCCCTCCCGCAGCCCGAGCCGCGGCTCGCCGCGGCGGGTGTCGCGCTCGCGAAGCCCTCGGCCGCGCCCGGCGCGGCGGAGGGGCGCGAGCTCTCGCCGTTCACCGTCCCGCCGAGCCGCCGCCAGCCGGCCTACGACGACCTCGTCGACAGCGGCTCCACGGTCCGCCTCACCAACGGCCGCAGGAGCGCGCTGCGCGAGGCCCAGGACGCCTCTGACTCCCCTGACGCCCCTGACACGCGCGCGGCCTCGGGGGGCGAGAGAACCGGGAGCGACAGAACCGGGCGGGAGACGACCCAGCCGCCCGGCGCCCGGGCGCGCCCGCGCATCGATCCGAAGACCGAGCGCACCGGCGGCGGGCGCGCGCGGATCGCGATCATCGCCGGCGCCCTCGCCGCGGTCATCGGCGCGATCGCCGCGACCGCGCTGTCGCTGCGGGACGATCCGGTGGATCTCGTGGCGCAGGCCCCGACGGCCGCCGTCGAAAGCCCCGCACCCGTCGAGGACGGCAAGGTCGTCGAGCGCATCGGTGGCGAGCCCGCGCCCGCGGCGCCGCCGAGCGGCCAGGCCGGCGGGCTCGCGAGCCCGACCGCGCCGCCCCCTGCCGTCGGTGGGGCGCAGGAGGGGATCGCCGTCGCGCAGCGCGCGGTGCTCTACGAGGAGGATCCGCTCAATCCGCAGGGGCAGCCCCGCGCGGGCGCCGGCCGCGCCGTGTGGCAGCTCGATCCCGGTGGCCAGGGCGAGCCGGTGGTGCGCGCCACGGTCGAGATACCGGAGCCGGAGCTGCGGCTCGTCCTGCTGATCCGGCGCAATCTCGACCCGACGCTGCCGGCGTCGCACACGATCGATCTCACCTTCGAGACCGGCACGCTCGAATCGCGGCGGGTGCGCGACATCGGGCTGCTCCAGCTCAAGGACGAGGAGACGATCCGCGGCGCGCCGGTCGCCGGCTTGCCCGTGCCGGTGCGCGACAACCTCTTCCTGATCGGCCTGTCGAACCTGCCGCGGGACATCGAGCGCAACACGACCCTGCTCACCGAGCGCAACTGGATCGACCTGCCGATCCGCCTCGCCTCCGGGCAGCGCGCCATCCTCTCCTTCGAGAAGGGCACGTCCGGCGACCGCATCCTCGACGAGGCCTTCGCGACCTGGGAAGCGAGCGGCGTGCAGACCAGCGGGAACTGACGCGCCGGCGCGTCAGCCGGCGATCCCGCGCCCGAGCGCCAGCCCCGCGACGACCGCCGCGATCGAGACGAGCACCGAGGCCGCGACATAGGCCCCGGCGAGCCCGAGCGCGCCGCGCTCCCAGAGGGCCACGGCGTCGAGCGAGAAGGCGGAGAAGGTGGTGAAGCCGCCGAGCAGGCCCGTCATGAGGAACAGCCGCGCCGTCTCGCCCGGCAGCCGCGTCGCCACGAGCGCGGCGACCACGCCGATCGCGAAGCAGCCCGCCACGTTCACCGCGAGCGTTCCCCAAGGGAAGGCCGGCCCGAAGGCCCGCAGCGCCGCGAGGCCGACGAGCCAGCGCAGGACGCCGCCGAGACCGGCGCCGAGGAAGACGGTGAGGGCGGACAAGGCGGGGTCTCGCGTGTCGTGGAGCCCGGATGGGCGGTTCTCCCTGTGTCGCCGCGCGCAAACCCGGCGTCAACCGTCGCCGTGCGAGGGTCGTCCGATCAGGAGACCACGCGCATGATGCCCCATCCGTTCCCGCCCCGCCCGGATCGCCGGGCCTTTCTCGGCGCGGCCGCCGCGGGCTCGGCGCTCGCCGGCGCGAGCCTCGTCGGCGGGGACGCGCACGCCGCGGCCGTGGCCGCGGAGACCTTCGGCGTGCGGCCCGACGGCTCGGACCAGACCGCCGCCCTCCAGCGCGCGCTCGACGCCGCAGCCGCCGCCGGCCGGCCGCTGGCGCTCGCGCCGGGCGACACCGTGTCGGCGACGCTCAGGCTCCCCGCCGGGACGAGCCTGGTCGGTCCGCGCACGGCGCGCCTGCGCCAGGGCTCGGCCGGGCCGCTCCTGCGCGCCGAGGGGATCGGCGCCGCGCGGATCGCGGGGATCACGCTCCAGGGCCTCGGCGCGGGCTCCGGCGGGGCGGCGCTGATCGACGCGGAGGCGGTGCCGGAGCTCGTGGTGGAGGACGTCGCGCTGGAGGACGCGCCGGGCGTCGCCCTGCTGCTGTCGCGTTGCGGCGGCCGGGTCGCCACCTGCGCCATCGCCCGCGCCGACGTCGCCCTGTTCTCGACGGACGCGACGGGGCTCCTCGTCGCCGGCAACGCCATCGCCGACTGCCTGAACAACGGCGTCCTGATCTGGCGCTCGCAGAAGGGCTTCGACGGCGCGCAGGTGGTGGGCAACCGGATCGAGCGGATCGCCGCGCGGGGAGGGGGCACCGGCCAGCGCGGCAACGGCGTCAACGTCTTCCGCGCCGGGGGCGTCGTCGTCGCCGACAACGTCATGGTCGACTGCGCTTATTCGGCCGTTCGAAACAACGCCGGCGACGGCGTGCAGATCGTCTCGAACCATGCGCGCGCCAGCGGCGAGAACGCGATCTTCGTCGAGTTCGGCTTCGAGGGGGCGATCATCGCCTCGAACGTGGTCGACGGGGCGAGCAGCGGCATCAGCTGCTCGAACCTGAACGAGGGCGGGCGGCTGTGCGTCGTCTCGGGCAACGTCGTGCGCAACATCGTGCGCACCGTCGCGCCGGAGCCGGAGGACACCGGCTTCACCTTCGGGATCGCCGTCGAGGGCGACGCGACGGTGATCGGCAACGTGGTGGAGGGAACCCCCGACCACGGCATCCGCGCCGGCTGGGGGCCCTACCTGCGCGACGTCGCCATCACCGGCAACGTCGTGCGCGATTGCGGCTTCGGCATCGGGGTGAGCGTCGTCGAGGGCGTCGGCGCGGTGCTCGTCGCGACGAACCTGATCAGCGGCGCGCGGCGCGGGGCGATCGTCGGCGAGCGCTGGCGGGAGGTGGTTTCGGACGACCTCGCGCGCGATGCGGGCCGCTTCCCGCACCTGACGGTCACCGGCAACGCGGTGGCGTGAGCCGGCTCACCCCCACAGCGCCCGCTCGGGCGGGTGCACCAGCGAGCCCTCGTAGCGCAGCGCGTGCTCGCGGTCGCGCGCCAGCAGGAGCGGGCCGTCGAGGTCGACGAAGCGGGCGCGGGGCGCGAGCAGCATCGCGGGCGCCATCGCGAGCGACGACGCCAGCATGCAGCCGACGAAGATCCCCATGCCGCGGGCCTGCGCCTCCTCGGCGAGCGCCAGCGCCTCGGTGAGGCCGCCGGTCTTGTCGAGCTTGATGTTGATCAGGTCGTAGAGGCCGACGAGCCGCGGCAGGCTGGTGCGGTCGTGGGCGCTCTCGTCGGCGCAGAGCGGCACCGGGCGCGCGATCCCGCGCAACGCCTCGTCGGCCGAGACGGGGAGGGGCTGCTCGACGAGGGCGAAGCCGGCATCCGCGCAGGCCGCGACGTGGGCCGCGACGGAGTCGGGCGTCCAGCCCTCGTTGGCGTCGGCGATCAGGGTCGCGTCGGGCGCGCCGCGGCGCACCGCGGATATGCGGGCGAGGTCGCCCTCCGGGGAGCCGAGCTTGATCTTGAGGATCGGCCGCGCGGCCGCCTTCGCCGCGGCCGCCTCCATCGCCTCGGGCGTGTCGAGCGAGATGGTGTAGGCGGTGGTCGCCGGGCGCAGGCGGTCGACGCCGGCGGTGACGTTGGCGGGGACGCCCGAGCGCTTGGCGTCGAGATCCCACAGCGCGCAGTCGACCGCATTGCGCGCGGCGCCCGGCGGCAGCGCGGCCTGGAGCGCCTCGCGGCTCATGCCGGAGACGAGCGCGGGGCGGATCGCCTCGATCTGCGCGATCACGCCCTCGACGCTCTCGCCGTAGCGGGCGTAGGGCACGCATTCGCCGCGGCCGACGGCGCCGTCCTGCTCCAGCGTCACGCAGACGACGACCGCCTCCGTGCGCGATCCGCGGGAGATGGTGAAACGCCCCGCGATCGGGAAGGACTCGGTGGCGACGGTGAGGCTTCGATGCGACATGTCGGATCAATACCGCGGATGCCCTCGACTCGGGAAGCCCGTGCGCGCTATCACCGATGCACCATGCGTATTGGCGATTGACGGGACCCACCGTGCCCGTGAGCGACGCGATCGAAACGACGGCTCCCCCGGGGGAGCGCCGGCCGGCTCCGCAGGCGGAAGCCGGACCGGGCGCGCTCGCGCTGTCGGGAGACTGGACGGCGACGTTCGGCGAGACGCTCGAGCGCTGTGCCGCGGCCATCGGCGAGGCCGGGCGGGGACGGTCCGACCTCGTGATCGATCTCGCGGCGGTCGACCGGCTCGACACGGCCGGCGCGGTCGTGATCGACCGCGCGCGGCGCGCGCTGGCGGCGTCGGGGACGAGCGTCGCGCTGCGCAACGCGCAACCCGCGCACGAGACGCTGATGCGGGAGATCGCCAGCGCCGAGCTGAAGCTGCCCGAGCAGGCCCGCACCTCGCCGTTCGTCGATTTTCTCGCCATGGTCGGCCAGACCATGGTCGACGCCGGGCGCGACCTCGTCGCCGGCATCGTGTTCCTGGGCGAGTTCGTGAGCGCGTTGATCCGCGTGGTGATGCGGCCCTGGACCTTCCGCTTCACCGCGCTCGTCAACCAGATCGACCAGATCGCCCTGCGCGGCCTTCCGATCGTGCTGCTGATCTCCTTCGTCGTCGGCGCCATCATCGCCCAGCAGGGCATCTTCCAGCTGCTCCAGTTCGGCGCGGCGACCTTCGCGGTCGACCTGATCGGCATCCTCGTGCTGCGCGAGCTCGGCGTGCTCCTGTCGGCCATCATGGTCGCCGGCCGCTCCGGCTCCGCCTTCACCGCGGAGATCGGCGCGATGAAGATGCGCGAGGAGATCGACGCGCTGCGCGTCATGGGCCTCGACCCGATCGAGGTGCTCGTCGTGCCGCGCATCCTAGGCCTCGTCATCGGCTTGCCGCTGCTGGCCTTCTGCGCCTCGCTCGCGGCGATCCTCGGCGGCGGCCTCGTCGCCTGGGTGTACGGCGGCGTGAGCCCCGACGTGTTCCTGATGCGGCTGCGCGAGGCGATCGACCTCTCGACCTTCCTCGTCGGCATGATCAAGGCGCCCTTCATGGCGGTCGTCATCGGCGTGATCGCCTGCATCGAGGGCCTGGCGGTGAAGGGCTCGGCGGAATCGCTCGGCCAGCACGTCACCGCGTCGGTGGTGAAGGCCATCTTCATGGTCATCGTGCTCGACGGCGTCTTCGCCATGTTCTTCGCCGCGCTGGACTATTGAGCCCATGCTGGAGACGATGACAGAGCCCGCGCAGCACATCGACGACAGGGGCCCGGCGCCGCGCGACGCGGAGCCGATCATCCGCGTGCGCGACCTCGAGGTCGGCTTCGGCGACAAGACGATCTTCAAGCACCTCGATCTCGACGTCTACCGCGGCGAGATCCTCGGCTTCGTCGGCGGCTCGGGCACGGGCAAGTCGGTTCTCACCCGCGCCATCCTCGGGCTCCTGCCGACGCGCGCGGGCACGATCGAGGTCTTCGGGCGCGACCGGTCCGGCCTCTCCGCCCGCGAGAGGCGAGAGATGGAGACGCGCTGGGGCGTCCTGTTCCAGAACGGCGCCTTGTTCTCCGGCCTCACCGTGAGGCAGAACGTGCAGATGCCGATGCGCGAGCACCGGACCCTGTCGCAGGGGATGATGGACGACCTCGCCATGCTCAAGATCGAGATGGTCGGCCTCAAGCGCGATGCCGCCGACAAGTTCCCCTCCGAGCTCTCCGGGGGCATGATCAAGCGCGCGGCGCTCGCCCGCGCGCTGTCGCTCGATCCCGACATCGTCTTCCTCGACGAGCCGACGTCGGGTCTCGACCCGATCGGCGCGGCCGATTTCGACGAGCTGATCGCGACTTTGCGCGACACGCTCGGCCTGACGGTCTACATGGTCACCCACGATCTCGACAGCCTGTTCACGGTCTGCGACCGCATCGCGGCGCTCGCGGACCAGCGGGTGATCGCGCAAGGGCCGATCGAGACGATGCTCGCCTCGGAGCACCCTTGGGTGAGATCCTATTTCCACGGCAAGCGCGCGCGCGCGGTCGCGACCGAGAGCGCGTGAGGACGACATATGGAAACCCGCGCCAACTACGCCCTCATCGGATTGTTCACGCTCCTCGTCGTCGCGGCGGCGTTCCTGTTCGTCTACTGGTTCGCGGTGAGCGACACGGGGCGCGAGCGGGCGCAGCTGCGCCTTCTCTTCCAAGGCTCGGTATCGGGTCTCTCCCGGGGGGCGCCGGTCAACTTCAACGGCATCCGGGTCGGCGAGGTTCTCGATCTCGCGATCTCGCGCGAGAATCCATCCAACGTCGTCGCCCGCGTGGCCGTCGACCCCTCCACGCCGCTGCGTGCGGACACGACGGCGCGGCTCGAGTTCTCAGGGCTCACCGGCATCGCCTCGGTCTCCCTGTCGGGCGGCGATCCGGACGCGCCGCCGCTGATCGAGCCGGACATGACGGACCTGCCGACCATCGTCGCCGAGCCCTCGGACTTCCAGGACCTGATCGAGAGCGCGCGCAACATCGCGCGGCGCGCCTCCGACGTCTTCGACCGTTTCGACGCGCTCGTCGCCGGGAACGACCAGGCGATCGCCAACACCGTGCAGAACGTCGAGCGCTTCTCGCAAGCGCTGGCGGACAACGCCCCCAACATCGACCGCTTCCTGGAGCAGGTCGGCGCGGCGGCCGAGCGCATCGCCCCGCTCGCGGATTCGCTCGATGAGCTGTCGCGCAACGTCAACGCCGTCGTCGCCGCGATCGACGCGGAGAGCGTCGCGCGCTCGGTGGAGAACGTCGAGAGCTTCACGCGCACGCTCGCGGACAGCCAGCCTCAGCTCACGCAGGCCTTCGACGACGCCGCACAGCTCGTCTCGCGTCTCAACGAGGCCGCCGGCGGCGTGGAGGAGACGGTCGCCGACGTCCGCGCCTTCGTCGGCGCCCTCGACGCCGCGGCGATCGACGCGACGGTCACGAACGTGCGCGACTTCTCGCAGACTCTCGTCGAGAACCGCGAGGCGCTCGACCGCGTCATCGGCTCGACGGCGACCCTGACCGAGAACCTCGCCCAGTCCTCCCAGCGGCTCGACGCCACGCTCGCCAACGTCGAGGGCGTCTCCGAGACGGTGGCGGCCAATCGCGAGAACATCGACCAGGTGCTCTCCCAGGCGGCGCAGCTCACGAGCCGGCTCAACACGGCCTCCGAGACTCTGCAGGGGACGCTCGGCGAGATCGACGCACTCGTCGCGTCGGTGGACCCCGCGCGGGTCGAGTCGACGCTCGCCAACGTGGAGGCCTTCTCGCAGACGCTTGCGGCCAACCGGGAGGGCGTCGAGGCGATCATCTCCAACGCCCGCACGCTGACGCAGACGCTCGAGGGCACGGCCTCGCGGCTCGACGGCGCGGTGGGCCGCGTCGACGCCCTCGTGTCGGCGGTGGACCCCGCGACGGTGTCCGCGACGCTCGAGAACGCCCGTGCCTTCTCGCAGACCCTCGCCGACACGCGTGAGGACCTGCTCGCCACCTTGACCGAGGCACGGCGGATCGCGGCGGCGATCGACCCCGCCGTGCTGCAGTCGACGCTGGGCAACATCGAGGGCTTCTCCCAGACGCTGGCCGCCAACCGTGAGGCGGTGGGCCGGGTCATCACCAACGCCGAGACGCTCACGCAGAACCTGTCGGAGACCTCGACGCGCCTCGACGGCGCGATCGGGCGGGTCGAGACCTTGGTGGGCGCCGTCGACCCGGCCGCCGTCTCGCAGACGGTGGAGAACGCCCGCGTCTTCTCCCAGACGCTCGCCGACAACCGCGAGAACGTCACCCGGGCGCTGGAGGAGATCGGCCGCATCGCGAGCGCGATCGACTCCGAGCGCATCGAGCGCGTGATCGCCAACGTCGAGACCTTCTCCGAATCGCTCGGCGGCAACGCGGACGAGATCGACCAGGTGATCGCCAACGCCGTCTCCATATCGGAGCAGCTCGACGCCTCCGCCGGTCGCGTCGACCGCGTGCTCGCGGCGGCGGAGGACTTCCTCGGCACCGCCGCCGGTGAGGAGGGCGAGCGGTTGTTCGACGAGATCCGCGAGGCGGCCGCCTCCATTCGGACGCTCGCCGACAACCTCGACACGCGCACGGCGGAACTGTCCACCAACCTGAACCGTTTCGCGGGGCCGGGCCTGCAGGAGGTGCGCGCCCTGGCCGAGGAGGGGCGGCGCACGCTCCAGTCGATCGGCAGCGCCGTGCGCTCGATCGAGCGCGACCCGTCGCAGGTGATCTTCGGCGGCGAAGACGGCGGCGGGGTTCGCGAATATCAGGGCCGGCGTTGACGCACGGCGGCGCTTGGGTCTTGAGTGGCCCAGAGGGTCGGCGTGTCGGAACGTGCGTATGGAACGGGGGCGTGACGTGAGGAACGAAACGGCAGGCAGGAGCGCGGCGCGGATCGCGATCGCAACGGCGCTCGTGGGGCTGCTCGCCGGCTGCGCCTCCGCGCCGGCGCTCGTCACCTACGGGCTCGCGGCGCCGGTGGACCGCGTCTCCGCGCCGATGCGCTTGCCGGGGCTGGTCCTCGTCGTCGAGCCCTCCGCGATCGAGCTCTACGCCTCCGAGCGCGTGGTGGTGCGGGAGCCCGGCGGCGCGCTGTCCTACCTGCCCGGGGTGCGCTACGCCGACCAGCTGCCCGCCCTCGTCCAGACCCGTCTCGTCGAGACCTTCGAGAACGCGAGCCGCATCGGCGGCGTCGCCCGCCCGGGCGACCGCGTCACGCCGAACTACCAGCTCAACTCGACGATCCGCACCTTCTGGGTCGACGCGCAGACGAACCTCGCCGTGGTCGAGGTGGCGGTGCGCGCCGTCGACGAGCGCAATGGCTCGGTCGCCGCCGCCGAGGTCTTCTCCGCCAGCGCGCCGGTCGCCGCGATCGAGGGCCGCGCGGCGATGCTCGGCCTCGAGGCGGCGCTCGGCGAGGTGATGCTGGACATCGTCCGCTGGGCGGGGACGGGTCGCGCGGGGGCTTGAGCGCCCCCGGCGCCGTCGCTCACCCTTCCACCGTCTCCCACGCCAGCGCGCCAACGTAGCGGCGCACCGTCTTCCCCTCGTTCGCGAGCTGGAACAGGTGAAGCCAGCCGTTGTCGACGAGGCGGCGCACGCCCTCGTGCCTGGCGATGATGCGGTTCATCTCCTCCGTCGGCGCCTCGATGAAGACGTTGAGTCGCAGCGGCTCGTGAACGAGACGCGCCCCGTCCGACACCGATTGCAACGGCAGGCCGACCTTCAGGTCGCCCCCGTTGCCCTCGAGCACGCCGAGCCCGCCCACCACGTTGTGCAGCACCTTGTTGCCGGAGCCGAAGGCGACGTTGTCGACCGATGAGCCGTAGTACTGCAGGCTGATCCAGGAGGCGACGACCATCGGCGCCGACATGATCAGCTCGAGAATCCCGAAGCCCTCGTCCGCCTGCCACTCGTAATCGTGCAGGAAGCTCCGCCCGCCGAAATCGACGCCGCGGGTGCGCGCCCGGGGCGCCGCCACGAAGGCGGCGCAGCCGGCGAGCCCCCATTCGGGCCGCACCTGCGACCAGTCCTTCGACCGCGCCAGGACCTGGCCGTCGACGTCCGCGCCCGGCGCGTCGAGGCCGAGCAGCGCCGAGCGCTCGAGCCGCGTCAGGGCGCCGGCCTGGGCGAGCCAGGCCTCGAGCTGCGCGAGGTCGTCGGCGTGGCTCGGCGGGATCAGCTCCAGATCGTAGAGCTCCACCTCATCGGTGGTGGTGTCGTGCAGCGCCGGCACGAACCAGGTGTCGTCCGGCAGGCCCTGGCCGGCCTCCTTCAGGCCCTGGCGCACGGCCGGATCGTTGAGGATGGCGGTGGTGACGCGGGCGTTGGCCTCGCCGGTATGGCCGCCGCAGGCGCCGCAATCGAGGCCCGACGCGTGCGGGTTGTTCACCGTCGAGGAGCCGTGGCCGGCGAGCACGATCAGCCGGGCGAAGGGCCCGGTCATCGACATGGCCTTGAGCACCGTCTGCGCCGTGGCGAGGCGCTGCGCGGCGGTGATGCCGGCGATCCGCCCGCCGATCTGCGAGGACGCGATCGAGGGCGCGAGCCGCTTCGCCGCCGCCGCGTCGAGCCCGTGCACCGCGGGATGCGTCACCGGCCGGGTCCGCCCGAGCGAATCGCCGACGAGCTTGCCCGCGAACAGGAGCCCCGTCGCCTCGACATAGGCGAAGGAGGACACGGCCGATTGCTTGAAGGTCTTCCACGCCTTCGCCGCATCCTGGCGCATCTTGCGCACGCCCGCGATCTCCTCCCGCTCGGGCGCGCTCGCGTCCTTGATCTCCTCGCACACCACGAAGGCGGGCTTGAGCAGGACCGGGCACTGCGCCCCGCCCCGATGCCGGCCGAGCGGCACGACCTCGATGGGCAGGCCGAAGAAGCCGGCGAAGCCGATCGTCTGCACGTCGGGCGCGACCGTCTCCAGCGCCCGCCGGAACACTTCCGAGCGCACGTCGATGCAGAAGGCGGCCTGCACCGCGGGCCGCTCGGCCGGCGCGGACGCCGCGGCCGCCGCGGCGGCGCCCGCGACCATCTTCGCTACGAGCCCGCGCCGATGCGCGATCTCGGCGGCGTCCTGAAGGATCGCGTCGACGACCCGCTCGGGGTCGAGCGCGCGCGGCGCGCTCATCCGGATGAGCGCCTCCTGCCAGGCTGCCCGCGCCCGCGGCGTCGCCGCCAGCAGCGCGGCGTCGTAGGACAGCCGCACCGCGAGGAGCTCCTTCAGAACGGGGTCGGTCCCGCCGTCGAGCTCCGCCTGCCAGACCAGGTAGCGCGCGTAGGACGCCCAGCCGTTGATCGTGACAAGCGCCCGGTGCAGGTAGTCCGCTCGCGCCGCATCTCCGACCTCGAGCTGTGCGAGCGCGGCGGCGATGGCTGCGTCCGCGTCCTCCGGCAGCGCGGCGAGCGCCTTGCGGAAGCCGGGGAAGCCCATCACCTCGGGCGTCCGGTCGAACCGGGCCTGTGCCCGCCATGCGGCGTAGAGGCCCGCGTCGCGGAACGGCGCCCGCCACAGCGCCTGGCCCTCGTCGAAGTAGCGTGCGCAGAACGTCGAGATCGCCTCGACCACGAGCGCGGCGGCCCCGGCCGCGGGATCGCGCCCGGTCGCGCCGTCGATCGTCTCGGCCGCGGTCGTGGCGAGGGGGCTGATCGCGGCGTCCTGCGCCATCGTCTTCTTCAGGACCGCGAGATCGGCTGGCGCTCCCTTGCCCGCGCCGTGCAGCGCCCGGGCGAGGTCCGCGTCGGTGATCTCGCCCGCCGCATGCTTGCCCGCGTAGTAGGAGCGCGGCATCGTCAGCCGCGCGCCGGACACCCGCGCCAGCGTCGAGGCGGCTTCGGGGAAGCTCTGCTCGGTGAGCCCGAGATAGGGGTTGACCGCGACGAAGTGCTTCAGGGGCCAGAGCGGCGCGATCCGGCCGCATGCGGTCGCCACGTCCGCATGAACGACGTCGGCCTGGAGGTTCGCGGGGGAGACGGTCGTCTCCCGGTCGCCCACCGTCTCGGCGCGGGCGAGCGTGGCCTGGTCTGCGGAGAGATCGGCGGGGTTGGTCTTGGTCATCACGGTGGCCTCCGGGATCAGGACGACGTCTGCATCAGGACTTGGTGACCGTGACCGGCGCGAGCCGGGCGGCGAGGCGGGTGGCGTAGGCGTTCACGTAGAAGCCGTTGGCGATATGGACGTAGAGGGCCGCGAAGGGGCGGTGCTTCGCCAGCGCCGGCGCGAAGGTCTGGATCGCGAGCGCAGCGGCGAAGGAGACGACGACGAGCGTCACGACGAAGCCGTCGAAGGCGCCCTCCAGCGGCTGGCTCGGCGCGACGGCGTCCGCGAGGAGCCACGCGGCGGCGGTCTGGAACCCGTAATAGGCGACCACCACCAGGCACGCGAGCGCCGCCGCCGATCCCGCCGCCTTGGCGGCGTTCTCGGTGGAGAGCACGGTCGCGAGGTAGTGGGCGACGCCGAGCGCGACGACGGCGGCGAGCGCGAAGGCGCCGGGGTTGGCGAGAACGCTCTCGCCGAACAGAGCCCCCACCGCCAGCGTCAGCGCCACCGAGGCCGCGAGCGCGCCGCCGTAGACGGCGAGGTTGGGCATCTTCGCCGCCTCGGCGGGAGCGGCCGCGCGGATCGCCTCGACCGCCGAGCCGGAGGAGAGGAAGGCGTGGGCCTTGTAGAGTGCGTGCGCCACGATGTGCAACGCCGCCGCCGAGAAGGCGCCGAGCCCGCATTGCAGCAGCATGAAGCCCATCTGCGCGGTGGTGGAATAGGCGAGCGCCACCTTCACGCTCGGCACGGTGAGCATGACCAGCGAGCCGAACAGCGCGGTGAAGCCGCCCACCAGGGCGAGCACGTCCATCGAGGGAGCGGAGAGCGCCACCAGCGGCGAGAGCCGCACGATCAGGAAGCCGCCGGCGTTGATGATGCCGGCGTGCAGCAGCGCCGAGACCGGGGTCGGCGTCTCCATCACCTCGCCGAGCCAGCCGTGCAGGGGGAACTGCGCCGACTTCACCAGGGCGGCGACGACGACGAGCAGGATCGCGAAGTGCACCAGCCCGGGCGTCTCGCCCGTCGCGGCGAGCGTGCGCGCCCCTTCGAGCAGCGCGGGGATCTCGAGCGTGCCGAACACGGAAAGGAGCAGCCCTGCGGCCACGACGAGCGCGACGTCGCCCGCGCGGCTCGCCAGCGCCTTCTTGCGCGCCGCGAGCACCGCCTGCGGCCGGTCCTTGTAGAAGGTCAGGAGCTGATGCAGCGCGAGGCTCGTCGCGACCCAGGCGAGGACGAGCTGGAAGACGTTGCCCGACGCCATCAGCAGGAGCGCCGCCGCGAGCGTGATCGACAGGCGCTTGAAGAAGCGGCCCTGGTCGGGGTCCCCCGCGAGGTAGTTCTTCGAGTAGGCGACCACGATCGCGCCCACGAAGCCCACCAGGATCAGCATCACCGCGGAGAAGGCGTCGGCATAGAGCGCGAGGCCCACCCCGCCGACCCCCAGCGTGCCGGTGTAGAGCGGCCCGGCCGCGATCACCGCGAGCCCGGTCGCGATGCCGCCGCCGAACGCCGTGAAGGCGGCGAGCCGGGCGCGGCCCGCCATGCGGCGTGGGTCTGCGTTGGCGCGCGCGGTGGGCGTCAGGCCGACGAGGAGGAGGGCGGCGGGGCCGAGGGCGGCGAGCAGGGCGAGCAGGGCGGGCATACGGGGTTCTCCGGATCAAGCCATCGTGGCTCCGGATATAGGCGGGCGAGCGAATTCTGAAAAATTCAAAGATTGCATCGAAACGTTCGTTTGAGTAGAATGATCCCATGGCCGCGCTGAACTACCACCACCTGCGCTACTTCTGGTCCATCGCCCACGAGGGCGGGCTGACGCGCGCCGCGCGGCGGCTCAACGTCTCGCAATCGGCGCTGTCGGTGCAGCTGCGCTCGCTGGAGGAGCAACTCGGCCATGCGCTTTTCACCCGCGCGGGCAAGCGGCTCGAGCTCACGGAGGCGGGCCGCATCGCGCTCGACTACGCCGACAGCGTCTTCAAGACCGGGGACGAGCTGGTCTCGACCCTGCGGGAGCGCCCCGGCGGCGCGCGCCGGGCGCTGCGGGTGGGCGCCATCGCCACGCTCTCGCGCAATTTCCAGCTGGCGCTCCTGCGCCCGCTGATCGGCCGCGCCGATCTCGACCTCGTCCTGCGCTCGGGCACCCTGCGCGAGCTCCTGGCGCGGCTCGACGCGCACGAGCTCGACCTCGTTCTCGCCAACGCCCCCGCGCCGAGCGACGCCGCCGCCCCCCGCGAGAGCCGCCTCCTCGACGAGCAGCCGGTCTCGATCGTCGGCCGCCCGATCCCCGACGCCCCGCCGCTGCGCGTGCCGGAGGATCTCGACGGCGCGCCCATGGTGCTGCCCTCCGCCGAGAGCGAGATCAGGCTCGCCTTCGACCGCCTCTGCGACGCCGCCCGCGTGCGCCCCACCATCCTCGCCGAGGTCGACGACATGGCCATGCTGCGCCTCCTCGCCCGCGAGAGCGACGGCCTGACGCTGGTCCCGCCCATCGTCGTGCGCGACGAGCTGGAGAGCGGCGCGCTGGTCGAGCGCGCCCGCGTTCCGCGGCTGACGGAGGGTTTCTACGCGATCACGCTGCGGCGGCGGTTCCCGAATCCGCTGGTGGGGGAGCTGTTGGGGTGATTCGGGTGGCGTCGGAGCCACCTATCCCCGCAATTCCCACAAGCCCGCGCCTGTGGCCATCGTGCCCTTGCGCCGGCCCGCCGGCGCGGCTATCGCAACCCTCCGACATCGCCTGCGCGCGGGCCGCGATCCCGCCGCGCCATCCATTCCCGAGAGGACACATCGCCATGGTCGCAGACGTCGCCGATTCCGGGGTCGCCGCCGACGAGCTCCGCCAGTTCATCGAGCGCATCGAGCGGCTCGAGGAGGAGAAGGCCGGCATCTCCAGCGACATCAAGGACGTCTTCGCCGAGCTCAAGGGCCGCGGCTTCGACGCCAAGGCGGTTCGCCAGATCCTGCGCATCCGCAAGAAGGACGCGTCCGAGCGCCAGGAGGAGGAGGCGATCCTCGAGCTCTACATGCAGGCGCTCGGCATGGCGTGAGCGATCGCGGGTCGTCTTCCCGAGACAGCGCGCGAACTCGATCGCGACGTGCTTCGCAGCCGAGACTCACCGTCCTGCCGGGCGCGGTCTTCCGTAGCGTCAAGAAGATCGAAACCGGCTCATGAGAGCCTGCGGCTTCGCTTCGAACGACCATCGGCTCGGGACGGGAGAGACACCATGCGCCGCCGCGATCTGCTCAAGGGAGCCGCCGCCCTCGCCGCCCTCGCCACCGCATCCGAGGGCGCAGCGCGTGCGACGACGCCCGCACGGGCGCCGCGGCGCGTGCGGCCCTTCGATCCGCACTGGCCTAGCGCGGCCGAGTGGCAGGGCCTCGCCGATCGTCTCGGCGGCCGGCTGCAGCGCGTCGCGTCCCCTCTGGCGGCCTGCGCCCGAACGCCCGACGGCGCCTTGTGCGAGAGCGCGCTCACCGATCTCGCCAACCCGTTCTACATCCAGGATCAGCCCGGCGCGACGCAGACCACCGGCTGGGTCGATGCCTGGACTTCCGCGCCGAGCGTCTACGTCGCCGAGCCCGAGACGCCGCAGGACGTCGCGGCCATCGTCGATTTCGCCCGCGAGCGCAATCTGCGCCTCGTGGTCAAGGGCGGCGCGCATTCCTATCTCGGCCAGTCGAGTGCGCCGGACAGCCTGCTCCTGTGGACGCGGCGGATGGACTCGATCACGCTCCACGATGCGTTCGTCCCGCATGGCTGTGCCGGCACGGTCGCGCCGCAGCAGGCCGTGAGCGTCGGGTCGGGGGCGAAGTTCATCCAGCTCTACGAGGCCGTCGTGACCGACGCGGGTCGATTCGTGCAGGGCGGCGGCTGCACCAGCGTCGGCGTCGGGGGACACGTCCAGACCGGCGGCTTCGGCAGCTTCTCGAAATACGGCGGCCTCGCCGCGGCGAGCCTGCTCGAGGCCGAGATCGTCACCGCGGATGGGCGCGTGCGGGTCGTCAACGCCTGCTCCGATCCGGACCTGTTCTCGGCACTGAAGGGCGGCGGCGCCGGCTTCGGCGTGACGACCCGCCTGACGCTCGCGACGCGCCCCCTGCCGGAGACCTTCGGCTTCTACGGCCGCAGGATCCGCGCCTCTTCGCCCGAGGCCTTCGCGCGGCTCGTCGAAGCGTTCTGCGCCTTCGCGAGCGAGACGCTCGTCACCCCGCATTGGGGTGAGCAGGTCTTCCTTCATCCCGACGACACGCTCGACATCGCCATGGTGTTCCAGAGCCTCTCCGCCGACGAGGCCCGCGCCGCCTGGGCGCCCGTCGACGCCTGGATCGCGGATCATCCCGGCGACGTCGCCGAGGCCGATGAGGCGCGGATCGTCACCATGCCGGGGCGGCACTGGTGGGACTTCGACTATCGCGCGGCGCACCACCGCTCCTCGATCATCGTCGACGAGCGGGGTGACGCGAAGCCGGGCCGGTTTTGGTGGAGCGGCAACGATTCGGAAGTCGGCATCTTCCTCTCGGGCTACGAGAGCCTCTGGCTCCCCGAGCGGCTCTTGCGCGCGGAGCACCGCACGGAGGCCGCCCGCGCGCTGGTCGAAGCCTCGCGCTCCTTCGCTGTCGGCCTGCATTTCAACAAGGGCCTCGCAGGCGCGACGCCCGAGCGGCGCGAGGAGGCGCGCGCCACGGCGATCCACCCGAGCGCGCTCGATGCCTTCGCGCTGGCCATCGTCGCGGGTGGCGCCAAGCAGGTCTATCCAGGCGAGCTCGGCCGCGAGCCGGATCGCGAGGCGCTACGCGACGACGCCGAGCGGATCGCGCAGGCCATGCTGCCGCTGCGGCGGGTCGCGCCGGAGGCCGGCTCCTATTCCTCCGAGATGAGCTTCTTCGAGCCACGCTGGCGCGAAATGGCATGGGGACCACATTACGATCGCCTGCTCGAGACGAAGCGGCGCTACGACCCCGCCGGCCTGTTCACCGGCCATCACCAGGTCGGCAGTGAATTCTGGAGCGCGGACGGGTTCGTCAGGCAGGCATGACCTCGCCTCGTCGAAGACGCAAATAGCGCGGCGGGCCGCCGGAGCCTCGCGGCCCGCGGCGTCTCGTCCCGCGTCTCGACCGAGTCGGGCTATGCGGCGTTCTCCTCTTCGCATTCGCGAAAGGAGCCCCCATGCCCACCCCCACCCCGCACGACAAGGTCCTGCTCATCACCGGCGCCTCCTCCGGCATCGGCGCCGCCACAGCGCGCGCCGCCGCGGCGGAGGGGTGGCGGCTCGCGCTCGCGGCGCGCTCCGCCGACAAGCTCGAGGGGCTCGTCGCCGAACTCGGGCCGGACCGCGCGGCGGCCTTCGTCTGCGACGTGACGGATTTCGCCGACCAGGAGCGCATGGCCGCGGCGGTGGTCGCGCGCTTCGGGCGCATCGACGCGGTCTTCGCCAATGCGGGGACGGGCGGGGAGCCCGGCGGCTTCTCCGGCGCGCCGCCGGAGGGCTGGCGTACGATCGTCGAGGTCAACATCCTGGGCGTCGCCTACACCCTGCGCGCGACGCTCGCGCAGGTGAAGGCGGCGCGCGGCCATGTCGTGATCACGGGCTCGATCGCCGGGCGGCGCGTGCTGCCGGGGTCGATGTACGCGGCCAGCAAATGGGCCGTCTCGGCCATCGGCTACAATCTGCGCGAGGAGCTCTCCGGCACCGGGGTGCGCGTCACGCTGATCGAGCCGGGCATGGTCGACACCCCCTTCTTCGACGAGCCCAAGCCCGACGCACTGCGCCCCGAGGACGTCGCCCGCAGCGTGATCCACGCGCTCTCCCAGCCGCCGGGCGTCGACGTCCACGAGCTGACGATCCTGCCGACGCCGCCGGTGACGTGACGCGCGGGGAGCGGGGGGCGAGCCGGCTGGCAGTCAGCCTTCGGGATTGCCCCGATATCCGGCGCCAGCGGCGGTGCTAATCTGCGTCGACATGCAGCGCTCGCCCCCGGAGCCCCACATGGCCGCCTTCGTGCTCGCCCTCGTCCTGCCCTTCGTCGCCCTGTTCCTGCTGCGCCGCCCGCTCGCGGGCATCGGTGCGCTCCTGCTTCAGGCCACGATCCTGGGGTGGCCCATCGCGTCCGTCTGGGCGCTCGCCGCGCAGCGCAGCGCCGAAGAGGCGCAGGACGCCTGACCGCACCCGAACGCGAGAGCGCCCGCCGGACGGGTCCGGCGGGCGCTCTCTTCGTTCGGTGCGGCCCGGGCGCAGGCGCCTGGATCAGCCGTTGTCCTCGGCCATCAGCCGGATCTGCTCGTGGGCGGCCCAGAAGGGCGTTCCGGCGGAGCCGACGGCCGGGGCGCCGATCGAGCCGGTGACGTTCACGTCCGGGGCGACGCCGCGCTGCGCCTGGAAGAACGAGTCCTTCTGCTGGGGCGCGTCGTAGAGGGTGACCTCGGAGGGGGCGGCGAGCGCCGGGCCGGCGAAAAGGGCGAAGGCGGCGACGGCGAGGGTGCGGTTGAGCTTGGTCATGGTCGTGTCTCCTGAAGGGGAATTGTCGGTGTCGTCGATCGTCGGTGAAGGGAGGCGGGATCAGCCGTTGTCCTCGGCCATCAGCCGGATCCGCTCGTGGGCGGCCCAGAAGGGCGTTCCGGCGGAGCCGACGGCCGGGGCGCCGATCGAGCCGGTGACGTCCACGTCCGGGGCGACGCCGCGCTGCGCCTGGAAGAACGAGTCCATCTGCTGGGGCGCGTCGTAGAGGGTGACCTCGGAGGGGGCGGCGAGCGCCGGGCCGGCGAAGAGGGCGAAGGCGGCGACGGCGAGGGTGCGGTTGAGCTTGGTCATGTGTCTGTCTCCTGTGTGTGGGAGCGGACGATGCGTCCGTCTCGATGCCCTGTACTTCGTCCCTTTCTGCCGATTTGCACCGCGTCGGCACGCATGGCGTTACTTGCATTCATGCAAGTAACGAAGGCGCCGGGAGGATCGGCGGATCCTGCGCCCGCCGTCGGCATCACGCAGATTCTCTCGATGAGAAAAGAGATCGAGGCGAATTTGGAAGGCGGTTCTCCACGGATGAGCAGGACTGCTCCGATCACGCGTCGATCACGTATCCGTGTTCGCGCAAACTCGTAAGGGGCGAAGCAGAGGGCATCGTGGCCGTCTCCCGGGTTCGAGATCCCGCCGAGGCGGCGGGGCGAGCGGGTCGTCCGCTCGATGGGGAGGAGCTTCGCGAAAGGCGGCGCGGGAGTTTCGGCGCGGGTCGCGAAAAACGCCGCTCGGCCTGTGCGGAGCGCAGGCCGGGCCGGAAATCTATTGAAAATGAAAAGCTTAGGAGAGATCAGCGGGTCTGCTCACGTCGTCTTCAACGAATCGTGAGCGCCAAGCGGCCCGCAGGCGGCGGACGAGATCGCCCCCCTTTCGTCGCGCGCGTCCGCCCCATCGCGCCTGCGCGGATCGTCATTGATCGGAGACTCCGAGAGGACCGATCCTCTTGGTAAGGCTCACGTGTTAATTGCTGCTTAGTTCGATCCGCGCGGGCGCTCGATACGTCGCGTCATTGTGCGATTGCGATCCGCCGCACGGCGGGGCCGATGCGGAACGCGCCGGCGGGAGCTGCGGCATCCCGGCTGAAGCCGCCCGCGAGGCCCGCCGCGGGGATCGCCACGAGACCGGTGGGGGCGCCGTCGCGCAGGCTCGCCGAGGCGACGCGGACGCGCGCCGGAGCGGTCGAGGCGGCTGCGGGGCCGATGCTGCGGGCGGCGAAGAGCGCCCGCAGGGCGTCCTGCTCGGGCTGGGGCAGCTGCGCCACGGCCTCGGCGGCGCTCGGGCGGGCATCGTTTCGGGACATGCTCGCGGTCGTGATCGGCGCAGGCATCTCGCCGCCGCGCAGGCCGAGCGCGCCGGCCACACCGGCGAAGGCCGAGTCGGCCCCCGCCCGGACGGGCGGGCTCGGAGCGAATGCGCTCGCGACCTGCGGCGCATCGGGGCTGGCCGCCGACGCCGGCGACGGCGCGGCGGTGCGGTCGAACCGCGGCGGCGGCACCGGCGCGAGCGCGAGCTGCGTCGGAGCAGGCTCGGCGGGCGCAGCGCCGTCGGCGACGGGAGCGCCGTCGGGGCCCGCGGACCAGACGAGACGGGGGCCGGCTTCGGCGGCCGGCAGCTGCGCCACGGTTCCGGCGCCGCCGAACTCGGTGGGGCGCGGCCGGGGCAGCGCGGCGACGACGGTCGTCTCGGCGCTCGCCGACGCGAAGCGGGCTTCGGACGGCCGCTCGGCCGCGGCCTCCGCCAGGGCGGCGATGGTGCTGCGCTCGGCGGGCGAGACCGTCGCCCGCGTGGCGTCCTGCGCCAGGGCGGGGCGCGTGGGCGGGAGCGGTGCGGATGCGATCCGGAGCGGGGCGGGCTGCGCATCCACGATGGCGGCCGGCGGCGCGGGCGGGAGGGGCAGCGTGATGGGCGCGGGCGGCGCGGCCGGGACGGGCTCGGGCTCGGGCGCACGCGCGACCTGCACCGGCGCCGGGGCGGGATCGGGCGGCCGCGCGGCCTGCGGTGCGCTCTGCGCATTCATCAGGGCGTAGCGCTGATCGGTCTCGGAGACGTTGGTGGGGAGCGCGGCGTAGGCCTCGTCGGCGTTCGCCTCGCCCTCGTCGTCGCCGAAGAGTGCCGACCACAGGCTGCGCGGGCGCCCGTCGGCGCTCGCGACGGCCGAGCCGCGCTCGCCTTGCACGGTGCCGCCCGCGGCCAGGATCTCGCGCCGCGCCTGATCGTAGCGCGCCAGCGGCTTGTTGTCGGAGGGCAGGTGGACGGTCTTGCCGTCGGGGAAGAGCGAAGAGAGCTGCGAGCGCGTCATCCGCGGCCAGTGGCGCACGGAGCCGACGTCGATGTGGACGAAGGGCGTGTTCGCCCGCGGGTAGAAGCCGACGCCGCCGCGCTGGAGGCGCATGCCGATCTCGCGCAGCCGCGAGGACGGGACGTCGGGCAAGTAGAAGTCGGTGGCCTTGCCCTCGATGTGCTGGCTCGAGCGGGCGACGCCCCGCGAGCGCTGGCGCAGCATCTCGTTGGTGCGCGGCGAGCGGTAGGCGGACACGACGTGCAGCGGCTGCTGCGACCGCGCGGAGCGGTGCACCTCCCACAGCGTGTCGTAGAGGCGCGGGTCCATCTCGCGCGCCTCGTTGCGGCGCCAGTCGCGCATGATCCAGTCGAGCTGCTTGAGCGCGTCCCGGTCGTAGCGGCCGTTGCGGCGGAAGGTGACGGTGACCCGATCCCCGGTGTGCATCTGGCGCACCGAGAGGGTGCGCGTATCGCCGTTGGCGACGGCGTTCTGCGTGCCGTTCGTCCCCGCGACGAGCACGCCGAGGGCGAGAGCGGCGAAGGCGAGGCCACGGGCGAAGCGGGCGCGGAACCGGGAATTGCGCTGAACGGTCAAGAGCGTCTCGTCTCTCTAGGGTTCGGCGGTTCGGGGACCGCGGCTGCCGGGATGTAGCGACGTTTTCGGGCGCGTTATCCAGATGTTTCGAGGCAAAGCGTTAACGGCTCGTGAACCAAGCGCCCGACTCACGGCGCCGGCCCGCATCCCCTTGCCGGCTAGAGGGCGAATGCGGCGACGGTGCGGCACATCGCCGGCTCTCGCCATGTTTGCGCCGCGCCTGTGTCGCGAATGTCACGGATCGAGCCCCAGCGCCTCCCTCACCAGTGCGTCGAAGCCGTAGATGTCCTCGTGCGGCGTGATCCGACCGGCCGCGTCGACCTCGAGCGTGAAGTACGCGAGGTGCACCGGCACGGGCTCGTCGAGGTGGACGTAGCGCTCGCGCGGGCCGATCAGCGCGCGCAGGCGCGCCTCGGGCCAGCCCTGCTCCGCGAGCAGGAAGTCGGCGAGCAGGAAGGGGTTCTCCACGCGGACACAGCCATACGAATAGGCGCGGCGGAGCGTGTCGAACAGGCCCCGGTTCGGCGTGTCGTGCAGGTAGACGTGGTGGCCGTTGGGGAACATGAACTTGATGTGCCCCAGCGCGTTGCGCAGGCCCGGCGGCTGCCGGACCGTGATGTTGCCGCCGTTCTGGATCACGTCGAAGCCGCGCGCGGCGGCGTAGTTCGGGTCCGCCCGCAGGCCGGGCAGGAACTCGTTGCGCATGATCGTGGGCGGTACGGTCCAGGTTGGGGAGACGACGACGTATTCCATCACGTCGGAGAAGATCGGCGTCTCCTGGCCGGGCTTGCCGACGATGACGCGGGCCTCGTGCACGGTCTCGCCGCCGTCGGTGAGGCGCATCGTGTAGCCGGCGACGTTGACGAAGACCGAGCGCGCGCCGAGCTCGCGCGGCAGCCAGCGCCAGCGCTCCATGTTGGCGAGGAGGTCGCCCTCGCGCCGCGCGGGATCGAGCGACCGGAGCGCGGCGATGGTCTGGTTGCCGACGATGCCGTCGACGGCGAGCCCATGGTCGCGCTGGAAGCCCTCCACGGCGGTCGCGAGCGCGACGTCGTAGACGCGCTCGTCCGTCTCCTGCGGGGGCTCCATGCCGAAGCGCGCGCGCAGCAGCGGCACGCGTGCGTCGCTCATGCCGACGCGCAGGACCCGGCCCGGCGGCACCTCGACCATCGGCTCCGGCATCTCCTCCACCGCGCGCAGCGCCGCGAGCGCCGAGCGGAGGCGCGCGTAGCCCGCGTGCGGAGGCTGGAAGCCCGTGAGCGCGGCGGCGGGATCCTCGGCATCGACGAGCGCCGCGAGAACAGCATCGGCGCCGGGCACGTCGAGCGTGGGCGTGATCAGCGCGTGCAGGCGCGACGGCTGAAGCCGGCCGCCGCGCGCATGCTGGGCGTAGCGCACGAGCGAGGCGGTGAGCGCGATCTCGGCGTCGGCGGCGGCGGCGGCGTCGAGGGCGCGGCCGGCGGGGAGGGCGGGCACCGGATAGGCCGCGGGATCGAGCCCCTCCGCCGCGGCGGCGCGCAGCACCAGGGCGAGGGCGCGCGCCGCGTCGGTCCAGGAGACCGCGGCGGCCGACAGATCGAGCCAGAGCGGCGCGTTCTCGCGCGCGGCGTAGACGGCCTGGATGCCGGCGACGTCCTCCGCGCCATGGCGCAGCACGACGTCCTCGGGGCCGAGCCCAGCGAGCCGCCCCGCCAGCATCGGCCCGACGAGCGCCTCGGCGCCGACCGTGCGCGGCAGCGGGATCTCGGGGATGGAGCCGGTGTGCGGAACGTAGGCCGGCATCTCGTCGAGCGGCGACGCCGCGTCGAAGGCGACGGCCGGGCGCAGGCCGAGCGCGGGATCGTCCGCGCCGACGGCGAACGCCGGCGTGCCGGCGAGGAGCGCGCCGACTGCGCCTGCGTGCAGCAGGCGTCGGAGAACGGGCGGCGTGCGCAGAGGCGATGAGCAGACGGACGACATGGCGGCAGGATGCCCATGTTAACAAATGTTCTCAACCGGATCGGGGCGGACGAGACGATTTTCCTGCCGCCTGTTGCGCGCACGCCGCAGGCGCGGCTCAGGCGGCCGCCTCGTCCTCGAGCCCGAATTCCTTGAGCTTGCGGTAGAGCGTCGAGCGCCCGATCCCCAGCCGGCGCGAGACCTCGGACATGTGGCCGCGATAGTGCTTGAGCGCGAAGCGGATGATCTCGGCCTCGAGCTCCTCCAGCGTGCGGGCCTGGCCCTCATCGTCGAGGAGGCTCACGGCGTTGGGGTCGCGCACCTCGACCCGGACGATCTCGCGGATCGGCGCGTGCGCGGTGCCGGTCTCGGCGAAGACCGGCGCGGGCGGGATGCGCACGTCGTAGCCCTCCATCTGCGCGGCGATCTGGGGGAATTCGTCCACCGACAGCTCGTCCCCGTCGCACAGAACGACGGCGCGGAAGATCGCGTTCTCGAGCTGGCGCACGTTGCCGGGCCAATCGTAGCGCGAGAGCAGGTCCATCGCCGCGGGCGAGACCGCGCGCACGCGCTTGCCCTCCTCGGCGGCCGTGCGCGCCACGAAGGAGCGCACGAGGTCGGGGATGTCCTCGCGCCGACCGCGCAGCGGCGGCAGCGTCATCGGGAAGACGTTGAGACGGTAGTAGAGGTCCTCGCGGAAGCGGCCTTCCTTGACGAGGTCGAGCAGGCTCTTGTTCGTGGCCGAGATCAGCCGGATGTCGACGCGCACCGAGCGCTTGCCGCCGACGGGATCGACCTCGCCCTCCTGGATGGCGCGGAGCAGCTTCACCTGCGCGTCGAGGGGCAATTCGCCGATCTCGTCGAGGAACAGCGTGCCGCCGTTCGCTTCCACGAACTTGCCCATGTGCTTGTCGGTGGCGCCGGTGAAGGCGCCCTTCTCGTGGCCGAAGAGGGTCGATTCGACCAGGTTCTCGGGGATCGCGCCGCAGTTCACCGTGACGAAGGGCTTGCCCCGGCGGTCGCCGGAGCCCTGGATGGCGCGGGCGAGAACCTCCTTGCCCACCCCCGATTCGCCCTCGATCAGCACCGGGATGTTCGACTTCGCGGCGCGCTCGGCGAGCCGCATCACACGGAGCATGTCGGGCGCGCGCGAGGCGAGGTCCTTGAAGGACAGCGTGCCGTTGGCGCGCCGCTTCATGCGCCGGATCTCGTCCTCCAGCTGGTCGACCCGCAGCGCGTTGGCGAGCGAGACCTGCATCCGCTCGGCGCCGACGGGCTTGACCACGAAGTCGAGCGCGCCCGCGCGCATCGCCTGCACCACCGTCTCGATCGAGCCGTGGCCGGTCTGCACGATCACCGGCGTGTCGAGGCCGCCCTCGCGCATCTTCGCGAGCAGCCCCATACCGTCGAGCTCGGGCATGACGAGATCGAGCACCACCACCGCGATCTCGGGATCGCCGCGCAGCGTAACGAGCGCCTCCGCGCCGCTCTCGGCGATGCGCACGTCGTAGCCGAATCGCCGCACCATCGCCTCCAGGAGGCGGCGCTGCACGGGGTCATCGTCCACGATGAGGATCGTCGATGTCATTTTGGCATCCGGTCGAGAGGGGGATGTGTCGTTTCGGGGCATGCTGGACGCTTCGGGTGAACGCGGTGTTAACGGGGGGAGACGGGGCTGTGGAAGGACCCGCAGGCTCGGCAGGCGCCCCCGTGCGGCGGGCCGTCCGGTTGCGCGTTTCGCCACGGCGGCCAATATGGCGGCTCGACGTCCCCCGCGCGCAGCCCGAACGCGCCCCCACGAAGGACCGACCGCGTATGAGAAGCGACCGTCTCGCCCTGTCCGCCGCGCTCCATGCCCCGAAGGGCGGGGCGAAGGCCGCCCCCTCCGCTCAGGCCGACCTCGGCAGGCTGCCGGAGTGGAACCTCGCCGACCTCTACCCCGCGATGGACAGCCCCGAGTTCGCCGCCGACCTCGCGCAGGCGCAGGGCGAGTGCGCGGCCTTCGCGCAGGCCTATCGCGGGAACCTGTCCGAGATCGCCGCGGGGGAGGGGGCGGCGCAGGCGCTGACCGACGTGATCGTGCGCTACGAGGCGCTGGAGGACCTGCTCGGGCGGCTGATGTCCTACGCCGGGCTCGTCTATTCCGGCGACACGACCGACCCGAAGCGCGCGAAGTTCTACGGCGACACGCAGGAGCGGCTCACCAGCGCGACCGCGCAGCTCCTGTTCTTCACGCTCGAGCTCAACCGCCTCGACGACGCGCGGGTGGACGCGCTGGTCGCGGAGGCGCCGCTTTCGCGCTACCGGCCGTGGCTCGAGGACCTGCGCAAGGACAAGCCCTTCCAGCTCGAGGACCGGATCGAGGAGCTGTTCCACGAGAAGTCCACCACCGGCCGCTCGGCCTGGAACCGGCTGTTCGACGAGACGATCGCGTCCCTGCGCTTCACCGTGCGCGGCGAGGAGATGGCCATCGAGCCGATCCTCAACAAGCTGCAGGATCGCGACGAGGGCGTGCGCCGCGACGCGGCGCTGGCGCTGTCGGACACGTTCCGAGAGAACCTGCGCACCTTCACGCTGATCACCAACACGCTCGCCAAGGACAAGGAGATCTCCGACCGCTGGCGGGGCTTCGGGGATGTCGCCGATTCGCGCCACCTGGCGAACCGGGTCGAGCGCGAGGTGGTGGAGGCGATGGTCTCGGCCGTGCGCGAGGCCTATCCGCGGCTGTCGCACCGCTACTACAAGCTGAAGGCGAAGTGGTTCGGCAAGACGCAGCTCGAGTTCTGGGACCGCAACGCGCCGCTGCCGGCGGTGGAGCAGCGCACGATCCGCTGGGAGGATGCACGCGCGACCGTGCTCGACGCCTATGCCGGCTTCTCGCCGAGGATGGCCGACATCGCGCGGCGCTTCTTCGACGAGCGCTGGATCGACGCGCCGACCCGCGCGGGCAAGGCGCCGGGCGCCTTCGCGCACCCCACCGTGCCCTCGGCGCATCCCTACATCCTGCTCAACTACCAGGGCAAGCCACGGGACGTGATGACGCTCGCCCACGAGCTCGGCCACGGCGTCCACCAGGTTCTCGCCGCGCCCCAGGGCGCGCTGATGGCGCCCACCCCGCTGACGCTGGCGGAGACCGCGAGCGTGTTCGGCGAGATGCTCACCTTCCGCCGCCTGCTCGACCAGACCCGCTCACCCGCCGAGCGCAAGGCCATGCTCGCCGCCAAGGTCGAGGACATGATCAACACGGTGGTGCGCCAGATCGCGTTCTACACGTTCGAGCGCAAGGTCCACCTCGCCCGGCGCGAGGGGGAGCTGACGAGCGAGGACCTCAACGCCGCCTGGATGTCGGTGCAGGAGGAATCGCTCGGGCCCGCGATTCGCATGTCCGAGCCCTACGAGACCTACTGGACCTACATCCCGCATTTCATCCATTCGCCCTTCTACGTCTACGCCTACGCCTTCGGCGACTGCCTGGTGAACTCCCTCTACGGGGTCTACCGCAACGCCGAGGAGGGCTTCGTCGAGCGCTACTTCGAGATGCTGGCGGCGGGCGGCACCAAGCACCACTCGGAGCTGCTCGCCCCCTTCGGGCTCGACGCCTCGGAGCCGGGCTTCTGGAAGGTCGGGCTGTCGGTGATCGAGGGGCTGATCGGCGAGCTCGAGGCGATGGAGGCGGCCGGGAGCTGAAGCGCGTGGGGGCGCACGGCCAGGGTCGGCTCGCAGGTCGGCTCGCTCACCCCTCGCCGTTCGCCGCGGGCTTCGGGCCGCCCTTCGAGACGCCCACCATGGCCGGGCGCAGGCAGCGCTCGCCGATGACGTAGCCGGTCTGCACCACCTGCACGACGGTGCCGTTGGGCAGGTCGGGGTTGGGGATCTCGAACATCGCCTGGTGCAGGTTCGGGTCGAACTTCTCGCCCTGGGGGTCGAGCTTCTTCACGCCGTGGCGCTCGAGCGTGTGGAGCAGGTCGCGCTCGGTGAGCTCGATACCCTCGACCAGCGTCTTCGCCGGCCCCTCCATCGCCTCGCGCGCGTCGCCGACGCTCTCGAGGGCGCGGCGCACGTTGTCGGCGACGTTGAGCATGTCGCGGGCGAAGCTCGTCTTGGCGTAGGTGCGCGCGTCGGCGACCTCGCGCTCGGCCCGGCGGCGCTGGTTCTCGAGATCCGCGAGCGCGCGCAGGAGCTTGTCCTTCAGCGCGTCGCGTTCGGCCTCGACCTCGGCGAGACGGGCCTGCGGCGTGCCCTCGACGGCGTTCGCCGCCGCGGCGGCGTCGAGCGGATGGGCGGCCGCCGGCGTCGCGTCGACGCGGGCGAACTCCTCGTGGCCCTCGCCCGGCGCGGTCTCGGAAGTGGCTTCGGGGTTCTGCGGTCGGGACGTATCGTTGGTCATGACGCTCGATTTCGGGTTCGTGCGGGTCGATGGAATTCGGCCCTCATATCATGGCGCGCGCGGCCGGAATCAAGCGCGCGCGAGCGCCGGCTCCTTCGCCCGCCCCGCGCGGTCGCGCGCAAGCACCTCCATCACGCCCTTGCGGATGGCGCTCTGGCGCGAGGGCTGGATCACCTTTCCGCCGGTCAGGTCGGTGACGTAGAACACGTCCACCGCCTTCTCGCCGAAGGTTGCGATGTGGGCCGAGGCGATGTTGAGGTTGAGCTTCCCCAGCATCGTCGTGAGGTCGTAGAGCAGGCCGGGGCGGTCGAGGCCGGTGACCTCGAGCACGGTGTGGCGCGACGACAGCGAGTTGTCGATGATCACCTCCGGCACGACGTCGAAAGGCTTCGTGCGCTCGCGCGGCTGGCGGCGCCCGTCGACGAGGTCGGCGATCTTGACCTCGCCTCTGAGCGCACCCTCGATCGATCGCGCGACGCGCTCGGCCCGGCGCAGCTCGTCCTCGTCGCGGTCGAAGGCGCGGGAGATGAAGATCGTGTCGAGCGCCATTCCATCGGCGGTGGTGAAGATCGCGGCGTCGACGATGTTGCCGCCCGCCGCCGCGCAGGCCCCCGTGAGAATGGCGAGGAGGCGGGGATGGTCCGGCGAGAGCACGGTGAACTCCGTCACGCCCCGGAAGGTGTCGGTCTCGTAGCTCACCGCGACGGTCTTGCCCTCCTCCTCCGCGGCGCGGATGAAGCGGGCGTGCTTCACGCGGTAGCGCAGGTCGACCTTGAGCCAGTACGAGGGATAATGCCGCGATGCGTAGGCCTCGAACGCCGTGTCGGACCAGTCCGCCAGCTCGGCGCGCAGGCCCTCCTGGGCGATGCGGATACGCTGCGGGCGCGCGACGTCCGCCGCCCCGCCGCCGAGCACCATCTCGGTCTCGTAGTAGAGCGTGCGCAGGAGCTCGCCCTTCCACCCGGTCCAGACGCCGGGCCCCACTGCGCCGATGTCGCAGACGGTGAGCAGCAGCAGCAGCTTGAGCCGCTCCATCGTCTGCACCACGCCGGCGAAGTCCTGGATCGTGCGCGGATCGGAGAGGTCCCGGCTCTGCGCGATGGTGGACATCAAGAGGTGGTGCTCGACGAGCCAGGCCACGGTCTCCACCTCGGCCGGCCCGAGCCCCAGCCTCGGACCGACCTTGCGCGCGATCCGCGCGCCGGCGATCGAGTGGTCCTCCTTGCGGCCCTTGGCGACGTCGTGGAGGAACAAGGCGACGTAGAGCGCCCGCCGATGCTGGACCGTGTGGATGATGCGGTGCGACAGCGGGTGATCGGCGTCGAGCCGGCCCGATTCCAGATCCGACAGGCGCCCGATCGAGCGCACCAGGTGCTCGTCCACCGTGTAGTGGTGGTACATGTTGAACTGCATCATCGCCACGATGCGCCCGAAATCCGGCACGAAGCGGCCGAGCACGCCCGCCTCGTTCATGCGCCGCAGCACGCTCTCGGGCGCGTTCTTCGAGGTGAGGATCTCGAGGAACAGCTTGTTCGCCCGCGGGTCGCGCCGCACCTCGGTGCCGATCAGCTTCAGCGCCCGGTTGGCGAGGCGGCTCGCGTCCGGGTGGATCGCGACGTCGTTCCGGTCCGCGTGCCAGTAGAGCGCGATGAGGTTCACCGGGTCGCGCTCGAACACGCTCGCGTCCTTGACCGTGAGGCGCGCGTTCTCGATGACGAAATCGCCCGACTGCAGCCGCTTCGTCTTGGTCCGGCGGAAGGAGCCGATGACGCGGTCGAGCATGGGCTTGGGCTTGGCATGGCGCGCCTCCAGCGCCGCGCAGACGATGGCGGTGAGGTCGCCGACGTCCTTGGCGCGCAGGAAGTAGGCCTTCATGAAGCGCTCGACCTGGGACAGGCCGACGCGGTCGGAATAGTCGATCCGCGCGGCGATCTTCGGCTGCAGGTCGAAGGTCAGCCGCTCCTCGGCCCGGCCCGTGACGAAATGCATGTGGCAGCGCACGCGCCAGAGGAATTCCTCGCAGCGCGCGAAGAGCCGGAACTCCTGCGGCGAGAACAGGCCGGCGGCGACGAGCTCCTTGGGGTCGCGCACGCGGTAGACGTACTTGCCGATCCAGAACAGCGTGTTGAGGTCGCGCAGGCCGCCCTTGCCGTCCTTCACGTTCGGCTCGACGAGGTAGCGCGAGGCGCCCGCACGGCTCACGCGGCGATCGCGCTCCTTGAGCTTCGCCTCGACGAACTCGGCCGCCGTTCCCTCCACGACGTCGGTGTCGAAGCGGCGCGTCAGCTCGGCGTAGAGCGGCTCGTCGCCGAACAGCATGCGCGTCTCGAGCAGCGCCGTGCGGATGGTTATGTCGGCGCGCGCCTCGCGGATGCACTCGTCGACCGAGCGGGTGGCGTGGCCGACCTTCAGCTTCAGGTCCCACAGCACGTAGAGCATGGACTCGACCACGCTCTCGCCCCACGCGGTTTGCTTGTAGGGCAGGAGGAACAGGAGATCGACGTCCGATCCCGGCGCCAGCGTGCCCCGGCCGTAGCCGCCGGTCGCGACGACGGCGAGCCGCTCCCCGGTCGAGGGGTTCTCCAGCGGGTAGAGGAAGCGCGTCACCGCCTCGAAGACGACGCGCACCACCCCGTCCATCAGCGTGCAGATGCGCTGGGCGCAGGCGAGCCCGTTGCGCTCGGCGACGAGCCGCGCGTCCTCGTGGGCGAGGCCCGCGTCGATCGCCGCCCGCAGAGCCGGCACCAGCCGCGCGCGCATCGCCGCCGATCCGTCCGGCGGATCGCGAGCGAGATCGTCGAGAACGGCGCCGAGCGGGTCGGGAAGGGAGTGGGCCATGACGCTTTTGTTAGCACGGCTCCCGGGACCGGGGAACCTGGATGGGGGCGGCGTCAAGACATGACGTTGCGCAACTCTCAAGGTTTATATTGCGAACCATGCAATCGACGTGATAATGGGCATGCGACGCTGAAACATTAATCCGACTTCTGAATTGACTGTGAGTTGCATAAATGGCCTCTTGTGCAGCGCAACATGACCACCCCGCACGAGGGACCCGACATGAACCTGACCTTTCCCACGGGCCATGTACCGCGTTACCACGGCTTCGAACTCGCCGGACTGCTCGACGAGACGATGCGCGAGGGCGCGGAGCGCTGCCCCTTCGCGGTTCCCGCCGATCGCAAGAGCGCCTTGACCCGGCGCATCCTGGACGCCGGCGTCCGCGACGTCGTCTTCGGATCGGCGCCGTCGGACCCGGACCTGATGGCCTCCATCCTGGAGGAGCTGCACGGCGAGGGCCGCACCGAGGGCGTGCAGCTCGCCTTCATCCTGCTGCTCAATTGCTGGGAGCCGTTGTTCGACCGGTTCGCCACGTTCCCGGACCACCTGAAGGATCACGTCTGCATCAGCTTCGGGATGGTGGACCACAACTCGCAGGAGCAGCTGTTCGAGCGCGTCTGCGAGACGTTCCGCTCGATCGGCTTCCGGCATTTCCGGGTCAGCCTGCTCAACAACTTCGGCTCCGGCGTCGACGAGAAGAGCTACGCGCACATCACGCGCCAGATCGACCGCTCGCTCGCGCTGGGCATCGACACGGTGCGCATCAACGACTCGCTGGGCGTCTGCTACCCGGAGACGATGGCGGTGCTCGCCGCCAACCTGGTGCACCAGTATCCGGGCACGCATTTCTGCGTCCATGCCCACGACGACAAGGGTTTCGGGCTGCAGAACGCGCTGACGTCGCTCTATCACGGCTTCGACCTGATCGAGGGCGGCTTCTCCGGCTTCGGCAACCGCTCCGGGCTGCCCGCCATCGAGGTGCTGATGAAGATATTCGAGGAGAAGAACATCACCATCCGCGGGCTGTCCTTCGATCACGACGTCCTGCGCGACGTCGGCTACGCCGCGGAGGACACGTTCCTGGTCGTGCCGAACGTCTACCGCGCCGTCACGGGCAAGATCGTCAACTGGGAGAACCTCGGCGTGGCGAACATCCCCGACTACCTCGGGTCGGAGCGACGCGCGCGCAAGTTCCTCACCGACGTCGGCACCCACGATCAGACGCTGCGCGACATCCTGCGCAAGGCGGGCCGCGTCGCGGCGCAGGACACGAACGCCATCGAGCCGTTCCGCCAGGCGCGGCACGCGGAGATGGAGGATGTCTACCGCGCCAAGCGCACCGCCTACGAGAGCCTCGTGGCCGGTATCCAGACGCTCTACGGCGAGGACACGATGTTCGAGGAGGTCGCCATCGAGCGCGCCCGCGCGCTCGCGGACTGAGCCTCCCCCCGCACGAAACCGACCAGACACGGGGATCGGCCGGCGAAAGCCGGCCGGTCCTCACGCGTTCCGGCCCCTTCCGGGGCGCTCCTTGGAAAGATTGCTGACATGCTCCAGATCGTCGCGCCCATCTTCGCGGTCATCCTCGCCGGCTACCTGTTCGCGCTCTGGCGGGACGTGGACAAGGCCGGCACCCGCCTGCTCAACGAGTACGTCCTCTACGGCGCGCTGCCGGCGCTGCTCTTCATCGCCGTCGCCCGCGCCGACCCGGCGGAGCTGCAGCAGTGGAGCTTCATGGGCGCGACGCTGATCGGCATCGCGGTGGCGTTCGTGCTCGGGGCGCTCGCCGCCCGGGCCGGCGGAACGCGCCTCCGGCAGGGCGCGATCCCGGCCATGGCCGCTTCGTACGGCACGACGGGCTACATGGGCGTGCCGATCCTCGTCACCATCCTGGGCGTCGGCGCCGCCGTGCCCGCGGCGATCGCGACCATCCTGCACAACGTGCCGGTGATCATGACGGTCATCCTGATCAACGATCTCCTCGCGCGGCGCGGCGAGGGCAATGCGGGGGCGGCCATCGCGGGCGCGCTCAAGGCGACGCTGACGAACCCCCTCACCGTCGCCGTCCTCGCCGGCATCGTGGTGAGCGTCTCGGGGCTCCCGCTGCCCTCGTCGATCGCGCTGTTCGCGGACTTCCTCGGCGCGGCCGCGGGTCCGACGGCGCTGTTCGCGCTCGGGCTCGGGCTCGCCCAGCTCGACGCGTCGGCGCTCCTGAACCGCGACCGGATCGCCCGCATCCTGCCGCTCATCGGCATCAAGGTGTTCGTCCAGCCGGCGGTCACCTTCGCCGCCGCGATCTGGCTCTTCGGCATGAGCACCAGCGATCCGTGGTTCGTCGCGGCGCTGATCATGGCGGCGCAGCCGATCGGCGCGGGCGTGTTCGTGTTCGCCTCGAAGTACCAGCATTTCGAGGACGAGACCTCGGTCGCGATCATCCTCTCGCTGCTCGTGGCGCTCGTGACCCTTCCGATCCTGCTCCAGATCTACGCCGGCTGACGCGCCTCGCCCCACTCCGCCCGCACCGCTGGGTCCAGCTCGCCCGGCGCGTGCACGGCGCGCAGGGGAGCGATCTCCGCCTCGGGCAGGAGCCGACGCAGGGCCCAGACCGCCATGGCGCGCACGAGCGGCGAGGCGTCGTCGAGCCGCTCGCGGGCGGGCGCCGCGAGCCCCGGGTCGCCGCTGTTGCCGAGCGCGATCATCACGTTGCGCACGAAGCGGTCGCGGCCGGTGCGCTTGATCGGCGTGCCGGAGAACAGCGCGCGGAAGGCCGCGTCGTCGAGCCGGGCGAGCTCGGCGAGCGGCATCGCGGCGAGGTCGGGGCGCGAGCGCAGCTTCTGCTCGCGGCCGATCTCGGCGAACTTGTTCCACGGGCACACCGCCAGGCAGTCGTCGCAGCCGTAGACGCGGTTGCCGATGCCCGCGCGCAGGGCAGGGTCGATGTGGCCCTTGTGCTCGATCGTCAGGTACGAGACGCAGCGGCGGGCATCGAGCACGTAGGGCTCGGGGAAGGCGTTCGTGGGGCACACGTCGAGGCAGCGCCGGCACGACCCGCAATGGTCGCTCTCCGGCGGATCGGGGGGAAGCTCGGCGGTGGTGAAGATCGCCCCCAGGAAGAGCCAATTGCCGAGGTCGCGCGAGACGAGCACCGTGTGCTTGCCCTGCCAGCCGAGCCCGGCGGCCTCGGCCAGCGGCTTCTCCATCACCGGAGCCGTATCGACGAAGACCTTCACGTCCGCGCCGCCGTTCTCCCCGGATCCCTTCGCGGCGATGACGCCCGCCAGCTCCTTGAGCTTGCCCTTGATCACGTCGTGGTAGTCGCGGCCCTGCGCGTAGACGGAGATCGCCGCGTGCGCGCGCCGGCGCACGGCCTCCAGCGGGTCCTCGTCGGGGCCGTAGTTCATGCCCAGCATGACGATCGAGCGAACCTCGGGCCAGAGCGCCCGCGGGTCGGCGCGGCGCTCGGCGGTGTCGCCCATCCACGCCATCGTGCCCTGGTGGCCGGCCTCGAGCCACGCGGCGAGGCGCGCGCCGAGATCGGGCGAGGACGCGGACACGACCTCGGGCGCCGTCGTGCGGACCGCGTCGAAGCCGAGCGCCCGGGCGCGCTCGGCGATCTCCTGCTTCAGCCGCTGCGGTGTCAGAAGTCCAGATCCGTATAGGTGTCCGCGGGCGCCATCCCCGGCACCTTGTCGGCGAGGAGCGCGCGGAAGCTCGGCCGGCTCTTCACCCGCGCGTACCAGATCTTCGCCGCCTCGTTCTCGCCCCATGGCGCATCGCCCAGGTAATCCACGCAGGAGATATGGGCGGCCGCGGCGAGATCGGCAAAGGTGAGGGCGTCGCCGGCGAGGAAGTTGCGGCGCTGCGCCAGGAATCCGACGTAGCGCAGGTGATAGCGCACGTTCGCGCGCGCGGCGCGGATCGAGGCCATGTCCGGCGGCCCGCCGCCGGCGGCGGGCGGCACGAAGCGCTTGTAGATCTTCTCGGTGACGAGGTAGCCGGTCACCTCGTCGTAGAACTTGCCCATGAACCAGGCCATCAACCGGCGCACCTCCACCCTGGAGGCCGGATCGGCCGGCATCAGCCGACGCTCGGACGCGTCGCCGCCCGCGGTCTCGTCGAGCCATTCGGCGATGACGCCGGCGCCCGGAACGACCGGGCCGCCATCCTCGACGAGCACCGGCGTCTGGCCCGTGGGATCGAGGGCGAGGAACGCCTCGCGCCGCTCCCAGGGGCGTTCCTCGACGAGGTCGACCTCGCGGCCGAGCTCGGCCAGAGCGAGGCGTGCGAAGCGCGAGTGCGGGCAGAGCGGGTAGTGGTGCAGTGTCGCCATGTATCCCCAGGAACGCTCGGAGGCGGGCGACATTAAGGCTTCGTTGAGTTAACGCCCGGTAACGATCCGGCGCGCCGGCGCAGGCTCGCCGTCGCGGCCGAGGTCGCGCCCGCCGATTCGGCCGTCTTCCCGTACCGACACGCGAGCGTTCGCAGATGACCCTGCTCGAGGCCTTCAAGGCGCTGTTCCTCGGACTGCTGGAAGGCGCGACGGAGTTCATCCCGGTCTCCTCCACCGGCCACCTGATCCTGCTCCAGAGCCTCTTCGGGCTCGACGGCCATGCCGACCGGACCTTCGCCATCCTGATCCAGTTCGGCGCGATCCTGGCGATACTCTCGGCCTACTTCGCACGGCTCTGGTCTATCGCGCTCGCGCTGCCGCACGACCCGAAGGCGCGGCGCTTCGTCGTCGGCGTGCTGATCGCCTTCCTGCCGGCGGCGGTGGTGGGCGTGCTCGCGCGCGACTTCATCCTGGGCGTGCTGTTCGATCCGCGCGTGGTGTGCACGACGCTGATCCTCGGCGGATTCGTACTGCTGGCGGTCGACCGGGCGAACCTGCCCCAGCGCCACGCGGAGGCGACGCGCTTCCCGCTGTCGATGTATTTCTGGATCGGCGTGATCCAGTGCCTCGCCATGATCCCCGGCGTCTCGCGATCGGGCGCGACCATCGTCGGCGCGATGCTGATGGGGTCATCGAAGCGCGCGGCCGCGGAATTCTCGTTCTTCCTCGCCATGCCGACGATGGCCGGCGCCTTCGTCTGGGAGCTCGGCCAGTCCTACGACCGGCTCTCGGCCGACGAGACGACGAAGATCGTGATCGGCTTCGTCGCCGCCTTCGTCGCCGGCCTCGTCGTTGTGAAGACCCTGCTCGACTACGTCTCCAGGCACGGCTTCGCCCTGTTCGCCTGGTGGCGCATCGCGGTGGGGAGCGTGGGTCTGGTGGGGCTGTTCGCCTTCGGGTGAGGCGCCGCGGCGCAGTACCCGTCCGCGAGGTGAGAGCGAGAGGGGAGTGGCTACCGACCACTCGCCCCCTCCGGTCCGCTTGCACGCCCCACCTCCCCTGCGGGTAAATGGCGGGCCGGGCGGCGCCTCACGCGCGCTCGAGGCGCGCGGCGAGCTCCGGCTTGCGGTTCAACGTCTGGAACACCACGCAATAGCGCTCGGTCAGCTTGAGGAGCTGGGCGAGCTGCTCGTCGGTGGCGTCGGCGTCGACCGTGAAGGTGAGGCGGATGTCCTGGAAGCCGACGGCCGCCTCCTTGTCGACGCCGAGCGTGCCGCGGAAGTCGAGGTCACCCTCGGCGCGCACCGTGCCCGAGCGCAGCGGGATCTCGAGGGCGGTCGCGACCGCCTTCAAGGTCACGCCGGCGCAGGCGACGAGCGCCTCGAGCAGCATGTCGCCCGAGCACAGATCGGCGCCGGTGCCGCCCGTCGCCTTGTGCAGGCCGGCGACCGCGACGGCGCGCGCCGTCTCGACCTTGCAGGCGACGGCCTCGGAATCGAGGGTGCCGTGAGCCTTCAGGGTCACGATCGCGGCGTTGGGGTCCTCGCGATACTTCTGCTTGAGCGGGGCTTGCAGGGCGCGAAGGGCGGCGGCGTCCATGGGTGTCTCCGACATCGGCTCGTCACGTTTCTGTTGGTGCGGCAACAAAGGATAGGGTGCGGTCCGCGTCACGCCTATGCCGGAGCGTCCCCAGCGGCGGTTGCGCCGATCGGGACGCGGACGGCTCGGAACTTGCAGGACATGGAAAGCTCACCACCACAGGCCCGAGGCCTCGACCTCGGTCTCCCGCACCGGCGGGCGGCGCGCCTCGTCGAGGGCCGCGTAGAGCGTGCGGCTCGTGCCCTCGACCCCCGGGCTCGCGCGATCCCGCGGGCGCGCGAGCAGGATCTCCAGCTCGTCGTGCACGCGCCCGGGGTCGGGGCGCATCACCACGACCCGGTCGGCGAGCGTCACCGCCTCCGAGACGTCGTGCGTGACCATCACGACCGTGAGGCCGGCCTGCTGCCACAGCCGCAGCAGATGCCCGTGCAGGTCGGCGCGGGTGAAGGCGTCGAGCGCCGAGAACGGCTCGTCGAGGAGCAGCACCTGCGGACCGGCGGCGAAGGCGCGGGCGATGGCGACGCGCTGCTGCTGGCCGCCGGAAAGGTCGCGCGGCAGCCGCTCGGCGTGCTCGGATAGCCCGACCCGGGCGAGCGCGTCCTCGACGATCGCGCGGCGCTCGGCGGCGGCGCGCCGGCCCAGCCCGAAGGCGACGTTGTCGGCGACGCTGAGCCAGGGGAGCAGCCGCGGCTCCTGGAAGACGACGCCGATCTTCGGATGGGGCTCGCGCACCTCCTCGCCGTCGAGCCGGATCGTGCCGGCGCTCGGCCGGTCGAGCCCGGCGATCAGGCGCAGGAGCGTGGTCTTGCCGCAGCCCGAGCCGCCCACCACCGCGACGATCTCGCCGCGGCGGATCTCGAGGTCGACGTCGGCGAGCGCGCGCTTGCCGTCGGCGTAGGTCTTGGAGAGGCGCTCGATGCGCAGCATGGCGGGGCTCCGGGAATGCGGGGGCGTCACAGGCGGTCTCGCGCGACGTCCTGCCAGGCGACGAGGGGGCGGGTGGCGGCGACGAGGACCGTGTCGCAGGCCTTGCCGAGCAGGGCGAAGGCGACGATGGCGGCGAGGATCTGGTCGGGCCGGCCCATCTGCTGGCCGTCGATGAGGAGGTAGCCGAGGCCCTCCGACGCGCCCATGAACTCGGCCGCCACCACGAACATGAAGCCGAGCCCCAGCCCCGAGCGCAGCGACGTGATCGTCTCGGGCAGGACCGCGGGGACGAGGATGCGCCGGGCTGTCTCCAGCCGCGACAGGCGGAACACGCGTGAGACCTCGATCAGCTTGCGGTCGATCGAGAGGATCGCGTCGCACACTCCGAGATAAACGGGGAAGAACACGCCGACCGCGATCAGCGCGATCTTGGATTCCTCGAAGATGCCGAGCCACAGGATGAACAGCGGCACCCAGGCGATGGAGGGGATGGCGCGCAGCGCCTGCAGCGTCGGATCGAGGGTCTGCCGGGCGAGCCGGCTCGCGCCCGACAGCGCGCCGAGCAGGAGCCCAGCCGTGGCGCCGAGCCCGAAGCCGACGGCGACCCGCCAGAGGGTGGCGCCCACGTGCATCCACAGATCGCCACGGGCGTGGAGATCGGCGAAGGTCGCGAGCACCCGCGAGGGCGGCGGCAGCAGCCGCCCCTGCGCGAGGCCCGCGGCGACGGCGAGCTCCCAGCCGAGCGCGGCGGTCACCGGCAGGAGGAGGCCGAGCGCGAGCGCCCGTGGCGTCCGCAGCCGCCGCAGGCGGCCGACGACCCGTTCGGCGGGGCGATCCGGCGCACGCGCGCCGGTCGCCTCTCCGGCGAGGGTCCCCTCACCGCCCGTCATCGCGCGGCGACCGTGAAGCGGCTGTCGACGAGCGCGGCGAGCGTGCCGTCGATGTCCGAGCCGGCGGGAAGGACGCCCGCGTCGACGAGGGCGACGCCTGCCGCGCGGATCGTTTCGCGCTCGGCCTCACCGAGCACCGGGTTCGTCAGGTCGGTGCGCGTGAGCTGGCGCGCCACGATCTCCGGCGGCAGTCGGGTGAAGTCGCCGAGCACGGCGGCGAGCGCCTGCGGATCGGCGAGCGCTTCCTCGCGGGCTCGCTCGTAGGCCGCGAGCACCGTGCGCACGATCTCGGGATGGGCCTCTGCGAAGCTCTCGCGGACGTTCAGCGTGCCGAACGTGTTTGCGGCGGGGTCGCGGTAGAACAGCTCCGCGCCGCTCTCCAGCTCGGCCGCCGCCATCATCGGATCGAGGCCGGCCCAGGCGTCGACGTCCCCGCGCTCGAGCGCGAGACGCCCGTCGGGATGCTGGAGCAGGACGAGCCTGACGTCGCGCTCGGTCAGCCCTGCGGACGCGAGCGCGCGCACCAGGAAGATGTGCGGATCGGTGCCGCGGGTCACGGCCACGCGCCGGCCGGCGAGGTCCGCGACGCTCGTGATCCCGGTATCGGGACGCGTGACCAGCGCCGTCCATTCCGGGCGGGAGTAGAGGTAGATCGTCTTGATCGGGTTGCCGTTGAGGCGCCCGACCAGCGCCGCTGCGCCCGCGGTGGAGCCGAAGTCGATCGCCTCGGCGTTGAGGAACTCGAGCGCCTTGTTGGAGCCCAGCGTCTGCACCCAGCGCACGTCGATCCCCTCGGCGCCGAGCGCCTCCTCCAGGTAGCCGCGCTCGCGCAGGAGCAGGCTGACCGGATTGTAGGTGGCGTAGTCGATGGTGACGACGGAGGGCTTGTCCTGTGCGACGGATGTGTTCGTCATCACGAACGGGGCGGCGGCGAGCAGGCCGAGCGCGGCGAGGAGAGAGCGGCGGGTGAACGGCATTGACGTCTCCTTCGGACGAGCGCCCCGAGAGGGTGGCGGTGGGCGGCTCCGGAAGGCCACGCACGGCGGCGTAGCGGCGGATGCGTTCGTTTTAGCGAACGATACCCCCTGCGTCAACAGCTGCGATGTGGATTGACGAATTTTACGTTCCGAGTCGTGATTTAAATTCGAAGCGACGCGCGCGGACGAGAGCGCCCGGGCGCGTCGAGGACGAGATGGTTCGAGAGCCGAGCGGCGCGGAGCGCGTCACCCCTGGCGGGCGGGGGTGCGCACGACGAGGCCGTCGAGCTCGTCACGCACGCGGATCTGGCAGGAGAGGCGGGAGGTCGGCTTCACCTCGAAGGCGAAGTCGAGCATGTCCTCCTCCATGGGCTCGGGATCGCCGACCTTCTCCTTCCACCCGTCCTCGACGTAGACGTGGCACGTGGCGCAGGCGCAGGCGCCGCCGCACTCCGCCTCGATGCCCGGGACGCCGTTGCGCACGGCCGCCTCCATCACGGTGGAGCCGGCTTCGGCCTCCACGGTGCGGGACTCGCCCTGGACGTCGATGAAGGTGATCTTGGCCATGAGGTGTTCCTTCGCACTCGGTTGGGCGGCGCCACGCGCGTGCAACCCGGGCTGGCGCGTCCGCGGTCATGAGGTAGAGCCGACACGCGAGGTGCGCAAGGCCGAGCCTCATGTCAAGATCGCGGCTCCTGCGACGGCCGCGGCATCGCGCCCGCACCGCCCGCCGCGCCCGCCCGGCGCAGGAGCCTCAGGCGCTCTCGCGCAGGTAGCCGTCGATGGCTGCGTCCGTCTCGTCGATCGCGCGCGCCAGCGCCTCGAGCGTCGCGTCGGGAGCGCGTCCCGCCCGGATATCCGCCTCGCAGGCCTCCGCGCAGGCGGCGACCAGCGCCGCCCCGACACCGCGCGCGGACCCCTTGAGCGTGTGCGCGGCGTCCATGCGGGCCTGCGCCCCTTCCCCGGCGCGCACGATCGGCGGCAGCCGCCGCATCTGGGTGCGGAACAGCCCGAGAACCTCGCGGGCGAGCCCGGCGTCGCCGAAGGTCTGCGCGGCGAGATGGTCGCGGTCGAGAACGGGAGGGGCGGCGGCCATCGCGGAAGTCCTGCGCGGAGGTCCTGGAGCGGTTCTCCACAGAGCCTTTCAAGGGGCGGTAACCATAGCGTTAACGAAAACCTAAAATCGTCTGGACGGCCGGGTTTCCTTAAGTCCTGCGGCTGTCTACAGTCGGCACGAAGATCGCGGTCATCGATCCGTGCGCTCGGGAGGCGGGCGCGTGGATCGGTCACGGAGGGTCCGGACGACGCGTTCGCGCGTCCGCGGAGCCCTCCGCCGCGGAGTTGCGTCACCGAGGCGGCGAGATGGCCACAGAAAAGAAGCTCAAGGATCCGACGGAAGCGGCGCTTTCGGCGATCGAACAGGCGCTCAACCTCGACACCGAGGGAGACGGCGCGCGCGCGAACGGCGGCGGCGAAGCGCCCACCGCGCCGCAATCGGTCGACGAGGCCCGCATCGCCAAGGTCCGCGCCAGCTTCGCAGAGGACCTGCGCCTTCCCGAGATCGACGAGAACGAGCTGATGGCCATGCGCGGGATCGGTTCCGCCTCGGCGCAGGAGGAGAGCAAGGCCTCGGTCGAGCCGCCCGCCGAGGCCGCGCCCGTCGCGTTCGGCCCCGACAAGACGCGGGTCGCCAACGACGATCGCGCCAATGTCGGCGCGTTGATGCAGGCCCTCCAGGCTCGCCCCTCGCGCAAGCCCTACGCCTACGCCGCCGCGGCCTCGCTCGCCTGGCTCGCCGGCCTCGTGACGATCGCCGTCGCGGACGGCGGCGCGGACGCGCTGCTCGGCCCCTGGACGGCCGCGGAATCCGCCGTCGCGCTGGTCCTGGCGCTGGCGCCGATGACGTTCCTGTTCACCGGCGCGATCCTCGCCGTGCGCTCGCAGGAGATGAAGCTCGTCGCCCGCTCGATCCGCGAGGTGGCGATGCGGCTCGGCCAGCCCGAGACCTTCTCCACCGACGCGGTGCAGACCGTCTCGCAGGCGGTGCGCCGCGAGGTCGCCGCCGTGGGAGACGGCATCGAGCGTGCGCTCGCCCGCGCCGGCGAGCTCGAGACGCTCGTGCGCTCCGAGATCGCGACGCTGGAGCGCGCCTATTCCGACAACGAGATCCGCATCCGCTCGCTGGTCGACGAGCTCGTGGCCCAGCGCGAGGCGATCGTCGCCAACGCCGAGCGCGTGCGCGGCGCCATCGCCGGCTCGCACCAGACCTTCTCGCAGGACCTCGAGAGCGCGTCCGCCCGCATCGTCGAGGCGATCGGCGCCACCGGCGAGCGCGTCTCCGGCTCCCTCGACGCCCAGGGCGAGCAGATCACGCTGGCGCTCGGCAAGGCCGGCGAGCGCGTGATCGAGGACATCGGCGTGCGCGGCGACGAGCTGATCGGGCGTCTCGCCGTCGCGTCGGAGGACATCAAGGCGGGCATCGTCGTCAGCGGCGAGCAGCTCACGGGCGCGCTCGACGACCGCTCGCGCCAGCTCACCGCCACGCTCGAGGAGACCGGACGCGCGCTCACGGCCGGGCTCGGCGAGAGCGCCGACGCGGTCACCCGCTCGCTGGCCGAGACGGGCGAGACCATCGTCGTCTCCCTCACCCGCCAGGGCGAGGACATGCGCGACGCCTTCGAGCGCACCGCCGGCTCGCTCGAGGCGAGCTTCGTCGCCCGCGGCGAGGAGCTCAACCAGCGCCTCGCCGGGATCGGCGACGGCATCGCCGAGGAGATCGCCGAGCGCGGAGAGATGCTCGGCGGGCGGCTCGTCGGTACGGGCGAGGCCCTCGTCGCGCGCCTGGAGGACACCGGCGAGAGCGTCGTCGCCCGCATCGGCGAGCGCGGCGACGCGCTGGCCGGACGGCTCGACGCCACCGGCGACCGGATCGACGCCGCGATCGGCGGCAACGGCAAGGCGCTGGAGGAGAGCCTCTCGGCCCTGGGCGAGCGGCTCGCGCAGCTCATCGACGAGCGCGCCGGCGCGGCGACGAGCGCCATCGAGCGCTCCTCGGAGGACGTCGCGGCCACGCTGGAGAGCCGTACGCAGGCCTTCCGCGCCGCCTTCGACGACGCGGCCGCGGCGCTCACCGCGGCGCTCGGCGGCCACGCCGACGCCTTCCGCGACAGCATCACCGCCCACGAGCGCTCGCTGACCGAGGCGCTCAGCGCCGGTGCGGGCCAGACCCGCGACGACCTCGCGACGACCGGCAAGGAGGTGGTCATGGCGATCACCTCGCAGGGCCTGCGCATCAACGAGGCGCTTCAGAGAACCGGCGAGACGCTGACCGCGACGGTCGGCGAGCGCGGCGGCGAGCTCGACAGGCTCCTGGGCGAGCGGCTCTCCGGCTTCGAGACGATCATCGTCGATCGCGGCGGCGCGCTGGCCGAGAAGCTCGGCGCGACGGCGACCGAGATCGACGGCTCGATCGCCGACAAGCTCTCGCGCCTGGAGGCGACGATCGTCGAGCGCGGCGGCGCGCTGGCGGACCGCTTCGGTCGCGACGTCGAGACCTTCACCACGACCGTGGTCGAGCGCTTCGGCGAGATCGATCGCGTCATCAACGTCCAGGGCGCCGAGCTCGCCGACACGCTGGCGAAGAGCGCCCGCGCGGCGACCGAGACCGTCGAGGCCCAGCTCGCCGCTCTGGAAGCGCGCTCGGAGAAGCGCGCCCTCGAGATCACCGCCACCTTCGACGAGCTCGTCGGCAAGGTCGACCAGAGCCTCGGCGCGCGCTCGAGCGCCCTGAACGAGGCGCTCGTGGTGCGCACCGGGGAGATGGCCCGCGTTCTCGCCGAGGGCGGGCGCGAGGTCGCCCGCTCGCTCGAGACCCGCGCCGCCGAGATCGGCGAGGTGGTCGCCTCCCGCTCGGCCCAGCTTTCGCAGACGCTCAACGACAAGGCGGCGGAGATCAACGCCGTCCTCGGCGGGCGCGCGGAGGAGATCGCGCAGACCCTCGACGACCGCGTCGCGATGCTCGAGACCCGCGTCGTCGGGCGGCTCGAAACCGTCGCCGACACGCTCGACAGCCGTGGCGAGGCGATCGACGAGCGGCTCGAGGCGCGCGCGCAGAGCCTCGTCGCGCTCTACGACGCGAGCGGCAAGGCGATCGACGAGAAGCTCGCGGCCCGCGCCGGCGAGCTGGAGACCCTGTTCGACGTCCGCGCCCGTCAGGTCGCGGAGGCGCTCGACGCCCGCACCGCCGGGCTCGCCGAGGTGTTCGACGCGAAGAGCCGCGCGCTCTCGCAGACGCTCGAGGAGCGCGGCCAGGAGGCCGCGGCGGCGCTCGACGCGCGCACCCGCGACGTGGCCGCCTCGCTCGGCAACCGGATGGGCGAGATCGCGCAGCTGCTCTCGGACGCGAGCCGCTCGGTGGCCGCCGTCATCGACGAGCGCAGCGAGGAGGTCGTGGGGTCGCTGACCGCGCGCATGTCCGAGATCCGCTCGCTGTTCGACACGCGCACGGGCGCCTTCGCCAGCCTCATCGACGAGCACGGGCAGAAGGTGCTCCAGGCGCTGGGCTCGCGCGTCGACGAGGTGACGCACCTGCTCGACGACCGCACCGGCGCTCTGGCGGGCCTGCTCGACGAGCGCACCGGGACCTTCGCGGGCCTCATCGACGAGCGCGGCCAGGGCCTCGTGGAGGCGCTCGGCCAGAAGCTCGATCAGGCGAGCGCGCTGTTCGACACCCGCGGCCAGATGTTCGCGAGCCTCGTCGACGAGCGCGGCGAGCGGCTGGTGGCCACGCTGGGCGCCCGCGTCGGCGAGGTCGAGGAGCTCCTCGCCTCGGGCGGCGAGCGCCTGACCGCGGGCCTCGACCAGCGCGGCGAGGCGCTCGTCGAGAGCCTCGAGACGCGCATCTCCAGGATGGAGACCGTCCTCGACGAGCGCGGCACCCGGCTCGGCGAGACCCTCGACCGCACCGGGGACGCGCTCCTCGGCGGGCTGGAGCACCGCATCGAGCGTATGGGCACCTTGTTCGACGAGCGCGGGGCCGCGCTCGGCGTGACTCTCGCCAGGACCGGGGAGAGCCTGGTCGGCGGGCTCGAGCAGCGCATCGGGCGCGTCGAGACGCTGTTCGACGAGGGCGGCGCCAAGCTCGGCGCGACGCTCGACCAGCGGGGCGAGGCTCTCGTCGGCCAGCTCGAGCACAGGATCGGCCGCGTTTCCGCGCTCTTCGATCGGGGCGGCGCCACCATCGCCGAGATCCTCGACAAGCGCTCGGACGCCATCATCGTCTCGATGGGCGAGAACATCGACCGCATGACCGGCGTGCTCGACGACCGCTCGTCGAGCCTCACCCGGTCGCTCGACGAGCGCACCGGCGCGGTGGCGCACCTCATCGAGGAGCGCGGCGACGCGCTGGTCGGCGCGCTCGGTCATCGCCTGGGCGATCTCGAAGGCCTGATCGACGGCCGCGGCGGCGAGCTCGTGGCGGCGCTCGGCGCCCGCGCGGACGCGATCGGGCGGGACGTCGACAGTCTCTCGCGCCAGCTCACCGAGACGCTCGGCGAGCAGAGCCGCGCCCTCCTCGACGGCCTGCGCGCGCAGGGTGTCGAGCTGGAGCAAGCGTGGGTCCAGTCTTCGGAGACGCTGCGCGCCAGCCTCGACGCCGGCACGGCGCGGACCGTCGAGACCCTGGTCTCCACCAACGAGCGCATCCGCACCGAGCTCGGCGGCGTGCTGCTGCGCCTGCACGACGCCAACCGCGCCCTGCGCGACGTCGCCGGCTCGGCCACGGGCACGCTCGGCGAGGTGGAGCAGGCGCTCGGCGGGCGCGCGCAGGAGATCGCGTCGCTCATCGGCGACGTCGCGGCGCAGACCCAGGCCGCGGCCGAGCGCGTCGAGCGCCAGGTCGAGGCGCTGGGCTCGGTCTCCGGCGGCGCCCTGCGCGAGGCCGGCGAGCTCGCGGTGCTGCTCGACGAACGCGGCCGCAACGTCGCGGATTCCACCCGCGACCAGCTCGCCGCCCTCACCGAGGCCACCACCGCGCTGGAGCGGCTCGAAGGCCGTCTCGACGGCTCGCTGGGCGAGCGCTCGCAGACGCTCGAGACGCTTCTCGCCCGCATCGAGCAGCGCTCGGACGACATCGAGCGCGCGACGCGCACCTTCGCGGGGCTGATCGAGGGCTCGCTGTCGCAGGCCGAGCAGAAGGCGCGCGACATCGGCGCCGTGCTCTCCGCCACCGCCGAGAACACCTCGAAGGCGATCGAGAGCGAGTTCGAGAAGGTCCGCGCCGCCACCGGCGACGAGCGCAGCCGCACCGCGCTCGCCATCCGCGACGCGTATTCCGAGGTCGCCTCCGAGATGAACGCGGCGCTCGAGGGCGCGGCCCACCGCTTCCGCGACGCGGCGCAGGAGCTGCGCGGGATGACGGCGCAGATCCAGCGCGAGCTGGAATCGACCCGCGCCGAGCTCAAGCGCGGCGTGCTCGAGCTCCCCAAGGAGACGGAGGAGAGCGCGTCGGCCATGCGCCGCGTGGTCTCCGACCAGATCAAGGCCCTCAACGAGCTCGCCTCGCTGGTGACGCGCTCCAACAAGGCCGTCGACACGATCTCGGCCCAGGCGGCGACGGCGCAGGCCGCCGCCGGAGCCCGCGCGGTCGCCGGCGCGGCCGGAGGCGGGGTGAGCGCCGCGCAGGGCGCCTACCACACCGCCGCCGTGCAGACCGTGGCCGCCCCCTCCTTCCCGCGTCCGGTCGATCCGTTCGCCGCGACGCCGTCGCTGCGCGGCGCGGCCGGGCCGGCGGGGAACGGCCGTGGCGGCGGCGCGCCGGCGCCGCAGCCGGCCGCCGAGAAGCTGTCGCTGCGCCGCGAGGAGCCGGCTCCCCGCGACAGCGGCCGCGGCGGCTGGCTGTCGGACCTTCTGGTGCGTGCCTCCGACGACGAGGCCGCCGGTCCCCCGGCCCCGGCGCGCGCGCCGGAGCCCGTGCCTGAGCCCCCGCGCGGGCGCGGCGGCAACGCGCTCGAGAGCCTCAACTCGATCTCGGTCGACATCGCCCGCATGATCGTGCACGACGCGGCCGTGGACCTGTGGACGCGCTACGAGCCGGGTGTCATGGCCCAGATCGAGGGCCGGCTCTACACGCAGCAGGGCCGCCAGACCTTCGAGGAGATCCGGCGAAAGTACCGCCGCGACACGGAGTTCCGCCAGACGGTGGATCGCTATGTCGAGGAGTTCGAGCGCCTCCTCTCCGAGGTCGCCCGCGACGATCGGGACCAGGCGCTCACCCGCACCTACCTGACGTCGGAGACGGGCAAGGTCTACACGATGCTGGCGCATGCCAGCGGGCGTCTGGCGTGACGGGGGCGTACGAGGAATGACCGACGGCAAAGCTTGGGACCCGGCCGACGTGGAGCGGCTGCAAGTGGAGATGCCCGCCTGGTGCGCCGAGCTGCAGGGCCGGATCACCGCCGCCTTCGAGGCGATCGAGGACGAGGCGACCGGGCCCTTCGACCCCGAGGCCCCGGCCGACGCGGGCCGCTTCGAGCGCACGCCCTGGTCGCGCAAGGACCACACCGGCGCCGACGGCGGCGGCGGCACGATGGCGATGATGCGCGGGCGCGTCTTCGAGAAGGTGGGTGTGCACGTCTCCACCGTCTTCGGCGAGTTCGCGCCCGAGTTCCGCGGCCAGATCCCGGGCTCCGATTCCGATCCGCGCTTCTGGGCGGCGGGCATCTCGCTCATCGCGCATCCCTGGAATCCGCACGCGCCCACGGTGCACATGAACACCCGCTTCGTGAAGACGACGAAGCCGTGGTTCGGCGGCGGGGCGGACCTCACGCCGGTGCTCGAGCGCCGTCGCACGCAGGACGACCCCGACAGCGTCGCCTTCCACGGGGCCATGCGTGCGGCCTGCGACGACTTCTCCGACATCGCCGACTACGACCGCTACAAGGCCTGGTGCGACGAGTATTTCCACCTCAGGCACCGCAACGAGCCGCGCGGAATCGGCGGCATCTTCTACGACTACCACTGGTCCGGCGACCCCGACCGGGACCTCGCCTACACCAAGCGCGTCGGGCTCGCCTTCCTGGAGGCCTATCCCGCGATCCTGCGCGCCAACATGACGACGCCCTGGACGAGCGGGGACCGCCACGAGCAGCAGATCCGGCGCGGCCGCTACGTCGAGTACAACCTGCTCTACGATCGCGGCACGATCTTCGGCCTCAAGACCGGCGGCAACGTCGCCTCGATCCTCTCCTCGATGCCCCCCACGGTGCGCTGGCCCTGAGGGCGGACGCGCGCGACGAGCGCCGCGGCCGACCCGAATGCCCACCTCCCGGTGCGCTCCACCGTTCAGATGAGACACATCGTGGGCGGGTTCGACGATGGCCTCGCGCAGGTCGACCCGGGCGGCGGTGGATAGCGATCGGCCGGCCCGGCGAGCGTTTCGTGCGGCTGCGTGCGCGGCCGAGGCTCTCTGCGGTATCGATGCGGGAGGGCCGCTCCCGTCACGCCGCGTTCGACAGGACGCTCGCACCCCGCAGCGGCAGGTGGACCATCACCACCGTGCCGACCGCCACCTGCGAGCGGATGCGCAGGCTGCCGCCGTGGAGCTCCGCCAACGACTTGGCGATGGCGAGCCCGAGGCCGGAGCCCTGGTAGGTCTTCGAATATTCCATCTCGACCTGCTCGAAGGGCCGGCCGATGCGCTTCAAGGCATCCTGAGGTATTCCGATGCCCGAATCCTCCACGTAGATGTTCACCGCTCCCGCGACCAGGCGCGTGCGCACGGCGATCCGTCCCTCCTCTGGGGTGAACTTCACGGCGTTCTGCAGGAGGTTGACCAGGATCTGCTGGATCGCGCGCTCGTCGGCGATCAGCGTCGCGTCCGTCTGCTCGTCGATGGCGAGCGACAGGCCCTTGGCGCGGGCGAGCTCGGCCACCATGCGGGTGGCGCGGGTGACGACCTCCGTGAGCGCCACCTCCCGCTTCTCCAGCGTGATCCGTCCGGCCTCGATGCGCGACATGTCGAGGATGTCGTTGATCACCGAGAGCAGGTACTCGCCCGAGGAGCGGATGTCGCGGCTGTACTCGGTGTAGCGTGGGCTGCCGAGCGCGCCGAACACGCCCGCCTCCATGACCTCGGCGAAGCCGATGATTGCGTTGAGCGGGGTGCGCAGCTCGTGGCTCATGTTGGCGAGGAACTCGGACTTCGCCCGGCTCGCGCCCTCGGCCTCCGCCTTCTGCTCGAGATAGCGCTCGGCGAGGTCGGCGAGCTGCTGGGCCTGGGCCTCGAGCTTCTGGCGCGATACGCGCAGGTCGGCGATCGTCTGCTTGAGTCGCCGCTCGCTGTCGAGCAGCCGCTCCTCGTGGCGCTTCAGGGTGGTGATGTCGGTGCCCACCGAGACGTAGCCGCCGTCGTTGGTGCGCCGCTCGGAGACCTGCAGCCAGCGCCCATCGGCGAGCTCGGCCTCGAAGGTGCGCGCGCCGCGCTCGGGGCGTTCCTCGCGCAGGAATTCGTGGGCGACGATCGGCTGGCGGCCCGAGCGCATGACCTCGCCGTAGGCGGCTCCGGGCGCCGCGATCTCGGCGGTGAGATCGTGCAGGCGGCGGAATTTCGAATTGCACAGGACGAGCCGGTTCTCGGCGTCCCAGAGCACGAAGGCCTCGGAGATCGCGTCGACCGCGTCGCGCAGGCGGATGTCGGCGGCCGCGGTGGCCTCCGCGAGACGGCGCTGCTCGGTGATGTCGACCGCGATGCCGACGAGGTGGCAGCCGTCGTCGTCCTTGTCCTGCACGAGCTCGGCGCGGGCGCGAAGCCACACCCAGTGCCCCTCGGAATCCTTTATGCGGAACTCGTGGTCCACCACGCTGGCGCGCGAGGCGGCGAGCTCGTCGGCGAGCGCGTAGAAGTCGGAATCCTCGGGGTGGATCATCGCGTTGACGTCGCCGAAGGACATGAACTCGTCGGCGCGTTTGAAGCCGAGGAGCTCGTACATCGAGTCCGACCAATAGATGCGGCCGCGGGCGATGTCCCAGTCCCACAGCCCGCAGCGGCCGCGCGAGAGCGCGCTGTCGATGCGCCGCGAGACCTTCTCGCAGACGTGGTCGGCGGCGCGGGCGCGGTTGGCCTGGAGGAAGTAGGCGGCGCCGAGCCCGATGAGAACGACGATGGTCGCCGCCAGCAGCGTCATCTGCCCGCTGGCGCGGGCGCGCCAGGTCGCGAGCACCGTCTCCACCGGCTGGAGCAGCGCGAGGCGCAGCTCCGTGCCGTCGATCAGGCGCACGGTTGCGATCGCGTCCGATCCGTCGGGACGCACGATCCGCAGGACGCCAGCGCGGTCGGCCAGGGTGGAGAGCGGCTGCGCCGCCCCGAGCAGCTCGACGAGCGTGTCGGGCGTCTGGCTCGCGGCCGGGTAGGCCGCGAGGATGGCGCCCTCCGCATCGGCCGCGACCAGTACGCGGCCGCGCCGGAAGGTGGCATCGGGCACATGGCCTGCGACGGCGGCGAGGGCGGTCTCGATCCGCTCCGAGGACGCGCCGACGTCGATGTCGAGGCGTGCGAGGTCGAGCGCCGCGAAGCTCGCCAGGATGTCGATCTCGGTGACGGCCTTGGCCAGCGCCTCGGCCCTGCTGTCGCGCGTCTGCATCCAGGCGCTGGTGATCAGAGCGACCAGGAAGAACGCCAGAAGGATCGGGACGGCGAGCCGCAGCCAAGGATCGGCGCGGTCCAGTCTTCCCAGCGCCGGATGACCCAGCGACCGGGCGACGCCCAATATCGTTCCAGCGCGCGCAGATGCGCACGTGGTGTCTGCACCCGCCATATGCAGACTCCCCCTCGAATTCCGTTGACGTCTCGACCGGGGAGACGTGCCGCATCTACCCGAATCGGTAACAATAGAATCGGCTTCTCGTGATTTGTCCAGACACGCCGTTCAGAATGACTTAACTTTTTCAATTGCCGGACGGACGCCGTCCACAACGTACGGGAGTCCGGCGGTCGAAACGAGAACGGGACCCGCGTGGGGTCCCGTTCAGGCGGCCTGCGAGGGGCTGATGCGCCTCAGATCGCGTCGTTGTAGAGCTTCTCGACGTATTCCCAGTTCACCAGGTGGTCGAGGAACGCCTTGATGTAGTCCGGCCGGCGATTGCGGTAGTCGATGTAGTAGGAGTGCTCCCACACGTCGCAGCCGAGGATCGGGGTCGCGCCGTGGACGAGCGGGTTCTCGCCGTTGGGCGTCTTCATGATGGCGAGCTTGCCGTCCTTGACCGCGATCCAGGCCCAGCCGGAGCCGAACTGCCCGACGCCCGCCGCGGTGAAGTCCGCCTTCATCTTGTCGACGCCGCCGAGGTCCTCGACGATCTTCTTCTCGAGCGCACCGGGGATGGCGCCGCCGCCGTTCGGCTTCATCCAGCTCCAGAAGTGGACGTGGTTGTAGTGCTGCCCGGCATTGTTGAAGAGCGCCTGATTCGTGCCGTAGGAGCCCTTCACGACCTCCTCGAGCGACTTGCCGGCGAGCTCGGAGCCCTCGAGCAGCTCGTTGCCCTTGGTGACGTAGGCGTTGTGATGCTTGTCGTGGTGGAATTCCAGCGTCTCGGCCGACATGTAGGGCGAGAGGGCGTCGTAGGCGTAGGGCAGGGGGGGAAGCTCGAAGGACATGGGTCACTCTCCGTGGCCGGTGTGTTTTCGGTGCGCGCGGTCGGCGCGCGGCGCCCAAGAACTAAGCCTCGCGCCGCCGTCCGGCAACCGCACGCCTGCGGTCTCCCGTCCGGGGTGAACGCACGACCCGGCTTTTTCGGCGAATTTTCTCATGTTTTATCTCGGCGATTGCCGTATCACGCGGACGATCGATAACCTGGGTTAATTGGCAACGCGGCGCGGAGGTCTTACCGTGCGGCCGATCGCCGTCGAAGCGCGTGCTCGAGGAGTCTCATGTTCGTTGTCCTCTATGGTGTCGCGGCCGCGATGATCGCCGGAGGCGCCTATGCCGCCTTCACGGGCTGGGAGTTCCTCATGCTCGAGCGCGGCTGGTCGATGGTGATCGGCGGCACGACGCTGGCGACCGGCGGGCTGGTGCTCGGCGGGCTGACCGCGGCCGCGCAGGCGCTGGCGAAGCGGCTCGACGCGCTCGGCGAGGCGTTGCGCGGATCCGCCCGGGCGCAGCCGCCGGTCTTCCCGAAGCGGCCTGCGCCGTCGGAGGCGACCGGGCCGGTCGCGAAGCCAGCGTCGGCGCCGCAGCCGCCGGACCGGGAGATCGAGCCCAAGATGCCGCCGAAGATGCCTGCCCGCGAGCCGGCCTTGTCCGCCGGGCCCGCCCCGGTCGCGGCGCTCGGTATCGGCGGCATCGCCGCCGAAGCCGTCGCGCCTGCCGCGACCCGCCCGCCGCCGGAGCCGGACGGCCGGCCGCGCCCCGTCGATCTGAGCAAGGCGGCACCCGACGAGGAGCGCACGCCGGAAGAGGCCCTGGCGGCGTACGAGGCGCCGGAGGAGCCCCTCGCCGGCGACGGGGTCGAGGCCGACGAGGCGGTTTTGGAGGAAGAAGCGCCTTCGTCCGACCGGCCGTCGACCGGGGCCGGGATCGAGGAGCCCGTGACCGGGCGCCGCGAGCGCGGACGCATCGAGGCCGAGGCGGAGGCGCTCGCGCGCCGCTTCGCGGAGACGTCCGTTCCCTTCGGCGCCGGCCCGCGCGCCGCGCCCGATGCGGAGCCCGAGACCGAGACCGAGACCGAGACCGACGCGGAGCCGGACCAGGAGACCGACGACGCCGTGGAGCGCCTCGCCGCCGCTGCGGCCGAGCCCCCGCCGCCCCGCGAGCCGAGCCATGCGCTCGAGGAGGCGACGGCGGAGGCCGCGCCCGCCGACGCGCCGCTCCCGCAGGACGCCGAGACCGGCCTCGACCCGGAGGAGGCCGCCGACGCGCCGCCGGAGCCGCCGGTCGTGGTCGGCACGCACGAATCGGGGGCCAATCGTTACGTGATGTATTCCGACGGCTCGATCGAGGCCGAGACGCCCGACGGACGTCTGCTGTTCGCTTCCATCGACGAGCTCAAGGGCTACGTCGCGTCCGGGGGCGAGGACCCGAGCGGGACGACCCAGACGGGGCCTCGGTAGGTCACCCGCTCAGGAGCCGCGTGAGCATTCGCCTGCGATGGTCCTGGCCGTCGAGAAACACGCCGAGCACGGTCACGACCGCCCGCGCCTCGTCGACCTGGAAGTAGTAGACCGCGCGATCGATCGTCACGTGGCGGAGGCCTGGCCACACGTCGTCGTCGCGCTGGCCGCGGAACGGGTGGGAGGCGAGCGCCTGCGCCCGCAGCCGGATGTCGACCGTGCGCCGCGTGGCCCGAAGGCGAGCGTCGGCGCCGGTCTCGCCGAAGCTTCGGTGGCTCTCGTAGAGATGCCGATAGATCAGACGAAAGTCGCCGACGGCGCCGCTCGCTAAGCGAAGTTCAAAGCTCATCGTCGCGATGTTCGCGCGCGATCATCGCGAGGATCCGGCGATCCATCTCCTCGCCCGAGACGAACTCCCCCTCGAGCCTCGGCAGCAGGACGCGGCGGAGCGCCTCGCGCTCCATCTCCTCGTCCATGACGGTCTCGCGCACGAGCTCGAGGCCGTGCTGGAGCACGGCGCTGATGCTGCCGAACTTGCCGGAGGCCACCAGCTGCTTGGCGAATTCGTGCTGCTCGTCGGTGAGCGAGATCGAACGCTTCACGGTCATGATCCGCCTCCTCCCGGCGAGGGTAGCACCCGGTGGCACCGCCTGCAATCCGGACCGGCGGCCCCTTTGCGACGCGCCTCACTTCACCAGCGCGAGAAGGTCCTTGAACGCTAGGTCGTCGCCGCGCTCGGCCCATTCGAACACCGCCATCTCGCTCGTCACCCAGTGCCCACCGGCGTGGAGCAATCGGGCGGTGGCGGCGTGGACGCTGGCCTCGGCGCGGCTCGCCACCGCGTCGGCGACGACGAAGACCGCGTAGCCGCGCGCGATCAGCCCGAGCGCCGTCTGCAGCACGCAGACATGCGCCTCCGCGCCGCACAGGACGACCTGGTCGCGCCCGCGGGCCCGGTTGGCATCGAGCCAGCTGGCGACGGCCGCGTCGTCGGCGGCGCCGAAGGCGATCTTCTCGAACACCGGCGCCTCGTTCGGCATCGCCGCGCGCACGTCTCCGGCCAGCGGCCCGATACCCTTGGGGTAATGCTCTGTCGCCGCAATCGGCAGCCCGAGCCGCGCCGCCGCGCGCAGGAGCACACGAATGCGCGCGACGGCCTCCGCGCCGCGGGGGATCGCGGCGAGGAGGCGCTCCTGCGGGTCGACGACGAGGAGCTGCGCGCGGTCGCGCCGCATCAGCATGCGCGCGCCGCGCTCACGCCACGGCGCGGATGACGCGCCCGACCTTGTCGACGAGCTCGCCGATCTCGTCCTCGGTGATGATCAGGGGCGGCGTCAGCGCGATCGTGTCGGCGGTGACGCGGATCACCGCGTCGTGCTCGCGGAAGGCGAGGTCCATCGCCTCGAAGGCGCGCTTGCCGACGCCGTCGGGCCGCGAGGCGAGGTCGATCGCGCCCACCAGGCCCACGGTGCGGATGTCGAGCACGTTCGGCAGGTCCTTCAAGGACATCATCGCGTCCGCCCAGACCGGCTCGAGCGTGCGCACGCGCGCGAACAGGTCCTCGTCGCGGTAGACGTCGAGCGTGGCGATCGCCGCCGCGCAGGCCAGCGGATGGCCCGAATAGGTGTAGCCGTGGAACAGCTCGATGACGTGCTCGGGCCCGTTCATGAAGGCGTCGTGGATGCCCTTGCGCACCAGCACGCCTCCCATCGGCACCGTGCCCGAGTTCACCGCCTTGGCGAAGGTGATCATGTCCGGCACCACGCCGTAGCGCTCCGCCGCGAAGGCGTAGCCGAGCCGCCCGAAGCCCGAGATCACCTCGTCGAAGATGAGCAGGATGCCGTGCTTGTCGCAGATCTCGCGCAGGCGCTTCAGGTAGCCGACAGGCGGGGGCAGCACCCCGGTCGAGCCCGCCATCGGCTCGACCACGACGGCGGCGACCGTCGAGGCGTCGTGCAGCGTGACGATCCGCTCGAGCTCGTCGGCGAGGTGCGCGCCCCACTCGGGCTCGCCCTTGGTGAAGGCCTGGTGCTCGCGCGAGTACGTGTGCGGCAGGTGGTCGACGCCGGCGAGCAGCGTGCCGAAGAACCGGCGGTTCGTGACGATGCCGCCGACCGAGATGCCGCCGAAGCCGACCCCGTGATAGCCGCGCTCGCGGCCGATCAGCCGGGTCTTCGAGCCCTTGCCGGAGACGTTCCAGTAGGCGAGGGCGATCTTCAGCGCCGTGTCGATCGCCTCCGACCCCGAATTGGTGAAGAACACGTGGTCTAGATCGCCCGGCGCCAGCTGCGCGATCCGCGCCGCGGCGGTGAAGCCGTGGGCGTGGCCGAACTGGAAGGCCGGGGAATAGTCGAGCTCCGCCGCCTGGCGCTGGATCGCGGAGACGATTTCCTTGCGGTTGTGGCCGGCATTGCAGCACCAGAGCCCGGCGATGCCGTCCATCACCCGGCGGCCTTCGGGCGTGTGGTAGTACATGCCCTCCGCCCCCGAGATCATCCGCGGCGCCTTCTTGAAGGCGCGGTTGGCGGTGAAGGGCATCCACCAGGATGAGAGGTCGTTGGGCGCCTGCACGTCGTTCGCCGCCCGCATCGTCGTCCCCGTATCCATGAACCCGTCCTTCCCTTCGTTCGTGGCTCGCCCGAGCTCGGCGGGCGTGCCGGTGCGCTGCGCGCAGGCCGCGATGACGCACGTGTCGCGGCGGATGCTAGCAGCCTCGCCGCGACTTGGGAAACGGGCATCGCGCACGAGCGCGTCCGGGCGAGGGCCGATCGCCGGTTCGGAGGCCTGATCCGCATCATTCCTCATGCGGGCGGGAAAACCTTGCAATTCGGCGGCGAGGGTCCCATCTTCCCCTCATCGCGGAGCCCATACCGGCTCGCGAGCCGCGGCCGGCGCGACAGGCGCCGAGCGGACGTCCGGATCGGCAGAACAGCCGGAACCGGCGATCCCCCCGCGGCGTTCCACGCACCCACCTCGGCATCCGAGCGGCGCCCGCCCGTCACGCGCCTGTCGCCAATCGCTGGCACGTTCGCGCCTCAGACGCGGCCCCCGGATTCGAGCCCACACAAGAAGAACGAAGACGATAGTACCATGCAGTTCGAGATTCATCCCCACATTACCCGTCGGCCCGAACAGGACGCCGAGACCTTCACCGTCGCGCGGCTCTTCGCCGCCGAGGGCGCGGGCAAGCGCGACCTCAGCCACCTGATCGACCGCTCCTATCCCTACCAGTCCCTGCGCGAGCTGCGCTGGCACCTGGCGGAGCGCTTCGCGCTTCCGGTCAAGGGCGTGGAGGTCCGCGCGGCCTGATCCGGCGCCTGAGCGCCGCGGCCTAACGCGCGGAAAAACACGGACGATCACCCGTGGAAAGCGGCGAGCCCCGGCTTGCCGCTTTTCGATTCGGGCCGTACTCTCCATACATCGGTTCAAGGTCACAGGGAGCGCGCGCCATGGCCGTCCCGATCGACGAGGCGCTGGTGCGTCTCGAAGCCGCGCTCGGCACGCTGGAGGCCGCGGTCACGCGCCGGCTCGACGCCGAGCGCAGCCGTGCGGACCTCGAGACCGAGCTCCAGATCATGCAGGACGACCGCGCCCGGCTCGCCGTCGATCTCGAGAGCGCGAGCCTGCGCGTCGAGGCCTGCGAGGCCACCACGCGCGACGTCGAGGCGCGCGTCGGGCGCGCCGCCGCGGCCGTGCGCGCCGTGCTGGAGGAAGCCGGCGCCGCGCCGCATCTCTGAGACCACAGGAGCCGCCCCGTGCCGCAGATCACCGTCCTCATCGCCGGCAAGACCTACCGCATGGCGTGCGGCGAGGGCGAGGAGGAGCGCCTGGAAGGGCTCGCCGCCACGCTCGACGCGAAGATCGTCGAGATGCGCGACGCCTTCGGGGAGATCGGCGACATGCGGCTCCAGGTCATGGCCGCGCTGACCTTCGCCGATATGCTGGTCGACGCCCAGGCGCGCATCACCCGGCTGGAGGCGCAGGCCGAGGAGCTGAAGACGCTGCTCGCCGGCGCCGACGAGCGTCGCCAGGCCAATGAGGACAAGGTTTCGGACGCCGTGGCGAAGGCCGCGGACCGCATCGAGCGGCTGGCGCGAGGCCTCGCGCTCGGCCCCCCGGCCGAGACCTGAGGGCGGCGCGGCTGCTTACTGGAGGTTGATGCCCAGGGGGCCCTCGACCTCGATGCGCGGGTACGCGTCCCAGCGCTGTCCGACCCCGGGCAGGTTGCGGACGTCCTCCTCGGTGACGCCCCTGACGTAGAAGTCGTCCCCGCGCCGGATGAAGCGCGCGAGCGGCAGCGCGACCGTGCGCTCGTCGAATCCCAGCACGCCCCCGTGGTCGAACACGACCCAGCGCTCCCGGTCGGGGCCGAGCACGATCTTGTCGACGTCCCCGATCACCTCGCCCGACGGCGAGCGGATCTCCTCCCCGTCGTCGAAGTCGGTGATGGTGAGGACACGGCCCCGGTCGGCGGATGGCGGCAGGCGGACGTCGTCGCCGAGGATGCGCAGCGCGTCCGCGTAGCCGCCGGTCTCGGTGAAGCCCTCCTGGCGCGGCGGCGGCCGGTCCGGCGGGTTGCCGGCGTCGCCCTGCGAGAGGGCCGGCACGGCGGCGAGAAGGGCGATACCCCCTGCGAGGGAGAGGGCGGCGGCGTATCGGCTGAAGGAATCGGTGCGTTTCATGGAGAGGCAAAGCAAACGGCCGCCCGGAGTTCCGGGCGGCCGCTGCGGCGCGCGAGCGTGGGACGCCGTGCGCGCGTCACTCCATGGTGCGCAGCTCGATCGCCGTCGCGCCCTCGATCGTCGTGTAGCCGGCCATGTCCTCCTGGGCCTCCGCCAGCGCCTCGAGCTCGTCCTCGGTCATGCCGACGAGGACGAGGCCCTCGTCGCCGCGGGCGGCGAAGCGGTCCATCGGGATCGCCACCTCGTCCTCGCCGATGCCGAGGAAGCCCCCGACCTCGAAATGCGCGCCCGAGGCGTCGACGACGACGTCCTCGACCTCGCCGATCTCCTCGCCGTTCGAGCCCCAGACCTCGACGTCGTCGAGATCGTCGGCGGTGGCGAAGACCTGCGCGACGCCGCCGATCGCGCCGGTCGACTCCATCGGCGCCGGCTCGATCGGCGTCGTCGTGGTGGTCTGCGCGGTGGCGGGGAGGGTGGCGGCGCCGAGCGCGGTGGCGGCGGCGAGGGCGAGGGCGGTGCGGATGCTGGTCATGAGATCATCTCCTGGATACGGGGTTGCCGCGTAGCGGATGCGCGGGCGTGTCTGACCCATCAACGCCGCGGCGCGCCCGGAGGTTTCGAATCCGCTGAGATGGGACCCTTATCCTGTGCCCCTCACGCTCCCGCGCCGTCCGTGGCCGATCACGTCCGCGTGATCGCGTAACGTCCGCGCCGCGCGCCGCGAAGATGCCTGCGACGACCTCGCCGCACGAGGCGTCCGCGACCATTCGCACATCGACCAGAGGGACCCCGCTCATGACCCCGAAGACCAAGCTCGCGCTCGCCGGTTCCGTCGCCGCCGCGCTCTCGCTCGCCGCCGCCCCGTCCTTCGCCCAGTCGGCGACGATGGAGAAGTGCTTCGGCGTGGCGCTCGCCGGCGAGAACGACTGCGCCGCCGGCCCCGGCACCACCTGTTCCGGCACCTCCACGGTGGATTACCAGGGCAATGCCTGGTCGCTCGTCCCCGCCGGGACCTGCGAGGACATCGTCACCCCGCTCGGCAACGGCTCGCTCGAGGAGATCGAGCGCCCCGCGTAAGCGCGCCCCGCGTCGCTTCGGCCGGCGGGGACGATCGCGCCCGTGATCGCCCCCGCCGGTTCGCCGCGTTCCAGCAGACAGGAAGCCCACCATGCCCCACCTCCCCGCCGACGCCGGCATCGGCTTCAAGGCGCTGCATTTCGAGGCGATCCTGGAGGAACGTCCCGCGCTCGGCTTCCTCGAGGTGCATGCGGAGAACTACATGGGCGCGGGCGGGCCGGCGCATGCGCGTCTGACGCGCCTGCGCGCCGACTACGCGCTCTCGATCCACGGTGTGGGCCTCTCCATCGGCGGGGCCGGCCCGCTCGACGAGACGCATCTTTCGCGGGTGGCGGCCTTGTGCGACCGCTACCAGCCCGAGAGCTTCTCCGAGCACCTGGCCTGGTCGACCCACGAGGGCGCCTACCTCAACGACCTGTTGCCGCTGCCCTATACCGACGAGACCCTCGACCGGGTCTGCCACCACATCGACCGGGTGCAGGAGCGGCTCGGCCGGCGGATGCTGCTGGAGAACCCCTCGACCTACCTGACCTTCGAGGCCTCGACGTACGAGGAGACCGATTTCCTCGCCGCGATCGCCCGGCGCACCGGCTGCGGCCTCCTGCTCGACGTCAACAACGTCTTCGTCTCGGCGACGAACCACGCCGGCTCGCCGCAGGCCTATCTCGACGCCTTCCCGCTCCACGCGGTGGGCGAGCTGCACCTGGGGGGCCACGCCGCCGAGGAGATCGACGGCGCGCCCTTCCTCATCGACGCGCACGGAACCCCCGTCGCCGACCCGGTCTGGGCCCTGTTCGAGGCGGTGATCGCTCGCGCCGGCCCGCTGCCGACGCTGGTGGAATGGGACAACGACGTGCCGGATTTCCCCGTCCTCTACGCCGAGGCGGCCCGCGCCCGCAGCGTGCTGCGGCGCGCGGGCGAGCGGCATCGCGGGAGGGAGCGGCGCCATGCCCGCGCCTCCTGATCCGTTCGAGGCGGCCACCCGCGCCGCGGTGCTCGCCGGCGCGCCGGTCCCCGCCGGGCTCACGGCGCGCGACCCGGCGCAGCTGGCGCGGCGTTTCGCGGTCTATCGCAACAACGTGGCGGTGAGCCTGGTCGAGGCGCTGGCGACGCGCTTCCCGGTGGTGCAGCGCCTCGTCGGCGAGGCCTTCTTCCGGGCCACCGCCCGCGCCTTCGTGGCCGAGCAGCCGCCGCGCTCGCCGGTTCTCACCTTCTACGGCGACGCCTTCCCCGACTTCCTCGCCGCCTTCCCGCCCGCCTCAGGGCTGCCCTGGCTCGCCGACGTGGCGCGGCTCGAGGCGGCGCGCACCCATTCCTACCACGCCGCGGACGCCGACCCGCTGGAGCCGGCCGCCCTCGCGGCGGTCGCCGAGCGCGACCCGGACTCGTGGGGGCTGGCGCCCCATCCGGCCCTGCGGATCGTGCCCTCGGAACATCCCGTGGTGGCGATCTGGCTGAAGAACCAGCCCGGCGCCGCGCCCGGCCCGCTCGCCGCCCGCGGCCCCGAGATCGCGCTCGTCTCCCGGCCGCGGCTGGACGTGCGCGTCGCGCTCGCCGAGCCGGGGGAGGGGGCCTTCCTCGCCGCCTGCATGGCCGGCGCGTCCTTCGCCGACGCCGCGGCGGCCGCGCTCGCCGCCGTCGCGGATTTCGACCCCGGCCGGGCGCTCGCCCGCATCCTCTCGTTGGGCCTCGCCGCCCGCATCACGGACATCGCAGGAGACCTCTCATGACGGACGCCACCACCGCCCGAGCGGCACCCGCCACCGCGCCGGGCCTCGCCGGGATCGTCTCGCGGATCATCGGCGCGATGGACCGCCTGCCCTGGTCCGTCGCGGCGCTGGCCCTGCGAATCTTCCCCGCCGCCGTGTTCTGGCAGTCCGGCCGCACCAAGGTCGACGGCTTCGCGCTGAAGGACTCGACCTTCTTCCTGTTCGAGCACGAATACGCGCTCCCGCTGATCAGCCACGTGCACGCGGCCTATCTCGCCACCATCGCCGAGCACGTCCTGCCCGTGCTGCTGGTGCTCGGCCTCGCCACCCGCTTCTCGGCGCTGGGCCTGCTGATCATGACCGCGACGATCCAGTTCCTGGTCTATCCCGGCGCCTGGATCACCCACGGCCTCTGGGCCGCCGCCTTCCTCGCGCTGATCGCCAAGGGACCTGGGGTGGTGTCGGTGGATCATTGGGTGAAGGGGTATTTCGCGCGTCGGTAGGGGGGGGCCGGCGTGCGCCGTCATCTCCCCGCAGGAGCTATGGCGTTCACGGATCTCGCGGGCGCCGAAGGGACGGATCGCGCTCTTCTCGCCGACGCGGCCCTTCCTTCCCCCTTGTGGGGAAGGTGGCGGCGAAGCCGACGGATGGGGGTCGGCGGGCAGTCCCGGTGCGTGGAGGTCGGGCGAACCGGCTGCTGCAGCCCTGCAACTCCGTCTAGCAAGTTCTGCACGACCCCCACCCCCGACCCCTCCCCGCAAGGGGGAGGGGAGACCGGCAGCGGCCTTCACGACCGTCCGGGACGCCCGGTTTCCGTGATTGCCATCCCCCCGGGCTCCAGGTGCCGCGGCATCCAGAATTGCGCGACCGGCTCGGGCAGGGCGGCGTCGCGCTCGAGCCAGCGGCGCAGCGTCCAGAGGTGGGCGGCGAGGCGCGCCAGGATCGGGGCCGAGAGGGCTGCGGAGTCGGTGTCGAAGACGTCGAGCGTCTCGGCCTCGCCGGCGGCGAGCACGAGGGCGAACAGCGCCCCCTCCGCGGACGCCGCCCGCAGCCCGGCCGCCCGCTCCGCCAGCCGGTCGAGCGCCTCCCCCAGCGCATCCATCTCCCGCCCCGCCGCCGCCCGCTCGGCCGCGGTCGCCGCATCGATCGACCGCCGATCGCAGGCCTGCTTGCGCGCGATCAGCGCGTCGGCCTCCCGCGCGAGGGCGGCGAGGGGTCAGTCCGGGTGCGACGGGCGGGAGAGAGGGGAGCGGGCGGCGGGGGTGTGGTCGAGGGGGGAGCGGATCATGGCGGGCTCCTTGGAGGGGAGGTTGGAGGGGGAGGTTGGAGGGCGCTCGGGACGGGCGCGTGTGCGCGACAGGGTTCGCACACCGGGGTGGCGGGGGTGATGTGGGACCTTTAGAATCGGCTGGGCGGAGCGCCCTCGTCAATACCAAATGTATCGAAGAGGTTCAGAAAGTTCGCCAATGGCCGGCAATCCGCCCCGTATCACCTCCGAGCAGCTCCGCGCCGCGCGAGGGCTCCTGCGCTGGTCGCAGACGAAGCTGTCCGAGGCGTCCGGCGTCTCGCTCCCCACGATCAAGCGCCTCGAAGCCGAAACCGGCCCCCTCGGAGGCCTCAACATGACCGCCGCCACCCTCCGCCGCGCCCTCGAGGACGCGGGGGTGGTGTTTATAGAGGCGAACGGCGGTGGGGTGGGGGTGCGGTTTCGGGAGCCGAACGCCTCTCCTTCCCTGTAGGGGAAGGTGGCTCGGCGAAGCCGAGACGGATGGGGCGCGCCGTCAGGCGCGTTCCGCGAAGCGGAAACGGGGACGGGCGCAGCCTCTCCGGCACGCCCACCGCCGTCCGCTTCGGCTGCGCCGAACACACCTCCGGCGTGCCCCATCCGTCTCGTCGGCTTCGCCGCCGATCCACCTTCCCCTACAGGGAAGGAAAGGCGCCCACGCGCGCCGCCTCGTCTCCTTCCCTGTAGGGGAAGGTGGCTCGGCGAAGCCGAGACGGATGGGGCACTCCGTCAGGCGTGTTCCGCGAAGCGGAAGCCGGGCTCCCCTGCGCCCTCCAGCCCTGCACGATGTCGGCTGCGCCGAACGCGCGTCCCGCGCGCCCCATCCGTCTCGCCGGCTTCGCCGCCGATCCACCTTCCCCTACAGGGAAGGAAAGGCGCGGGGCTCGGTCAGGCGGGCCCAGATCGTGTCCATGACGGAGGCGAGCTCGCGGTCGACCTGATGGTTCCAGAAGCGCGCGACCAGAAAACCCCGCTCCGCCAGGCGGGCGTCCCGCACGCCGTCCCTGGCGAGGTGCGTGTCGAACCCGTGCTGCGCCCCGTCCACCTCGACGACGAGGCGCGCCTTCAGGCAGGCGAAGTCGACGACGTACGGGCCGATGGGCACCTGCCGGCGGAACGTGAAGCCCGCCGGGCGCAGGCGGCGCAGCGCGACCCAGAGCTTCGCCTCCTGCGGCGTCATGCGCTTTCGAAGGGCGCGGGCGACCTCCGTGGGGACGGAGGTGCGGGGGCGCTTGTGATAGCCGCTGATCATCGTGTGAGACCCGTTCCGAACGAAGCAGGAACAAACTGGCCGATCTTGAGCCGCCCCTGCATCCGGAAGAATGCGGGTGTATGAAAATACACTCCCGAGTAGAATCCCCTCCTTCCCTGTAGGGGAAGGTGTCGCGGCGAAGCCGAGACGGATGGGGCACGCCGTCAGGCGTGTTCCGCGAAGCGGAAACCCCGCGCCGCATCCCCGCCGGTCCCGCCCTTCCCCGGCCGATTCGGCTCCGCCGAACACGCCCCCGGCGTGCCCCATCCGTCTCGCCGCTCCGCGGCGATCCACCTTCCCCTACAGGGAAGGAGAGGAGTCTGAGCAGGGCGGTGAGCCGCGCGATGGCGCCACGCCGGTGCAGGACGACCACGATCGCCGCCGCTGCTCCTGGACGTTTACGTGTGCCAAGTGTCACTTGCAAGTGACTTCCAATTGTGCAAGCTTTCTCAAATATGGACCTTGGCTTGAGGAAGAATCATGGCCGCTAGATTGTCGCCAGCATCACTCGAACGAGCCCTTGAGCATGTCTGTCACTACGGCGACACAGATGTTTTTCCACATCTTTTTGAGACCGCTTTCTTGAAGGACGAGAAAGTGCACGTCATCGAAGAGCTTGCGCAATTGGATCTTGATAGCTTTTCGCCAAGCCAAGGAATTGAAACGATTGCACCGAAGAGCCGGTACGGGTTTAGAGTGGTTCATCAGCTTCCGCTTTTGGAGACTGTCCTCTTCACCGCGAGTCTGATAGAAATAGCGCCGAATCTAGCAGCGGGCAAGGGTACTTACGGTGGCTATGGACCGTTTGCATATCATTTCAACGCCAACGGTGGTAGCTCGCTATTTGAAGAAGGGCGGACCTACCATGATTGGCTTCAGTGGCAAAAACAAGAATTACTCAGGAACGATTTTCATTCGGTTATCCATACTGACATCGCAGATTTCTATCAACGTATTTACTTTCACCGAGTGGAAAATACTATTAACAATCTCTCCCCGAATGCTGGAGTTAATCGTTATATATTGAAGGCAATTAAGGCAATTCGATCTCACCAATCGTACGGGATCCCAATCGGCGGCAGTGCATCTCGGCTCCTTGCGGAGGCCGTGTTGATTGATCTTGATGCGGCATTGTTCGACGAGGGAATAATTTTCTCAAGATTTGTCGATGACTATAGAATTTTCATTCGGTCGGATCAGGATTCATATCAGGTTCTTTCGAGGCTCGCTGAGTTGCTTTATTCTTCTGAGGGTCTTACGTTGAACGGGCAAAAAACATCTGTTCACAATGGCTCGACTTATCTCACTGATAATGTGGAGATTTTCAAATCTGCGGGCGAAAAGGCCGAAGAAACTGCAATTGAGACACTATCCTCACTTCTGTACTTTGATGAGAATCCGAATCAGGAGCTTGTCGATCAGCTGCGAAACCTGAACCTTGTTGGCATGCTGCAGGAAGAGATTGAGTCGGAGAGTTGGAATTTTTCTCGTATCAAATCTGTGTTACGCGCACTTAGGCTGTCGGGATCAGATGATGCCGTGGAATTCGTCATTGCAAACTTGCGCGATCTTCTGCCATTTTCTAAAGAAATTCTTCTCTATTTTGATGAGCTGAAAATGCATGGGGTTGATTTTGGGCCAGATTTGCCAAACAAGTTAATCGAGGTTGCTGGAAACTCTTCTTCTCCGGTAGCTACGACTAAGACATGGATTCTAGAATTCTTCGTCAGGGGAATCTGTGAAATAAACAATCAACAGGTACGAATTCTTGAAGAATCAGGCCCTTTGATCGAGCGACAGATCACACTGATCCGCGGTTTGCGCGGCGAAAATACTTTCTTTCGTAGAAATAAGAATGATTTCGATCATAAATCCTCGTTCACTAAGCCAGCGTTTATGCTTGCGGCTACTTGCTTGACGACTGATGAGCTTTCGACTTGGCTGTCAGCGGTTCGGCCTCGGCTTACGCGTCCACTTGATAATGCGTTCAGCCGGTGGGTAGCTAAGAAAAGCGGCAAGCTGCGGGAGGTTCTTGACTCAAGTCGGGTGGCGACCCCCGACGCTTAACCTCACCCCCGCCCCTTCCGCCCCCTATACTTCGGCGCCTGCCCCGGCCGCCCTTCCATACTCCGCCCCGCTGGGCGCACGAAAGCCCCCGCCCCCAGCGGGGTCTCCCGCTCGGTCCCCGGCCCCATCTCCCCCGGCACCGGCTTCGCCACCCGCGATCCGCCGCGCGCGCCCGAAGGCCGCCCTCCGCGCGCGTCCCCTGCGCCGTACCGCCCAGCCCCCGCCTCGATGTCGCCCTGCCGCGCCATCGGGTCGTCGCCGATCATCAGCTCCGTCTCCTGCAGGCGCTTGAGCTCGTCGCGCAGGCGGGCGGCCTCCTCGAATTCCAGGTTGGCGGCGGCCTCGCGCATGCGCTTCTCGAGGTCGGCCGTGATGGCCTTCAGGTTGTGCCCCACGGTGCGGCCGGCGTCCGCCAAACCAACATCCACCCGCACGTGGTCGCGCTCGTAGACGCTCTCCAGGATGTCTCCGATGGCGCGCTTGACGCTCTCGGGCGTGATCCCGTGCTCGGCATTATACGCGAGCTGCTTCTCGCGGCGGCGGTCGGTCTCGGCCATGGCGCGTTCCATGGAACCGGTGATTCGGTCCGCATAGAGCAGGCAGCGGCCGTCGACGTTGCGGGCGGCGCGGCCGATGGTCTGGATGAGCGAGGTCTCGGAGCGCAAAAAGCCCTCCTTGTCGGCGTCGAGGATCGCGACCAGCGCGCATTCGGGGATGTCGAGGCCCTCGCGCAGCAGGTTGATGCCCACCAGCACGTCGAAGGCGCCCAGCCGCAGGTCGCGCAGGATCTCGATGCGCTCCAACGTGTCGATGTCCGAGTGCATGTAGCGCACCCGCACGCCATTCTCGTGCAGGTACTCGGTGAGGTCCTCCGCCATGCGCTTGGTGAGCACGGTGGCCAACGTGCGGTAGCCGCGGCGCGCCACCTCCTTCACCTCGCCGAGCAGGTCGTCGACCTGGCTCTTGGCCGGGCGCACCTCCACCACCGGGTCGATCAGCCCGGTGGGGCGAATCACCTGCTCGATGAAGACGCCGCCGGTGCGCTCCATCTCCCACCCGCCGGGCGTAGCGGAGACGTGCACCGATTGCGGGCGCATGGCGTCCCACTCCTCGAAGCGCATCGGCCGGTTGTCCATGCAGGACGGCAGGCGGAAGCCGTACTCGGCCAGCGTCGCCTTGCGGCGGAAGTCGCCGCGATACATGCCGCCGATCTGCGGGATGGTGACGTGGCTCTCGTCGGCGAAGACGATGGCGTTGTCGGGCAGGTACTCGAACAAGGTCGGCGGCGGCTCGCCGGGGCGGCGGCCGGTGAGGTAGCGCGAGTAGTTCTCGATGCCGTTGCAGGCGCCGGTGGCCTCGATCATCTCCAAGTCGAACTGCGTGCGCTGCTCGAGCCGCTGCGCCTCGAGCAGGCGGCCCATGCGGTTGAGCTCGTCGAGGCGGCTCTTCAGCTCGGCCTTGATGCCCTTGATCGCCTGCTGCAGCGTGGGGCGCGGGGTGACGTAGTGGGAGTTGGCGTAGATCTTCACCGCCTCGAGGTCGGCGGTCTTGTGGCCGGTGAGCGGATCGAATTCCTGGATGGTCTCGACCTCGTCGCCGAAGAGCCCGATGCGCCAGCCGCGGTCTTCCAGGTGGGCCGGGAAGAGCTCGATGACGTCGCCACGGACGCGGAACGTGCCGCGGGTGAAGTCCGACTGGATGCGCTTGTATTGCAGCGCCACGAGATCGGCGATCAGCTGGCGCTGCTCGATCTTCTCCCCCGCCTTCACGGAGAAGGACATGGCGGTGTAGGTCTCCACCGAGCCGATGCCGTAGATGCACGACACGGAGGCGACGATGATGACGTCGTCGCGCTCGAGCAGGGCGCGCGTGGCCGAGTGGCGCATGCGGTCGATCTGCTCGTTGATGGAGGATTCCTTCTCGATGAAGGTGTCCGAGCGCGGGACGTAGGCCTCCGGCTGGTAATAGTCGTAGTAGGAGACGAAATATTCCACCGCGTTGTCGGGGAAGAAGGACTTGAACTCCCCGTAGAGCTGCGCCGCCAGCGTCTTGTTCGGCGCCAGGATGAGCGCGGGGCGCTGGGTCTCCTCGATCACCTTGGCCATGGTGAAGGTCTTGCCCGAGCCGGTGACGCCGAGCAGCACCTGGTCGCGCTCGTCGGCCTGAACGCCCGCGACCAGCTCCTTGATGGCGGCGGGCTGATCGCCCGCGGGCTGGAAGTCCGACTTCATCACGAAGGGACGGCCGCCCTCGGACTTCTCCGGCCGGGCGGGGCGGTGCGGCGTCCAGAGCTCGCCGTTCTTGAACAGCGGGTTGCCGGAGGTGAGCAGGTCCTCGAGCGCCTGCACGGTGGCCGAGACGCCGCCGACCATGTCCTCCGGTGGAGGCATCTCCGAGGGCTTCTTCGGGCGCTTGCGCGGCGGCCCGCCGGGGCGCTCGGCGAGATCGCGCGCGGCGGGGGCGGCGACGCCGGGGTCGAGCTCGCCGACGAAGCCGGTCTCGAACCCGCGCTGCGGCGCCTCGGCGAAGCCCGAGAGTCCGGAAGAGCCGCCCGAATCACCCTTCTTGCGGGCGAGCGCCGGGTTCAGCAGCTCCGCCAAATGCTCGTCGAGGGGCTTCAGCTCCGGCTTCTGCGCCTTGGGACGCGCGCCCTTGCGCGCCGGCGCGCCGGAATCGGAGGTGGGCTGGTTCGAGGTGCTTTTGGGAGATCTGGCCATGCCGCCAATATGGGCGGAGTCCCGCCCGCGGGGAAGGTCCGCGGCGCGGGAAAGAGGGTCGCGGGGGAGGGGACGGCCCCCGCGAACCAGACGTCTCACACCCTGCGGAAGTGCAGCACCCCCCAGGCCAGCCACCCCGAATCGGCCGCCTTCACCCAATTGTCGAGGCCCACCAGCATGCGGTCGACGAAGGCGGTGGAGGAGAGCCTGGTGATCTCGTCGTAGTTCGCCCGCAGCTCCTCGCCCACGCGCTGGTAGTGGCGGCGCAGGTTGGGGGTGCGGTCGTCGAGGGAGACGGTCTCGAAGCCCATGCTCTCGGCGAGCCCCTTGTAATAGCGAAAGGAGCCGAGCGAGCGCAGGTGGATGCGGTCGTAGACCGGCTGGAGCACGCCCTCGGGCACGTCGTCGGCCTGCATCGGGTCGGTGAAGACGAACTCCCCGCCGGGCTTCAGCACCCGCCGCACCTCCTCGAAGACGCGCTCGCGGTCGCCCGAGTGCAGGATCGCGTCCTGCGACCAGACCACGTCGCAGGAGGCGTCCGGGCGCGGGATGTCCTCGAAGGAGCCGTGCACCACGCTGATCAGCTTAGCGAGGCCCCGGCGGCGGTTGAGGAAGCGGTTGGTGTCGTTCTGCGCGTCGGAGATGTTGAGGCAGATCACGTCGCATCCGCGGGTTTTCGCGAGATAGCGCGCCGATCCGCCGTAGCCGGCGCCGATGTCGAGCACGCGCGAGCGCTCGTCGAGGCCCTCGAGCCGCTCGGCCATGGTCTCGACCGTGCGCCGGCTGGCCTCGGCGATGTCCGAGGTGTCCTCGTACATGCCGATGTGGATGTCCTCGCCGCCCCAGATGTTGAAGTAGAAATTGTCCGCCTCGGGGCTGTCGTAGTAATCCTCGGTGATTCGGCTCACCGACGGCTGGGTCGAGATCGCCGGGGTCGGCGGCGTCATGGTCTGGCGCAGGAAGGCCTTCTCGGCGACGTGGACGAGGAAGTCCGGCTCGGCGTCCTCGTAGGTCTCCTGGAAGTCGCCATAGGAGCGGATGCGCTGGAAGCCCGCTTCCTCCATCAGGCGGCGCATGTAGGCCTTGCGCAGCGGGAACATGTTGAGCGTGTACTCGGACTCGTCCGGGAAGGTGTACTTGAAACGCGCCAGCCCCTCGTCCATGTACTCGGGCTCCGCGGTGACCTTGTCGCCGCAATAGTAGAACTTGTGCTTGGTCGAGAAGCCCTGGTCGAGGATCGCGTCGTAGTTGCGCTGGTCGAGGATCAGGATGCCGTCGTGCTTGAGAGCGGCATAGAACTCCGCCAGCGCCCGGCGCCGGTCGGCCTCGTCGTGGATGTGGGTGAACGAGTTCCCCAGGCAGATGATGGCGTCGTACTTGCCCTGGATGTCCCGGTTGAGCCAGCGCCAGTCGGCCTGGACCAGCTTGGGGATCATGTTGCGCGCCTTGGCGTTCTCGAAGGCCTGCGCCAGCATCGCCGCCGAGCCGTCGACGGAGGTGACGTCGAAGCCCGCCTGGGTGAGGCGCACGGAGTGGAAGCCCGTGCCGCAGGCGACGTCGAGGATCTTGTGCTTGCCGCGCGAGCGCAGGATGTCGATGAAGAAGTCGCCCTCGCTCTCGGCGCGCGCGTCCCAGTCGATGAGCTCGTCCCACTTCTCGACGAAGGTCTTCACGTACTCGGCTTTGTAGTGGCCGGTCTCGCGCTTGGCGATCGGATCGTCGCCGTAGAACTGCTCCTCGTCGACGAGTTCCGTGTTGTGCAGCATGGGGGAGGTCATCGGCGTGGTCATGGGCTCTTCCTTCTGGTCGGTTCTCGGCGGCCGTCCTCGTTCGCGCTCGCGAAAGGCGGGCGCGGCCGGGCGGCCGTTCGGACGCGGCGTCGCGCCGCGCGTCGGCGGAGCGCGCGTGAGGGGACCGGACGGGCGACGAGACCGCGGGCGAGCGCCGCGGCGCCGCAGGAACGCCGTCGCCGAGACGGGGTCGCTCGGACGCAACGACACGGAGGAACCGAGGGTCCCCGCGCCGGCGGCGTGATCCACGCGCTTGATGGAAAGGATAGTACTCCTCTCCAATGAGATTGATAGGGTTACATCTCAGATTTGTTTGTGCTATCAGGCTCGGCCATCAGCCCGGCATTGAGTCGACGAACAGACGAGAGCGTCAGGCCGCTGCGTCGTCTTCCGAGCCGGCTTCAGAGCTTACATCCAACGCCTTTCCCGAAAACTCACGCCGTCTTCGCGGATAGCCTCGTTGCGCTGCAGCGAGGCTGCGAATGCGCTGCTCGGCGACCTCTGGGGCGATGTTGCGCAACCCGGACGGGGGCCGCCCTCCGGCCGCGGCGACGCCGTCCACCGTCGTCGCGCCCTCGCGAATTGCTTTCGCGCGCTCCATCGCTATAGTCCGCGCCGCTTTCCGACCTCTTCGAGCGGATGCGAGCCTTCCACCAGCGCCGCGGGCGCGGGCCGCGCCGCGGTCATCCGAATGGAGCAGCGTGTGATCACTCCAGCTTACGCACAGGGCGCAGGCGCGGGCGGCGGGGACATCTTCCTCCAGCTCGTCCCCTTCATCCTCATTTTCGTCATCATGTGGTTCCTCATCATCCGTCCGCAGCAGAAGCGGGTGAAGGCTCACCAGGAGATGGTCAAGGGCTTGCGCCGCGGCGACCAGATCGTCACCTCCGGCGGCATCGTCGGCAAGATCGCGAAGGTCGTCGACGACGCCGAGATCGAGGTGGAGATCGCGGAGGGCGTGCGCGTTCGAATCATCCGCGCCATGGTCACCGACGTGCGCTCGAAGACCGAGCCGGTGAAGCTGGACAAGTAGGCGTCGATCCGGGACGGCGGCGAGACGGCCGCTCGCGCGAGACCGCGCACAGAAAAGGTTCGTTCGGGAATGTTGCGCATCAAGACATCGACGACCATCGCCATCCTGGTGGCGGTCGCCTTCGGCATCCTGCTGGCGATGCCGAACCTGCTGAGCCAGGACCAGCGCGACGGGCTGGCCGCGGCGACGCCCGGCTGGGTGCCGTCGTTCCTGGTTCCGACGCAGGGCGTCGTGCTCGGCCTCGACCTGCAGGGCGGCTCGCACGTCCTGCTTCAGGTCGACGTCGGCGAGCTGATGCGCCGCGAGGCCTCGAACCTGCGCGACCAGGTCCGCCAGGCCCTGCGCGAGACCCGCACGCCGCTGGAAGGCGGCATCCAGATGACCCAGCGCGGCGTGCAGCTGCGCGTGCCGGACGCCGCGTCCCGCGCCCAGCTGCTGCCGCTGCTTCGGGAACTCGAGGTGCCCATCGAGAGCGCGGTGATCGGGCAGGCGGGCACGGCGGTGCAGGTCACCGAAGGCCCGGACGGGCTGATCGGGGCGACCTACACCGAGGCCGGCGTGACCGAGCGGGTCGACCGCGCCGTCACCCAGACGATCGAGGTGCTGCGTCGGCGCGTCGACGCGCTCGGCACCACCGAGCCGAACATCCAGCGCCAGGGCGAGGACCGCGTCCTCGTCCAGGTGCCGGGCCTGCAGGATCCCGAGCGCCTCAAGGCGATCCTCGGCGAGACCGCGCAGCTCGAGTTCCGCTTCCTCGCCAATCCCGGCGACAGCGACGTCGAGATGCTGCCCTCTCAGGATCTCGGCGGCGAGCCCGTGGCCGTCGAGCGCCAGGTCATCGTCGGCGGCGAGGACCTGATCGACGCCCAGCCCTCCTTCGACTCCCAGACCAACGAGCCGATCGTCAACTTCCGTTTCAACGTCTCCGGCGCCCAGCGCTTCGGCGAGGCGACGACGCGCAACGTCGGTCGCCAGCTCGCCATCGTCCTCGACGAGACGGTGATCTCCGCCCCGCGCATCCAGTCGCCGATCACCGGCGGCTCGGGCCAGATCTCGGGGCAGTTCTCCGTCCAGGAGGCGAACGACCTCTCCGTGCTGCTGCGCGCCGGCGCGCTGCCCGCGCGACTGACGATCGTAGAGGAGCGCACGGTCGGGCCGGGCCTCGGCGCCGATTCGATCCGCGCGGGCGTCACCGCGGCGGTGGTCGGCGCGATCGGCGTCGTCGCCTTCATGATCGCATCCTACGGCTTCTTCGGCCTGCTCGCGACGGTCTCGCTGACGGTCAACGTCATCCTGCTCATCGGGCTGCTCTCGGCGCTGGGGGCGACGCTGACGCTGCCCGGCATCGCCGGCATCGTGCTGACGATCGGCATGGCGGTCGATTCGAACGTCCTGATCTTCGAGCGCATCCGCGAGGAGGAGCGGCTCGGCCGGTCCGCGGCCTCCTCCCTCGATACGGGCTTCTCGCGTGCGCTCGGGACCATTCTCGACGCCAACCTGACGACGCTGATCGCCGCCGCGGTGCTGTTCTTCCTCGGCACGGGCCCGGTGCGCGGCTTCGCCGTCACGCTGTCGCTGGGCATCATCACGACCGTCTTCACCGCCTACACCCTCACGCGCCTGATGGTTGCGACCTGGTTCCGGGTCAAGCGACCGAAGACGCTGGCGTTCTGAGGGAGGAGCACAACACCATGTGGCTCGTCCGCTACATCCCCGTCGAGACGAAATATTCCTTCATGCGCTATCGGCGCTGGAGCTTCCCGCTCTCGGCGGTCCTGTCGATCCTGTGCGTGGCCGCCTTCTTCGCGCTGGGCATGAACTTCGGCATCGACTTCCGCGGCGGCACGCTCGTCGAGCTGCAGTCGCGCGACGGGCCCGCGAACATCTCGCAGATACGCGAGGACGCGAACGCGCTGGGCTACGGCTCGGTCGAGGTGCAGCAATTCGGCACGCCGCGGGACGTCTCCCTGCGCGTCCAGCTGCAGGAGGCGCGAGACGGCCTCACCGAGGAGGAGGTGCAGCAGCAGGTCGTCACCGACCTGCGCGCCGCCTTCGAGGATACATACGAGTTCCGCCGGGTCGAGGTGGTGGGCCCGCGCGTCTCGGGCGAGCTCGTCCAGTCCGGCACGCTCGGCGTCGTCTTCGCCATCTTCGGCGTGCTGGTCTATCTCTGGTTCCGTTTCGAGTGGCACTTCGCGGTGGGCGCCGTCATCGCGACGCTGCACGACCTGGTGCTGACGATCGGCTTCTTCGCCCTCACACAGATCGAGTTCAACATGACCTCGATCGCCGCGATCCTCACCATCCTCGGCTATTCGCTCAACGACACGGTGGTGGTCTACGACCGAATCCGGGAGACCTTGCGCAAGTACAAGAAGATCACCATCCACGCGGTGCTCGACGCGGCCATCAACGCGACCCTGTCGCGCACGATCCTCACCGGCGTCACCACGTTCCTGGCGCTGATCGCGCTCGCGGCGCTCGGCGGCGAGATCATCAAGGGTTTCGCCTACGCGATGATCTTCGGCCTCGTGGTCGGCACCTATTCCTCGGTGTTCATCGCCGCCCCGATCCTGATCTATCTCGGGGTGCGGCCCCCGAGCGAGGTCGCCGCGGCCGAGAAGGCCGCGCAGGCGCAGCCGGCCGAGTGACGCGATGCCGACGGGCAAGCCCCTCCACGACGGCTTCGTCCCCGGGCGATACGCCATCGACGCCTATGGCGGCGGCGGCTTCCGCTTCGCCGACATGTCGCACAAGGGCTCGATCCTGGCGCTGCCGTCGGGCATTCGCGCCTGGGATGCGCGGACGCCGGCCGATTTGACGCTGGACGCCTTCGCCCCAGTTATGCGCGAGGCCGGCGCGTTCGACCTGCTGCTCGTCGGCGTCGGGGCCGACCTCGCACCGCTCGACGAGGCCGTGCTCTGGGGCCTGCGCGAGGCGGGCCTGCGCGTCGACGTGATGCAGACCGGCGCGGCCGCGCGGACCTACACGATCCTGCTCGGCGAGAACCGGCGCGTCGCAGCCGCGCTCCTCGCGGTGGGGTGAGCCCGGGCGTTTCGCCCGAAGGAGGTGGCGGTGAGCGAGGACGAGGCCGCGGACGCGGCTCCCGGCCCGGGCGGCAGCGTGCTCGGCGAGGACGCCGCGGCGCATGCCCGCGAATGCGAGCGCATCGTCTGGGCCGGCGACCGCGACCGCTATCTCGCCACCCTGTTCGCCCCGCTCGACAAGCGCCCGGCGCTGTTTTCGCTCTACGCCTTCGCCGTCGAGATCGCCCGTGTGCCCGAGCGCGTGCGCGAGCCGCTGCCCGGCGAGATCCGCCTGCAATGGTGGCGCGACGCGCTCGAGAGCGGCGCCGGCGAGGCGACGTCGAACCCGGTCTTCGCCGCGCTGGACGAGACGATCGCGCGCTACCGCCTGCCCCGCGCGCCCCTCGTCGGCCTCGTGGAAGCGCGGGTGCACGACCTCTACGAGGACCCGCTCGCGACGGTGAACGACCTCGAGGGCTATGCCGGCGAGACGTCCTCGGTGCTGATGCGCCTCGCGAGCCTGATCCTCGCCGAGGGCGAGGACCCCGGCCATGTCGACGCCGCCGGCCACGGCGGGGTGGCCTATGCGGTGACTGGGCTGATGCGCGCCTTTCCCTGGCACGTCCGGCGCGGCCAGCTCTACGTCCCGCCGATCGAGACGCTGGCGCGCCACGGCCTCACGCGCGAGAAGGTGCTGGCGGGGGAGGGGGGGCTTCCGCTCCAGGCGGCCCTGCAGGACATGCGCGCACTCGCCCGCGATCACCTGGCGAAGGCCCGTGCCGCGCTCGCCGGCGCGCCGGCGGCGATCAAGCCGGCCTTCCTCCCGCTCGCCCTGGTCGAGCCCGCCCTGAGGCTGATGGAGCGCCCGGGCTACGACCCCTACCGGACGGCGATCGAGGTCCCCCAATGGCGCCGCCAGCTCGCGCTCTGGTGGGCGTCGCGGCGGATGTGAGTGGGGTTCACGCCGCCGCCGCGGCGGAGCGGCGGCGGGCGAAGGCGTCGCGGATGATGCGGGCGATCTCGTCGACCGCGCGCGAGCCGTGGTCGCGGCGCAGGTACATGCTCACGCTGAGCGGCGGCAGCCGCGGCAGGCCGCTCGCGGCCGGCAGGATCTCCAGGCTCGGCGGGATGGTCGAGGCCAGCATCGCGGTGACGGCGAGGTCGCTGTGCACGGTCGCGTTGAGCGCATCGACGTTGGAGATCTCCGTCACGCCGCGCCAGTCGAGGTCGGCTGCGCGCAGGGCGGCGAGCGTGGGCCCGCGGATCGAGCAGGTCTCGGAGCCGATCGAGATCGGCACCGGGCGCTGCAGCGAGGCGTCGCCGCCGCGCGCGCCGACCCAGACGAGACGGTCGATCATCAGCGTCTCGCCGCCGGGCTCGGTCTCGACCTCCTCGATGACGCCGAGGTCGAGCTCGCCGCGAGCCAGCGCCTCCCGGATCGCCTGCGAGCCGACGCAGACGAGCTGGATCTTCACCCGCGGGCAGGCGCGCGCGTAGGCCTTGAACACGTCCGGCATGTAGACCGGAACGAGGTCGTAGGGGATCCCGAGCTTGATCTCGCCGGCCTCGACCTGCGTCGTCATCTCGGCCCAGATCTCGTCGTTGAGGGAGAGCAGGCGCTTGGCGAGGCCGAGCAGCCGCTCGCCGCGCGTGGTGAGGACGAGCCCGCGACGGTCGCGCTCGAACAGGCGCGCGTCGAAGCTCTCCTCCAGCCGCTTGATCTGCTGGCTGACCGCGGCCTGTGTGAGGTTCAGCACCTGGCCGGCGGAGGTCATGCCCCCGGTCTCGGCGACGGCGACGAACGCGCGCAGCAGCGCGGTGTCGAGGTTACGAGCCATGGCGGCGCCTCTCGATAATGGACCCTTATGCACCCCATCATAATCATTCGTTTCCATGATGCAAGAAGCGTCTGTACGTTGCAGTCATCGCAAACGAGAGAGAGCCCTGGAGGCCGCCATGTCCACGATGACCTTCGACACCGCTTCCATCCGCAGCGTCCCCGCCATCCGCCGGCGGCCGTCGCTCGGCCTGAAGATACTGGCCGGCCTGTCCGTCGTCGGCTCGGCACTCGCTCGGGAGTTGCGGATCCGCAAGGCCGCCTGGCAGCTCGAGGAAATGCCGGACCACATGCTGTCGGACATCGGCCTCGCCCGCGGCGACATCGACTACGCCCTGCGCAACGGCCGCCCATGGCGCGACGGCGACAGCGGCGGCTACGGCCAGGGCTGACGCCGGAGCGTCTCGACGCCGCACGGACGAGACGGCACGGGCGCGCCGGGAGGCGCGCCCGTCGCGCTTCGAGAAGCGCCATGGCGGCTCGTCCTCGTCGTTTCGGTCGCGTTCGGACGCCGAATCCTGCGGGCCAGCCCGGTCCCGCCGCCGCCTCTTGCGAACCGCGCGCCGGTCAGTCGCGTTGACTCGCGCCGGTCGCTGCGTGCGGCCGATGCAGGAGGGCGTCATGCCGGCCAAGTCGAAGAAGCAGCAGATGGCCGCCGGGGCGGCGCTCGCCGCCAAGCGCGGCGAGAAGAAGACATCCGAGCTGAAGGGCGCCTCGAAATCGATGGTCGAATCGATGGACGAGGGCGAGCTCGAGAAGATGGCGCATGCGAAGCGCAAGGCGCTTCCCGAGACGGCTTCGAAGGACTAGACCCGATCCCGGGTCGGGGGTTGCGCGAATGGAAAGCGCCACCGTGTCCCGCTAGCCTTCCTCGCAAGGGTCCGTCCCCCGAGGGCCCGAACGAGGAGAGGTCATGCGTCACGTCTACCCGTTCTCGGCGATCGTCGGCCAGGACGAGATGAAGCGCGCCCTGGAGATCACGGCGGTCGACCAGTCCGTCGGCGGGGTGCTCGTCTTCGGCGACCGCGGCACCGGCAAGTCCACCGCCGTGCGCGCGCTCGCCGGCCTGCTGCCGCCGATGAAGGTGGTCGCCGACTGTCCCTATAATTGCGATCCGGCCAAATCGCGCGCCGCCTGCCCGCATTGCGCGGCGCGCGAGGCGCGCGGCGGCACCGTCGCCGTCGCGGAGGTCCCCGTGCCGGTGGTCGACCTGCCGCTGGGCGCCACCGAGGACCGGGTCGTCGGCGCGCTCGACCTCGAACGCGCCATCACCAAGGGCGAGAAGGCCTTCGAGGCCGGGCTGCTGGCGCGCGCCCATCGCGGCTTTCTCTACATCGACGAGGTCAACCTGCTCGAGGACCACCTCGTGGACCTGCTGCTCGATGTCGCCGCCTCCGGCGAGAACGTGGTCGAGCGCGAGGGGCTCTCGGTGCGCCATCCGGCGCGGTTCGTGCTCGTCGGCTCCGGCAACCCGGAGGAGGGCGAGCTGCGCCCGCAGCTGCTCGACCGCTTCGGCCTCTCCGTCGACGTGAAGACCCCCGGCGACGTGAAGAGCCGCGTCGAGATCGTGCGCCGGCGCGACGCCTTCGAGCGCGATCCCGAGGCCTTCGTCGCCGCCTGGGGCGACGCCGACGGCCAGCTGCGCGCCCGCATCTCGACGGCGCGCGCGCGCCTGCCGGACACGGGCGTCGCCGAGGAGGCGCTCGAGGCGGCGGCGCGGCTGTGCATCGCGCTCGGCACCGACGGCCTGCGCGGGGAGATCACGCTGATTCGCGCGGCGCGCGCGGTCGCGGCGCTGGAGGGCGTCGAGGAGGTCGGGCTCGCCGAGCTGCGCGCCGTCGCGCCGCTCGCCCTGCGCCATCGCCTGCGCCGCAACCCGCTCGACGATGCGGGCTCCGGCGTACGGGTCGAGCGCGCCCTCGACGAGGTGATCCCGCAGGAGGCGGCGACGTCGTGAACGCGGAGGCGCCGCGGACGGTCTCGGAGACGTGGCGCGCCGCGGCCCGCGCGGCCGCGCTCGTCGCGATCGACCCCGCCGGTCTCGGCGGCGTCTCGCTGCGCGCGGGGCCCGGCCCGGTCCGCGACCGCTGGCTCGCGCTCCTGCGCCATCTCCTGCCCGAGGGCGCGCCCTTCCGCCGCGCGCCGGCGGGCATCGACGACGACCGCCTGCTCGGCGGGCTCGACCTCGTCGCGACGCTGCAGGCCGGCCGTCCGGTGATCGGCCGCGGCATCCTCGCCGAGGCCGACGGCGGGATCGTGGTCGTCGCCATGGCGGAGCGGCTGCCGGGCTCGGTGGCCGGCCGCCTCGCCGGCGTGATCGACGGGCGGGTCGTGCGGCTCGAGCGCGAGGGGCTCGCCGCGACGCTGGAGACCCATATCGGCGTCGTCGCCCTCGACGAGGGCCGTGAGGACGACGAGCGGCCGCCCGAGGCGCTGCTCGACCGGCTCGGCTTCCTCCTGGACCTGACCGAGGTCTCCTTCCGCGAGACCGGCGATCCGGGCCTCGATCCTGCGGCCGTCGCCGCCGCGCGCGCGCGTCTCGCCGAGGTCGCGATCAGCGACGCGCGGCTCGAGGCCCTGTGCGGCGCGGCCGCGACGGTGGCCATCGTCTCCCTGCGCGCGCCGCTGCTGGCGCTTCGCGCCGCGCGCGCGCTCGCGGCGCTCGAAGGACGCGCGGAGGTGACGGACGACGACGTGTCGGAGGCGTTCCGCCTGGTGCTCGCGCCCCGCGCCCGCGCCTTTCCGCCGGCGTCGGCGGAGGAGGAGGAGAGCGAGGCGCCTCCCGACGAGCCGCCGCCTCCACCCGACGAGCAGCCGCCCGAGGAGGGGACCGGCGAGGACGAGGAGGATCGCCCGGAGGAGGAGACCGAGGAGCGCCCGCTCACCGCCGACGAGCTGCAGAACCTCGTGCTGGAGGCCGCCAAGGCGATCCTGCCCGAGGACCTCCTCGCGCAGCTGCGTTCCGGCCTCGCGGGCCTCGAGACCGGGCGCGTGCGCGGCGAGACGAAGTCGCGCGCCCGCGCCGGCGTCTCCGGCCGCCCCGCGGGCTCGCGTCCCGGCGAGCCCAAGCGCGGGGCGCGGCTCGATCTCGTCTCGACCCTGCGCGCCGCCGCGCCCTGGCAGCCGCTGCGCAAGCGTGGCGAGGCGGCGACCGCCGGCCCCCGCGTGGCGGTGCGCCGCGAGGATTTCCGCGTCGGCGTGAGAAAGCCCACCATCCGCCGCACCACGATCTTCGCGGTGGACGCGTCCGGCTCCTCCGCGCTGAACCGCCTCGCGGAGGCGAAGGGCGCGGTGGAGCTGCTGCTCGCGGAGTGCTACGTGCGCCGCGACCGCGTGGCCCTCGTCGCCTTCCGCAACCGCGCGGCCGAGCTGATCCTCGAGCCGACGCGCTCGCTGGCGCGCGCCAAGCGGGCGCTCGCGGGCCTCGCCGGCGGGGGCGCGACGCCGCTCGCGTCGGGCATCGCCGCCGCGCTCGCCACCGCCGACGCCGTGCGCCGCAAGGGCGAGGACCCTGCGCTCGTGCTCCTGACCGACGGCAAGACCAATATCGGCCGCTCCGGCGAGCCCGGCCGCGAGCAGGCCCGCGAGGACGCGCTCAGCGCCGCCCGCGAGGCGCGTGCGCAGGGGGTCGTCGCGCTCGTCGTCGACATCTCCCGCGCCGGCCAGCCGCTCGCCCGCGAGATCGCCGACGCCATGGGCGCGCGCTACCTGGCGCTGCCCTATGCCGATGCCGCGACGCTCTCCTCGGCGGTGAGCGCGGCGCTGCCGGCGGCGAAGGGGTGACGCGCATGGGCGTGACGCGGTCCGGGCGCCGGCTGGAGTGGGAGCGCGACGGGCGCGACTGGCCCAACCGGGAGGCCTCGTCCTTCGTGCGCGCGGCCGGCTTCGGCTGGCACGTCCAGCGCATGGGCGAGCGCGGCCGCCCGACGCTGTTCCTCGCCCACGGCACCGCGGCCTCGACCCATTCCTGGCGCGACTTGATGCCGGCGCTCGCGGCGGATTTCGACGTGATCGCCTGCGATCTCCCCGGCCACGGCTTCACCGAGCCCATGGCGCACGGGCGCCCGAGCCTGCCGGGCATGGGGCGCGCGCTATCCGATCTCCTCGCGGCGCTCGACGCGAGCCCGGCCCTCGTCGTCGGCCATTCCGCCGGGGCGGCCGTGCTGATCCGCATGGCGCTCGACAGGCTGATCCATCCCGCCGGGATCGTGGCGCTCAACGGCGCGCTCACGCCCTTCGACGGCCTCGCGGGGCGTTTCTTCTCGCCGCTCGCGAAGCTGCTCGCGTTGAACCCCTTCGTGCCGCGGGTCGTCTCGGCGAGCGCGTCGGACCGCGCCGGCGTCGAGCGGCTGATCCGCAACACCGGCTCGGCGATCGATCCCCGGGGCGTCGAGCTCTACCGCCGCCTGGTCGCCGATCCCGGCCACGTCCGCGGCGCGCTCGCCATGATGGCGCATTGGGACCTCGACGCGCTGAGCGCCGACTTGGCCAAGCTCGCGACGCCGCTCCTGCTCGTGGTCGGCGATCGCGACAAGGCCGTGCCGCCAGAGGACGCCCGGCGCGTCCGCCGGCTCGCGCGCCACGCCGGGCTCGAGACGATGAAGGGGGCGGGCCACCTCGCCCACGAGGAGCGCCCGGAGGAAACCGCTGCGCTGCTGCGGCGCTACGCGCAGAGCCTCGGCGTCGGCGTCTGAGCCTCGGTCCTACGACACCATCTGCGAAGGTCGCGCCCGAGCTCAATCCGCGGCCCGGTCGCTCCCCCGCCGCTCCCGCCTCAGCTTGTCCCACCAATCCAGCCGCTTGCGCACCTCCCGCTCGAAGCCCCGATCCACCGGCTCGTAGAAGCGCTTCCGGCCGATGGCCTCGGGCCAGTAGTCCTGGCCTGAGAAGGCGTCCGGCGCGTCGTGGTCGTAGGCATAGCCGGCGCCGTAGCCCTCGTCCTTCATCAACCTGGTCGGCGCATTGAGGATGGTCTTGGGCGGCATCGCGCTGCCGTGTTCCTTGGCGATGCGCATCGCGCTCTTCCAGGCGGTGTAGACGGCGTTCGATTTCGGCGCGGTCGCGAGGTAGACCGCCGCCTGCGCGAGCGCGAGCTCGCCCTCCGGCGAGCCCAGGAAGTCGAAGGCGTCCTTGGCGGCGTTCGCCACGACGAGCGCCTGCGGGTCGGCGAGCCCGATGTCCTCCACCGCCATGCGCACGAGGCGGCGCGCGATGAACAGCCGGTCCTCGCCGGCGTCGAGCATGCGGGCGAGGTAGTAGAGCGCCGCGTCCGGGTCGGAGCCGCGGATGGTCTTGTGCAGGGCGCTGATGAGGTTGTAGTGCCCCTCCTGCCCCTTATCGTAGATCGGCGCGCGGCGTTGCACGATCTCGACGAGGGTCTTTGTGTCGAACACCTCGCCCTCGCGCGCCGAGCGCCAGACCTCCTCGGCGAGCGTCAGCGCGGCGCGCCCGTCGCCGTCCGCCATGCGCGCGAGGGCGGCGCGGGCGTCCTCGTCCAGGGGAAGCGCGCGCGCCTGCGCCTTCTCCGCGCGCGCGAGGAGCCGTTCGATCGCCGCCTCGTCGAGGGACTGGAAGGTCAGTACCCGGGCGCGGGAGAGCAGCGCGGCGTTGAGCTCGAAGGAGGGGTTCTCCGTCGTCGCGCCGACGAGCGTGATCGTGCCGTCCTCCATCACGGGCAGGAAGGCGTCGAGCTGGGCGCGGTTGAAGCGGTGGATCTCGTCGACGAAGAGCAGCGTGCCACGCCCCATGGCGCGGCGCTGGCGGGCGGCCTCGAAGACCTTCTTCAAGTCGGCGACGCCCGAGAAGATCGCCGAGATCTGCACGAAGTCGAGCTTCGTCTCGCCGGCGAGAAGCCGCCCGACGGTGGTCTTGCCGGTCCCCGGCGGCCCCCAGAACACGAGCGAGCCGAGCGACCCCGAGGCGATCAGCCGCGTGAGCGCCCCGTCGGGCCCGACGAGGTGGTCCTGGCCGACCACCTCGGAGAGCGTCGTCGGCCGCAGGCGGTCGGCGAGGGGACGGGCGGGGTCGGCCCCGGGGGCGGCGGCGTCGGCGGGTTGCGAGAACAGGTCGGACATGGGGCGCAATCTACCGCGGGTCGGGCGCGGGCGCGAGGGCGCGATCTCACCGCCCGCGCAGCACCAGCCTGTCCCCGCGCACCTCGTAGGCGTCGAGGCGGGTGAGGAAGGTCATGCCGAGCAGGTTCTCGCGCAGGTCGCCGGGCCGGGCGACGAGCGCGCGGACGCTTCGTTCCTCGATGGATCCGATCGCGAGGCGCTCGATCGTGATCGGCGCGGCCCGGGTCGCGCCGTTCGCGGTCGAGACGGTGACGCTGTAGTCGAGGCGGCTCGCCGGCCAGCCGAGGCGCGCGGCGTCGTCTGCGGTGAGCACGACGGCGGTCGCGCCGGTGTCGAAGACGAAGTCGAGCGGCACGCCGTTGGCGCGGCCGCCGAGCGCGAACGAGCCGCCGTCCATGTAGGCGACGACCTCGCGATAGCCCGACGTCGTCGACCGCGGCGCCTCGTGCGCCGGGGCGGCGCGGGTGTGCACCGCAGACGGCTCCACCCGTGCGACGAGATCGCCGATAATCTGCGTCGCCGCGCCGTCGCGCAGGGCGAGGAGGCCCGCGACGCCGAGCCCCACGATGAGGATCGTGGTCGCGGCGCCTTTCAGCACGGAGAGGAATCGCCCGCCGACGAGGGCCAGCGCGGCCATGGCGAGGCTGAAAGCGGCGACGGTGGCGAGCGTCGCCGTTCCGACGCCCTCCTGCGCCCCGATCGCGCCCCAGAGGCTCTCGAGCATGATCCGACCTCCGGCCGCACGCGACAACGGCCCGGATCCCTTCCGGGACGGGCCGTCGTCTCATAGCGTGATCGGATGAACGCGGCGTTTCCGGGCGGTCTCAGCGGCGGCGCACGAAGTCGTCGAACAGACCGTCGCCGTTCAGGTCGCGGCGCACCACGACCGTGCCGTCCGGACGGCGCACGCGGATCGTCTCGTAGTAGCCGTCGCCGTCGAGGTCCTGCCGCGCGACGATACGGCCCCCGCCGCCGGGGGCGGGGCGGCGATAATCGCGGCCTCCGTCCCAGTCGTCGCGATAGCGGCGACGATCGTAGCGATCGTCGTAGCGCGGCGCCGTGCCGAAACCGAACTCGAAGGTGATGCCCGGCGCGGGGCGCACGCGGTCGCGATAGCCGTAGGCGGGGGCATGCGCGGGCGGCGCGCGGCGGGCGGTCCGCTCGCCGAGATAGCGGGCGCTCGCCCAGCCCTCGCGGCCGCGATACTCGACGCGGCACCAGCCGCTCCGGCAGCCCTCGACGTCCACGACGGCGCCGCCGGGCATCGTGGCGATGACCTGATAGTTCGTGCCCGGCCCCGTGCGCAGGTTGAGGTCTCGGGAAACCTCGGCGGGGTAGGCCCAAGCCGCTCCGCTGACGAGTACGGCCGCGGCGGCGAGGCCGAGGCGCTTGAGGACAGTCTTCGCAGCCATGGTCTTGCTCCTTTGTCGCCACGCTTCGGCCCGCTTACCGGCGAGTCGCAGAAGAGGCGGCGCATCTGTTCGTCGCATGGGGGGCGAACCCCGTGTCATCGTGATCGGTTTCATAGGGACTGCGCGCTGAACGCAGGCTGAATGCTTCGTTCACCGTCCGTGCGATTGCGCTCCGACGGGCGAGGCCCCATCTTGCGGGCCATGGAACGCCGCCCACGCCAGCCGGATCTCGACGCCCTCTTCGACGCCGCCAAGGCCGCTGCCGCCTGTGCGCCGCGTGTCGCCGCGCGCGGCGCCATCCGCGGCTACCAGCTGACCCTGTCCGGGCTTGTCGGGCGGCAGTGCCGGCACCTGCCGTCGTGCTCGGAGTACACGTCCGAGGCGATCGGCCGCTACGGGCTGTGGGCCGGCGGCTGGATGGGGGTCGCCCGGATCTGCCGCTGCGGCCCGTTCGGCACGCACGGCATCGACAACGTGCCGGACACGTTGCCCGCGGCGGGACGGTGGTATAGACCCTGGGCCTTCGGCCGCTGGCGGGGCGTGAATGGCCCACCCGCGAGCGAGGGCTCGCCAGACGACGGCGGCGCGGCCCGCAGCTGAGCATCCCGAGAGCCGTCCATCCCGCTTACCTGCCTCGTTCGCAGGAGTGAGCAAGGAGTGCCCGATGATCACCCTCACCTTCCCCGACGGCGCGCAGCGCGAGTACCCGGACCCGGTGTCCGGTCGCGCCGTGGCCGAGTCGATCGCGAAGTCGCTCGCCAAGAAGGCGGTGGCGATGGCGATCGACGGCGAGGTCCGCGACCTCTCCGACGAGATCCGCGCCGACGCCGCGATCGAGTTCGTGACGCGCGAGGACCCGCGCGCGCTGGAGCTCATCCGCCACGATTGCGCGCACGTGCTCGCCGAAGCCGTGCAGGCGCTCTATCCGGGCACGCAGGTGACGATCGGGCCGGTGATCGACAACGGCTTCTACTACGACTTCGCCCGCGAGGAGCCGTTCACCCCCGACGACTTCGCCGCGATCGAGGCGAAGATGCGCGAGCTGATCAAGGCGGACCGGCCCTTCACCAAGGAGGTCTGGTCGCGCGACCGGGCGAAGGAGGTGTTCGCGCAGAAGGGCGAGAGCTTCAAGGTCGAGCTCGTCGAGGCGATCCCCGCCGACCAGGACCTGAAGATCTACTACCAGGGGGACTGGTTCGACCTCTGCCGCGGCCCGCACATGCCCTCCACGGGCCGGATCGGCGACGCCTTCAAGCTGATGAAGGTGGCCGGCGCCTATTGGCGCGGCGATTCGAACAACCCGATGCTGACCCGCATCTACGGCACCGCCTGGGCCACCAGGGAGGACCTCGAGCTCTATCTCCACCAGCTCGAGGAGGCGGAGAAGCGCGACCACCGCCGGCTCGGGCGCGAGATGGACCTCTTCCACTTCCAGGAGGAGGGTCCCGGCGTCGTGTTCTGGCACCCCAAGGGTTGGAGCCTGTTCCAGAGCCTCGTCTCCTACATGCGCCGGCGTCTCGAGGGCGACTATGACGAGGTCAACGCACCGCAGATCCTCGACAAGTCGCTTTGGGAGACCTCCGGGCACTGGGGCTGGTACCGCGAGAACATGTTCGCGGCCCAGTCCGCCGGCGAGGAGGCGGAGGACAAGCGTTGGTTCGCCCTGAAGCCGATGAACTGCCCGGGCCACGTGCAGATCTTCAAGCACGGGCTGAAGTCCTACCGCGACCTGCCGCTGCGGCTCGCCGAGTTCGGCGTGGTGCACCGCTACGAGCCGTCGGGCGCCATGCACGGGCTGATGCGGGTTCGCGGCTTCACGCAGGACGACGCCCACGTGTTCTGCACCGAGGAGCAGCTCGCCGACGAGTGCCTGAAGATCAACGACCTGATCCTCTCGACCTACGCCGATTTCGGCTTTCAGGAGATCGTCGTGAAGCTCTCCACGCGCCCCGAGAAGCGCGTGGGCTCCGACGCCTCGTGGGATCACGCGGAGGCCGTGATGGCGCGCGTGCTCGAGGACATCGAGAAGAAGGCCGGCGGGCGCGTCAAGACCGCGATCAACCCGGGCGAAGGCGCCTTCTACGGGCCGAAGTTCGAGTACGTGCTCCGCGACGCCATCGGGCGCGACTGGCAGTGCGGCACGACGCAGGTGGACTTCAACCTGCCGGAGCGGTTCGGCGCCTTCTACGTCGATGCCGACGGCACGAAGAAGATGCCCGTCATGGTCCACCGCGCCATCTGCGGCTCGATGGAGCGCTTCCTCGGCATCCTGATCGAGCACTATGCCGGCCACTTCCCGCTCTGGATCGCGCCGCAGCAGGTGGTGGTGTGCACCATCACCTCCGAGGCGGACGACTACGCGATGCAGGTGGCGGCGGCGGCCAAGCGCGCGGGCCTGCGCGTCGTGGCCGACACGCGCAACGAGAAGATCACCTACAAGGTGCGCGAGCACTCCCACGCCAAGATCCCGGCGATCCTCGTCGTCGGCAAGCGCGAGGCCGCCGAGCGCACGGTGAACGTGCGCCGCCTCGGCTCGCAGGCGCAGACCAGCATGGGGCTCGAGGAGGCGCTCGAGGCCCTCGTCGCGGAGGCGGTGGCCCCGGACGTCGAGCGCGCGCACGCGATGCCCGCGGAGTGGCTGCCGAGCGAGGGCGTGCAGCTGGATGGGCAGCACGAGCACGTGACGCGGTGAGGTGGGGGCGGCGCGCGCGCCGCGTCGCTCCTGCGAAAACGAAAACGGGGGAGGGCTCGCGCCTTCCCCCGTTCCGTATCGAGGCTCGAAACGCCGGAGTTTCCTCCGGCATCGGCGCTCTTTCGGCGCCTGTCCCGTCCCGGCCTCCCCGTCGAAGCAAAGTCCAGAAGCCAGGAGACGATGCACGTTCCGCGGGCTCCCGGCAACGGTAAGCGTCTGTTAAGGTTAACCAAAGCTTTAGAGCGCGGACTCCCCCGCGGGGCATGGCCTTCGCGGTTCGATCGGCCGATGAAGGAAGGCGCGCCGCGCCTGTCGCGAAACGGGGCTCACCGCCCCTCGGTGGCACGGTCTCGGCGGCACGCGCGGTCGACGGCCGAGAGTGGAGACGACGCAATGAAGCACCCGGCGACGCGGATGCTGTTTTCCTATTGGGACGCCCTGCGCGGCGAACGCGCGGCGCCCGAGCGCGGCGAGATCGAGCCGGGCGAGATCCGCCACATCCTCGCCGACACGTTCGTGCTCGAGCTCGACGCCCAGCGCGAGGCGCGCTTCCGGCTCGCCGGGACCCGAATCTGCGGCCTGATGGGACGCGAGCTGCGCGACGGGCGCCTCGTCGACCTGTGGCCCGAGCGCGCCCGGCACGACATGCGCAAGAACCTCGACATCGTGGTGGACGAGACCGCGGGCATCGTCTGCGGGTTGGTCGGCGCGACCAACGAGGGCGACACGGTCGATCTCGAGCTCTTGATCCTGCCCCTGCGGCATCGTGGCCGGCCGAACGCCCGCGCGCTGGGCTGCCTGTCCGCCCAGGCCGTCCCGGACTGGATCGGCTATCACACGCTGTGCGCACTCACCACCGTGTCGATGCGGGTCATCTGGCCCGCGGGCCGCCCGCTCGACGTCGTCGCGCCGGCGCTCGACGCGACCGAGCGGCGCCGCCGCTTCGTCGTCCACGACGGCGGCCGGATGTGAAACCGAGGATCGACGTGAGCGTCGATCGCGGCATCGGAAAGCGCCTCTTAACCAAACGTGCTTAAGGTCCGACCTCGCACCATCGATCTGGTCGAGGCGAGTAGAAGCATGTCCGGTTCGTCCCTGACGCTGCCGAAGGAGAGCGCACTCCCGTTGCGCCGCACCGACAGGCGTCAGCATGCGCGCGTGAAGGTCGTCCTGCTCGGACGCTACATGCTGCGCAACATGCAGGAATATCCCTGCCAGAGCATCGATTTCTCTCCGGGCGGGGTGGCGCTCGTCGCGCCCGTGCGCGGTGAGATCGGCGAGCGGGTGGTGTGCTATTTCGAGCATATCGGCCGGGTCGAGGGGACGATCGCGCGCCACACCGAGCGGGGGTTCGCGCTCTCGATCGCGGCGACCGCGCGCAAGCGCGACAAGCTCGCCTCCCAGCTCACCTGGCTCGCCAACCGCCACGAGCTCGGCCTGCCCGAGGATCGCCGCCACGAGCGCATCACGCCGGTGCACAAGGCGGTCGTGCTCAAGCTCGACGAGGGCATCGAGCTCCCGGCGACGCTGATCGACGTGTCGATCTCGGGCGCTGGCATCGCGCTCGACAAGCGGCCCGGCATCGGAGCGGGGCTCCTCGTGGGCTCGACCCCCGCCAAGGTGGTGCGCCATTTCCAGAACGGGATCGCGGTGGAGTTCCTGCTGCAGATCTCGCCCGACAAGTTCGACGAGAACATCGTGCTGTGAGCGACACATCCGCTGGCACCAGTGCCCTCGCAGGCGCTGGACCGGGGCCTGGGCCTCGAGCCGACATGGTCCGACGCGAGCGCCCGCCCGCCGCCCCTCAAAGCGGCAAGTTGTCGTGCTTCTTCCAGGGCAGCTCGACTTCCTTCGAGCGCAGCAGCGCCAGCGCACGCGAGATGCGCTTGCGGGTGGAGTGGGGCATGATCACCTCGTCGACGTAGCCGCGCTCGGCGGCCGCGAAGGGGCTCATGAACCGGTCCTCGTATTCCTTGGTGCGGGCTGCGAGCTTCTCGGGGTCGTCCGCGTCCTGGCGGAAGATGATCTCCACCGCGCCCTTGGCGCCCATCACCGCGATCTGGGCAGACGGCCACGCGTAGTTGACGTCGCCGCCGATGTGCTTGGACGCCATCACCACGTAGGCGCCGCCATAGGCCTTGCGGGTGATGACCGTCACCATCGGCACGGTGGCCTGGGTGAAGGCGAAGAGCAGCTTCGCGCCGTGCTTGATCAGCCCGCCGTATTCCTGCGACGTGCCCGGCAGGAAGCCCGGCACGTCGACGAAGGTCACGAGCGGGATCGAGAACGCGTCGCAGAAGCGCACGAAGCGCGCCGCCTTGCGCGAGGCGTCGCTGTCCAGCACCCCGGCGAGCACCATCGGCTGGTTCGCCACGACGCCGACCGTGCGGCCCTCGATGCGGCCGAAGCCTGTGACGATGTTCTTGGCGAAGCCTTCCTGGATCTCGAAGAAGTCGCCCTCGTCCAGAACCTTCGTGATCAACTCCTTCATGTCGTAGGGCTTGTTCGGATTGTCCGGCACCAGCGTGTCGAGGGACGGCTCGACGCGCTCGCCGTCGTCGAACGAATCCCATTCCGGCGCGCCGTCGAGGTTGTTGGCCGGCAGGAAGTCGATCAGCCGGCGGACCTGCAGCAGCGCCTCCACGTCGTTGTCGAAGGCGCCGTCGGCGACCGAGGACTTCGTCGTGTGCACCCGCGCGCCGCCGAGTTCCTCGGAGGTGACGGTCTCGTTGGTGACGGTCTTCACCACGTCGGGGCCGGTGACGAACATGTAGCTCGTGTCGCGGACCATGAAGATGAAGTCCGTCATCGCCGGGGAGTAGACGTCGCCGCCGGCGCAGGGTCCCATGATCACCGAGATCTGCGGCACCACGCCCGAGGCGCGCACGTTGCGCTCGAACACCTCGCCGTAGCCGCCGAGCGCCGCGACGCCCTCCTGGATGCGCGCGCCGCCGGCGTCGAACAGGCCGATGATCGGCGCGCGCATGCGCAGCGCCATGTCCTGCACCTTGATGATCTTCTGCGCGTGCGCCTCCGAAAGCGAGCCGCCGAACACCGTGAAGTCCTTGGAGAAGACGAACACCGCGCGGCCGTTGATCGTGCCGTAGCCCGTGATGACGCCGTCGCCGCGGATCTTCTGGTCCTGCATGCCGAAGTCCGCGCAGCGGTGCTGCACGTACATGTCGAACTCCTCGAAGGACCCCTCGTCGAGGAGCAGCCCGATGCGCTCGCGCGCGGTGAGCTTGCCGCGCTTGTGCTGCGCGTCGATGCGCCGCTCGCCGCCGCCGAGCCGCGCCTGAGCCCGCTGCTCCTCGAGCCTCTCCAGGATGTCCTTCATCGACGCCTCGCGTGTGGATGCCGTGTGCTCGCGGCTTAGCATGGCGGGGGCGCGGGGGGGAATGGGAAGAAAGGGGGAGGGGGACGGGGTGGGGTGTGATATGAGGGGATTGCATGCGCCAAAGGGGCAAGGGACGATGAAGGACTCAAAGGAGCGAGGCCCGCACCTCCGGAAGGACCGTGCCGTCGCACCGATCGACGAGACTGCCGAGCGTGTTCGTGACCTCGCGAGCAGCGCGTCTCGAGGCGATGTAGCGATCGAGCCACTCGATCCTGTCGTGGCCTTCATGAGGCGCATGCGCGGGCGGTTGAAGCACCTGCCGCGGCTGGAGTGCTGATCCGCGAGCGCTCTGCTCGATTCTGACGGCTCAGGCTTGCGGGCCGGCAGCGTTGCGGTCATATTACCGGCTAGATATTCGGAGAGCAACATGAGCCGAGCGCAGCGTCGAGCGGTAGACAACTATCGCCATCGCCTCACGGAAAGAGGCTGGAGCCGCTTCGAGGTGGTGGGCCTGGAAGCGGACAAGACGCTTCTGCGGTCGTTGGCGCGCCGCCTCGCCGACCAAACCGCCGAGAGCGCAGAGCTGCGTGCGTCGATCGGCAGAGCGCTGACGGACGAGAAGCCGCGAAAAGGCGGCGTTCTCGCGGCGTTGCGGCGCTCGCCGCTCGTCGGCGCCGAACTCGACCTCTCGCGATCGAGCGAGCAGGGGCGCGACGTCGACTTCTGATGCGCTTCCTGCTCGACACCAACGTCATCAGCGCGGTGACGAAACCGCAGCCGCCGCCCTCACTGCTCGAATGGATGGCGGAACGAGACGATGCGGAACTTTTCGTCGCGTCCCTCACCGTCGGAAAGATCAGGCGTGGCATCTTGCAGATGCCTCTTGGGAAGAGACGGGATGCGCTCAACGCCTGGTTCGACGGTCCGGAGGGGCCGCTCTTGCTTTTCGCCGGTCGCATCCTTCCGTTCGACGACAGCACGGCTCTCGTTTGGGCGGAACTCATGGCCGAGGGTGTGAAGAGGGGACGCCCGCGTAGCGCGCTCGACACGATCATCGCAGCCGTCGCCATCGCGAACAATTGCGTCGTTGCGACGGACAACGGGCGCGATTTTTCCGGCGTTGAGGTCGTCAATCCGCTGCGAACTTGATCGAACTGACGCCCTCCGCTCACTCCCCAAATAGTTCCCCCTTCCGTCACCCCTGCGGCGATGCGTCCCTGTCCCCCGCGCCTCTTCGCATTCCGCCCGCCATGGAATAACCTCACCCCGGCGCACATCTGCGGGCCGCAACGCCCGTCCACCGCCGCGCGCCGGCCGCGGATCAGGAACCTCATGGTCAAGTACAGCGCTCTCTTCGCCCTCGCGGGCGTCGTCCTGATGGGGCTTTCGCTCCTCACCGAGCTCCCCGTCTCGCCGCTCGTCCCCATCGCGACGCTGACGCTCGCCGTCGTGCTCTGGCTGGCGCGCGAGGTCTCGGCCTTCATCCGCATCCTGATCGCGCTGATCGCCGGCGCCCACGTGCTGCTCGCGGCGCTCTACCTGATCGACGCGCTCGGCGCGATGCCGGCCTTCATGGCGGATTTCACGCCCCCGGTCTCGATGCCGGCGGCGGCGGGAATCTTCGCGGCGGTGATCGCGCTCGTCGGTCGCCTGCCGGTGATCCGCCAGATCACCATCCTCACCGACCCCTACTTCACCTCGACCGAGATGGGCGTGGTGCGGATCTGGCCGTTTCCCACCGTGCGCGCCCAGGAGCGCTACATCGGCACGACGATCCTGGCCATGGTCGTGACCATGCAGTTCGCGCTCGTCGCGATCTCGGTGCGGCTGTCCTACTGGAACCGGGACTGGTTCAACGCCATCCAGGAGCGCGACGCGGAGACCTTCTGGCGCCTGCTGCTGACCGTGTGGGTGTTCTGGGTCGTCGTCGCGGTGACGATGGCGATCTACCAGTACGCGATCCGCATGACGCTCGACATGCGCTGGCGCGCCTGGCTGACCGAGCACTACACCGCGCGCTGGCTCTCGGAGGCGACGCAGTACCGGATGCAGGTCTTCGGCGAGCAGACCGACAACCCCGACCAGCGCATCCAGGAGGACCTCAACAAGTTCACCTCGATGACGCTGTCGCTGACGCTGGGCGTCCTCGCCCAGGTCTCGACGCTGGTGTCCTTCTCCGTGATCCTGTGGACGATCTCGGCGGACTTCACCTTCCCGGGCACCGACGTCGAGGTGCCGGGCCTGCTGTTCTGGATCGCGCTCGTCTACGCCGTCGTCGCAACCTGGGTGACGCATCTGATCGGGCGCCCGCTGATCCGGCTCAACTTCCTCCAGGAGAAGTACGAGGCCGACTTCCGCTTCTCGCTGGCCCGCATGCGCGAATACGCCGAGCAGGTGTCACTCCTGCGCGGCGAGAAGGCCGAGCGGGCGAGCCTCGGGCGCCAGTTCTCGCTGGTGATGGACAACTTCTTCCGCCAGGTGAGCATCTCGAAGCGGCTCATCGCCTTCACGTCGTTCTACGACTACTCCAACTCGGTCGTGCCCTACGTGATCGCCGCGCCGTTCTATTTCGCCGGCACGATCCAGCTCGGCGTGATGACCCAGACCGCCGGCGCCTTCGCCCGCGTGGAGGGGGCGCTGTCCTTCTTCATCAACGCCTACCAGACGCTCGCCGCCTACAAGGCCGTGGTCGACCGCCTCACCTCCTTCGAGACCTCGATCGACCGCGCCCGCACGGCGGCGAAGAAGACCGGCGAGATCGCCCTTCTCGATCACGACGACCCCGACCTGCGGATCGAGGGCCTCGTCGTGCGCTTGCCCGACGGCCAGGCGATCGTGCGCGCCGAGCGGCTCTCGCTGAAGCCGGGGACCTCGGTCCTGCTGGCCGGCCCGTCGGGCACCGGCAAGTCGACGCTGTTCCGGGCGATCTCGGGCATCTGGCCCTTCGGCGAGGGCGCGGTGAAGCGTCCGCGCGGCGCGGACATCATGCTCCTGCCCCAGCGCCCCTACCTCCCCGGCGGCACGCTCCGCGGCGCCGTCGCCTACCCCTCGGCGGAGGACCTCTACGAGGACGCCGCGATCATCGCCGCCTTGGAGAAGGTGCGCCTGTCCCACCTCGCCCCGCTCATCGGCGAGGACCGGATCTGGGCGCAGACGCTGTCACTGGGCGAGCAGCAGCGCCTGGGGGTCGCCCGCGCGCTGCTCGCCAAGCCCGACTGGCTGCTGCTCGACGAATCGACCGCCGCCATGGACGAGCCCACCGAGGAGGCGATCTACCGCGTGATGCGCGAGGAGCTGCCGGGCACGACGGTGGTCTCCATCGGCCACCGCTCGACGCTCAACGCCTTCCACCAGCGCCGCGTCGACATGACGATGGGCAAGGACGGGCTCTACGAGCCGGCGGACGTGGGGGAGAAGGCGGAGGCGGCGGAGTAGGATATCCTTCCCTGTAGGGGAAGGTGGCTCGGCGAAGCCGAGACGGATGGGGCACGCCGCCAGGCGTGTTCCGCGAAGCGGAAACGGCGCGCCGCTTCTGGATGCGTCCCGACCTACCCCAGCCCGTTTCGGCTTCGCCGAACGCGCGTCCCGCGCGCCCCATCCGTCACCGCGCTCCGCGCGGCGCCACCTTCCCCTACAGGGAAGGAGAGCCGCGTACCCAATCACCCCTCCCGATACAACATCGCCGCCGCTTCGAACTCCCGCCGCCGCCCCTCCCGCCTGGCGGTGGCCGCCGCGTCGGCGCCCCAGACGCGCTCCTGGTGGAGTTCGTCGACATGGGCCGCGCGCCACGCGTCCTCCGCCGAAAGCGCCGCGTCGGCGACGGCCAGCGCGATCAGCGCCGAGCCGGTGAGGGTGGTCATCACGTTGAGCGCCGCGAGCGCGAAGGGGGAGGTCTCGCGCGCCACGCGCGCCGCGACGGCCTCGAGCGCCTCGGGCGGCTGGTCGATGAACATCACGCCCTCGGCCAGCACGAAGCGCGCGCCCCAGCGTTCGCGGGCGACGGCGAGGACCGGGTCCCAGGCCGCGGCCTGGGCGGCGACGAGCGCCTCGGGCTCGCCGGCGCGGTAGCAGACGAGGTCCGAGCCCGCATACTTCACCACCTCGGCGGCCACGGGCTCCATCGCCTGCGCCACGCCGTCGATGGCCGAGTTGAGGAGGCGCGTGAGCGGCATGGTCCCGGGGTCGATCCGCTCGCCCTGCGCCGCCCATTCCGCCGCGAGCGCCTCGCCGGCGTCCCGCGTGGGGGCGACGAGGGGGCGCTTGCCGGGCGTCTTCGCGCCGCGCCCGTCGAGCCGCAGCGCGTAGCCGGCCTCGGTCTTCTCCGCCGAGGCCGTCTCGTAGAAGCGCCGGGGCAGCTCGGGCGTCAGGTTCGCGCGCGCCGCCGTGCGGGGATCGACCTTGGTCTCGCCGGGCTGGGGCGCGAGATCGCGCCAGAAATCGTCGGACATGGGGTACCTTTCTCGGGCCTGCTCACTGGTGAGATAAGGCCCTCCGGGGTTGACGCAATCCCGACCGTCACCCCCGCCACAGCCCGTCCAGCGCCGGGACGAGGTCGGCGAAGCGGTCGACGATCGTGTGCGCGCCGCGGTCGCTGAGCGCACCCACGCCGTGGAAGCCGTACGAGACGCCGATGGCGGATATGCCCGCCGCGCGGGCCATGTCCATGTCGAAGGTCGTATCGCCCACCATCGCGGCGTCCCCCGCCGCGATGCCGGTCTGCGCCAGCGCCCGGCGGATCATGCCGGGATGGGGCTTGGAGGGCGCGTCGTCCGCGGTCTGGATCGTGGCGAACAGATCGTCCCAACCCTCGCGATCGACGAGATGGTCGACGCCGCGCCGGCTCTTGCCGGTGGCGATCCCGAGCAGCACGTCCTCGCGCCGAGAGAGCGCGGCAAGCGTGTCGCGCACGCCGGGATAGAGCGGCTCGGCGTGGGTCGCATCCGCGCGCAGCTTGAAGAACACGTCGCGGTAGGTCTGCGCCATCGCGTCGGCGAGGCCGTCGTCACGCCCCTCGCCCAGCAGCACCCGGAACGCCTCCGGAAGCGAAAGCCCGACGATCGAGAGCGAGCGCTCCCGCGTCGGCGGCGCGAGGCCGTGCGTACGAAACGTCCGGCGCTGCGCCTCGACGATGATCGCCTGGCTGTCGACGAGCGTGCCGTCGACGTCCAGGATGACGAGGCGCAGGCGGCTCATGTCAGTCCTCGTCCTCGTCGTCCTCGTCGAGGCCGTCGATCGGCACGAGGAACATGACGACGGGCTCGTCGTCCTCGTCCGGCTCCTCGTCCATCTCGGCCTCGTCGAAGGCCTCGATCTCCTCCTCGGTGGCGGGACGGACCTTGAGCGGGCTCTCGCCGTCCCAGACCTGCTTGCCCTCGCTCTCGAGCTCGATCATCTCGTCGGCGAGGCTCTCCAGCAGCTCGCGGGCTTCGGCTTCGGGGGTGGCGTCGGTGACGGCGATGGCGCGGCCGTCGATCTCGAGCGTGAACATGGGTGTCGTCCTTTCGGCGTGTCGCGGCCGGGTTTGGGATCGTGGATCAGGCCTCCGGAGCCTCGACGATCGGATCGTACGCGTCCGTCTCGAGGCCCAGGAGGTTGAAGGTCTGCTGCATGTGCGGCGGCAGCGGCGCGGTGACGTCGATGGGCTTGCCGGTGCGCGGATGCGGCACGACGATGCGCCGCGCGAGCAGGTGCAGCCGGCTCTGGATGCCGCCGGGCAGCTCCCAGTTCTCGATGTTGAAGTATTTCGGGTCGCCGATGATCGGGTGCCCGATCGAGGCGGCGTGGACGCGCAGCTGGTGCGTGCGCCCGGTGACCGGCTTCAGCGACACCCAGGCGAGCTTCTGTGCCGACGCCTCCACGACGGCGTAATAGGTGAGCGCGTGCTCCGCGCCCTCCTCGCCGTGCTCGGCGACGCGCATGCGGCTGTCGCCGTCGGGCAGCATCTCCTTGGCGATGTAGGTCGAGACGCGGCCCTGGCGCGTCTTCGGCACGCCCGCCACGATCGCCCAGTACACCTTGCGGGTGGTGCGCGAGCGGAAGCTCTTGGCCAGCACGCTCGCCGCGAAGCGCGACTTGGCGACGACGAGGCAGCCCGACGTCTCCTTGTCGAGCCGGTGGACGAGGCGGGGCTTCTCGCCCTTCTCGTTGCGCATCGCCTCGAGCAGGCCGTCGACGTGGCGCGTCGTGCCCGATCCGCCCTGCGAGGCGAGGCCCGCGGGTTTGTCGATGACGAGCACGTCCTTGTCCTCGTAGAGCGTGATGCCCTTGAGGAACTCGAGGTCGCTCTCGTTACGTGTCGGCGAGCGCGGGCGCTGCTCCTCCATCTTCAGCGGCGGCACGCGCACGCTGGCCCCGGCGGCGATCCGGTCGTTGGGCTTCACGCGCTTGCCGTCGACCCTGAGCTGCCCGGTGCGGATGATGCGCTGGAGGTGGGTGAAGGCGAGCTGCGGAAAGCGCGCCGCCAGGAACCGGTCGAGGCGCATGTCCTGCTCGTCGGGCTCCACGATCAGCGTCTGGATGCCGGTGGCGAGGGTCGCCGTGGTCGCCGCCCTCTGGACGCGCTTGGAGGGCGTGGTGGGCGCGGTCTGGGTAGACGGCGGGGCGGCCGCCTTGGGCGCCGCGGGCGTCTTCGCCGCTGCGGGCGTCTTCGTTGCCGCGGGCTTCACCGCGCGCGGACCGGCGGCTTTCGGCTTGGCGGCCGCTTTCGGCCGCGACGGCTTGCCCGACCCGGGGCGCGCGTCCTTGCGCGCACCGGAATCCTGCCGGGCGAGCTTGCGCGATGTCTGGCGGGGGCCGCCGCGGGGGGATCTCGTCTGCGTCATGCGCGAGGCTCTACCACCGCGGCGCGCCGGCGGCAAACGGGTTCGGCCCCCCCGGTCCGACTGCCTCGCCCCGCATCATCGCATGTCTTCGGGCTCGCGATAATGCGCGAAGCCGTCGACCGACCCGATGCTCGCCATGAACGGGGCGAAGCGTGGGTCGGACTGAACCTGCCGGCCGGCTGCCTCGGCCTCGGCGAGCGACCGCCAGACCACGATGTCGATACGTTTCGTCGGGTCGGCCACGTCGATGAGCTTCGTCCAGCCGACGAAGCCGGGGATGGTCCGCAGGTGCTGTTCGACGCGGGCGCGCTCGGCGTCTGCGGCGGCGGGATCGGGAACGGTGTAGAGCACGACCTCGTAGGCGGGCTCGGCGAGGGCCGACGTCGAGGCGAGTGCTGCGGCGAGGGCGAGGATGGAGACGGGACGGGTCATGGCGTGCCTCTGTTCGGACTGGATGACGGCTTGACCATACGCCATGGCTCCTGCCAGCATTCTGTCAGGAGGATCGCGTCGTGCGCCGGGCCGAGCGCCTTTTCCGCATCATGGGCTTGCTGCGCGGCGGCCGGGTCCTCACCGCTCGGCAGATCGGAGCGGCGCTCGAGGTGTCCGAGAGGACGATCTATCGCGATATCGCGCACCTTCAGGCCTCCGGCGTCCCGATCGACGGTGCTGCGGGTTTCGGCTACGTCGCCGGACGCGGCTATGAACTCCCGGCCTTCGCGTTCACGCACGAGCAGGTCGAGGCCTTGGCGCTCGGCGCCGCGTTCGTGATCGCCGCCGGCGACCCTGACTTGGCGCGCGCGGCCGCCGAGGCGCGGGCAAAGCTGGAGGCCGCTCTGCCGGAGGCGCGCGCCGGCGCCCTGGAGGCGTCCCCCCTCGCCGCTATTCGGCGCGCATCCGGGAAGGCGCGTCCCGTGGCGGCGCTCTTCCGGCGCGCGATCCGCGAGCGTCTGCCGGCCACCTTCGCCTACGAGGCGCTGGACGGGGCGCGTAGCCACAGGCGGGTGCGGCCGCTGGCGATCACCGCCGCGACCGATTGCTGGCTACTCGGCGCCTGGGACGAGGAGCGCGAGGCCTTCCGCGATTTTCGCCTCGACCGGATCGGCGAGGCGGCGGTCGGCGCGGAGCCGGTCCCGCACGAGCCCGGGCGCGATCTCGCGGGCTATCTCGCCCATCACCGCGCGCTGCGCGAGGCGGTCGAGCGGGACGGCGCGCGGTGAGCCTCGGGCTCCGCGCGGGGCCTCGTGGCGGCGATCCTTCCCCAGTTGCGCGCCTTCGCGATTCTCCGGCTTGCATGTCGTTCGACATCGTACTATACAGTTCGACATCGAACCAACGGAGCCCGTTCATGTCCCTCGACCGCCGCCGCTTCCTCGCCCTCCTGGGCGGAACCGCAATCCTCGCCGCCGATCTGGCGAGCGCCCGCATCGCCCGCGCCGCCGCCCCTCCCGGAACGCCCTCGGCCCTCGCGCCGTGGTTCGCCGCCGGGACGGGCGAGACCGAGATGCGCCGCCGCGCGCTGTCCTGGGCGGTGCTGGCGCCGAGCCCGCACAACCGCCAGCCCTGGCGCGTCGCGCTCGACGGTGAGGACGCGATCACGCTCTACTGCGATCTCGAGCGTCGCTTGCCCCATACCGACCCGTTCGACCGGCAGGTGACGATCGGCCTCGGCGCCTTCCTGGAGACGCTCGTCCTCGCCGCGGTCGAACAGGGCCACGGCGCGGAGGTCGCGCTCTTCCCCCAGGGCGAGCCCGCGCCGCGGCTCGATGCGCGCCCGGTCGCGCGGGTGCGCTTCGTCCCGGGCGCCGGCACCCCCGATCCGCTGTTCTCCGCGATTCTCGACCGGCGCTCGAACAAGGCGCCCTACGCGATGGATCGGGCGATCCCCGCGGACGCGCTCGCACAGCTCGCCGCCGCCGCCACGCATGGCGGGCGTGTCGCCACCGCGACGGACGCCGCCGAGGTGGCCGCGATCCGCGGCGTCGCGCTCTCCGCGATGCGCCTCGAGATGGAGCACGCCGTCACCGCCCAGGAGAGCATCGATCTCCTGCGCATCGGCCAGGCCGAGGTCGACGCGTCGCCGGACGGGATCGACCTCACCGGGCCGATGATCGAGGATCTCGCGGCCAAGGGCATCCTCACGCGCGAGAACGCCACCGCGGAGCTCGTCTCCGGAACGCCGGGGCCGATCCTCGGGCAGATGAGCGCCTACTCCCTCGCGCCCATCGAGGCGTCCCCCGCCTTCCTGTGGACCACGACGCCCGGCAACACGCGGGCCGACCAGATCGCGGCGGGCCGGGACTGGATGCGCCTCAACCTCGCGGCCGCCCGGCTCGGGCTCGGCATGCATCCCCTCAGCCAAGCCCTGCAGGAATTCCCCGAGATGGCCGATCACGCCGCGCGCATGCGCGCCGCGCTGGGCGCCGCGCCGGGCGAGACCCTTCAGATGCTCGGCCGCCTCGGCTATGGTCCCGAGGTTCCGCCGAGCCCGCGCTGGCCCGCGGCGACGGCGATCCGGGAGGGGTGAGGCATGGCGGGCGAGGGGAGCGAACGCGAGGCGCCGCCGGGCGCGGCGGGCGATCCCCTCGTCTTCCGGCTGATCAACGAGATCGCCATCATCGACCAGCTCGCCTCGCGGCTGTTCGATCGGCTGATGCCGGGCGCCCTCACCCTGCCGCAGTTCGTGGTGCTGAACCACTTCGTCCGGCTCGGCCGGCCCTCCAGCCCGCTGCGCCTCGCCCGCGCCTTCCAGGTGACGAAGAGCACGATGACGAACACGCTCCAGCACCTCGACCGCGCCGGCTGGGTGACGATCGCGCCGGACCCGCAGGACGCCCGCGCCAAGGTGGTGGCGATCACGCCTGCCGGCCGCGCTGCGCGCGAGGCGGCGATCGCGGTGCTCGCGCCGAGGCTCGAGGGCCTGGCGGAGGGGATCACGGCGGACGAGATCGAGGCGGCCCTGCCGCTGCTGCGGCGGCTGCGAGCCAATCTCGACGCGGAGCGGGACGGAGGGTGATTCGTCCGCCTCACGTCCGCTGGAACAGGCTCGCCTGGAAGCGCTGCTCGCTCCCCCAAGGCGTGCGATGCACGACCCGGCGCGCGGCGCGCAGGGCGAAACCCGGCCCGAACGTGGCCGCGAGGTCGTCGGGATCGTAGCGCTGGACGGGAAGTCCGCTGCAGCGCTCGGGTCCGTCGGCGGCGAAGGTCGCGATCAGCGCGTGGCCGCCGGGCCGCAGGGCGGCGGCCAGGCGCTCCAGGTAGGCCGCGCGCGCCTCCGGCGCGGTGAGGAAATGGAAAGCGGCGCGGTCGTGCCAGAGGTCGAACGTCCGCTCGGGCGCCCAGGTCGTGACGTCCGCCGTCACGAACCGCACGCGCGCCGCGTCCGTGCCGAGCCGCGCCCGCGTGCGGGCGAGCGCCGTCTCCGACAAATCGAGGAGCGTGATCTCGGCCACGCCGCGCGCGATCAACGCATCGACGAACCGTGACGTGCCCGCGCCGATGTCGACGACCGCATCGAGCGCGAGCCCCGCCGCGTCGATGAGCGCGAGCGACGTCTCCGCCCGCGGCTCGAACCAGCTCAGCGCGTCCTCGCCCTTTTCGGCGTAGACGCGCTCCCAATGCGCGCGGCGGGTCTCCGCTTCGGCGCTCGCGGCGGCTTCGCTCATCCGATGATCCTTTGCGACGACTCGGGCCGGCGCGGCCTCACCCCGCACGCGCGTCCGTCAGCTCCTTGGCGCCGCCGGGCGGCGCCTCGATGGCGGCGATGTTCTTCTTCACCGCCTCCTGTACCTTCTCGAAGGCGCGCACCTCGATCTGGCGCACGCGCTCGCGGGAGACGCCGAACTCGGTCGAGAGGTCCTCGAGCGTGATCGGGTCCTCCGAGAGGCGGCGCGCCTCGAAGATGCGGCGCTCGCGCTCGTTGAGCACGCCGAGCGCCTCGCGCAGGGCGGAGAGCCGGTTCTGGCCCTCCTCCTCGGCGGCGAGGATCGTTTCCTGCGAGGCCGAGGCGTCGACCAGCCAGTCCTGCCACTCGCCTTCGCCCTCCTCGCGCAGGGGCGCGTTCAGGGACGCGTCGCCGCCGAGCCGGCGGTTCATGTCGATCACGTCCTGCTCGGTGACGCCGAGCCGGGTCGCGATCTCCTTCACCTGGTCGGGTCGCAGGTCGCCTTCGTCCAGCGCGGAGATGCGGCTCTTGGCCTTGCGCAGGTTGAAGAACAGCTTCTTCTGATTCGCGGTGGTGCCCATCTTCACGAGGGACCACGAGCGCAGGATGTATTCCTGGATCGCGGCCTTGATCCACCACATCGCGTAGGTGGCGAGCCGGAATCCCTTGTCGGGCTCGAAGCGCTTGATGGCCTGCATCAGGCCGACATTGCCCTCCGACACGACCTCCGAGATCGGCAGGCCGTAGCCGCGATAGCCCATGGCGATCTTCGCCACGAGACGCAGATGCGAGGTGACGAGCCTGTGCGCGGCATCGGAATCGCCATGTTCCCGCCAGCGCTTGGCGAGCATGTACTCCTCCGTCGGCTCCAGCATCGGGAACTTGCGGATCTCGTCCAGGTATCGGGATAGACCGCCCTCGTTGGCGAGTACGGGTAGCGAGCCAGCCATGACTTCTCCTCCTTCGGCCCCCGCGAAGGGCGGGCCCATCGCGGTCTCCTCCGGACGACCGCGCCATCCCCCGATATAAGCCGCAGTCCCCGCGCTTGGAAGATCGGGTCGCCCCGAATGCGTACGAGGGTAACGCACCCGTGAAGAATGGTTCGCCGGAACACGTCGAATTTACCCGCCCTCGCAGCGCCCGCGCGTCAGCCGCCTTCCAGCGCCGCGAGGAGCCGCGCCATGTCCGGCGGCGGGTCCCGCTCGAATCGCATCGTCTCCCCCGTGCGGGGATGCGCGAAGCCGAGCACGGCGGCGTGCAGCGCCTGCCGGTCGAGGGCCTCGAGCGCGCCGCGCGCCTCCTCCGAGAGCCGGGCGGCCTTCGTCTTGAATCCCTTGGCGTAGAGCCCGTCCCCCAGCAGCGGATGGCCGATATGAGCCATGTGCACGCGGATCTGGTGCGTGCGCCCGGTCTCCAGCGCACAGCGCACCTTCGTGGCGACGGGCGCGCCCTCGGGCCCGTCGTAGGCCTGCGCCACCTCCCAATGCGTGATCGCCTCGCGGCCCTTGGCGATGGGCACCACCGCCATCTTCTCGCGGTTGGCCGGGCTGCGCCCGATCGGCGCGTCCACCGTGCCGTAGGTCCGCGACGGAACGCCCCAGACCAGCGCGACGTACTCGCGCTCGAGCGGGCCCGTGCGGCCGTGGTCGGCGAACTGGGCGGCGAGCGCCTTGTGGGCGGCGTCGGTCTTGGCGACGACGAGGAGCCCCGACGTGTCCTTGTCGAGGCGATGCACGATGCCCGGCCGGCGCACCCCGCCGATGCCCGACAGGCTCTCCCCGCAATGGGCGATCAGCGCGTTGACGAGCGTACCGGTCTCGTGCCCCGCCGCGGGATGCACCACGAGGCCCGGCGGCTTGTCGATCACGACGAGGTCCGCGTCCTCGTACAGGATGTCGAGGGGGATGTCCTCGCCCTCGGGCTCCGCCGGCAGGGGAGGGGGGATCACGAGCGCGAGCGCGGCCCCTTCCGGCGCCTTGGCGGAGGGGTTCGTGACGCCGCGCCCGTCGACCGTGGCGCGGCCCTCGCGGATCAAGTCCTGCACGCGCACGCGCGACAGGTCGGGGAAGGCCTGCGCCAGCACGCGGTCGAGCCGGTCCGGCGCCCCCGCATGCACGTGCGTGCGCGTCTCGTCCCCGCCGGCGAGCGCCTCCGCCACGTCCTCGTCGGGCCCCAGGACGAGCTCCTCGTCCTCGCCGATCGCGCTCGAATCGTTGTCCTGCACCAAACGTCCTCGCTTTCGGCCGTCACGGCCGAGAATTTTGCGCTTTTCGCGATCCGGGGGCTTGTGCCGCCCGCGGCCTGTGGATATACGAACCACCTCGCGCCGGCCAGCTCCCTTCGTCTAGTGGCCCAGGACGTCGCCCTCTCACGGCGAAAACAGGGGTTCGAGTCCCCTAGGGAGCGCCAGCGATTTCGAGCACTCAGCTTGATTTCCGCCGGTGTGTTTTACACGAGCTTCTCACATGACGGCCCGGCGACTCCACGCTCTGCTCGGGCGTTGCGCGAGCGCGTTTGCGATTGGACGCGTGCATCCGCGAGATGGCGGCCGCTCCCCGCGCCATGGCGCATCTCTCCTGCAAGTCGAGGGAAACCGGGCCCGCCGACCGCTCGCCGGCCGGGTCGCCCGGCCCGCGTACTCTCTCCCCTATCGCCCGCCGGGGCGAGGTGCTTCCAACCCGGCGCGTCCCGCCCTAGGTTGGAGCGAGGAAAACGGCGCGAGCACGGGCGGCGAGACATGCGCAAGGTCGTGAAGATCCTGCATTCGATAGCGGCGGGCGGCCTCATCGGCGGCCTCGCCTGCTACGCGATCCTCCTCCTCGCGGCGCCGCAGGAGACGCCGCACGCCTATGCCGAGCTGCGCCGGTCGATCGTCGTGATCAGCGACTACGTGCTGTTTCCCTCGCTCGCGATCGCGCTCGTGTCGGGCCTCGTGTCGATGATCGTGCACCGCCCCTTCCTCGACACCGGCTGGGTCTGGGTGAAGGCGCTGCTCGGCATCCTCATGTTCAAGGGCGTCCTCACGATCATGAGCGCCAAGGCGGACTACGCCGCCACCCTCTCCGCCCGGATCGTGCGCGGCGAGGCGCCGCCGGAGGCGCTCGCCGACCTCGTCGCGCTGGAATGGGGCACGCTCGCCGCCGTCGCCGCAATCGCGGTCGCGAACGTGGTCCTGGGGATCTGGCGCCCCAAGCTCGTGCGCCGCATCCCGGAGAGCGCGAAGACGGACACCGCACGCGCGGCCTGACGTCTAGGCTCGCTGCCTCGTCGGGATCGAGCGCTGGCGCTGAGGCGCGCCAGCTCGTATGGATCGGGGCGATGATGGAGAACACCACCCACCCGGAGGCGCATGCGGAGATCCGCGCGGCCGTCGCCAAGCTGTGCGCCGCCTTTCCGGATCCGTATTGGCGCGCCCTCGACCGGGAGGGGCGCTACCCCACCGACTTCGTCGCGGCGCTGACGCAGGCGGGCTGGCTCGCCGCCCTCGTGCCGGAGGACTACGGCGGCGCCGGCCTGCCGCTGTCGGCGGCGGCCGCCATCCTCGAGGAGATCCACCGCTCCGGCGGCAACGGCGCGGCGTGCCACGCGCAGATGTACGTCATGGGCACGCTCCTGCGCCACGGGTCGGACGCGCAGAAGAGCCGCTGGCTGCCGCAGGTCGCCTCCGGGAGCCTGCGACTCCAGGCCTTCGGCGTCACCGAGCCGACCTCCGGGACCGATACGACCGCGCTGAAGACCTTCGCCCGGCGCGAGGGGGACCGCTGGATCGTCAACGGCCAGAAGATCTGGACGAGCCGCGCCGAGCATTCCGACCTGATGATCCTGCTCGCCCGCACCACGCCGCGCGACGCGGTGGCGAAGCGCACCGACGGGCTCTCGGTCTTCCTCGTCGACATGCGCGGCGCGGTGGGGCGCGGCATAACCATCCGCCCGATCCGCACGATGATGAATCATGCGACGACGGAGGTCTTCTTCGACGACCTGGAGGTGCCGGCCGAGAACCTGATCGGCGAGGAGGGCCGGGGCTTCCGCTACATCCTCTCGGGGATGAACGCCGAGCGCATCCTGATCGCGGCGGAATGCGTGGGCGACGCCAAGTGGTTCATCGAGCGGGCGAGCGCCTACGCCCGCGAGCGCGTGGTCTTCGGCCGACCCATCGGCCAGAACCAGGGCGTGCAGTTTCCCATCGCAAAGTCCTACGCGCAGATGCGCGCCGCCGAGCTGATGGTACGCGAGGCGACGCGGCTCTACGAGGCGGGGGAGCCCTGCGGGGCGGAGGCCAACATGGCCAAGATGCTCGCCGCCGACGCCTCCTTCGAGGCCGCCAACGTCTGCATCCAGACCCATGGCGGCTTCGGCTTCGCGGAGGAATACGACATCGAGCGCAAGTTCCGCGAGACGCGGCTCTACCAGGTGGCGCCGATCTCGACGAACCTGATCCTGTCGCATCTCGCCGAGCACGTGCTCGGCCTGCCGCGCTCGTATTGAGCCTTACGAGAGCTTGCCGCGCTCGCGGATGTAGTCGTCGCTGGTGCGTGGCTTGGGCCGTGGGGCGTCGTGGGGGTCGAAGCTCTCGTTCACCACCGCCTGGACGCGGCAATCCTCGCACATCTGAAGCACACGCAGGCGCTGCTCGCCGGCCTCGCCTGAGAACATCCAGTGCCGGCCGCCGAGCTTCTCCATCACCCGCTCGACCGTCGCCTTCGTGCCGAAGGCCTTGCCGCATTCCACGCAACAGAACGGCTCCTCCTCCTTGATCACGCGCTTGGGCGCGTCCCAGGCGGCGAAGTCGAGCCTCGGCTCCAGCGTGATCACGCTCTCCGGGCAGGTCGCCGCGCACAGGCCGCACTGCACGCACAGGCTCTCGGTGAAGCGCAGCATCGGCCGCTCGGGATTGTCCGAGAGCGCGTCGGCGGGGCAGGCGGAGACGCAGGCGAGGCACAGCGTGCAGCCCGCGACGTCGACCACGATCCCGCCGAAGGGCGCGCCCGCGGCGAGCGGCACGACGGGGACGGGGGAGGGGGCGACCCGATGCAGCTCGCGGAAGGCGATCTCGAGCAGCTGGCGCTTCTTCGGCTGGGCGAGGAAGCTCGCGGGAACCGCCGCGCCCGATCCGGCCCGCGCCCGCGTGGCCTCGCGGGCGGCGACCCCGAGCACGTCCGGATCGTCGGTCTCGATCACGCGGACCGGGCTCTCGCCGAAGCCGAGCGCCGACAGGATCGTGCCCACCGTCTCCACCGTCCGCGCGAGGCCGTCGAGCGGGTGCTTGGGCCTGGCGCGCGCCAGGAACAGCGCGCCCGCCGCGCCGTAGGCGAAGAGCGCCGCCAGCGTCTCCGGCCCGACCTGGGTGATCTCGTTGACCGCGACGGGGATCACGGTCGCGGGCAGCCCGTCGCCGAAGCGGGCCAGCGCGTCGATCAGCGGCTCGCCGTGGTCGACGTCGTGGAACAGGATCACCGCGTCCTTGCCCCCTGCGTCCCGATAGGCGCGGGTGAGCACCCGCAGGCGCGCCACGAGATCGCCCGCGGCGGGCAGCGCGTAGGAGGCTGCGCCCGTGGGGCAGGCTGCGGCGCACTGCCCGCAGCCGGCGCAGACGGCGGGATCGATCGCGACGTGGTCGCCCGCGGGCGTGATCGCGCCGGTCGGGCAGAGGTCGAGGCAACGGGTACAGCCCACGATCTTCGAGCGCGAATGCGCGCACAGGCCCGCGTCGAAATCGACGTAGCGCGGCTTGTCGAAGGTGCCCACCAGGTTCGCCGCCTCGAACAGCGCGCGCTCGACGGCGACCGGGTCGCGCGGGTCGGCGCGGAGGTAGCCGGGGCGCAGGTCGTGGGCGGGGAAGAGCGGCGTCTCGCCCCTGAGGTCGACGATCACGTCGCAGGACGACGCCGCGCCGTCGCGGGCCGGGCCGAAGACGAGCTGCGCCCGCGAGGCGGGGGAGGGGGCGGCATAGTCGTCGATCGAGAGCTCGAACGCGCCGAGATGGCCTTGGGCGGTGCGCACGCGGCCCTGCAGGACGGGGAACTCCGCCTTGCGCGGCGGGGCGATCGCGCCCGGGCGATCGAGCAGCACGGTGACGTCGAGATGGTCGGCGAGGCGGCGCGCGGCCTCGATGGCGGTCTCGTCGCGGCCCAGCACGAGGGCGACGCCCTCGCTCTCGAGCGTCACGATCGAAGCGTCGCCCGCCGGGACGCTCGCCATGGCGAGCAGAGCCGCCATCTTCGGCCCCGCGGCCTCCGCGTCCGCGGACCAGCCGCCGGTCTCGCGGATGTTCGCGAGCGCGAAGGGGGCGCTCGCGCCCGCGTCCTCGGCCGCGTCGGCGAAGGCGGCCTCCTCCTGCGTGCAGCCGATCGTCACGGGCGCGCCGGTGGCGAAAGCGGCCTCGAGCCGGCCGATCTCGGCGCGGCAGAGCTGCGTCGCGGTCTCGAGCCGCCCGCCGCATCCGCGGGCGAGGGCGTCCGCGTCGAGGGGCATGGTGCGCTCGCAGGAGCAGGCGAAGACGATGCGATCGGGCTGTGACATGACGCGCTGTGACCCCGGGCCGGCGATGCTCTTCCGGCAATGCTCTTGCCGTGGAACGGTTTATATTGGAATAGACCCAAGGTGGGGCGATGAACAGCCACCCGCAACGAGGAAAACGCCGCGTGCCGTCATCCAGCGCCGTCGCAGCCGGGAGCGCGCTCGATCTCCCGCCGCTCTTCACCGCCGTGCGCCTGCGCGAATCGGGCGACGCCTTCGCGCATGCCTGCGCGATCGCGCCGCAGGCCGGGGCGGGGACCTTCGTGCATGTCGGCCGTTACGACCTGCTCGAGTTCGCCGTCGTGCTGGAGCCGGAGGAGCCGCTCGTCTCGGCGCGCCGCGCCTTCTTCGCCGGCATGGCGGCGCTCGCGGACGCCATCGCCGCGCATTGCCCGCCCGAGAAGGCGGTGGAATTCCTCTGGCCCGACACGATCCTCTACGACGGCGCGCTGATCGGCGGCTGCCGGCTCGGCTGGCCGGAGGGCGCGGCCGAGGACGCCGAGCCGGACTGGCTCGTCTTCGGCGGCCAGCTCATCGCCGCGCGGCTGATGGACGTCGAGGCGGGGCTCGCGCCGGATTCCACCTCGCTCGAGGAGGAGGGCTTCGCCGAGCCGCAGGCGCTGATGGAGAGCTTCGCGCGCCACCTGATGCTCCACGTCGACGCCTGGGCGAACCGCGGCTTCCGCAAGGTGGCGGACCCCTACCTCGCCCGCCTGCGGCGCGAGGCGGCGGGCGAGCGGCGCGGGATCGACGGCAACGGCGATCTCCTCGTCCACCGCACCGGCGTCGTCGGCGCCGAGCGCCGGGCGCTGCTGCCGGGCCTCGCGGCCTGCGCCTGGTACGACCCCGAGCGAAAGGGTCCGCGCCTGTGAAGCTGCCGCGCACCATCCGGCTCGACCCGTCCGACACCTTCGTCTTCGCGACGCCCGCGGAGCCGGGGCGCTTCGCGGTCACGGGCTCGTTCCTGTTCCTCGACGCCGATCCCGACGCGATGACGGGCAAGGAGCGCGCCGCCTTCCGCGCCGGCTTCGCCGACGTCGAGGCGCTGGGCTTCTCCACCCTGGTCACCGTCGTGCCCGCGACGCCGCAGGAGCACGACGCCGCCGTGGAGGCGCTGGCGCGGCAGATCGCGGTGCGCTTCTCGGCACCCACTCTCGACCACGCCCGCGCGGCGGCGGCGGAGGAGGTGGCCTACGCCGCCTCGCTCTGCGAGGCGCACGCCGAGGGCACCTTGATCGCGCTCCATCGCACGATCCGCGACGGCAAGCTCGTCGAGCAGTTCCGTACGCTGCGCCACCGGGACGCCGGTGCGCCCGGGGCCGACCGGCTGCACAGCCACGCCAAGGCGTTCATCGTCGTCGAGAGCGAGGACGAGGGAGAGGACGAGGAGGCGCCGGAGGAGCGCGTCGACCTCGTCGACATGATGAAAGGGCGGGGCGCATGAGGGAATTCTGGGTCTCGAGCGGCCACCACCTCACCCGCCGCACGCCCGAGGGCGCGCTCGCGGTGACGGACGAATTGCTGCTCGCCTATCTCGCCCGCCCCGAGGTGCTCCCGCCCGAGGAGGCCTGCGACGCCGAGCGGGCGCTCCATGCGGCGCTCATGCGCGATCCGCGCCTGCCGATTGCGCCCGCCGAGATCGCGGCGCTCGCCGATCCGGACGCGCGGGAGAACTGGGAGTTCCTGGCGGGCTTCCGCGACCGGCTCGTCGCCGCCGGCACGATTGAGGGTGCCTATGCGGGGATCGTTCGCGGGGGCGCGGCGGTGCCGCCGCTGTTCCTGTCGCAGATGGTGCACCTGATCCTGCGCAACGCGCTCGACGGCTGCCGGGACCCCTACACCTTGCGCGCCGCCGAGCTGTTCTTCCGCCCCCAGAAGGTCTCGACCTACGAGGGCTCGACGCTGCTCGCCGATCTCGAGCTGATCGAGGAGTTCGAAGCGAAGGGGCCCGCCTCGCCGCTGGTCTCCATGCTGGGCAAGTCCCTCGCGGACGAGCTCGACGTGATCGACGACGGCAATGCCTGGACCTATTGGAGCCGCTCGGACGCCCACACGATGGCGCTGCCGCTCGGCTCCGCGCGCAAGGCGCGCGACGGCCTCGCCCGGGCGATCGAGGCCTTCGTCGCCCACATGCACGGCGTCGCCTGCACCGTGACGCCGCTCGAGCGCATCGAGGACCCCTCCTGGCGCTGGTTCGTCGGCCTCGACGCCGAAGCGACCGCGATCGGCAACCGCCTCTGGCGCGGCGAGCCCGTCGGCTACGACGACCACGCCCGTGTGCTCTGCCTCATGCGCCTCGATTTCGGCACGAACGCGCCGGTCGAGCCGCGGGTGACCGGCGCGCCGGTCTATCTCATCCTGGCGATGACCCCGGACAAGGTGGTGCGCATGAAGCCGCAGAACCTCGTGACGGGGCTGCCGCTCGTGGGGAGATCGTCATGACCCACCTCACCCTCGGCATCGTCGCGCGCCGGCGCGAGACGCAGAACCGCTGGGCGCCTGTGACGTGGGCGCCCTCCGCCGTGCTGCCGGCGGCGCCGGAGACGTCGGCCTGGACGCGGCTCGCCGCGGAGGGGCTGGAGGAGACCTGGTACGTCGGCCCCGCGTCGCTTTCCCTGCATCCCGGCGAGACGGCGCACTACCGCGACAATCTCGGCTCGGGCCGTCCGTCGGTCTGGGTGGCGCTGCGCAAGGCCGGCGAGCGTGTCGAGGTCGCGGCGGTGAGCGTCGATCCCTACGAGGGCGAGGCGCTCGCGGGCGACGAGGCGCTGCTGCTCGAGGCCCTGTCGATGCCGCCCGAGGTCGAGCGGATCGTCGCCGGCTTCGTCGCGGCGTTCCACGTCGAGCGGGAGTTCTACAAGCGCAAGCGCAAGCCCGCCGACCCGAACGCCTTCGACCGCCGCGCCCCCCGCGTGCTCGGCCTCGACGCGGACGGGCGAGCGGACCCCGACGGGGAGGGCGAGTCGTGAGCGGCGAGGGGTTCCTGTCGCGCTGGTCGCGGCGCAAGCGCCAGGACGCGGCCGAAGAGGCGCCCAAGGCCGACGACGCGCCGCCGCCGCAGGACGCCGTCGCTCCGCCGCAGGAGGCGGCCGCGCCGCAGCCGACCGATTCGCAGCCGACGCCGTCCGAGGAGGAGCTCGCCGCGCTCCCCCCGATCGAGACGATCGACGAGAATACCGACATCAGCGGCTTCCTGCGCAAGGGCGTCCCCGCCGCGTTGAAGAACGCGGCGCTGCGCCGGGCCTGGGCGGTGACGCCGGCGGTGCGCGACTACCTCGATCCGGCCCGCGACTACGCCTACGATTGGAACGTACCCGGCGGGGTGCCGGGCGACGGCCCGCTCGCACCCGGCTTCGACGCCAAGGCCCTCGCCGACCGGCTCTTCGCCGGACGTAAGACGAAGGTCGTAGAGGACGAATGCCCGTCCCCGGATGGGCAGAATACCGATGACGAGGTGTCGCGAACGGCGGGGGCGGGCACGTCCCCGACCGAGCCGGAGGGGAACGAGGACCCCGACCGCGCTGCGCCGGGCCACGGGCGCGCCGACGGGGACGGCCTCGAAAGCTCGGCAGCGTATGGCGTTGCCGCGCGTGCGCCGGCCGCGCCGCACGACCGCCTCTCCGGGAGCGAGGCGAAAAACGCGTCCGATATAAGTGATTTCCGCCCCCGTCCGCGCCGTCACGGCGGCGCGACTCCCGTCTAGAACGGTTACGAGGCGGCTTGCGGTTCGCGCCCATAGCCGGGTACTATGGAATGGTTAGAAAGAGTGCGCCCCGGGAAGAGGGCGGTTCGTGCGGGGAAACGTATGCGGGACGAAGGGCTCGATCTGGCGATCAGCGCCGCCGGTGGCGTCGGCTCTCTCGCGCGCACGTTGGGTATCTCCCAGCCGTCGGTCTCCAATTGGAGCCGCGTTCCCGCCGAGCGCGTGCTGGCGGTGGAGAGCGCCACGGGCGTCCCCCGCGACCGTCTCCGGCCGGATCTCTACCCCGACAACCCCGCTGACGATGCCGCCGAGGCGATCGACGAGATCGACCTCCTGCGCGCCCGCGAATACGACCTTCTCGCCCATCTCCTCGGCAGGGCGCCGACGGCCGAGACGCTCGAAGCCCTGCGCGGGCTGAAGGGCGATTCGAGCCCGCTCGGGATGGCGCATATCGCGCTCGCCGACGCGGCGGCGCGAATCGGGCCAGAAGCGGCGAGCCGCGAGTTCTTCGATCTGTTCATCGGGCTCGGGCGCGGCGAGCTCCTGCCCTACGCCTCCTTCTACCTCACGGGCTTCCTGCACGAGCGCCCGCTCGCGGCGGTTCGCGCGGACCTGACGTCGCTCGGCCTCGAGCGCGAGGACGGCCTGAAGGACCCCGAGGACCACGTCGCGATCCTGTGCGACGTGATGGCGGGCCTCGCCGGCCGCCGCTTCGACGCGCAGGAGAGCGCCGAGCGCGGCTTCTTCGAGCGGCACCTGAAGCCGTGGGCGCCGCGCTTCTTCGCGGACTTGGAAATCGCTCCCTCGTCGCGGCTCTACCGGGCCGTCGGTGCGGTGGGCCGCACGTTCTTCGAGATCGAGGCGGACGCCTTCGAGATCGGGGATTGAACCAAAGGGCGTGTGCGAGGGCGCGTGCGCGGGCGCGCCGACATCACGAGGGGCGGTCCGCACCGCCCGAGGCTGAAGACGGGCCCGCCCCGACGGGTCCGAGGTGGAGGACCGGATATGCGCAAGACGCACAAGGACGAGATCGCGCGCGAAGCGCTCGATCGGCGCGGGTTCCTGAAGGCCGTCGGCGGCGCCGGCAGCCTGGCGGCCGCCGTGGTCGTCGCGCCGCTCGGCGAGGCCGAGGCGTCGGAGACCGCCGACGAGAAGGTGAAGGCGCGCTATCGGGAGACCGAGCACGTCCAGGCCTTCTATCGCACCAACCGTTACTGAGGAGGCGGGTTCCATGCTCGTCAAGCGCAAGTCCTTCCAAGGAACTTCCATCGAAGGCGGGTCTCACACGGGCGCCGCCCGTCGTGCCCGCCATCCCGCGATCGTCGCGGGAATCGCCAACCAGGCGATCGACCGCCGCACCTTCCTGCGCCGATCCGGCCTCGTCGCCGGCGGGCTCGCGGCAGCCGGCACGCTCTCGCTGGGCGCCGTGCGCCGCGCCGAGGCCGGCCCGATGGTCGAGGGCGTCGCGGTCGAGACCAGGAAGAACATCTGCACCCACTGCTCGGTGGGCTGCACGGTGATCGCGGAAGTCCAGAACGGCGTCTGGGTCGGCCAGGAGCCGGCCTGGGAGAGCCCGATCAACCGCGGCACGCACTGCGCCAAGGGCGCGTCGGTCCGCGAGCTGGTCCACGGCGACCGCCGCCTGAAGTACCCGATGAAGCTCGTCGGCGGGCAGTGGACCCGCGTCTCCTGGGAGGAGGCGTTGACCGAGATCGGCGAGAAGCTCGGCACGATCCGCGAGCAGTCCGGCGCGGACAGCGTGTTCTGGCTCGGCTCGGCGAAGTTCTCCAACGAGGGCGCGTATCTCTACCGCAAGCTCGCCGCCTTCTGGGGCACGAACTCGGTCGACCATCAGGCGCGCATCTGCCACTCCACCACGGTGGCCGGCGTCGCCAACACCTGGGGCTACGGCGCCCAGACCAATTCCTACAACGACATCCGCAATTCCAAGACCATGATCATCATGGGCGGGAATCCCGCGGAGGCGCATCCGGTCTCGCTCCAGCACGTGCTCTCGGGCAAGGAGCTGAACCGCGCCAACATGATCGTCATCGATCCGCGCTTCACCCGCACCGCCGCCCACGCCACCGAATACGTGCGCATCCGTCCCGGCACCGACATCCCGGTGATCTGGGGCATGATGTGGCACATCTTCGAGAACGGCTGGGAGGACAAGGACTTCATCGCCAAGCGCGTCTACGGCATGGACGAGGTCCGCAAGGAAGTCGCCAAGTGGACGCCCGAGGAGGTCGAGCGCGTCTCCGGCGTGCCGGGCGAGCAGCTCAAGCGCGTCGCCGAGCAGTTCGCGACGCAGAAGCCGTCGACCCTGATCTGGTGCATGGGCGCGACCCAGAAGACGGTGGGCACCGCCAACGTGCGCGCCTATTGCAACCTGCTGCTCGCCACCGGCAATGTCGGCTCGGAGGGCACGGGCGCCAACATCTTCCGCGGCCATTGCAACGTGCAGGGCGCCACCGATCTCGGCCTCGACGTCACCTCGCTGCCGCTCTACTACGGCCTCGCCGAGGGCGGCTGGCGGCATTGGGCTCGCGTCTGGGAGGTCGAGTACGACTGGCTGCAGGCGCGTTTCGACGAGGTCCCGGCCAAGGCGGGCCGCGACGCCCGCGACCGCAAGGCCAACATGGAGACGCCCGGGATCACCACCACCCGCTGGTTCGACGCGGTGATGATGAACCCAGACGACGTCGACCAGCGCGACAACATCAAGGCGATGATGGTGTTCGGGCACGGCGGCAACACCGTCACCCGCATGCCGGAGGTGGCCGAGGGGCTGGGGCGCCTCGACCTCCTCGTGGTCGCCGACCCGCACCCCACCACCTTCGCGGTGCTGGGCGAGCGCACGGAGAACACCTACCTCCTGCCGATCTGCACCCAGTTCGAGTGCTCGGGCTCGCGCACGGCCTCGAACCGCTCGATCCAATGGGGCGAGAAGGTGGTGGAGCCGATCTTCGAATCGGCGAACGACTACTGGGTGATCTATCAGCTGGCCGAGAAGCTCGGCTTCGCCGACCGGATGTTCAAGAACATCGAGATGGTGGAGGGCAAGTTCGGCCCCGAGCCGCAGCCGGAATCGGTGCTGCGCGAGATCAACCGCGGCGGCTGGTCGACGGGCTATTGCGGCCAGTCGCCCGAGCGCATCAAGGCGCACATGGCCAACCAGGGCGCCTTCGATCTCGTCACCCTGCGCGCTCCGGCGGACACCGCGGAGGTCGCGGGCGACTATTACGGCCTGCCGTGGCCGTGCTGGGGCACGCCGGAGATCCGCCATCCCGGCACGCACATCCTCTACAACACGAACCTGCACGTGAAGGACGGCGGCGGAGCCTTCCGCGCCCGCTTCGGCGTGGAGCGCGAGGGCGTGACGCTGCTGGCCGAGGGCTCGGCGCCGGTCGGCTCGGAGCTGACCGACGGTCATCCCGAGTTCACCTACGGCGTTCTCAAGCAGCTCGGCTGGGACGTCGACCTCACCGCGGCCGAGCGGACCCGCATCGAGACCCAGGGCGGCGCCAACGCCGACGCGGTCTCCTGGTCGACCGACCTCTCGGGCGGCATCCAGCGGGTGTGCCTCGAGCACGGCGCGATCCCGTTCGGCAACGGCAAGGCCCGGGCCATGGCCTGGAACCTGCCCGATCCCGTGCCGGTCCATCGCGAGCCGATCTACTCGCCGCGCACCGATCTCGTGGCGCAGTACCCGACACGCGACGACTTCCGTCAGCAGCGCGTGCCCAACATCGGCCACACGGTGCAGATGGCGGCCGTCGAGAAGAGCATCGCCCGCGACTTCCCGATCATTCTCACCTCCGGCCGCCTGGTCGAGTACGAGGGCGGCGGCGAGGAGACGCGCTCCAACCCGTGGCTCGCCGAGCTCCAGCAGGACATGTTCGTCGAGATCAACCCGGCCGACGCCTCGGAGCGGGGCATCGGGGAAGGCCAGTGGGTCTGGGTCACCGGCCCCGAGGGCGGGTCGAAGGCGCGCGTCAAGGCGCTGGTCACCGAGCGCGTCGGCCGTGGCGTGGCGTTCATGCCCTTCCACTTCGCCGGCTGGTTCCAGGGAGAGGACCAGAGGGCGAAGTACCCGCAGGGGACCGACCCGATCGTGCTCGGCGAATCCGTGAACACCGTGACCACGTACGGCTACGACCCCGTGACCGGCATGCAGGAAACCAAGGTCACGCTCTGCCAGATCGCGGCGGCGTGAGGGGAGGATCTGAATTATGGCCCGTATGAAGTTCCTCTGCGACGCCGACCGTTGCATCGAGTGCAACGCCTGCGTCACCGCCTGCAAGAACGAGCACGAGGTGCCGTGGGGCATCAACCGCCGGCGCGTCGTCACCATCAACGACGGCATGCCCGGCGAGCGCTCGATCTCGATGGCCTGCATGCACTGCACGGACGCGCCCTGTGCGGCCGTGTGCCCGGTGGATTGCTTCTACACCACCGTCGATGCGGTGGTGCTGCACTCCAAGGAGCTGTGCATCGGCTGCGGCTACTGCTTCTACGCCTGCCCGTTCGGCGCGCCGCAATATCCGCGCGTCGGCAATTTCGGCTCCCGCGGCAAGATGGACAAGTGCACCTACTGCGCCGGCGGCCCCGAGGCGGACATCACCATGGCGGAATACGAGGCGTACGGCTCCAACCGTCTCGCCGAGGGCAAGCTGCCGATCTGCGCCGAGATGTGCTCGACCAAGGCGCTTCTGGCGGGTGACGGCGAGATCATCGCCGAGATCTACCGCGAGCGCGTGGTCACCCGCGGCTACGGCTCGGGCGCCTGGGGCTGGCAGACGGCCTACAAGGAAACCGTCGCGATCTGAGGCGCGGTTCGCATGGCGGCGGGGCCTGCCCCCGCCGCCACACCGCCTCTTATCCACAGGTCAGGGAAGGATGATCCCCATGCTCCGCGCGAGCCTCACCTCCATCGCGAAAAGCGCCCGCACCGCGCTCGCCGCTTTCGCTCTTCTCGGCCTCGCCGCCGCGCTCGTCCCGGGCGACGCGCTGGCGCAGGCCCAGCCCATCAACCCGACGGCCAAGGCCGTCACCGAGGAGCAGCTGCTCCAGGCGCTCCAGCCCGGCGCCGAGATCGCCGGGCGCGTCTCGATCCCCGACCAGGCGGCTACGGGCCTGATCAAGCCCGGCGGCCAGGACTGGCGCGCCTTCCACCAGGGCACGATGCTGTGGATCACCGCGATCGCGCTCATCGGCATGATCGCGATCGTCGGCGCCTTCTACGCGATGCGCGGCAAGATCACGATCGACAGCGGGCTCTCGGGTGTGAAGATCCTGCGCTTCAACGCGTTCGAGCGCTTCGTGCACTGGCTCACCGCCGGCTCGTTCCTTGTGCTGGCGCTCACGGGGCTCAACCTCGTGCTCGGCCGCTACGTGCTGCTCCCGCTGTTCGGGCCGGAAGCCTTCGCGGCGGCCACGCAATGGGGCAAGTACGCCCACAACTACCTCGCCTGGCCGTTCATGGCCGGCCTCGTCTTCATGCTGGTGGTCTGGATCAAGGACAACATCCCCAACGGAACGGACGTGGCGTGGCTGAAGGCGGGCGGCGGCCTGTTCTCCAAGGGTGTCCACCCGCCGGCGAAGAAGTTCAACGCCGGCCAGAAAGGCATCTTCTGGTCCGTCATCATCGGCGGCGCGGCTCTCTCGGTGACGGGCGTGTTCCTGCTCTTCCCCTGGCTCGCCGGAGGCTATGCCGACTGGCAGCTGATGCAGATCATCCACGGCATCGTCGCCGCCGCGCTCGTCGCGATCATGGTCGGCCACATCTACATCGGCTCGGTGGGCATGCAGGGCGCCTTCGACGCCATGGGCTCGGGCGAGGTCGACTACAACTGGGCGCGCGAGCACCATTCGCTCTGGGCCGAGGAGGCCGGCCGCAAGCAGGCCGCAACGGGCGGTACTGCCGGCGGCGCGACGCCGAGGCCCCAGCCGGCCGAGTGATCTCGGCCCGGGTGTGAAGACGCGAAGGGCGCGGGGGGAGACCACCGCGCCCATTTTTCTGTCTTTCTAGAGGCCCACGGCGCCGGCATCTCCCCGCGGGAGGTGGGCCGCGAAGCGGACCGGAGGGGCGAATGCCGGGTCGGACACGCCCCTCTCGCCCCCACCCGCCGGCCTTCGGCCGCCGACCTCCCCTCCGGGCTGAGGGGAGGACGAGGGGTCACGCCCGTCGTCGACGTCGTTGCAAGGCCGCCAGCCGCCACCTCCCCGCAGGGGAGGACGACGGCCGCAAGCCGGAGGGTGGGGAGGGCGGCGGCCGGCCGGCCCGGATATCCGACGGCCCCGCCGCCCGCGCTTCGCGCGGACTCCTCCCCTCCGGGGAGGACGCGGGGTCGCGCCCGTCGTCGAGGTCGTTGCAGGGCCGCCACCCGCCACGTCCCCGCAGGGGAGGACGATCGCCTCGAAGGCTTCGCCATCGCAAGGAGCTCGGGAGATCCGTGAACGCGATAGCCCCTGCGAGGAGGTGCCGGATCCGGCGCGCCTCAGCTGCGCGAGGAATACCAGTCCGAGCCGACGAGATTGTTCCCCGGGTCGCCGACGCGGGCGCCGCTCGTGGCGTAGGCGTCGGCAGCGGTGGATTGCCAGTTCGACTCGAGCAGGTAGGCCGCGCCGACGGCGGCGACGACCGCCACGACGAGAGAGGCGAGGAAGGCTTTCATCGGGGTTCTCCTCCCGGGATTATCGGTTCCCGATCTATGCCGTGGAATGCGAGCGCGGGCAAGCATTTCCGGCCTCCGCTTCACTCCCACACGATCCTCGGCGCGACCCGCGCCCGCCCGCCCGCGAGCCCCGCCCACACCTTCTCCGCGATCCCGCGATAGACCCGCCCCTGCGGCCCGTCCGGGTCGAGCGCCGTCACCGGGCGACCGGCGTCGGAGGTCTCGCGGATGGTCATGTTCAGCGGCACCTCGCCGAGGAACGGCACGCCCAGCCGCGCCGCCTCGGTCGCCGCGCCGCCGTGTCCGAAGATGTGGCTCGTCTCGCCGCAATGGGGGCAGACGAAGGTCGCCATGTTCTCGACGATGCCGAGGATCGGCACCTCGGTGCGCTTGAACATCGCCACCCCGCGCCGCGCGTCGATCAGCGCGAGGTCCTGCGGCGTCGAGACGATGACGGCGCCCGCGAGCGGCGTCGCCTGCGCCATCGTCAGCTGCGCGTCGCCGGTGCCCGGCGGCATGTCGACGACGAGCACGTCGAGCTCGCCCCAGGCGACCTCGCGCAGCATCTGGGTGATGGCCGACATCACCATCGGCCCGCGCCAGATCATCGGCGTCTCTTCCTCGACCATGAAGCCGATCGACATCACCTTGACGCCGTAGCCGTCGAGCGGCTCGAGCGTGCGCCCCGACAGCACGCGGGGCTTGCCGTGCAGGCCGAAGAGCTTGGGCATCGAGGGGCCGTAGATATCGGCGTCGAGGATGCCGACCTTCAAGCCGAGCGCCCGCAGGCCGAGCGCGAGGTTGCAGGCGGTGGTGGACTTGCCCACCCCGCCCTTGCCGGACGCCACCGCGATCACGTGCTTCACGCCGGGAATGCCCTGCGCCTTCGCCTGCGGTGGGCTCGCGGGCCGCCCCGGCTGCACGCCCGCGCGGGAGGGGGGCGTCGCGGAGGGACCCTTCGGCACCGGCCGGTCGGCGGTGAGGGTCGCGAGCACCGTGCCGCCGCGGGCGACGCTCCGCGCCGCGTCCTCGGCCGCCTTGCGCACGCCCTCCATGGCCTGCGCCTCCGTGGCGTCGATGGCGATCGAGAACATCACCCGACCCCCGTCGAGCACCACGTCGGAGAGACGCCCCGAGGCGAGCAGGCTCTCCCCGCTCGCGGGCAGCTTGACGGCGGCGAGCGCCTGCAGAACCTCTTCTCGTGTCGTCACGCGTCGCTCCCGGGGTTCGCTGTCGTGCGGCAGATGTAGAGCGTCGCGGCGGGGCCGCGCAAGGCGCGCCTCACTCGGTCGCTTCACTCGGTCGCTCGGGCGAGGAACTCGACGAGCGCCTGCCGGTCCTGCGCATCGAGGATGCGCTGCTCGGGCATCTTGGAGCCCGGCGTGTAGAGGGTGGGACCGACCTCGAACAGCTCGGAGACGGTCTGCGGCGTCCAGACGATGTCGAGCTCCGGCAGGGCCGGGGAGTAGTCGTAGCCTTCCGCCGTGCCGATGCGCCGGCCGAAGATCCCCGCGAGCGTCGGTCCGGCGCGCTCGCCCTCGTCGGCGGAGAGCGTGTGGCAGGCGGCGCAGGCGCGAAACACCTCCGCCCCCCGCGAGCCCGCGAAGGCCGCCAGCGGATCCTGCGCCGCGCCGATCACCGCCGGGCCGATCGGCTCGCCGGTGCGCGCGTCCCAGGCGCGGACCACGGCGTCCCCGCCGCCGGTGTAGAGGGTCTCGCCGTCGGGCGCGTAGGCCGCCGACCAGACCGGCAGGCCCGGTCCCACCAGGGTGAACAGCACCGTGCGCGCCTCCCGGTCGATGATCGCCACCGAGCCCCGGATCGTCGCCGCCGCGAGGCGCGTCCCGTCCGGCGAGAGCGCGAGCGCGATGATCGGCAGGGGCTGCGTCTCGATCTCGGCGCGAATCGCGCCGTCGGGCGAAAGCAGCCGCACCACCCCGTCCGCGCCGCCCGCCGCGATCTCCCCGTCGGGCGCGACGGCGAGCGCGTTCAGCGGCGTCGGCAGCGTCGTGACGCGCGGCGCCCCGCCGTCCTGCGGCCAGACGCGCAGGGTCGCGTCGTAGCCGGCGCTGACGAGATCGCCGCCCGGCGTGAAGGCCACCGCGTTGACGTTGCCCGCGTGCCCGGCGAGGGCGCGCGCCTCCCCGCCCGCGAGCGGCGTCAGCCGGACGGTCGCGTCCCAGGCGGCGGAGGCGAGCGTCGCGCCGTCCGGCGAGACGGCGAGGCTTGCGATCGGCCCGTCGTGCGCCTGCTCGACGCGCTCGGGCTCGGGCAGGCCCGGGCGCCAGAGCGCGATTCGCCCGTCCGCGCCGCCGGTGGCGACGCGCCCGTCCGGCAGGACGGCGACCGCGTTCACCGCGCCGTCGTGATGGCGCAGGACCTGAGCCGCGGCGTTCGCCGAGAGGTCCCAGAGGATGGCCCGGCTGTCGAAGGAGCCGGAGACGGCCGTCTCGCCCGAGGGCGCGACGGCGAGGGCGCGCACCGGCCCGCCATGGCCGCGCATCTCGGCGAGCGCGGCGGAGGGGAGCGACGTCGCGAGGGCGAGGACGAGGGTCACGAGACGCATGGGGCGAGCACCTTCTTGGGCGGGAGAGCCGGTCCGCGCAGGCGCGGCGCACGCAGCATAATGCGCGGCGATGCGCGTGCCGAGTGCGGCATGGAAAACGGCCCCCCGCGGATCGATCCGGCGCCTGCGTGGTTTTCGCATTGCCGGCAAAGGACCCGCGTTCGTGGTGGACGAGGTGGAGCTCTGCCTTCGGCGATGTGCGTCACATGAGTGTCATCCGCAGTCCCTAGGGTCCGCCTCGCGTCGGGGGGGCGCGATCGGCGTCGCCCGCAGCCACAGCCGTGATCCGAGTATTCGGAAGCGCGGCCAGAGACTTATAGCTTCAGGGAGATCACCCGTGAAATTCTTCACCTATACGAGCGCGCTCGCGATCGCCGCCGCTGGCGTCATGGCCGCCGGCGCCGCGAACGCCCAGTCCCGTGACCAGATCCGCGTCGTCGGCTCGTCCACGGTGTTCCCGTACTCGCAGGCCGCGTCCGAGGAGTTCGCCGCTTCGACGGGCGGCTCGGCGCCGATCGTCGAGTCGACCGGCACCGGCGGCGGCATGCGCATCTTCTGCGAGGGCGTCGGCCCGCAGACCGCGGACATCACCGGCGCGTCGCGCGCGATGACCGCCTCCGAGTGGGAGCTGTGCCAGTCGAACGGCGTGACCGACATCACCGAGGTGCAGATCGGCTCCGACGGCCTGTCGCTCGCGCTGTCGGTCGAGGGTGCGGATCTCGACCTCACCAAGGCTCAGATCTTCCAGGCGCTCGCCTCCGAGGTCGAGGTCGACGGCGAGATCGTCGCCAACCCCTACACCAACTGGAGCCAGATCGACTCCTCGCTCCCCGACGTGGAGATCGTGGTCCTCGGCCCGCCCCCGACCTCCGGCACGCGCGACGCCTTCGTCGAGCTCGTGATGCACGAGGGCTGCAACGAGTTCGAGACGATCGCGGCGCTCGAGGACGCGAACGAGGACCGTTGGGACGAGGTCTGCTCGCGCATGCGTCAGGACGGCCCCTTCATCGAGGCGGGCGAGAACGACAACCTGATCGTCCAGCGCCTCCAGCAGGACCCGAACGCGCTCGGCATCTTCGGCTACTCGTTCCTCTACGAGAACCAGGACACGCTGAAGGCCGCGACCGTCGACGGCGTCGCGCCGACCTTCGACACGATCGCGGACGGCTCCTACGCCGTCTCCCGCCCGCTGTTCTTCTACGTGAAGAACGCCCACCGCGGCGTGATCCCGGGCCTGGCGGAGTTCGTCGAGCTCTACACCAGCGAGGACGTCATGGGCCCGAACGGCCTGCTCTCCGAGCGCGGCATGGTTCCGCTGCCGGAGGCGCGCCGCACCGAGGTGCGGGACGCGGCCGTCAACGGCACCGGCTTCACCCGCTACGGCGGCTGAGCTATAGACGCTCCGAATTCGGGTCGCGGCGGCATGCCCGCCGCGACCCGTCCTCGATTATCGATCGGCGCGCGCGTCGTGAAGCGGACGGTATCGGCATGGCCGGAAACCTGATCCTCGTCGTCCTGGCTCTGTCGCTGGCGGCGTATTTCGTAGGGCAGGCGCAGGGGCGCAAGTTCGTTCACGCGACGCCGGTGGGCGCCGTGCACTCGCGACCGATCTACCACGGCGCCTTCGTCGCCGTCTGGGTCGGCGTGCCCGCGCTGCTGCTGGTCCTGGCCTGGCTGATGTTCCAGGGCACCGTGCTCGACCGGCTGCTGCTCGCGAGCCTGCCGGACACCATGACGGACGGCGCCACGACGGCGCAGCTGTCGCTCTACCTCACCGAGGTGAAGAACGTCGCCGCGGGCCTCCAGTTCGGCGAGCCGTCGCCGGCGATCGTCGCCGCGGCGGAGCGCTACGTCGCCTGGTCGCAGATCGCGCGCTGGGCGATGGTGGTGGCGGCCCTGTCGGTGGCGATCCTGGCGATGATGGTCGCGCGCGCGCGGCTCGCGCCGCTGTTCCGGGCCCGCCAGGGCTTCGAGCGCGCGCTGTCGATCCTGATGGTCACCTGCGCGGTGCTCGCCATCTTCACGACGATCGGCATCATCGGCGCGCTCGTCTTCGAGGCGTGGCTGTTCTTCCAGATGGTGCCCGTCACCGAGTTCCTGTTCGGCCTCAACTGGGAGCCGCAGATCGCGATCCGTCCGGACCAGATCGCCGGCGCGGGCGCCTTCGGCGCGATCCCGGTCTTCGTCGGCACGCTGCTGATCGCCACCATCGCGATGGCCGTGGCGGTGCCGATCGGGCTCTTCTCGGCGATCTACCTCACCGAATTCGCGAGCGACCGCGTCCGCTCGATCGTCAAGCCGATGATGGAGATCCTCGCGGGCATCCCGACGGTGGTGTACGGCTTCTTCGCGGTGATCGTGGTCGCTCCCGCGATCCGCGCCGCCGGCATGGCGATCGGCATCCCGGTCGCGCCCAACACGGCGCTCGTCGCCGGCGGCGTGATGGGCATCATGATCATCCCCTTCATCTCCTCGATGACGGACGACGCGCTGAACGCCGTCCCGCGCACGATGCGCGACGGGTCGCTGGCCATGGGCGCGACGCAGGGCGAGACGATCATGAAGGTGCTGCTGCCGGCGGCGCTGCCCGGCATCGCCGGCGGCATCCTGCTCGCGGTGAGCCGCGCCATCGGCGAGACCATGATCGTGGTGATGGCCGCGGGCCTGATCGCCACCCTCACCTTCAACCCGCTCGACTCGGTGACGACGGTCACGGTGCAGATCGTCACGCTGCTCATCGGCGACACCGCCTTCGACAGCCCCAAGACGCTCGCCGCCTTCGCGCTCGGCCTCGTCCTCTTCGTCGCGACGCTGGGGCTCAACGTCATCGCCCTGCGGGTCGTGCAGAAATATCGAGAGAAGTATGACTGACATCGCGCAGGCCGGGGCCTCCCCCGTCGACTGGACGTCCTCCGCGGCCGACACGCGCCGCCGGCGCCGCCGCGCCGCCGAGTCGCGGCTGCGCGCCTATGGGCTGGTGGCGGTCGCCACCGCGCTCGGCCTCCTCGCGATCCTCGTCGGATCGCTCGTGCTGAACGGCTACCGGGCCTTCACGCAGACGCAGGTCACGCTCGAGATCTTCGTCGACCCCGGCGCGGTCGACGCGGCGGACCCGAGCCGGGGCGAGTATCGCGAGCTGATCACGGCCTCCCTGCAGGCGGCTCTCCCGGACGTGGACGCCGCCGAGCTGCGGGCGGCGCGCGACATCGTCACCCGCAACGCGAACTTCATCCTGCGCGAATACGTCGTCGCCAATCCAGGCGTCATCGGCGAGACGATCCGTCTGCAGATTCCCGCGTCCGATCCATACGACCAGCTCGCCAAGGGCACGATCTCGCGCGATCTCGCCGAGGATCGCCGCCGGGTCGACGACCGCGGCATCGTCCTGTTCGACCGCCTCGCCGATCAGGGCCTCGTCGAGCAGCGGTTCAACACGGCGCTCTTCCTCAACGCGGACAGCCGCTTCCCCGAGCTCGCCGGCCTCTCCGGCGCCGTGGTCGGGTCCTTCTTCGCGCTGGCCGTGTGCTTCCTGCTGAGCTTCCCGATCGGGATCGCGGCGGCGGTGTACCTCGAGGAGTTCGCGCCCAAGAACAAGTGGACGGACGTCATCGAGGTGAACATCAACAACCTCGCCGCCGTCCCTTCGATCGTCTTCGGCCTGCTCGGCCTCGCGGTCTTCCTCGGCTGGTTCGGCATGCCGCGCTCGGCGCCGCTCGTCGGCGGCATGGTGCTCGCGCTGATGACGTTGCCGACGATGATCATCGTCACCCGCGCCGCGCTGAAGGCCGTGCCGCCCTCGATCCGCGAGGCGGCGCTCGGCATCGGTGCGTCGAAGCACGAGGTGGTGCTGCACCACGTCCTGCCGCTGGCGCTGCCCGGCATCCTGACCGGCACGATCATCGGCCTCGCCCAGGCGCTCGGCGAGACCGCGCCGCTGCTTCTCATCGGGATGAACGCCTTCATCACGAGCCCGCCCGGTGGTATTCTCGACCCGTCGACGGCGCTGCCGACCCAGATCTTCATCTGGGCGGACAGCCCCGAGCGGGGCTTCCTGGCGCGCACGTCCGCCGGCATCCTGGTGCTGCTCGGCTTCCTGATCTCGATGAACCTGATCGCAATTCTTCTGCGCAACCGGCTCGAGCGCAAATGGTGACCGAGCGAGGAGACGACATGACCGCCATGCACGCACCGTCCGCGGAGCCCGCGACCTCCGCGCCCGTCCTGGAGAAGGCCGAGACCGTCCGCGCACCGCTGGAGACGCCGCTCGACACGAAGGTCGACGCGCGCGGCGTGAACGTGTTCTACGGCGCCAAGCAGGCGATCTACGACCTTTCGATCGGCATCCCCGAGAAGGCGGTCACCGCCTTCATCGGCCCCTCCGGCTGCGGCAAGTCGACGTTCCTGCGCTGCCTCAACCGCATGAACGATACGATCGACGGCGCCCGCGTCGATGGCGACATCACGATCGACGGCAAGAACATCTACGATGCGGATCTCGACGTCGTCACGCTGCGCGCGCGGGTCGGCATGGTGTTCCAGAAGCCCAACCCGTTCCCCAAGTCGATCTTCGAGAACGTCGCCTACGGCCCGCGGATCCACGGTCTCGCCAAGTCGAAGGCGGAGCTCGCGGTGATCGTCGAGGCGGCGCTCCGCAAGGCCGGCCTGTGGGAGGAGGTGAAGGACCGTCTCGCCGAGACCGGCACGGGCCTCTCCGGCGGCCAGCAGCAGCGCCTGTGCATCGCCCGCGCCATCGCGGTCTCGCCCGAGGTGATCCTGATGGACGAGCCCTGCTCCGCCCTCGACCCGATCGCGACCGCACGCATCGAGGAGCTGATCGACGAGCTGCGGCGGAACTACACCATCGTCATCGTCACCCACTCGATGCAGCAGGCCGCCCGCGTCTCGCAGAAGACCTGCTTCTTCCACCTCGGCTATCTCGTCGAGGAGGGGCCGACGGACCACATGTTCACCAATCCCCGCGACAAGCGCACGCAGGACTACATCACCGGCCGCTTCGGCTGAGCCCGGCCCCTGCACTCGAGGAGACGGACCCATGTCCGAACACACGGTCGCTTCGTTCGACGCCGAGCTCCAGGAGCTGCGCCGCTCGATCATGGAGATGGGCGGCATCGCCGAGAAGATGCTCGCCGACGCCACCGTCGCCCTGGTCCGCCGGGACGTGGGGCTCGCCCAGTCGGTGGTCACCACCGACTACCGGCTCGACACGATCCAGCGCGACATCGAGGAGAAGGCCATCCTCACCATCGCGCGTCGCCAGCCGATGGCTGTCGACCTGCGCGAGGTGATCTCCGCCATCCGCATCGCCTCCGACATCGAGCGGATCGGCGACATGGCCAAGAACATCTCCAAGCGCACGCTGGCGATCTCCGGCCAGTTCGAGCCGCAGCGTGTCGTGCTCGGCGTCGAGCGCATGTCGGACATGGTGCTCGGCCAGCTCAAGGACATCCTGGACGCCTACACTCAGCTCGACGTCGACAAGGCGCTCGAGGTCTGGCGGCGCGACGGCGCGACCGACGCGCTCTACAACTCACTCTTCCGCGAGCTGCTGACCTATATGATGGAGGATCCGCGCAACATCACCTTCTGCACGCATCTCCTGTTCTGCGCCAAGAACGTCGAGCGCATCGGCGACCACACCACCAACGTCGCCGAGACGATCCACTACCTCGTCACCGGCCAGCCGATCACGGCCGAGCGGCCGAAGATGGACCGCACGGCCTACGAGACCGGCCATTCGGGCGACGCGCCCGGCGCGCCGAGCGCCTGATCGACCGCTGGGCGATCGCACGATGAGCACGCGTATCCTGGTCGTCGAGGACGAGGAGCCCTTGACGCTCCTCCTGCGCTACAATCTGGAATCCGAGGGCTACAAGGTCGATACGGTCGCACGCGGCGACGAGGCCGAGGTGAGCCTTCAGGAGCAGGTGCCCGACCTCGTCCTGCTCGACTGGATGCTTCCGGGCCTGTCGGGCATCGAGCTGTGCCGCCGCATCCGCGCGCGCCGCGAGACCGAGCGGCTGCCGGTGATCATGCTCACCGCCCGCGGCGAGGAGGGCGACCGCGTGCGCGGCCTCGCCACCGGCGCCGACGACTACATCGTCAAGCCCTTCTCGGTGCCGGAGCTGCTCGCGCGCGTACGTGCGCTGCTGCGCAGGACGAAGCCCGCGCACATCGCCAACCTGCTCGTCGCGGGCGACATCGAGCTCGATCGCGAGACCCACCGCGTGCGTCGCTCCGGCCGCGAGCTGCATCTCGGCCCGACGGAATTCCGCCTGCTGGAATACTTGATGCAGAGCCCCGGCCGCGTCTTCACCCGCGAGCAGCTGCTCGACGGCGTCTGGGGCCACGACGTCTACATCGACGAGCGCACGGTCGACGTCCATGTCGGGCGCCTGCGCAAGGCGATCAACACGCCCGAGACGCTGGACCCGATCCGCACCGTGCGCGGCGCCGGCTATTCGTTCGACGAGACCTTCGCGAAGACCGATATGGGCGCGGCGTGATCCTTCCGGAAGCGATGCTTCGTCTCGATCCGCCCTCGTCGTCCCGCAACGCGTGGCCGATTGCCGGGGCGACGGCGAGAACACGGATACGACCCGGATAGGTCATGGGAAATAGTCCAGCGGCAGGAAGACGACGCCTTCGCCACGGTCGACGCGCACCACCCAGCGATAATCGAGGCTGGAGGGTACGTCGAGGACCTCGCCGTCCTGCGAATAGCGAAAGCCCGACGGGTCGCCGATCCGGCGGCCGGCCTCGACGGCGCGTAGCAGCTCTTCCGTCCGGCAGGAGGCGCGACGCATCTCGGTGAGCTGCTCGACGTCTCCGTAGTACACCGCTTCCTCGATGTCGAACGGGGAGAGATTGAGGATGTCGAGCCGCTCCCAGAAGGGTAGCGACAGCGCGGTCGCGATGCTCGTCGAGCGCAGCGCCTCGCGCTCGCCGGCGCTCTCCTCGGCCATGCGCTCCAGCGCGCCGATGATGCGTCCGGCGATGTCGCCGCCCGCCCCCGGCCTGATGCCTTCGCACAGCGCGGAGAAGACGTCGCGCACGGGCACGAGCCTGGTCTCGGGGATCCCGACCCAATAGGAGAGGCTCTCCCGCGCCTCCGCAGACGAACGGCCGATGGTCGGAAGCCAGGCGTAGAGCACGCTCTCGCGGCGCGAGTAGATGTTGGCGCGTCTCCTTCGACTCGAAGGACGGCGTCAACATCATGAAGGGCTACATGGCCTCGGGCGAGTTCTCCCGCGGCAAGGATTCGATCCGCGCCCGCGGTGGCATCGTGCTCGTGGGCAATCTCGACGTCGATCTCGAGCAGGCGCAGCGCTTCGGCCACCTCCTGTCGCCGCTGCCGCCGGAGATGCGCGACGACACCGCCTTCATGGATCGCCTGCACGCCTACGCGCCGGGCTGGGACTACCCGAAGCTCGACCCGCGCAAGCACCTGACCGACCATTTCGGCCTCGTCTCGGATTTCCTCTCCGAATGCTGGACGCGCCTGCGCGACGTCTCGCGCGCGAGCGTGCTCGACGGGCGCATCCATTTCGGCGGGGCGCTGTCGGGCAGCGACATCGAGGCGGTGCGCAAGACCGTGAGCGGCGTCGTCAAGCTGCTCCACCCCGATCCGGCGGCGCCGGTGCCCGACGCCGATCTCGAGTGGATCGTGCGGCTCGCGCTGGAGAGCCGCCGGCGGGTGAAGGAGCAGCAGAAGCGGGTGTTCAAGAGCGAGTTCAAGAACACGCTGTTCAGCTACACGCTGGGGCGCGACGGGGTCGAGCAGTTCGTCGCCACGCCGGAGCTTCATTCCGACGAGGCGATCGACGCCGAGCCGCTGCCGCCCGGCCAGGTCTGGGCCGTCGGCCCCGGCGGCGGCGAGACCGGCCCGGGGCTCTACCGCATCGAGGTCACGGCGCAGCCGGGGTCGGGCGTGCGCATCCTCAACCAGCCGACGCCGCCGGCCTTCCGCGAGAGCGTCAAGGTGGCCGAGCAGAACCTCTACGCCAACGCCCGCGCCCTCGTCGGCGACCGCGACCCGCGGGCGCACGAGTGCACCGTGCAGCTGCGGGCGATGGACGCGGACAAGACCGGCGCGCTGCTCGGCGTCCCCGCGCTCGTGGCGCTCAGCGGCGCCATGCTCGGCAACAACACCCGCGGGTCGACGATCGTGGTGGGCGCGCTCGCGCTCGGCGGCTCGCTCGAGCCTTTACCGAACGCGATCCGCATCGCCGAGCTCGCGGTGGAGAAGCAGGCGGGAAAGCTGCTCCTGCCGGTCGCCGCCCGCCGCGCGCTCAACGACCTGCCCGACGACGTCTGGACGAAGATCTCGATCGAGTTCTACCGCGAGGCGACGGACGCGGCGTTCAAGGAGCTGGAGGATTGAGGCGGCGTCGAAGTAGTCGATTCGCAGGTCGCGCTACTTAATCGGAGTGTTTGGTCGGAGTGGCAGGATTCGAACCTGCGACCCCCTCGTCCCGAACGAGGTGCGCTACCAGGCTGCGCTACACTCCGGTCTCCTGGTGTGGGCGGTGATATAGCCGCGGCGTTCGGGGGACGCAAGCGCTGTTTGGGCCGTCTGCGACGATTTCGACGCTGGAGAAGAAGAGGGGGAGGCGCGGTTTTCCGCCTCCGAAAGCCGTTGCCAGGGCTGCCGGCCCGAATTATGGTCCGGCTCCGTCGGCGGGTCTAACGCCGCGTTGGGGCGTCGCCAAGCGGTAAGGCAGCGGTTTTTGGTACCGCCATGCGCAGGTTCGAATCCTGCCGCCCCAGCCAGCTCTCGTTCGAACGACCCTGTGCCCGCATCGCTCGTCTGCGATCCGATGCGTCGTTCAGGAAGATGATCCCGACCGCGGGGCCGGTTTCGCATCCTCGGGAGCGCGCCCGCTCGAACCGTCGCCCACCGGCGCTCGCCCGCGCCGGAACGAGCGCGCTTGCAGGCGCGGGGCCAGCACCCAGGCGATCGGCGCGGCGAGGATGAAGCTCGCGACGATCATGGGCGGAAACAGGGCGGGCGCCTGTGCGTTCAGCGCCGGCACCAGCAGGATCGCCACCGCACCGATGCCGAAGAGAACGGCGTTCGTCGGAAGAAAGACGAGCGCGGCGATGATGATTCGCTTGCGCATGGGAGGATATCCTTTCGACGTGGATACCAACGCCGGCGGGGCGACCCCGTTCCCCGCATCGTTGGGTCGAGGCCAGAACGGATTGATCAGCTGCCAGTGGAACAGCATCGATCAAGGCGCGCCCGGCGAACCGCTCGCCCGCTCAGCCGCCGCGGAAGATGTTCGTCTCGCCGATCATCCGCTCGAGCGCCGAGATGCGCTCGACGCTGGAGCGGGAGCTGCGGCTCTGCACCTCGGCGATGAAGCTCTCGACGAGCATGTTCATGGCGAGCGTCGAATCCCAGCTCGACGGCACCTCGACGGCGCAGCGGAAGGTGTGGGCGGCGCAGCGCTCGATCGGCGAGCCCCACTGGTCGGTGAACAGGAGCACGTTCGCCCCCTGCTTCACGGCGAGGTTCGCGAGCTTCTCGAGCTCGCGCTCGTAGCGCCTTATGTCGAAGATCACGAGCGTCGACTTCGCGTCCATGTCGAGCAGCGATTGCGGCCAGACGCTGGGAGAGCTGTCGAGCAGGAAGACGCGCGGGCGGATGATCTGCAGGTGGTTGAAGAAGTAGTGCGCGTTCGAGCGGGTGATCCGTCCGCCGACGAAATGAAGCTGACGCTCGGGGTCGGAGAGGAGCGCGGCCGCTTCGTCGAACTCGCCGACGTCGAGCTGCTCGAGCGTGCGGTTGATGTTGGCGAAGGCGGCGGCCACGAAGCGCGAGACGATGTGGTCGCGCGGCGCGTGGTTCTCGACGACCTCGAGCTTGGCGAGCGGCTGCTTGATGCGCGCGGCGATCTCCTCGCGGATCGCGTCCTGGAGGCCGGTATAGCCCTCGAAGCCCAGCTTGCGGGCGAGGCGGATCACGGTGGGCGTCGAGACCTCGGCGCTCTCGGCGAGCTTGGTGATCGACTGGAGCCCTCCGACCATCGAATCCTGCAGGAGCACCGCCGTGAGCCGGCGCTCGGCCGCCGTCAGCTCGGCCTGCTTCTTCTTCAGGATGTCGCGGACGAGGGGCTTCCTGCTCAAGAAATGTCCTTTCCGCTTCAGCTCGGATCGTGTCTGATCGAACTGCTACAGAAACAAACTTGACATGCTACGAGCTTGTGTAGTGAATTTTACACGAGCTTGGCAAGGGGGCTCCGACGGGCTCCTTCGAACGGCGAACGGCGAACGGCGAACGGCGAACGGCGAACGGCGAACGGCGAGATCGGGGAGGGGCGACGGCGTGGCGGGAGCGGGCTGGACACCGGTGGAGATCACGGGAGTGGCCGGGACCGCGCCGATCGTCCTCGTCTGCGAGCACGCGTCTCGCGCGATCCCGCCGGAGCTGAACGCGCTGGGGCTCGACGAGGCCGCGCAGCGCGCGCACGTGGCGTGGGACATCGGCGCCGCCATCCTCGCGCGGCGCCTGTCCGAGCGGCTCGACGCGCCGCTGGTCTGCGGCGGCCTCTCTCGCCTCGTCTACGACTGCAATCGTCCCTTCTCCGCGCCGGACTGCATCCCGGAGCGGAGCGAGCGCTACGACGTTCCCGGCAATCGCGGGCTCGACGCGGCGGCGCGGCGCGAGCGGCTGGAGCGCGTCCACGACCCGTTCCACGCGGCGCTCGAGGAGGTCTGCCTCGGCCAGACCCGGCGCTGCGGCCGGCCGATCACCCTCGTCACCGTGCACAGCTTCACCCCGGTCTACATGGGGGCGCGCCGCGCGGTCGAGATCGGCTTCCTGCATCACGAGGACCCGGCGCTCGCCGAGGCGGCGCTCGCCGTGGAGACCGCGCGCGGCGTCTACCGCGCGGCGCTCGACGAGCCCTACGCGGCCTCCGACGGGGTGACCTACACGCTCGCGCGCCACGGCGAGAGCGCGGGGCGGCGCGCGGTGATGCTCGAGGTCCGCAACGACCTGATCGAGACCGATGCGGCCGCTTTGCGCATGGGCGATCATCTCGGCGACACGCTGGTCCGGGCGCTCGGCGCCGCCGCGCCGACGGCGGGGAGCGCACCGTGAAGCTGCTCCGGGCCTACGTCGCCGTCGTCGACCGCTGCAACTGGGCCATCGGCCGGGTGGTGATGTTCGGGCTCTTCGGGCTCATGGGCATCCTGCTCTGGTCCTCGATCTCGAAGACCTTCTTCCTGCCTTCGCTCTGGACCTTGGAAATGGCCCAGTTCGTGATGGTGGGCTACTTCATCCTGGGCGGGCCCTACGCCATGCAGATGGGCTCGAACGTGCGCATGGACCTGATCTACGGTGCGCTCTCGCCCCGGCGCAAGGCGCTGATGGATGTGCTCACCGTCGGCTTCCTGATCTTCTACCTCGGCGTCCTGCTCTGGGGCGGGATCGAGAGCACGACCTATTCCTTCGCCTTCGGCGGCGAGCGCTCGTCCTCCGCGTGGCGCCCCTACATGTGGCCGATCAAGGTGACGATCTGCATCGGCGTGACGCTGATGCTGCTGCAGGCGCTGAGCGAGCTGGCCAAGGACGTCCTGTTCCTCGCCACCGGCGAGCCGCTGCGCCACCAGGACCGGGAGCAGACGAGCAAGGAATCCGGCGATGCCCTATGAGCTGATCGCCATCCTGATGTTCTCGACGATGATGCTGATGCTCTTCACGGGGCAGCGCGTCTTCGCGGCGATCGGCTTCGTGGCGGTGATTGCCGCGGTCCTGCTCTGGGGCGACCGCGGCGGCTACGATCTCGGCTTCTCGGCCATCATCAAGGTGATGCGCTGGTATCCGCTCCTGACGCTGCCGATGTTCATCTTCATGGGCTACGTCCTGTCGGAATCGAAGATCGCCGACGACCTCTACCGGATGTTCCATGTCTGGACCGGCGGCATGCCGGGCGGGCTCGCCATGGGCACGATCGGGCTCATGGTGCTGATCTCGGCCATGAACGGGCTCTCGGTCGCAGGCATGGCGATCGGCGCGACGATCGCGCTGCCGGAACTGCTGAAACGCAACTACGACAAGCTGATGGTCACGGGGGTGATCCAGGCGGGATCCTCGCTCGGAATCCTGGTTCCGCCCTCGGTCGTGCTCGTGCTCTACGCCATGATCGCGCGCCAGCCGGTGGGGCAGCTCTGGCTTGCCGGCGCACTTCCGGGGCTGATGATGGCGACGATGTTCATCGTCTACATCGCCATCCGCTGCCGGCTGAACCCCAAGCTCGGGCCCACGCTCTCGCTGGAGGAGCGAGACCAGATCACCCGCGCCGAGAAGATGCGCCTCCTGCGCGCGGGCCTGCTGCCGGTCGGCATCTTCGCCGTGATGATGGTGCCCTTCGTCAACGGCTGGACGAGCCTCGTCGAGAGCTCGGCGGTCGGCGCCATCGCCGCCTTCGCCGCCGCCGTGCTCAAGGGGCGCATGACGTGGGCGGTGTTCGAGACCAGCACGCGCCAGACGCTCGGCATCACCTGCATGTTCATGTGGATCATCACCGCCGCGCTCGCCTTCGGGGCGGTGTTCGACGGGCTCGGCGCGGTGCGCGCCATCGACCACCTCTTCACCGACAAGCTCGGGCTCAACCCGTGGGTGATCCTCATCCTGATGCAGCTCAGCTTCCTCCTGATGGGCACGTTCCTCGACGACACGGCGATGCTGGTCATCGTGGCGCCGCTCTACGTGCCGCTCGTGGCGGCGCTGGGGTTCGATCTCGTGTGGTACGGCGTGCTCTACACGATCACCTGCCAGATCGCCTACATGACCCCGCCCTTCGGCTACAACCTGTTCCTGATGCGCGCCATGGCGCCCCCCGAGATCGCGCTCGGCGACATCTACCGTTCCATCATCCCCTTCGTCTTCGTGATGCTGCTCGCGCTGGCGCTGGTGATGATCTTTCCGCAGATCGCGCTGTGGCTGCCCGCCCAGGTCTACGGTCTGTGATCGCAACGACCAGAGCCGGGAGAACCGGCCGGCACCGATGAACCAGAGGAGAAGCCGCAAATGACCACACGACGCAGTTTCCTGAAGAGCGCCGCCCTCGCCGCGCCAGCAGTGATCGCCGCACCCGCCGTCCTGCGCGCGCAGGAGACGATCCGCTGGCGGTTCCAGACCTATGCCGGCGCGGCGCTCGGCGAGCACGTGACCAAGCCGATCATCGACGCCATCAACGCCGCCGCGAACGGCGAGATGGAGATCGAGCTGTTCTACGCCGACCAGATCGTGCCGACCGGCGAGCTGTTCCAGGCCCTCCAGCGCGGCACGATCGACGGCGTCCATTCGGACGACGATTCGATGGCCTCGCCGACGCCGCTGCGCGTCTTCGGCGGCTACTTCCCCTTCGCCACGAAGCACATCCTCGACGTGCCGGTGCTGTTCAACCAGTACGGGCTCGCCGAGATCTGGGACGAGGAATACGCCAAGGTCGGCGTGAAGTGGCTCTCCGCCGCGGGCCAGGATCCGTGCAACTTCAACACGACGAAGGAGATCACCTCCGTCGCCGACCTCCAGGGCCTGCGGCTCTACACCTTCCCCACGGCTGGGCGGTTCCTCAGCCGGTTCGGCGTGGTGCCGGTGAACATCCCCTACGAGGACGCCGAGGTGGCGGTGCAGACCGGCGAGCTCGACGGCATGGCCTGGTCGGGCATCACCGAGGACTACACCGTCGGCTGGGCGGACGTGACGGACTACTTCCTGACGAACAACATCTCGGGCGCCTGGATCGGCTCCTTCTTCGTCAACCAGGAGCGCTGGGCCGAGCTGCCCGATCACCTCAAGCGGCTCGTCCTGTCGGCGATCGACGCGGGCCACACCTACCGCAATCAGTGGTACTGGGGCGGCGAGGCGCGGCTGCGCGCGACCGGCGACAAGCTGGCTCTGCGCACCGTGCCGGCCGAGGAATGGGCCGAGGTCGAGAACGCCGCCAAGGAGTTCTGGACCGAGATCGCCGAGGAGGGCGAGGTGCACGCGAAGATCGTCTCGATCTTCCGCGAGTACAACGAGGTCATCAACCAGGCGGGACCGCCCTACACGTTCTGATCCCGGCTGCGAGACGAGACCGAGGGGCGGCCCCGCGCGGGCCGCCCCTCCACCCGATGATGGAGCCTGCCATGCCTGGAAACCTCACGCTCGAGACTCTGGCCGAGAAGGCCGCCGCCGGCGAGATCGACACCGTGCTCGTCGCGATGGTGGACATGCAGGGCCGGCTGATGGGCAAGCGCTATCACGTCGCGAACTTCCTCGAGCACGGGCACCGCGAGACCCATTGCTGCAACTACCTGCTCGCGACCGACCTCGTGATGTCCACCCCCGACGGCTACGCCGCGACGAGCTGGGCCAAGGGCTACGGCGACTACGTCATGCGCCCCGACCCCGACACGATGCGCGTCCTGCCCTGGCTCGAGGGCACTGCGCTCGTGCTCTGCGACGTGCTCGACCACCACACCCACGCACCCGTCCCCCATTCCCCGCGCGAGATGCTGCGCCGGCAGGCGGCGCGGCTCGAGGCCATGGGGCTCGAGGCGATGATGGCGACCGAGCTCGAGTTCTTCCTGTTCGAGGGCGACTATCGCTCCCTGCAGAAGCGCGGCTACCGCGATCTCGTGCCGCTCAACGGCCACAACGAGGACTACAACCTCTTCCAGACCACCAAGGAAGAGGCCGTCATGCGTCCGCTGCGCAACCACCTGGTGGGCGCGGGCGTGCCGGTGGAGAACTCCAAGGGCGAGGCCGAATTCGGCCAGCAGGAGCTCAACATCCGCTATTCGCCCGCCCTCGACTGCGCCGACCACCACACGATCGCCAAGCACGCGGCGAAGGAGATCGCCTGGATGAACGGCTGCTCGGCGACCTTCCTGCCCAAGTGGGCGGCGAACAAGGTCGGCTCCTCGAGCCACGTCCACCTGTCGGTCTGGAAGGACGGCGAGCCGGCTTTCCATGACCCCAAGGCCGAGCACGGCATGTCGGCGCTGATGCGCAGCTTCACCGCGGGGCTCCTCGCCTATGCGCGCGACTACACATTCTTCCTCGCGCCCTACGTGAACAGCTACAAGCGCTTCGCCGCGGGCACCTTCGCGCCGACGAAGGCCGTCTGGTCGGTGGACAACCGCACGGCTGGTTTCAGATTGTGCGGGGAGGGGACCCGGGGCGTGCGCATGGAGTGCCGCATCGGCGGCTCGGACATGAACCCCTACCTCGCCCAGGCCGGCATGATCGCGGCCGGAATCAAGGGCATGGAGGAGGGGCTCGAGCTGGCCGCGCCCTACCAGGGCGACGCCTACGCGAGCGGCGACGTCGTCGAGATCCCGCGCGCCCTGCGCGACGCGACCGAGACGCTGCGCGGCTCGACCATGCTGCGCGAGGCCTTCGGCGACGCGGTGGTCGATCACTACGTACGCTGCGCGGAATGGGAACAGGAAGAGTTCGACCGCGTCGTGACCGACTGGGAAATCGAGCGGGGCTTCGAAAGAGCGTGAGTGTGATGAAGACGCTGACATGCATCTCGCCGATCGACGGACGGGTCTTCGCCGAGCGGCCGGCCCTCTCCACGGACGACGCCCGCGCCGCGGCCGCGCGCGCCCGCGCGGCGCAGCCCGCCTGGGCCGCCCGCTCGATCCGCGAGCGCGCGGATCTCGTCCGCGCCGGGATCGCCGCCGTGGGCGCGATGAACGACGAGATCGTGCCCGAGCTCGCCCGGATGATGGGCCGGCCGGTGCGCTACGGCGGCGAGTTCCGCGGCTTCGAGGAGCGCGGCCGCCATATGGCCGCCATCGCCGAGCAGGCGCTCGCCGACATCCCCGTGAGCGACGACGACGCGTTCCGCCGCTATATCCGCCGGCTGCCCTGGGGCGTCGTCTTCGTGGTGGCGCCGTGGAACTACCCGTACATGACCGCGATCAACACGGTCGCGCCCGCGCTCATCGCCGGCAACACGGTGCTCCTCAAGCACGCCACCCAGACGCTGCTCGTCGGAGAGCGGATGGCGCGGGCCTTTCACTCGGCCGGCGTCCCCGAGGACGTCTTCCAGAACGTCTTCCTCGACCACGACACGTCGAGCGCGCTCATCGCCGAGCGCGCCGTCGACTTCGTCAACTTCACGGGCTCCGTCCCCGGCGGGCAGGCGATGGAGCGCGCGGCGGCGGGCACCTTCGTGCCGGTGGCGACCGAGCTCGGCGGCAAGGACCCCGGCTACGTCATGGACGACGCCGACCTCGACGCCGCCGTGGACGGGCTGATGGACGGGGCGATGTTCAATTCCGGCCAGTGCTGCTGCGGGATCGAGCGGATCTACGTCCACCAGAGCCTCTACGACGCCTTCGTCGAGAAGGCGGTGGCCTGGGCGCGCGCGCAGCGGCTCGGCAATCCGCTCGACCCGGAGACGACGCTCGGCCCCATGGCGCACGTGCGCTTCGCGCGCCTCGTGCGCGAGCAGATCGACGAAGCCGTCGCCGCCGGCGCCACGGCCCACCTGCCCAAGGACCCCGCCGACGACGGCGGCGCCTACCTGACGCCGCAGGTGCTCACCAACGTCACCCACGACATGGCCGTGATGCGCGAGGAGAGCTTCGGCCCGGTCGTGGGCATCATGCCTGTGGCGGACGACGACGAGGCGATCGCGCTCATGAACGACAGCCGCTTCGGCCTCACCGCGAGCCTCTGGACCGCGGACCCGGAGCGCGCCGCGCGCGTCGGCGACCGGGTCGAGACCGGTACCGTCTTCATGAACCGCGCCGACTACCTCGACCCGGCCCTCTGCTGGACCGGCTGCAAGGACACCGGCCGCGGCGCGGGGCTCTCCGTGCTGGGCTATCACGCGCTCACCCGCCCGAAATCCTACCACCTCAAGAAGGTTCGCTCATGAGCCCGCCCGCCGGTCCCCGCGCCACCTGGTCCTATCCCACCGCCATCCGCTTCGGCGCCGGCCGCATCGCGGAGCTGCCGCAGGCCTGCCGCGCGGCGGGGATCGCAAAGCCGCTGCTCGTCACCGATCGCGGGCTGGCGTCGATGGAGATCACCGGCCGCGCGCTCGCGATCCTGGAGGAGGCGGGGCTCGGCCGCGCGCTCTTCGCCGACGTCGACGCGAACCCCAACGAGATCAACCTCGCGGCCGGGCTCGAGGCCTACCGCGCGGGCGGGCACGACGGCGTCGTCGCCTTCGGCGGCGGCTCGGGGCTCGATCTCGCCAAGATGGTCGCCTTCATGTCGGGCCAGACGCGCCCGATCTGGGACTTCGAGGACATCGGCGACTGGTGGACCCGCGCCGACGCCGCCGGCATCGCCCCCATCGTCGCCGTGCCGACGACGGCGGGCACCGGCTCGGAGGTGGGGCGCGCGAGCGTGATCACCAATTCCCAGACCCACGTGAAGAAGATCATCTTCCACCCGAAGGTGCTCCCCTCGGTCGTCATCGCCGACCCGGAGCTGACGGTGGGCATGCCCAAGGCCATCACCGCCGGCACGGGGCTCGACGCCTTCGCCCATTGCGTCGAGGCCTTCTCGAGCCCCTTCTACCACCCTATGAGCCAGGGCATCGCGCTCGAGGGTATGCGGCTCGTGATCGAGAACCTGCCGCGCGCCTACGACACGCCCGGCGACATCGAGGCGCGCGCCAACATGATGTCCGCCGCCGCCATGGGCGCTGTGGCCTTCCAGAAGGGGCTCGGCGCCATCCACGCCATGAGCCACCCCGTGGGCGCGCTGTTCGGCACCCATCACGGCACCACGAACGCGGTCTGCATGCCGGCGGTCCTCGACCTCAACGCGCCCGCGATCCGCGAGCGCTTCGACCGCGCGGCGCCCTATCTCGGCATCGAGGGCGGGTACGAGGGCTTCCGCGCCTTCGTCCAGGTCTTCAACGACCGGTTCGGCATCCCCCGCCGGCTCGGCGACCTCGGCGTCACGGCCGATCGCATCGACGACATGGTGGCGATGGCGCTGGAGGACCCGTCCTGCGGCGGCAACCCGGTGCCGCTCACGGCGGAGAACCTGCGCGCGCTGTTCGACGCGGCGCTCTGATCGTCGCGTTCGCCGGCCCGCGGTGCGGCCTCATCGGTAGGTCCGCTCCTCGATCGGCGTGCGCTCGATGGCGTCGACGAGGCGCGTGAGAAACGAGCGCTCGGCGCGGTTCATCAGCGTGCCGGGATTCCAGAGCGCGTGCACGTCGATCGCCGGCACGGCGTCGTAGGGCGGGACCCGCCAGAGCAGACCGTCGGCGACGTCGCGCGCCGCGACGTGCAGCGGCAGCGGGCCGATCCCGAGCCCCGCGGCGATCATCCGGCGCACCTCCTCCAGATTGCTCGACATGCCGACGACGCGCTCGTCGAGCCCGGCTTCCGCGCGCATCAGGGTCACCGAGCGCAGCACGTCGCTCAGCCGATCCGTCTCGAAGCTCACCGATTTTTCGCCGGCGAGATCGCGCAGCCCGAGCCCGTCGCGCCCGAACAGGGGATGGCGCGGCCCGCAGAACAGGCCGAAGAATTCGCGATAGAGCCGCCGGTACTCCAGCCTCGGGTTGCGCTCGCGCACGAGGCAGATGGCGAGCGAGGCGCTCTTGTCGGTCACGCGCGCCACCGCCTCGGCGCTGGACAGAACGTCGATGGAGAGCGTCGCCTGCGGGTGCTCGGCGTGGAACTCCGCCAGCACCCGGTCGAACAGCGGGCAGACCACGTGGCTCGCCATGGCGAGGCGGACGTGGCCAGTGACCGCGTCGGTCACCTCACGCATCAGGGTGGAGATCCGGAGGATCGAGCCCTGGATCTCCACCGCCTCCCGGTGGAGGCGCTCGCCGGCTTCGGTGAGGCGGAAGCGGCCGGGACCGCGGTCGATCAGGCGCTTGCCGAGCCGATCCTCCAGCCGCTTCAGCGCCGCCGAGACGGAGGGCTGGGCGAGCCGCAGCCGGCGCGCGGCGTCCGTCACCGAGCGCGACTCCGCCAGCACGACGAAGGTGCGCAGCAGGTTCCAGTCGAGCTCGCGCATCGTGCGCTCGGGGGCGCGGTGATCGGGAGCGGGGATGTCAGCCATCGGCTGCGTCTATGGTCGGAATTCTCATTATCTATTTTGTTCTATGCCCCAGCCCGTGGGTCAATACCGTCTCGTTACGAAAGACCCACCGGAGAGGACGCAGGCACATGTCCGTCGAGGCCCGCGAGGCGCGGCAGCCCTGGATCCTGCTGTCTCCCGCGCTCACCGCAGTGGTGCTGCTCCTGTTCGTGCCGCTCGTCTTCATCGCGGTCTATTCGTTCTGGCTGAGCAGCGCGACGGGGCGCGACATCGTCACCTTCTCGCTGGCGAACTGGCACGAGGCGCTCACCGACGTCTTCTATCGCGACATCCTGCTCAACACGCTGAAGATCGCGGCGATCACGACGCTGATCTGCGCGCTGATGGGCTATCCGGCGGCGTATTTCATCGCCCGCTCGGGCGGCAACAAGGCGATCCTGCTGCTGCTGCTGATCCTGCCGTTCTGGATCAGCTACATCATCCGCACGATGAGCTGGATCAGCATCCTCGGCTCCTCGGGCGCGCTCAACACGCTCCTGCTCTCGGCGGGCGTCATCGATGAGCCCCTGCGCCTGCTCTACAACGAGGCCACCGTCATCCTGGGCCTCGTGCATTTCCTGCTGCCGTTCATGGTGCTCAACGTCTTCGTGAGCCTCGACGGCATCGACCGGAACCTGGAGGACGCCGCAAGCTCGCTCGGCGCGACGCGCTGGCAGGCCTTCCTGCAGGTGACGCTGCCGCTGTCGCTGCCCGGCCTCGCCGCGGGATCGCTGCTCTGCTTCGTGCTGGGCGCCGGCACCTACATCACGCCGGCCGTGCTCGGCGGACCGCGCGACGCGATGTTCGCGAACCTCGTCTACGAGGCGATCATCACCCAGCTGAACTGGCCGCTGGGGAGCGCGCTCAGCCTGATGCTACTGGCCGTGCTCGGCGTGCTGGTGCTGATCTACAACCATTACCTGGGCATGGCCCGGCTGATGAAGGGGCTCGGCTGATGCGCGGCGCGGGCTGGCAGATGATCCGGGCCTGGACAGTCGTCGTCTACGGCTTCATGTTCCTGCCCGTGATCGTGGTCGTGCTCTTGAGCTTCAACGCGTCGCAATTCGGCAGCTTCCCGATGACCGGGCTGTCGCTGCGCTGGTTCGTCGAGCTCGGCCAGAACGACGCCATCCTGCGCGCCTTCCGCACCTCGCTCACGCTCGGCCTCCTCACCGCGCTGATCTCGACCACGCTCGGCGTGCTCGCGAGCCTGGCGCTGGTGCGCTACCGGGTGCCGGGCGCCAACACGATCTCGACGCTGCTCATCGCGCCGATCCTGGTGCCCGAGGTGGTGCTGGCGGTGGCGTTGCTGCTGTTCCTGAACTTCCTCCAGCTCGGCAAGAGCTTCGGCCTGCTGCTGCTCGGGCACGTGATCTTCACGCTGCCCTTCGTCATCCTGGTGGTGCAGGCGCGCCTCGTCTCGATCCGGCGCGACGTGGAGGAGGCGGCGCTCTCGCTCGGCGCCTCGCCGGTGCAGACCTTCCTCTCGGTGACGCTGCCCCTGATGCTGCCCGCGGTGCTGGCGGGCGCGCTCTTCGCCTTCACCATCAGCTTCGACGACATCACCGGCACGCTGTTCTGGAAGCCCGGCGGCGTCGAGACGGTGCCCACCCAGATCTTCTCGATGCTGCGCAACTCGATCTCGCCGGAAATCAACGCGCTCGCGACCGTGATGATCGCGATCACGGTCGGCCTGCCCCTCATCGGGCTGGCGCTCGCCCGGGCGCTCGCAATCAGAAGCGGGGGCTAGAGACCCCGCCGCCGAAACTTGCGCCGAACCTCGCGCCAAATCTCGAAAAGCGAAGGAGAACCAGATGGGAATGGACGATACGAAACGCTACGAGCGCCTGCTCGAGCGCTATCGCAACGGCGGCATCGAGCGTCGCGGCTTCCTCGGGCTGATCGGCGCCGCCGGCCTCGCCTACGGCATGCAGACGCCCTTCGCGCGCTACGCCCGCGCCCAGGACGTCGGCCAGGTGCGCTTCGACGGCTGGGGCGGCGTCGTCTCGGAAGCCTTCCGCGAGCACGCTTTCGACCCCTATACCGCGCAGACCGGCATCACGGTCGTCGACGGCACGTTCGCCGGCGGGGACGAGTACCTCGCCCAGGTGCGCGCCAGCCGCCCGGGCGAGTACAACATCGCCCACCTGTCGGGCGTGTTCGACTATGCGCGCTACAAGAATTTCGAGCTGACGACGGCTCTGAACCTCGACAACATCCCCAACATGTCGCTGGTGATGGACCGGCTGATCGCGCCCTATCGCGCCATCACGCCGGACGCGCTCTCGGCGGTGCCCTACAATTACGGCACGACGGGCCTCGCCTACAATCGCAAGTACATTTCCGACGAGGAGATGCGGGAGAAGGGCGCCCGCATCCTCATCGACGCCGCCCACGAGGGCAAGATCGGCGGCTGGTCCGACTGGCGCACGCGCATCTGGTACGGCGCGCTCCAGACCGGGCAGGACCCCAACGACATCCAGGACATGGAGGCGGTGTGGGACGCCATCCGCCAGCACCGCGACCTCGCGCTGAAGTACTGGACCTCCGGCGCCGAGCTGATGAGCCTGCTCGCGGAGGAGGAGATCCACGTCACCGAGGGCTGGTCGGGCCGCATCGCCGCGCTCCAGGAGGAGGGCCACGACATCGGCTACTACGACCCGCCGAGCGGCTTCGGCTGGCAGGAGTGCCTCTTCGTCATCGCCGGCAGCCCGGTGGCGGCCTGCGAGGAGCTGCTGAACTTCATGCTCGCGCCGGAGACCTCGATCGCGGTGGCGGAAGGCCAGAACTACCCGCCGGCGCTCGACGGCACCAAGGTCGACCTCGGCGACAAGATCCCGACGCTGCCCGCCTACGACCCGACCGGCACGCTCGACGGCCTCACCTTCGCCGATCCGGAATACTGGAACGGCAACGAGGCGGACTGGTCCCGCACCTTCGGCCGCGTCGCTCGCGGCTACTGACCCGACCCCGGGCGGCCCCGTCGCGCGACGGGGCCGCCCACCCCCGGGAGCAGAAAGCGATCGCAATGTCCACGAACCGCCACGCCGGATCGGCCGCGATTTCCTTCCCTGTAGGGGAAGGCGGATCGGCGCGAAGCGCCGAGACGGATGGGGCACGCCGGCAGGCGTATTCGGCGAAGCCGAAGCGGGCCGCATTGGGCGAGCCGGAGAGGATCCGCCCGTCCCAGATTCCGCTTCGCGGAACGCGCGTCCCGCGCGCCCCATCCGCCTCGGCTTCGCCGAGCCACCTTCCCCTACAGGGAAGGAGAGCGCGCGCCGCGAACCCCCGGACGCGACCGCCGGGGCGCCGACATGGAGGCCGGCCGTGAGCTCTGTCCACCTGAAGAACATCGTCAAGCGCTTCGGCGACGTCACCGCGGTGCACCGGACCTCGCTCGAGATCCGCAGCGGCGCCTTCGTGACGCTGCTCGGCCCCTCTGGCTGCGGCAAGACGACGACGCTGCGGATGATCGCGGGCCTGCTCGACCCGAGCGAGGGCGAGATCCTCATCGGAGACCGCCGGGTGAACGACGTACCGATCCACAAGCGCAATCTCGGCCTCGTCTTCCAGAACTACGCGCTGTTCCCCCACAAGACGGTCGGGGAGAACGTGGCCTTCGGGCTGCGCTATCGCGGCGTGCCGAAGGCCGAGATCGCGTCTCGCGTGGCGGATGCGCTCGACCTCGTGCAGCTGCCCAAGGTCGGCGCGCGCTACCCCAAGGAGCTGTCCGGCGGCCAGCAGCAGCGCATCGCCCTCGCCCGCGCCATCGTGATCCAGCCCGACGTCCTGCTGCTCGACGAGCCGCTCTCGGCGCTCGACGCCAACCTGCGCGAGGACATGCGTGTCGAGCTCAAGCGGATCCAGGACCGCATCGGGGTCACCACCGTGTTCGTCACCCACGACCAGTCGGAGGCGCTCGCCATGTCCGACGAGATCGTGGTGATGTCGAACGGGCGGGTGGAGCAGGTCGGCACGCCCGAGACGGTCTACAACACGCCCGCGAGCGCGTTCGTGGCGCGCTTCCTGGGCGCCTCGAACATCCTGCCGGCCACCTTCGTGGGGCGCGAGAACGGCGCGGCGGTGCTGGAGAACGCCGCCTTCGGGCGCATTCCCGTGCCCGCGGAGAAGGCCGCGCGGCTCGACGGCCCGGGGCCGGCGACGCTGGTGATCCGCGCCGAGAAGCTCCACCTGCGCCCCCGCGGCGCGGCGGCCATGGGCGTCGTCGCGCGCGACGCACGGGTGGAGACGGTGGATTACCAGGGCCAGGCGGTGCGCTACTTCGTGCGTGCCGGCGACCTTCAGCTCCAGGCCATCAACATGATCGACGAGCATCCCTTCGCGGAGGGCGCGGAGGTGACGCTGCACCTGCGCCCGCGCGACTGCTCGGCGCTGCCGCAGGAAGGTGGATCATGACGAAGAGCGCGACCGAGCGCCCGCCCTCCAACCTGTTCTACCAGGGCCGCCGCCGGCGTCCGGTGCTCGACGAGGCGCGCGGCATCCACATGTGGGACGAGGACGGCCGGCGCTACATCGACGGCTCGTCGGGCGCGATGGTCTGCAACATCGGCCATTCGAACCCCCGGGTGCTCGACGCCATGCGCCGGCAGATGGCGCGCGCCACCTTCGGCTACCGGCTGCACTTCGAGACCGAGGCCTCCGAGCGCCTCTCGGCCAAGACGGCGGCGCTGCTGCCGGGCGACCTCGACCGGATCTTCTTCGTCTCCGGCGGGTCGGAGGCGGTGGAATCGGCGCTCAAGCTCGCCCGCCAATGGGCGCTCGCGACGGGGCAGGGGAGCCGCTGGAAGGTGATCTCGCGCATGCCGTCCTACCACGGCTCGACGCTCGGCGCGCTCGCGGTGACGGGGTACGACCCGCTGACCGAGCCCTTCGCGCCGATGATGCGCATGATGCCCCGCGTGCCGGCCCCGCGCGCCTATCTCGACGGGCGCGACGCCGACGACCCGGCCACGGGGCGCCACTACGCCGACATGCTCGCCGCCGAGATCGAGGCGCAGGGACCCGAGAGCGTGCTCGCCTTCATCGTCGAGCCGGTGGGCGGCGCCTCCACCGGCGCGCTGGTGCCGCCCGCGGGCTACATGGAGCGGATCGCGGAAATCTGCGCCCATTACGGTATCCTCCTCATCTACGACGAGGTGATGACCGGGGCGGGCCGCACCGGGCGCTTCACGGCGGCCGAGCATTGGGACGTCGTGCCCGACATCATGGTGCTCTCCAAGGGCTTCGCCGCCGGCTACGTGCCGCTCGGCGCGATGGCGGCGAGCCCGCGGCTGGTCGAGCCCGTGCTCGACGCCGGCGGCTTCCTGCACGGCTACACCTATGCCGGCAACCCGCTCGCCTGCGCCGCCGGCCTCGCCGTGATCGAGGAGATCGAGACCCAGCGCCTCGTCGCCAACGCCGAGGCGATGGGCGGCGTGCTGATGGAGCGGCTGCGGGGGCTCATGCAGCGCTGGCCGCTCATCGGCGACGTGCGCGGCAAGGGGCTGCTCACCGCCTTCGAGCTCGTCGCCGAGCGCGCCGGCATGACCCCGCTGCCCGCGCGCCTGAACGCCCACCAGCGCCTCGTCGACATCGCCTACGAGGCCGGGCTGATCGTCTATTCCCGCCGCACCCGCGGCGGGCACGAGGGCGATCACGTCATCGTCGCGCCGCCGCTGATCGTGACCGAGCCCCAGCTCGACGAGATCGTCGCCATTCTCGACGGCGCGATGGCGCGGCTCTCCGACGAGATCGCCGCCGCCTCGCGAGAGACCGCCTGATGTCGAAGATCCTGATCACCTGCGCCGTCACCGGCTCGATCCACACGCCCTCGATGTCGCCCCACCTGCCGGTGACGCCGGACGACATCGCCGCGCAGGCGATCGCGGCGGCGCAGGCCGGCGCGGCGATCCTGCACCTGCACGCCCGCGACCCGGCGACCGGCCGCCCGTCGGCAGACCCGGAGCACTTCATGGCCTTCCTGCCGGCGATCCGCGCGGGATGCGACGCGGTGATCAACCTCACCACCGGCGGAAGCGCCGTGATGAGCCTCGACCAGCGCCTCGCCGCGCCGCTGCGGGCCGCGCCGGAGATGTGCTCGCTCAACATGGGTACGATGAACTTCGCCCTCTACCCGATGGCGGCGCGCATCGAGACCTGGCTGCACGACTGGGAGAAGCCGTTCCTCGAGAACTCGGACGACCTCGTCTTCAAGAACACGCCGCGCGACATCGCCCACATTCTGGAGAGGCTCGGCCGGGAACGCGGGGCGCGCTTCGAGTTCGAGTGCTACGAGGTCGGCCATCTCCACATGTTGCGCCACATGGCGGACCGGGGGCTCGTCGAGCCGCCGTTCTTCATCCAGTTCGTCTTCGGCGTGCTGGGCGGCATCGGGGCCGATCCGGAGAACCTCGCCCACTTGAAGCGCATGGCCGACACGCTCTTCGGCGCTGATTACGCCTTCTCCGTGCTCGCCGCCGGACGCCGGCAGATGCCGTTCGCGGCGATGTCTGCGGCCATGGGCGGGCACGTGCGCGTGGGGCTGGAGGACAGCCTCACGATCGGCCGCGGTGAGCTCGCCACCAGCAACGCCCAGCAGGTCGCGAAGGTGCGCCGCATCGTCGAGGAGCTCGGCCGCACGCCCGCGACGCCCGCCGAGGCGCGCGCGATGCTCGGCCTAAAGGGCGCCGACGCCACCGCGATCCCGGTCGGTGCGGGAGCGCAGGCATGAGCCGGCCCGACGTCATCGTCATCGGCGGCGGCATCGCCGGCATCAGCGCCGCCGCCGAGGTCGCGGCGGACGCCCGCGTCGTGGTGCTCGAGGCGGAACCCGCGGTCGGCTATCATTCCACCGGGCGCTCGGCGGCGATCTTCATCCGCAACTACGGCAACGCCACGCTGCGCGCGTTGAACGCGCTCGCCGAGCCCACCTACGCCGCGCCCTCGCACATCGCGGATACGCCGTTGCTCAGCCCGCGCGGCGCGCTGTCGATCGCGCCGCCCGGGGAGGAGGGCGCGCTCGCCGCCTATCTCGAGGGCTCGGAGGGCATCGAGCGGCTCACCCCGCGCGAGGCGGTGGCGCTCGTGCCGATCCTCGACGAGAGCCGCATCGTCGCCGCCGCGATCGAGCCCGACGCGCGCGACATCGACGTCGACCGCGCGCTGCAGGGATACGTGCGCCTGCTGCGCGCCCGCGGCGGCGAGATCGTCACGCAGGCGCCGGTGAAGGGCCTGGCCCGCACCGGCGGCGCGTGGCGCGTCGAGACGGCGGGCGGCGCCTACGAAGCGCCCTTGATCGTCGACGCCGCGGGGGCGTGGGCGGACGTGGTGGCGCGCATGGCAGGGGTCCCGACCCTGGGGATCGCGCCCCTGCGCCGCTCGGCAGTTCTCCTGCCGGCGCCGGAGGGTCACGACATCGCCGCCTGGCCGCTGTTCGGCCCGGCCTCGGAGAGCTGGTACGCCAAGCCCGACGCGGGCCGCCTCCTGGTCTCGCCCGCCGACGAGGACCCGGTGGATCCGCACGACGCCTGGCCCGACGACATGGTGATCGCAGAGGGCCTGCACCGGTTCGAGCAGGCGGTCTCGATCGCGGTGACGCGGGTCGAGACGAGCTGGGCGGGCCTGCGCAGCTTCGCGCCGGACCGCACGCCCGTGGTCGGCTTCGCGCCCGAGAGCGACGGGTTCTTCTGGCTGGCGGGGCAGGGCGGATACGGCGTGCAGACCGCCCCGGCGCTCGCCGTCATCACGGCGGCGCTGGTGCGGGGAGACGACGCGCGCGTCCCCGCCCCGCTGCGCGCCGCGCTCTCGCCCGCGCGCTTCGGCCGAGCTGGATCGTCGGACGCGTAGCCTCCCGCGCATGTCCGGGTCGGCGAAATACCGGGGGGAAAAGGCGAATCCAGACCCGTTTTCGCCTCCGTACCATTCCCGGTCCGGGTCGAGCCGGAGCTACAGGCGCGTTCGCGGCGTTATTCTGCGGACGGCTCCCGCAAAACGGCTGCGCGGCAGGCGGAGACAGCGAGGAACATGGCATGAGCGACGACTGGACCCTGCGCTACGACGGGTTCGCGCCCGCCGACGAGGGGCTGCGCGAGGTGCTCTGCGCGCTGGGCAACGGCTATGTCGTCTCCCGCGCCGCGAGCCCGGACGCCCGCGCCGGCGCGGTCCATTACCCCGGCACCTACCTCGCGGGCGGCTACGACCGGCTGACCTCGCGGGTGGGTGACCACGACATCGAGAACGAGGACCTGGTCAACTTGCCGAACTGGCTGCCGCTGGCGATCCGGATCGACGGCGGCGACTGGCTCGGGCCGGGGGCCTACGAGACCCTCGACCTGCGCCAGGAGCTGCGGATGCGCGAGGGCCTGCTCGTGCGGGACTTTCGCCTGAAGGACGGGCAGGGGCGCGTCACCCGCTGGGAGGAGCGGCGCTTCGTCTCGATGCACGACTCCCACGTCTGCGGGCTGTGCGTCGTCGTCACGCCCGAGAACTGGTCCGGGCGTCTCGGCGTGCGCGCGGGACTCGACGGGAGCGTGACCAACTGGGGCGTGAAGCGCTACCGCGCGCTCGAGGGTCGCCATCTCGAGACGCTGGCGACCGATTGCGGCGACGACGGTGTCGTCGCGCTGCGCTCCCGCTTCGTCCAGGCGCGCCGGGAGATCGCGCTCGCGCAGCGCCTCCACGTCGAGGCGCACGAGGGGCGGATCGTCTCCGAGCGCAAGGAGGCGCTCCCGGACTCGGCCTGGCAGGAGCTCGAGATCGAGGCGCAGGCGGGCCGAAGCGTGCGCGTCGAGAAGATCGCCGCCTACTTCAACTCGGAAGATCACGCCGTCTCCGAGCCGCTGCTCGAGGCCAAGACGAAGGTCGTCGACGTCGTGGACTTCGAGACGGCGCTCGCCGACCACGCGCGCGCCTGGCAGCATCTATGGGAGCAATGCGACATCCGGGTGGAGAGCCCGCAGAACGACGGCGCGCAGATGAAGCTGCGGCTGCACGTCTTCCACCTTCTGCAGACGGCCTCGCCCCATTCCGTCGACCACGACGTCGGGGTGCCGCCGCGGGGCTGGCACGGCGAGGCCTATCGCGGCCACGTGATGTGGGACGAGCTGTTCATCTTCCCGTATCTCACGCTGCGCATGCCGGTGCTCACCCGCGCGCTGCTGCGCTACCGCTACCGGCGGCTTCCCGAGGCCCGTCGCGCCGCCCGCGCGGTGGGCCGGGCCGGCGCGATGTTCCCCTGGATGAGCGGCTCGAACGGGCGCGAGGAGACGCAGTCCATCCACCTCAACCCGCTGTCCGGCCGCTGGCTGCCCGACAATTCCTGGCGCCAGCGCCACATCGGCGCGGCGATCTGCTACAACATTTGGCAATATCTGGAGGCGACGGACGATCGGGAGTTCCTGCGCGACTACGGCGCGGAGCTGTTCTTCGAGATCGCGCGCTTCTGGTCGAGCCTCGCCGAGCGGCGCGAGGACGGACGCTTCTCGATCCGCGGGGTGATGGGACCCGACGAGTTCCACGACGGCTATCCCGGTCGCGACCCCACAGCCGAAGGCGGGCTCGACGACAACGCCTATACGAACGTCATGGTCGCCTGGCTGCTCGCGCGCGCAGGCGACATCCTCGACCTGCTGGCGGACGACTACCGCAAGCGATTGTGCGAGAAGCTCTCGCTCTCCGCGGCGGAGCTCGAGCGCTGGGACGCGATCTCGCGCAACCTCGTCATCCCCTTCCACGATGGCGGGATCATCTCTCAGTTCGACGGCTACGGCGACCTGAAGGAGTTCGACTGGGCAGGCTACCGGGAGAAATACCCCAACCTGCAGCGGCTCGACCGCATCCTGGAGAGCGAGGGCGAGGACCCCAACGCCTACAAGGTCTCCAAGCAGGCCGACGTCTTGATGATCTTCTACCTGTTCAGCCGCGAGGAGATCGGGGAGATCTTCGACCGGCTGGGCTACGCGTTCACGCCGCAGCAGATCATCGACAACATCGCCTACTACGTCGAGCGCGTGTCGCACGGCTCGACCCTGTCCTTCATCACGCATGCCTGGGTGCTCGCTCGTTCCGACCGCAAGGCGTCCTGGCGGCTCGCCCTCGAGGCGCTCGATTCCGACATCGGCGACGTCCAGGGCGGCACGACGCAGGAGGGCATCCATCTCGGCGCCATGGCGGGCACGGTCGACCTCGTGCAGCGCTGCTACACCGGCATCGCCATGGAGCGCGGCGCGCTCGTCCTCAACCCGCGCCTTCCCGAGGAGGTGTCGCGGCTGGAGACCACCGTGCGCTTCCGCAGGCAGATCCTCGACCTCGAGATCACGCAGGAGACGCTGACGGTCGAGAGCCGCAGCATGACGGCGCAGCCGGTGACGATCGCCTATCGCGGGCACGTTCGGGAGATCAGCCCCGGCCAGCGCTTCACCTTCAAGCTCGTGCGCGAAGCCGAGCGGCGCGTTGGCCGAACAGAAGCAACCAAGGGAGAGCCTCAATGAGCGAACACGAGCTGGTGCTGCCCCTCTCGGAGCTGACCCGTGGCGAAGGCGCCAAGGTCGGTGGCAAGAACTCGTCCCTGGGCGAGATGATCCGCAACCTCTCGGCGCAGGGCATCCGCGTGCCCGGCGGCTTCGCCACGACGGCCGCGGCCTACTGGCGCTACATCGAGGCCAACGACCTCGGGCCACCGATCCGCGACGCCATCGGCGCGCTGAAGCAGGACCTCTCGAACCTCCACGTCGTCGGCGAGCGCGTGCGCGGGCTGCTGCTCGAGGCGCATTTCCCCGACGACCTGCGCGACGCGGTTCTCGGCGCCTACGCCGAGATGAGCACGGGCGACAAGAAGGCGCGGGTCGCCGTGCGCTCCTCGGCCACCGCCGAGGACCTGCCGGAGGCGAGCTTCGCGGGCCAGCTCGAGACCTTCCTCAACATCGAGGGCAAAAATGCGCTGCTCGACGCGTGCCGGCGCTGCTACGCCTCGCTCTTCACCGACCGCGCCATCTCCTACCGTGAGAACCACGGCTTCGATCACCTGAAGGTCGCGCTCTCGGTGGGCGTCCAGCGCATGGTGCGCTCCGACATCGCCTCATCGGGCGTGATGTTCTCCATCGACACCGAGACCGGCTTCGACCGCACCGTGCTGATCACCGGCGCCTGGGGCCTCGGCGAGACCGTGGTGCAGGGCATCGTCGAGCCCGACGAGTTCCAGGTCTTCAAGCCGCTCCTCGACACGCCGGGCGTCATCCCCATCGTCGAGAAGGCGCGCGGCGCCAAGAGCCGCAAGATGATCTTCTCCGTGCCCGGCTCGAAGACGCCGACGCGAACCGTCGACACGTCCGAGGACGAGCGCCGGAGCTTCACCCTGAACGACGAGGAGGTGATGCAGCTCGGCCGCTGGGCGGCGACGATCGAGACGCATTACGGCCAGCCCATGGACATGGAATGGGCCAAGGACGGCGAGACCGGCGAGCTCTTCATCGTCCAGGCCCGGCCGGAGACCGTGCAGTCCCGCCGCGAGGCCGGGCAGCTCAAGTCCTATGCGCTCAAGAGCAAGGGTGCGCTCCTGGTGAAGGGCCTCGCGGTGGGCGACGCCATCGGCGCAGGGAAGGTCTGCAAGCTCGACACGCCCGCGGACATCGAGAAGTTCGAGCCCGGCGCCGTGCTCGTCACTACCATGACCGACCCCGACTGGGTGCCGATCATGAAGAAGGCCGCGGCCATCGTCACCGATCACGGCGGGCGAACGAGCCACGCCGCGATCGTCTCGCGCGAGCTCGGGCTGCCGGCCATCGTCGGCACCGAGACCGGCACCGAGGTGCTCGAGAACGGCATGGAGATCACCGTCTCCTGCGCGGAGGGCGACGTCGGCCGCGTCTACGCCGGCATCGCCGATTTCGCGGTGGAGGAGACCGACCTGTCCGAGATCCCGCAGACCAAGACCAAGGTCATGCTCAACCTCGCCAACCCGTCGGCCGCCTTCCGCTGGTGGCGCCTGCCGACCGACGGCGTCGGGCTCGCGCGCATGGAGTTCATCGTCTCGAACCACATCAAGGTCCACCCGATGGCCTTGGTGCGCTACGACCAGCTGGAGGACAAGCAGGTCCGCCGCGAGATCGACGAGCTCACCCGCGGCTACGCCTCCCGCGAGGAGTTCTTCGTCGACGTGCTCGCCCGCGGCGTCGCCCGCATCGCGGCGGCGCACTATCCCAAGCCCGTCGTGCTGCGCATGAGCGACTTCAAGACGAACGAATACGCCGAGCTGCTGGGCGGCCGGGGGTTCGAGCCCCGGGAGGAGAACCCGATGATCGGCTGGCGCGGGGCGAGCCGCTACTACCATCCGGATTATCGCGAGGGCTTCGCGCTGGAATGCCGGGCGGTGAAGCGGGCGCGCGAGGAGATCGGGATGACGAACATCGTCATGATGATCCCCTTCTGCCGCACGCCGGAGGAGGCGGACAAGGTGCTCGCGGAAATGGCGAAGAACGGCCTGCGCCGCGGCGAGAACGGACTCGAGGTCTACGTCATGGCCGAGCTGCCCTCGAACGTGCGCCTCGCCCACCGCTTCGCCGAGCGCTTCGACGGCTTCTCCATCGGCTCGAACGACCTCACCCAGCTCGTGCTCGGCGTCGACCGCGACTCCGACCGCCTCGCCTCGCTCTTCGACGAGCGCCATGAGGCGGTGAAGAGCTTCATCTCCGATCTTCTGGCCGCGGCCAGGAAGAGCGGCACCCACACCGGCATCTGCGGCCAGGCCCCGAGCGACCACCCCGACTTCGCGCGCTTCCTGGTCGAGGAGGGCATCGACACGATCTCGGTGACGCCCGACACGTTCCTTCGCGTGAAGCGCGAGGTGGCGAAGGCGGAGAAGGATCTGGGGCGGTGAGGGGATAGCCGCGGCGGGCGGCCGCAGCCCCGCCATCTCCCCGCAGGGGAGGTGGGCCGCGAAGCGGACCGGAGGGGGCTAATCGGCGGTAGCTACTGCCCCATTCGCCCCCACCCGTCGGCGCTCCGCGCCGCCGAACTCCCCTGCGGGGAGGGGTCGGGGTTGCGACTCCCTCGGTGGATTTCCGAGGATGCGGGGGGCCGGGAGATCACGACGTCACGCCCCGGGCCGCGTCTCGCGCAGGAAGCGCCCCATCCGCTCGAGCGCGGTCTCGATCGCGCTCTCGGAGGCGGCGTAGGACAGGCGCATGTAGCCCTCGCCGGTGACGCCGAAATCCGGGCCGCCGATCGTGGCCACGTGCGCCTTCTCCAGCAGCGCCGAGGCGAGGGGCTTCGCCTTCCAGCCGGTGTCGCGGATGTTCGGGAAGGCGTAGAACGCGCCCTTGGGCACGATGCAGGACACGCCCGGGAGCGCGTTCAGCCCCTCGACGACGAGCTTACGCCGCCGGTCGAAGGCCGCCATCATCTGCGCCACGCAGTCCTGCGGCCCGTTCAGCGCGGCGATGCCGGCCCATTGCGTCGCGGCGTTGACGCAGGAGAACGAGTTCACCGCGAGCTTGCGCGCCGCCTCGTAGAGCCCGTCCGGCCAGACCGACCAGCCGAGCCGCCAGCCCGTCATCGCGTAGGTCTTCGAGGCCCCGTCGAGATGGATCAGGCGGTCGCGGATCTCGGGGAACGTGAGGAGCGAGACGTGCTCCTCGCCGTCGTAGGTCATCGTCCCATAGATCTCGTCGGAGAGGATGGCGACGTCCGGATGCGCGGCGAGGCCCGCGACCAGGGCCTCGATCTCGGCGCGCGGCGTGACGCCGCCCGTAGGGTTCGCTGGGGAGTTGAGGATGACGAGCCTCGTCTTCGGCGAGATCAGCGCCAGCGTCTCGGCGGCGGAGAAGGCGAACCCGTTCTCCTCGCGGATCGGGATCGGCACCGGCGTCGCCCCGGTGAACTCGATCATCGAGCGGTAGATGGGAAAGCCCGGGTCGGGATAGAGGATCTCCGCGCCCGGCTCGCCGAACATAAGGATCGCCATGAACATCGTCACCTTGCCGCCGGGCACCACCATCACCCGCTCGGGATCGACGCCCGCTCCCGTGCGGCGCTCGAGATCGGCGGCGATCGCCTCGCGCAGCGGCAGGATGCCCGTCGCGGGCGTGTAGCCGTGGTGCCCGTCGCGCAGGGCCTGCACCGCGGCCTCGACCACGTGCGGCGGGGTGGGGAAGTCCGGCTGGCCGATGCCCAGGTTGACCACGTCCGCGCCGGCGCGGGAGAGCGCGGTCGCGCGCGCCAGGACGGCGAAGGCGTTCTCCTCGCCGATGCGGGAGAAGGCGGAGACGGGGGTCGGCATGGCGGGCTCCGGGGTCCGAGCGAGACGGGTCGCGGATTGTGCGTGGCGCGGCCGCCTTGTCAATTCGGCGGCTCGTGCGCGCGCGACCCCCCCGCTGTCAGCGCTTGCGCTCTCCCGCCCTGCGCTCTCCGGCCTTGCGCTCTCCCGCCTTGTTCTTTGCCGTCGAGGCGCGCACGACGAGCTCGGTCGGCAGGATCACGTGCTCGCGCCCGCCGGCGAGCAGCATGCGGGTCGCGACGCGGCCCTTCTCCTCCACCGGCTGGCGGATCGTGGTGAGCGGCGGGTTGCCCGCCTCCGCCGCGGGCACGTCGTCGAAGCCGACCACCGAGACGTCGGCGGGCACCCGCAGGCCGCGCGCCCGGAGCGCACCGAAGGCGGCGAGCGCCATCGTGTCGGACATCGCGAGCAGCGCGGTCGGCGGCTCGCGGCCGGTGGCGAACATCGCCTCGATGGCCTCGAATACCGAGGGCGCGTCGTTGAGGCACTCGTAGGCCATCACGTCGGCGGGCGGGATGCCGGCCTCCTCGAAGACGTCGCGGTAGCCGAGCAGGCGCGCGCGCGGCGTGGTGTAGCGGATCTCCTGGAAGCGCGCGTCGTCGATGAAGCCCGTGCGCTCGGCGTCGTCGCATTCGAGCGAGAGGATGCCGATGCGCCGATGGCCCAGCGTGACGAGGTGGCGCGCGGCCTCCGCTGCCGCCTTCCGGTCGTCGATGTCGACCGCCCCGGCGCCGGGCACCTCCCCCGAATCGACCGCGACGAAGGGCAGTCCGCGGCGGCGCGCGAGCTCGACGAGCCGGTTGTCCTCCGTGATGCAGAACAGGATGAACCCGTCGACGATCGCCGACTCGATCGACCAGCCCTCGCCACGCTCGGCGTCGGCGCAGACGATGGTGAGGCCGATCCGCGCCTCGTCGCAGACCTCGGCGATGCCCGAGATCAGCTTCTGGCCGAACGGGTCGTTGACGATGTAGTGCAGGCTCGCGTCCACCACGACGGCGACGAGGTTCGACCGTCCCGAGCGGAGCGCGCGCCCGGCCGGGGCGGGCCCGCGGAAGCCGAGCGCCTTCGCCGCCGCGTGGACGCGCTCGCGCAGCTCCTCGCGAACCACCCCCGGGCGGTTGAACACATTCGAGACCGTCCCCTGCGACACGCCGGCCAGAGCCGCCACGTCCTTCAAGCGCGCCTTCTTCATGACCGAATTCATAGCAGGCGCGTGAATCGATTCAAGGAACTCTTGACGCGCTGCACCATTTGCCCCATGTACGCATTGTGCTTGAATCGATTCAAGGGGACCCCGAGGTCAGGGTCGGTCCAGGCGCGACACCGCGGCTCACATTCAGGAGACAAGAGCCATGATTCCCGCATCCTTCCTCTACCCGTGGTTCGACCGCAACGAGCCGGTCGGCGATACCGTGTCCAGCACCCATGCGCGCCGTCCGTGGCTCGCCCGCGGACGCGAGATGCACTTCCTCGCAGCGCTCGTCGCCGTGGCCGTCGTCCTCGGCGCCTGATCGCGGCGCGGCGGGCTTGCGCGGCTTGCCGCCGCGTGCCAGGAGCGTCCCGACGCCTCCCGGGGTTCCGCCGATGCACGACGACAGCAGCACGACCGGCCACGGCCGCGCGCATACAAGACGAGACCTCGAAGGTTGGACCGCACGCCGACGCCCGGGACGAGAAACCCTCGCCGGGCGTTATGTGCGTTTGGAGCCCCTCGATCCCGTCCGCCACGGCGACGACCTGTTTCGCGCCCGCGCCGACGATCCCGACGCCTGGCGCTTCACGCCGGACGGGCCCTACCCGACACGCGCCGCCTTCCAGACCTGGCTCGACGCGAAGAGCGTCCTCGAGGACCAGATCTACCATGCCGTCGTCGATGAGGTGACCGGCCGCGCCGAGGGGAGGGTCTCCTTCATGCGCATTGACCCCGGCAACGGGGTGATCGAGACCGGCGCGATCCTGTTCGGCCCGCGCCTCTCGCGCACGCGCAGGGCGACCGAGGCCATCTACCTCCAGGCCCGCCACGTCTTCGAGGATCTCGGCTACCGTCGCCTCGAGTGGAAGTGCGATGCGACGAACGAGCCCTCGCGGCGCGCGGCGGCGCGCTTCGGCTTCATCTTCGAGGGCGTCTTCCGGCAGCACATGGTGGTGAAGGGCCGCAACCGCGATACGGCCTGGTTCGCCCTGCTCGACGGCGATTGGCCGGCGCGCCGGGCCGCCTTCGAGGCCTGGCTCCAGCCGGTGAATTTCGACGAGAGCGGCCGCCAGGTGCGATCGCTCTCGCAGGTCGCCGCCGGCGTCAGCTGACGATCTCGACCGGGATCGTGGCAAGCGTCTCGCCCATCTCGCGGATCACGACGGTGCGGAGGAGCGGCGCGTCCCGAGGCCGCTCCATCCGCTCCGTCACCTCGATCCAGGTCAGGACCTCGGGGTCCGGGGCGTCCGGTGGGATCAGTACGAGTTCCAGCTCCAGCTCCTCGGACGGGGCGTCCTGCGTGGTGCGCGGCTCGAGCCGCGCCGTGTAGCCGGGCGATGGCGCGAGGACCTTGCCCTCGATCCTCAGCCGTGGCGGCCTCGGCGGCATGGTGTCCTGGACGGCGGACCACTTCTCCGTTTCGGTCATCGAGGCCTCCTCCTGCGGCGGCTCCGCGTATCGGGCCCTCGCCCGTGCCCGCTCCCGCGGCGCAGCGAATACTCCGACCACCGGTGGCAGTTTAGCACGACCGAGTTGAGATTGACATCCTGCGATCGCCGATGTCGGACGCGGCGCGCGTCCTTTGCTCCCCCGCTCAGATGCAGCGCCCGCCGTCGACCTCCATGCACACGCCGGTGAGGAACGCCGCCTCCTCGGAGCACAGGAACAGCGCCGCGTTGGCGATGTCGGCGGGCTGCGAGAGGCGGCCCATCGGGATCGTGGCGCGGAACTGGGCGCGGCGCTCCTCGGTGTCCTCGCCGAGGAAGGTGGCGAGCATGCCGGTCTCGCCGGCGACGGGGTTGATCGCGACGACGCGGATCTTCTCCGGCGCGAGCTCCACCGCCATAGAGCGCGTGAGCGTGATCGCCGCCCCCTTCGACCCGTTGTACCAGGTCAGCCCCGGGCGCGGGCGCACGCCCGCGGTCGAGGCGATGTTGAGGATCACGCCGCCCGAGCCGGTGGCGCGGAACGCCGGGATCGCCGCATGCGCGCCGTGGAAGATCGCCTTGACGTTGACCGCGTAGATCCGGTCGAAGGTCTCCTCGTCGACCTCCAGCATCGGCCGGTTCCGGTGGGCGTAGCCGGCGTTGTTCACCAGGATGTCGAGCCGGCCGAAGGCGGACATCGCCGTATCGACCATCGCCTGCACGTCCGCGGCCTTCGTCACGTCCGCATGGACGAAGCGCGCCGCATCCCCGATCTCGGCGGCGACGCGCCGCCCGCCCTCGTCGGCGATGTCGCCGACGATCACCTTCACGCCCTCGCGCGCGAACAGCTTCGCCATCCCCTCGCCGAACCCGGAGCCCGCTCCGGTGATGACGGCGACCTTTCCTTCCAGACGCATGTCCTTGTCCTTTTTCGAACCCCTCTCCCGACTGGGAGAGGGGCAGGGGTGTGGGTGTCCGGGTCGATGCATGTCCGCATCGCGCCGGCCGCTCTCCTTCCCTGTAGGGGAAGGTGGCTCGGCGAAGCCGAGACGGATGGGGCGCGCGGAACGCGCGGTCCGCGAAGCGGACACGGGAACGGGAACGGGCGGTGCGTCTCCGTCCCGCCCACAGCCGCCCGCTTCGGCTTCGCCGAACACGCCTGGCGGCGTGCCCCAGCCGTCTCGGCGCTTCGCGCCGATCCACCTTTCCCTACAGGGAAGGAAATGGGGGGCGCGGCCATCCGACAGAGCGGCACGGCCGCAGGAGGTGTATGCATCGACGAGCCCATCCGGGAGAGGGGAGCTTCACTCGTACTTCACCGCCACGGTCTTCAGGCTCGCGAACCCGTAGAGCGCCTCGAAGCCCTTCTCGCGACCGTGGCCGGACTTGCCGACGCCGCCGAAGGGCAGTTCCACGCCGCCGCCGGCGCCGTAATTGTTGACGAAGACCTGGCCGGCGCGAATCCGCTTGGCCATGCGCATCTGCCGCCCGCCATCGCGGGTCCAGACCCCGGCGACGAGGCCGTAGTCGGTGCCGTTGGCGATGCGAACCGCCTCCTCCTCGCCCTCGAACGGGACGAGCGAGAGCACCGGCCCGAAGATCTCGTCGCGGGCGAGCTCGGCGTCGGGGTCGACCGGGCCGAACAGGGCAGGGGCCACGTAGAAGCCGCCCTTCGGCGCGTCCTCCAGGATCCGCCCGCGGGCGAGCACGGTCGCGCCGTTCCTCTCGGCCCGGTCGATGAAGCCCGCGACGCGGTCGCGCTGGCGGGCGTTGACGATCGGGCCGACGTCGGGGTCGTCGAGCGCCGGGCCCACGGTGAGCGCCGAGAAGCGCTCGACCAGCGCTGCGACGACCTCGTTCCAGATCGGCTTCTCGATCAGGATGCGTGAGCCGGCCGAGCAGGTCTGCCCGGCGTTCTGCACCGAGGCGCGCACCAGGAAGGGCAGGGCGGCGTCGAGGTCGGCGTCGGCGAAGACGAGTTGGGGCGACTTGCCGCCGAGCTCCAGCGTGACCGGCGCGACGTTGCGCGCCGCCATCTCCTGCACCTTTTGCCCCACCAGCACCGAGCCCGTGAAGGACACGTGCGCGATCCCCGGGTGCGCCACGAGCGGCGCGCCCGCCTCCTCGCCGAAGCCGGTGACGATGTTGAGCACGCCCTCCGGCAGCCCCGCCTCGAGCGCGAGCTTGCCGAGCATGAGCGCGGTGAGCGAGGCGTCCTCGCCGGGCTTGACCACGCAGGCATTCCCCATGGCGAGCGCCGCGCCCACCGAGCGCCCGATGATCTGCATCGGGTAGTTCCACGGCACGATGTGGCCGGTGACGCCGTGGGGCTCCCACCAGGTCATCACCTGGTAGCCGGCCTGGTAGGGGATCGTGTCGCCGTGCACCTTGTCGGCGGCACCGCCGTAGAACTCGAAATAGCGCGCGCAGGCGATCGCGTCGGCCTTGGCCTGGGCGTGCGGCTTGCCGACGTCACGGGCTTCCAGGATCGCGAGATCGGTGGCGCGGTCGAGGACGACCTCGCCCATGCGCGAGAGGATGCGCCCGCGCTCGGTCGCGGTCATGCGGCCCCAGGGGCCGTCGAGCGCGGCGTGCGCCGCCTTCACCGCCGCGTCGACGTCCGCCGCGCGGCCCCGCGCGAGCTCGGCGAAGGGCTCGCCGGTGGAGGGATCGAGGACGGGGATGCGCTCGCCCGCGGCGGCCTCGTGGAAGGCGCCGCCGATCAGGAGCTTGGGCGCTGGGATGGTCATGGGTACCGCTCTCAGTAGGCGAGGTTGCGGAAGAACAGCGTCAGGTCCGGCACGTAGGTGATGATCATCAGGCAGGCGACGATCACCAGCACGAAGGGTACGAGATGCTTGATGATCCGCTCCAGGGGTACTTGCGCCACCTGGCATGCGGCGAAAAGATTGACCCCGAATGGCGGGGTGATCATGCCGAGCGCGAGGTTCACCACCATGATCAGCCCGAAATGCACCGGGTCGACGCCGTAGGAGATCGCGATCGGCGCGAGGATCGGCGCGAGCACGATGATCGCCGCCGAGGTCTCGATGAACATGCCGACCAGGAACAGGAAGACGTTCACCGCGAGCAGGAACATCGCGGGGTCCGAGACCACCGTGGTGATCCAGGCGGAGATCGCGGCCGGCACGCCGGCGCGGGTGATCAGGAACGAGAACAGCCCCGCCGCGGCGATCACGAACATGATGATCGTCGACGCGATCACCGAGCGGCGCAGCACGCCGATCAGATCGCGCCAGGAGATGGCGCGGTAGACGACCGTGCCCACGACGAGCGCGTAGACCACGGCCACCACCGAGGCCTCGGTCGGCGTGAACACGCCCTGATAGATGCCGCCGATGATGATCACCGGCATCACCAGCGCCCAGGCGGCCTCCTTCGTGGCCGCGAGGATGGGCAGGCGGCCGACATGGTCGTCCTTCCCCCAGCCGTGTATGCGGCAATAGACCAGCACGAAGGCGATCAGCGCCGCCCCGATCAGCAGACCCGGCCCGATGCCGCCGACGAACAATTCTCCGATCGAGACTTCCGCCGAGACGCCGTAGAGGATCAGCGGGATCGAGGGCGGGATGATCACCCCGAGCTCGGCCGAGGTCGCCTGCAGGCTCGCCCCGAAGCTCTTCGGGTAACCGTGCTTGATCATCGCGGGGATGATGATCGCGCCGATGGCGAAGGTGGTCGCGACCGAGGAGCCGGAGACGGACGCGAAGATCATGCAGGTGAGCACGCAGGAGGCCGCGAGCCCGCCCTGGACGCCGCCCACCAGCGCCTTGGCGAATTCCACGAGCCGCCGCGAGATGCCGCCGGCCTCCATCAGGTTGCCGGCGAGGATGAAGAAGGGGATCGCCATCAGCGGAAACGAATCGATCGTCGTCATCAGCTTCTGCGCGACGAGGACGAGCGGGAGGTTCGCGAAGAAGGCGGCGCCGCCGATCGAGGCGGCGAGGATGGCGATCGCGATCGGCGCGCCGAGCGCGATGAAGAACACCATCCCGGCCAGCATGAAGGTCGACATGGCGGATCAGATCTCCTGGCGCTTCAGCTGCTCGGCCGCCTCGGCTTCCGAGACCGGCTCGCCGCGGCGGGCGCGGCCGACGTCCTCGGCGAAGCGGGCGAGGACCGCCACGATCGAGAGCGCGGCGCCGACGGGAATGGCTGTGTAGACGAGGGCTATCGAGATGCCGCCGCCGGTGAACGGGTTGTCGACGCCGGCGAGCCGCTGGAAGCGTACCCGGTGGGCCATGTCCCAGCCCCACCAGAACATCACGGTCAGCACGCCGAGGCTGAGGCCGGCAACGGCGCACATCACCGCGATCTTCAAGTGCTTCGGCGCGAGCCGCTGGAGCATGTCGACAGACATCAGCGAGCCGGTGCGGAAGGCCGCCACGAGGCCGAGATACACCATCCAGATCTGCAGCGAGCGCGAGGTCACCTCCGACCAGGTCGAGGGCTGCGAGAACACGAAGCGCGTGATCACCTGGTAGAACGACACGCAGGCCATGCCCACGAGCAGCAGCATCGCCAGCGTCAGCGTGACGTGAAAGACCGTGCGGTCGATGAGCTTTAGGATGGTGAGCATGGCAATCCACACGGCACCCCTCTCCCGGATGGGAGAGGGGCAGGGGTGAGGGAAACGGGTAGAGGTGACGGCCGACGGCGAGCGTCTGCTCCCGGCCGTAACCCCTCACCCCCGGACCCCTCTCCCAGACGGGAGAGGGGAGGTTTCGCCTCACATGCCGACGTTGCGGATGGCGTCGATCTTCTCCTGGCCGAAGCGCTCGGCGAACTCGGCGAAGGCCGGGGCCAGCGCCTCCTCGAACGCCGCGCGATCGACCTCCTCGACGACCTGCATGCCCTGCTCCTTGAGCGTGGCGACGCCGTTCTCCGCATCCTCGCGCACCTTCGCGCGCATGGCTTCGGCGCCGGCGGCGGCGGCTTCCTCGAACCAGCCCTTCTGCTCGTCGGAGAGCCCGTCCCACACCATCGGCGACATGATGATCAGCGCCGGCGAGTAGACGTGCTGGGTCAGCGTCAGGTGGTCCTGTACCTGCGAGAAGTTCGCCGACAGGATCACGCCGATCGGGTTCTCCTGGCCGTCGACGGTGCCCTGCTGGAGCGCGGTGAACAGCTCCGGGAAGGCCATCGGGGTGGGCAGCACGCCCAGCTCCTGGAAGGCGCGCATGTGCACCTGGTTCTCCATCGTGCGGACCTTGAGGCCGCGCGTGTCCTCCGGCGTGCGGATGGGGCGCACGTTGTTGGTCATGTTACGGAAGCCGTTCTCGCCCCAGGCGAGCGCGACGAGGCCGTGGTTGGGGAACTGGGCGAGGATCTCCTGGCCGATCTCGCCGTCGAGCACCGCGTGCGCGTGCTCGTAGTCGCGGAACAGGAAGGGGATGTCGGTGAGCAGCGTGTCGGGCACGAAGTTGCCGACGGGGCCGGTCGAGGTGATCACGAGATCGACGGTGCCGATCTGCGCGCCCTCGACCATCTCGCGCTCGCCGCCGAGCGCGTTGGCGGGGAACTGCTCGATGGTGAAGGCGCCGTCGGAGAGCTCGGCGAGCGTCTCGGCCATGGCGGTGGCGCCGACGCCGTAGTGCGAGGTCGGTGCGAGGGAGTAGCCGAGCTTGAGCGCCTGCTGCGCCTGCGCGCCGCCGATGCCGAGCGCGAGGAGCGACGCGCCGAGGAGCGCGGCCTTGAGGGTGCGATGATACATGTGACGTTGTCCTCCGGTTCTTGTTCGTCTTTTGGTTTGGTGTCGCGGGCGGCCGTCCGCCGCCCGGTTTCCCGCGTACGCGTCAGGGCATGGCCTCCACCGCGCGCGCGAAGAAGTCTTCGCCGCCGAAATTGCCGGACTTCAGCGCCAGCGCCAGCGCGCCGGCCGGCGCCCCGAGCGCGAGCGTCGCCGGCACGCCCGGCGCGATCTCGCGGCCGATGCGAAGGGCTTTCACCTGCAGCGCGTCGACGACGGCGCCGGACGTCTCCCCCCCGGCCACGACGAGCCGGCGCAGGCCGTAGGCGACGAGGTGCTCGGCGATCCGCGCGAGGAGCCCCTCGAGCGCCGCGCCCGCCTGCGCCGCGCCGAAGCGCGCCTGGACAACCGCGACGGCCTCCGGCTCGGCGCTCGTCGCGATCGCGACGGGGCCGGCGGGCAGCTTCTCGCGGGCGAAGGCGAGCGCGTCGGCGAGCGCGCGCTCGGGATCGGCCACCGCGGCGGCGGCGTCGATGCGCAGCACCGGCATGATCTTCTCTGCCGCCGCGAGCTGCGCACGCGTCGCCGCCGAGCAGCTGCCGGCGAGGATCGCGGCCGGCCCGCCGACGGCGGGCAGCGGCGCGGGCGGGCTCTCCGAGGCGATGCCCCGGGCGATCATCGCCTTGGCGAGCCCGTGGCCCAGGCCCGACGCGCCGGTGGAGACCGGCCGGGGGAGCGCGGCTACGCCGAGGGCAAGGAGGTCCTCGTCGGACACCGCGTCGACGATCGCCGTGCCGATGCCCTCGGCCGCGAGCGCCGCGAGCCGCTCCGCGATCGCATCTGCTCCGGCGCGCACGGTCGCCAGCGGCACGAGTCCCACGCCGGCGGCGCTCTGGCGGGCGAGCACGCGCACGAGATCGGAATCGCGCATCGGGTTGAGCGGGTGGTCCTTCAGCGGGCTCTCCGACAGGAGCCGGTCGCCGACGAACAGATGGCCTTGGTAGACCGTGCGGCCCGTGCCCGGAAAGGCCGGGGTGACGGCGACGACGTCTGTGCCGGCCGCCGCGCGCAAGGCGTCCGTCACCGGGCCGATGTTGCCCGCGTCCGTCGAATCGAAGGTCGAGCAGATCTTGTAGAGCACGTGCCGCGCCCCTGCGGCTGTCAAGGCCGCGTGGGCGGCGCGGGCACGCGCGACGGCTTCCGCAGCGGGAATAGAGCGGATTTTCAGCGCCACGACGAGGGCGTCCGTCGCCGGGAGCGCGAAGCTCGGGTCCGGCTCGCCGATCGTCTGCACGACGGACAGCCCCGCCTGCGCGAGCGTGTTCGCGAGATCGGTGGCGCCGGTATAGTCGTCGGCGATGCAGCCGAGCGCGACGGCCTGCGCCGGCGCGCTGCTCGGTCCCGTCCTGTCCATGCCTCTCCCCGCGGGTGCGCCTGCGCCCTTCGTCGTTCCACGAACGTTAGCCGCAGCGTCGATCCACGGCAACGGTGCTCGCGACGCGCCTTTCGGCGCAGACACACGCGGATCATGCGCGGTTTCGCGGTGGAATCGCTGCTAGTCTTGCGCGTAGGCGGCGATCATCGGACCGAGCGGCAACCAGCCATCCGCCCGCTCCAGGTTGGGCGCGTAGAGGCTCGGCACGAAGCCCCCGTCGAAGAACAGCGCGTCCTCGGTGCCGAGCCCGTCGCGGAAGAGACGCGCGAAGCGGTGGAAGGACACCGGCTCGTCCGCAATGGCGAAGTAGACCTCCCCGTCCTGCGCGACGCCGACGCCGTTGCGGCGCTTGAGCGAATCGGAATCGGGCAGGAAGCGCGGGTGCAGCTCGCCCTGGATCACCAGCATCGGCCCGGACTGCGTCGCCAGCTCCGCGTTCGGCCGCGCGGCGAGGTAGGCCTCGGTGCTCATCACCGCGGGGCGGCCGCGCTCGACGAAGAAGACGCCGTTGGGCTTCAGGTGGAAGTTGCCGGGGCCGTCGTTGGTGTTGGCGTCGACGATGGTCTCCCCATTCTCGATGTGCAGCCCGATGGGATCGAGGCTCGCGTCGAACATTCCCGCGTTCATGGCGAAGACCAGCGGCGCGCCGTCTATCTCCTGCGGCAGGTTCTCGAAGCGCCCGAGCGGGTTCCCGTCCTCGCCGGCCGCGAACAGCCGCAGCTCGTGGTCGCGCGGGTCGATCACGCAGACCGTGAAGCGCACGTTCTCGAACTCGCGCGGCCCGCAGGGCGCGCGCGGGTCCTTCGCCGCCGCGGGGAGGGCGGCGGCGAGGGTGGCGAGGGTCAGCGCGAGGAGCGCCTTGGAGATGTCGCGGATCGCGCAAGTCGAAGAGATCATGCTTCTATTCTAGGCCGGTCTCGGCCATTCGCCACCGATCATTTCCGGGCGCTCCGCATCGGCCCCGAGCCGTTCTGCTCTTCAACGGTCGAGCGACGGAGCGGCTCGGTCGGCTACCGATTCCGGCTCCTCTGAAGAGAAATCCGTCGTCGGACCGGGTCGAGCGACCCCGGGACGAGCTGCGTTCGGCGCGAACAAGGCAGCTCGGCCGCGCGGGTCCGCCACCAGCACCTCGAGAGCACGCCTGGCGCGCTCCTCCTTGTTTCGCCGCGGTCTGATCTGGCTCTCAGTCATTCGCTTCTCCTCTCTATGGAGACTAGGACTCGAGGGGCATGAGGGCAACCGGGACGGCGCCGGTGCGTTCCAGCACCCAGACATGAGCTCCTCCCGTCAGTCCTTCTTCCACCACGCTGTATCCGCTCATGCGAATGACGCCCTCGATCAACAGGTGCTTTCGCAGAGCGCGATCCGGTAGATCATCGTCTTGCGTTTCTCTGTGAATGCGCTCCGGTCGGATGGTATCGACGACACTGTGTACTGCCGCGAGTATCGCGTTGAGGATCGCGGCGCGGTCTTCCCGAGACGAAATGAATCTCCGTGTCGTCCGTCCAGACAAGAACGTGGCCACCTCGCTGGAGCGTTCGACATCCACCGCGATGAGCTGGACCGTCAAATCCGGCTCCGGTGTGCCTTCCAGCGCGACGACCGCTTTCAGATCCAACGGTCGGTCGTCGAAGTAACCGACGTCGAACGTCGCGGCGGCGCGTCCTCGACTCGTCACCACGACGATCGGCACGATACCAGACGCAAGCGTGCAGACGAAACCCAAGGCCGATACTCCCGCCAGCGCTCGACTGCTGTCATGGTTGCCGGCGTCGGTCAAGGTCAATGTGGGATCAGTCTTTCGACCACGCCTAGCGCCCCAGCTCCCGCATCGCCCCGTCGAGCCCCTCCAGCGTCAGCGGGAACATCCGCCCCGCCATCAGCTGCGAGACGAGCCCGATCGACCGGGTGTAGCCCCAATGCGCCTGCGGGATGGGGTTCAGCCACACGGCGCGGCCGAAATGGCCGGTGAGGCGCTCGAGCCAGGCTTGGCCGGGTTCCTCGTTCCAGTGCTCCACCGATCCGCCGGGGATGAGGATCTCGTAGGGGCTCATCGAGGCGTCGCCGACGAACACCGCGCGGTAGTCCGGCCCGAAGGTGCGCAGCACGTCGAGCGTGGGGATGCGCTCGGCGTGGCGGCGGCGGTTGTCCTTCCACAGGCCTTCGTAGGGGCAATTGTGGAAGTAGAAGTGCTCGAAATGCTTGAACTCGGCCCGCGCCGCCGAGAACAGCTCCTCGGCGCGCTCCACGTGCCAGTCCATCGAGCCGCCGACGTCGAGAAACAGCAGCACCTTCACGGCGTTTCGCCGCTCGGGGCGCATCTTCACGTCGAGCCAGCCCTGCCGCGCGGTCTCGCGGATGGTGCCGTCGAGGTCGAGCTCGTCGGGCGCGCCGGTGCGGGCGAAGCGGCGAAGCCGGCGCAGCGCGACGCGCATGTTGCGCGTGCCGAGCTCGACGCTGTCGTCGAAGTCCTTGAACTCGCGCTTGTCCCAGACCTTCACGGCGCGGAAGTTGCGGTTGCCGTCCTGGCCGATGCGGATGCCTTCGGGGTTGTAGCCGTAGGCGCCGTAGGGCGAGGTGCCGGCGGTGCCGATCCACTTGTTGCCGCCCTGGTGGCGGCCCTTCTGCTCGGCGAGGCGCTGTTTCAGCTCGTCCATCAGCCGGTCCCAGCCCTTGGCCTCGATCTCGGCCTTCTCCTCGGGGGTGAGATAGCGCTCGGCGATCTTGCGCAGCCACTCCTCGGGAATCTCCGCGGCCTCGAGCGCCTCGCCCACGGTGCCGAGGCCCTTGAACACGCGCGAGAACACCCGGTCGTACTTGTCGAGATTGCGCTCGTCCTTCACCAGCGTCGCCCGGGCGAGATAGTAGAACTCCTCCAGCCGCTTGTCGGCGAGGTCGCGATCGAGCGCGGCGAGCAGGGTGAGGTATTCCCGCAAGGAGACGGGCACCTTGGCGGCGCGCAATTCGGCGAAGAAGGTCGTGAACATGCGCCGCACTCTGGGGCGAAGCCGGCGGCGGCGCAAGACCGGGGGGCGGTCGAAGAACCTGCGCGCTTTTCGCCGCCTTCCGATGCTTCACTGTCGCGGCTCGCGCGTTATGTTCGAGCGTCAAGCGTATGGAGGTGAGCATGGCCGAGATCACGAACAAGCCCGACCGCGACGCGATGATCGACGCGCTGATGGCGCTCGCCGCCGAGCGGCCCTGGGACGACATCGAGCTCGGCGACATCGTCGAGAAGGCCGGCGGGAGCCTCGCCGACTTCCGCGAGGCGTTCCCCTCGAAGGGCGCCGTACTCGGCGCCTTCTCCAAGCGCATCGACAAGGAGGTGCTCGACGGGACGTCGGACGAGCTCGCCGACGAGCCCGCGCGCGAGCGCCTGTTCGACGTCTACATGCGCCGCCTCGACGCGCTGACGCCCTACAAGGACGCGCTCAAGCGCATCAACATCGCCGTGCGCCGCGACCCGCTGACGCTCGCCGCCCTCAACCAGGTGGCGCTCAACTCGCAGCGCTTCATGCTGGCGGCCGCGAACATCCCGACCGAGGACCAGCTCGGCCTGTTGCGCCTCCAGGGCGCGGTGCTCGTCTTCGCCAACGTGATGGAGACCTGGTACGACGACGACAGCCCGGATCTCGCCCGCACCATGGCGCGGCTCGACCGTGAGCTGAAGCGCGGGGAGCGGGTGATGGAGCGCGCCGGCGACGCGCAGCGCGTGCTGGCGCCGTTCAAGGCGCTGGCCGACGCTCTGCTCGACGGCGGCCGGCGCCTGCGCCGCGAGGGCCTGCGCGGCCGGCGCGGACGCGAGGAGAGCGCGCCGCACGACGACGGCGGCGCCGGCGAGGCGCAGGATCCCGCCGCGGCGATCTGATCGGGGGCGGCGCGCCCGCGGCGAGAGCTAGTTCGCGGCCGAAGGCTCGACGGCCTGCGGCCGCGTCACCTCGTCGCGCAGGATCAGCTCTTCGCGCAGGATCAGCTCGCGAATGCCGGTCGCCCAGGTGTCCTGCGCCGGCTGCGCTCCCGCCTCCTGCGCTTCCTCCTCCTCGCGACGGCGTTGCGCCTCCGCCGCGGCCTCCGCCTCGAGGCGCAGCCGCTCGGCCTCTGCCGCGCGGGCCTCTTCCTCCTCGCGACGGCGTTGCGCCTCCGCCGCGGCCTCCGCCTCGAGGCGCAGCCGCTCTTCCTCCGCACGGCGGGCGCGCTCCTCCTGGAGCGCGTCGAGCGAGCGCGCTTCCGCGTCGCGCCGGCTCGCCTCGACGGCGCCCCGGCGCTGCATCTCCTCGATCCGGCGGCGTTCCGCCTCGGCGCGCCAGGCCTCCGCCCGCTCGCGGCGCAGGTCGAGCATGCGCGCCTGGTCGATGCGCCGCTGGCGCTCGGTGGCCTCGCGCTCGAAGGCCTCGATGCGGGCGAGCTCGCGCTGGAGCACGATGGCGGCGATGCCGTTCGTCAGGGGGCCGACGTCGATCGTGCGCTCGAGGGCCCCCGGCGCGCCGGTGAAGGCGATGCCGATCATCGGGTCGGGACCCTGCCAGCCCTGCGGCGTCGCGGGCGAGCGCAGGAAGCCGCGCAGGTCGAGCGTCAGCGAGCGCAGGTCCAGCGCCGCCGCGCCCTCGAAGCTCCCCGGCGCGCCGACGGCGTCCACCACGATCGGCGAGAGGCCGAGCACGCCGGAGACGAGCGTCGCCGGCGCCTCGAGCGCATCGGCCGTGAAGGATGCCTCGTCGAGCGCCGCGCCGACGAAGGTGTCGATGCGCCGGCCGCCGAGCGGATCGTCCTCCGCGAGCGCGGCGGCGAGGCCGCGGCCGATGGCGCCGGGATCGGCGCGCGGGACGACGAGGTCTGCGATGGTGAACCGCCCCTCGCCGGAGAGCGCGCCGACGAGCTCGGCCACGTTGCCCCCGACGCCGCCGAAGTCGAGGGTCCCCGTGAGGCGTCCCTCGATGGCGAGCTCGGGATCGACGGCCGCGAGCGAGAGATCCGCCAGCGACGCCTCGCCGACCACCGAGGCGCTCTCGGCGGTGGGGCGGCGGAAGACGAGGTCGGCGGCGATGCGCCCGTCGGCGAGCGCGCCTTCGAGCCCGGTCAAGGTGAGCCCGTCGCGGGCGATCACGAGGTCGAAGCGGGCGTCCCGCGCGACGAAGCCGCGCCCGAGCGACAGCGCGCCGACCGTGACCGCGGCCGAGCCGCGCTCGATCGGCCGGCTCAGCGCCGCGAAGGCCTCGCGCGACCACGTCCCCGAGCGCTCTCCCAGCACGTCGCCGAGCGCCAGCGTCTGCGCGAGCCAGGGCAGGGACAGCGTCTCGAGCCGGATCTCGCCCGCGGGATCGCCGCCCAGCGGCCAGCTCATGTCGGCCCGGACGGACTGCCCCGCCAGCGAGCCGCCGGCCTGCAGCCGCGTCTCCAGCCCCTCGCGCGCGAGCGTCACGCGCAGGTCGGCCGGCGTCGGCGCGTCCGCGACGACGCGGCCGCCGAGCAGAGCCAGGGCCGGTCGGACGTCCTCGCTGACGATCGCGATCTCGCCGTCCAGCGGCGAGGCGTCGACCGCGTCGAGCGCGAGCGGGCGGGGCGTGGTGATGCGCAGGCCCGCCACGTCGGCGTCGACGAAAGCGACGTAGCGGTCCGGCCCGCTGCGCCCGAGCGAAAGGTCGAGCCGAGACGGCCGGCCCGCGACCAGCGGGTGCTCGACGTCGAGCCAGCGGCGCGTGTCGTCGGTCGAGAGCACGACCTCGAGCCGCTCGGTCCGCCCGTCGCGGGTGAGCCATTGCGCGGCGATGGGGCCGCCGGCCGCGGAGCCCTCGATGCTCGTGCGCAGCCCGCTCTCTCCATCCTGCTCCTCGAGGCGCTCCAGGGTCAGGGCGACGTCCAGCGCGCCGTCCCGGATGAAGCCGGGGATCAGGGCCACCGCGTCGCCGAAGGCGACCCGGCCGAGGAGCGCGATCAGCGGCTCGGCCTCGACCGCCACGAGCCGCCCCGCGATGCGCCCCGTGCCGTCCTCGTCGATGCGTCCCGATACCGAGACCTGCGCGCCGGCGAGATCGGAGATCTCGAGCGTCTCGACCACGAGGCCGTCGCCCCGCGACTGCAGGCGCGCGCGAATCCGTCCCGCGCCGTCGGCGCCCGCGAAGCGGACGTCCTCGGCGTCGAGCGCGAGGGTGACGTCGATCTCGGACGGCAGGTCCGCGAGCGCCGAGAGCTGCGGTAGGCGCGCCACGTCGAGCCCGTCGGCCGCGATCTGCGCGTCGATCGACCCACGCTCGCCGACGGCGCCTGCCGCGTAGCGCAGAGCGCCGGTGAGCGCCGTCTCGCCCGCGGCGAGGCGCAGGTCGGAGAGGGCGACGAGGCCCGGGCTCCAGATGACGGCGGATCGGAGGTCGATGGGCTGCCCGTCGAGGAGATCGAGGGCCGCGCCCTCCATGCCCGTGCGACGCAGGAAACGCGCCAGCCGTGCGCTGTCCTGCGACAGCAGGCTCGCCCGTCCATCGACGCGCGGCGCGGTCCCGAGCGCGACCTCGCCGAAGAAGCCCAGCTGCGAGTTCCCCGGCAGCAGGCCGGTCGCCTCGCGCACCGCGAGCGTGTCCCCGTCCGCCACGACGTCGATGCCGACCGCCTCCATCTCGTCGCCGAGGAGGGCGAGGTTGTCCGCCGAGAGCCGCAGCGCCACGGGGAACGGCAACGCCCCCCGGCCGGCCTCGCCGAGCACGCGCCCGAGGGGGCTCTCGAGCACCCGGTCGAGAACGAGCCGGCGGGTGGAGAGCACGAGCGACAGGCGCGGGTCGTCGAGGCGCACGAAGCCCGACCCGTCGAGGCGCGTTCCGGCGCCGGGCTCCCCCGTCTCGATGGCGAGCTCCGCGAGCTCGACGCCGCCGAGCGCCGTCTGGAAGCCGGCCGTCGCCGTCAGCGGCGGGGTCTCGGGCTCGGCGCCGGCGACGACGAGCCGCCCGGTTCCGGCGACGGCGCCGGAATAGAAGCCCGCGCCGGTCTCCTCCAGCGTCAGCGCCGCCTCGGCGTCGAACCGCACGGGCGCATCGTCCCCGCCGGCCGTGAATCGCACGGGCATCGTGCCCTCATCGTCGAACCGCCCGCTCACGAGCCGGAACGGCACGCCCTGCGCCACGCCGTCGATGCGGTACGGGCCGCCGAGCGCATCCGCCGACATGCGCACGTCCGAGAGTCGGGCCAGGCGCCGCTCGCCCATCTCCGGCGAGACCACGACGACGGAGAGCCGCTCCGCGCGCAGGTCCTCGAAGGCGTAGGCCGCGCCGGTCCGCGCGCCGGGGGCGAGCGCCGGGGGCAGCCGCAGGCCCTCGTCGCCGCGCGTGGGCAGCCGCACCTCGGCCTGCGCCGCGCGCCCGGTGGAGAACCGCACCTCGCCGCGCAGCAGGGGCGCGAGCTCGATCTCGGCCACGACGTCCTGCGCCACGAGCGTCGCCGTCTCCGCACCCGCGACGCCGATCGCGAGGCGGCCCACCGTGATCCGCGGGGAGGGCAGCAGACGCACGTCGAGCGGACCCGCGGTCTCGATCGGCGCGCCCGCGGCGCGCGAGAGCGCCCGGTCCACCTCGGCCCGGCGCAGGTCCCAATCGATCAGCGGCGGCGCGACGAGCGCCGCCGTGAGCAGGATGATGACGAGACCCGCGAGCGCGGTCAGGATGTCACGCAAGACCGAAAGACCCTTGTTTCGAAAGCGCGCCCATCACGGCGCGACGATCTTGCCGGGGTTCATGATGTCGTGCGGATCGATCGCACGTTTGATCGCGCGCATCAATTCCAACGCGGCCGGGCCGTGCTCGGCTTCCAGGAACTTCATCTTCTTCTGCCCGACGCCGTGCTCCCCCGTGCAGGTGCCCTCCATCGCCAGCGCGCGTTCGACCAGCCGATCGATGAACGCCTTGGCGCGGGCGACCTCGTCTGCGTTCTCGGTGTCCACGAGCGGCAGGACGTGGAAGTTGCCGTCGCCGACATGCCCGACGATCGGCGCGATCAGCCCGCTCGCGGCGATGTCCGCCGCCGTCTCCTCCACGCATTCGGCGAGGCGCGAGATCGGGACGCAGACGTCGGTCGAGATGCCCCTGGCGCCGGGGCGCAGGGCGAGCGCCGCCCAATAGGCGTCGTGGCGCGCCTGCCACAGGCGCGTGCGCTCCTCGGCCTGCGTCGTCCAGGAGAAGGGCCCGCCGCCGAGGTCCTCGGCGATCTCGCCGAAGCGCCGCGCCTCCTCGCGCACCCCCGCCTCGGTGCCGTGGAACTCGACGAACAGGGTCGGCAGAGCGGGGAGGGCGAGGCCCGAATAGGCGTTGCAGGCCTCGATCTGCGGCCCGTCCAGGAACTCGATGCGCGCGACCGGGATACCGGACTGGATGGTGAGGATCGTCGCCTCGCAGGCGGCGCGTAGGCTCGGGAAGGGGCAGATGCCCCCGGAGATCGCCTCGGGGATGCCGTGGAGCTTGAGCGTGATCTCGGTGACGATCCCCAGCGTGCCCTCCGAGCCGACGAGGAGCCGGGTCAGGTCGTAGCCGGCGCTCGACTTGCGCGCGCGCCGCGCGGTGCGTGCGATCGTCCCGTCCGGCATCACGGCAGTGAGCGCCACCACGTTCTCCCGCATCGTGCCGTAGCGCACGGCGTTGGTGCCCGAGGCGCGGGTCGCGACCATGCCCCCGAGCGAGGCGTCCGCACCGGGATCGATGGGGAAGAACAGGCCGAGGTCGCGCAGGTGCGCATTGAGCTGCTTGCGGGTGACGCCCGGCTCCACCACGCAGTCGAGGTCCTCCGGATGCACCGCGAGCACGGCGTTCATCCGGCTCGTGTCGACTGACACGCCCCCGTAGGGCGCGTTGACGTGGCCCTCGAGAGACGAGCCCGTCCCGAACGGAATCACCGGGATGCGCCGGTCGGCGCACAGGCGGACGATCTCGGCGACCTCCTCGGTCGTCTCCGGATAGACCACGGCGTCGGGAGGCTCGTTCGCCGCCCAGGTCAGCGTGCTCGCGTGCTGCTCGCGCACCGCCGCAGACACCGAGAAGCGCTGGGCGAAGCGCGTCGACAGCCGCTCCAGCACGCACGCGAGCACATCCGGCGCCGGACGGGAGCGGGGGACGAGGTTAGGGGCGTTCATGGCGATCTCGGCGATCTCGGCGATCTCTAGGATGAATGGCGAGGGCGATATCAGGGTTAACACCAACTTATCAGAGACGGGGCGCGCCGAACATCCGCACCGACCGCGTAGGATGCCTCGTCGTATCCCGCCTAAACCGATTTTAATCGACCACGCACTGGACGAGCGCCGCGAGTTTAGGCAACCTTTCGCCTGGCCGATCAGACGGGAGCGCCGCGTGGGCGACGAAACGCCGAAACCGATCTTCTTCTTCGCGCCGTTCGTCTCGTCGACGATGCGCGTCGAGGAGGCGTGGATGGACTACAACGGCCATCTCAATCTCGCCTACTACCACGTCCTGTTCGACCGCGCGCTGGACGAAGCCTTCGGCGTGGTCGGGCTCGGGCCCGACTACGTCGCCGAGCGCCGCGCCTCCTATTTCGCCGCGGAGGCGCACGTGCTCTATCGCCGCGAGCTCAAGGCGGGAGACGCCGTGCGCGTGACGCTGCAGCTCCTCGACATCGACGAGAAGCGCTTCCACGTCTACCTGGAGGCCCGCCACGCCCGCGAGGGCTGGACGGCGGCGACCTCCGAGATGCTGTCGCTGCACGTCGACATGTCGACCAGGCGCGTGACGCCGTTTCCCGACGAGATCCTCGGCAACCTCGAGGTCATGCGCGCCGCGCACGCCCGGCTGCCGCGGCCCGACGCGGTGGGCCGCGTCATCGGCATCCCCCGCGCCGAGCCCGAGCGCGCCACCGGCACGCGCCACTGAGCCGCGTCTCAGACGCCGATCACGAAACCGATCCCGTCGAGCAGCAGCCGGCCCGCCATCAGGCTCCAGAAGCCCGCGATGCAGGTGGCGATCATCACGAAGGGGATCGGGCGGCGCTCGAAGCGGCGGCCGCGCAGGGTGTTGCGCAGGATGATGAAGGGCGCCGAGAAGGCGAGCATCGGCAAGCTCGCGACGGCGACGACCCCGCCGCGCTCGAGCAGCGAGAAGCTGGCGCGAGTGCGGGTGACGAGCTCGAACGCGCTGGCGAGCAGGCCCGCGAAGGCGAAGCCGACGACGAGCGCATGCAGGCTGGACAGGGTCGTGGGGTCGAGGCTCATGGGGTCGAGGCTCATGCGCGTCTCCGGTCGCCGGCCCGTCCCGAGCCGACGCGGCGATCCTGCCCCAGCCTTTACCTCTCGTTAAGCACGAATGGGGAAAACGGTTAACGCCGCCGCGGCCCGAAGGCGAACCCGACGGTGACCCGAAGGCGGCCTGCAGGAGCCGGACCATGCCCCGAGCCGTCGTTCTCGCCCCCGAGCCGCCGATCCGCTGGCGCCGGATCGGCCTGCCCGCCGCCTTCCTGCTTCTCGCCCTCGTCGCGGCGATGGCGGCGCTCGCCCTGTCGTCGCGCACACTGATCGGCCCCGTCGACGCGCCGAGGCTCGGCCAGGCGGAGGTCGTGCTGCTCGATCGGCGCCTGAGCGTGCCGCGCGCCTGGCTCGTCCATCCCGAAAGCGCCCGGCCGGTGGAGCGGCTCGCGCTGCAGGCGCCCCTGCGCGAGCTGCTCGATCTCGACACGATCCCCGCGCACGTCACGATCGGCCTCGCCATCGCCGCCGCGGACGATGCGCCCGCGCCCTCGGAGCGGCCGGCGCTGCTCTACAACCGCTTTCTCGTCGCGGGCGCGGACTCGACGGCCGACGGGCTGATCCGCCGCGCCTTCGAGCCGGGCTCGCCCTACGAGGGGGAGGCGCTCTTCCTCGCCCCGCCGCAGGGGCGCGCCTTCTCGGCGCGCTGCCTCGTCGGGGAGGCGGCCGCAGGGGTGCGCCTGCCGTGCCTCGCCGAGCTGCGCCGCTCCGGTCTCGACGTGCAGGTGCGCCTGTCCCGCGACGCCCTCGTGCACTGGAGCCGCATCGTCGCCGCGGTGGAGCGCCTGACTACGCCGCAGGGCGGCTGACGCGCGCCTCAGCCCGGAAGCCGCACGGTCGCGCGCAGGCCGCCCAGCGGGCCGTCCTCGAGGGCGATGTCGCCGCCGTGGGCGCGGGCGACGTCGCGCGCGATGGGCAGTCCCAGCCCCGAGCCGCCCTCGTCCTGGTTGCGCGCCTCGTCGAGGCGCACGAAGGGCTTGAACACCTCGTCGCGCAGCGCCTCGGGAATGCCCGGCCCGTCGTCGTCGACGTGGAGGGTCAGCCAGCGGCCCTCGTGGATCGCGGTGACGGCGATCGTGTCGCCGTGGCGCGCGGCGTTGGAGACGAGGTTGAAGAGCATGCGCCGAAAGGCGTCGGGGCGCACGATGATGGTCGCGTCGCCCTCGATCGAGAGGCTCACGGAATGGCCCTGGCGCTCCGCGTCGGCGACGAGATCCGCGAGCAGGGCGCGCAGGTCGACCTCGACCGCGGTCTCGCCCGCGTCGCCGCGCGCGAAGGCGAGATAGCCCTCGAGCATGCGCGTCATCTCGTCGACGTCGCGCCGCAGGTCCTCGATGTCGGGCGTGTTCATCAGCGCGAGCGAGAGCTTGAAGCGCGTGAGGATGGTGCGCAGGTCGTGGCTGACGCCGTTGAGCATGGTGGTGCGCTGATCGCGGGCGCGCTCGATGCGTCGCTTCATCTCGATGAAGGCGTGGCCCGCCTGGCGCACCTCGCGCGCCCCCCGGGGCCGGAAATCCGTCTCCCGGCCCTTACCGTAGCGCTCGGCGGCCTGGGCGAGCGTCAGGATCGGGCGGATCTGGTTACGCAGGAACAGGATCGCGATCGCCATCAGGACCAGCGACGAGCCGATCATCCACAATAGGAAGATGTGCGAATTCGAGGCGTAGGCCTGGCTGCGGCGCGCGACCACGCGCATCACCCCGCTCTCGAGCTTGATGCGGATCTCGATCAGGTTCGAGCGCCCGAGCGTGTCGATCCAGAACGGGCGGCCGATCTGCCGGGCGATCTGCTCCGAGAGCGCCGCGTCGAGGATCGAGAAGAAGGGCTTGGGCCCCGGCGGCGGCAGGTCGACGCCGCGCTGCACCTCGACGTCGAGGCCGAGCCGCTGGGAGGCGATGCGGCGCAGCGTGCGGCCCTCCTCGTCCTGCGGATAGGTCTCCCAGACGTCGATGAGCGCGGCGATGTCGGCGGTGACGGCCGAGGACAGCCGCATCGTCACGGTCTGCCAATGCCGCTCCATGAAGACGTAGGCGATGATCGACTGGAGCAGCACGATCGGCACGATGACGATGATCAGCGAGCGGGCGTAGAGCCCCTTGGGCATCATCGACCCGAGCCAGCGCGCGCCGCGACCGTAGACGCGCCCCGAGGTCCGGATCGGCGCCCAGGCGGCGGCGAGTGCGCGCCGCGCGGCCGTGCGCGGCGACGTCTTCGTCTCGGCGGCGTCTGCGCCGTCCACGGCGCTAGCGCTCCCCGACCAGCTTGTAGCCGACGCCGCGCACGGTCTGGAGCAGCAGCGGGTTGGCCGGATCGAGCTCGATCTTGCGGCGCAGCCGGTTGATCTGCACGTCGACGGTGCGCTCGTTCAGGGCCACGCCGGCGCCGGAGAGATCCTCACGCGGCACGTTCTCGTTGGCCTTGGAGCCGAGGATCGTGAGGATCTCGCGCTCGCGCTCCGTGATGCGGATCGCCTCCTCGCCTCGGCGCAACTCCCCTCGGTCGAGCCGGAAGACGAAGGGTCCGAAGCGCACCTCCTCGCCCGGCCCTGCGTCGCCGGCGGCGGCCGGCGCGGCGCGCTTGAGGATGTTGGTGAGCCGAAGCACGAGCTCGCGCGGCTCGAAGGGCTTGGCCAGGTAGTCGTCCGCGCCGATCTCGAGCCCGGTGATGCGGTCCGCGGTCTCGGCGCGGGCGGTGAGCATCAGGATCGGCGTGTCCGAGGTCTCGCGCACGGCGCTCGCGTACTCGAACCCGGTCTCGCCGGGCATCATCACGTCGAGCACCAGCGCGTCGAAGACGAAATGCTCCGACTTCGCCCGCGCCTCCGCCGCGCTCGCCGCGGCGGTGACGCGAAAGCCGTTCTCGGCCAGATACTTGGCTATGAGTTCGCGCAGGCGCCTGTCGTCGTCGACGACGAGGACGTGGGGCGCGTGGTCCGGCACCTCGATGCGGGCCTCGCCCGCAGCCGGCGCGATCGATGCGGTCTCGCTCATGCGCTCTCTCCCGAGCGATCGCCGCCGACGAGACGGGCCACCGCGGCGCGCTCGGACGGATCGATCATGGCCAAGAGGAAGTCCACCACCGCGTTGCGGCCCTCGGCCGGGACCTCCGCGAGCGCCCGCCCGATCCGCTGCGTCTGCAGCCGCGCCAGCCGCAGCGCCAGCTCGCTCCCCGTCTGCGTGACGTGGAGCAGGCGCTGGCGCCGGTCCGTGGTGCCCGGGCGGGACTCGACGAAGCCCTTCTCGATCAGCTCCTTCAGGACGCGGTTGAGGCTCTGCTTGGTGATCCGCAGGATCTCCAGGAGTTCGGCGATCGTAAGGCCGGGATTGCGGGCGACGAAGTGCAGGACCCGATGATGCGCCCGCCCGAAGCCGTAGTCCGCGAGGATCCTGTCCGGGTCGCCGACGAAGTCGCGGTAGGCGAAGAAGAACAGCTCGATCAGGTCGTAGGCGGGATTGCCCGTCCCGCCCGAGGCGGGATCGCGGGTCGCCTCGTCGCGCGCATGGGCGCGCGCCGCATCGCGTACGCTCTCGGGCGACGCCGAGAGCGATCCTTCGGGCGCGGACGCCTCGCAGCCGGGGAGGGACGACCGCGGCGGGGTCGTCTCCTGCGGGCCCGTCCGGGAGGGCTGCTTGGCGGTCGCCTGGGTCACCTCGAAAAAATCCGTCTTCCGGTTATGTCAGCCTTGTTGACATATCTCAGGCCGATTGTTACTCGTCAAGCCCGATCGGCGAAAGGATCGATCGTTATAGAGCATGGTTCGGCAACGGCGTGTCGCTGATGCGCTCGAGCAGGACCGAAACGGGCGTCCGCGCCCATCTGCTGTGACACCTGAGGAGTCGTGCTTCCATGTCCGCGCTCACCTTCGATCAACGGGACGGCTTCATCTGGCTCGACGGCGCGCTGGTGCCGTGGGGCGAGGCGACGCTGCACGTGCTCTCGCACGGGCTTCACTACGGCTCCTCCGTATTCGAGGGCGAACGGGCTTACGGCGGCGCGATCTTCAAGTCCAGCGAGCATTCCGAGCGCCTGCGCCGCTCGGCCCAGGTGCTCGATTTCGAGATCCCCTTCACCGCCGCCGAGATCGACGCGGCGAAGGCCCTCGTCCTCAAGAAGAACGGCCTGGTCGACGCCTACGTCCGCCCCGTCGCCTGGCGCGGCTCGGAGATGATGGGCGTCTCGGCGCAGAAGAACACCATCCACCTCGCCATCGCGGCCTGGGATTGGCCGAGCTACTTCGACCCGCAGCAGCGCCTCAAGGGCATCCGCCTCGACATGGCGCAGTACCGCCGCCCCGACCCGGCGACGGCGCCCTGCCACTCCAAGGCGGCGGGCCTCTACATGATCTGCACGATCTCCAAGCATGCGGCCGAGCGCAAGGGCTACGCCGACGCGCTGATGCTCGATTGGCAGGGCCGCGTCGCGGAATGCACCGGCGCGAACGTGTTCTTCATCCGCGAGGGCGCGATCCACACGCCGATACCCGACTGCTTCCTCGACGGGATCACGCGGCGCACGGTGATCGACCTCGCCAAGCGCCGGGGCGTCGAGGTGATCGAGCGGCGGATCATGCCCGACGAGCTCGAGGCCTTCGAGGAATGCTTCATCACCGGCACCGCCGCCGAGGTGACGCCGGTCTCCGAGATCGGCCCCCACAGCTTCGTGCCGGGGCGCATCACGCAGACGCTGATGGAAGACTACATGTCCGAGGTGAACCCGAAGGCGCAGGCGGCCTGAGGGGTGGCCTCACCCGTCGCGGACGCGATGCGAAGGCGGCGCCCGGTGCGCCGCCTTCGTCGTTCGAGGGGACGCCGGGCGACGGGAAAAACCGGAACACATGGCCGAGCCGGCATTCCATATTATGGTTTTTTTGATGAAACCGTAATATGAAGGGGCGCTTGGCCATTGTCCGTGGGTTTTCGATGCGTCGCGCAGATCTCGTCCCCGCCGTGCGTGCACGGCTCGTGCGCTATCCGCCGCCGCACGATTCGCATTACGGCGTCGTGCCGGCTCCGCCCCCCGAGACGGGGCCCGGCCTCGGCGCGGTGATCGACCGTCTCGCCGCGGCGACGGCGGCCATCGCGCGCGTGCAGGTCTATGCCCAGGAACTGGCGGACCCGTACATGGTTACGCGGATCCTGTCTCGGCAGGAGGCGGTCAGCTCGTCAGCCATCGAGGGCACGCACAGCACGCTCGACGAGCTTCTGGCGGTCGAGGAGACCGACGAGCCCCCGCGCAAGCAGGCCCGGCAGGTCCGCGACTACGCGCTCGTCCTCGACGACGTTCTGCCGGAGGCCCGGCGTCTCGGCCCTCGGGTCTTCGATCGCGCCTTGATCGAGCATCTGCACGCCGCGGTCGTCCGCTCCGACCCGGATTATCCCGATCCGCCCGGCGCGATCCGCACGCGCGTCGTCTGGATCGGCGGGCGCGACATCGCCTACTCGTCCTGGAACCCGCCGCCGCCCGACCGCGTCGTGGCCTGCCTCGACGACACGATCGACTACCTCCGCAACGAGGGCCTCCAGTCCGTCTCGCAGAACCTGGTCGTCCGCATGGCGATTGCGCACGCGCATTTCGAGGCCGTGCATCCCTTCCGCGACGGGAACGGGCGGGTGGGCCGGCTGCTGCTTCCGATGATGATGGCGGCGGACGGCCTCGTGCCCCTGTACCTCTCTTCCTTCGTCGAGGCGCGCAAGGAGGACTACTACGCCGCCCTGAAGAATGCGCAGCAGCGCCTCGACTGGGCCGCGATGGTGGGCTTCCTGGCGGATGCCGTTGTCGCGAGCGCGGCGGAGGTGTTCGCGACGCGCGACGCCCTCGCCGAGCTCGGCCGGCGCTGGGCCGAGCGTCGACGCTTCCGGCGCGCAGCCGCGTCCACGCGCGCGCTTGCGCTTCTCCCCAGCTACCCGGTCGTGACGGTCAAGCGCCTCGCTGGGCTGCTCGCCGTCGGCTACGGACAGGCGGCGACCGCCATCGAGCAGCTGTGCGCCGCCGACATCCTCGTCGAGCGCACCGGCTATGCGCGCAATCGCGTCTTCGTCGCGCACGAGGCGCTGACGGTCCTCAATCGGCCCTTCGGCGAGCCCCCGATCCTGCCGGGCGACGTTTGACGCTCGGCGCTCCGGCTCACCCCTCCCGCGGCGTGACCGCAGCGCCCTCCACGATGCGGTCGCTGGCGTGGAGGATCACCGTCTCGCCGGGCTCGAGCCCCGAGAGCACCTGCGCGGTGCGCATCGTCCGCTCGCCGAGCGTGACCGGCCGCATCCGCGCGGCACCGTCCTCGACCACGAACACCGCCCACTCGCCGTTCTCGCGGAACAGCGCGCCGAGCGGGACCTGCACCACCTCGTCGTCCTGCCAGACCACGATGCGGGCGACGACGCGGTAGCGGTGGCCGAGCTTGCCGGCAACCGCGGCGGGATCGAGCAGCGCCAGGATCACCCGCACGCGCTGCTCCTCGATGCCGAGCGCCGAGACCCGGGTGAAGGCGGTGGGCTCGACGCGCACGACGCGGGCCGCCAGCGTCGCATCGCCGCCCCAGTCGTCGATCTCGGCCGTCGCCCCCTCCGCGACGCGCACGGCCTCGCGCGAGAGCAGGTCGACGACGACCTCGAGCCGGCCCGGATCGCCCACCTCGACGAGCGCCGCGCCGGGCTGGACCACCTGCTCGCTCGCCACCACGACGTCGAGGACCCGCCCGCTCACCGGCGCGCGCACCTGGACGCAGCAGGTGGCGGAGGCCTCGGTTACGCTGCCCGGCTGGATCAGGTTTGCGCGCGCGCTCTCGAGCTCGCGTCGGCGCACGTCCCGCGTCGCTTCAGCGGAGGCGAGCGCGCTCTCGGCCGAGCGCACTGCGAGGCGCGCCCGGTCGAGCTCGCGCGCGGAGATGGCCTCGCGGCGCGAGAGCTCCTGGGCTCGTGACAGGTCGCTCTGGGCGAATTCCAGCTCGGCGGAGGCCTGGCTCACCTGCGCGTCCGCGAGCGCGACGGCGGCGGCCGCCGCCTCGACCGCCGCCTCGGCGACCCGCTGGGAGCGGACGTCGAGGAAGGCCGGGGCCATCGGCTCGATCACCGCGAGCACGGTCTCGTTCGCCACGACGACGTCGCCGACCCGCCGCGGAGAGCGCTGCAGCGTCCCGCCCATGGGCGCCGAGACGGTGTAGACGTCCTCGATGCGGGCGATGCCCTCGTCCTCCACCGTCACCGCCATCGGCGCGACGGCGATGGCCGAGACGTCGACGGGGATCGGCCGGGGCCACAGCGCCCAGGCGGTCGCGGCGGCGAGCGCGAGAAGGACGATCGCGATGACGAGGCGCTTCATGGCGTCACTCTCTGGTCTTCAGGACGGCGATGAGGTCGAGGCGGTCGATGCGCCGGCGCACGATCAGCCCCGAGACGAGGGCGGCGGCGACGACGACGAGGCTGGCATAGGCGTAGACGTCGCGGTTCACGACGAGGGGTACGCGGTAGAGCTCGCTCTCGAACCCCGCCGCCATCGCCGCCGCGAAGCCCCAGCCGATCAGCCAGCCGACGGGCTGGGCCAGCAGGACGAGGATCGCGAGCTCGGACAGCAGGATCCAGGAGATCTCCGCCTTGGTGAAGCCGAGCACGCGCAGGCTCGCGAGCTCGCGGCCCTGCTCGGAGAGCGAGATGCGGGCGAAGTTGTAGACCACGCCGAAGGCGATGATGGCGGCGAGCGAGACGTAGACCGAGGCCATCATCAGCAGGTTCTGAGCCAACGTCTCCCGGAACTTCGCCAGCGACACGCGCTGGAGCGCGACGAAGCTCGCGGCCGGGATGGCTTTCAGCTCGGTGAAGAGCGCATCCCTCAGCGTGGGGTCGAGCGACAGGTGCACGCCCGAGACGAGGGCGCCTTCGCGCATCAGCCGGTTGACGGTCGCGATGTCGGCATAGGCCATCAGCCCGAGATAGCCCTCCACCACCATGGCGACGGGCATCGCCACCGTGCGCCGGTCGCCGGCGAGGAGCTCGACCTCCACCAAGTCGCCGGCCTCGACGCGCAGGATGTCCGCGAGCTGGTCCGACAGCGCGAGCCCGGTCTCGGGCAGGCGCACGGGCGCGAGATCCGAGCCGAGCACGCGGCTCAGATCCGCTCCGTCCGGCTTGCCGGTGATCGCGACCCGCCGCTCGACGTGGCCGGCGCGGATCTTCACCGGCACCGTTCGGTAGGGCTCGGCCGCCATCACGCCCGGCAGGCGCGCGATCTCGTAGGCCGCGGTCGCCTCGCGCGCGCCGACGAAGGTGATCGTGGCGTCCTGCCTGTCGGCGCGGTGGAAGGTGACGTCGATCATGTACTCGATCGAGCCGAAGGACCACAGCGAGCCGACCAGGATCGACGTCGCGAGCGAGATCCCGAACAGCCCGCCCAGCGACCGCCCGGGATAGCGCACGAGATGGCGCATGGTCATCACGGCGGATTGCGGAAGGCGCAGCGCCGCGTGCAGCCGGTCGAGCAGCGTGCGCCGGTACCGCGCCGGCGCAGGCGCCGTCATCGCGACCGCGGGCGCGAGCGCGACGACGCTTGCCACCGCCTTCAGCGCGCCGATGACGGCCGCGGCGAGCGTGATGCCTACCGCGACGAGATAGATCGCCGGGTTCATCCGAAAGATGAGGAAGGGGAAGTGGAAGAAGTCGCCGTAGAGCCGCGTCAGCGCGGTGCCGAGCCAGGTCCCGGCCCCGACGCCGATCGCCGCGCCGACCAGCGCGATCGCCGCCACGAACTCGATGTAGTGCATCCCCACCGAGAGGCTCGAATAGCCCAACGCCTTCAGGAGCCCGATCTGCTCGCGCTCCAGCGTGATCAGCCGCGCCAGCGTCATGTTGACGAGGAAGGCCGCCACCACGAGGAAGATCGGCGGCAGGATGCGGCTCATCGCCTCGAGCTGCGTCAGCTCCGCGTCGAGAAAGGCGTGCGACGTCTGATCCTTGCGGCCGTGTGCTCCTTCCCCTCCGTAAGGCGCGAGGATGCGGTCGATCTCCTCGATCACCGCGCTCTCCGAGGCGCCGCGCAGGAGCCGCACCCGCACGTCCGAGAAGGCGCCCTCCAGGTCGTAGGCGGCGGCCAGCGCCGAGCGCGACATCCAGGCGACGCCGAAGCGCCGGTCGTCGGGCATCAGGTCCCAGGGTCCCAGCGCGTAGACGAACTCGGGCGAGAGCGCGGTGCCGACGATGGTCAGCTCCCGCTTCACCCCGTTGAGGATCGCCTCGAAGCGCGAGCCGATGGTGTAGCCATGCGCGGTCGCGAAGGGCTCCGAGACCACCACCTCGCGCGTCGCGCCCGGCAGCGGCAGGCGGCCCGAACGAAGCGTGAGCACGTCGAGCACCTGCTCGGCATAATCCGGCAGCGAGACGAAGATCGCCGACGCGGGCTCGGCCATGCCGGGCAGGTCGAGGAGCGCGATCTTGCCCACGCGGGTCTCCACCGCGCCGACTCCGTCGATCTCCGCGATGTGCGCGGCGATGCGTTCGGGTGCGCGGGTGACGCCGGCGAAGACGTCGGAGAAGCGGTTGCGCTCGTAATAGGCCGCGCGGGTTTCCGACAGCGAATCGTGCGCGCCGACCCCCAGGATCAGCGTCGCCACCCCCGCCGCCATCACGAGCGCGATGGCGAGCGCCTGTGGCCAGAGCCGGACGAGATCGCGCAGGAGCTTGCGGTCGAGAGCGCGCATGATCTCACCAGGTGATCTCGTCGGGGCGCACGCGGTCGGCGTTGGCCTCTACCGCGACGATGCGCCCGTCGGCGAAGCGCACCACGCGGTGGGCGATGGCGGCGATCCCGGCGTTGTGGGTGATGACCAACGTCGTCGCCCCGAAGGCCTCGTTCACGCGCATCAGGGCGTCGAGCACCTTCACCCCGGTCTTGGAATCGAGCGCGCCGGTCGGCTCGTCGCAGAGCAGCACCTCCGGGCGCTTGGCGATGGCGCGGGCGATGGCGACGCGCTGCTGCTCGCCGCCCGAGAGCTGCGCGGGGAAGTGGTCCATCCGGTCGCCGAGCCCGACGATGTCGAGCGCCTCCTCGGCGCGCATGGGGCTCCTCGCGATCTCGGTGACGAGCCGCACGTTCTCGCGCGCCGAGAGGCTCGGCACGAGATTGTAGAACTGGAAGACGAAGCCGACGTGGTCGCGCCGGTAGCGGGTCAGCTCCCCGTCGTCGGCGTGGGCAAGATCCCGGTCCTGGAACCAGGCGCCGCCGGAGGTCGGCCGGTCGAGGCCGCCGATGATGTTGAGGAAGGTCGACTTACCCGAGCCGGATGGGCCGAGCAGCACCACGAACTCGCCCGCCCGCGCCTCAAAGTCGACGCCGCGCAGGGCGTGGACCTCGACGTCGCCGGTGCGATAGACCTTGGAGAGCTTCTCCGTCCGGAAAACGCGTTGGGGGCGTTCGTCGTTCATGAATGGCGAGAAATACCGCTTTACGGACGTCTGCAATGACGCGGATCAATGTTTCGGGGCGAAAAACTCGGTAAATCGCCGAAATCACAGTTTCGCCGTTTTCGCGCCCGAACCGCGCCCCGATGGGAGGCGATACATCATCATGCCTCGCTGGTTCGCGGCTCCGGTCTTCCGGACACGTCAGCCCCCCAGCCCCCCGGTCTATCGGGGTCGCGAACGCAAACAGCCTGAGGCGGGCCGTCCTTCGGGACGGCCCAATTTTTTCGTGCGTGGCATCGTCCGCCGATCCGCGACTCCTCGCCCGCTCACCTTGCCCGCTTCCATCCCGCGCGCGCCTCGTCTATCGTCCGGCTCGTCCGCCGTTCAGACCGTCGCGAGAGATCATGCACCGCGCCATTTCCGTCGTCCGCAAGCCCGCCGTCCGCGCCGATAAGGTGGTCGACACGGTCACCCTCGACCACGAGGGCCGCCAGCGTCGGCGCATTGCGCTCACCGGAGACGCGGGCCTCGGCTTCCTGCTCGACCTCGACAAGGCCACGTCGCTCGCCGATGGGGACGCGGTGAAGCTGGAGGACGGGTCGCTCGTGCGGGTGAAGGCGGCGGCGCAGCCGCTGCTCGAGATCACCGCCGAGAACCCGCTGCGCCTCGTGCGGCTCGCCTGGCACATCGGCAACCGGCATACGCCGGCCGAGATCACGGCGGACGCGATCTACATCGAGCGCGACCACGTGCTCGCCGAGATGGTGCGCGGCCAGGGCGGCCTCGCCCGCGAGGTCGAGCGGCCGTTCCAGCCGGAGCGCGGGGCCTACGACCACGAGTGCGGCCCGGATTGCGGGCACGATCACGGGCATGGCCATAGTCATCACCACCATGATCACGGCCACGCGCACTCTCACTCCCATTCTCACTCCAGCGCGCATGCGCATGCGCATTCCCACGCGCACGATCATGATTGATCCGCGCGCGGAGGTTCTCGCGTGTCCCTCGCCCTGCCGCTCCTGATCTGGACCTCGCCGGCCTTCCCCGTCGGCGCCTTCGCCTATTCCCACGGGCTAGAATGGGCGCACGAGGCCGGCGACGTCGTCGACGCGCCGAGCCTCGAGGCCTGGCTCACCGACCTCCTCGAGCACGGCGCGCCGCGCGCCGACGCCATCCTCTGCGCCGAGGCGTATCGCGCCGCGGACGATCCTGCCGGTGTGGCCGACCTCGCCGAGCTCGCGGTGGCGCTCTCCCCCTCCGCCGAGCGGCGGCTGGAGACGATCACGCAGGGCAACGCCTTTCTCCTGGTCTGCGCGGCGTCCTGGCCCTGCCCGGCGCTCGAGGCCTATCGGGCGCGCGCCGTCGAGGCGACGCCCTATCCGGTGGCCTTTGGGCTCCTCGCCGCCGGGCACGGCCTGCCGCTGGGCGAGACGCTGCAGGCGCAGACGCTCGGCTTCGTGCAGAACCTCGTCTCGGCCGCCGTGCGGCTGGGCGCCATCGGCCAGACCGGCGCGCAGCAGGTCGTGGCCTCGCTCTTGCCTGCGATCGCCGCGCGCGCCCGCGCCGCCGAGGGGGAGACGCTCGACGATCTGGGCTCGGCCGTCTTCCGCGCCGATCTCGGCGCGCTGGCGCACGAGACCCAGTACACCCGCCTGTTCCGTTCCTGAGGAGACCCCGCCATGGCCCCGACGTCCCGCTCTCCCCATGGCCCGCTGCGCGTCGGGATCGGCGGCCCGGTCGGCTCGGGCAAGACCGCGCTGATGGAGCAGCTCTGCAAGCGCTTCAAGGGCCGCTACGACCTTTGCGCGATCACGAACGACATCTACACCAAGGAGGACGCGCGCCTCCTCACGGTCGCGGGTGCGCTCCCCGAGGAGCGGATCATGGGCGTCGAGACCGGCGGCTGCCCGCACACGGCGATCCGGGAGGACTGCTCGATCAACCTCGCGGCCATCGACACGATGACGCGCCGCTTCCCCGCTCTCGACCTGATCCTGCTCGAATCCGGCGGCGACAATCTCGCCGCCACGTTCTCGCCCGAGCTCGCGGACCTGACGATCTACGTCATCGACGTCTCCGGCGGCGAGAAGATCCCGCGCAAGGGCGGGCCGGGCATCACCCGCTCGGACCTGCTGGTCATCAACAAGATCGACCTCGCGCCTTACGTCGGCGCCGACCTCGGCGTGATGGAGGTGGACGCGGCGCGCATGCGCGGCAAGCGCCCCTTCGTCTTCGCCAACACGAGGGCGGGGGAGGGGGTCGACGCGGTGGCGCGGTTCATCGAGGAGGCCGGGGGGCTCTCCGCCAAGGCGGCGTGAGGGCCGTGCGAGGGCGCGGATCTTGCTTCGCCCGGCGGGCAAAGACGAAGGGGAGGGGGCCATGCGGAACGGTTCTGGACTTATCAGTGCGGGGACGGCGCTGGCGATGGCGTCTCTCGCGACGCCGGCGCTCGCGCATGTCGGGCATCATCCGACCGGCGGCTTCCTCGCCGGCCTCGCGCATCCGGCGCTGGGGATCGATCACGTGCTGGCGATGGTCGCGGGCGGCCTCTGGGCCGGCCTCGTCGGCGGGCGGGCGCTCCTCGCCTGGCCGGCCGCCTTCCTCGCCGCGATGATCGCGGCGGCGGCCTGGGGCATGGTCGGGCCGTGGCTGCCCTGGACCGAGCTCGCCATCGCCGGCTCCGTCGCCGCGCTCGGCCTCGCGGTGGCCCTGCGCCTCTCCGCGCCCCTCGTCCTCGGCGCTGCGGCCTGCGGCGCCTTCGCCGCCGCTCACGGCTACGCCCACGGCGCGGAGCTGCCGGTCGGCGCGAGCGCGGCTGCCTATGTGGCAGGCTTCACGCTCACGACGGCGGCGCTGCTGGCGCTGGGCGTGGGCATCGGAAGGTGGCTGGCGCGCGTGGACGTGCCGGTGGTGGCGACGAGGGTCGCCGGAGGGCTTATGGTGGTGGTGGGGGTGGGGTTGATGGCGGGGTGATGGCGAGGGGAAGGGGCGCTTCCTTCCATCGGCCTCAGTTATTGCTTAGACCGGACCATATAGGTCGCTGCTGAAAATATCAGGCCGGCCATCAGCCCATGGACCTTTCTGCAGTCCCGCGCCAGCTCCCGGTGGCCGGCGACACTGTCCATTGTGTCTCCATGTGCGATCTGATGTCGGCGCTCCATGACCTCCTCAATGAGTGTATGCCACAGCGTGTCGCTCCGCGCTGGAGCGTTCGCGATGAAAAAATCGGGCGGCAGCGGACGATAAGGAAAATGGTACAGGTGAGAGCGCATCCGCCGAATATCGCGGAATATAATGTACTCGACCGCGTCGTCGTTCTCGAAGAGGCGCTCTAGTGGGCAGCCGGCAAGAGAAGAGACGACTGCCGGAACACCAATTCTTGAGAAGGCGACATCTAGAAACTTGGCTGAAGGATTTCTATTTGAATTCTCCTTATAGCTAAATGCATTAAATTCAATTGGGACGGTGTTTTTGTTAAAAAATGCCATAAGATCACCTATTCTCTTATTGATTTCATCCCCCTTGACGCCTTCATAGAAAGCAATTCTTTCGCAAAAAGTTCTTTTCATCGCGGCTGGCATCTCTGAAAAGCTCGCGACATGAAAATTAAAATCATTTACAATCGCCTTTGTGGCCTCCTTCAAAAGTCCTTCAAGATGGGATGCAAGAAGGACACAACAAGCCCGACATATCGCCTTATAGAGAAGTTCGTTTTCATATTCGACACGTTCCGCTTGTAAAATTAGCGTATCAAGCTCTAACCTGCGCGAGTCGAGGCCCTTTGCGACGTCGAATAACGCAGTACTCATCGGCGCAGAAACCCGATCATCGCATCAATTCGGTATTTGACCTTAGCTGCATCATTCACACTCCCTGAAACCGACGCAAAAAACTGAGGATCAGCAAAAAGCGAGCGGTACCCAATCAGTGCCTGCTCTACTCTGTTGCTATCTCCTTCGATTTCGATCGGAGAAAACACTTGCGAGAGCCCTACGGCGACCGCATCATAAACAGCCGCGTTGAAATTCGACATCTTTTTCTCACGGCCGTCCTCGAAACGCCATTTTGAAAAACCCTGCGATGATGTAGCGTAGTCAATAAAATCCATGTAGATCTTAAATTCGGTGCGTGATCTGCTTATTTCGTCTGCCGGCATCCGATTGAAATCGACCAGAGAATCTGTCAAAAAATCCCTAAATCCTTTTCGTAGCTGATTGTATCTACCATCCTTCAAGGCGAAAAATCGCAAAACGAGTTCAACATCTTCCATCTTCTGAACTTTGACGCTGATTTCAGGTCTACGTTCGTCGACCTGCAGAAGGCTGCGAAAACTGGTGAGCTCAGCAAGCTCTTTTGTAAGATCGTTGAACGGGCCTCGTGCGACCGCATTTCGCAGCTCTTGAGCTTCAAGTTTCACCGATCCCGTGTTAAGGCGTTCAAAGATGTCATATTTCACCTGTGCATCAACTGTCGAGTCAATTCGCAAGCACCGTATAGTTCTCTCATCAAGGCGGCGCTTAAGAAACGGGGGCAATTCGCTATAGCGTGATCCGTTCAATTCAGAGAGTGTCTCCAAATCATCAAGCACAAGCTTGTCTTTGATAAATTCATAAATTGCTGTTAATCGTTGTTGTCCATCAATGACAGTATAACGTGCGCCTCCGCTGTCCAAAAGCTCAGTATCGACGTCTACGTCTTGTGAGATAAAGATTACAGGGATTGGAATATTTAGAATGAGGCTCTCAATCAGTCGAGATGAAGTTTGTACGGACCAGCGATGACGTCTCTGGTACTCTGGATCCAGTTTAATGGTTCCGCTCGAAATCCGCTTCACGAGCGTTTCAAGATCGTACTCGATAGTCTGCGTCTTCACGGTCCTCTCGCGCGCCTTCTGCTGAATAGCGTCGAGATTTTCCTTCAGGCTCGCGTGATTCATGTGCTCGCACAGTCAAAAGTGGCCTCCGCTATAAGACTCGATTTTGCACGGCTCCGCAAGGCGGACAAAAGCCTCAATGCACCCGCCCGCCGCCGAGATAATCCCCGTTCGCGCAGAACCCCGGCGGCGCTCGGGCCGCGTCGTCGGCGACGGGGAACGTCGCGCAGGCGGCCTTCTCCCCGCAGGCGACGGGTGGCGCTCGCGCTGCGATCCGCGCCGCCTCGTCCTGCGCCGCACGCGTGCTGGCACCGAGGCGGCGCATCATCTCCATAAGGTAGAGGGTCTGCGTCTCGACGCGCGCGTCGAGCGTCGCGCGCCCGCTCGCCGTGCCGTGCGTCTCGTCGCCCTGCGCCATCGTCGTCTCCTCGGCACCCGCCGCTCGGCTTCTGCCGTCCGAGATAGGCGCTGGCGGACGGGCGCGCCTTGATCCAGGGCAACGTCGCCGATCATCGGGCCTCGCGCGGGGAAAACCGCCGCGCGAGACTCGACGCCGTTCCCGTTTTGCTCCATGGTCGCGGCCATGACTCGCAGCGAGGATTTCAGCCCCGAGCCGGCGCAGGGCCGTGGGTCCCTGTCGGCCCGCGCGCGCGCCGGGGCCGCGCCGCAGACTCCCTATCTCGAGGGGCTCAACCCCGAGCAGCGCCAGGCGGTGATGACGACCGAGGGTCCCGTGCTCGTGCTGGCCGGCGCAGGAACGGGCAAGACGCGCGTGCTCACCACGCGCATCGCCCATCTGCTCGCGACCGGCAAGGCGCGGCCCTCGCAGATCCTGGCGGTGACCTTCACCAACAAGGCCGCACGCGAGATGAAGGAGCGCGTCGCCGCCCTCGTCGGCGGCGTGGCCGAGGGCATGCCCTGGCTCGGCACCTTCCACTCGATCTCGGCGAAGATCCTGCGGCGGCACGCGGAGCTCGTGGACCTGACGAGCGACTTCACCATCCTCGGCATGGACGACCAGCTACGGCTGATGAAGCAGCTGATTGCGGCCGACGGCGACATCGACGAGAAGCGCTGGCCCGCGCGCCAGCTCGCCGGCGTGATCGACGATTGGAAGAACCGCGGCCTGCACCCGCACAAGGTGCCGAAGGGCGAGGCGGCGGCCTTCGCCTTCGGCAAGGGCATCGCGCTCTACGAGGCCTACCAGGAGCGGTTGAAGACGCTCAACGCCGCCGATTTCGGCGACCTGCTGCTTGAGGCGCTGCGCCTGTTCCGGGACAATTCGGACGTGCTGGAACAGTACCAGGATCGCTTCCGATACATGCTGGTGGACGAGTACCAGGACACCAACGTGGCGCAATATCTCTGGCTGCGGCTGCTGGCGCAGAAGCGCGCCAACCTCGCCTGCGTCGGCGACGACGACCAGTCGATCTACGGCTGGCGCGGGGCGGAGGTCGACAACATCCTGAGGTTCGAGCACGACTTCCCCGGCGCGACGGTCGTGCGGCTGGAGCGCAACTACCGCTCGACGGGCCACATCCTGAAGGCCGCTTCCCACCTCATCGCCCGCAACGAGGGGCGGCTCGGCAAGACGCTGCGGACCGACGACGTCCTGGGGGAGAAGGTGATCCTCACCGGCGCCTGGGATTCGGAGGAGGAGGCGCGCCTCATCGGCGAGGAGATCGAGACGCTGCACCGGGACGGCAATTCGCTCTCGCAGATGGCGGTGCTGGTGCGCATCTCCGCGCAGATGCGCGAGATCGAGGACCGGTTCGTGCAGCTGGGCCTGCCCTACCGCGTCATCGGCGGCCCGCGCTTCTACGAGCGCGCGGAAATCCGCGACGCGCTCGCCTACCTGCGGCTGGTCGCGCAACCGGCGGACGATCTCGCCTTCGAACGCATCATCAACACGCCCAAGCGCGGGCTCGGCGACGCCACGATCCAGATCCTGCACAACCACGCCCGCGCTGCGCGCATGCCGCTCCTGCAGGCGGCGCGCTCCCTGGTCGAGACCGACGAGCTGAAGGCCAAGCCGCGCGCCACGATCCGCGAGTTCGTGCGCCAGATCGACGAATGGGCGCGCGCCATCGACGCCGTGCCGCACGCCGAGCTCGCGCGCCGCCTGCTCGACGAGAGCGGCTATACCGAGATGTGGCAGCGCGACAAGTCGGCGGACGCGCAAGGGCGGCTCGAGAACCTCAAGGAGCTGGTGCGCTCCATGGAGGATTTCCCCGACCTCGCCGCCTTCCTCGAGCACGTCTCGCTGGTGATGGACGTCAACGACGGCGACACGCAGGACAAGGTGTCGTTGATGACGCTGCACGCCGCCAAGGGGCTCGAGTTCGACACGGTGTTCCTGCCCGGCTGGGAGGAGGGGCTCTTCCCCTCGCAGCGCGCCCTCGACGAGAGCGGCCAGGCGGGGCTCGAGGAGGAGCGCCGGCTGGCGCATGTCGGGCTCACCCGCGCCCGGCGGCGGCTGATGATCTGGTTCGCCGCCAACCGGCGCATCCACGGGATGTGGAACGCCACCGCCCCGTCGCGCTTCATCGACGAATTGCCGGAAGGCTCGGTCGACGTGCGCGAGGCCCCGGCGCAGTTCTCCGGCGGCGGCTACGGCGGCTCGCGTTTCGACCAGATCGCGGCGCCCTTCGGCTCGACCTATTCCACCCCCGGCTGGCAGCGCGCGCAGGCGAACACGCGCGCGCAGGCGGAGTTCGGGGGAAGCGGGGCGGGCCGCGGGCGCGGCGGCTTCTCGGAGGGGCGGCGCGGGCCTACCGTGATCGAGGGCGAGCTCGTCGCGAAGTCGACGGGCGCGCCCTCGGCCTACGCGGTCGGCGCGCGGGTGTTCCACCTGAAGTTCGGTCCGGGCTCCGTCGCGGCCGTGGACGGCAACAAGCTCACGGTGGATTTCGACAAGGCCGGCCGCAAGATGGTGCTCGACAGCTTCGTCGAGGCGACCTGAGCCGCGTCACTCGGCCGGGGAGGCCGCTGCGGACGAAGCCGTCTGCGCCTGCGTCTCCTTGCGCGCCGGCGCCTTGCGCTTGGGCTGCGGCAGAAGGCGCGCGGGCCATTCGTGCGGCGCGATGCCTGTCTCGGCCACGGCGCGGGCGAAGATCGCCTGTGTGACGCGCGCGTCCTCCAGCGCGTCGTGGTGGCGGAACGTGAGGTCGAAGCGCTCCGCCAGCCGCGCCAGCCCGTAGCCCGGCAGCCCCGGCCAGGCGCGGCGCGCCACCGAGACGTTGTTGATCCAGCGCGCATTGATCGGCGCGCGCCCGCAGGCCTCCGCGGCGCGCCCGAGCGCGGTCTTGTCGAAGCCGCCCTGCTGCACGACGAGCTTGCCGGTCAGCCGCTCGCGCAGATCCGCGTAGAGCGAGACGAAGGTCGGCGCGCCGGCGACGTCCTCCTCGCGAATGCCGTGGACGCGGATGTTCCAATGGGAGAAGCCGCAGCGCGGGTCGACGAGGGTGACGTGCTCCTCGACGATTTCCGCGCCGACGACGCAGACGATCCCGATCTGGCAGATCGAGCCGCAGTCGGAATTCGCCGTCTCGACGTCGAGCACGCAATAATCCACGAATCGAATCCCCGGGCGCTTGCCAACCAGGCTTCATGCCTAGCGCGCGAGCGACCCGGGGGTCCAGTGTGGCGTGACGATCGCCGGGGCGTCGATCAGAGGGTCACTTTGCCCTCGCCGCCCGGATGCGGCGGCTCGCCGGTCATGGCGGCTTTCACGTAGCCGTAGGCGTGCACCATCGTGGAGGAGGGCGCGTCCCAGTAGGCGCCGTAGTCCGGCACGACCTTGATCAGCGCCAGCTCCGGGTCGTCCTTGCCGTTGGGGAACCAAGTGCGCATCGACTCCTGCCAATGCTCGTGGATGGCGGCCTTGTCGCGCACGATGGTCGCGTGGCCGGACACCGAGACGTAGTTCTGGTCGTCCGGCTCGGAATAGGCGAGGCCCACCTTGTGGTCGCGGCCGATCTCGGCGGTCTTGGACGAATCGACCTTCGTCATGAACCAGAGATCGCCGTTGGCGTCCGGCGTTTGGGTCCACATCGGGCGCGAGCGCAGGGAGCCGTCGGCTTCCACCGTGGTCATCATCGCCACGCGGATGTCCTTGATCATGTCGAACAGCTTGGCGCGGGCCTTCGGGTCGGTATGAGTCATCTCGAGTCTCCCGTTTCGGGGTGAATGGGTCCCCCGTGCAACGGCTCACGGTCCCGTTCGGTTCGCGGACGGCGTCGACGCGTCACGCCCGCCGCATGGCGGCGTAGCGCGGGGTCGCGTCGGGGCCGTCCTGGCGGTCGATGCGCAGGCGGCGCACGCGCAGCTCGTCGATCGTCAGCGACTGGATGTGCCCCTGGCGCATGGCCATGCGGTTGATGGCGAGCCGGGAGATCGCCAGCGCGCCGATGGCGAAGGCGCCCACCGCCAGCGCGCCGATCGCCGTCGCCCCGACGCTCGCCGCGCCGAGCCGGCGTGTGCGCAGCCAGGGGCTGGCGTAGTCGCGGGCGTGCCGCACAGCGACGCGCGCGCGCCGACCGTAGAAGCCGTGATCGACGTGGTCGTAGGGGTAGCCGGGCGGGCCGTTCTCGTAGCGGTTGGTCATGGTGGGGGCTCCTCGTGGGGTGGGTCTCCTCGGCCTAACGGAGTGAAGGGGCATCGCGTTCATCCGCGACAAACGTCGCCCGGCGCATTAGTCTCGACGCCATGGACCAGACCGCTCGCCCCCCCCGCATCACCCCCGACCCCACCGACCCGCGCCTCACGCAGAAAGTCACCGGCGTCGACGAGACCGGTCGCCCCGTCGAGACCGCCGTCGTGGTCGAGCGGGCGCTGACCTTGTACCTCAACGCGCAGGAGATCGTCACGATGATGACCATCGGGGACCACCCCGAATACCTCGCGCTCGGCTACCTGCTCAACCAGAACATGCTCCACCCCGACGACGTCGTCACCGGGGTCGACTACGACGAGGACCTCGAGGTCGTGGTCGTGCGCACCGCACGCGAGACGAATTTCGAGGACAAGCTGAAGAAGCGCACCCAGACGTCCGGCTGCGCCCAGGGCACCACGTTCGGGGACCTGATGGAGGCGCTCGACGACATCGTGCTGCCGCAGGCCACCTTGCGCACGTCGTGGCTCTACGGCCTCACCCGCGCGATCAACACGACGCCGTCCCTCTACCTCGAGGCGGGGGCGATCCACGGGTGCGTGCTCGCCCGCGAGGACCAGCCGCTGGTCTACATGGAGGACGTCGGGCGCCACAACGCGGTCGACAAGATCGCCGGCTGGATGTTCCGCACGGGCGAGAGCGGCGCCGACAAGATCTTCTATACGACCGGGCGGCTCACCTCCGAGATGGTGATCAAGACCGTGCGCATGGGCATCCCCGTGCTGGTCTCGCGCTCGGGCTTCACCGCCTGGGGCGTGGAGCTCGCCCGCAAGACCGGGCTCACCCTCATCGGCCGCGCCCGCGGCAAGCGCTTCGTCGCGCTCTCGGGGGAGGAGCGCATCGTCTTCGACCAGGACTTGTCCTACGTCGAGGAGGAGAGCGCCAAGCATCGTCGCAAGGGTGCGGGCGAGCGAGCCGGCGGCGATGACTGAGGCCCATCCCCCGACGCTCGGCGTGATCCTCGCCGGCGGGCTCGCGCGGCGCATGGGCGGCGGCGACAAGCCATTGCGCACGGTGGGCGGCGAGACGATCCTCGCGCGTGTGATCGGCCGCCTCGCGCCGGGCTGCGCCGGGCTGATCCTCAACGCCAACGGCGACCCGGCGCGCTTCGCCGAGACCGGCCTGCCCGTCGTCGCCGATACGGTCGAGGGTTTCGCCGGGCCGCTGGCCGGCGTGCTCGCGGGGCTCGACTGGGCGGCGGAGCATCGCCCGGAGATCGCCTGGGTGGTCACCGTCGCGGCGGATTCGCCGTTTCTCCCGCGCGATCTCGTCTCGCGCCTGCACGCGGCGCGGGCCGCGGGCGGCGTGCCGCTCGCCTGCGCGGAGAGCGGCGGCTGGACGCATCCGACGAATGCGCTCTGGCGCGTCGACCTGCGGGAGGACCTGCGCCACGCGCTCGTCGTCGAGGACCTGCGCAAGATCGACCGCTGGACCGCCCGCCACGGCATCGCCCACGCCGCCTGGCCGACGGACCCCGTCGACCCGTTCTTCAACGCCAACACGCCGGAGGACGTGGCGGAGGCGGAGCGGATCGCGCAAGCGCAACCGACCGCCTGAACTCGACGGGCGTGCGCGCCTCAGCGCGCCGCCATGTCCACCGTCGCCGCGTTCTCCTCGGCGAACTCGCGCTCGATGCGCTTGCGGAAGGACACGCCGAGCCGTTCGTCCGCCGTCTCGCGCAGCGCCTCGGCCATCTGCGCCTCGCCGAAGGGTCGGAACTCGGCCATCTCCTGCGGACGGCCGTCGTCGCCGCGGTAGACGAGGGGGCCTTCGCTGGTGACGATGATGTCGCCCTTGCGCAGCGTCATGTCGTGGCGGATGTCGAGCCGAGCGGCCACGCGGCGGTTGGGGCCCTGGCACGAGCAGGTGTCGTCGACAGACGTCGTGTAGGCCTGCGCCATCGGCAGGTCGGCATAGCGCATCCCGTCCGCGGCCTGCGCCGCCTCGATCTCGTCCGCGCCCGGGGGCAGGACGAAGAGCTTCGTCGGCGCGCCCGGGCAGGCGGCGTTGCAGGAGAGGTCGTGCAGCGGCAGGTCGCGCTGCCGCTCGAGATCGCCCACCGGGAAATAGTACCCGTCGCACATGCGCACGCACATCGTCCGGCCCTGGGAGGAGGGCGCGAAGCGGCGCTCACCCGCGGTGCGCGTCGCCTCCGGCTCCGCGAGCGGCTGCGGGCGCACGCGCTGCTGGCCGCCGAAGATCCGCTCGAGCGCGCCCGGGGGCGGCGGCAGGCGCGAATCGGCGCGTGCCGGCTGCGTCTGGCGCGCATCCGAACGGAAGAAATCGAGCGCGCCCGTCGCCTCGACCGCGGGGGGCACGGCGGCGGCGGCGATGAGGCCGCCGAGGGCGAGGGCGCCGAGCAGGCGTGCGGCGACGAGCGCGCGCGGCGGGCCGCCCGCGCTCTCGCGGTGGTCGTCGGGGGTCATGATGTCGTCTCCGGGGCGTGGAACGCCAGTTGGCGAGGCAAGCCGCCAGATGCGTTCGGGTTCCCCGGAGCGTGTGTGCGAGCCGGCGGGCGGGTGGCTTAACGTCCTGGCGGCGAAGGGTGATTCGCGCGGGCCTCGGCCGAGCCGCCCCGGGTCTCGCCGCTACAGCAATGTGGAGTAGGGAATGAAGGGCACGACGTCACCCTCGGCCACGCGCGTCGTCTCCTCGGGCAGCTCGACGAGGCCCGCCGTCTGCGTCAGCGAGGTGATCACCCCTGCGCCCTCGCGCGGGTGCTTGCGGGCGACGAGCCCGCCGGCGCCGTCCGGCGCGAGCGCGCAGCGCACGTATTCGCGGCGGCCCTCCTTCTTGGCGTAGGCGAACCCCGCCCGCACGGGGAAGCTCGTCGGGCGCAGGTGGACCTCGCCCGCGAGCCGCGCGATCAGCGCGCGCGCGATCACGGCGAAGGTGACGAACACTGCCGCCGGGTTCCCGGGAAGCCCGATGAAGGCCTTGCCCTTCACCACGCCGAGCGCCACCGGGCGGCCGGGCTTGATGCCGACGCGCCAGAAGGTGAGCGCGCCGGCCGCCTCCACCGCGGCCTTGACGTGGTCCTCCTCGCCCGTCGAGACGCCGCCCGACGTGATCAGCAGGTCGACGTCGTCCGCCGCCTCCGCCAGCGCGGCGGAGACGGCCTCGCGGCGGTCGGGCAGGATTCCGAGGTCGCGCACGCGGCAGCCGGCGCGCTTGACGAGCGCGATCAGCATGAACCGGTTCGCGTCGTGGAGCTGCGCCGGCCCGAGCGGCCGCCCGGGCGCGACGAGCTCGTCGCCCGTGGAGAACACGCCGACCGTGAGCTGCGCGCGCACCGCGATCTCGGCCAGTCCGAGCGCGCCGAGGAGGGCGAGGTCGCGCGGGGTCAGGCGGTGGCCGGCCCCGAGCGCGAGCGCCCCGGCCTCGATGTCCTCGCCCGCGGGCCGCGCGTTCGCGCCGGGCTTCAGGCCGGCCGGCAGAACGACGTCGCCCTCCTCGCGGACCGCGTCCTCCTGCATGAACACCGTGTCGTAGCCCTCCGGCATCGCGGCGCCGGTGAAGATGCGCAGCGCCGCGCGCTCGGTCGTGGCCGCGCCGGGCGCTGCACCCGCGGCGAGCCGCCCGGCGACCGGCAGGCGGGTCTCGACGCCGGGCGTCAGGTCGGCGTGGCGCACCGCGTAGCCGTCGACGGCGGAGTTGAAGAAGGGCGGCAGCGGGATCGGCGCGCCGACGTCGTCGGCGAGCACGCGCCCGTCCGCCTCGGCGAGCGGCACGCGCTCCACCGCCGCGACGGGCGCGATCCGCTCGGCGATCAGCGCCAGCGCGGCGTCGACGCGCATCAGCGCGCCTCCGAAGGCGAAGCAGTCGTTCGAGAGCTGGGCCATTCCCGCCTCCCCGTCAGCCGCGGATCGCGACCCGCGCCGGCGCGGGCGCCGTGGCGAGGCGCGCGATCAGCGCGGCGTGGTCGACGGCCTCGCGCAGGGCGGTGTCGGCGATGCCCGCGACGTCGTCGAGCGCGATCACCGGCACGGCCGCGTCCGGTACGGCGACGTCGGAGGCGATCGCCCGCACGCCGGGCACGCGGTCGTGGAGATGCGGCTTGCCGTTGGCGGCGCGGAACACCTCGATCTTGGGATGGGGCCAGGCCTTGAAGCCCTCGACGATGACGAGGTCCACCGGCGACAGCCGCGCCAGCAGGTCGCCGAGCGGCGGCTCCTCCTCGTCGGGCGCGTACTCGCGCATCAGGGCGAAGCGTCGGGCGGAGGCCACCAGCACCTCGCGCGCGCCCGCCTCGCGGTGGGTATGGCTGTCCTTTCCGGGGCGGTCGATGTCGAAGGCGTGGTGGGCGTGCTTGAGCGTCGAGACCGCCAGCCCGCGCCGCGTCAGCTCCGGGATGAGCCTGGCGACGAGCGTGGTCTTGCCCGCTCCGCTCCAGCCCGCGAGCCCGATCACGCGCATGGTTCGGCCCCATGCGATGCGCATGCCGCCGGAACGAAACGCGGCTGCAGCCGGTTGAGCCCGCGACACAGCCGAAAGGAGGGCATTCCCATGAACAACGTCATCTATATCGTCGGCCTCGTCGTGGTCGTCGTCGTGATCCTGTCGCTGATCGGTCTGCTCTGACGCAGGACGCGTCGACAGCCCATGGCGCGAGCGATCGCATCCATCATGACACCGACGCCGTCGCCGGTCATCCCGGTGGCGGCGTCGTGCCCGGGCGCGTCGGTCAGCCGCCGCCCTTGGGCCCCGTCAGCGACTTCAGCTTGTCGAAGGGCGAGGCGTCCGCGTCCTCGATCACCGGCTCGAACGCGACGCCCGGCTTCTTCGGATACGGGTCGAGGCCGAGCGCGAGGAATTCGGCCGTGAGCGCGCCGACGTCGATCTTGCCGTCGATGATCTCGTCGGGGGGATCGAGCCGGCGCTGCTCCGCGTCCTCCTCATCGACGGGCTCGGTCGCCGGCGCGTAGTCGACGTCGACCTCCTCCTCGATCTCGGCCTCGAACGGCTCCAGCGTCACGACGCAGGTCTGCGAGACGCGGCCCTTCACCGTACCGGTGACGGTGGCGCGCTTCGTGTCGCCGAGAACGCGGTACGTGCCGACGAGGTCGTGGATCGCGGTCAGCTTGAACGCCTCGGCGAGGGCGGCGCGCTCCTCCGCGGTCGCCTCGACGCGCACGTGCTCGCCCTTGGCGGGCAGCTTGTCGACGGGGATGCGGCGGGAGAGGGGAAGCTTGTCGTCTGCGGCCATGGCGGTACTCCTGTCGACGCGACCGTCCGGTTCGGGCTGAATCTCACGGCTCGGGCGTGGTCTCGGTCTCGATGGCGGGGAAGACCGGGCCGGAGGCGATCATCCCATCGAGATCCTGGCCCGCGAGCGTCGCCTCCGCCTCGATCGCGTAAGCGGCGAGGCGCCGGGCGGGTTCCTCCCCGCCGGTGACGTTGCGGGCGAGCACGGCGGCCAGCGCCTCGGCGTCGCCGGCATCGAGCGCGGCGTCGTAGGCGTGCGCGCGGCCGTAGAAGGCCTCGGCCAGCGTCTTCATGCGCTTGGGAACCGCGAGGTCGCCCACGCCCATCTGGCGCAGCGACTGGTCGAGCGAGCGGAAGAAGGCGTCCGCCAGATCCTGGCCGAGGTCCGAGGCGGGCGGCGGCAACGCCCGCAGCCGGCGAAACACCAGCACCATGTGCAGCGACAGGCACTCGAACCGCCCCTCGACCGTGTCCGGCACCTCGCCGGCGACGTACAGGCCCGGTTGGCGCGACGCCTGGGCGATGCGCGTGTACACGGTCTCGATCAGCTCGCGGCGCCCATCGCGCTTGAAGAAACGAAGGATCATCGGCCTCGTCCGGGTTGTCGCGCCTTGTCAAAGCGTCTAGGTCGGGGTACGCCAATCAGCCGGCGCGGCGCAAGCTTCCTCGTGCCAAAGCTTCCTCGTGCCGCAGCCCATCCGGACCGGTCATCCCATGCGTCTCGCGAACTCTCAATCGTCCCAGCAGCCCACCCGCCGCGGCGTCCTGCGGCTCGCGGTCCTGGCCGGCGCGGCCGCGCTCCTGGCCGGCTGCAACACGCTGGCTCCGATCTCGGAGGATTTCCAGCGCGGCTACATCCTCGACGAGGCCGCTCTCGAGCAGGTCCGGCCGGGCATGGATGGGCAGGCCGTGCTCGAGCTGATGGGCACACCCTCGACCGTCTCCACGGTGGGGAATCAATCCTGGTACTACATCAGCCAGACCTCGCGCCGCCGCGCCGCCTTCATGCGCCAGGAGGTCGTCGACCAGACGGTCGCCGCGATCTACTTCACCCCGAACCTGCGCGTCGAGCGCAAGGCGCTGTACGGGCTGGAGGACGGGGTCGTGTTCGACTTCATCTCCCGCGAGACGCCCACCGGCGGCGCCGAGCAGAGCTTCGTGCGCCAGCTGTTCCGCGGCGTGACGAGCTGGAACCCGATCAACCCGGGCAACTGACGCGGGGCGGTGGGAGCGGGTTCCCCTCTCCCCCGTTGGGCGCTGAGTCACGCATCTCCTGCGGATCGTCGCGAGCCGCGCTCTCCTTCCCTGTAGGGGAAGGTGGATCGGCGCGAAGCGCCGAGACGGATGGGGCACGCCGTAAGGCGTGTTCGGCGAAGCCGAAGCGGGCCGCATTGGGCGTGCCGAAAAGGATGTGCCCGTCCCCGTTTCCGCTTCGCGGAACGCGTCGCTCCGCTCCGCGCCCCATCCGTCTCTCCTACAGGGAAGGAGAACGCCCCGGCCCGCGCGCGTCGACCTTCCGGCGACGCAGGTACCGTGTGCATCGGCCGGCCACGAGGGGGAGGGGAGGCCGGCAGGGGCTTTCGCGGACGGTCGAGGGAAAGTGGCGGGCGCCGCTAACCCTCTTCGTTTCAGCGCGGCTTGCGCGTGTAGAGCACCGCCATCCCGTCGTGCAGGTCGATCGATCCGCCCGTGAAGTCCGCGCCGATCGGCGGCGAGCGCAGCGCCACGTCCCAGCCGCCGCCCTCGAGCCCGGCGACCGGCAGCGTCGTCGGGTCGATGTCGAGGAGCGGCTTGCCCTCGAGGTGGGCGATCACGAAGACCTGCTCGCCATCCGGCCCGGTCCGGAGCGAGCGGAAGGCCACGGAGCCGCGGGTCGGCTTGTGGTAGTCGAACACGTCGTTCGGGCCGAACGAGGCGCGCAGCCAGGGCCGGGCGATGCGGAACTCGCGCAGTCGCAGCATGTAGTCCGTGTGCGCGTCGCCCAGCGAATCGAGGTACTTGGACACGTTGCAGTAGTCGTGCATGTCGTCCATCCAGGCCCGCGCGATCGTCTTCAGCACCTGCGCGCTGAACGGGCTCGGACCCTCGAGGGGCGGATCGACCTCGTTGAGGAGCTTCGCCATCACGTCGAGGTCGTAGTCGGTCACCTCGACGAGCGCCGCCAGGATGCGGAAGAAGCGATCGAGCCCGTCGCGATCGGAGAAGCCGAGCTCCTTCAGGCGCGGGAACGAGGAGGGCATCGAGTAGGTGTAGCTGTCCACCTGCCAGCCCAGAGAGACCGCCTCCTCGGCCACGATCTTCACGCCGTAGCGATCGTCCTGGTTGCGGATGAAGCCCCAGGAGGCCCGCGCCATGGCGTTGAGGAAGTCCATCGGCACGCCGGGGAAGGCGGCGTAGGTGAGCATCTGCGCGGCGGGGTGGTCGTAGGCCTTGTCCAGGATCTCCATCCGCGTGTCGCCCAGCCGCGTGTTGATGTTCAGCTTGGGGTTGATCTGCGTGCCGCGGCGGAGCGTGTCGTGGTTGGCGCAGCCCGAGATCCAGTTGCCGCCGTGGCGCAGGATCTCCTCGATGCGCCAGAACTTCGTCAGCCAGAACGTGTAGAGGAACGGCGTGTTGTGGGCGAAGGTGAGCGGCCCCCACTGGAACACGTCGTCGTCGCGCTGGTTCTCAATCACCGCGCGATAGGTCGAGGACAATTCCCAGTCCTCCTCGGGCCAGGGGCGGCCGTCCTCGAAGATGAACCACGGGCGGTAGCGCCGCCCGGCGACCTCCTGCACGACATCGGCCATCTCCTGCAGGAACTCGTCGTCGTGGCGCAGCACCTGCGCGTCGGAATCCCACCACTTGAAATCCTGCGCCCCGTCGACTCGTACCGCGTCGGCGCCGTAGTCGACCTTGCGCCGCTGCATCTCCAGCAGGATCGCGCGCACCATCGGGTTGCGGTAGTTGACGTTCTGGCCGTACATGTTCGGCCCGGCGAAGTAGTGGTGGCTGAGAACGTCGAGGCCCTGGTTGTCCGAGTGCCCGAACACCACGTCGATAATGAGCTTCTTCGGCCGGCCGGGGAAGTTGTGCAGGGCGCAGGCGAGGTCGACGAGCTCGTCCGGGCGCCCGGTCTCGAGCAGCGCCGGATTCACCGCCGCCATGCCGGAGATCACGATGTCGTAGCCCCAGTTGGTCGTGTCGGGCCGGCGCAGGTCGACGACGAGCCGCCCCTCGTCGGCCTCGCCCTCGGCCTCCGCCTCCTCGCTCCAGAAGGCGGGCCCGGCCTCGTACACCGTGGTCGGCTCGACCGGCAGCAGCTGCACGGCCTCGTAGCCGACGAAGATCCGGTCCGCCGGCGCCAGCGGCACGCCGTGGCGCACGCGGTCGCCCAGCGTCTCGAAATGGCGGGTGAGCCCCGCGAGCGTCATCGAGGCGGTGGCGGTGGGGGCGTGGATCTGGAGGATGTTCGTCGCCGGCCCGAGCTTCACCGGGTCGCCCTCGGGCAGCGCCGCCCAGTAGTCCGTGTCGGTGCGCGAAGCGAGCATGCCGGCGACGTCGAAGAACTCGGCCGGCGCGAAGGCGCCGAAGGGGAGGGAGGCCGCCAGCGGGTCGAGCACGCGCGTCCAGCGCTCCTCCGCGTCGCGCCAGGCGAGGGAATAGAAGCTGCCGATCCGCTCGCGCGTCCCCGCGCGCATGCCGGAGATCGCGGCGATGCAGTAGTTCTCCAGCCGCGCCACCGGCACGCGGGTGCGCCGGAAGGCGTGGGTCTGCCGCGCGCGGGTGAGCGAGAGCTCCTCCTCCGGCTCCAGCACCTCGACGAACACGTCCCCCTCCGCCACGCGCCGCTCGACCAGCTCGGGGGCCCAGAAGATCACCTCGCAGAGGCCGCCGCGCTTTCGCGCCCCGAGCCGTTCGGCGATGATCCGCGCCGTGTCGAAGGCGGGACGGGAGGTCTGCAGCTGATCCTGGATCCAGGCGACGAGCTCGTCCGTGGCGGCGCGATCGAGCGCCACCGCACGCGTGCGGGTGGGGGTGTCCATACGGGTCTCCTTTGAGGGGAGGCTAGCGGGTGAGGCGGGGATGTCTACCCCCGGGGGTGGATCGCAGGCGATCCCGCCCCTTGCGCCAGATCAACGACACCCGCCTGCGGTCGCGCTTCACTCCGGCCATGCGCACGACCCTCACCCCCGCCGCCATTCCCGCCGCCTACGCCATCGAGACGGTGCCGCGCTATACGAGCTACCCGACGGCCGCCCAGTTCGGGCCGGGCGTCGAGGAGGGGCTCTACCGGCGCTGGCTGTCCGAGCTCGACGGGACGACGCCGCTCTCGCTCTACGTGCACGTGCCCTATTGCCGGGTGCTGTGCTGGTATTGCGGCTGCCACACCAGCGTGCTCAACGACGACGCCCGCATCGCCCGCTACGCGCGCCGGCTGGAGCAGGAGGCGGACCGTGTCGCCGCGGCGATGCCGAACAAGGGTCCCGTCGCGCATCTGCATTTCGGCGGCGGCACGCCCACCATCCTCGCGCCGGAGGACTTCGCCGCCGTCATCGCGCGGCTGAAGGCGAGCTTCCCCTTCGCGCCGGACGCGGAGATCGCGGTCGAGATCGACCCGCGCACGCTCACGCCGGAGATGGCCGAGGCGCTCGCGGGGGCGGGCGTCAACCGCGTCTCGCTGGGCGTGCAGGACGTCGATCCGCAGGTGCAGGCGCTGGTCAACCGCATCCAGCCCACCGAGCAGGTCGCCGAGGCTGTGGCGCTCCTGCGCGCGAACGGCATCGCGCGCATCAACGTCGACCTTATGTACGGCCTGCCGACCCAGACGGTCGCGCACGTGCGCGCCACCGTGGCGGCCGTGCTCGCCCTCGAGCCCGACCGCGCGGCGGTGTTCGGCTACGCCCACGTGCCGTGGTTCGCCAAGCACCAGGCGGCGATCGACGCGGCGCTGCTGCCCGGTGCGGCCGAGCGGCTGGCCCAGGCGCAGGCGGCGTCCGAGGCCTTCGCGCAGGCGGGCTGGGTCGAGGTCGGCTTCGATCACTACGCCACGCCCGACGATCCGCTGGCGGTCGCCGTGCGGGAAGGGACGCTCGAGCGCAATTTCCAGGGCTATACGACCGACACGGCCGAGACGCTGATCGGCTTCGGCGCCTCCGCCATCGGTGCGCTGCCCGCGGGCTACGCGCAGAACGAGCCGCATCTCGGCAAGTGGGCGCAGGCGATCGACGAGGGTCGCATCCCGGTGGTGCGCGGCGTCACGGTCACGGCGGAGGACGCGCTGCGCCGCGCCGTCATCTACGCGCTGATGAGCGCCTTCGACGTCGATTGCGGCGCGCTCGCGACGGCGCACGGGTTTGCGGAGGACTTCTTCGACGACGAGCTCGAGCGGCTCGACCCGCTCGTCGCCGACGGGCTGTGCCGCCGCACGGGGCGGCGGGTCACCGTCCCGGCGCACGCGCGCTTCCATGTCCGAAACGTCGCCGCGCGCCTCGACGCCCATTGGGCGCCGCAGGCGACGCGGCATTCGCGGGCGGTGTGAGAACCCTTACTCGGCCGGTTCGCAGACCCAGCCCTCGTCGGTGAAGCTGCAATCGGGGCCGTTCGTCGCCGCGCCGTCGGTCTCGCCGAAGCGCATGGCGGGGATCGACTGCGTCGTGTCCGTGTCGGCTTCGGTAGCGGCGTCCGCCCCGGTGGGCGCATCGCTCGTCGCGGCCGCGCCGTCGGTCCTGCCGAGGGACGGCGTGATCTGCGTGCGCGCGGCGTTCACCTGCGCCTCGAGTGCCTGAAGCTGCTCCTCCAAGGCGGCGATCTGCTCGCGGGCAGCGGCCTCGGCCTCGCGCGCCAGCTGGATGCGCTGCTCGGCCTGAGAGGCCTCCTCGCTCTGGGCGGCGGCCTCCTGGCTGAGCGTGGCGATGGTCTCGCGGGTGGCGGCCTCCTCCGCGCGCAGCTCCTCCAGGCGCGAGCCGACGGTCGCGACCTCCTCGGAGCGGGCGGCGAGATCGTTCTCGAGCTGCGTCAGCTCGGCGCGCGCCGTCTCCAGCTCCTCCGTCCATTGCGAGAGCTGCTGCTCGCGCTCGGTATAGAGTTCCTCTTCGGTGGCGAGCGCCTGCTGGACTTCGGCGAGCCGCTCCTCGGCGGTGGCGATCTCGCTCTGCAGCGTTTCCGTTCGCGCGGTCAGCTCGGCCTCCTGCGCCGTCGCCTGCTCGAGGCGCGTCTGCGCCTCCCCGGCCTGCGTTCGGATCGTCTCGAGATCGCCGGCCGCGGCCCGCTGCTCTTCGAGGGAGCCGACGGCGGCGCTGCGCTCTTCCTGGAGGACGGTGATCTGCTCGGCGTATTCCTGCTCGGTGGAGTTCGCGGAAACGAGCGCCCATATGGCGATCGCCCAGCCGATCGCGGCGATGATCGCCAAGGTGAGCGGTATCGGGCGGGTGAACTCGTTTCGCGTATCGTCGGCCATCGCGCGGTCTCCGAATGGGTGAAGGCGCGACGGCAACGCTCGGCGGCGCGCGACCGTTCCGCGCGCCGCCGATCGGGCCTCTACTGCGTCGCGCCGTCGACGCCTTCGCTGTGCTGCTCGAGATAGGCGATCAGGTCCGTGATCCGCTCGTCGTCCTGGACGCCGGCGAAGACCATCTTGGTGCCGGGCACCTCGCCGCGCGGATCCTTGATGTAGGTGCGGAAGGTCTCGTGCGTCCAGGTGACGTCGTAGTCCTGCATCGCCTGGGAATAATTGTAGTTCTCGACGGTCGCCGATTCGCGGCCGAAGAGGTCGTTCAGGACGGGGCCTACCAGGTTGCGGGCGTTGTCGCCCACCTGGTGACAGGCGCGGCACTGGTTGAAAACGCGCTGCCCGGCCTCGGGATCTCCCTCGACCTCCTGGGCCAGGGCGAGGTTCGGGGCGAGCAGAGCCGCCGCGGCGGCGGCGGCGAGGTAGAGGTTTCGCATGGGCTTGAAGTCTCCCTCTGTCGTTGTCCTGTCGCGTGCGCGACGGGCGGCCGTGCGGCCGGACCTGCACGACAACGCGCGAGCCGGCGGAAAGCACGGCCACGGGAGGGAAATTTTGGTCGAGGCGGAAGCGGGATCGACTCGGCAGCGAGATCAGGCGCGCGCCTTGCCGACCGCGTCCTCCCCGCCGAGCGCCTCGAACACCTTGGCGACGATGGCGTCGGCGTCGAGGCCGGCGCGGGCGTACATCTTGGCCGGCTTGTCCTGGTCGATGAAGACGTCGGGGAGAACCATGGCGCGGACCTTGAGGCCCTTGTCGAGGAGGCCGGCGTCCGCCAGCGCGTGCAGCACGAAGGAGCCGAAGCCGCCGATCGAGCCTTCCTCGATCGTGATCAGCACCTCGTGCTCGCGGGCGAGCCGCCCGACGAGGTCGAGGTCGAGCGGCTTGGCGAAGCGCGCGTCCGCGACCGTGGTGGAGAGCCCCCGGGCGTCGAGCTCTTCCGCCGCCTTCAGCGCCTCGGCGAGGCGGGTGCCGAGCGAGAGGATCGCGACGCGCGAGCCCTGCTTCATCACGCGCCCGCGGCCGATCTCGAGGGGCACGCCGCGCTCGGGCATGTCGACGCCCACCCCCTCGCCGCGGGGGTAGCGCAGCGCGATCGGCCCTGAGTCGTGCGCGGCGGCGGTCGCCACCATGTGCACGAGCTCGGCCTCGTCGGCCGCCGCCATGATCGTCATGTTCGGCAGGCAGCCGAGATAGGCGACGTCGAAGGAGCCCGCATGGGTCGGCCCGTCCGCGCCCACCAGCCCGGCGCGGTCCATCACGAAGCGCACCGGCAGGTTCTGGATCGCCACGTCGTGGACGATCTGGTCGTAGGCCCTCTGGAGGAACGTGGAGTAGATCGCGCAGAACGGCTTGTAGCCCTCCGTCGCCATGCCCGCCGCGAAGGTGACCGCGTGCTGCTCGGCGATGCCGACGTCGAAGGTGCGGGTCGGGTGCGCCTTGCCGAAGAGGTCGATGCCGGTGCCCGACGGCATCGCGGCGGTGATCGCCACGATCCTGTCGTCCTCCTCGGCCTCCCGGATCAGCGATTGCCCGAAGACCTTGGTATAGGCCGGCGCGTTCGCCTTGGGCTTGGCCTGCGCGCCGGTGACGACGTCGAAGGAGACGACGCCGTGATACTTGTCCGAGGAGGCCTCGGCGGGCGCGTAGCCCTTGCCCTTCTGGGTGACGACGTGGAGGAGGATCGGCCCGCCCTCGGTGTCGCGCACGTTCCGCAGCACGGGGAGCAGGTGGTCGAGGTTGTGGCCGTCGATCGGGCCGACGTAGTAGAAGCCCATCTCCTCGAACATGGTGCCGCCGGTCCAGAACCCGCGGGCGTATTCCTCGGCCCGCGCGGCCTTCTGCGACAGGCCCTTCGGCAGCCGGCGGGTGAGCTGCTTGGCCGTCTCGCGCAAGCCGCGGTAGGTCTTGCCGGAGACGAGCCGGGCGAGATAGGCCGACATCGCGCCCACGGGGGGCGCGATCGACATGTCGTTGTCGTTGAGGATGACGATGAGCCGCGAGTGCATCGCGCCGGCGTTGTTCATCGCCTCGTAGGCCATGCCCGCCGACATCGCGCCGTCGCCGATCACGGCGATGACGTTGTTGTCGCCCCCCGAGAGGTCGCGGGCCACCGCCATGCCGAGCCCCGCCGAGATCGAGGTGGAGGAATGCGCCGCGCCGAACGGGTCGTAGGCGCTCTCCGCGCGCTTGGTGAAGCCCGACAGGCCGCCGCCCTGGCGCAAGGTGCGGATGCGCTCGCGCCGGCCGGTGAGGATCTTGTGCGGGTAGGCCTGGTGCCCGACGTCCCAGATCACCCGGTCGCCCGGCGTGTCGAACACCGCGTGCAGCGCCACCGTCAATTCCACCACGCCGAGCCCGGCCCCGAGATGCCCGCCCGTCACCGAGACCGCATCGATCGTCTCCGCCCGCAGCTCCTGCGCCACCTGCCGCAGCTGCGCGTCCGTCAGCCCACGAAGGTCGGCCGGGTCGCGGATCGTGTCGAGAAGGGGGGTGTCGGCGGGCATGAACGCGTGTCCTCGAGATACGTCGGCTGGGAGATAGGCCTCGCTGACCGGGAGGTCAAAGCCGGCTCTGGGGTCGAATGGCGCACGAGGCGCGACGGTTCCGCACAGGCGATGCAACGCATAAGCCGCGCCCGCGGTTCGGGCGGCGCGCGCTCACGCGTCGACGTCGAGGGGCGCCGCGCCCCGGGCCGCGCCGTCGGGACCGAGATTGATCTTCTCGATGCGCGCCTCTGCGCTCTTCAGCAGCGCCTCGCAATGCTTCTTGAGCGCCTCGCCCCGCTCGTAGATGCGGATCGAATCCTCGAGCGGCACGGAGCCCTGCTCCAGCTTGCGCACGATGTCCTCGAGCTCGGCGAGCGCGGCTTCGAACGGCATCTTCGCGATGTCGGTGGGGCTCTGGTCTGTCATGGAGGGATAACGGCTCCGTCGGGGCAGGCTTCGGCCACGAGGCATACCCCGCGTGCGTAGGGGGAGGCAAGCTATTGCGCTGAAGCCGGAACGCCTCTGCGCACCCATCCGTCGATCGCCGGGGTAATTTCGGTCCGCTCGTACCCGGCAGCCTCGAGCCTCGTCCGGGCGTCCTGGCTCAGGGGGAGTGTGTAGCTCCTACCGTCGACCCAGATCGCCCTGACGTCCTGATCGACGGGCACGCCCATGTCGACCAGCAGGCGCATGGGATCCGTTTCCTGCCGCCACAGGCGCTCGTCGATCGCTTCGATACGGTCGACCTGCGTGGTGAGCGTCGTCTCGACGCGCGCAAGGCTGTCCGACGTTCGCCGGGCCTCCCCCGTTAGCTCCCCGACGCTGCGCGACAGGCCGAACCCTTCGGCGATCAGCACGCCGTTGGCCAGGAGCAGGATCGGTACGCCGATGGCGGCTGCGAAGTTCGCAGCGGTTTCCCAGCTCAGTTGCATGCGCGGTTCCCTTGCCGTCTCCCGTAACGTATCGCGCCGATCGCGTTTCGCAAGCAAATTTTGAGAACGAAACGAGGCCGCGCGCGCTGCGAAGCGGGATGCGGTGGCGTGCCGGTCACCGTGCACGAACGCACATTCTCCCGTGACGCCCCGGTGAAAGCGTCGCGGCGCGCCCTCGCGCGCTTCACACACCGCCCCCGACGCCCTAGCCTCACGCTGCGGTGCGGCATCCCGGAGCGAGCCAGATGGACGAGACGAGCCCCTTCATGCAGTCGAAGTTCGGCGTCGGCCAGCCCGTGCGGCGGACGGAGGACCCCGTGCTGCTGCGCGGGGAGGGGCGCTACACCGACGATCTCGCCCTCGAGGGCCAGCTCCACGCCGTAATGGTGCGCTCGACGATGGCGCACGGCGTGCTGAAGGGGGTGGACGTCTCCGCGGCGCTCGAAATGCCCGGTGTCGTCGGCGTCTTCACCGGCGCCGATCTCGCCGCCTATGCCTCGCTGCCGGCGGCGCTGGCGGGGAGCTTCAAGAACCGCGACGGATCGCCGATGGCGGTCCCGCCGGCCCCGGCGCTCGCGACCGACAAGGTCCGCTTCGTCGGCGACCCGATCGCCGTCGTCGTGGCCGAGACGATCGCGGCGGCGCGCGAGGCGGCTGAGGCCGTGCTGCCGGACATCGAGGCGCTGCCCGCCGTCCCCACCCCCGCCGACGCGCTCGCCGACGGCGCGCCGCTCGTCCACGACAGCGTCACCGGCAACCGCGCGCTCGATTTCGCCACGGGCGACGAGGATGCCTGGCAGGCGGCGCTGACCAAGGCCGCGCACGTGACGCGGCTGACGGTGGAGTCGAACCGCATCGTCGTCGCCCCGCTGGAGCCGCGCTCCGGGCTCGCGACCTACGATCCGGCGGACGAGCGCTTCACCCTGCGGGTAGGCTGCCAGGGCGTTTTCCCGCTGAAGAACCTGCTCGCGAAGACGCTGTGCGTTCCCCCCGAGAAGGTCCGCGTCCTCACGGGTCAGGTCGGCGGCTCCTTCGGCATGAAGTCGGCGCTCTATCCGGAATACATCGCCATCCTCCACGCGGCGAAGGCGCTCGGGCGGCCGGTGCGCTGGCTCGACACGCGCTCGGAGAGCTTCCTCTCCGACCATCACGGCCGCGCGCTGACGCTGGAGGGCGCGCTCGCGCTCGACGCGCAGGGCAATTTCCTCGGCATGAAGGTAACGGGCTCGGCCGATCTCGGCGCCTATCTCAACCCGGTGGCGCCGCTGTTCGCGACCGCGAACATCGGCAAGAACGCGGTCAGCGTCTACCGCACGCCGGTGATGCGCGTCGAGATCGCCTGCGCGTACACGACCACCACCCCGGTCGGTCCCTATCGCGGCGCCGGGCGTCCCGACGGCAACTACCTGATGGAGCGGCTGATCGAGACGGCCGCCGCCGAGACCGGCCGCGACGCGCTGGAGCTGCGGCGCGCGAACCACATCCGCCCCGACCAGATCCCCTACGCCACGCCCGCCGGCACCGCCTACGACAGCGGCGACTTCCCCGCGGTGCTGGAGGCGGCGCTGGAGGCCGCCGACGTCGCGGGCTTCGCCGCCCGGCGCGCCGAGAGCGAGGGCAGGGGAATGCTCCGCGGGCTCGGCGTCGGGCAATATTGCGAGGTCACCGCCCCGCCCACGAACGAGATGGGCGGCCTGCGCTTCGAGACGGACGGCACGGTGACGATCCTCACCGGCACGCTCGACTACGGGCAGGGCCACCTCACCGCCTTCGCGCAGGTGTTGTCCACGAAGCTCGGCGTCCCCTTCGAGGCGGTGCGGCTCCTCCAGGGCGACAGCGACGAGCTCGTCGCCGGCGGCGGCACCGGCGGCTCGAAATCGCTGATGGCGTCGGGCGCAGCGATCGTCGAGGCGGCGGACATCGTCATCGAGCGGGGCAAGCCGCTCGCCGCCCACGCGCTCGAAGCCTCCCCGGTCGACATCGCCTTCGAGAACGGTCGCTTCGCCGTGGTGGGCACCGATCGCACCGTGGGGGTGATGGAGCTCGCCGAGCGGCTGCGCGCCGGCGGCTTCCCCGCGGACCTGCCGCAGAGCCTCGACACGACCCACGTGCACGAGGCCTCGCCCTCGGCCTATCCCAACGGGTGCCATGTCTGCGAGGTCGAGATCGACCCGCAGACCGGCGTCGTGCGCGTGGCGAGATACACCGCGGTGAACGATTTCGGCGTGGTGGTGAACCCGATGCTGGTGGAAGGCCAGCTCCACGGCGGCGTCGTGCAGGGCATCGGCCAGGCCCTGATGGAGCGCGTCGTGTTCGACGCCGACGGCCAGCCGGCGACCGGCTCCTTCATGGATTACGGGCTGCCGCGCGCCGACGACGCGCCGTTCTTCGCGGTGACGAACACCGAGCTTCCGGCCACCACCAACCCGCTCGGCGTCAAGGGCTGCGGCGAGGCGGGCTGCGCCGGCGCGCTGCCGTCCGTGATGAACGCGATCGTCGATGCGCTGCGTCCCCACGGCGTCACCCACATCGACATGCCGGCGACCCCGCAGCGGGTATGGCGGGCGTTGCAGGGGAGGGCAGAGCGTTAGGACGGGCGACGCGACCTTTCTGCCAGGATGTCGGATGGTCGGGTCGTGGCCGGGGTACGAGCCCTCCCGGCGACCGCTCCGAGATCCGCAGAGTCGAGACGACCATCTCACGCCGCACCATGCGACGCGTCCGGGGAAGCGAGTACAGCCGTCCGCTCCGCTCGAGACACACCCGTTCCCGTCTCAGCGAACGAGCCGAACCTCGACGCCGATGCGGGGACCGACGCTCGCCCACGCGCGATCGGCGGTCAGGGCCGGCAGCGCCAGACGGGCCGCGAGCGCGAGGCAGAACCGGTCTCCGAGAGAAAGCCCGGCGTCGCGCGACACGCCCCGCAGCAGGCCCGCGGCGATGCTCAAGGCGTGATCCGCCGGCACGATGTCGACGGGAATGAGGGCGATCATGCGCTCGATCTCCTCGGCGCCGCCGCCGCGGGACGCGAAGTGACCGACGACCTCGGCGAGGTTGGGAGCGGCCATCGCCGAACCTTCGAGCGAACCGCGGACAGCCTCCGCGCCGGGCTCGTCGAGGAGCAGCGCGATCAGGGCCGACGCGTCGAGGACGACCCTCGTCATTCCCGCTCCGCTTCCGCTCGCCGCTCGGCGAGAAAGGCGTCCACCCCGGCGCCGCCGCGGCCGGAGATCGCGCGCGCGATGGCCCGCGCTTCCGCCAGGACCTGGTCGACGGTTCTGAGCACGATGGCGTCCTCGGTCTCCTGGATGAGGATTTCCCCTCCCTTTGCCAGCCCGTGGCGTCGGCGGATGTCCGCGGGCAGGCTGAGACGGCCCGATGCCGTGACCGTCGCGCGTGTCGTCATGGCCAACCCTCCCGATCTGCGGCTCGCAACCAGAATAGGGCAGACGTGCACGAAAAGACAAGAAGCGCGAACATGGCCTACGCTCATCCAATGGCGCGCCGAGCCCACCGGCCAGTCGCGTAGTTACATGGCTTTCCGCTGCGAGCGACGAGCACGAGCGGCAGGGAGCCGCAGTTGGCAGATCTATCGGATCAGACCCGCTCGGATACCGGATCTGCGCGCCCGATCTTCTCGAGGTCGCGTCAGATCTCCTCGGCCTCGATCCCGAGGAGCGGGCACGCCGCTGCCATCCGTCGGTCGAGCGTGCAGACCGATGCGCCGCAGGCGGACGCCACGGATAGATGAAGAGCGTCGCCAGCCCTCAGGGAGAGGTCGTCCCGGTCCGTGAAGCGCGCGGCGATCCGGAAGTGCTCCGGGTCGACCCGCACTCGATGAAGGCTCGACGCGGAGAGGCGTGCGAAGGCGGACAGCGCCGATGCTCGGTTCTGGCGGCTGATCCGACCGGATCTGAGCTTGATCGAAAGCGCCGAGGAGACCTCGGTCGCGACCCAATCGCTGATCAGGAGCGATCGCGGCGCCTGCTCCGCGAGCCAGTCCTGAACGCGTGCCGTTTCGGCCTCCGGCGTCAGCGCTGCCAGGATGAGCGACGTGTCGAGGTAACGCATCAGAAGCGATCCTCGTCCCGCATGCGGTGAACGAGTTCGGCTGCCGATCCGGTCGCGGGAGGCATCGACGCCGTCAGGCGCCTGAGCTCGTCGACGTCATCGACCCTCGCCTCCCGTGGCTCTGTGCTTTCCCTGCCTCAGATCCCCTCGATCGCGGCCAGCGTCGCGTCCGCGACCTCGAGGCCCTCCGCCTGCGCCTTCTCCCGCACCGCCAGCCGGCGCACCCCCGGCAGCCGGGCGCCGTCCTGGCCCTCGATCATCGCGGCCAGCGCCGCGATGCGGGGAAGCGCTGCCTCGCCGCCGAGCGCCACCGGGTCGAGGGCGAGGATCAGCTGGCCGGTGCCCGGGGGAGGGCCTTCGGCGTCGAGGAACGAGGAGGCCTCCGCGGCGTAGTTCGCACCCGTGATGCCGGCCGCCAGCAACTCCACCATCAGCGCCAGCGCCGTGCCCTTCGCATCCCCGAGCGGCAGCATCGTGCCCTTCAGCGCGGCGGCGGCGTCGGTGGTCGGCTCGCCGTCGGCGTCGAGCGCCCAGCCCTCGGGAATCGGCTCGCCCTTCTGCTTGGCCGCGAGGATGTTGCCGCGGGCGACCTTGGAGAGCGAGAGATCCACCACGATGGGCGCGCGGCCCGGCAGCGGGCAGGCGAAGGCGATCGGGTTCGTGCCGTAGACCGGGAGCTTCCCGCCCCACGGCGCGATCGCGGCCGGCGTATTCGCGAAGAGGAGGGCGACGAGCCCCGCCTCGGCGAGCGCCTCCACCGGATGCCCGGCCGCGCCGCAATGGTGCGAGCGGCGGATCGCGGCCGCCGCGACGCCCTGTTCGCGCGCGATCTCGGGCAGCTCGTCCTGCACCAGCGCCAGCGCCGGGTAGGCGAAGCCGTGGGCGGCGTCGACCGCGAGCACGCCGGGCTTCGGGCGCGCGGCGGTGGGCCGGGCGTGGCCGTCGACCTTGCCGGCCTTGGCCTGCGCCGCGTAGGTCGGCACGCGCGAGAGGCCGTGGCCCTTCAGCCCGTCGGCCTCGGCCGCGACGAGGGCGCGGGCGACGTGGGCGGCGTTCCCGGGCGCGGTGCTCGCCCGCTCGAGCGCGGCGGCGACGAGGCGCTCGGCTTCCGAGATGGTCAGGACCGGCATCGGATCAGCCCTCCGTCAGCGCGCGGCGGACGTTTTCGGCGGTGACGGCCGAGACGCGCACGTTCGATTCGACGCTCACGCCGGCGATGTGCGGGGTGAGCACCAGGTTCGGGCAGCCGGCGAACACCGCGCCCGTCTCCGCCGAGAGCGGCTCGGTCTCGAACACGTCGAGCGCCGCGCCCCCCAGGCGCCCGGCCTTCAGCGCGGCGGCCAGCGCCGGCTCGTCGACGACGCCGCCGCGGGCGGCGTTGATCAGGATCGCGTCGGGCTTGCAGAGGGCGAGCGCGGCGGCGTCGATCAGGTTCCTGGTCTTCTCGGTGAGCGGCACGTGCAGCGAGACGACGTCCGCCTCGGCCAGCAGCGCCGCGAGCGCGCGCTTCTCGACGCGCCCCCAGGGCTGCGACCAGGCGGCGTCGCCGTCCGCCACGAACGGGTCGTAGGCGACGACGCGCATGCCGAGCGCGGCGGCGCGCTTGCCGGTCTCGCGCGCGATCGAGCCGAAGCCCACGAGGCCGATCGTCTTGGCCCAGACCTCGCGGCCCATCAGCCGATTGCGGGGCCATGCGCCCGCGATCACCGAGTCGGTGGCCGTGTAGGCCCCGCGCATCAGCATCATCGCGGTGCCGATGACGTATTCCGCCACGCCGATGTCGTTGGCGCCGGTGGCGGGAAATACCTTGACGCCGCGCGCCTCGCACGCGGGAACGTCGATGTTGTCGAGGCCGACCCCGAGCCGGCCGACGCAGACGAGCGCGTCCGCGGCCTCGAGCAGCCCCCCGCGCACCTGGGTGCGGTTGCGCACGATCAGCGCGCGGGCGCCCTTCACGGCGGCGGCGAGGTCGTCGGGGCGATCGACGAGGCCGGGATCGTAGAGCACGTCGAAGCCCGACAGGCTCTGCGCGATCGCGGCCTCGTCCATGAACTCGCTGATCACGATGTCGGTCATGGATCTGTTCCGTATCAGATGAAGAGGAGCGCGACGGTCGCCAGCACGAGGATGACGAGGGTCGTGCCCGTCACGGTCGCGATGTGGCGCCAGCCCAGCCGGGCGATGGCCGAGAGCGAGGTGCCGAGCCCGAGCGCGCCGATGGCGATCAGGAGGCCCCAGTTCGAGGCGACGATCGCCGCCTCGCGCAGCGGAGCATAGATCGGCTGCAGCCCCGGCGCATAGGCCATCGCGGTGTTGAGCAGGCATAGCCCGAGGAAGACGAAGGCGAAGACCGGCGGCGGCACCTTGGCGTTCTCGGCGTGCCCGCCGGAGCGCAGGAACCACCAGCCGATCACGAGCACGACGGGAAGCAGCAGGAACACCCGGAAGAGCTTCACCACGACCGCCGTGTTTCCGGCGGTCTCCGACACCGCGTAGCCCGCGCCCACCACCTGCGCGACGTCGTGGATCGTCGCGCCGAGCAGCACGCCGGTCGTGAGGTGGTCGAAGCCGAGGAGCGCCGCGAGCGCCGGATAGGCGATCATGGCGAGCGTCGAGAGCGCGTTCACGGCGACGACGACGAAGGCGACGTCCGCCTCCTTGCCCTTGTAGTTCGGGAGAACCGTGGTGGTGGCGAGCGCGGCGGAGGCGCCGCAGACGGCGGTGGCCGCGCCGGCGAGCGCGCCGTATTCCGGCCGCTGGCCGAACAGGCGCGCGAGCGCGAAGCCCGAGAGGATCGTCGCCGCCATGGTGACGACGACCATCAGCGCGACGAGCACGCCCAGATCGACGATGTCGCCGAGGGCGATGCGCAGCCCCAGCAGCGCCACGGCCCAGCGCAGCAGCTTCTTCACGCAGAAGGTCAGCCCCGGCTGGAAGATCGGCGCGGCCGCGGGGCGGTTGAGCGCGATGCCGATGAGGAGCGCGAGCACCATCGCAGGAATGGGGAAGACGAGCGCGACGGCGGGCGCGAGCAGCGTCGCGGCGACCGCGACGGCGGTCGCGATCAGGAAGCCAGGGGCGAGCTTACGCAGGGTGGAGCTGCGCGGGAGGAAGGAGGGGGCGTTCATGCGCGCTCTTCTGGTTCGGGGCGCTGTGTCTCGCGGCCTTTTCCTTCCCTGTAGGGGAAGGTGGCTCGGCGAAGCCGAGACGGATGGGGCGCGGGGGACGCGCGTTCGGCGAAGCCGAAGCCATGCAAGTCTGCACGGCTAGAGGACGCCCGATTTCCGCTGCGCGGAACACGCCGTCGGCGTGCCCCATCCGTCTCGCCGCTCCGCGGCGATCCACCTTCCCCTACCGGGAAGCCGAAGGCGCCCGTCGATCCGCCGTGCGCAACGAGTGCGCGCGAAAGGACTGCAGGAGATTCGTGCATCGACGTGCCACCGGGGAGAGGGGAAACCGGGTGCGGCCTTTACCACAGAACGGGGGGGGGCGGCCGTCGCCGGCCGCCCCCGCGCTTGCGATCGAGACTTACGCCGAACGATACAGCTTCGTCATCACGAACTCGCGGTGGCCGAGCGCCTCCGCGGCCGTGAGGCGGCCGTTCGAGGTGCGCACGATCATGTCGATCAGCGCGTCGCCCGCCTGCGGGATCGTCATCTCGCGGCGCAGCACGCCCGAGACGTCGACGTCGACATGCTCGGACATCGTGCGCACCGTGCGCGGGTTGCCCGTGATCTTGATCACGGGGACGACCGGGTTTCCGATGACGTTGCCCTGGCCCGTGGGGAAGGTGTGCACCACGTAGCCCGCCGCCGCCATCAGGGTGACGCACTCGGCCGCGGCCGAGGACGTGTCCATGAAGTAGAGGCCCGGGCCCTTGGCGGGGGCTTCGGCCGGCTCGAGCACGTCGATATAGGTGCAGTCGCGGCCGATCTTCTCGAGGTTGCCGAGCGCCTTCTCCTCGATCGTCGTCAGGCCGCCGGCGATGTTGCCCTTGGTCGGCTGGCTCTCGGAGAGATCCGACGTCTTGAAGGGCTCGATCACCTCGTCCATGTAGGCCTGCCAGGTCGCCATGAACTTCTCGCCGATCTCCGGCGACGCCGCGCGCGCCTTGCAGAGATGCTCGGCGCCGGTGATCTCGGAGGTCTCGCCGAACACGCCGGTGAGGCCGAGCGGGATCAGCTTGTCGTACATGTTGCCCACCGTGGGGCAGGAGGCGAGGCCCGTCGTGGTGTCGCTCTCGCCGCACTTCGTCGAGACCCACAGGTCCTTGATCGGGCAGGTCTCGCGCTGCAGCTCGGACGCCCACTGAAGGTAGTCCTTGGCGACCCGCGAGGCCTTGGCGATCGTCATGATGTCGCCGGTGCCCTCGATGCCGAAGCCGGTGACCGGCTTGCCGGTCTTGGCGATGCCGTCGACGACGCGCTGGGTCCAGCCGTCCTCGATGCCGATCACCACCACGGCGGCGATGTTGGGGTTCGAGCCGATGCCGATCAGCGTGCGGAAATGGAGCTCGAGGTCCTCGCCGAACTGCAGGCGCCCGTAGGCGTGCGGCAGGGCGAGCGTGCCCTTGATGTTGTTCGCCACCGCCTCGCAGGCGGCGTTCGACAGGTCGTCGAGCGGCAGCAGGACGACGTGGTTGCGCACGCCGACGCGGCCGTTCTCGCGGCGCCAGCCGGAGAATTCGAGGTTGGAGTACTGCATGGTCATGGGGCCCTCCTCACCAGCGCTTCGTCTTGACGTTGTGAACGTGGACGTGCTCGCCCCGGCCGACGGATTTGACCGCCTTGCCGATGTCCTGCCCGTACTTCCAGATCGTGTCGCCCTCGGCGATGTCCGCGAGCGCGATCTTGTGGCCGATGGGGACGTCCATCTTCGCGGCGAGATTGAAGGAGGAATTGTCCTCCGTGACGACGCACAGCATTTCGGTGCCGGCCTTCAGGTCCTCCACGACGACGACACCGACCGTGTCCTTCTTGTCGTGCACGAGGAGATGCGGGATCCCCATGGCTACCCCTTCTCGGATGCGTGATGAGAGCCAGTCTTGTATAAGACACAAGAGATGAGGTCAACCCGTGGGCCGGCTTCGTCGGCGCGCCCGGGCGGGCGCGAATTCCCATCCGGTCTTGCATAAGACAACAGATAGAAAACCGTTTGACAGCGCGCGCATCGGGGGGTCTCCTGGACGAAGCCGCCTCGGCAGAAGGCGGGCGGGACCGAACTTTCATCGGAGAGGAAACAGCCGATATGACCAGCACGACCAAGACCCTCGCCTTCGCCGTGACCGCGGGCCTCGCCGCCGGCCTCGTCGGCGGCCCATTGGCCGGCCCGGCCTTCGCCTTCCCCGAGAAGGACGTGAACTACATCATTCCGTTCTCGCCGGGCGGCGAATCCGACATCGCCGCGCGCCTGCAGCAGCCCGTCTTCGCCGAGGAATTCGGCCAGCAGCTCGTGGTCCAGTACCAGGCCGGCGCCGGCGGCGCCCAGGCGTGGTCGCAGCTCAACTCCATGGCGGCGGACGGCCACACGATCATGGGCATCAACCTGCCGCACGTGATCCTCCAGCCGATGATGAGCTCGCCCGGCTACGCGACCGAGGACCTGACGCCGGTCTACTGGTTCCACTACACGCCCGACGCCATCATCGTGAACGCGAGCAGCCAGTTCGAGACGCTCGAGGATCTGGTCGAGTTCGCCGAGGCGAACCCCGGCCTCGTCACCTTCTCGGGCTCGGGCTCGAACTCGGCGAACAGCCTCGCCCACGCGACCTTCGACGCGCTCGCCGGCATCACCACGACCTACGTGCCGTTCTCCGGCACCGGCCCGTCCACCACGGCGCTGCTCGGCGACCAGGTGATGGCCTCGTGGGGCTACTCGACGGTCGCCGCCGCGCAGGGCGACCAGGTGCGGATGCTCGCGGTCGCCGCCGAGGACCGCCTGCCGCTCTTCCCCGACGTCCCGACCTTCGCGGACGCCGGCTACGACATGGTCGGCGGGGCCTATCGCGGCGTCGCGGTGCCCCAGGGCGCGTCCGAGGAGACGCGCCAGGCGGTGTCCGACGCCTTCCGGGCGATGAACAACGAGCCGGCCATGCGCCAGGCGATGGACGACGGCGCCTTCGTCGTGATCGACGTGGGCTACGGCGAGATGGAGGCCTTCATGGCCGAGCGTCGCGAGGAGATCGCGGCGGCCGCCGAGGGCGCGAACTGACCGCGGGCGGGTCCGTCGCGCGCCTTCGCGCGTGACGGACCAAGACGGCTCCCCTGTCCCGACGGGCGGCGCACGATCGCGTCGCCCGCCGGGCCTGGCTCCCATCCCCTCCGCGCCGCACAAGCCTGCGCGCGGCCGAACCGGATCGTCCCGCAATGGACCTCCTGCCGTATCTCGCCCAGGCGCTCACGCCCTTCAACCTGCTGCTCGCGCTCGGCGGCGTGGTGCTGGGCACGGTGATCGGCGCGCTGCCGGGCCTCTCCGCCACCATGGCGGTGGCGGTGCTCGTGCCCTTCACCTTCGCCATGGCGCCCGCCTCCGGCCTCATCGGGCTCGGCGCGATCTATACCGGCGCGATCTACGGCGGCGCCTTCGCGGCGATCCTGGTCAACACGCCCGGCACCCCCTCGGCGATCGCCACCACCTTCGACGGCTTCCCGATGGCCAAGCGCGGCGACGGCAACCTCGCCGTCACGCTCGCCACGCTGGGCTCGGTGGTCGGAGGTCTCGTGGGCGCGCTCGCCCTGTTGTTCCTGTCGCCGCCTCTGTCGAAGGTGGCGCTCGCCTTCGGGCCGCCGGAATATTTCTGGCTCGCGATCTTCGGCCTCACCCTGATCTCGGCGCTCTCCCAAGGGGACACGCTCAAGGGCATCCTCGGCGCGTCCTTCGGCCTGTTCCTCGCGACCGTCGGCGTCGCCGTCGTGGGCGGCGACGTGCGCTACACGCTCGACCAGCCGATGCTGATCGGCGGCTTCGACGTGATCGCGGCGCTGATCGGGCTCTACTGCATCCCCGTCGTGATCGACCTCGTGGCGCGGCCCGATCCGCACTTGAGGGTCTCCGTCCAGGCCGGCGGCTTCCGCCTCATGGAGGCGCTGCGCCATTGCGGGCGAAACTGGTTCAACCTGATCCGCTCCTCGGTGATCGGCACGCTCGTCGGCATCCTGCCGGGCGCCGGCGGATCGATCGCCTCGCTCGTCTCCTATTCCGAGGCCCGGCGCTCCTCGAAGCATCCCGAACGCTTCGGCACGGGCGAGCCCGGCGGCGTGCTCGCCACCGAGAGCGCCAACAACGCCACGGTCGGCGGCGGCTTCATCCCGACGCTGGTGCTCGGCATACCCGGCACGCCGCCCGACGCCGTGATCCTCGGTGCGCTCCTCGTCCAGGGCATCCGCACCGGTCCGGGCCTGTTCACCGGCCAGGGCGACATCGTCTACACCTTCATCTTCGGCCTTCTGATCGCGACCATCCTGATGCTGCCGGTGGGCCTGCTGGTGGGGCGCTACGCCTATCAGGCGATCGTCTCGATCCCGAAGGCGGTGCTGGTGCCCACCGTGGCCTTCCTCACCATCATCGGCTCGTTCGCGATCCACAACTCGATGCACGACGTCTACACGATGCTCGGGCTCGGCTTCCTCGGCTGGATCCTGGCGCGCTTCGGCTTCGCGCCCTCGCCGATCGTGCTCGGCATCATCCTCGGCCCCATCGCCGAGCAGGGCTTCGTCCAGGCCTGGCTGATCGGCAACGCCCAGGGCAACGTGCTCGGCATGTTCTTCGGCCGCCCGATCAGCCTCGCCATCGCGGCGCTGGCGCTGCTCACGCTGTTCTACCCCGTCCTCACCGACGCCCTGAAGGCGCGGCGCGCGAGGCGCGCCGGCGCCGACCCGAAGCCGCGGGAGACGTACGATGCCGACTGACGACACGCCCCGGCGCCGCGGCGATGCCGGCACCATCTTGCTGTGCGTGCTGTTCGTGGCGCTCGGCGTCTGGATGATCGCTGGAACCGCGGGCATGAGCCAGCTCGGCGCCGTGTTCCCGAGGGTGATCGCGGGGATCATGATCGCGAGCGCGCTCGGCATTCTCGGCTTGCGCGCGCTGGGGCGCGTCGGGCCGCAGGCCGCGGTGGAGACCGGGTCGACTTCGCGCCGGCTGCTGCTGGCCCTCGCGCTCGTCGCCTGGGCCGTGCTGATGCCGCGGCTCGGCTTCTTCACCACCTCGCTCGCGGGCTTCCTCGCGGTCCTCGCCATCGCGGAATACGACCGCTGGACCGCCAAGCGCACGGCGGCCTACGTCGCCGCGGCGCTCGCCTTGATCGGCGGGTTCTACCTGCTTTTCGTCCAGGTGCTGCTGGTGCCGGTGCCGCGGGGCGTGCTGTTCTGATGGGCCACACCGTGTCATCCCCGGCCGGAGCGCCGCAGGCGCGCAGGGGAAGGGGACCCAGCGCAAGAATGTTTCGCCGCAGGCGCTCTGTTGCCGCCGACGAGGCGGCTCGTCGCCGCCGATGGAGCGCCTTCGGCGCGAAGACTTTTTTCGCTGGGTCCCCTTCCCCGGCGCGCGCTTCGCTCGCTCCGGCCGGGGATGACACGAGGGTGGCCGCAACCGCTTGTCATCCTGTGCATCCTCTATAAGTTAGAGGACCAAGGACCAGGAGACGTCGGAACATGGGCAGGGAGACGATCGCGCGCGAGGCGGCGCAGGATGCGCTGGGCTATCGCCCGCTCTACCGGCGCGTGCGCGACGTCCTGGTCAAGCGCATCTCCGAGGGCCTCTGGCACGCCGGCGCCGTCATCCCGAGCGAGCCCGAGCTCGCGGCCGATCTCGGCGTCTCGCAGGGCACCGTGCGCAAGGCGCTCGACGCCATGGCGGCGGAGCGGCTCGTGGTGCGCCGCCAGGGTCGCGGCACCTACGTCGCGCGCCACGACGACGCGCGCATCCTGTTCCAGTTCTTCAAGCTGGTGCCCGACGACGGCCCGGCGCGGTTCCCCGACAGCCGCTTCCTGGAGGTCGGCGCCGGCCGCGCCGACGCGACCGAGGCCGCACGGCTCGGCCTCGCCCGCGGCGCCCGGGTGACGCGGCTCGAGCGCCTGCGCGCGCTCGACGGGGAGGTGTGCGTGCACGAGCGCATCGTGGTCGCGAAGGCCCGCTTCCCGGACCTCGACAAGCGCGAGCTGCCGAACAACCTATACGAGCTCTACGCCAACATTTACGGCGTCCCCGTCGCCCGCGCCTTCGAGCGTCTGAAGGCGATCGGCGCCCCCGCCGGCATCGCCCCGGCGCTCGGCGTCGCGGAGGGCGCGCCGCTCCTCCAGGTCGATCGCGTCGGCTACGCCATCGACGGCGCGCCGGTGGAATGGCGGCTGTCGCTGTGCCGGACGGAGAAGGTGCACTACGCGGCGGATTTGCGTTGAAGCGCGCGCGGGCGGCGGGCCCTTCCGGCCCCGCCGCCCGCGCGTCCCGTCGGACCCCCCGGCCCCCGGAAAGCTCGCCCCCGGTATTCCTCAGAGCCGATAGCGGATCTGGTCGGTCCAGAAGCGCTCGAGCCGCGTCAGAGCCGCGTTGAGGCGGCCGAAGTCCTCGTCGGAGATGCCGCCGATCGGCTGGATCGTGCGCGAGTGCTTCTCGTAGAGGGCGTGCACGATGTCGTGCACCTCCTTCCCGCTCTCGGTGAGCGAGATGCGGACCGCGCGGCGGTCGACGCGCGAGCGGGCGTGGTGGAGATAGCCCATCTCGACGAGCTTCTTCACATTGTAGGACACGTTCGAGCCGAGATAGTAGCCGCGGGTGCGCAGCTCGCTCGCGGTCAGCTCCTTGTCGCCGATATTGTACAGGAGCAGGGCCTGGACGGAGTTGACGTCGTCTCGGCCGCGCCGCTCGAACTCGTCCTTGATCACGTCGAGCAGGCGCCGGTGCAGGCGCTCCACGAGGTGCAGGGCCTCGAGGTAGGCCGGCTTCACGTCACCGGTGGCGTCCTCTCCGGACACGGGCTCGACGATGGACTTCGCCAGAGTGTTCATCATGCGCCTCACTGTTTTCGTGTACTGGCCGGCTTCCCGGCTCGTTCATGAGGCGAAACTAGGTTGCCCGGATAAAAACGAGTTTAAACGACAGGATGAACGACAAGTTTCCTCAAAATGGCGATTCCCGGAAAGATACGTCGATATTCATCTTCAAAGGCTCGATGCCTTGTGAGATCTAGGCGACGTCTTATTAACCCTTACCCGTCTTCACCGGATGCGAGATACGAGATCAGGAGATAGGTAACCATCAGACCACAATAGACCAGCGCCAGCGTCAGGCTCACCGGCACGACGCCGGGGAAGAACACCGCCAGGATCAGGTGGCTCATCACCGCGAGCAGCCACAGAACGCCGCCCCAGGTGGCGGTGAGCCACAGCCCGACAGCGGCGATCAGGTCGACGATGCCGAAATAGATCACGGTCGCCTGGAAGCCCAGCGACCGGTCCTGGAAGGGCGGCGCGACCTCCCCGGCCCCCATGATCACCGCCCAGAAGCTCAGGCCCTTGGCGATCCACAGGAGCGCCATCAGCCGCATGAACCAGGTCAGGCCCCTCTCCCAGGAGACGTCGCGCGCCGGCGTGGGCTCCTCGAGCCGCAGCGCGGCGTCGGCGGAGAATTCCGGCGGCGGCTCTGGGGCGCGCTCGGGGCGCTTGAAGGGCCACATCAGACGACGAGCTCCCGCTCGCCGAGCGGGGCGAAGTAGGCCTCGACGATGTCCGGCGTGACGTCCTCGAGGCGCGCGGGCTCCCAGCGCGGGGCGTTGTCCTTGTCGATCAGCACCGCCCGCACGCCCTCATAGAAGTCGTGCCCGTCGAGGATGCGCGAGACGATGCGGTACTCCATGCGCATCGCCTCCCGGAACGACATCTCCCGCCCCCGGCGCATCTGCTCGAGGGCGATCTTCTGCGAGGTGGGGGACTTGCCGCGCATCAGGCCGAGGATTTCCTCCGCGGGCGCATCGCCCGTCACCGCCATCCGCTCCAGCGCGGCGACGACCGCCTCGACCGAGGCTTCGCCGAAGCAGGCGCCGATGGTCGCCGCTTTGCGCTCGATCGCCGCGGGACCCGGATCGTGCCGGAAGCGCCCGAGCAGGGCGTCGACGTCGTCGCCGGCGATCAGGCCGGCGCGGATCTCCGCCATGGCGGCGGCGCCGACCGCGTGCGTCGCGAGGCCGAGCGCCAGCGCGTCGGCCTGCTTCAGCCGCGCGCCGGTGAGCGCGAGCCAGAGCCCCATCCTGCCGGGAAGCCGCGGCAGCACGTAGCTCGCGCCGACGTCGGGGAAGAAGCCGATGCCGACCTCGGGCATCGCGAAGAGATAGCGCTCGCCCGCCACCCGGTGCGAGCCGTGCAGCGACACGCCGACGCCCCCGCCCATGCAGATCCCGTCGATCAGCGCGACGTAGGGCTTGGGGAACGACTCGATCAGCGCGTTCAGCTCGTATTCCTCGCGCCAGAAGGCCTGCGCCTCCTCGCGCCGCCCTGCCTTGCCGGCCTCGACGAGCTTGCGGATGTCGCCGCCCGCGCAGAACGCCTTCTCGCCCGCGCCCTCGATCACCACCCGCGTCACCGCCGGCTCGTGCGCCCAGGCATCGAGCGCGGCGCGCATGGCGCGCACGGCGTCGAGGGTGAGCGCGTTCAGGGCCCCGGGGCGGTTCAGCGTGATGAGTCCGGCGGCGCCGTCGATGCGGCAGAGGGCGTCCAGCGTGTCGGTCGGCGTGTCGGTCATGGGGCGCTCCTGTCGGGTGTCGGGTTTAGGCGGCCGGGGGAGGGGGCGTCAACGCGGGAGACTGGCCGGGGGATGCGCGCGCGCGGCGTCGGCGCATGTTGCTTTCGCGCCGTCATGCACGCTAAGGCTCGCTGCGGTCGCGCGCATGGCAGTGGCGAGGCCGTCGTCGGAGACGGAATGGATCCCCTCGTCCTCGCCGCGATCCTGTTCGCGGCCTTCCTGCATGCGGCCTGGAACGCGCTCGTCAAGGCGAACGTCGATCGCTTCACGATGATGCTGATGATCGCCGTCGTGCAGACCGGCATCGCCTGCGCGATCGTCCCGTTCGTGCCGCTGCCTGCGCCGGCGGCGTGGCCCTGGCTGCTGCTCACCGCGATCCCGCACACGACCTACAAGGTGTTCCTGGCGCGCGCCTATGACACGGGCGAGCTCGCGCGGATCTACCCGATCATGCGCGGGCTCACGCTGGCGCTCGTCACCGGCGCCTCGATCGGGCTCCTGGGAGAGAGCGTGCCGCCGCTCGGGCTCGTCGGCGTCGCGGTGATCGGGGCGGGCGTGGTGATCCTGTCGCGATCCGGCTCCGGCGGCCGCGCGATCGCCGGCGCACGCGCCGCGACGTTGGCGATCACGCTCGGCGCAGCGGGAAGCGCTGCGGCTTATACCGTGATCGACGGCATCGGCGTGCGGCTGGCCGGCGAGGTCGCCGCCTTCGCCGCCTGGATGTTCATCCTCGACGGGCTCGGCATGATCCTCTTCGCCGCAGCCACCCGCGGCCGCCCCGCTTTCGCGGCGATGGTCCCCCATTGGCGCGTGGGCCTGCTCGCCGGATCGATCGCCTTCACCTGCTACTGGATCGCGCTCTGGGCGCTCGCGAACGCGCCGATCGCGCTGGTCGCGGCGCTGCGCGAGACGAGCATCCTCTTCGCGCTCGCGCTGGCGCGCCTGCGGCTGCGGGAGCGGCTCGACCGGGCCAAGCTGTCGGGCGCGGGCGCGGTGCTGGCGGGGATCGTGCTGATCCGGGTGGCGTGAGCGACGTCGTGCCCACCCCGCATCCGGTCCATTGCGCATGGCGCGAAACCCGCCCCATGCTAGACCTGTTCCAAACGTAACGTCGGCCACCTCCGTCTTCCCCTGGGCCGGCGCGGAGACGTGTCGATGTCGAGCCTCACCCCGTTCCAGCGCCCCGGGTCCGACCCGTCCTCCCGCGCCGGCGACCGCGGCGCCTCCGCCGCACAGGAGGTGCAGGACCGCCTCGATCTGCGCCACCGCCCGCGGCGCAACCGCAAGGCGGACTGGTCGCGCCGGCTGGTGCGCGAGAACACGCTCACCGTCGACGACCTGATCTGGCCGCTCTTCCTCACCGAAGGGGAGGGCGTGCGCCTCGAGGTGCCGTCGATGCCCGGCGTCGTGCGGCTGTCGGTCGATCAGGCCGTGGCCGAGGCGGAGCGGGCGGCGACGCTCGGCATCCCGGCGCTGGCGCTGTTTCCCAACACCGATCCGGTGAAGCGCGACGAGCACGGGTCGGAGGCGCTCAACCCCGAGAACCTCGTCTGCCGGGCGAGCCGCGCCATCAAGGCGGCGGTGTCGACCATCGGCCTCGTCACCGACGTGGCGCTCGACCCCTACACGTCCCACGGTCACGACGGCCTGCTCGCGGGCGAGATCATTCTCAACGACGAGACGGTGGAGACGCTGGCGCGCCAGGCGGTGCTTCAGGCGCAGGCGGGCTCCGACGTGATCGCCCCCTCCGACATGATGGACGGGCGCGTCGGCGCGATCCGCGAGGCGCTCGACGCCGCCGGCTACGCCGAGGTGCAGATCATGGCCTACGCGGCGAAGTACGCCTCCGCCTTCTACGGCCCCTTCCGTGACGCGGTCGGCACCTCGAAGACGCTGCGCGGCGACAAGCGCACCTACCAGATGGACCCGGCCAATTCCCGCGAGGCCCTGCGCGAGGTCGCCCTCGACCTCGAGGAGGGCGCGGACATGGTCATGGTCAAGCCCGGCATGCCCTATCTCGACATCTGCGCCAAGGTGAAGGACGCCTTCGGCGTGCCGACCTTCGCCTACCAGGTGTCGGGCGAGTTCGCGATGATCGAGGCGGCCGCCCGCAACGGCTGGCTCGACGGCGAGCGGGCGATGCTGGAGAGCCTGATGGCCTTCAAGCGCGCGGGCTGCGACGGCGTGCTCACCTATTTCGCGCCGCGCGTCGCCGAGATCCTGAAGCGGGGCTGAGGCGGCGGGCGGTGCCGAGAGCCATCCTCATTCTGATGATCGCGGCGTTCGCGGCCTGCTCGAGCGCTCCCGAGCGCGAGCAGGCGCGGGTGTGCCGCATGACCATTCCCCCATTGAACCCCGAGGGCGCACGGATCGCGGTCCTGCGCGCGGTCGAGACCGATACGAACGAGGTGCGGGTCGACTACGTGGTGGAGAGCGGCGGGCGCTCGCGCCAGCGCTGGGTGCTCTGCCGGTTCGCGGAGATCCCGCGCTCGGCGATCCAGCCCGCTCTCGAGGGCCTGACCACCGACGAGGGCGAGGTTCCCGGCGCCTCGGTCTACCTGATGGAGCGTTTCTGGCTGAACACGCCCGACAGCCTCGAAGCGGACCCGGGCGGGGCCAGCTGACGGGTCTCAGCCCGCTTCCAAGTCGAAGCGCTCGACGACCGTGGGCTGGATCACGCCCGAGGTGATGGCGAGCAGCACGAGCTTGGCGTCGAGCGTGTCCCCCTCCTCGAGCGCGCGCTCGATTCGCCCTTCGACCCGCTCCAGCGCCGCCTCGCCGTTGGCGTGGAGAAAGGCCTCGGGGCCGATCACGCAATAGCCGAGGAGCTCGGCCGCGGGCGGGTAGGCGAAGGGCGGCGGCTCGGCGCCGCGCGCCTCGTCCTTCATCAGCGACACGGCGGCGAGCTTCACCGCCTCCTTGACGACCATCGGATGCACGTCGACCCGCCGCAGGGCGTCGTCGAGCCGCCGCAGGTCCTCGGAGCGCCCGAAGCGGCCGAACAGACCGATGGAGGAGCCGCGTTTCATGGGGGCCTCGCCGAGTGATATTGATCGCGCCGGAAACAGGATGCGCTCAGGCGTCGAGCACGTCGAGCACAGTTTCGAAATGGTTCGCCAGCTCGTCCCAGGTGTGGAGGATGACAAGGTCAGTCGCGATCGACGTCTTGCTTGCTCGCCAGTGGAGCCGAGAGCGTTCCAGCGCGTCCAGCCCATCCAAGCGTCCACACACCACGACGTAGGTTTCCGCCACGTGATCGCTCTCGAAGGCCTGGCGGTAGGCGACGCTGTGCTGCTGATCGTTCTTGAGCCAAGACCAATCTGCAACTTGGCTCAGTCCGCGTTCGACCTGAGGACTCCACCGCCGCATCTGCACGGCGCCGCTTGCGCGAAACAAGCTCGAATGCTCCGCGCCTTCGAACTCGCAAAGAACGAAGCGTCCGAACGTGCCAGGCCGGCCCGCGACGTAGTCGGCTCGGAAATAGCCGCCGAGCCACGGCTCCAGACGATGCTTCACCGGATAGGCGCTGTGCATCCCGTACATGCCGATCAGTGGCAACAGACGTTCGTGGCTGCGAAGCGCGGCGACCCCTTCTTGCTCTGCAAAGAACCTGTTCTTCTCCAGCCAGTCACGAAACGACCGGAACTGCCGACGAGCAGCCTTCTTGTCGAGCGATGGAGCGGGTTCGAGCAGCGGCATCCTCGCTCATGCCGTCTCGAGCGCATCCCTGAAGAAGATCCCGAGTATGATCGGCCCACCGTCGGGTAGCCGACGCCACACCATCCGCATGTCGGCAAGGTCGGAAACCATGTTTCCGGACTCGACGCTCCGCTTCGCCGAGCTCTCCAGCAGGGATGGTGAAAGCCGGGCGAGGAGCTCCGCCGAGACGCCTCCAGCCTCGATGACCCAACTCGCCTGCGTGCTCAGGCGGATCGGGCCATCGCCCAGGCGGCTGCTCTCCTGCAGGAATTCGTCCGTCGGGCTCACGTGCGGTACCCCTCTCGGTCAGTGGCAGACAGAATAGGAGATTGCCGCACCACGTCAATGCCGCCGAAAGGCAGTCACACCCGCGCCAGCGCCCGCGCCATGTCCGCCTCGAGCCGCGACCAGGGGGCCATCTCGGCCTGCGCCGCGCGGTAGCTTTCGACGATCCGGCCGGCGAGGTCCGAGGTCTCGGCGATGACGTCGATCTCCGCGCGGGCCGCCTCCTCGGCGGCGGCGATCATCTCCGCCGGGAAGCCCTCGAGCCGCACGTCGGCCTCCGACAGCATCGCGCGCAGGCCCGCGGCGTTGCGCTTGTGCGCGTCCGCGAGCGCCAGCGCGTGCTCCGCCTCCGCGGCTTCGGCCACCACCCGGCGCAGGTCGTCGGGCAGGGCGGCGAGCGCCTCCGCGTTGACCAGCAGCTCGCTCGCCCCGTTGGGCTTGTTGAAGCCGGGCGCGTAGTAGAGCGGCGCGACCTGGTGCAGGCCGAGCTCGTAGTCGGTCGCTGGCGCCAGGAACTCGACCGCATCGACCGTGCCGCGCTCGAGCGCCGTGTAGGTGTCGCCGGCGGGGATCGTCACCGGCGTCGCGCCGAGCCGCGCATAGACCTGCGCGCCGAGCCCGGCGGCGCGGATGCGCAGGCCCGCGACGTCGGAGAGGCCCGTGATCGGCCTGCGGAAGAAGCCGCCCATGCACGGGCCGGTATTGCCCGCGAGGAAGGGCTTCACCCCGACCTCCCCGTAGAGCGCGTCCCACAGAGCCTGCCCGTCGCCGAGCGACAGCCAGGCCTGGTGCTCGATCGGGCCGAGCCCGAAGGGCACGGTGGTGAAGAAGGCGGCGGCGGGGATGCGGCCCTGCCAGTACAGCGCCGCCGTGTGGCCGGCTTCCACCGTGGCGTTCGACACCGCGTCGAGCACCGAGAAGGCCGGCACGATCTCGCCCGCCGCGAAGAGCTGCACCACGAGCCGCCCGCCGGCCATGGCGTTGATGCGATCGACGATGCGCTGTGCGGTGACGCCCGGCCCCGCCTGGCCGCGCGGCCAGGAGGTGACGAGCCGCCAGCGGATCGGCTCGCCCTGCGCCCGCACCACGGCGGGGGCGGCGAGGGCGCCGCCGGCTGCGCCGAGGACGGCGCGGCGGGTGAGGCTCTTACCAGATGCCATGGAAATGATGCACGGGCCCGTGCCCGCTCCCGATCTCGAGTGTGTCGGCGGCGGCGATCGCCGCGGAGAGCCAGGCCTTGGCCGTGCGCACCGCGTCGGCGAGGGAGGCGCCCTTCGCGAGCTCCGCGGCGATGGCGGAGGAGAGCGTGCAGCCCGTGCCGTGGCTGTTGCGGGTCTTCACCCGCGCAGCGGAGAGGCGGGTGACGCCGCGCTCCTCCACCAGGAGATCGACGCTTTCCGGCCCCGAGGCGTGGCCGCCCTTGATCAGCACCGCCTTCGGCCCGAGCGCGAGGATGCGCTCGGCCTGGGCCCGCATCGCGTCCTCGTCCTCGGCCATCGCCTCGCCTAGGAGGGCGGCGGCCTCCGGCAGGTTCGGCGTGACGACGAGGGCCCGAGGCAGGAGCACGCCGCGCAGCGTCTCGATGGCGTGGTCGGAGAGGAGCTTGTCCCCGGACGCGGCCACCATCACCGGGTCGAGCACGATCTTCGTCATGCCGTGCCGCGCGAGCCCGGCGGCCACGGCCTCGATCACGGCGGGCTTCGACAGCATGCCGACCTTCACCGCGTCGACCTTCAGGTCCGACAGCACGCTGTCGATCTGCGCCGAGACGAACTCCGGCGGGATGTCGTGGATGCCCTGGACGCCGCGGGTGTTCTGGGCGGTGAGCGCGGTGATCACGCTCGCGCCGTAGACGCCGCGGGCCGAGAAGGTCTTCAGGTCGGCCTGGATGCCGGCGCCGCCGCCCGAATCCGAGCCGGCGATGGTGAGCGCGATGGCGGTCATGCGGTCCTCTCGTTCATCGAGCGCCGCGGGCGGCGAGCGCCTCGTCGACGAGACGGCGCAGGCGCCCTGCGGCGGCGGTGGGGTCCGGGGAGCCGAAGATCGCGGAGATGACCGCGATCCCGTCCGCGCCCGCGCCGACCACCGAGCGGGCGTTGCCCTCGTCGATGCCGGCGATGGCGCCGAGCGGCAGGCCCGGCGCGGCCTGCCGCCCGACGGCCGCGACCTCGGCGAGGCCGGAGAGCCCGATCGGCGGATCGGGGTTGTTCTTCGACGTCGTGGCGAAGACGCCGCCGATGCAGCCGTAGTCGACGGGCATGTCGGCGAGCGCCCGGGCGTGGGCGAGGGTCTTCAGGGTCCAGCCGACGATCGCATCCGGTCCGAGCAGGCGGCGCGCGTCGCGCGGGTCCATGTCGCTCTGCCCGAGATGGACGCCGTCGGCCTGCGCCGCGAGCGCGACGTCGACGCGGTCGTTGACGAGGAGCGGCACGCCCGTCCCGGCGAGCGTCTTGCCGAGCGCGCGGGCGAGCTCGACGAGCGTGCGCGTGTCGGCCTCCTTCTCGCGCAGCTGGATCAGCGTCGCCCCGCCGGCAACCGCGCGGCCGACGAGGTCGGCGAGGTCGCGCCCGCGGGCGTCGGGGAGGCCGATGATGCCGTAGAGGCGCAGATCGACGGGGTTCTTCTCGACGAAATTCACGAGACCCTCGCATGGGAGACGAGCGCCGCCTCGTCGAGCGCGTCGAGCGCGTCGAGGAAGGCGGCGGGGAAGGAGCCGGGGCCGGCGGCCCGCGCGCCGGCGATCTCGCCGGCGACCCCGAGCACGAGGAGCGCCGCGGCGGCGGCGGTGACGCGGTCCGGCTCGAGCGCGGCGAAGGCGGCCACCAGCGCCGAGCCGGCGCAGCCCATGGCGGTGACCCGCGCCATCAGCGGGTGGCCGTTCTCGACGCGAAGCATACGCGCGCCATCGGTGATCACGTCGGTGGGGCCGGTCAGCGCGACCGTGAGCCCGTGCTCGGTCGCGAAGACGCTGGCCGTCTCGGGCGTCGGCGCGCGGCCGGACAGAGCCTCGAGCTCGCCGGGGTTGAGCCGCACGATCGCCGGACCCCGCGCGAGGAGCTCGCACGCCGCCGCGAGCCGCGGTGGAGAGGCTTCGACGAAGACCGGGTCGAGCACGATCGGCCGCCCCGCCTCCCGCGCGGCGGCGACCGCAACCGGGATGCCGGCGCGGCGCTCGGCGTCGAGCGTGCCCAGGTTGACGAGGACCGCGTCCGCGCGGCGAGCGAAGTGGCCCGCCTCCTCGGCGGCGATCGTCAGCGAGGGGATTGCGCCCGCGGCGAGGAGCAGGTTCGCGGTGAAGGCCTGCGCGGCGGCGTTGGTGAGCGCGTGCACGCGCGGGCGACGCGCGCGGGTCTCGGCGAGGAGACGCGCCGCGTGAGCCACAAGGGCGGCGGCCGACGGGGCCGATCGCGACTGAGAGAAAGCGCCCGCGGGCGCGGTGTCGTCCATTCGTCTCGTTCCCTCCGCCGGCACGACCCGGATCAGGTTCGATGGGTTGGCGCGTATCGCCTCTCAGCCCGTTCGGGCACCCCGTGAGACCAGTTGACGGCTACGTAACCCGCGGCGCGCGCCTCCGCAAGGGGGAGATCGTGGCGCCGCCGTTCAATCCCGGCAGGCGAAGGGCGGGAAGGTGCTGGCCGTCCCGGCGTTCATGGCGAGAATCACCATGACGTTCGCCAGGGCGAGCTCCGCGTCCGAGCGGGGGCAGACGTCCGCTGCGGCCGTGCAGCCCGACGCGATGAAGGCATCGTGCCGAATTATGAAGTCCTCCGAGATGCCGGAGGTTCCCAGCCGTTCGATCGCCTCGTGCCAGGCGGCGGTATAGCGGACGCACTTCTCGCGCGTCCAGTCGTCGGCGCGGGCGTCCGGCGCGAAGGCGACCGTCGACGCCAGCAGCGCCGCGCCGATGCTGGTGAGCGCCACGCGGCGCGCGGGAGCGGCCCCGAGGACGAGGCCGGCGGCGAGCGCCATCGCGATGAGCGGCCAGGGTAGCAGATAGGGCCGCGCGGTGACGGCGAAGGCCCCGCCGGCGTCGATGGTGAGCCCCAGGAGGCCGTGGATCAGGAACGAGCGCCAGCCCACCTCCGCCAGCGTCTGGAATGCGAGGTCGGTGTTGCGGTCGAAGGCGAAGAGGGCGAAGACGGTGGCGAGCAAGAGCGCCGTCCCGCCGAGCGCGCCGAGCGCGAACCGCCGCCGGGGGCTCGCGGGGCGCAGCCGGCGCAGGATCGGCGCCCCGATCGCGCCGGCGACGAAACCTCCCGCCGCGAAGAGGGCGATCACCAGCGCGGTGCGGGG